>Ga0153961_1000005_pt1 | contig 212382 bp, 171 predicted proteins | sample TSFL045MetaG_FD_104748 | JGI IMG/M metagenome (GOLD analysis project Ga0153961, IMG submission 104748) | Attine ant fungus gardens microbial communities from Florida, USA - TSFL045 MetaG | ecosystem: Host-associated > Fungi > Mycelium > Unclassified | place: USA: Florida, Withalacochee...
GGAAGCCCGTGGCCGGGTGATGATGGTGGATCGCTTTGGCCTTCTGACGGACAAGCTGCCTAACCTGCTCGATTTCCAGAGCAAGCTGGTGCAGAAGAGCGAGAGTCTGCAGCACTGGGATGTGACCAATGATGCAATCTCGCTGCTGGATGTGGTGCGTAATGCTCAGCCCGATATTCTGATTGGTGTTTCCGGCCAGCCGGGCCTGTTCACCGAAGAGATCATCCGCGAGATGCACAAGCACTGTAAGCGCCCTATCGTGATGCCACTGTCGAACCCGACATCACGCGTGGAAGCGACACCGGCCGATATTATCGCCTGGACTGACGGTGCCGCGCTGGTCGCAACCGGCAGCCCGTTCTCGCCGGTGAGCTGGAACGGTAAAACTTACCCGATCGCGCAGTGCAATAACTCCTACATCTTCCCGGGCATTGGTCTGGGTGTGATTGCCGCAGGTGCAAGTCGTGTTACCGATACGATGCTGATGACTGCCAGCCGCGCGCTCGCCGACTGCTCTCCGCTGGTGAACGAAGGCGAAGGCCCGGTGCTGCCTGAGATTAAAGATATTCAGGGCGTGTCGAAAATCATTGCGATGGAAGTGGGTAAAGCCGCTCAGCTGGCGGGTGTCGCCGTGGTGACCTCAGAAGATGTGTTGTCACAGGCTATCGCCAACAACTTCTGGCTGCCGCAGTATCGTCACTATCGTCGTACCTCGATTTAATCTTCCCGCTGCCGGGTCGCCGCTGATCCGGCAGTGTTCAAAAAGAGTACAGCCAGCCGGCAGTAACTTGCTTCGCTGCGGCTGCTCAAGTAGCCTTGTCCCATCTCAACATTCTGACATCGAGTCTCCAGCCGCATGCTGAAACGCGTTCTCATTGGTCTGCTTTTCATCATCTTACTGATGGTGGCAACGGCGCTCGGCCTTGATCGCTGGATCAGCTGGAAAACTGCGCCTTTTATCTACGAAAATGTCGCTTCCTTGCCGCATCGTCAGGTAGGTGTGGTTCTGGGCACGGCTAAATATTATCGTACCGGCGTCATCAACCAGTATTACCTTTATCGTATGCAGGGTGCGCTTAATGCCTACAACAGCGGCAAGGTCAATTATCTGCTGCTGAGTGGTGATAACGCGCTGCAAAGCTATAACGAGCCGATGACGATGCGCCGCGATCTCATCAAAGCCGGTGTCGACCCGGCCGATATCGTGCTCGATTATGCCGGGTTCCGGACGCTGGATTCGATTGTGCGCACTCGCAAAGTGTTTGATACCAACGACTTCATTATTATCACGCAACGCTTCCACTGTGAGCGCGCGCTGTTTATCGCCCTGCAGTCGGGTATTCAGGCGCAGTGTTATGCGGTGCCTTCACCGAAAAACATGCTGAGCGTGCGTTTCCGCGAGGTCGGTGCCCGGCTGGGCGCGCTGGCGGATCTTTTCCTGCTTAAGCGCGAACCCCGTTTCTTAGGCCCGCTGGTGCCGATTCCTGCTGTACGCGACGTCCCTGAAGATGCGCAGAGTTACCCGGCGGTGACGCCGGAGCAGTTGCTGGAGCTGGAACAGAAGCTGCGGAAATAAATCTTCGACTAAGAGGGGTGCTGGTGCAGTGCCTGCCAGGCATGCGCTAGCTCAGGGAGCATACGCCTTACGCAAAGACGCAAAAGACGCCATCCCTGGCAAGCTCAGCGCGGGCGATTATGAACCTCATCCCTGAGGTGCGCCCGTAAACGTGCCAACGCTTCGCGTTGTTCAAAAACGCTCCCGGCGTTTTTGTCCATGGCCCGCTATGCTTTCCTGCAGGCGTATGCTCCCATCGCTTCAAGTAGCTTAGCCGTCCGTTTGATCTCTATGAGTCAAAGGTGATTCTGACAGCAACGACTAAGCTCAGCGCGCAGGGAGCAGGGTCAGAAGAGGAAAGCGTCCCGCGCCAGGACGGCGCGGGCCGAGCGTGTCATGGACTGGCCTTAGCGTCTTTCCGATCTGACCCTGTTCCCTTCGCAGACGCTATCTCACAGTTACCCAGCACTACCCCCATAAAAAAAGCGACCCGAAGGTCGCTTTTTTAGCGTTAAATAAAACTTACTTCTTACGTGAATATTTCAGTGAATCCAGCGCAACGGCGAAGATGATAATGCCGCCTTTAATGATGTACTGCCAGTAAGGGTTGACGCCGATGTAGGTCAGACCGTAATTGATAACGGTGAAGATCAGTACACCGGTCACGACGCCTGCCACACTGCCCACACCACCAGCGAAGGAGACGCCGCCCACCACACAGGCCGCAATCGCATCCAGCTCATACATAAAGCCAAGGTTATTGGTGGCAGAACCGATACGACCGGCTTCCAGCATCCCGCCAAAGGCGTAGAACACACCTGACAGGGCATAAATCATGATCAGGTTTAAAGGCACGTTCACGCCTGATACTTTCGCCGCTTCCGGGTTACCGCCGATAGCAAAAATGTTTTTACCGAAGCGGGTTTTGTTCCACAGAATCCAGACGAAAATAATGGCAATGACGGCATAGAACGTGATGAATGAGAGTTTAAAATCACCAAAGCGTAAAAAGCCCTGAGTAAATTTCGAGAACCCTGCATCAAAACCGGCAATCGGCGAGGCCCCCACAAAGTCGTAATAGAGTGAGTTGATACCGTAAACGATAATCATAGTGCCCAGCGTGGTGATAAATGGCGTTACCTTCAGGTAAGCAATAATCACACCGTTGACCAGACCAATTACACCACCGATGATGCACACGGTCAGGATAACCAGTGGAATCGGCACCGTATCCAGCGTCGGGAAGACTTTGTTCGCGTTATCCATCGCCTGCAGCAGCGTCGCGGCGACGACCGCCGCTAAGCCGACCTGACGTCCGGCTGACAGGTCAGTACCCTGGGTCACAATCAGCCCCGCCACACCCAGTGCAATAATAATGCGCACGGAAGATTGGGTCAGAATATTACTCAGGTTCATCAAACTTAAAAATGTCGGGTCCTGGAAAATAATAATAGCCAGCAATACCAGCAGAACGACATAAATGCCGCCCTCTTTTAACCAGGTTAGCGCATTCTTTTTTGTAGTCGCTTTCATGTTAACAGCCCTTGCTTCATTAAAGGTGTAATGACGCTAAACGCAATATTTCGTTCTGCGTGGTCGTTTTGGTATCAACTATGCCTGCTACCAGACCATTACTCATTACCAGAATACGATCGGTAATGCCTAACAGCTCCGGCATTTCGGAGGAGATAATAATGATGCCCTTTTCTCTTTTCGCCAGTTCAGCAATCAGCTGGTAAATTTCGAATTTCGCACCAACATCAATACCGCGTGTTGGTTCATCAAGCATCAGGATTTCAGGCTGGGTCAATAACCAGCGGCCAATAATCACTTTTTGCTGGTTACCGCCCGAAAGCGAACCAATTTGTGTATGATGACCTGGAGTTTTTACGCGCATTGAATCGATAACCCATTGGGTATCACTCTTCATGCGTTTATTATCCAGCAGTCCCATACTACTTTTATATTTTTTGATATTGGAAATCAGTGAGTTAAAACCAATATCCAGATAAGCATAAATACCAGTCGAACGACGCTCTTCAGTCACCAGCGCAAAACCGTGATTAATCGCTTCGTTGGCGCTGTGATTATTAATCGGTTTGCCATGCAGTTTAATGGTGCCGCCCGATTTCTCGCGAATGCCAAACAGCGTTTCGACGATATCGGTACGTTTAGCGCCCACCAGTCCGGCAATGCCGAGTATCTCCCCTTTACGCAGATCAAATGAGATGTCGCGAATCGATGGCTGACGCAGTGACGTCAGATTACGCACCTCAAGAATCGTCTCGCCTGGCACATTGGTACGATCAGGGAAACGCTGGTTCAGTGAACGGCCGACCATCATGGCGATGATCTTATCCATATCCAGCCCTTCCAGCGGCTGAGAGGTGATCCACTGACCATCACGCAGAATCGTGATCTCATCGCAGAGCTGGAAAATCTCTTCCATCTTGTGCGAGATATAAACAATGCCGCAGCCGCGATCTTTCAGCTTACGGATGATCGTGAACAGGTGATTCACCTCTTTCTCGGTTAATGAGGAAGTCGGCTCATCCATAATCACAATTTTCGCGTCATAGGAAAACGCTTTGGCAATTTCAATCATCTGCATCTGTGATACAGAAAGATTGGCAACTTTATCGCGCGGATCGATATCGATATCCAGCTCGTCAAAAATCGCTTTAGTGTCCTGGTACATTTTATCCTGATCGACAAAGAAGCCTTTGCGCGGATAACGCCCCAGCCACATGTTGTCCATCACGGTACGCTGCAGAACCAGGTTTAATTCCTGATGCACCATCGACACGCCATTTTCCAGCGCCTCTTTGGAGCTTTTATAGTCGATCTCTTTACCCTGAAACAGGATACTGCCGGTGTCTTTTTTATAAATACCAAACAGGCATTTTAATAAGGTGGATTTCCCGGCACCGTTCTCGCCCATTAATGCATGAACAGAGTGAGGCCGCACTTTTAAATTGACATTATCTAACGCTTTAACGCCGGGAAATGATTTTGAAACATTCGTCATTTCCAGCAAATATTCTCGCTGCGCGGTCGTGTTATCACTGGCCATATTTTACCTGGCTAAAAAACGGTGGTGACATAAAAAAGGCGCGACAGCAGTCGCGCCCGTAATCGATCTTATTTCGAGAACTGAGACAGATTTTCTTTATCAACCGGCACGTAAGGAACGCGGACGATCTTATCGACCATTTTGAAGTTCGTTCCGTCAGTTGCCGCTTTGCCGTTCGCCAGGTTGTTGGCAATATCCAGCGTCGCTTTCGCCTGGTTTTCCGCATCGTTCAGCACGGTCCCGGCCAGCGCACCGGATTTCACCAGCGCCAGCGCTTCTGGCAGGGCATCGACGCCGAAGACCGGAATGGAGGTCATGTTGTGTGCTTTCAGCGCTTCAACAGCACCCATCGCCATCGCATCGTTGTTGGCAATCACGACTTCAATTTTCTTCGCGTTCGGGCCTGACAGCCACGCATCCATCTTATCTTTGGCCTGTGCGGTGTCCCACATCGCCGTATCCATCGCTAACTGCTGCGTCTTCAGACCATCTTTGTTCAGAGTGTCGATGACATATTTAGTACGGGCTTCAGCATCTGGGTGGCCCGGCTCGCCTTTCAGCAGGACGAACTGAAGGGTGCCATCTTTGTTCAGATCCCAGGCTGGGGTCGCTTTCCAGTGCTTCTCGATCAGCTGACCCTGAATGATGCCAGACTCTTTGGAGTCGGTGCCGACATAGTAAGCTTTGTCATAACCGGCCAGAACTTTAGCATTCGGTTCTTTGTTAAAGAAGACAACCGGCACATCATTAGCACGTGCTTTGTCTACGATGACGGCAGCGGCAGCCGGGTCAACCAGGTTAATCGCCAGCGCTTTCACGCCTTTTGCCATCAGCACGTCCACCTGATCGTTCTGTTTGGACTGGTCGTTCTGCGAGTCATTCATCAGCAGCTGTACGCCACCGATTGTTTTCGCTTCTTTCTCGATATCTTTGCGCACCATTGACATGAAGTTGTCATCATATTTGTAAATGGTCACGCCGATACGGGTGTCAGCTGCGTGAGCGGTTGCACCAAACATCATGCTGGCAACCAGTGCTGTAAGCGTGAAAACCTTCTTATTCATGGTATCTCCGGTTTTATTATGCAGGGTCTTTTTAGCGCTGCCGCGAAACGTGCGGGAGTGCAATCGGTAAAACAGATCGGCGCGGCGGTTAACGTAACGAGGATGTTAAGCGACTAACGCCATCTAAAACCTGACTTCCCTGTGCCAGAACGCTTCCATGAAGAGGGTATAAACCCTTTAACCGGCTACTGAGACCACAACTGATGCCGTTAAACTGGCGTTACATAATGTTTCAGTCCGGTAAGACGCTGCCATCATAGTGAGGGCAATGTTAATTAACTGTGAATACAATCACAGATTGAAAACGGTTACATGCCTGAATCGCCTGAATTAGTGACGGACTCCACATTTTGCCGCTGCGCCACCGAATGACGCCGCACCAGGGTTGGCATAAAGATGTGCGTTGCGGTGTCATCAAGCAATCCGGCTGCGCCCTGCAGTGCCAGCTCAGTGGCTATTTTTGCCATAGATACAATGGGATAGCGCACTGTGGTCAATTGCGGGTCGGTGTAACGGGAAATCGGGATATCATCAAAGCCAATGACAGAAAAATGCTGTGGCACCTGGATGCCGTTGTCTTTCAGCGCAGTGAGTGCGCCAGCCGCCATGCCATCGTTATAAGCAAACACCGCAGTCAGGCTGAGGTTGCGCCCCAGTAGCTCCACCATCGCCGCTTCGCCCCCCTGCATATCTGGCTCTGCGCTGGCAATCCAGCTCTCCTGCGGCCGGATGCCCTGCTCTGCCATCGCCTGCATCCACCCTTCACGGCGCTGCGCGACATCTTCGATGGGATGGCTGGAGCAGAGATAGCCAATGCGGCTATGTCCCTGTTGCAGCAGGGTTCTTGAGGCCATCAGCGACCCGGTGACGTTATCCAGACTAACGCTGCGGTGTTCAAAGCCGGGGACGATGCGGTTAATCACCACCATGCCGGGCACGTGCTGCATAAAGTCCGCCAGCTCCGCGTCCGGCAGCGTTTTCGCGTGAACCACCAGGGCGCTGCAGCGCTGCCGGATCAGCACCTCGATAGCATGACGTTCTTTCTCTTCCTGGTGCCAGGAGTTGCTGATTAAAACATGCTTGTGCACGCGCTGCGCCACGGTATCCACTGCTTTAACCAGCGCCCCGAAGAAGGGATCTGAGACATCCATCACCACGACCCCGATCGTATCGCTGACCTGCGTCGCCAGCGCCTGGGCGTTAGCATTAGGGCGATAGCCCAGCGCCTCAACCGCCTGCAACACGGCGTCGCGGGTGTCAGAGGTCACGGCATTGCTCTGATTAAGGACGCGCGACACGGTCGCCACTGACACGCCAGCCTGACGGGCAACATCACGAATTGTTATCATGCAGCAGTTCCAGAAAGGAAAAATAGGGCATCACGCCGGGTTGAACACCGGCGCTATTCTGTCAGGGGCAGGAGGCATACAGCGTGAATTACGTCACATCAATGAAAACGGTTACATACAATTCTGCAACCTTTGTGATGGCGGTCATTATCTGGCGTTGTCGGTAATGCGTGATTTGCCGGCTGAGAGCAGCGTAAGTCGCCGCCACAGCCATTCCAGCGGACCCTGGGCGAAGAAATGTAACCAGATGAATGAAAACAGGATATTGATGAGCCACACCGCAGGCACCATCATCACCAGTTCCAGCCGGGTGAAGTGCATATAGAAGCCAACGCGATAGAACAGCGTGGTGCAGATTAGCGTCTGAAGCAGGTAGTTGGTCAGCGCCATACGGCCCACGCACTGGATGGCGTAGCTGATGCGCCAGCGCGCTATCTGTGACCAGTATGCCAGGCAGAGCGCGGCATAGCCGAGGCTAATCAGCGGGCTGGCAAGATCGCGCGGAGCCTGCAGGTAAAAAGCCGTCCAGCGGAATTCCCAATGTAACAGCCATTGGGCTGCCACACCGGCCACCGCAATGGAGAAGCCCATTGTCAGCAGCAGGGCCGCCGCCTGACGATAGTGGCGGAGGGGAAATTCCCCTGTCAGCCAGCCGCTGCGCAGCAGTGCGCCACCGATCATCATTAATCCCGCCAGCTGCCAGCCATACTGCGCCGCCAGCGCCATCAGCCCTGACGAGAGGTGGTCCAGCCGGTTCTGTATCGCTTCCCAGCCGCCGCTCAGTTTCCAGTACTGCTCGTATTGCAGATCGGCTGCGCCCGGCAGCCAGGATCGCGTCGGTTCGGGATCGGAGATCGAGCCAAACACCAGCAGCACGCCGCAGCCCACCAGATAGAGCAGAATGCCGGTATTCATCAGGCTGCGGGTTGAAGGCACGTCACGCAGCACACGCCAGACCACCAGCCCGATGATGCCGTAGTCAAGCAGGATATCGCCCTCCCAGAGAAAGACACCATGCAGAAAACCGATGAGTAACAGAATGGAAAGCCGGGCTGTCAGCCAGCGACTGCCGCGCGACAGCTGCATTTGCAGACCTGCGCCAAACAGCAGTGCAAACAGGGTGAGGAATTTGAGCTGAGCAAAGGCGTCAGAGAGTGCCCAGGTCCAGACATCGGAGAGGCTGACGCTGCCCTGCCAGGCCGGATTCAGGTAAGCAGCAGAAGGCAGGCCGAAGCCCACAATATTGAGCAGCAGGATGCCGAGAATGGCACATCCACGAATGAAATCCAGCGCGTGATAGCGTTGTTGCATGCGGCACCCTGCATTGACGACGCGGGCAACATCATGTGCCCGCCGTTAACTCAACTATGGCGTACCGCGCGCAAAAATTCCTGGCGGGTATTCTGACTGGACTTGAACAGGCCACCCAGCGACGTCGTGGTGGTGGCGCTGGTGGCATCTTTTACGCCACGCGCTTTCACACAGTAATGCACCGCATCAATCGAGACCGCCACATTATTGGTGCCCAGCAGCGTCTGCAGGGCAACCAGCACTTGCTGAGTCAGACGCTCCTGAACCTGCGGGCGCTGGGCGAAGAACTGCACGATGCGGTTGATTTTCGACAGGCCAATCACCTTTTCCTTAGGAATATAGGCGACCGTGGCTTTGCCATCGATGATGACAAAGTGGTGTTCACAGGTGCTGGTCAGGGTGATATCACGCACGGTCACCATTTCATCAACCTTCATTTTATTCTCAATGACGGTGATTTTCGGGAAGTTGGCGTAATCGAGACCGGAAAAGACCTCATCCACATACATTTTGGCGATGCGATGCGGCGTTTCCATCAGGCTGTCATCTTCAAGATCCAGATTCAGCAACTGCATGATTTCCGTCATGTGCCCGGCAATGAGGCTCTTACGCGTTTCGTTATCTATGTCGCGCGTCGGTGCACGTAACGGCGTTTCCAGTCCACGCGCCAGCAGCGCTTCGTGAACCAGGGCAGCTTCCTGACTTAGGGTACTCATCTACTCTTCTCCGGCTGGTGTTGCGCCCGCTAGCTTTTGCCTGCGGGCCCTGTAATCAGGCGCGTATTGTGAAACTTTCTTTGCGGGGAATCCAGCAATCAATCAGATTGGTGATGAAAGCTTTTCACTCACTTCTTCGCCAGACCAGCAGGCCCGCCCAGACAAGGCTGGCCCCGGCCACCCACAGCGCAGGCTCCAGCCGGTGTAACAGGGCAGTAGAGAGAAAAGAGAGCAGCGGACCGACCAGCTGTCCCACCGCGTAGCCGGTCGTCAGCAGGCCAGCCATGTAACGCAGATGGTTGGGTGCCAGTTCACGGGCGCAGAGCAGCGAGAGCTGCACCACGCTGAGGAAGCCGCCGCCGACCAGCAGCGATCCGGCCAGCAGACCACTAAAGCCGGGCAGCAGTGCCGCAGAAAAAACGCCCAGTGCCTGTGCCCAGAGCACTATCGCCAGGCGGACGTGACTGTGCCCCCAGCGCCGCGTCAGAATCCCGAGCACGATGCCGATCATCGCCGCGCCGCCAAATATCGGCCAGACAAACTGCGCGAAGATACCGTCAGGAAAACGCGTAGCGGCCATCTGCGACAAAAAGGTGGCGGGCAGGATATAACCAAAGCCCGCCAGACTGTAACTCAGCACCAGACGTTTCAGGTTGCGATCCAGCACCAGCGGCTCAGGTGCCTGATCCGGGCGATGCAGTTCCCCCCGACGCGGCAGGTTACGCGTAATCAGCGCAATCAGCAGCAGTGCCAGCGCACCGTAAGCGGCCCAGGCCAGACCGGCGGAGACCTGCCATGTGTGCAGCGCCACCCCCAGCAGACCGCTGACAAAAATGCCGCAGCCCGGCCCGGCAAAGACGGCCGCCGACAGCCCTGCCCGACCATGCCGATGCAGCTGTTCGTTACTCCAGGCCGCCACCAGCACCATCGCCCAGCCACTGGCCCAGCCAATCACAAAGCGTATCGCACCGTGCAGCCACGGTCCGGTTGCCAGTGCCGAGAGCAGCGTCAGAATCACTGCGCCCCACACGCCCGTCTGCAAACGCAGCTCGACACGCCGGTGCGCGCGCATGGCATCAAACGAACCACACAGATAGCCAAGATAGTTGAGCGCAGCGACCAGGCTGGCACTGGTAAGCGTCAGCTGGTGCGCCTGAATCATCAGCGGCACCTGCGGCGTAAAGGCGAATCGCCCAATGCCCATCGCTACAAATAAACTTAAAAACGCGCTGAGCGCGACGCGTAACGCCATTGCTAAACTCCTGTTATTCTGCCCTGAGATTTCTTCTGACTTGCTAACAGCATGCGGGATGATTAAACTCACGGAAAGTGAATAATATTAACCAACTTGTTTACGGGAAGAGAAGATATGGATTTGGTTCAGCTGCGTATGTTCTGTTCCGTCGCCGAAACGGGTTCCCTGGCGCGCGCAGCCGAACAGCTGCATCGCGTTCCCTCCAATCTCACCACGCGGCTGCGCCAGCTGGAAGAAGAATTAGGTGTGGATCTCTTTATTCGTGAGAAGCAGCGCATTCGCCTGTCACCCATGGGCCATAATTTCCTGAATTATGCGCAGCGTATTCTGGCATTAAGCGAAGAAGCGATGAGTATGACCCGCAACGGCGAACCGGCAGGCAACTTTGCGCTGGGCTCCATGGAGAGCACCGCAGCGACCCGCCTGCCCGGTCTGCTCGCCGCCTATCATCAGCGCTTCCCAAAAGTGGCGCTGTCGCTGATTACCGGCACCTCGGGCGAAATTATTGACCGGGTTCGCGAAGGTACGCTGGCCGCCGCGCTGGTGGATGGGCCGGTTTCCCATGACGATCTGAATGGCTGCATTGCGTTTCGCGAGGAGATGGTGCTGATCACCGGGCTGGATCACGCGCCGATTACCACGGCACGCGATGTGCAGGACGACACCCTGTTTGCCTTCCGCAACAGCTGCTCTTACCGGGTGAAGCTGGAGAGCTGGTATCGCGACAGTCAGACCGCGCCCGACAACGTGATGGAGATTCAGTCCTATCACGCCATGCTGGCCTGTGTGGCGGGTGGTGCGGGTGTTGCGATGATCCCGGCCTCGGTGCTGAAGCAGATGGCGGATCGATCGCGGGTACAGGCGCATACCTTACCTGCGGCTTATCGCGACACCGCCACCTGGCTGATGTGGCGACGCGACGCCTTTACCCCCAATGTTGAAGCGCTGAAATACCTGATTATTGAACAGTTTGACGATCGTCCGCTCAACGATGAGCTGATCCACCCATTACAGGCGGCGGAATAAGCGTTTCACGCTATGTTTAAAACCATAACCACACGACGCCATCGCGCGTCACAATCTGACTGGAAGAGGGATTGCATGAACATGATCAAAACCCGTGCCGCTGTTGCCTGGGCTGCTGGCGAACCGCTGAAAATCGAAGAAGTGGATTTGATGCCACCGCAGAAAGGCGAAGTGCTGGTGCGCATTGTCGCGACCGGCGTCTGTCATACCGACGCCTACACTCTCTCCGGCACCGATCCGGAAGGCGTTTTCCCGGCGATTCTCGGCCATGAAGGCGGCGGCATCGTGGAAGCCGTGGGCGAAGGCGTGACCAGCGTAGAAGTGGGTGACCATGTCATTCCGCTTTACACCCCGGAGTGTGGCAAATGTAAATACTGCCTCTCAGGCAAAACTAACCTCTGCCAGGCGATCCGCGCCACCCAGGGTAAAGGTCTGATGCCGGACGGCACCACCCGCTTCTTTAAAGATGGCAAACCGATTTTCCACTATATGGGCACCTCGACCTTCTCTGAATACACCGTGATCCCGGAAATCTCACTGGCGAAAATCAGTAAAGAGGCGCCGCTGGAAGAAGTTTGCCTGCTGGGCTGTGGCGTCACTACCGGCATGGGTGCAGTAATGAACACGGCTAAAGTGAAAGAAGGCGACACCGTCGCAATCTTCGGTCTCGGCGGCATTGGTCTGTCGGCGGTCATCGGCGCGAAAATGGCGAAGGCCGGCCGCATTATCGCAATCGACCTCAACACCAGCAAATTCGATCTGGCGCGCAAACTGGGTGCCACCGATCTGATTAACCCGAAAGATTATGATAAGCCGATTCAGGATGTAATTGTCGAGCTGACCGACGGCGGCGTGGATTTCTCGTTTGAATGTATCGGTAATGTCAACGTGATGCGCTCTGCGCTGGAGTGCTGCCACAAAGGCTGGGGCGAGTCTGTGATTATCGGCGTCGCGGGTGCCGGTGAAGAGATCTCTACCCGTCCGTTCCAGCTGGTAACCGGTCGCGTCTGGCGCGGTTCCGCCTTTGGTGGTGTGAAAGGCCGTTCACAGCTGCCGGGCATTGTGCAGGATTACCTTGATGGTAAATTTGCCCTGAATGACTTCATCACCCACACCATGCCGCTGGAAGAGATCAACGACGCCTTTGATTTGATGCACGAAGGAAAATCGATTCGCTCGGTCGTGCACTTTAACAGGTAATCAGGAGGCGTTATGGCATCCACTCTGGAGCTACTGGAAGAACACCGTATTTTTGGCGGCTGGCAGCAGCGCTGGCGTCATCCGTCGGCCGTGCTGAACTGCCCGATGACCTTCAGCATCTATCTGCCTGATCCACACGGTGATGCGCCGCCGCCGGTGGTCTGGTATCTGGCCGGGCTGACCTGCAACGATGAGAACTTTACCACCAAAGCGGGCGCGCAGCGCGTGGCGGCGGAACTGGGTCTGGTACTGATTATGCCGGATACCAGCCCGCGCGGCGAAGGCGTTGCCAACGATGAGGGCTACGATCTGGGTCAGGGCGCGGGATTTTATCTCAATGCCACTCAGCAACCCTGGGCCACGCATTTCCGCATGTTCGACTATCTGAGCAACGAGCTGCCCGCCCTGATTGCGGACAACTTTAAGGTCAGTGAGCGTCAGTCGATTATGGGTCACTCCATGGGCGGACACGGCGCGCTGATGCTGGCGCTGCGTCTGGGTAACCGTTTTGCCTCGGCGTCTGCGTTTGCGCCGATTGTGAACCCGATGCAGGTGCCGTGGGGTCAGAAAGCATTTCAGGCCTATCTGGGCGATGACCAGGCGGCGTGGCGGGAATATGACAGCTGCCAGCTGATGGCGGAGGTGTCGCATCGTCTGCCAGTCCTGATCGATCAGGGTGACAGCGATCAGTTCCTGGCCGATCAGCTGCAACCGGAGCGGTTAGAGGAGATCGCCAGAGAAGTCGGTTTCCCGCTGACGCTGCGTATTCAGCCGGGTTATGACCATAGCTACTTCTTTATCGCCAGCTTTGTGGAAGATCATCTCCGCTTCCATGCACAGCATCTGCTGGCGTAAATCATCAGGGCCGCAATTGCGGCCCTGAACTTTTCTGCATCCTGTACTGCCGCAAACGCTGGCGCAAGGGCAGGCCTGCCCGATTCTCAGACCAGTGCCGGTCCGGTCAGCCCGTCGATCATCACCTGCGGAATGCCGCGCGAGCAGTGTTCGATACGGCCATTGACGCCATATACTTTCGCCAGCGTAGCCGGCGTAATCACCTTATCTGGCTGCCCTTCCGCTACCAGTGCGCCCTGCTTCAGCATCAGCGCGTGTTGCGCATGACGCAGCGCGATGTTGATGTCATGCACCACCACCACCGTCACGATGTTGCGCTGGGCTGTTTCGCGGCGGACCAGATCCATTACGTGGAACTGGTAATTGAGATCCAGCGCGCTCAGCGGTTCATCCAGCAGCAGTAGCTTAGGGCGCCGGATCAGCGACTGCGCCAGCCCGACCAGCTGCTTCTGACCGCCGGAGAGCTGATCGAGGTAACGCATTGCCAGATGGCCAATCCCCAGTTGTTCCAGCAGATGCATGATTTCGGCTTCGCTGCTGGCGCTGTGCAGTCCACCCGAGGCGCGCTGTGCCACAATGATTGACTCCAGCACATGCAGATGCACGCCCGCAGGCAATGACTGCGGCAGATAGACCACGTTCTTCGCGCGGCGGGCAAACGGCTGGGTCATCAGATCTTCACCGTTAAGCCACATCTCACCCTGACCTTTATTCAGCCCGGCCAGCGCACGCAGCAGCGTCGATTTACCACAGCCATTCGGCCCGAGCAGCACGGTGATCTCACCGCGTGGCAGCGACGCCACGTTGAGATTTTCAATGACTTTATGTCTGGGATAACCGGCACTGAAGCCTCGTAACGTCAGACCCTGTTCCATCACACTGTCCCCCGATGACGCAGAATAATACTCAGGAAGAACGGCACGCCAATCAGTGAGGTGACAATGCCGACCGGGATGATCACACCGGGGAGCAGGTTTTTCGAGGCGACCGACGCCAGCGACAGCACCAGCGCACCAACCAGCGCACTGGCGGGCAGATAGAAGCGGTGATCTTCACCAAACATCATGCGGGCAATATGCGGTGCCACCAGGCCGATGAAGCCGATCGGGCCAACAAACGCCACCGCCAGCGCCGAGAGAATGCTGATACGCAGCAGGGTGGTGAGACGCAGACGGCGTACATCAATACCAAAGCTCACCGCACGATCTTCACCCAGACGCAGCGCCGTCAGCTTCCAGCTGCTCATCATCGAGAATGGCACCAGAATGGCCAGCGCGACGGTTAATACGCCCAGCTTCTCCCAGGAAGCACGCGCCAGGCTGCCCATGGTCCAGAACACCAGACCCTGCAGGGTATCTTCGCTGGCGATGAACTGCATCATTGAGACCAGCGCATTAAAGGTAAAGACCAGTGCGATACCGAACAGGACTACGCCCGCCGAGGAAACCTGTGTCCAGCGGGTCACGGCATCCAGCATCAGCGCGGCAAACAGCGCAAAGACAAAGGCATTGGCTGAGATTAACCACTGATCAGGAATGCCGGGAATACCGATGCCGAGAATGATCGCCAGTGCAGCACCAAACGCCGCCGCCGAGGAGACACCCAGCGTAAACGGGCTGGCCAGCGGGTTGTTCAGGATGGTCTGCATCTCTGCACCAGCCAGGCCCAGCGACAGCCCTACTACCAGCGCCATCAGCGCATAAGGCAAACGAATGTCCCAGACAATAACGCGTGTGCCGGCATCCACGCTGTCGGGGCTGAGCAGCGTATTCCACAGCGTATCTAGTGAGAGTCCGGCCGGACCCAGCGTGAAGTCGAGGATCAGCGAGGCGACAATGGCCACCAGTAATACACCAATCCAGATCAGGCGGCGGCGCAGCACGTGATGGTAGTTTTGCATGGTGTGGTGAAGCGTCTCTTCCCCCGCCAGCAGCGAAGTTTCGGTAGTCATGTTTGAACCCTGTGTAGCTATCACGTCAGAAAACGCAGCCACAATAGTGCAGGTGATAATAATTATCAATTCGTGAAGATAAGCGAGACGTGAAAAAAGGGTAAAAAACGGTGTTGTTATGGGCAGGATACCGGCAGACACAGCGCGTTGAGGTTGCAGATCGGGCACTTGCTCAGGGAGCATACGTCTTTCGCAAAGACGCAAAAACGCCATCCCTGGCATGCTCAGCGCGGACGATTACGCACCTCATCCCTGAGGTGCGCCTGTAACCAGGCCAACGCTTTGCGTTGTTCAAAAACGCTCCTGGCGTTTTTGTCCATGGCCCGCTATGCTTTGCTTCAGACGTATGCTCCCATCGCTTTAAGGCCGGGAGCAGCCTCAACGCGCTGTGTCAGGCATCTGACTCAACAGCGCAAGCGCACAGAGCTAATCTTTATGAACCGGGAACTCCATCTCGCTGTACTTCACGAAACGGCTGCCGCGCGTCAGCTTGTAACCAAACCAGATAATCAGGAACAGCGGAATACCGATATAGGTTGCCGCTACGCCGTACCAGTCGATACTGTCGTTAAGGAAGGCCTGATAGTTCTGACCCAGCGTGATGATCAGGCAGAGCACGAAGGCAAAGATCGGCCCCAGCGGGAAGAAACCGGAACGGTATGGCAGATTGTTCAGGTCACGTCCCTGGGCGACATAGCCGCGACGGAAGCGATAGTGGCTGATGGCAATACCCAGCCAGGCGATAAAACCGGTCATGCCAGAGGTGTTCAGCAGCCACAGATAAACTTCCTGGTTGCCAAATTTTGAGGTCAGGAAGCACAGCCCGGCCACGACGGTCGTCGCCCATAAGGCATTGCGCGGTACACCGCCCTTAGAGAGCTTCGCGAAAATGCGCGGCGCTTTACCTTCAGAGGCCAGGTTGTACAGCATACGCGTTGAGGCATACATACCGGAGTTACCGGCAGACAGCACCGCCGTCAGGATCACCGCATTCATCACCGCTGCCGCAGAGAGCAGACCCGCGTTGCGGAACACCAGAGTGAACGGGCTGACGCTGATATCGTCAATGTCGTTGTGCAGTAATTGCGGATCGGTGTACGGCAGAATCAGGCTGATAATCAGGATGGCGAACACGTAGAACAGCAGGATACGCCAGAAAATCTGCCGCACGGCGCGCGGGATATTTTTTGCCGGGTCTTCAGATTCGCCCGCCGCGATACCGATCAACTCGGTGCCCTGGAAGGAGAATCCCACAATCATCGCCACACCAATCATCGCCGCAAAGCCGCCCGCAAATGGCGCATCGCCCACCTGCCAGTTCTGCCAGCCCGCATGCTCCGCACCGCGCATGATGCCGGTGATCATCAGCACGCCCACGATGATAAAGATAATGACGGTGGCCACTTTAATCAGCGAGAACCAGTACTCCGCCTCGCCAAAGCCTTTTACTGAGATGTAGTTGAGCAGGAATATCAGTCCCAGGAACAGCGCGCTCCAGATCCAGCCCGGCGTGTCAGGGAACCAGTAGGTCATCACCAGTTGGGACGCCACCAGGTCAACCGCGATGGTCACCGCCCAGTTGTACCAGTAGTTCCAGCCGAGTGCGAAACCAAAGCCCTCTTCGACATATTTTGCGCCGTAGGTGGCGAAAGAACCGGATACGGGCATGAAGGCGGCCAGCTCACCGAGACTGGTCATCAGGAAGTAGACCATCAGGCCGATCAGCATGTAGGAGAGCAGTGCCCCGCCAGGGCCAGCCTGAGCAATGGTCGCGCCAGAAGCGACAAACAGGCCGGTACCAATGGAGCCGCCAATGGCGATCATCGTCAGATGACGGGCTTTTAACGCACGTCGTAATGCAGGTTGTTGTGTTGTTTTTGAGTCATTATGCATGTGTTAACGCTACGCTGGGTAAAAATGAGGCGCGATTGTAGCAGCCAGACCGCCTCTGTATAGCTGATGCCATGCTGTTATAAGTTAAGTTCATGATCGCGCCCGAATTATTAGCAATCACTCACGGCAATAGGACAAAAAGCGCGTCAGTGCCTTTGAAATATGCTTCTGTCGGTGATGGATACGATAGAGCGTCCGGGTCAGACGCGGCAACGGAATCGTCAGTTCTGTCAGCGTCCCCGCCTCCAGCAGATCGGCAATTACCCGACGCGAAAGACAGCTTATGCCCATGCCATGCCGTACGGCATGCTTGATCGCTTCGGAGTTGCCCAGCTCCATTCCCAGCTGAAAACTTGGCAGGTGAGACAGCAGCAGATAGTCGACGATTTCCCGGGTACCCGAGCCGCGTTCACGCAGGATCCACGGCGCTTCTGCCAGGGTTTTCAGCGTTACCGGCTGTTGCAGAATGGCGGCGTCTGGCGCGGCAAACACCACCAGCTCATCTTCAAGCCAGGGTTCACTGACCAGTTCGGTCATATGGCACGGCCCTTCAATCAGGCCGACATCCACGCGGAAATCGGAAACCGCCTGAATCACATCCTGACTGTTGCCGACGCTCAGTTCCAGCGGCAGACCGGGAAAATCGCGACGCCAGGCCGCCATCATGCCCGGCAGCAGATAGTTACCAATGGTGCTGCTGGCGAAGATGCGGATCGCGCCGTTATCCTCTTTAAACAGCTGCTCAATTTCGCCCGCCTGCTCCAGCAGCCCGACCGCACGCGGATAGAGCAGTCGCCCATGCTCATTCAGCACCAGCCGTTTGCCGACCCGATCAAACAGCTGCACCCCGAGCTGACTCTCCAGATCGGCCAGCGCCGCGCTGACCGCCGACTGCGACAGCGCCAGCAGTTGCGACGCCTGAGTGGTGGAGCCGCTCTTCAGCACTTCGGTGAACACTTCGATTTGCCGCAGCGTAATGTGCATTGTCGCCTCTTAACTCAGTGAGTGCCTGACAAGATAAATGATTAACGCCAGCCAGATCAGCCCGATGACCACCAGCCAGCCTGCCATCTTTTTGCCGCGCGAACGCTGGGACTGCGCGCGTTCGCTGCTGGTGATGCGCACCTCTCGCGGCAGCAGACGCAACAGGATCATGACACCCGTAGGAATAATCACCGCGTCATCCAGCAGACCGACAAACGGGATCACATCCGGGATGAGATCGATTGGGCTGACACCGTAGGCGACCAGCCCCAGCATGCCCAGCTTGTTCCACCAGGGCGTGCGCGGATCCCGAAACGCGAACCACAGCACGAATACATCTTTTTTGATCAGCGTCGCCCAGCGGCGCAGACGCGAAACTATCATGATTGCTGCCTTATCGTTTATTCTGGTCAATTATAAATATATTATCTATTTCACTTTTAAGCCAGTCACCCTCATGATCATGATTCAACCACGAGGAGTGACCACCATGACCGAACTGAGCATCCCTAAAACGCATCATCCCGTTGCGCTCTGGTTCCCTGGTCTGCTGCTGACTGCCGCGATTGCCGGGGCTGCCAGCTGGCTGGCGCAGCAACCGGCGATTGCAGCAGCAGGACTGGGTTCACTGACTCTGGCAATTATGCTGGGCATTCTGGTCGGTAATAGCGTCTATACGCCGCTGGCGTCGCGCTGCGACAGCGGCGTGGCACTGGCTAAACAGAAGCTGCTGCGGCTGGGGATCATCCTGTTTGGCTTTCGCATTACCTTACAACAGATTGCTGACGTCGGTATCAGCGGCATCCTGATTGATGCGCTGACGCTGAGCAGCACCTTTTTTGTGACCTGTCTGCTGGGCATCCGGCTGCTGAAGCTGGATCGCGATACCGTCTGGCTGATTGGCGCAGGCAGCAGTATCTGTGGGGCTGCGGCCGTGCTGGCGACCGAGCCGGTAGTGAAAGTTGCGCCATCAAAAGTCGCGGTGGCTATCGCGACCGTGGTGCTGTTTGGCACGCTGGCGATCTTTATTTATCCACTGCTCTGGCCGCTGGCGCATCACCTGTTTCCGGGGCTGAGTGCCGCGCAGTTTGGGGTATTCACCGGCTCAACCATCCATGAAGTGGCGCAGGTCGTGGCCGCCGGGCACAGCATCAGCCCGGAGGCTGAGAACAGCGCCGTGATTGCCAAAATGCTGCGGGTGATGATGCTGGCGCCGTTCCTGCTCTGCCTGAGTGTGGTAATCCGCGGCAAACGCAACGCGAGCCAGGCGCGTCAGCCAGTGACCTTTCCCTGGTTCGCCCTGCTGTTTATCGCGGTCGCACTGTTTAACTCGCTGCAACTGCTGCCTGCTGCGGTAGTGGCCACGCTGAATGAGGTGGCGGGTCTGCTGCTGGCTATGGCGATGGCCGCCCTGGGCTTAACCACCCGTTTTGGCGCGCTGCGTGAGGCCGGCGTTAAACCGCTGCTGCTGGGCGCGCTGGTATTTGGCTGGTTAATCGCAGGCGGCGGCACCATCAATCTGCTGGTGCAACATTTTATGAGCTAGTGGCATCGGGTATCATGCCGCTTCACCCGTGCATAGCCCCAGGAGAAAGGCATGAAATATATTGGCGCACACGTGAGTGCGGCAGGTGGCGTGGATCAGGCTGTGATCCGCGCCCATGAAATAGAAGCCACCGCCTTCGCCCTCTTTACTAAAAATCAGCGTCAGTGGAAGGCTGCCCCGCTCTCCACCGAGGTGATTGATGCTTTTCGCGCTGCCTGCGAGACGTACACATTCAGTCCGCAGCAAATCCTGCCGCACGACAGTTTTCTGATTAACCTCGGTCATCCGGTTGAAGAGGCGCTGGAGAAATCCCGCGCGGCTTTTATTGATGAACTGAAACGTTGTGATCAGCTCGGCCTGACGCTTCTGAACTTTCATCCCGGCAGCCATCTGCATCAGATCGAAGAAGAAGCGTGCCTGAAGCGGATTGCAGAGTCGATCAACATCGCCCTCGATCAGAGTCAGAACGTCACCGCGGTGATTGAGAATACCGCCGGTCAGGGCAGTAACCTGGGTTTCCGCTTCGAGCATCTCGCCACCATTATTGAGCACGTCGAAGATAAGTCGCGCGTCGGCGTCTGCATTGATACCTGCCATGCATTTGCCGGCGGTTATGACCTGCGCACCGAAGCGGACTGCGAAGCAACGTTTGCAGAGTTTGAGCGCATTGTCGGTTTTAACTATCTGCGCGGCATGCACCTGAACGATGCCAAAAGCGCCTTTGACAGTCGCGTTGACCGCCATCACAGTCTGGGTGAAGGGAATATCGGCAAAACGGCGTTTAGCTGGCTGATGAAAGATCCCCGGTTTGATGGTATCCCATTGATTCTGGAAACCATTAATCCTGATATCTGGAAAGATGAGATTGCCTGGCTGAAAGCCGAACAGCAGGGATAGAAAAAGGGAGCCAGTTGGCTCCCTCAGACCGCTGACAAACCAAAAACCGGTTGAACCTGGCAGCATCGTATTAACTCAATGCGCAGGGAACAGGGTCAGAGGAGGAAAGCGTCCCGCGCCAGGGACGGCGCGGGCCGAGCGTGCCATGGATGGCGGCTTTTGCGTCTTTCCGATGTGACCGTGTTCCCAGTGCCAGCTCGGTCTAACCGCCACCAGGCCCGACTTTGTCAACTGGAATAACAGGGAGCTATCCGGCTCCCTGTTATTTTCACTTCAGCAGATTATGCACTTCTGCACATCAGGCTTTCGCCAGCTGCTCTTCCGGACGTTTCAGAACCGCATAGCTCAGACCTGCAATCGCGGTGCCGATGATAATCGCCATCAGATAGCCGACAACCGGGGTGATTGCGCCAGGGATTAGCAGGACAAACAGACCACCGTGCGGTGCCATCAGTTTCGCGCCAATCGCCATGGAGATCGCGCCGGTAACCGCACCGCCGACGATACAGCAAGGCAGAACGCGCATCGGGTCACGGGCTGCGAACGGAATCGCGCCTTCAGAGATAAAGCAGAGCCCCAGAACCAGTGCCGCTTTACCACCTTCCTGCTGACCTTTGTTGAATTTACGACGGGCAACCAGCGTAGCCAGACCCATCGCCAGCGGTGGCACCATACCGGCGGCCATGATGGCGGCCATCGGTGCATACGTCTGCGAACTCAGTAAGCCAACGCCAAATGCGTAAGCCACCTTGTTCACCGGACCACCCATATCAGTACACATCATGCCGCCCAGAATCGCACCCAGCAGGACCGCATTCGCCGTACCCATGTTGGCCAGCCAGTGCGTCAGGCCATTCATGATGCCTGCAACGGGTTTACCCACCACGTAGATCATCAGCAGGCCGGTGATCAGGCTGGCAAACAGCGGAATAATCAGTATCGGTTTCAACGCTTCCATACTCTGCGGCAGTTTAACTTTGCCGCTGATCAGCTTCGCCGCATAACCGGCAATAAAGCCTGCGATGATACCGCCTAAGAAGCCTGCGTTGATGCTGGTGGCGATCATACCGCCAATCAGACCTGGCGTCAGGCCCGGACGGTCGGCGATGGAGAAGGCGATAAAGCCCGCCAGTACCGGTACCATCAGGGCAAAGGCGCTGCCCCCACCGATTTGCATCAGTGCCGCAGCCAGTGTGCCCTGCTCTTTAAAGGCTGTGATACCAAAAGCGAACGACAGGGCAATGCTCAGACCACCTGCGACCACCATCGGCAGCATGTAAGAAACACCGGTCAGCAGGTGACGATAAGCCCCCGCGCCGCCTTTCTTCTCTTCTTCACGGGTATTGCTCTGTCCGGCAGCCGCCGCTTTATACGGCTTCGCTTCTGCTTCCGCTTTATCCAGTTCCTGCGCGGTTTTCTTCAGCGCCAGACCGGTTGAGGTACGGTACATCGGCTTACCGGCAAATTTCGCCAGATCGACTTCGATATCAGCAGCGACGATTACCAGATCGGCAGCAGCCACTTCTTCCGGGGTAATCGCATTACCGGCCCCCACGGAACCGCGGGTTTCAACTTTCACCCACCAGCCGCGGCGGGTCGCTTCGGCCTGAATCGCCTCGGCAGCCATAAAGGTGTGCGCCACGCCGGTCGGACAGGCGGTAACGGCAACCACGCGTTTCGGCGCGCCAGCCTGAGCCGGTGCCGCAGCAACTGCGCCAGCCGGTGTGGTCACTGCAGCGGTTGCCTGCCAGGTTCTGGCTTCGGCTTTCGCCCGGTTCAGGAAAGTTTCCGGCTCGCGGACTGCCAGCTGGATATCGCCCAGCCAGACCGCTTTACCGTTCAGCGCCGCATCGTCCGGCACGTTTTTACCCAGCACGATCGCCAGTTCAGCGTCGGCAGGGTTATCAGTCAGAGTCAGGCCCGCAGCAGGTGCGGCCGCAGCCAGACGTTGTTGCGCCATATAAGCGGAAGCCAGTCCCAGTACAGGGTCTTTAATCAGCAGCGTTTTCATTATCGCTCTCCTGCTGTCAGTTAACGGGTTGTAAGTCGACGCGCGCCATCATTGCGGCCAACTGAGTACGATCGGAAACGCCGACATTGCTCTGGCTGACGGCCATCGCCGCCACGGCAGTCGCAAGACGCAGCGTGTGTTCGCTGGATTCGCGCATCAGCAGGCCATAAATCAGGCCGCCAACCATGGAATCACCTGCACCCACGGTGCTGACGACTTCACACATCGGTGGTTTAGCAATCCATTCACCCGAGGCGTTGACCCACAGCGCGCCTTCTGCGCCCAGCGAAATCACCACATGGGCGATGCCCTGCTCGCGCAGTTCGTGCGCAGCACCAATCACATCCTGCAGCGCTGGCAGTTTGCGACCGGCCCAGATTTCCAGCTCACGGCGGTTAGGTTTAACCAGCCACGGTGCGGCTTTCAGGCCTGCCACCAGCGCTTCGCGGCTGCTGTCAAAGATGATGCATGGGCAGTGGGTGCGCAGTTCGGTCATCCAGCGGGTAAAGGCATCGTGATCGACACCTTCCGGCAGGCTGCCGCTGACGCAGACCATATCGAACTGGCCCAGCCAGGTCAGCGAGTCGGTGGTAAAACGATCCCAGTCCTGACCCGTTACCTGAAAACCGGAGAAATTCAGATCGGTGACGTCCCCGGTCTGTTCAGTGAGTTTAACGTTGATACGGGTACGGCCAGGTACCACCTGGAAACGGTTAGCAATGCCCAGCTCGCTGAACAGCTGCTGGAAGCCGTCCTGATTCTCTTTACCCAGGAAGCCACCCACGGTGACATCAATACCCAGGTCTTTAAGAACTTTGGCGACGTTGATGCCCTTGCCCGCAGCATGCAGCCCGGTGGTTTTCACCAGGTTCACTTCACCGCGTTCAATTTCAGGGGTATAGCCCACCAGGTCATACGCCGGATTCAGCGTAATGGTGGCGACGCGTCTGCTCATGATGCCCCCTCGCCCAGACCGCTGGTGATCGCTTCTTCAATCGCGTTCAGCGCCTGCTGTGCATCGTCACCGCTGGCGGTGAAGCGCAGGCGATGGCCTTTCTTCACGCCCAGCGCAACCACTTTCATCAGGCTGCGGCCATTAGCCGGTTTACCGCTGCCGTCGAGGTTGGTCACGGTGATGTCGCTGTTGAACTGCTTTATCACGCTGACCAGCGCGGTGCCCGGACGGGCATGCAGGCCATGTTCGTTACGGATGGTGTATTCGGCGGTCAGTACCTCAGCCTGCTCATCGACTTCGCTGGTCAGCAGCGCGTAGACGCCTGCCGCATCGGCTTTCAGCAGACGATCGGCTTTGCCCTGCTGCAGTAATGCGCTGAGGTAACCCAGCACTTCCAGCGGACGCTCATCGGTCGCCGACACGCTGATCAACAGTGCAGCTTGTTCGCCCTGATGATCGAAAGCATGTTCAGCACGGCTGATAGCCACACCGCTGCGCAGGTTGCCAAGGCTGCTGTCGCTAAGCCAGATGCCCTGCCCCAGATTCAGCGGCGTCGTTGAAACCACCTCCGCCACGTAGCTGGCATCCACCACGCCCGCGGACTGCAGCCGACCGGCGTTCATCGCCTGCAGGGTGATCAGATCGCTGGCGGCTACGTTCAGCGTAATTAATGAAGTGTCGAAGCTGAATTCAGCGGCTTGTTTCTCGCCCATCAGCAACGCACGAAGATCGTCAGCAGAGGCGGTTTTTAGCTGTTCGGCAATGGAGTCATCGCTCAGAACATGCGTCAGCTGACGCAGCAGCGCCAGATGTTCATCTGACTTAGCAGCAATCCCGATAGCGACATAGGCGGTCTGATCCTCGCCCCAGGCAATGCCCTGCGGGAACTGGAACACCTGAACACCGGTTTTCAGCACCAGATCGCGGGTATCGGTGGTGCCATGAGGGATGGCGATGCCGTTGCCAAGAAAGGTGGAGGTCTGCTGTTCGCGCGCCAGCATGCCGTTGACGTAGCCTTCCGTCACATTGCCTGCAGCGGTTAACGCGGCAGCAACCTGACGAATGGCTTCTTCTTTGTTCTGGGCGCTGGCTCCGGTATGGATGGCCTGCAATTCGAGCTGGAACATAATTCTCCTCGCTTGCTGAGATTGAATCGTTTCAGCCAGTGGGGATTTTTTTACGCCATGCTGTTGAAAACAGGTGGCGCAGTCACCGCTGAAACGTTTCAGGGATTGTGGTACAGCAACTTTTCGGAAGCAAGAAAATGCGCAAATAGCGTTACAGATTTTTGAGGTTACGCACATTTCGGAGTGGTTAAGAGGAATAAAAAGTGAACAGGCTGACGCAGTTGCTGTAAACCAGAGATGACCGGACCAGAAATTTCAGCAGCGTCAGCGCTTCAGGGCGCGGTATCCGCTTCGAGTTGCAGCAGCCAGGTCATCGCCTGATGACGGGAATCGCCGCACATGCTGTGTGTGGGTTGCAGACTTGCGCAGACAGCCGGACGCAGTGGTGAGCCAAACAGTTTGCAGCGAAGTGTGTCATCAAGCTGAATACAGGGCGTGTTGGCGGGCTTGCCGTCCGGCATACCCGGAATCGGCGAGGAGATCGAAGGTGCTGTGCAACAGGCACCGCATTGGCTACGGCATTGCATGCTGTACTCCGGCAGAGAAAGTCGCGGTGACAATAGCAGTCCACCGCGCTGATTACCACGATAGCCGCGGCCTGACACAAAATTTCGCATCCACGATATTGCCAGTTTTCACCGGCGCGAGTAACGTTGCGCGCACTTCACTCTTAAGATAGCGAGAACAGCAATGCCAAAAGCCAATGAAATCAAAAAAGGGATGGCCGTCACGCACAACGGTAAACTGCTGCTGGTTAAGGACATTGATGTTCAGAGCCCCAGCGCACGCGGTGCCGCCACCCTGTATAAAATGCGCTTTACCGATGTCCGCACCGGTTTAAAAGTCGAAGAGCGCTTCAAGGGCGACGAGATTATTGATGCGATTTCACTCAGCCGCCGCAGCGTGACCTTCTCTTATATAGATGGTGACGAATACATCTTTATGGATGATGAGGATTACACCCCCTATTCCTTTAAACAGGAGCAGATTGAAGAAGAGCTGCTGTTTATCCCTGAAGGCGGCATCCCTGGCATTCATGTACTGACGATGGAAGGTCAGGTGCTGGCACTGGAACTGCCACAAACCGTAGACATGGAAATCGTGGATACCTCACCCGGTATTAAAGGCGCCTCTGCCAGCGCCCGAACCAAACCGGCCGGCATGAGCACGGGTCTCTCTGTCCAGGTGCCGGAATACCTCAGCAACGGTGATCGCATCCGTATCCATATCGCTGAACGCCGCTACATGGGTCGTGCAGACTAAACGGCAACCTGCTGCCCATCGTGATAATGTTATAGTATTACATTATCACGCTATTCTCTGGCAGGAGTTGGTCTTATGACACGCGTTAACCTGATCACCGGTTTTCTGGGCAGCGGCAAAACCACGCTGCTCTGCCATCTGCTGGCCGCCAGGCCTGTCGGGGAAAAGTGGGCAGTGCTGGTCAACGAATTTGGTGAGATTGGGATCGACGGCGCCCTGCTGGCCGATCGCGGTGCCACGCTGAAAGAGATCCCCGGCGGCTGCCTGTGCTGCGTTAATGGCCTGCCGATGCAGGTCGGGCTGAATATGCTGCTCAGGAGCAAGCCCGATCGGCTGCTGATCGAGCCAACCGGCCTGGGTCATCCGCGTCAGGTGTTGCAGATGTTAAGCGCGCCGGTTTATCAGGCGTGGCTGCAACTTAATGCCACCCTGACGCTGCTGGATGCACGCCAGCTGGCCAATCCCCGTATCGTTGCCAATGAAAACTTCCGTGATCAACTGGCTGCCGCCGATATTATCATCGCCAACAAGCGCGATTGCTGGGATGAGGCGGACCGTCAGCGCCTGGCTGACTGGCAGCAGCAGATGCAGTTTCCGCGTCCATTAATACAGACAGAATTTGGTCAGGTCCCCCTTTCCCTGCTGGATATGCCGTATCAGCCCCGCGATATTCCGCTGCCGCATCATCATCATCCTGCAAATCCTACCAGCGGTCTGGCGGCGTTACGTCTGGACGGCGAAGCGCGCTGGCGTCGGGCGCTGAATCACGGCCAGGGTTACAGCGCCTGCGGCTGGCTGTTTGATGCTGATACGCGGTTCGACAGCAGCGCGCTGCTGGAATGGGTGCGGCAGGCAGCGGTCGATCGTATTAAAGGTGTGATGCGCACGCCAGAAGGCACAATGCGTATTAACTGCCAGGCAAAAGCGTTGCAGAGTGAAACCCACGCCACACTGCCACCTGATAGCCGCATTGAGATCATTCATTCTCAGCAGGCTGACTGGAATCGGCTACAATCGGCGTTGTTGAAGTGCCGTTTACGCTAAGACAGGTATTGTCGGGGGTTATTTTTTTAAATGAGTTTTAATTATGCGCGCAACCCGCCTTATTACTATCCTGCTGCTTAATGCACTGGGTGTAGTGCTCTTTCTTTCGTGGTATCTACCGCCAGAACATGGTTTCTGGTTCGGCATTGATAAAACTATATTCTATGGCTTCAACAATCAGATGGTGAGCCATCCGCTGTTCGCACTGATCGTCGCTATCACCAATTTTCGGGGTTTTGATGCGGTGTCATTGCTGGCCATGGGCCTGCTTTATCTGTCGATCTGGCGACGCGAAACGCCACAGGCGCGGCGGCGGATGCTGGCTATCGGCATCACTATGCTGCTCACCGCCGTGGTGCTTAACCAGCTGGGCCACCTGTTGCCGGTGAAACACTCCAGTCCGACGCTGTTCTTTGAGAACGTACATCGCGTCAGCGAACTGACCGGCATCCCCGCTAAAGATGCCTCGAAAGACAGCTTCCCTGGCGACCACGGTATGATGCTGATCATTTTCGCCTGCTTTATCTGGCGTTATTTTGGTTTCAGCCGTTTTTTAATTGCCACCGCTATTGTGGTGATATTTTCACTGCCGCGCATCATGGCGGGTGCACACTGGTTTACCGATATTGCCGTCGGTTCAATGTCAGTGATATTAGTGGGGCTGAGCTGGTGGCTATTAACGCCGGCCAGTGACGTGCTGGTTAACTGGTTTTATCGCAAATTACCGGGTAAATATAAGCCCGTGACGTAAATGTTAAGCGCGGACGATTTAATCGCCCTGATCTTAACCGTCCGCGCTTATAAAAAACAGCCCACCACTATTAGCCTGCTAATTAAATTTACGAAAAGAAAAGGTTATGACACTGCCGACAGGTTAAATAGCCACCACTATCCTCTGTCAATTAAGAAAACGCTAAAAACAGAGGCTATGCCCTGAATTGACGCCCCTTTTACTGCCTGTTCTCATCATCATTTCACCACAATTGTAGCTAAAGTAGTCAGTATGTTACGGTTTGATTTCACATCAAAAAAACCTATATAAAATTGATCAAAAGCACTCGCCACGGCGTCTGTAATCAGTTAATCTCAGTCGCAGTGAGGCTGCAGCGGCAGAAAATTCGGATTTTTTACCGTTAAAATGTGTCCATTAACACATTTTAGTAATTAAGGATTTGTCTCAGGCTGTTTCGCTTATTAATCTCCCTGTTTTGTCATCTGGCTGGCGACAATTTTGTCGTAAGGAAATCGAAGGAAAACCCGAATAATGGTCAAGTCTCAACCAATACTGAGATATATCTTGCGGATCGTGCCCGCACTGGCGCTGGCCACACTCCTCTCAGCTTGTAGCAGTACCCATAGCAGTCAAAACGCGAATAACGAGAATCATGAAGTTAACAACCACAATGGTTTTTTACTTCAGGCGTCTCAGGATGAGTTTGAAGAAATGGTGCGTAACGTCGACGTTAAGTCGCGCATCATGGAACAATACGCCGTCTGGAAAGGTGTGCGCTATCGCCTCGGTGGCGATACCAAACGCGGGATCGATTGTTCCGCCTTTGTACAACGCACTTTCCGCGATCAGTTTGGCTTAGAATTACCGCGCTCGACCTCTGAGCAGCAGGACACCGGCAAAGAGATTACCCGCAGTAAACTGCGTCCAGGCGATCTTGTGATGTTCCGTGCCGGTTCGACTGGCCGTCATGTGGGTATTTATCTGGGTAACGATAATTTCGTTCATGCCTCCACAAGCAGTGGCGTCATGATCTCCAGTCTCAATGATGACTACTGGAAAAAGCGTTACCGTGAAGGACGCCGTGTATTGAGTCGTAACCCGACCTGATTATCACCTTCGATCTTCTCTCAGCCAGAGAACATGAAACGCTGCTTACGCAGCGTTTTTTTTCGTGCCTTATTCTTAGCGACAGTCGTTTTATCAGATAAAAGCATTGTATTTCAGATTAATAACGAGACATTTCGGACACTCTCGTTATATTCTCGGTCGCTTAAACCGAAGCAGTCGAGTGCAATAACATAATAATAATTTGATCAGGGGACGTTCCTCATGCCACTGTCGGGGGCGCTAAGGCGCCATGCCACCTATCCTCGCCGAATCGCATGGAGTAGTGCGATGGCCGGTGGCGTATTCTTTCTTCTGTTTGCCGCTCTGTCACTTCACCAGACCTGGCAGAAGCGCGAACGACAGCATCAGCAACTGCTGGAGAACAGCCGCACAGCATTACAGCAAACGCTTTCCAGCCTGCTCAACAGCACCCTCAGTCCCCTGCTTCCGTTCACCCACACTGCCTGTCATACCATTAATCATGAACTGACCTCGCGCGCCGCGTTTGCCGGTAATCTCCGCGCCATCCTGCTGGTTAACGACGGCAATGCCTTTTGCTCCTCAGCCACCGGCAGTTTTAGCCTGCCGCTGAATGTGATCGCACCTGATAGTGATGTCTCACGTGACATCGATCTGCAGCTGATGTCAGGCACGCCGCTTCAGCCAAATAAACCGGCGCTGGGGTTGTGGATTAAAAATCCTGGCAGTAAGCAGTCAGGTGTCTTCGCGACGCTGAATATCAGTCTGGCTCCCTACCAGCTGCAGGTCTCCGGGCATCCGGAAATTACCGGTATGGCGCTGAAGGCGCAAAAGAGTGCCTTAACCAGCTGGCAGCCTGGCGTGATGGAAAATAAAAGTCTGCCGCCGCCGCTGTATCAGCAGGCGCTGACGGGCTATCCGCTGCAGTTTGTGTTGTTCGGTTCGGTTCTGACGTTCAGTGATTATCAGAATATCCTGCTGTGCAGCCTGCTGCTGTCACTGCTGGTTTCCGGCGGCTGCTGGCTGCTGTTATCTGTTTATCAGCGTCCGGGGAAAGAGCTGATTCGGGGCATGAAGCGCGGCGAGTTTCACGTTGAATATCAGCCGCTGGTCACCTCCCATGATGGTCAGCCTTATGGTATGGAAGCGTTACTGCGCTGGACCCATCCGACCGAAGGCCCGATCCCGCCCGATGTGTTTATTCAGTATGCCGAGTCACAGAACCTGATTATTCCTCTGACCCGGCATCTGTTTCAGCTGATTTCACGTGATGCGCACCAGCTGTGTCATACCATTCCCCGTCATGCCTGCCTCAGCCTCAACATCTCTCCGCTGCATCTGGCTGACAGCTGTTTCCGGCAGGATGTGCTGCGCTGGCTTGATACCATGCCTGCGGCTCATTTTAATTACGTGTTTGAGATTACCGAGCGCGCCATGATGCGCGATGAAAACGTCGGGGAACTGTTTGACTGGCTGCATCAGCAGCATATCAATATTGCCATTGATGATTTTGGCACCGGCCACAGTGCGCTGATCTATCTGGAACGTTATGCGTTTGATTACCTGAAAATCGATCGCGGCTTTGTCCAGAGTATCGGCACAGAAACCCTGACCTCGCCAGTGCTGGACACTGTGCTGCAGCTGGCGAAGAAGCTGAATCTGAAAAGTGTGGCGGAAGGGGTAGAAACCGGCGAACAGGCCGCCTGGCTGATTCATCGTGGCGTGACTCATCTGCAGGGTTACATCTTCAGCCGTCCGCTGCGACCGGAAACGCTGATAGACTATTTCCGGCGTCATAACGCCTGAGACTCTCTGGCCCGAATCGCGCCGGACATTTAACGGGAGAGAACATGCTATTTCGCCTGGGATTTCTGCTGCTGTGCGGCCTCTTCAGCACTCCGCTGCTGGCTGCCACGGTCCTGCAAACGTTCGCCTTCACACAGGCCGGCGAAGCGAAATATCCGCCCGGTTTCAGCCATTACGATTACGCTGACCCCCACGCCCCAAAAGGCGGCAGCATTACCCTGGCGGTGGTGGGCACTTACGACAACTTCAACCGCTACGCCTCACGCGGCAATCCGGGCATCAACACCGGCACGCTTTATGACGGCCTGTATACCAGCTCAGACGATGAACCGGGCAGTTATTATCCGCTGATTGCTGAATCAGCACGCTACGCCAGCGATTTTACCTGGATTGAGATCCGCATGAACCCCCGCGCCCGGTTCCATGACGGCACATCAGTCACCGCCCGCGACGTAGCGTTCACCTTTCAGAAGTTCATGGCCGAGGGCGTGCCCCAGTTCCGCGTCGCCTACCGTGGCGTGACCGTCAGGGCGCTGAACGATCTCACGGTCCGCATCGAGGCACAGAAACCGGATAAAGATCTGCTGCTTGGTTTACTGACGCTACCGGTTATTCCCGAGTCGTTCTGGCGCGATAAGAAGTTCAACGAGCCATTAAGCGCACCACCGTTGTCGAGCGGACCTTATCGCATCACGCGCTGGAAGCTGGGCCAGTTTATTGAGTTCAGCCGGGTAAAAGATTACTGGGCCGCCGATCTGCCGGTGAATCACGGACGCTTTAATTTTGATCGTATGCGCTATGACTACTATCTGGATGACAATGTGGCGTTTGAAGCTTTCAAAGCGGGTGCGTACGACTGGCGTGAAGAGACGTCGGCGAAGAAATGGGCGACCCAGTATCGCGGCCGCAATTTCGATGATGGCAGCATTGTAAAAGAAACCGCGCCCAATGAAGCCGCTATCGATACCCGCTGGCTGGCATTCAATAATGAAAAACCGCTATTCCACGATCGCCGCGTGCGCCAGGCGTTGTCACTGATGTTCGATTTCGAGTGGATGAACAAAGCGCTCTATTACGGTGCCTGGCACCGTGCCAGCAGCTATTTCCAGAATACAGAGTATGCTGCTCACGGCGTGCCGGATGCACATCAGCTGGCGCTGCTTGAACCCTGGCGCGCGCAGCTGCCACCTGCGCTGTTCAGCCAGCCTTACCTGCCGCACAAAACCGATGGCAGCGGCTATAATCGCGCCAGTCTGTTAAGCGCGTTTGAGCTGCTGAAACAGGCGGGCTGGCAGATTAAAAATCGCCAACTGGTCAATGATAAAACCGGTCAGCCGTTCACCGTCGAGCTGCTGTTGCGCAGTGGTTCTAACAACGACTGGGCGTTACCGCTGCAGCACAACCTTGCGCGGCTCGGCATTACGCTGAACCTGCGGCAGATCGACAGCTCGCAGTATCTGCGGCGCCTGCGTGAAGGCGACTACGATATGATCGCCACCGTTTATGGGGCAATGCCGATCCCGACCTCCAGTCTGCAGATCCTCTGGCAATCCGACTACATCACCTCGTCGTGGAATACCGCGCGGGTCAAAGACCCAATCGTCGACCACTTTGTGAAACAGATTGTGGCGCATCAGGGCGACCCTGCCGCGCTGCGGCCGCTGGCACAGGCGCTGGATCGGGTATTGCTGTGGAATGCGTATATGATCCCGATGTGGTACAACGCTGAACAGCGGCTGGCATACTGGGATAAGTTTTCACACCCTGCCCGAAAACCTGCCTACAGCACCGGGCTGGAAAACGGGTGGTACGACACAAACAAAGCCGGACGCCTGCCGGCCAGCAAACGCTAAGGAGATGACCGTTGGCCGCATACTTTCTGCGCAGATTGCTGCTGATTATCCCGACCTTATGGGCGATCATCACGCTTAACTTCTTTATCGTGCAAATTGCGCCTGGCGGACCGGTTGATCAGGCGCTGGCAAATATTGAGTTTGGTCAGACCACCGGCCTGCCCGGCAGCGGCGCGGAGAACGCCAGTTCACGCGCCAGCGTCAGTCATCTTAATCCCGCCGATAATCAGTACCGTGGCGCGCGCGGGCTGGATCCCGAAGTAATTGCGGAGATCAAAAAGCGTTACGGCTTCGATAAACCGCTGTGGCAGCGCTACGGCGAAATGCTGTGGAACTACCTGCGTTTTGACTTTGGCGACAGCCTGTTTCGCAGCGCCTCGGTGATCGGGCTGATTAAGGAGAGCCTGCCGGTCTCCATCAGTCTGGGATTATGGAGCACGCTGATCATCTATCTGGTGTCGATCCCTCTGGGGATCCGCAAAGCGGTGCGCAACGGCAGCACCTTTGATATCTGGAGCAGCGCGTTTATTATCATTGGCTACTCCATTCCGGCTTTTCTGTTCGGCATCATGCTGATCGTACTTTTTGCCGGTGGCAGCTATCTCGACTGGTTCCCGCTGCGCGGGCTTACGTCTGCGCAGCACGACACCCTGCCCTGGTATGGCAAAGTGCTGGATTACTTCTGGCATATCGCCCTGCCGGTACTGGCAACGGTGATTGGCGGCTTTGCCACACTGACGATGCTGACGAAAAACGCCTTTCTGGATGAGATCCGCAAGCTCTATGTGGTGACCGCGCGCGCCAAAGGCGTGCCGGAACGCCATATTCTCTATCACCATGTATTTCGCAATGCGATGCTGCTGGTCATCGCCAGCTTTCCCGCCACGTTTATCAGCATGTTCTTTACCAGTTCAGTGCTGATCGAAGTGATGTTCTCGCTCAACGGACTCGGCCTGCTCGGCTATGACGCAACGCTGCAACGTGATTATCCGGTGATGTTTGGCACGCTCTATATTTTCACGCTGATCGGTTTGCTGATGAATATCCTTAGCGATCTGACCTATACGCTGGTCGATCCGCGCATCGATTTCGGGAGCCGCTCATGACGCTCTCTCCGCTGAATCAACAGCGCTGGCAGCACTTTCGCCATAACCGGCGCGGCTACTGGTCACTGTGGATCTTTCTGGTCATTTTCCTGCTGTCGCTGTGTGCCGAACTGATCGCCAATGACAAGCCGCTGCTGGTGCATTACCAGCAGCGCTGGACGGTGCCGCTGCTGTTTGACTACAGCGAAACCGACTATGGCGGCGTACTGGCGACAGCGGCGGATTATCAGGATCCCTGGCTGCGGCAGCGCATTGCGCAGAACGGCTGGGCATTATGGGCTCCGATTCGCTTCAGCGACAGCACCATCAATTTTGCCACCAATGTGCCGTTTCCCTCTCCGCCTTCTGCGCAGAACTGGCTCGGCACGGACGCCAACGGTGGCGACGTACTGGCTCGTCTGCTCTATGGCACGCGCATTTCCCTGCTGTTCGGTGTGCTGCTGACACTTATCTCCAGTGTCATCGGGATTGTGACTGGCGCAGTGCAGGGTTATTTCGGCGGCAGAATTGATCTGATTGGGCAGCGAATGATTGAAGTCTGGTCCGGCATGCCTGCGCTGTTTCTGTTGATCCTCCTCTCCAGCGTCATTCAGCCCGGTTTCTGGTGGCTGCTGCTGGTCACCGTCGCGTTCGGCTGGATGAGCCTGGTGAGCGTGGTCCGGGCCGAGTTTTTGCGAACCCGAAACTTTGATTACATCCGCGCAGCACAGGCGCTGGGCGTCAGCGATGGCCGGATTATGCTGCGTCACATGCTGCCTAACGCGATGGTGGCTACCCTGACCTTTCTGCCGTTTATTTTGTGCGGATCGATCACTACGCTCACCTCCCTCGACTTTCTCGGTTTCGGTCTGCCGCTGGGTTCGCCCTCGCTGGGCGAGCTACTGCTGCAGGGCAAAAATAACCTGCAGGCGCCCTGGCTGGGCCTGGCGGGCTTTTTCACCCTGGCGATCCTGCTCTCGCTGCTGATTTTTATCGGTGAAGCGGTGCGCGACGCCTTTGATCCGGGCAAAGGAGCCTGAATGACGACGCCACTGCTTGCCATCAATCATCTCTCGATCGCCTTTCGTCAGGGCGAGCAACTTCGCCAGGTCGTGAATGACGTTTCACTGCGCATTGACGCGGGCGAAACGCTGGCGCTGGTGGGCGAGTCGGGTTCCAGCAAAAGCGTCACGGCGCTGTCGGTAATGCGACTGCTGCATGAGGCTGCGGTGATTTATCCCCGTGGAGAGATTCTGTTTAACGGTGAAGATCTGCTGCGCGCCCGCGAGCAACGACTGCGCGCGATTCGCGGCAACCAGATCGCAATGATTTTTCAGGAGCCGATGGTATCGCTGAATCCGCTGCACACCGTGGAGAAGCAGCTGTATGAAGTGCTGTCGCTGCATCGCGGGCTGCGTCGTCCGGCGGCACGCGGTGAGATTCTCAGCGTACTTGAACGGGTCGGTATCCATCAGCCTGACACCCGGCTCAATGATTTCCCCCACCAGCTTTCCGGCGGGGAACGCCAGCGGGTGATGATCGCCATGGCGCTGCTGACCGAGCCACAGTTGCTGATTGCCGATGAGCCGACCACTGCACTGGATGTGACGGTACAGGCGCAGATTCTGACGCTGCTGCGTGAACTGCAGCGGGAGCTGAATATGGGCATGCTGTTTATCACCCATAACCTGAGTATCGTGCGTCAGCTGGCGGATAACGTCAGCGTGATGCGTCAGGGTCACATCGTGGAACAGAATCGCTGCCAGATTCTGCTGAACCAGCCACAACATCTTTACAGCCAGCAGTTGCTGGCCGCCGAGCCGGAGGGAAAACCACTGCCGCTACCCGCAGACGCGCCGGTCATTCTTCAGGTCGACCGGCTTCAGGTCAGTTTTGCGCAGCGACGCGGACTGTTCCGGCGGCAGACCGGCGAAAAGCAGGTGCTTTCCGGGCTGAGTTTCAGCCTGCGGCGGGGTGAAAGTCTGGGTCTGGTGGGCGAGTCCGGGTCAGGTAAAAGCACCACCGGCCTGGCGCTGTTGCGGCTGATTGCCTCACGTGGCGAAGTCTGGTTTGACGGCCAGCCGCTGCATCAGCAGTCGCGCCGGCAGCTTCTGCCACTGCGTCAGCGCATTCAGGTAGTGTTTCAGGATCCCAATTCCTCGCTCAATCCGCGTATGACTGTGCAGCAGATCATTGCTGAAGGTCTGGCGGTGCATCAGTCCGAACTGAACAGTGTACAGCAGGCGCAGCGGGTGATTGCGGTGATGGAGGAAGTGGGACTGGAAGCGGAAAGCCGGCATCGTTATCCGGCCGAATTCTCTGGCGGTCAGCGACAGCGTATTGCTATCGCACGGGCACTGATTCTGGAGCCGGAGCTGCTGATACTGGATGAACCCACCTCCTCGCTGGATCGCACGGTGCAGAAGCAGATTCTGACACTGTTACGCCGCTTACAGCAGCAGCGTCAGCTCAGCTATCTGTTCATCAGTCACGACCTGGATGTGGTTCGCGCCTTGTGTCACCAGCTTATTGTGCTGCGTCAGGGGGAGGTAGTGGAACAGGGAGAGTGTGAAACGTTGTTTGCATCACCGACGGCTGTTTATACCCGCGAGCTGCTGCAGTCGGCGCAATTCACCCTGCGATAAACGTTTCCGCAATCGCCACGCCCTGATTTTTCAGGCAGCAGTTAGTGGCGCTTTCGTCGCGACGCTGAATAAACAGGCAGGGCTGCCCTTCGCACTCGGCCACTTTGCAATCGACCTGAATATCCGCCAGTACCTCTTTCAGCTGCTGCAGGATCTCCCACGCCGGAATGCCGTCATGGCTGATCAGACGCAACGCCACGAACTCTTGCTCATCCAGCGTTGTGTCATCGGATTCAATGGCACTATGGTGATCGCTGGCCCAGCGAAAACGCTGTGGCAGACGATGCACAATTGAAAGTTGCAGCATAGGTTACTCTCCCCGATGAGTTTATGTCGCAACACCGACCTGCCCGGCTGAAAACGGGTTGATCCCCGCAGAGTCAGGACAGGGATGACTGGCCCATCCATGCGGATTGCAGAAGCGCATTTTTTGCGACTTACATCGCACTTCAGCCTATATGTACCGCGTTCACACGCCGTTAACAATCATTTTAGACGCATTGTGGTTACTTTTTTAACTAAAGGTTTTCACAAGTAAGAAACAAAACCGGCGAGATGAGCATCACTGCGGACAGCGGCGGGGAAACCACTGCGCCCGGTTAACGGGGCGCAGTGCGGGAACGTGAAGCGTAGAAAAAGAGCAGCAGAGAGATTGTTGCGCAGAACGCGATAGTGCCAACCATCGGCCAGGCGCTGTTAAAACTTAGCAGCGACAGCAACGCCCCCACAAAAGCGCCGACGCCAAAACGCAGCGTGCCCGCCAGGGACGAGGCCGTGCCCGCCATGTGCGGGAACTCATCCAGAATCACCGCCATCGCATTCGATGAGACCATCGACACGCAGCCGATAAACAGTGCGATCCCCATCACCAGCGGCAGGAAACCGAGGCTGAAGGCGCTGACCAGCAGCAGCCAGATCCCCATGCAGAACTGAATCAGCAGGCCCAGCCGGAACATCGCCACCGGACCAAAGCGGCGCACGGCGCGGCTGTTAATCAGCGTCAGCAGAAACAGAAATACTACGTTGAGGCCAAAGTAGTAGCCAAAGTTTTGCGGTGAAACGTGATTCAGCTCGATGTAAACAAAAGGGCCGGCATTGAGAAAGGTAAAGAGTCCGGCAAAGGAGAAGCCGCTCGCCAGCATATAGCTGAACGCGCGTTTGTGGCGAAACAGGGTCACGAAATTGCCCAGCGTGGTGCGCAGGTGAAACCGCTGTCGCTGCTCCGGCTTAAGGGTTTCGCTGATCTGGGTGGTGACCAGCACGGTCGTTACCAGCGCCGCGCCCGCAAGTGCCCAGAAGATGGCATGCCAGCTCCAGAGCACCAGCAGCCAGCCGCCGATAATTGGGGCCAGCAGCGGCGCAATGGTGGTAATCAGCATCACAAAGGACATCATGCGCGAGAAGTCCTCTTTCGAGTAACTGTCACGCATCAGGGCATTAATCACTACACTGGCTGCGGCAGCCGACAGCCCGTGCAGGAAACGCATCAGAATCAGCTGGTCGATGCTCTGCGACAGCGCACAGGCTGCGGCGGCACAGGCGAAGATCAGGGTGCCGAGTGCAATCACCGGCTTACGCCCATAGCTGTCTGCCAGTGGCCCATAGATAAGCTGGCCAATCGCGAAGCCGAGAATATAGAGGTTGAGCGACATCTGCACGCTACCGGCTGACACACCGAACTCACGCGCAATCTGCGGCATCGCAGGCAGATACATGTCGATCGACAATGGCATCAGCATGGCTAACAGACCAAGGATGACAACCAGTCCTGTTGGCGAATTCTTTTCCTTACGCACACCCTCTCCTGCACAAATGAATCAGGTATGGGCCGCCTGGCCCGCCCGGTTATTTTGCCTGCAGCTCTTTTGGCAGACCGATGCTGGCGATCTCGTCTTCCGTCAGCGCCCGGTATTCGCCCGGTTCCAGATCGTCGTCCAGCGAAATGTTACCGATACGCTCACGATGCAGCTCAATGACCCGGTTGCCGACGGCGGCAAACATCCGTTTCACCTGGTGATAGCGGCCTTCACTCAGAGTCAGCCGCACGTCTGTGGGGGTAATCACCTCCAGCTGTGCCGGTTTCGTCAGGTCCTTCTCATTGTGAAGCTGCACGCCTGCGGTAAACTGCGCGGCCGTATCGTCACCGATCGGCGATTCCAGGGTGACGCGATAGGTTTTCTCGCAGTGATGACGTGGCGAGGTAATGCGGTGTGACCACTGGCCATCATCTGTCAGCAGCACCAGCCCGGTGGTGTCAATATCAAGACGCCCTGCCGCGTGCAGTTTGAATGACACTGGCTCTTCGATGAAATAGAGGATAGTCGGATGATCGGGATCGTCGGTTGAGCAGACGTAGCCCTGCGGTTTGTTCAGCATAAAGTAGCGTGGGCCGGTGAGCATCTGCAGCACGTTGCCATCATAGGCGACTTCGTGGTCGGGCAGCAGTTTAAACGCGGTGTCGCGTACCACTTCACCGTTGACGGTGACACGCTGACCACGGATCTCGCGATGAGCGATAGCGCGGCTGATTTCCAGTTGCTGAGAGATGAATTTGTCGAGTCGCATGAATTCGTTTTGCCTGTTACTGCGGAGGGAATCTGAAACGGCCTGGTTAACCGTTGAAAATGTGCGGGAAGTATAACGTGATCCGCGCCAGCCTGACAGCGCGTTTACCGCCCTTTCATGGCATAATTACCACCAGTTTTATAAAAGTGAGCAACATGTCTTTTACCTTACGCCCCTATCAACAGGATGCGGTGAATGCCACCGTGGCGCATTTCCGTCGCCATCAGGAGCCTGCCGTTATTGTGCTGCCAACCGGTGCCGGAAAAAGTCTGGTGATTGCCGAGCTGGCACGGCTGGCGCGTGGCCGGGTGCTGGTGCTGGCACACGTCAAAGAGCTGGTAGCGCAGAACCACAGCAAATATCAGGCTTACGGACTGGAGGCCGATATTTTTGCCGCCGGCCTGCAGCGCAAAGAGAGCCAGCGCAAAGTGGTGTTTGGCAGCGTACAGTCGGTTGCGCGCAATCTCCACCAGTTCGACAGCGCCTTCTCGCTGGTGATCGTCGACGAGTGTCACCGCATCGGCGATGACAAAGAGAGTCAGTATCAGCAGATCTTCAATCATCTGCGCCAGCACAATCCTCAGCTCCGTTTACTCGGCCTGACCGCCACGCCGTTCCGGCTGGGTAAAGGCTGGATTTATCAGTTCCACTATCACGGTATGGTACGCGGCGACGAAAAGTCGCTGTTCCGCGACTGCATCTATGAACTGCCGCTGCGCTATATGATCAAGCATCAGTTCCTGGTGCCGCCGGAGCGGCTGGATATGCCAGTGGTGCAGTATGATTTCAGTCGCCTGACGGCACAGTCTGACGGTCTGTTCAGCGAAGCCGATCTGAATCGCGAACTGAAACAACAGCAGCGCGTAACGCCCCATATCATCCGGCAGATTGTAGCGTTCGCTGACGATCGGCTGGGGGTGATGATTTTCGCCTCAACGGTAGAGCACGCGCGGGAAATTCTGCAGCTTCTGCCTGAAAACAGCGCGCTGATCTCCGCCGAAACACCTGCTCGCGAGCGTGATGCCCTGATCCTGGCCTTTAAAGCGCAGCAGTTGAAATTCCTGGTGAACGTGGCGGTGCTGACCACCGGGTTTGATGCCCCGCACGTGGATCTGATTGCGATCCTGCGCCCGACCGAGTCGGTGAGCCTCTACCAGCAGATCGTCGGACGCGGACTCCGGCTCTCGCCCGGTAAGACCGACTGTCTGATTCTGGATTATGCCGGTAACCCGCATGACCTTTTTACGCCCGAGGTCGGCGCACCTAAAGGGGCCAGCGACAATCAGCCAGTCCAGGTTTTCTGTCCCGCCTGTGGTTTCGCCAATACCTTCTGGGGCAAGGCGACCGCCGATGGCATGGTGATTGAGCATTTTGGCCGACGCTGCCAGGGCGTGCTGGAAGATGATGAGGGTGATCGCGAACAGTGTGATTTCCGCTTCCGCTTTAAAAGTTGCCCCGACTGCGGCGCAGAGAATGATATTGCCGCCCGGCGCTGTCATCAGTGCGACAAAATTCTGGTCGACCCGGACGATATGCTTAAAGCCGCGCTGAAACTGAAGGATGCGCTGGTGCTGCGCTGTGGCGGCATGACGCTGGAACAGGGCCGCGACGCCAAAGGTGAATGGCTGAAGGCAACATATCATGATGAGGAAGGCACCAGCGTCAGCGAACGGTTTCGCCTGCAGACTCCCGCCCAGCGTAAGGCGTTTGAACAGCTCTTTATGCGCCCGCATCAGCGCGCGCCCGGTGTACCGCTAGGCTGGCAGACCGCCGCTGACGTGCTGGCGTTGCAGCCATTGCTGCGACATCCCGACTTTGTCGTGGCGCGCGCCAAAGGCCAGTTCTGGCAAATCCGCGAGAAAATGTTCGATTATCAGGGTCGTTATCGCCGCGCCAATGAGCTGCGTTAATGGACTACGCAGGCGCTCCGGAACCCAGCTGGCGGGTATTTCGTTTGCTACCACCCGGCATAACGGCTATACTGCCGCCCGCTTTTGCATGTGCATCAGCGGGATTGAATAACCTGCCTGTTACTGGGTCGCCTGTAGCAGGATTAAATAAAGAGATACAGTAATGTTCACTATCAATGCAGTAGAACGTAAAGAGCAGGGTAAGGGTGCGAGCCGCCGCCTGCGTACAGCAAACCGTTTCCCGGCCATCATCTACGGTGGTTCTGAAGCGGCTGTTGCCATCGACCTGGATCACGACTCCGTAATGAACCTGCAAGCTAAGCCAGGTTTCTACGACGAAGTGCTGACCCTGTCAGTTGACGGCAAAGAAACTAAAGTGAAGGTTCAGGCTGTTCAGCGTCACCCGTTCAAGCCAAAACTGTTCCACATCGACTTCGTTCGCGCTTAATCGCGAATGACGTTGAAAAGTAAGAGGGCCGGTTGAAAAACCGGCCCTCTTATTTTGTCACTGCCAGGCGAAGATTATTGCCCTGGACAGGAAATGAAAGTCGGGCTAAGCCCGGCTTTTTTATTTGCTGCTGGTCCGACGCTGGAGCTGATCGCGCAGATTAGGTGGTGTGCCCTTAATCGTCAGGGTGTCTGTGGCCGGATCCCAGAAAATGCGTTCACCCAGCAACATCGCATCAAAGTTCAGGGTCAGTCCCCCGCCGCTTCCCGCAAACTTCGTCAGCTGGCGCAGCGTGCTGCGATCCGCCGGGAAGCTCTCTTCCAGTTCGTAGCCCTGCTCCTGGGTAAAGGCCTGGAAGGTTTTTTCGCCCAGCGGAGGCAGTTCACTCGACAGATCTTCCAGCGCAATCTCTTCGCCCGCCTGCAACTGCTCGTTGCAGTAGCTGTACACCTGCTGGCGATAGTTCTGCCGCTCCTGCTTATCCAGTTCCGATTCGTTGCAGTAGTCATCGACCGCCTGCAACAGACCGCGGTTCTGCGCCTTAGTGTCTAATCCCACTTCGGCTCCGAGGAAGTCCATAAAGAAGTCAGCGACCTTACGACCAACGCGGCCGCGCAGGAAGGTCAGGTAACGGGTCGATTCCGGGTTGGTTTCCCATTCGGTTAAGTCGATACGCGCTACGATGTCCGCATGATTGATATCGAGATAATGCGTGCTGCTGATATCCAGCTGCTCATTGACGCGCATGCTGGACTGGCTGTTCAGCACCGCAATCAGCAGATACTCCACCGCCAGATAGCGATAGTGAATAAACAGCACCACGCCGCCTTCCGCAAACGGGTATTTTGCCAGCTCATCGCGCAGACGACCGGTCGCGGCACGGCTAAAAGCGAGAAAATCATCGTTGCCCTTACGACAATTACGCAGCGCTTCTGCCAGTTCACTCTCAGCGTTGAACAGGCCATAGGCTTTGCTTTTGGCGCTGTAAACCCGGTGTAACTCCTCCACCATCGCGTTGACCGTTTTGGTAGCAGGCAGTAGCGAATCGCGCAGCGCCAGTTCAAGCTGGTTTTCATCGCGTTTAATTAACTGATGCAGGGCAATCTGGTCGATATCCAGACTCATGGTAGACTCTCCTTTTAGCACAGGCGCGTATTCAAACACCGCCAGCATCGGCTTTCAACTCCATGCTGAAAGCGAACGCGTTACTTTCGATAAAATTGCGGTAAAAAGTGCGCTATTCCGGTAATATATCGCCTTTTGAAATGAGCTTAGACGACGATATGGCACAATCATCACGCTACAGTGACGAACGCGTGGAACAACTCCTCGCGGAAATGGCCCAAATCCTGCACAAGGACAAAGCCCCCACCGATCTCTCCCTGATGGTTCTGGGAAATATGGTGACCAACTTAATTAACAGCGATGTCGCTCCGGCGCAACGTCGTTCACTGGCACGCTCTTTCGCCGATGCCCTTCAGGCATCTGTGCGCGACGACAACGCTCATTAATTGGCTTATTTGACTTCATAATATGGTAACCAACCGGCAGCGCTACCGCGAAAAAGTCTCCCAGATGATCAGTTGGGGGCACTGGTTTGCTCTGTTTAATATCTTATTCGCGCTGATTTTAGGCAGTCGCTACCTGTTGGTCGCCGACTGGCCTTCTTCGCTGGCGGGGCGTATCTACGCCTATACCAGCTGGGTTGGCCACTTCAGTTTTGTCGTGTTTGCCGCCTATCTGCTGATTATTTTCCCGCTGACCTTTGTGGTGATGTCGCAACGGCTGATGCGGGTGTTATCCGCGGTGATTGCGACGTCCGGGCTGACGCTGGTGATGGTCGACAGTGCGGTCTTTAGCCGTTTCCACCTGCACCTGAATCCGGTGGTGTGGGAACTGGTGATTAACCCCGATCAGAGTGAGATGGCGCGTGACTGGCAGCTGATGTTTATCAGTGTGCCGCTGATTTTCCTGGTCGAGATGCTGTTTGCGACCTGGAGCTGGCAGAAGCTGCGCAGCCTCAATCGCCGTTCATTCGGTAAACCTGTTGCTGCTCTGTTTATCAGCGCCTTCTTTGCCAGCCACCTGATGTATATCTGGGCCGATGCCAACTTCTATCGCCCGATTACCATGCAGCGAGCCAACCTGCCGCTCTCCTATCCAATGACCGCCCGCCGCTTCCTGGAGCGTCACGGCTTGCTGGATGCGCAGGAGTATCAGCGTCGGCTGGTTCAGCAAGGCGACCCGGAAGCGCTGGCCGTAGAGTATCCGCTGAGCGACATTACTTTCCGTGACGCCGGGACACGCAATAATCTATTGGTGCTGACCGTCGATGGTCTGAACAACGCCACGCTGGCCAAAGCGCTGCCGCAACTCAATCAGTTTGCCAGCGAGAACGTGCGTTTCACCCAGCACTACAGCGCGGGTGATACCCCGGAGAAAGGCTTATTCGGCCTGTTCTACGGTATCTCTTCCAGCTATATGAACGGCATTCTGGCCTCCCGAACGCCGTCTGCCCTGCTGGGTGCATTGAGTACCCAGGGTTATCAGTTCGGCCTGTTCTCTTCGGAAGGCTTTAATCCGCCGCTCTACCGCCAGGCGTTGCTGACCGATTATTCACTGCCAGCCACCAATAGTCAGCCCAACGCCAGCACCGTGGCGCAATGGCAGAACTGGCTGGAGAAACAGAAAGATTCACAGGCGCCCTGGTTCTCATGGGTCGCCCTGAACGGCCCTGATGTGACTGGCGACAGTGCCAAAGCACGTCAGCGTAGCTATCTGCGTCAGGCTCCGGCTGTTGATGAACAGATTCACGCGGTGCTTAGCAGCCTGCAGGCACGTGATTTGCTGAAGAACACCGTCGTGGTGATCACCGCGCAGCGTGGTCTGGCGCTGGACGGCAATCCTGACAGTGCCGGAAACCGCCAGACGTTGCAGGTGCCGTTAGTAATTCACTGGCCTGACACCCCCGCGCAGACTGTCGATCGCCTTTCTGATCATCAGGATGTGATGGCGACGCTGATGCAGCGCCTGCTACATGTGCGGACGAATCCGGTGAATTACTCGCAGGGTGAAGATCTGTTTGCAGCGCGTCGTCACCATGACTGGGTCGCCAGCAGCGAAGAGAATAAACTGGTCATTACCACACCTCAGGTGACGCTGGTACTCAACAACAATGGCAGCTATCGCGCTTATGATGCGCAGGGCAACGCGCTGAAAGATCACAAGCCAGAGCTGGCATTGCTGTTGCAGGTACTCACCGAGGAGAAGCGGTTTATCGCTAACTGATTAATTATCAGGCAAATAGTTTGCGGGTATCTTGCATTCATGACGATAACCAGTAGACTTATCTTCCAGTGTTCGGCACGTAGCGCAGCCTGGTAGCGCACGGTCATGGGGTGTCCGGGGTCGGAGGTTCAAATCCTCTCGTGCCGACCAAATTACTCTGACAGGTCAAAGGGTTAATCGAAAGATTAGCCCTTTTACTTTATGGCTGCTCTGAATCTCTACAGCGCTTCTGGTTCTATGCTCTTGCCCTGACCCTTTTTGTCCGTTATTGAGCGCAATAGCGCTACGCTCTCTTATATCGCACCTTTACAACAGGCGCTGCTTTCGCTTCGCATTAATCGTCTGACCTGCCCGCTATAAAAAGCCCCAGGCGAACCCCTGGGTTAGCGGTTTGCTTCGGATAGCGGCTTAAGATGTGAGTGACGAACACGCAGCTCCCCCTTTCTCCAGTGGCCGTCCGGCACTGCTTTACCAGAGATTAGCCGATTAAGCGCCTCTTCAATCAGAAGATCCAGACGCTGGCTATACGTTGTAAGCTGCCAGCCTGGCGCTGCGGCTTCATCAATATCGTCAAAGCCGACGACGGCGATGCCCGGCTTCTCTGCCCTGTCCCGCAGGGCCGCCATCACGCCGAGTGCCAGTTCATCGTTTTCGCAAAACAGCGCATTGATGCGTTCAGACTCAGAGGCCTGCTGCAGCCAGGCGTTTATGCAGCGATAGCTCAACTGTCGGTCATAGCATTCCGTACTGAGTTCAAGCGTCAGCTCAATGCCCGCAGCGCGGAGTTCATCACAAAAACCCTGTTTGCGCTGCAGGTGTGCACCCGGTCCGGCCATATAGCCAAATTGCTTATGTCCCTGCGCGATTAACAGACGCGCAATTGTCCGTCCGGCCTGATACCCGTCAACATCTACAACATCAATCTCCTGCCCTTCCGTATTACGGCAGACCTGCACCAAGGGGATATCGTGCATTTCTGCAGCAATCGCCACGAATTCAGGTGTCAGTACGGTTCCAAGAAACAGAATGCCGTCCACCTGCAACTGATCGGCCAGCGACATCACGGAATAATAATTATTGCCGGTAATATTCAGTAGCAATGCCATGTAACCGCGCTGCTGAAGCTGGCGGGTCACTTCATCCAGCATCATCATGGAATGCGGATTTTTCAATTCATCAATGGCCACACCAACAATATGGGTGCGCTTTTGTGATAGTCCACGGGCCAGCAGATTGGGCCGATAGCCAAGCTCACTGGCAATAGCCAGTACCTTGTTACGGGCTTTATCAGAAATCGAGGCATCAGGGATAAATGCCCGTGACACTGTCCATTTAGAGACACCAGCGCGAGCTGCTACATCGCTGGCAGTTACTTTTTGTCGTTTTAAGGGTTTATCGCTCATTCAGCGCCTGGTTAAGTATTCATTGAAGTCATCAGACTTAATCATCTGATTATAATGGCTTTTAATACTGACAGAATCTTCTGTATGGATAAGAAAAATAATATGTCAGGAAAATTTTAAAAATGCACCCGGTTGCAAATATTTTGTGATCCCGCATTAGTAATTGTCTAAAACATGATTGACTAAATTTAACACCTCTTACACATTCTTAGCATCTTCAGCGCAACTGTATTTCCTGAATGCACTCTTAACGTCATTTTTGCACCCGGGTGCAAAAATAGTAAACGGTGCGACTCAGGTGCAGAGAAGTCACACCGGGCAGGAAGCTATAGCTCTTCGCAACAGGGACTGACTGACATCCATTCCACAGGATCCGATGATGAAAAAGATACTGAATGTGCTGCTACTGATAACAGCCATGCTCTCTTCAGGCATACAGGCAAAAACGGCCCGGATCGGTGTAGCGCTGGCCAATTTTGACCTTAACTTTGTCTCTATACTGCGCACGCAGATGGTTCATGAACTGGATGCACAGGGCATGAAAGGACAGTTCTCAGACGCCAGGGGTGACGTCGAGCTTCAGATACAGCAGGTTGATGATTTTATTAACCAGGGTGTGGACGCCATCATTCTTAATCCGGTCGATACCCAGGGCGTATTACCTGTGATAAACGCCGCAAAGCGTGCCGGTATCCCCCTGGTTTTTGTTAATCGCAAACCTGAAGTGCCGCTGACCGGGCAAATGGCCTATGTGGGTTCTGACTCAGCCCTCAGCGGGAAAATGCAGATCGAAGCACTGGCTAAAATCATGAACTATCGGGGCAACATCGCAATTGTGATGGGGGCACTGTCGAATGAGGAGGCCCGCGAGCGCACGCGTGCGGTAGAAGAATTTGTGGCACACCATCCCGACATGAAGGTCATTGAGAAGCAGACCGCCCGATGGCAGCGCAATGAAGCCGTGGATGTCGTCTCAGCCTGGCTTCTCAACGGCACGCCGGTGAATGCCATTGTTGCCAATAATGATGAAATGGCCATTGGTGCCATCATGGCTCTGAATCAGGCGAAGAGAAAAGATGTCCTGGTGGCAGGCATCGATGGAACGCCGGATGGCCTGCAATTTATCAAAAATGGTGAAATGGTGGTGACGGTTTTCCAGGATGCCAGAGCGCAGGCGACAGGTGCCGTGAGCGTGGCCGCTGCACTGATCCATGAGCAGAAAACCGCAAACTATCACTGGATCCCCTATCAGACCGTCACCCAAACGAATTACCCGCAGTTCAGTCAGCAGCAACAAAAATAGCCTCTGAATTTACCCTCAATTGCACCCGGGTGCATAAAATCGAAAGGAGTTATTATGTTAAACGGTGAGAAAGTGATTCCCCGCCCGCTACGCTGGGCAATGATCGGGGGCGGTCGCCTCAGCCAGGTTGGCTATAAACATCGTTCAGGCGCCCTGCGCGATAACACGGCCTACCAGCTGGTTGCCAGTGCATTTGACATTGACGCTGCGCGGGGGCGTGAGTTCGGTATCAATCTTGGTCTGTCAGCGGAACGCTGCTATGACAACTATCAGCAGCTCCTGACAGAAGAGGCAAAGCGCGACGATGGCATTGAGGTAGTCACAATAGCGACACCTAACGGTACGCATTTTGAGATTACCCTGGCAGCCCTGAATGCCGGCATCCACGTTATCTGCGAGAAACCGCTATTTTTCACCTCCGCAGAGGCCCGGGAAATAAAAGCTCTGGCGGCGGAAAAAGGCCTTATCGTTGGCGTGACATACGGCTTCTCCGGCCATCCATTGCTGATGCAGATGCGCGCGATGATCGCCAAAGGTGAGATTGGCGATGTTCGAATGGTTGAATTGCAATATACCCACGGCTTCAGTGCGAATGACAATGCCGATAAGTTCAGCGATGCACAGAAGTGGCGCGTTGATCCAAAAATTGCAGGGCCTTCTTTTGTACTGGGCGATATCTCAACACACACGTTTTACATTTCCCAGCTTGTTCTGCCGGATTTAAAAATCAAAAGCCTGCTGTGCGATCGCCAGAGTTTTATTCCTTCACGAGCGCCGCTGGAAGACAACGCGATGGTGCTGATGCACTACGAAAACGGCGCTGTTGGCCGCATGTGGGCTTCCGCCATCAACGCCGGTTCGATGGACAGTCAGAGTATCCGCGTCATCGGCTCACGCGCCAGCCTGGAGTGGAGCGATTATAACCCGGGTGAACTGAAGTTTGAGGTGCAGGGTCAGCCGAACCAGATACTTCACCACGGCATGCCCTACCTTGATGAAAGTGCGCTGGCGGATGAACGTCTGGGCGCACTGCATACGGAAGGTCTGGCAGAGTCCTGGGCCAACATTTACCTGAAGTTTGCCCGAGCCATCATCGCAACACAGAACGGCGACCGCCGCACACTGGAAACGCTGGTCTACCCCGATATTAATGCGGGCGCCGAAGGCGTGCGCTGGATCGAAAACTGCGTGCGCTCGGCAGACAACGGCGCCAGCTGGGTTGATTACCAATAAGGACAGACTATGAAACTCTCTTTCTGTACAGACAGCCTGGGCCACCTCCCCTTTGAGCAGATGCTGGATAGATTGCTGGAGCTGGGCGTGACTGGCGTTGAAATGACGACGGGCGGCTGGTCCTCTGCGCCGCATGTGCCAACGACCGCCCTGCTTGAAAGCGCCTCAAAACGTCAGCAGTTTCTTCAGGCTATCGAAAGCCGCGGTATGTCGATTGCGGCACTGAACGTATCGGGCAATCCGCTCGACCCGGGTGAACTGGGTCAGCGCCACAAGCACGATAGTGAAAATGCCCTGCAGCTGGCGGGTGAACTGGGCGTGAAGAAGATCGTGATGATGAGTGGCCTGCCACCGGCAAGCCCGGAAGACACCATTCCAAACTGGATCACCTACACCGTCAGCTGGCCACCCACGCTGAAAAACTGCCTGGACTATCAGTGGAACGAGGTCGCCATCCCTTACTGGCAGGGACTGGTGGAACGGGCAAAAACCTGTGGCGTTGAAAAATTCGCGCTGGAGAATTTCAGTTCCATGCTGGTCTGGAACCCGGAAACGCTGTTCCGGCTACGGGAGGCGGTTGGTCCGATGGTCGGTCTAAACCTCGATCCCAGCCACCTTATCTGGATGGGGGCCGATCCGATTGCCGCCGCCCGCGCACTTGGCCCTGCGATTCACCACTGTCATGGTAAAGACGTCCGTCTTGAGCGCGGGCTGGTTGAGATCAATGGCCTGCTGGAAACCAAACCGGTTGAAGATGTCGCTAATCGGGCATGGAACTATGTCGCCGTAGGCTGTGGTCAGGATCTTAAATGGTGGAAGGCGTTTTTCTCGGTTGTCCGCATGATGGGCTACAACGACTGGGTCTCACTGGAAATGGAAGACTTAACCATGTCAGTCGACGCGGGGATAACCTCATCCATTGCAGCCCTGCAGCAGACCATCAGTCAGTAAGAACGCCACCGGCTTACTTCCGTCGAAGGTTAACTTTACGCGCGCCCTCGTAATACGCTCTATACTCAATAGCGAGTGGGTAACAAGAGGAGAGTTCATGACAGTCATCGAAAAAGACGATCCAACCGAAGCACCTGAGTCCGGCGATAAGCAACCTTCTCCGCCAGACGAAAAGTAACCCACAGGGCCGCGGTTAACGCGGCCTTTCTCTGCCACTACTTCCCATGGCTTAACATTCAGATTAATCCCGAACGGGGTTACCATTCTTCATGAAATCATCAGGTTAGTACTTGTATAAAAGCCTGACCCGCTTCACAAAAGTAGCCACCCGCTGCGCTTTTTCATCAAACCGAAACAAAAATGTCACAGAAAATAATTATCCTGAACTCCCCCAGAAATTGACGGATAATTTTTATGGCGATCAAAGCGAAAAGCCTGAAAGATGCAGAAGCATTACTGCATTCAGGCATTAGCAAAGTGGAACTGGCGTATGACATTGGCAGCGACGATTTCTTTCGTCTGGCGAGCCACTGGTGCGACCGCGGTGCACGCATCAGCAGGGGTCACCACCATTTCGTTGTTTCTCTCAAAAGTTTTGCCATTCCTCCCAATGACTGATTGCGGTGGGCTGCTTGCCCTGAACCATCGCGCCTGATTAAATGCCTTTTTGAGTTCTGATGATGGTTTCGCATGCGCTATCCCGACCTGCCGCTGCCGCCTGTTGCAGGCGGCTTTATCCTTTCCTGTCATCTTAACCACAGCGATCCTTTGCTGGCGGTGAGTCACTTTGACCCACAAAAATATCATGACGCGCTGGCTGTCGAATGGGGGATTCCGCTGCCCGCCCGACTGCAGCTGGCGGTTAATAAGAGACGTGCAGAATATCTCGCCAGCCGGTTACTTACCCGGTCAGTAATGGCAGAACTGGGCATTGATGATTTCATTTTGAGTAACGCTCCGGACCGATCTCCCCTCTGGCCCTCAGGCATTCAGGCGTCACTGTCACACAGTAGTGGTGTCGTCGTAGTGGCGGCTACTCGTCAGCCCTGCGCAGTTGGCGTCGATGTCGAGCAGTTGATGTCGGAGACCACGGCACAGGAAACGGCAACGCTACTGATGAACGAGCAGGAACAGATTCTGTTGCGGACGCTGCCCGTCTCCTTCAGTGCGGCCGCTACCCTGCTCTTCTCTCTCAAAGAGAGCGTATATAAAGCGCTATGGCCACAACTGCATCAGCCGATGGACTTTCTGGATGCGGCACTGGTGTCCGTAGATTTCGCGCAGCAACGTGCCACGCTGAGCCTGACTCAGCACTTCAGCAAGCGTTTTCCGGCAGGCGCATTATTACAGGCGACTTTTTTATTGCAGGAGAATCAGGTCGTCACCCTGGTCACGCATCGGCTTTAAAAAACCGGCTAAACAAGGGTATTTAGCCGGGGTAAACACAGACGAAAAAAGACGTTTCAGGATGGCAGAAACCGACGTTTCTGCTGATTGCTAAAGTAGCCTGTCTGACGCGCAGCACGCCAGTGCGCTTTTCTGCTAAGTTTTGCCAGCTGCCGTCAAAGCCCGGTGTCGGTGCGCGTTACCGAGTCGAGCGTGGCGAGATCGCGCTCATTACCGGTCAGCTCCGTTAACTGGCCTTCGCGCATCTCCAGCAGCCGATCGGCATGAATGAAGTAATGATCGTCATGGCTGATGGCAAACACCGTTTTACCCGCCTGCTGCAACCACGGCAGCAGCTCGCGATAAAAGATGCGGCGAAAATGAGGATCCTGATCGGCCGCCCACTCATCCAGTAACAGCACATCGCGCTCTTCCGCCACCGCCAGCAGCAGCGCCAGTCGCTTACTCTGCCCTTTAGATAGCCGCAGGTTCAGCACTTTGCTGCCTTCAATCTTCAGCTTATCCTGCATCTTCAGGCGCTCCAGCCACTGCTGAACCAGCGCCGGATTGGCCGCAATCCCCTCCCGTCCGATTAACCGGTCAAACAGATGCAGGTCGGTAAAGACCGCCGAAAACTGGCTGCGCCACACATCCAGCTCGTCAGCCGCGATCGCTTTACCATCCAGCAGCAGCGTGCCGGACTGCGGCTGATAAAGTCCGGTCAGCAGCATCGCCAGCGTTGATTTCCCGCTGCCGTTGCCGCCAATCAGGAACACCAGCTCCCCCCGGCGCAGCGTCAGGTTAATTGGCCCCACCTGGAAGCCATTATCACCATAGTGAAAAGAGACGTCGCGCAACTCCAGTGTCTGCCAGTCAGAGACGGCAGATGGCGCGTGAAACCCGGACTGATAAGGTGCAAGGTCAAAAGCGTTGAGCTTACGGAAAGCGACCTGGGCACTGAGCAACGTCGGTAATGCACCCACCGCCGAGAGCAGCGGCGTGCGTAAGAACAGCAGCGTCAGGGAAAAGGTGGCGGCGACGGCGGTATTAGCCCAGCCCAGGCTGTTCGCCATAAAAAAGACCATGCCGATGGCGCCTAACGTCATGATATTTGACCAGTTAACCGCACTGAGATGGAAGGTATCCGCGCGTACAATATGGTGACGCCAGGCGCGGGCATCTTCCTGATACACGGTGTCATAGACCTGCTGTGCACGGGAGCGGTTAAGCTGCAGCTCTTTGCGTCCTTCAATCACCGTCTGGTAATCGCGATAGAGGTTATCTTCGATTTCCCGCAGCTTTGCCATGTGCTGATAGACGCGTGAAACCAGCATCCAGCCACCCACCAGCGTGACACCCAGCCAGAGACTGGTCACCAGTAGCATTTTTGGCGACAGCCAGGCGAGATAAATTGCCGAGCCAAGCGTAATGATGACACCCTGAAACAGCTCTGGCAGGCGTACAAAGGCCAGCGTAATCGCCCGTACATCGCTGGTCAGTCCCGCCAGCAGCTGCGCACTGCCGAGTTGCTCGATACGTTCAACCCGGGAATCAAGGATACGTTTAATAAACTCGCCGCGCAGTCGCCAGACAAACTGATGGCCGAGCATCGTCAGCGCCAGCTGCGAGGCCAGCGTCACCGCCATCAGCACCACCAGCTGCAACAGAAACTGCGGCAATACCGCAAAGGAGGTGTTAATGGCGACAATCATTTCGCGATTGATGAAGGCGATCATGCCAATACCCAGCACGGCGCTTAACAACGTCAGCGCAATCACCCCGATAAAAGGCCAGCGGAACTGGCGAAAAACAACGTTTAACAACGTCATGCAGGCAATCCATCAGCTAAAAACAGCCTGCAGTGTAATGGGATGCCAAATGATAGCAATAGTTATTCTCACCACGCCATGACCGGCGTGGCGGGTCAAAAGGCGCGGCGAAACGTCAGGTTATAACGCCAGGGACCGGCAAGCGGATGAACGCCTGGCTTCAGCGGCAGGATGCCGTGATAACGCAGGCGCGACGGCCCGCCCCACACCACAATATCGCCATGTTCCAGCAGCACACGCTGAGTTGTGTCGCCGCGCTCGAAGCCGCCAAACTGGAAAACCGCAGGCAAGCCCAGCGACACCGAAACGATAGGCTGGCGCAGATCTTTCTCATCTTTATCCTGATGCAGCGTCAGCTTCGCGCCCGGTTCATAGCGATTAAGCAGGCAGGCATCCGGATTAAAGTCAGGGAATCCTGCCTCTGATGCCGCCTGCTGTGCCAGAGTACGAAACAGTGGCGGCATTGGTGGCCATTGACGTCCGTTCAGGTTGTCCTGCTGCTGATAATTGTAGCCACGTGAATCCACCGACCAGCCAAAATCGCCGCAGTTGGTCATCGCCACCGACATGCGATGACCGCCGGGCGTAATGCGATGGGCAAATGGGTTTTGTTCCGCAATCGTCATGATCTGCTGATAAAGCGCTTCGGCATCTTCACGCGCGCGACGCCGCAGGATCACAGCACCTTCAGCCAGCGGCTCCTGCCAGGGTTGCTCTTCACTAAAAAGATCTAACATCAGGGTTCTCCGGATTTGTCGGGAATCAGGAAGGCAGTAAACTGCGGCGACATCCAGCTGACAAATTTATCGCCCTGCTTACTGATCAGATAGACCGCCAGATGCTCTTTTATCGCCAGCGCTTTGGCTTTTTCAGTGCCGAGTACCATCAATCCGGTATCCCAGCCGTCGGCTTCCAGTGCCGTGGTGGCGATCACCGTGGCGGAAACCAGTTTATGCGCAATGGGCCGTCCGGTAACGGGATCGATCACATGTGAAATGCGCTTGCCGTCCAGTTCATAATAGTTGCGATAGCTGCCAGAGGTGCTGATACCGTGTCCCTGCAGATCAACGCGCGCCTGAACCGCATTTTCGCGATCGGTCGGTTTCTGAATCGCTACCCGCCATGGCTGCTGCTGCGCATTCAGACCACGACTCAGCACCGCGCCCCCGACTGACACCAGATAGTTGTTGATGCCAAGCTGTTCCATCAGCCGCGCCAGATGATCGGTAGCGAAGCCCTCGCCCACCGTTGAGAGATCCACATAAAGGTCAGGCAGATCTTTCTGCAGCCACTGCCCGTCTGCGCCCTGCACCACTCGCAGATGCTGCAACCCGGTCTGCGCCCGGGCGGCAGCAATCTGTGCCGCATCCGGCGTATGAACTGGCTGCTTTGTTGGGCCAAAGCCCCACAGGTTAACCAGTGGCCCGACGGTAATATCCATCTCCCCACCGGTTTTACGGCCAATTCGCAAAGAGGTGGTGACAATATCCGCCATGTTTTCACTCACCGGCTGCGGTGACAGATCCCGGCTCTGGTTGAAGCGCGATAACACAGAATCGGCTTTCCAGGTTGAGAGTTCAGCATCGTCCGCGTCCAGCCGCTGCTGAATGCGCTGCTGCAGCTCCGCTTTACGTTCGCTCTCCACTCCCGCCAGGCTCACACGCCAGACGGTTCCCATCGTTTTTCCTTCCAGTACCAGTGCGGTTGTTGCCGCTGGCTTATCACACGCTGCTAACATCAGCACTAACATCGTCAAAGACAGCAGATTAATCTGAGAATTCATCTTCCCTCACTTGTAACACTTTATTCATCTCTGCTACAAAGCATAAACCTCGGGTAAATTAGCTTAAATAGCGTTGAATATTTTTCTGAACCACGAGAACATTTACCGGTCATCTATCCTGACCCCGCCTCACGACAGGCGATAAACATTAATTCAAAGTAAGGAGCTACAGATGATTTATGCGATTCTCGTTATTGCCCTGGGTCTGTTTGTTTACGGAAGTTACAAAGTGGTCGAACAGCGCCGTCATCGTCATATGACGCCTTCCCGGCCGCGCCATTAACAGGACTGGCTGCACCTTATTGGGGCAATGCCTCCCTGACGCGCGGCAAGTGTACCAAAACGGGCGCGCCGTCTGTGGCTGTGAGAGCGGTAAAGCTGGCATGAATTCTGCACTGTTGAAACAGTGTTTATCTCTGAGAGGTGCAGAATGAAAAATTTACAGAAGTGGCCATCAGCATGGCATCACTGGCTAAGCTTTTCAGCCTTTACGCTGGCAGGTGTCGCATTTGAAGGTGCGCGATTCGGCAGTGTTGTATCGTCGGTAACGGCAGCTCCGGAATCGACAACGTGGCGAAAGGCTGAAGCGCTCAGCCCGGAAGGTCATGCAGGAGCGTAGCGGTAACTGCGCTCCCTGACAACTCAGAACGTTTAGAACTGGTAAACCAGACCCAGTGCCACCACGTCGTCGGTATTGATACCGGCTGCGTTGGTGAACGCGTTGTCGTCCAGCAGGTTGATCTGGTAATCAACATAGGTAGACATATTTTTGTTGAAATAGTACGTCGCGCCAACATCAATATATTTTTTCAGATTCTGTTTGCCCCAGTTCTGAACATCGGTGCCACGTGAGGTGACATAGGCCAGGGATGGACGCAGGCCGAAGTCAAACTGATACTGAGCCACCAGTTCCCAGTTATCCGCTTTATCCGCATAACCATAAGCTGAAGAGGCGTCACTGCTGTCACCAAAGCGGGTCGCATTGTAAGCACGCGAGTACATCGCTGCCAGATAGACGTTGTTCGCGTCATATTTCAGACCGCCTGTGTACACTTCCGCTTTATCGCCGCGGCCAAGAATACCAGACGTTGCGCTGTTCTGATCGTTAGTACGGTCAGACTGGAAAGCCGCTGCTCCAATGCCGAAGCCCTGACCCAGATCATAGGTGGTGCTCAGACCCCAGCCGTCGCCGTTCTGGCCCAGTACGTCGCGACCATTAGGTGATTCGCTGCTGTTGCTATTCTTGCCCTGATACTGGACTGCAAAGTTCCAGCCATCCACCAGACCAAAGAAGTTATTGTTGCGGTAGGTCGCCATGCCGTTACCGCGCTGATACATGAAGTTATCCGCGCCATAGGTATCGCCACCAAACTCGGGCAGCACGTCGGTCCATGCGCCGATGTCGTAGGCTACGCCGTAGTTACGACCGTAGTCGAACGAGCCCGCATCCCCAAATTTCACGCCGGCAAAGCCGACACGGGTGAAGCTGTCAGCAGTGCCCTGAGACTCGGCATTGTTCAGTGCGGCCTGATATTCCCACTGGCCGTAACCGGTCAACTGATCGCTGATTTCGGTTTCGCCTTTGAAGCCGAAGCGAACGTAGGATTGGTCGCCGTCAGAGCTATCGTTATCAGAGAAGTAGTGCAGACCGTCAACTTTACCGAAGAGGTCTAATTTGTTGCCGTCTTTGTTATAGATTTCAGCTGCGTTTGCTGATCCTGCTGCAATCAGCAATGCAGGGATCACCAGGGAGAGAACGCGACGTTTCATTTTATTACCCTCTGTTATGTGCCTTTATTATTTGCCACTGCGAACTGAATGATTAAAAATTCAGCCGGCAGGCCATTGTTATTTTATAACGGGCAATAATCCACCAGGAAAATGCTACTAAATTTCCAAAACTGTTTCACAGATCGAAACAGTTATTTCTTAATGTAAATATCGGGGAACTAATAACCAGCACGGATCGATAAAAATCGGCGCACGAATCGTTAATCTTAATTCGTATTCTTTTTTATCAAGAGGTTGCACCAGAGCCTTATGAAGCACTGAATGATAAAACTTTTGCGGCATCTGGTAATAGAATAGACCCCGCTATCATCATTTATTCCATTATTACCTTCATTCTCCCCGAATGAGATGTACAACTTATTATTTCCCGCCGGACAAATCGTCCGGCATTTTTTTGTCTGAAATTTGCCGTTCCGTTATATCTGCGTAAACTTTCTTAAGCGGATTAAATTAACTTCACCTCACTTCCGCACAGAGTGTTAAATTGCGCACGCTTTGCACCCAGAATGATGAAATATCCGCCATGTTAATTAATTACCGTAATTAAGCAGACGGATAGTGGGGATGGTGCTGATTTTTAGCGCTCGCGCAGCGATTCTTTGACTTTATTCAGCGGTTTAATCAGATAGTCCATGACCGATTTCTGACCCGTTTTAATCTCCACGTTGGCCACCATACCCGGTACAATCGGGAATTTTCGTCCGGCACGGTTGGTCAGCTCCGCTTTCTGGGTACGGACGTAAACACGATAGTAATATTGATCGCGTTTTACCTCATCCTGCAGGGTATCGGGCGACACCGTTTCAACTTCGCCGGGCAGGTCGCCATAGATAGAAGAGTCATAGGCGGTCACTTTTACGGTGGCGGCCAGACCGGGGCGGATATACGCGATATCGCGTGGGTTGATGCGCGTCTCAATCAGCAACTGATCCTCCAGTGGCACGATTTCCATCAGCTTACCGCCTGGCTCCAGTACGCCACCGACCGTGGTGACCTGAATATCTTTGACGATGCCGCGTACCGGCGAATAGAGCGTAGCACGCGTCAGCTGATCCTCTTTACCCGCAGCAACCTGCAGTTGTGCATCCAGTTCGGCATTGTTTTTCACCTGCTCTTCATGGGCGCGCACCAGATAGTCGTTACGTGCCTCATCAATTTTACCGCGCAGATCGCTGACCTGACGGCGCAGACGAATCACCTCGACCTGCCCTGCCGCGCCCTTAGCCACCAGCGGTTCCGTCAGCCGCAATTCATCCTGTACCAGTTTCAGCGACTGCTGCAGGTTACTGATGGTTTCGGTGAGATTACGACGACGTGACGCGTAGAGCTGCCGTTCGCGCGTGACCAGATTCGGCTCCTTCAGAGTTTCGGCGCTGAACGTCAGCGGCGTGCCCGACAACTCCGCCTCAAGCCTTTCGGATGAGGCACGCAGCGTGCGCACTTTGGCCTGCGCTTCGCCGAAGTTGGACTGGAAGCGCGTCGGATCGAGCGTCGCCAGCACCTGCCCTTTCTCAACAATATCGCCCTCATGCACATTCAGCTGTTTAACGATGCCGCCATCCAGGCTGTCAATCACCTGCGCGCGGCTGGAGGGTGTTACTTTACCGGTGCCGACGGTCACCTCATCCAGAATGGCGAAGTGCGCCCAGATGAGAAAAATCGCCAGCGCGGCGGTGCAGAGCCAGATAATTGCCGATGTCCGGCGCTCATGACGGGCAAGATCTTTATCAACAATAACCAGACTCATGCAGCATCTCCATTCCCTGGCGTCGCTGGCGTCGCTGGCGTCGCTGGCGTCGTCGCACGGCGCAGGATCTCTTCACGCGGACCATCGGCCACAATCCGACCGTTATCCATCACCACAATACGATCAACCATCTTCAGCAGCGCCGGACGGTGCGTCACCAGCACCAGCGTACGGCCACTGATCCAGCCCTGTAGCTGACGGATCACATGCTCCTCCAGCTGTTCATCCATGGCCGCAGTCGGCTCATCCAGCAGGACGACCTGCGGCTGCCGCAGGATCATCCGGCTCAGCATCACCATCTGACGCTGCCCGCCTGACAGCCCGCGTCCGCCTTCATTGATAATGCGATCCAGACTGGCGGCATCCTGCTGGACCAGCGACAGCGCGCCGCTGATACGCAGCGCCTGCAGCATCTCCTGTTCGCTGGCATGCGGATTACCCAGCATCAGGTTCTGCCGCAGCGTGCCAAAAAAGAGACGGGAGTCATGCGACAGCCAGCCGAGCTGGCGGCGTAAATCGACAGGATCGATACGCTCAATATCGACGCCATCGACAATCACCTTACCCTGAGTGGCCTGCGCCTGACCGGCCAGGATCTTCAGCAGCGTCGACTTCCCTGCCCCGACTTTGCCCAGAATGGCAATCTTCTCGCCGGGCTTGATCTGCAACTGATGCACGTTGAGCACATTCTTTTCATTCTCTTCGTCATAGCTGTAATGCACATTGCGCAGATCGTACTGGCCGGTAAGCGTCGGACAGTGCGCCAGTGTCGCGGCTTCAGGCTGATCGAGCGGCTTTTTAAGCAGCTCATCCAGCCCTTTCATCGCCATTTTGGCGTGCTGCCAGCGCGAGAAGACCATGGTCAGTTGCATCAGCGGGGCAATAGTGCGTGAGGAAAGCAGGCTGCAGGCGACCAGCGTACCGGTGGTGATTTGCGAATCAAGCACCAGATAGACACCAAACACCAGCATCCCTGCATAGGTAAGCTGCTGCACGGTCGATGCCCAGCCGGTAAGGCGTGCGCCCCATAACCGCTGCTGATTGCTGATTGAAGCGCTGACTTCGTGGGTCTGTTCCCACTGACGCTGGAAATAGGGCTCTGCCTGCAGCGCTTTGATATCCTCAATCCCTTCGATGGTTTCCACCAGCACCGCATTGCGCAGCGCGCCCTCGCGCAGCCCCTCTTTGGCCAGCCGTGCCATCGGGATCTGCACCAGCAGGCCGGGAATAACGATCAGCGGGATGGCCGCCAGCGGGATCAGTACCAGCCAGCCGCCCACAAACGACATGATGAACAGGAACAGGATGACAAACGGCAGATCGGCCGCTGCACCCACCGTGGTTGAAGTCAGCAACTCACGCACCTGGTCGATCTCACGCAGCTGCGAGATAAAGGAGCCCGTCGATTTTGGCCGCGCCTCATTACGGATGCTCATTGCCCGGGCAAACAGCATCGCGGAGACTTTGAGGTCGATGCGTTTACCCATTAAGTCTGACACCTGAGTTCGCATCAGCCGGATCACATACTCAATGGCTGCGGCGATCAGCACCCCGACAAACAGCACCCACAGCGTGGATTGCGACTGCGCCGGAATCACCCGATCGTATACCTGCATCGAAAAGAGAATACCGGCCAGCGCCAGTACATTGCTGATCACCGAGGCCAGCGAGATCTCGGTAATACGGCGACCCATGCCGCGAAAGTTTTTCCAGAACCAGTGTGGCTCATAGGGCTGAACGAATTCGTCGATGCGCGCATCCCTGCCACGCGCCGCCACGCCAATCACCCCGACATCGCCCTGGGCGCGCGCCAGCAGTTCCGATAAGGCGCTTTCACGCACCACATCACCACCTTCACTGAGCCAGTAGCGTGCGCTGCCGTCGGCATCGATGTTCTCCAGCACCGCCACGCTGGCATTTTCTAGCACCAGCACTACCGGGGTGATCTCCTGACGCCAGCGCAGTTTGTTCTGCGGCACCATGGTCAGATGCAGTCCCAGCAGCCCGGAAAGCCGCTCCAGCTGCTGCGACACTGGGAGATGTTCAAACCAGCGCATCTGCTGACGCAGGGTTTTGCCATCGGCAGGTTTACCAAATCGCGCGGCCACCCGCAGCATGGCGGCAATCCAGTTATCGGTATTCAGGGTTGATGTACTCATTATTAATGCCTTATCGCTATTGCAGCGAAGGAAGGAGATCACCGCTGCTTTGCTGGCGATTGATACCCATGATATCGAGCAGATTGTCTACCGCGGCGGCATAGCGCACGGTGGCGTCCCAGCCATCGTAAAGCGCGGTAATGCGCGAGCTGTCGGCCTGAAACACATCCTGTTCCACGCTCAGCAGATCGTTCAGGCTGCGCTTACTCAGACGATATTCATCGGCGTAGACATTACGGGTATGGTCGGCGCTGGCCAGCTGCACTTCTCCGGCGGCCTGCCGGTGCTGTGCCCCGATCATGTCGGCATAGGCAGTCGAGGCGTTCTGATTGATGGCAAGTTTGGCCTGCTGCACCGCAGCCTGTGCCGCTTCGCGATCGCCCTCCGCTGACTCAGTTTTGGCATTCACCATGCCGCCCTGATAAAGCGGCGCTTCCACCTGCAGCTGTACTTCATCATCCCAGTAAGACGAACGATCGTTTTCATAGCGGGTCCGGCCTGCCTGCACTTTGATGGTCGGCCAGTGACCGGACTGTGCCTGGCGTACCCGCTCACGGGCGGCTTCCTGTTTAGACTGCGCGCTGCGTACTGCGGCGCTGCTTTCATAGGCAATTTTGTCGAGGGTGATCTGCTGTTTCAGCAACGCCTGGGGCAGTTCGGGCAGCGTGGCGGGCACGACACCGGTCAGCACGGTCAGCTGCGCGGTGGCGGAACGAAGCTGGGCGCGATATTGCTCCAGCGTGGCCTGCATCGCGGCGATGCGGGTTTCCGCCTGCAAAACATCTGACTGGGAATTGAGCCCGGCATCGGCGCGCAGTTTCGCAATATCCCGCACCCGCTGCAGCGAGGCGATATTGGTGTGCGCCGTTTCAGACAGCGCCTGGTAGCGTTTGACTTCGAGGTAGGCCTGCAGCGTATCTTCCGCCACGGTCGTCATCGAATCGAACAGGCCGAAACGATAAGCCTCTGACAGGGCATGCTGTTCATCGATGGCGCTGCCGGTGCGGCCAAAGTCGTAAAGCAGCTGGCTGAGCGTAATGCCGCCGGAGCCATTATTGTTCAGACTGCCAGCGGAGTCGGTCTGGTGAGAGCGTCCCGCGGCGCCCTGCAGTGAGATCTGCGGATACCAGGCGCTGCGGGCGGCATCCAGATCCCCCTCACCGACGTGGATCTGTGCCGCCGCTTCCGAGATTTTCGGATTGCGGGCAAAGGCCCGGAGAATGGCGTCGCGCAGCGTTAACCTGGCAATCTGTTCTTCGGTTGGCGCGGCGCGCCAGTTAAATTCGGCTTTCGGTAACAGTGCGGCAAAGGCCGCGGGCACTGCCACGCCACTCAGGGCGCACAACAAAAAAGTTAATCGCGCTTTGTTCATTATCCATACCAGCAGGGGTTCTTATCATCATGGTGTTTTTCCTGGTGAACAAAGCGTGCAAAAAGGGTTACGACTCAGAGCCAGACAGCATTACTGCGTTATTTTATTTATGTTTCGCAAGCGGGACCCTAAACGAACTTTAACATTATTAGATCATATCCCGCGCTTATTCCTGCTAAAAACAGATGAGTTCCTTAATACTTCTCCTGAGTGGACGAAAAATAACCAAAAAAGTAATCCAAGACAATCCAGACAGGCTTAACAAACCTGCCCGAAAGGTAGTGATTTTACTAATGTGTTGGCGTCAGACTATCGGCTGTGCCGCAGGATGCAGCAGCAGATGATCGGCAAGGGTGTAAGAAACATCGGAGAAGAGATGGCTCTCATGCGGAACGGCAGAAGCCGTGGAGGTGTGTGCCACGTGCGCGGTCTCCCCCTGCCGGGTCAGAGTGACGATTTCCAGCAGGTGATCCACCGTCTGATCCGCCATCAGGCTGGCCGTTTCGGTATGCGATACCACCTGCACCGTCTGGCTGGCCGTGGCCAGATTACCGGCGCTGTCTTTACCGCTGACCGTCATCTGGTATTCACCATCATCCAGCGGTGCCAGCTGTCCGGCCAGAATGGTCAGCGCCCAGCCACCATCCGCTTTTACGCTAGCGCTGTAATGCTGATCGCCCAGCGTTAATTCTACCAGGCTGCCCGGTTGCAGATGACTGGAGCTGCCCTGGATCAGATGCCAGCTGTTCACATCGGCAGCATCAATTTTGTTGTCATCAAAGGCGGTGTCCAGCGTCAGAGTTGGCCGCTGATGCACGGCCACGGTAAAAAGGGAGTTCCAGTTCTGCGTGTCGCTGTTGCCGTACTGATCCTGGCGATGAAAAGTAGCGGCGACCGGACCATCCGGCAGCGCCATCAGCTCGCCGGAGGTAAGCGTCACCATACCCTGCGCATCAGGCTGGTGGGTTTTGCCGTTGATCTCCAGCGTGTTGCACCCCTCAACGTAGAAGCTCAGATCGTGCTGCGCCTCCTGATAGTTAAGCGTCATGTCATCGCCCAGATCCATTTCGGTGTAGATCGGAATAAAGCCGGTGTGGATATTCAGTTCATGCGTGGCATCCGTGTAGTTATTGGCCCCGTCGATCGACCAGGCGCGGATCTCGCCGAGGTTGATAAACGCGTTTACCTCTGCCGCCGGGATCACCACCTGCCAGTGGCCATCCTCGTCTATTGTGGCAGCATAATCTTTCTGGTTAGCACCGGTGATCACCAGCCGGTGACCCGGCATCACGGTAGAGAGCGCGCCGCTCAGCAACAGATCCTGCTGGGTTTCCGCCAGATTAATGACGTCGTCCGACGTGACCTTATCAAAGGTAATTTTTGGCAGGCTGCTCAGGTGGGTAATCAGTGTCAGGTCGTGATAGTCGGTTGCGATTTTTCCATTCGGATCGGTCGCCGTCACTGTAAGGCTATAGACACCATCCCGCAGCGCCTGCATATCGCTTTCCTGGAAAGTGCCATACCACTTGCCGTCGCTTTCCATGTGGGCAGTGGTGGTCTGCGTGCCCAGGGTTAATTTCAGTAATGACCCCGCCGGCAGGTGTGTTGCGCTGCCGCTGATTTCAACGCCGTAAATGCTCTCAGTAATATTCACAGCGTTGTCGCCACTGACCGTGTCGACTGTCAGGGTCGGTTTGATGGTGCGATCAACATAGAGACCAAAATCGACGTCGGTAGTGGTGCTGTGGCCCGCTTTATCGGTTATGGTCAGCGCCAGGCTGTGATTGCCATCCGGCACGCCTTTCAGGGCATCAGCCGGCATAGAGGCGTTCCAGTAGCCCCACTTGTTAACGGTGCTGTGCCAGCTCTGGTCGTTAAACGTCAGCGTGACCGTTGAGCCCGCTTCGCCTTCAGCCCGGCCACGCAGATGCACCGGCTTTTGCGCCTCCCAGGCGGCAATGACGCCATCTCTGGCAAGCGGTTCATAGGGGCGCAGAGCAGCGGGTGGCGAACTTTCCACCGCGCTGACCGCCAGGGCACTGTAATTGAGCGGACTGCTATGCGGTGACTCCGCAGAGAGAGGGGTAACGGGCAGATTAAGACTCTGTGTTGCGACTGGCGTAATAGCGGGCAGCGCGCTGTCGGTGACGGCAAAGTCGCTCACCGCCGTCTGGAAAATGGATTTGAACCGGACGGAACGAAGCGTATCGCGTGTTGACATAGGTAACCTCAGTTCAGAACAGAAACGCAGACCAAAACGCCCGGATAAACCGGACGTTAAGACTGACGATGGGTAGTGGGTCAGCTGACGCTGCCCGTTTCCGCTGGTCGGAACTGATTACCCGCAGGTAACAGGGATGGTGAAAGAAGACGCTGATAAAAGCGACAAATGGAGCCAGAATGCTGATTTACGGCGTCACGCCGTTTGCTGCGCTTACCCTAATCTTTCATTCTGCTAATGAATAGTGGCGATAATCTGGAAAGTGAAATTATTACGTGACTAAAACAAAAAAAGCGGATGCTTACGCACCCGCTTCTCAGAACGACCTGACAGATGTTGCTGTGACTACGCCACGTGGACCTGCAGGTTCTGCTGCACCAGCACATCACCCAGGGTATTTTCACTGCTCAGCGCCGAGTTGTGGTAGATCTCAAAAACCCGGCCTTCCACCGTGCGCTCACCGGTCACTTCCCAGATACCACCGTTGCTGTTCGCCAGTGTGACCTGACTGCCATCTGCGCCTTTGATCAGCAAATCATCACTTTGTTTGTCCGTAATAGTGAGGGCCTCATTGAGATCGAGTTTCACAGAGTTGGTGCCGGTTTTACCCAAATCAAGCACTTCAATGTGTTCAACTTTCAGGCCCAGCGCAGTGAGATCCAGATTGAGATATTCACCATTAAGCACCAGTGTATCGGTGCCTGCGCCGCCATCAATATGGGTAAAGTTAAGGTCGCTGACCGTGACGGTATCCGCACCGCTGCTGCCGGTCACCGAAGCGCCCTCTGCCGTACTGCCATCGGCCAGCGTAATCACGACGCCGCCAATGGTGTAACCCACCTCCTCTGCCGGTGCCGCCGTCACAGCGGTGTCACTGGCTACCACGGTTTCACTGCTGCTGACCGGCGTTACCGTATCCGCTTCAGTAATCAGCGTCGAGGCCACGGCTACATGGGCGCTGTTATCGTCGCTGCTGGTGCTGCTGCTGGTCTGCTGCGCTTCCACGCTGGTACTGGCGACGGTAGCGCTGTCATCCACCACCGAAAAGAGTGCTACCGACTCGGTGGCCGCCAGTGTTACCGGCAGCAATGAACCCAGCAACAGGGTATTGGTGGTGGTGTAGCTGTTACCGGCCACGTCAGTGATGGAGACTTTTGCCAGCGTGTTCAGTGACAATAGCAGGCCGCCCACCGACAGCAGTGACGATGAGAAGTTAACCACGTAACGCCCCAGCGCATCGGTCGTGGTATTCAGCGTCGGTCCGTTGCTGCCGTTGGCCAGCAGCAGCGTCACACTGACTTTCGATCCCTGAGCCGCATTCAGCGATCCCCCCTGAACCACCAGGCCGGTAAGCAGAGAACCGACGATGCTGAGCACCGGATCAACCCCGACCAGCGGCTGATTATGTGAGAGCGCAGTAAAGCTGCTGGTGCTGGTCGCGGTATTGCCCCCAATATCCGCTACCGTGACGGTCAGCGGATGGCTGCCATCTGCGATCCCTTTCAGCGTCGCTGACGGCACGCTGATGCTCCATGCCCCATTCGTGCCAATGGTCGTGGTGAGGACATTGCCTGCAACGTTAACCGTTACCGTGCCGCCCGCTGCATTGGTGCTGGTTCCGCTGATGGTTTCAGCCGTATTGGCTTCCGCGATGTTGAGATAACCATCGCCACCAAAGAAACTGTTCACACTGACGGTCGGCGTGGTGTGACTTACCACACCCAGCGACGCCGAGGTGGAACCATTGGTGCCTGCGCCGTTGATGATGCTGGCCGTCACGGTCTGCAGACCATCCGCAATCGCGGCGAGGTTAGCCGCCGGCACAGAGAGACTCCAGTTGCCGTTGCTGCTCACCGTGGTGCTATAAGTCTGGCCACCCAGCGTAACGCGTACCACCGATCCTTCGGCGTTGCTGGCAGTGCCTGAAATAGTCTGCGCGGTTTTGACATCCGCAGCACTCAGCGCATTGTCACCAAACAGTGAGGTAATGGCGACCACAGGCGTCGACTGACTGATAACGCTCAGTGTTCCACTGCTGTTCACCACGTTACCGTAGGCGTCCGTGCCGGTCACCGTCACGGTTTTACTGCCGTCAGTGATTGCGGCAAGATCCGCTTTCGGAACGCTGATGCTCCAGTTGCCGCCACTCACCACTTTGGTGGTATAGGTCAGGCCGTTCAGCGTGGCGCTGACAGCAGAGCCTGCTGACAGACTGGAGGTCCCGCTCAGGGTCTGGTTCGAGGCCAGATCGGCTGCGCTCAGAACCCCGTCGCCGAATACCGTATTCACCGTCAGGGTTGGTTGCACCAGTCCCAGTGACACGCCCGCGCTGGTACTGCTGACATTGCCGACCGGATCGGTGACCGCCGCGCTGACGGTAAAGTTGCCGTTCAGCAGCGTCGAGAGCACAGCTGGCGAAACGGTGGTGGAGAACGTGCCATCAGCGTTGACCAGCGCAGTGGCCGTTGTGTTGCCAATCGCCAGCCTGACGCTGCTGCCCGCAGCCACGCCGGAGACCGTGCCGCTGATGGTCTGGGTCACCAGCGACTCCGCCAGGTTCAGCACGCCATCACCAAACAACGGATTGAGCGTTACTTTCGGCAGATTGTGAATACCCACCAGCGCGCCGGCGGTGGTGCTGCTGGTGTTACCGGCGCTGTCGGTGACGCTGACGCCAACGGTCAGATTACCATCCGCAATGCCCTGCAACAGCGCAGGCGTCAGTGAGACGTTAAAGTTGCCGCTGGCATCCGTTGCCGTCACAAACTGCTGAGAACCCACCGATACGACGACACGCGATCCCGCTTCTGCACCGCCAACGACGCCGCCAATCACCTGTGTGACCAGCGCATCCGCCACGTTCAGCAGACCGTCACCAAACAGCGGATTTACCGTGATGGTTGGCAGTAGCGTATCGACGCGAATACCGGCGCTGGTGCTGGCGGTATTTCCCGCTGCATCCGTTACTGACGCGCCGACCGTCAGATTACCCTGCGCCAGGGTGCCCAGGATATCCGGCGTCGCCGTGGCGCTGAAGGCACCGCCCGCACCCACGGTCGCGGTCAGCTGGCTGTTGCCCACCGAAAGCGTCACCACACTGCCCTGCGCAACGTTGTTCACCACTCCGCTGATTACCTGGCCGGTGGCGATATCGGCCAGATTCAGCACGCCATCGCCAAACAGAGAGGTCAGGGAAATGGATGGTGCCTGAGTAAAGATGCCAATCGACGCGCTATTCGAGGCGACGTTACCCGCCGCATCCCGGACGCTGACGCCCAGCGTCAGATTGCCATCCAGCAGTGAGGTGAGATCGCTGCCCGGCAGGCTAACGCTCCATGCTCCGCCTGCCTGCACGGTGGTGTTGTATGTTTTACTGCCAAAGGTCACCGTCACCTGTGAACCTGCAGCCGCATTGCTGATTACGCCACCCACCAGCTGTCCGGCTGCCGCTTCCGCAATGTTCAGCAGGTTATCACCGCCAAACAGCCCGGTGAGCGCGCCCACCACCGGCACCGCGTCGACAATCGCCGTCACGGTTTCCCCCACGGAGCGGGTGTTACCCGCCGCATCGGTCAGTGTAACGTTAACCGCAAGATTGCCATCGGTGACCAGATCCAGCACCGCAGGCGGCACCACAATGGCCCATTTACCATCCTGACCCACAGAAGCAGAGAGCGTGCTGCCGCCCAGTACCACCGATACCGTGGCCCCGACACCTGCCGACGTCGCAGTTCCCGAGATGGTCTGCGCCACCGTGGTATCCAGCGCACTGAGCGTGCCGTCGCCGAATACCGAATCAACCACTAGCGTCAGCGCACTGTTAACCACTTTGTTGACTGTCAGCGTGGCGTTGGTCTGATTTCCTGCACTGTCATTGACCCGCACGCCAAACACCAGCGCGCCGTCAGTGAGGCCCGACAGGACATTCGGTGCAAGATCGATGCTCCAGCGGCCATCTGCGCCTACCGTTGCGGTAGCGATCGGCGTGGCATCGCCCAGGTAGAGGCCGATGGTCTGGCCTTCTGCGCCCTGTGCGCTGCCGGTCAGTACCTGACTGACGGCCAGATCAGCGGCGTTAAGCACATTATCGCCTGCCAGCGCGTCAACCTGGACCAGCGGCGCGGCGGTATCCACCGTCACCTGCTGTGTTGCAGTCGTCACGTTACCGGCGACATCTGCCAGCTGCGCGGTGATCACCGGCGTGCTGCCATCGGTCAGTGCCTGCATCGCGCTGGCAGGAACGGTGGTGGACCAGGTACCGTTACTCTGCACCACCGTGCTGTACGTCTGGTTATTAAAGGTCACAACCACCGTACGGCCTGCTTCAGCGACATCGGCGGTGCCGCTGATGGTCTGGCTGGTGGCACTTTCATTACCATTGACCTGGTTGTCACCCGCAAAGGCATTGATCGACAGGGCCGGTGGCGTCAGATCAATCAGCACGTTACCGCTGACGGTGACAGGGGTCGTACCGTCAGTGGCATTCACCGTGATGGCGACGCTGCCGTCCGCATTGCCAAAGGCGCTGACCGGCAACGCAGCCGTTGACCAGTTACCTGCCTCATCCAGCGTGGTGGCATAAGTCACACCATTCATCACCACCGTTACCACCCCGGCTTCACCAAGGTTAGCCGAGGTGCCGCTCAGGACGACGCCACCCGCGACATCCTGGGTGCTGATGATGTTGTCGCCCGAAACCGTGCCCAGCGTCACCAGCGGGCCTGGCGGTGGCGTCAGATCCACCGTCACCGCGACGGTGCCGCTGGCGGTGTTACCTGCCAGGTCAGTCACTGCCAGCGCCAGGGTTGTGGATGCGCCAAAGGTGGCCATCTGCTCTGGCGCCAGCGTCACGCTCCAGTTGCCGTTACCGTCAACCACGGCGGTGCCGAGGGTCGTGGCATTCAGCGAGACCGTGACCACTGCGCCCGTCTCTGCGCCCGTTGCCGTGCCGCTGAGGATCTGCGGCTGAATGCTCTCGGCGTAGTTCAGTGCGTTGTCGCCGGCAAAGGCGTTAGTGCTCAGTACCGGTGGCGTGGTGTCGATCACCAGTGAGCTGTTAATCGTCGTGCTGTTGCCTGCCGCATCGGTGGCCGTCACGGTAACCGGATAGGTAGCATCCGGCAGCGCTGAAAGCTGCGCCTGGGTCAGCGGCACCGTCCAGTTACCATTCGCATCCACTGTGGCGCTGTAGGTGTTGCCGCCCAGCGTCAGCTGCACCGTCTGATTTGCGCCCGCCTCACCGGTGGTGCCGCTCAGCGTAATCCCTGCGGCAACATCGCCGCTATTCACATAGCCGCCGAGGAATTGCAGATTGACCGCAGGCTGCGGCGCGCTGAGATCGGTGGTGAACGGCAGCTGCGCCGACGCGCTATTACCTGCCGCATCCACGACGTTAACCGTCAGGGTCTGCGTCCCGTTACCCAGAGAACTCAGCGCGTTACCAGGAAGGTCAACGGTCCAGTTACCGTTGCCATCCACCGTGCCGGAATAAAGGCTGCCATTGAGATCAACGGTGATGCTGACCGCCTGATTATCCCCTACGCTGCCGGTGGTGCCGGTCAGGGTAACACCTGCCGCGGCTTCAGTGATGTTCAGGACGTTATCGCCGCCAAACGCGCCGGGATTGAAGGTCGGGACAGGCACAGCCACTTCGGTTACCACACTCAGCGCCGTCACGTCACTGTTACCCGCAATGTCGGTGGCGGTCACGGTAATGGTATGCGTGCCGCTGGTGAAGGTGGCTAACTGAGCCGGCGACAGGGTCAGCGACCAGCTGCCATCGTTCTGCACCGTGGCGGCCAGCGGCTGGTCGCCGTTAAAGCCGGCGATCAGCACCGATACCGTCTGTCCTGCACCGGTAATGCCGGTGGTACCACTGAGGATTTGCTCTAATCCCGCTTCGGTGGCGTTCAGCGCACCGTCACCAAACGGCAGGATCAGCGTGACATCCGGCAGCGTATTGACGGCGACCTGCAGCGAACCACTGGTGGTGCCGATGTTGCCGTTCACGTCGGTGACGGTCACGCTGACCGGCAGGTTGCCATCCGGCAATGACTGCAATACGGCAGGCGGCAGAGTCAGTGACCAGGCTGCACCGCCATCAGTGAGCGTCGCAGCATAGACGGTGCCATTGATAGTCACCGCCACCGAGGCCGGATCATCACTGTTGACCGTACCGGTCAGGATACCGTCCGTTGCCGCTTCCGCCGCATTAAGACGGCCATCCGTAAATGGCGTATCCAGCGTTGGCGCAGCAATCGGGGTAATCGCTGAAACAAAGGTCCGCGTCTCTGTAATGCTGTTACCGGCCCGATCCGTGGTGGTGAGGGTCAGCGTGTGTTCACCGGCACCCAGGCTGGCGATCACTTCCGGTGTCAGGCTGGCCGTCCAGTTTCCACTGGCATCAACCGTAACGGACAGCGGGATGTTGTCATCGCCGACGGTGACGCTGAGGGTCTGGCCCGCAACAGGATTAGACGTGCCTGTGACCAGCTGAACGGAACCCGATTCACTGATATTAATCACGTTATCGCCGAACTGTGTTGCAGCAAAGTCGGCGGAAACCGGCGGCGTCTGCAGGATCTCAACGCCAGCGGTAACCTGTGCCGGATTTCCTGCCGCATCCGTGGCGGTGACCACCACCTGTGTCAGTCCATCATCCAGTCCCGTCAGCGCGCCCGCTGCCAGGTTCAGCGTCCAGTTGCCGCTGGCATCGGTTGTAGTGCTGAAAGTCTGTGCGCCGACGGTAATATTCACTACGCTACCTTCCGGCAGATTAGTGCTGTCACCACTCAGCGTTAACGCGCCCTCGGCATCTGCTGCACTGACCAGCGCATCGCCAAACGGCGTGTTCAGGGTCAGCGCTGGCAGAGTATTAAACGCCACATCCAGTGTGGTGGTGGCGTCGGTGGTGATATTGCCCGCCGCGTCAGTGACCGACACGGTGATGGCGTTAGGGCCGTCTGCCAGCTGCTGCACGTCGGCTGCGGGAATGGTGAGGGTCCAGTTCCCGTCAGCATCCGCCGTGGTGGTATAGCTGACGTTATTCAGCGTCACCGTCACCGGCAGGGCACCCGTAGTGGTGCCGTTGATAGTGAGATCCTGTAGCGACTCCGCCAGGTTTAGCGTGTCACCCGCATTGACCGTAATATCCGTCAGCACAGGCGGTGTGGTGCTGAAACTGACCTCCTGCGTGGCGACCGCCGGGTTACCGGCAACATCACTGGCAGTGACGGTAAAGGTTTGGGTGCTGCCCGGCGTAACGTTGATGAAGGCTGCAGACGGTACCGTCACCGTCCAGTTGCCGTCAGCATCAATCGTTGTGCTGTAATCAGTACCATTAAACGACAAGGTTACCGGCGTTCCTGCCGCCAGCAGGGTGCTGCCACCGCTGACCGCGACATCAGCAGTGGCCTCGGTGGCATTGATCACATCATCGCCTGCCACCACGTTCAGGGTCAGCGTTGGCTGAACCAGCGCGCTGGCCAGCACGACCAGGCTGGCGCTGGCGCTGGCCAGATTGCCAGACGTATCCGCTGAGACGACGATTAGCAGCTGATCGCCATCCGGCAGATTGCCCAGATCAGCGGCCGGAACGGTCACCGTCCAGCTGCCATCCGCAGCCACCGTGCCGCTGTACTGAATGGTGTTCAGCGTTACTGTTACCAGCTGACCTTCCACCAGATTAGTGCTGGTGCCGCCGATGCTCAGATCCTGCAGCGACTCCGCCTGGTTAAGGAAATTATCATCACTGATTGCCCCGATGGTCAGGGTCGGCAGATTCAGGCTGTCCGCATCACGCGTCAGCGTCTGGGTCGCCGTGGTCAGATTACCCGCCACATCTCTGATCGTCACATCGACCGGATAGCTGCCATCCGTCAACCCCTGCACGACACCGGCAGGCAGGGTCAACTGCCAGGTGCCATCAGAGAGTACCTGGGTAGTGTAATCGGTATTCTGGAAACTGACGGTGACCGTCTGTCCGGCATCCGCGACTGAAGCTGTTCCGCTGATAGCGACCGCTTCCAGTACCTCAACTGAGTTGATGACGTTGTCGCCGCCGATAGGGTTAATGCTTAACGCAGGCGGGGTGAGATCGACCGTGACGGCGCTGGTCAGCGAACCGCTGTTACCGGCGGCATCGCTGGCATTGACCACCAGGGTCGTCAAGCCCTCAGCCAGTGCCTGCACCTGCGCTGGCGTTAAGGTCAGCGTCCAGTTGCCCTGCGCATCGACTGCGGCAGTGTAGTCATTATCGCCCAGCGTCACGCTGACGGTCTGGCCCTCGCCCGCCACACCGGTACTGCCGCTCAGCGTCTGACTGACCGCCGTTTCAGCCTGACTAAGATAGCCATCGCCAAACGGCATATTAATGCTGACCGACAGGGCACCGGTTGCGACGGTGATTTCACGCGTCTCAGTAACCAGATTGCCCGCCGCATCACTGACCGTCACGGTCAGGGTATACGCACCGGCCGGAATCCCTGCCAGGGCACCCGCAGGCAGCGTCAGGCTCCAGTCGCCATCCTGGGTCACGGTGGTGGTCCAGATCTGGTTGTTAAGGGTAAGGGTGACCTGCTGACCGGCTTCGGCATTACTGCTGCCGCTGAGCACAATCGGCGCGGTGCTTTCGGCAATATTGACACTGTTATCGCCCGCAACCGGATCAAGCGACAGGGTTGGTGGCGTCAGATCGACCGTGACGCTGCCCTGGCTGCTGCCGGTGTTACCCGCCGCATCCTGCACGTTAACGGTGTAGTTAAGCGTCTCCTCCGGCAGATCGGCCAGCGCGGAGGCAGGCACGCTGACCTGCCAGTTGCCATTGCTGTCGACCGTGCCGTTGTAGGTCACGCCGTTGAGAACCACGTTCACCGTCTGGCCGTCACCTGTCACACCTGTAGTGCCGTTCAGAGTTTGTGGCGTGGTGATTTCGCTGCTGTTAAGCAGACCATCGCCAAAAGCAGAGACGATCTGCGGTGCTGGCAGCGTCGCCAGCACCCTGAGCGCGGCTTCGCTGCTCAGGGTCGCCCCGCCGCTGTCCGTCGCAGTGACCGTGACGGTGTAAGGCCCGTCGGCGAGTGCCGTCAGTGACTCAGCCGGAACGATCACACTCCAGCGACCGCTGGCCGAAACCTGCGCGGTGTAGCTGATGTTGTTAAACAGCAGCGTGACCAGACTGCCTTCAGGCACATTCGCCGAGGTGCCGGTGACAATCAGCGGCTGACCCAGCTCCTGCGCATTCAGATAGTTGTCCTGACTGATGGCATCCATCGCCAGGCCAGACGCATTGCTGTTAACGTCAAAGGTGAGATTAGTGGTGGTGGTGTTGCCCGCCACGTCGCTGACCGCCACAGTGAAACTGACGCTGCCATCCGCAATTGCCGCCAGCGCACCGGCTGGCACGATCAGGCTCCATGCTCCGCTCGCCTGCACAGCGGCGCTGTAGACTGTGCCATCAAGGGTGACGGTGACCAGCTGGCCCGCTTCGACGTTGGTGGTGGTGCCGGTCAGACGTTGATCGGTGAGGCGTTCCGCACCATCGACCACATTGTTACCGGCAAAGGCATCCAGCGTCAGGGTCGGCAGCGTGCCCGCCTCCACTTTCAGCGCCAGATCGCGGCTGGCGGTGGTGGCATTACCTGCTGCGTCGCTGGCGGTCACGGTCAGAGGATAGGTGCCGTTGCCCAGCCCGGTATAAACCGTGGCGGGCAGATCCAGCGACCAGTTACCATTGACGTCTGCGGTGGTGCTCAGGCTGGTGCCGTTGAAGCTGGCCACAATCAGCGCACTGGCTTCACTGCTGCCGGTCAGCGTCAGCGGCTGCTGACTCTCAGCGGCATTGATAATGCCATCGGAGGGGGTGATGAAGTCCAGCACCGGTGGCAGGGTATCCACCACCAGGCTGCCGTCAGCCTGGCTGCTGTTGCCTGCCACATCACTGACCACCACGGTGTAAGGCGTGGTGCCCTGTGGCAGCGCAGAGAGTGCCGCTGGCGGAACCGCGACCTGCCAGTTACCCGCTGCGTCGACCGTGCCGCTGTAGTTCGTGCCGCCCAGCGTGACGATAACCGTCTGGCCGTCACCAGACACGCCGGTGTTTCCGGTGATCACGCCGCCGCTGACGGCTTCGTCGCCGTTGAGAATACCGTCATCAAAGGCCACGCCAGGGGTGGCCACCGGCAGTGCACTGGCCACCACCGTCAGGGTAGCGTCGCTGGTGGCAAGCTGTTGTCCGCTGCCGTCGCTGGCCGTGGCGGTAATCGTCTGCGGGCCATCGGCTGCGCCGTTAAAGGTGCCTGCCGGTAAGGTCAGGCTCCAGCTTCCATCGGCCGCCACGCTGGTGCTGGCTGTGGTGCCGTTGGCAAGCACGGTAATAATGCTGCCCTCAGGCAGGCCGCTGGTGCTGCCGCTGACCACAACGGCACCGCCCAGCTCCTGGGCATTGAGGTAGTTGTCGTCGCCGATCGGTGCCAGCGCGATCGATGGCAGCGTATTGTCCACGCTGAAGTTAAGCGGGCTGGTGGCGGTATTGCCGACGGCATTGATCACGCTGACGTTCAGCGTCTGACTGCCCTCGCCCAGCTCCGCCAGTGCGCCCGCAGGCAGCGTAATGCTCCAGTTGCCGCTGGCCTCAACCACACCGCTGTAGTCGGTGCCGTTCAGGGAGATGATCACCTGCTGGCCCGCTTCGACGTTACTGCTGCCGCCGCGCACCGTAATCGGCTGTAACTGTTCTGCGGCCGTGACGATACCGTCACCGGCAAAGGTGCTGCTATCGACGGTCAGCACAGGCTGCACGTCCGGCGAGGTTGCCACATTCAGATCAACCACCTGGCTGCTCTGGTTGCCGTTAGCATTGATTTCGGTAACGGTCAGCGGATTCGTGCCCGGAGGCAGCGCCGCCAGATCATTAGCATCGATTTGCAGCGTCCACTGCCCATTCACGCCGACGGTGGTACTGTAGAGCTGGTCATTGAGCTGGACCGTAACAATGTCGCCGTTCTGACCGCTGCCGCTGACGACCAGCGGCTCCGCCAGTTCAGCGGTGTTCAGCGCGTTGTCCCCGCTGACCGGGGCGACTACCAGCGGCGGCGGCGTGGTGGCAACCGTCAGCGCACTGTTCTGGCTGCTGCTGTTGCCAGCCGCGTCGGTGACGGTGACCACCACCGGATAGCTGGTGCCGTTGGTCAGACCGGCAAGCGCAGCAGGCGGTACGGCCAGCGCCCAGTTTCCATCAGCATCAACCGTGCCGGTATAGGTGACGCCATTCAGCGTCACGCTGACGCGGTCGCCTTCACTGCCTGCGCCGCTGAAGCTGAAACCAGCAGCCTGCTCCGCAATGTTCAGCACACCATCGCCAGCGGGCGCATTAATGCTGAAGTCGGGTGCGGTGGTATCCACGGTGACCGGCAATGGCGTGGTGGCAACATTGCCACTGACGCTGGTAACGGTCACGTTGAGATCGTAACGGCCATCAGTCAGCTGTTGCAGATCGGCAGCGGGTACGGTGGCGGTCCAGCTGCCATCCGCGGCGACTATGGCGCTGTAGGTCTCACCATTCAGCACAAGACTGACGCTGCTGCCCGGGGCGACGGTGCCGCTGACGGTCAGATCGGTGGCTGTTTCAGCCGCATTGATAATGCCATCGGTGGCAATCGGATTAACGGTCAGCGCCGGTACCCCGGTATCCACCGTTATCGGTTCACTGATGCTGCTGCTGTTACCCGCGACATCGCTCACCGTCACGGTAACGGGATTACTGCCCTGCGCCAGGGCCTGTAGCGCATCTGGCGTCAGCGTGACACTCCAGTCACCATTTGCCGCTACCGTTGCCGGATAACTGATGCCGCCCAGTGTCACGCTGACGGCCTGGCCTGGCTGGACGGAGCCGGTCAGCGTCTGCGCTGTGCTGGCTTCCTCAGTATTAAGGATGCCATCAGTGAAAGGCGTGTTGATTTGGGGTTCTGCCAGCGGCGTCGTTGCCACCAGCAGCGTCTGGCTGGTCTGTACATCCCCTGAGGTAACGGTAACGGTGGTGTTACCCTGCGCCAGGTTCGCCAGGTCGGCGGCTGGCACGGTCAGGGTCCAGCTACCGTTTTCATCGGTTGTGGTGCTGTAAAGGGTGCCGCCGGGCACCAGCGTCACGCTGATCGGGCTGTTCGCCGGCAGGTTTGCGGAACCGCCGCTGAGGATCAGATCGCTCTGCGCATCCAGCACGTTGAGTGCGTTGTCGTCACTGATCGGGGCAATCGACAGCGACGGTACATTGGTCGTGATCACGGTGAACTGCCCCTGAGCAGGCAGCGCCGGGTTTCCGGCCACGTCGGTAATCGCCACGGTAAAGGTTTTATCGCCCGCGGCACCCAGCGATCCGGCGGGCAGGGTCACACCCCAGCTTCCGTTCGCCTGCACTACGCCGTCGTAAGACTGACCGTTAATGGTCAGTAATACCGGCTGGCCTGCCGGTACGCCGGTGACGTTACCGGTGACCAGAATGTCAGTAAGCTGTTCCGCACTGTCGATCAGATTGTCGCCGGTCACAGGATCAATGGTCAGTGCCGGTGATGTTGCCGCCAGCACCGTCACACTGGAGCCGACGGTCGTGCTGTTGCCATAAGCATCGCTGATTACCACGTCAACCGGGTAGAGTGCATCGCTCAGCTGACTGATAATGGCGGCGGGCACCGTCACACTCCATGTGCCATTAGGGTCAACCGTGGCGGAGTAGATTTCGCCATTGAAACTCACTGCCACCGTGTCGCCCTGCGTCCCCCCGCGCCCGTCGATGGTGAGATCCTGCGTGTGTTCAGCGATGTTGATATAACCATCACTGCCCGGCGTCGAGACGTCCAGCAGTGGCGGCGTGGTCGCGAAAATCACTGAACTGCTGGCTGGGGTGGTATTGCCATCCGCGTCTGTCGCTACGACCGAGACCAGTTGAGTACCGTTGGGCACGCCCGCCAGGTCGGCAGCCGGAACGCTTACACTCCAGTTGCCACCCTGCGCCACTACGGCGCTGTAGGTCAGGTTATTGAGCGTGACACGAATGATGTCACCTTCGTCGCCGGTTCCGCTGACAATCAGCGGCTGCTGCGCGTCGCTGATGTTGATCACGCCGTCAGCGTCCAGAGGGTTAAGAGTCAGAGCAGGCGCTTCGGTAGCAACCCGCAGATCGGCATCCTGCGTACTGCTGTTACCGGCCGAATCGGTCACGGTCACGGTGACCGGATAAGTCTGGTTGCTCAGCGTGGCAAGATCGGCAACCGGAACAGATGCACGCCAGTTACCAGTTTCGTCCACGATAGCAGCGTAAGTTTTACCGTTTAATCCGACCGCTACACTGTCGCCCGCGGTGCCGGTTCCGCTGATCAACAGCGGCTCCGTGAGTTCATTGCTGGTCAGAACACCATCCCCGCCCGGTGCGGTGACGGTGGCAACCGGCGGCTGCGTGCTGACGGCCAGCGTCTGCGCCTGGGTCGCGATGTTGCCGCTGGCGTCGGTCAGGGTAACCACCAGTGTATAGCTGCTGCCATCTGACAACGCCTGCAGCGCCGCTGGCGGCAGATCCACCGTCCAGTTGCCCTGCCCATCCACGGTTGCGCTGTAAATGATGTTGTTCAGCGAGACCGTTACCAGCTCGCCCGGCAGCGCACCTGAACCGCTGACCGGCACGCCTGCAGCCACTTCCGTGCCGTTAAGGATGCCATCGCCGCCTGCCACCTCCGCCACAACCAGGTTCGGTGGCAGCGTGTTGACGCTGAAGTTCAGCGTCTCGTCCACGCGGTTGCCCGCCTCATCAATCGCGGTAATGGCCAGGCCGTTAGCGCCCTGCGGTAATAAGGCGAGATCGGCGGCAGGCAGCGTCAGGTTCCAGCTGCCATCCTCATTGACCGTGGTGCTGTAGGTTTTGCCGTTGAGTTGCACTTCGACCAACTGGCCCGCCACCGCTTTACCGGTGCTGCCACCGATCAGCAGTTCGCTGCCCGCTTCTGTCTGATTAAGAATACCATCGGTAAGCGCGCTCTCATCCAGTGCGATCTGCGGCAGCGAGGTGGCGACCACATTCAGCTGGGCAGAGTCGGTCAGCAGCGCACCACTGGCGTCGGTTGCGGTAACCGAGATCAGTTTCACCCCGTCGGTGATACCACTGAGGTCGCCAGCCGGAACGGTGATGCTCCAGAAGCCGTTGCTGCCCACCACCGCACTGTAATTGTTGCCGTTGAAGTTAAGCTGCACCGCCTGGCCCGGATTGACGCCCACTGCCGAGCCGCCGATGATCAGATCGCTGCTCAGCTCCTGCAGGTTAAGGAAACCATCAACGCTGACAGGCTCACTGATAGTGATCACACCCGGTTCGCCGGTTCCCGGCGCGACGTTGATGTCACGGCTGTCGGTGGCTAAAGCACCGGCTACCGACGTGACGCTGACCGTGATGGCTGTGGTGCCTGCCGCCAGGGCACTAAGTGCCGCAGACGGGATTTGCGTGCTCCAGCTGCCGTCCGGATTGACCAGCGCACTGTAATTCTGACCGCCAAGGGTAATGGTGACCGTCTGACCCGCCTCCACGTTGCTGGTGCTGCCGGAAAGCGTCTGATCGACGGCCTTCTCGCTGTTATCCACCAGATCATCACCGGCAAACAGGGCGATTGTGACTGTCGGCGTGCCCGGCTCCGCAGGCGCTTCCACCGCGATCACCCGATCTTCACTTACCGTAACCCCCGCCTGACTGGTGACCGTGGCCGCGATAGTGGCACTACCCGCCGCCAGTGCCGCCAGCGCGCTGGCTGGGACGCTCAGGCTCCAGCTGCCATCCGCACCAACCGTGGCGCTGTAGGTCTGATCACCCAGCGTCACCGTGACAATCTGACCCGCCTCAACGTTGGTGGTAGTACCGCTCAATAGCTGGTCGCTGGTTTTTTCGTCGTTACTCAGGACGTCATCACCGGCAAACTGATCGAGCGTGATCACTGGCTGGCCCGGCTCAGTAACCGGTGGTTCCACGGTAATTTCCAGCGTATCGCTGACGGTAGTGCCTGCCGCATTGCTGACCGTCACGACCAGCGAGGCAGAGCCCGCAGACAGCGCAAGGAGATCGTTGGCCGGAATCGCAATATTCCAGCTGCCATCGGCGCCGACCGTGCCGCTGTAGTTCTGGCCGCCCAGTGTCACCGTGACAATCTGTCCGGATTCGACATTGGTGGTACTGCCGGAGACCGCCTGTGCGTCCAGCTTCTCATCGTTGCTCAGGACGTTGTCGTCAGCAAAGGCATTGATGGTCAATGTCGGGGTGCCTGGCGCAGTGCCTGATGATTCAACGAGGAAGTTGCGGGTTTCGCTGACTGGCGTGCCGAGCGTATCGGTGACTGTGGCGTTCAGGGTCGCACTTCCTGCTGTCAGCCCAGCCAGCGAGCTGGCCGGAATCGTGACGCTCCAGCGGCCATCTGCGCCAACCGGGGCGGTAAAGGTCTCTCCGTTCAGCGTGACAGTAACCTGCTGCCCCTCGGCGATATTGGTGGTGGTGCCGCTGAGCAACTGGTCGCTGGCTTTCTCGCTGTTGCTGAGGATGTCATCTCCGGCAAAGGCATCGATGGTTACAGTGGCCTGATCCGGCTGCGTTGCCGGGGCTTCGACGGTGATCGGCTGCGCGGCAGTCGCGACATCGCCCGCCGCATTACTGACCGAAACGGTGAGTGTGGTCGTGCCGGCTGCCAGCGCGTTGAGCGCAGCTGACGGAACGGTGACGCTCCAGCTGCCATCACCCTGCACGCTGGCGCTGTAGGTCTGTCCGCCCAGAGTAACTGTCACCAGCTGTCCGGCTTCAACATTACTGGTGGTGCCGCTGACCAGCTGATCAACCGCTTTTTCGTTGTTGCTCAGATCGTTATCACCCGCGAAATCATTCAGGGTCAGGGCCGGTACGCCTGGCTCTGTTGTCGGCGCATCCACCGAAATATCGCGGGTTTCGCTGGTGGTTACGCCCGCGGCGTTACTGACGGTGACGCCAATGGCATTCGAACCCGCCGGCAGATTGCCCAGCGCAGCAGCCGGAATAATCACACTCCAGTTTCCACTGCCATCGACGGTGCCGAGGTAAGTCTGCCCCCCCAGGGTGACGGTTACCGTCTGGCCCGCTTCGATATTGGTGGTCGTGCCGGAGAGTGTCTGGGCCGTCCCTTTTTCATCGTTGCTGAGAATGTCATCCCCGACAAACTGACCAATGGTCACGGTCGGTTCCCCCGGCTGCGTCACTGGCGCTTCCACGCTGATCGGCAGGCTGCCGGTCACGGTGTTACCGGCAGCATTGCTGACCGAAACCGTCAGGGTTGTTTCACCTGCCGCCAGTGCGCTCAGGGCTGCTGATGGCAATGTGATGATCCAGTTGCCCTGCGCGTCCACGCTGCCGCTGTAGGTCTGACCGCCCAGCGTCACCGTCACCAGTTGCCCGGGTTCGATGTTACTGGTGCTGCCGGTCACCGTCTGGTCGGTGGCTTTCTCGGCGTTGCTCAGCTGATTGTCACCGGTAAAGTCATCCACAGTGACCGCTGGCGGGCCCGTAACTACCGGCGTATCGACGCTGATGGCGCGGTTTTCGCTGGCCTCAATGCCAGCCTGAGTGGTGACGACCGCCGAAATGGCAACCGTCCCGGCGGCCAGTGCATTCAGCTGTGCAGGCGACAGCGTGATGCTCCAGTCGCCCTGCGCATCCACCAGCGCGCTATAGGTCTGGTCGCCCAGCGTGATAGTGACAATCTGGCCGGCTTCGACGTTGGTGGTGGAGCCGCTCAGCAGCTGGTCACTGTTTTTCTCGGCATTGCTGAGGATGTCATCCCCGGCAAACTGGTCGATGGTGATGACCGGCGTACCCGGCTGGGTCAGCGGTGCCTCTACGGTAAGCGTCAGACTGCCGCTGGCGGCGGTTCCCGCCTGGTTAGTGACCGTTGCCGTGACGGTAGTGGTGCCGGAGGCCAGCGCGTTCAGCGCATCGGCAGGCACGGTGATGCTCCAGCTGCCGTCGCCCGCTACGCTGCCGCTGTAGGTCTGGCCGCCCAACGTGATGGTAACAATCTGACCTGCCTCAACATTGCTGGTGGAACCGCTCAGCACCTGATCCGTGGTTTTTTCTGCGTTATCCAGTACATCATCGCCAGCGAACGCATTCAGGGTGATGGCAGGCGTCCCTGGCGTAACCGGTGTACCGGGATCGGTGCCACCATCGTTACCGCCGCCGTTACCGCCACCGCCACCGCCGATGCCAACGGCAAGCCCGGCTAAGCCGAGCACACCCAGACCGCCCGCAGTTATCACGCCCATTGAGGTGTTGGTGTTATCCGCCAGCAGTAGCGGCTCTACGCTGTCGAGTGATTCATAGGTGGGCGTAACCGAACTGGAGGCGAGTTCAGCGCCCTCAGCAGTCTGGGGAAAGAGCGCATGTTCTGGTGGATTGACCCCATCATCGAACACCAGTTCGCTGTGCTGGCCATCAGCGTCGTCGAGGAAGAATTTCTGATAGCGTACCGTGCTGCCGTCACGCATTTTCAGCACCAGATCGTTACCCTGGCGCTCGAACTGCGTCACCATGTCGCGCGTGCCGCTAATGCGCACAACGCTGGGTTCGGTGAGGTTAATGGATTGTGACGAACCGCCAGCAGTTTGTGAGAGGAGTGTACCGTTTTCGCGCGAGATGATGTCTACACGGCCTTGCGTGAGTTCTGCCATTTGTAACCTCTGTTCCACCAGATTAGCTAATATACTGAATCTATAAACATAAAATTATTTTATGTTTATAGCCTTCACACATAGTTTCACCTTCTGAACCACAGAAGGCGTCTCAACCTGGTGCATGTAGAAATGGCAAAGCAAAACTGTGCCATTCGCCGCTGAAAAAGCGAGGCGTGGCAGTATTATTGTTAGATTTAGTTGCACAGAATCCCGCCAGACATAACGGTTCTGAAAGAATCATTTTTAGCGTAATCGTGGTAAAAATCAATTTTAATGTACAGATTTCATTATGATTTAATCTCTATTTCATTAGCTAAATATGAAATTCAGTTTTCGAAAAATGCGCTTTGCCCTTGTTTTTTCATGTCAATTTATTGCTGACTGTTTCCATAAATGATACAAAATGGTTAAAAAGCCACCTCTAAAAAAACCTGCGACCGGAAAAATAATTTTGTTAATTATGCGATTCAGCCATCGTTTGTAGCTGTTCCTGTTCCGTCTTTTGGGCAGCAAGTTATTGAAAAGCACGCTTGAAATTTGAGTTAAGTCACACTGCGTGGATGGCTGCCATACCAGGAAAGTTCTGGAAAAAATTCGCGGCGCAGCAAAAGTCGGTAAAATCCCGGTTTTGCCATTTAAACGATGTTGTTGCACCACGTTGATAAGAGGCGCAACGGCCACAGAACTCACGGCTAATGCTACACTTTTCTGCCTTACCCTTGATGGATCTGATCTATGATTGCACTGGACGCTGCACAACAATATAAGCATCAGAGCCGCCTGAACTGGGGCACGCGCACCATCTTTCTGATTAATGGTTTAGGAATGTCAGCCTGGGCACCGCTGGTGCCGTTTGCCCGCGATCGTCTGCAGCTCAGCGGCGCCTCACTGGGCGCATTACTGCTTTGCCTGGGCATTGGTTCGCTGGCCGCGATGCCGGTGACCGGCACGCTGGTGGCACGTTTTGGCTGCCGCCGGGTCATGGGCTTCTCCACGCTGTTAGTGCTGCTTATGATGCCGCTGCTGGCCACCGCTGGCTCTCATCTGGTGATGGCAGCGGCGCTGATGCTGTTTGGTGCCGGACTGGGCATGCTGGATGTGGCGATGAATTATCAGGCGGTGCAGGTTGAGCAGGCTGCTGATAAACCGATGATGTCCGGCTTTCATGGCTTCTTCAGTCTGGGCGGCATTCTGGGGGCGGGTACGGTGAGCCTGTTGCTGAGCCGCGCTTTTACGCCGCTGCACGCGACCCTGGTGGTAATGGCCGTGATGCTGTTACTGTTGCTGTGGCGACTGCCGGTGTTAATGAATAAGCGCCTGCATCAGCCCGATCAGCCCTGGCTGGTGATCCCACGCGGCTGGGTCGCATTTCTTGGCCTGCTCTGCTTTATCCTGTTCCTGGCGGAAGGTGCGGTGCTGGACTGGGGCGCACTGCTGTTGCTGCAGAATCCGGCGATGTCATCCGCTTATGCGGGTCTGGGCTATGCGGTCTTTTCGGTGGCGATGACACTGGGCCGTTTTAGCGGCGATAAGATCATCCAGCGTTTTGGCCGCTATCCGGTGATGCTGACGGGCGCACTGACGGCCGCAGCGGGTATGACGCTGGCCGTCTGGCTGCCGTGGCCAGAGATCGCCCTGCTGGCATTTCTGCTGGTGGGCTTTGGTTTGTCCAATACGGTGCCGATGTTGTTCAATGCTGCCGGGAATCAACATGATATGCCTGCGAACCTGGCGATTTCTGCCATGACAACGCTGGGATATGCGGGTATTCTCTCAGGTCCGGCTTTAATCGGATTCATTTCGCAATGGATCAGCCTCAGCGGCGCATTTTTACTGATCGCGCTGTTGCTGTTAGCGGTAGCCGCCAGTGCGCGAAAAGTTGCGCGATAATTCAGGTACCTGACACGCTATGTTGTATAAGTTTCCACTGACCTCCGGCAATGTCACCCGCTTTTTTGTGGTTTTCAATCTGGTGCTACTGCTGGCGCTGGGCTTTATGGTGCATAACTCGGTCAATGCCTGGCTGACCGGCAAACGCTATGCCATGGACGATCTGGCGCGTGACGTGCAAAAGCGCATCGACGCCTACCGCTTTGCCACCTGGCAGATCTATGAAAATCTCTCTACCAGTGCAGCAGGCGCAACACCCGGCAGTAACCTGCAGGAGACGCGACTGCGTCCTGACGTCTATTACCTGGAAAAAACCCGCCGTAAAACCGAAGCGCTGATTTTCGGCTCACACGACAGCAGCACGCTGGATATGACTATGCGGATGTCGAACTATCTCGACACGCTGTGGGGCGCAGAAAATCCCACCTGGTCGATGTACTTTTTAAATGGTCAGGACAACAGCCTGATTATGATCTCGACCCTGCCGCTGAAAGATATGGCGACGCGCTATAAAGAGAGCGCTATCAGCGCAATGGTGGATAGCCGCCGCGCGGAGATGCTGCAACAGGCTAATGCGCTGGATGAACGCGAGAGCTTCTCGCCGCTACGCCACCTCGCCTTCCAGAACGACCACTATTTTACGCTACGCACCACCTTTAATCAGCCGGGCCATCTGGCCACGGTGGTCGCCTTTGATCTGCCAGTCAACGACATTGTTCCGCAGAACATGCCGCTGGAAAACTTCCAGCTGCGTCAGGACAGCTCAATGCCTGCCACGACAGCCGATCAGCAGGAGGTGGAAAACACCCGCATCACGCTGGTTAATCCCAACATTGAGATTACGGCCACCCTGCCCAGTACTTCGCTGCAGCTGGTCTATCAGGTCCCGATTACCCGCCTGATTATCGACAGCCTGCACAACCTGCTCTGGCCGCTGCTGATCAACCTGCTGCTGTTCCTGCTGTCGCTGGCGGGAATCGTGCTGCTGCGCCAGCAGTCGCTGCGTCCCAGCGAAAATCAGAGCGCTGAACTCGACTCGCTGCGGGTACTGAATGAGGAGATTGTGGCTAGCCTGCCGGTCGGCCTGCTGGTGTATGACTTTGCCAGCAACCGCACCCTGCTGAGCAATAAGATTGCTGAACATCTTTTGCCTCACCTCAATCTGCAGAAGATTATTAATATGTCCGACCAGCATCAGGGCGTGCTGCAGGCCACCATCAATAACGAAGTGTATGAAATTCGCCACGCCCGCAGCGTGCTGTCACCACATACTCAGCTGTTTATGATGCGTGACCAGGATCGTGAGCTGCTGGTGAACAAGAAACTGCAGAAAGCACAGCAGGTGCTGGATCGCAATCATCAGATGCGTCAGCAGCTGCTGCACAATCTGGGTCATGCGCTTAATCAGCCGCTGGAGAAAATGGTAACGCAGCTGGTGCAGCTCAGCCAGCGTGATGCCGATGAGACCGTACTGGACCTGCTCGATGAGAGCCAGGGACTGGCGCGACTGGTGGATGATATCGTGCTGCTGAACCGGCTTGAGGCGCATGACTGGTCACCGGATGCCACCGTTTTTAACCTGCAGGAGCTGCTGGACGAAATCGCACTGGAAAGTCTGCCGCTGATGCGTCGCAAAGGATTGTCGCTGGTGGTGAATAATCATCTGGCGAATGACGAGTCGCGCTTTGGCGACCGTCGCGCTCTGCGCAAAGTGCTGACCACGCTGATGCACTATGCTCTGACCACCACCCGCTGGGGAAAAATCACCCTGGAAGTTAAGGCTGCGGACAAACAGGCCGATAGAGTGATCATCGAACTGGTGGACACCGGTGCGGGCCTGACGGTGGATGAACTGGCGAATGTCGACTTCCCGTTTCTGGGCGATACCAGTCAGGATCGCTACGGACAGGCTTCCGGCATGGCATTTTTCCTGTGTAAGCAGCTCTGCAAGCAGATGGGTGGCAGCCTCGATATCGTGGCAAAAGCGGATATTGGCACGCGCTATAACATGCAACTGCCGCTGGTGCTGGAGCAGAAGCACGAAGAAGAAGAGGAAAAGATTCTGGATGGTGTGACCGCGCTGGTGGAGATCACCGTGGAGGACGTGCATAAAATCGTCTGCCGCCATCTGGAGAACTGGGGCGCACGGTGTCTGACACCCGATGAGCGCATTTCCGGTCAGGATCACGATGTGCTGGTGACCGACGACCCCTCAAAGCTTAGCGGCTGGGCACTGCTGCTGGCGGAAGATGAACTGGGGCATCATGCACTGAACGACCAGCAGTATCGGGTCAATTTCAATCTCAGTAATGCGATGCTGGATGCCTTACTGGCCCTGATTGAGAAGCAACTGTCGCATGATGTGATAGATAATGACATGGAAGACGACACGGCCACGCCATTGATGAGCGGCGGCTATTTCCAGCTGTTTACGGAGACAGTACCGGTTGATGTGAAGAGACTGTATACTGAGTCGGCGGAAAAGGACTACGCCTCGCTTGCTCAGACAGCGCATCGCCTAAAGGGCGTGTTTGCCATGCTCAATCTGACTCCCGGCAAACAGCTTTGTGAAGAGTTAGAACACCACATTAAAGCGTGTGACGATTCAAACATTACAAATACCACCAGTGATATTGACGCTTACGTCAATCAACTGCTGCAGCAAGGTAACCAATAAGATGAATAACTTAAATGTAATTATTGCCGATGACCATCCAATTGTCCTTTTCGGTATCCGAAAGTCTCTGGAACAAATTGAATGGGTCAACGTTGTAGGTGAGTTCGAAGACTCAACAGCACTGATCAATAATCTGTCCAAGCTTGACGCTAACGTCCTGATCACCGACCTCTCTATGCCAGGTGAGAAGTATGGCGATGGCATTACGCTGATTAAATACATTAAACGCCACTATCCGGATCTGTCGATTATTGTTCTGACCATGAACAATAACCCGGCGATTCTGAGTTCTGTGCTTGATCTCGATATCGAAGGGATTGTCCTGAAACAGGGCGCACCTACCGATCTGCCGAAAGCACTGGCTGCACTGCAGAAAGGCAAGAAATATACGCCGGAAAGCGTTGCAAAACTGCTGGAGAAGATCAGCGCAGGTGGTTATGGCGACAAGCGTCTGTCACCTAAAGAGAGCGAAGTACTGCGTCTGTTTGCTGAAGGTTTCCTGGTAACGGAAATTGCCAAAAAACTGAACCGCAGTATCAAAACGATCAGTAGCCAGAAGAAATCAGCGATGATGAAACTGGGCGTGGATAACGATATCGCGCTGCTGAACTACCTGTCGTCTGTCAGCCAGACTCAGGTCGAAAGAGACTAAGTTATATCTGAGGCGGTGCAGCCTGCACCGCCTTACTTCTGCCCTATCCTGCCCTACCCCATCCGCGTTTTACGGACCCGCTCAGCATAGATGGCCAGCGTGACTTTCAGCACATCTAACGTTACCGGTTTTGACAGGCAGTTATCCATTCCCGCATCCATACAACGCTGTTTCTCTTCCGCCAGCGCATTCGCCGTCACGCCCACTACCGGGAAGAGGTGGCCCAGCTGACGCAACCGCTGCGTCAGGCGATAACCATCCATGTTGGGCATGTTCACGTCAGTCAGCACGATGTCGATTTCATTACGACTCAGCACGTTAAGCGCATCAACGCCATCCTGCGCGGTTTTCACCTGATAGCCTAGCGTACCAAGCTGTTCCGACAGCAGCATGCGGTTAATCGGATGGTCATCGACAATCAGCACCATAATGTCATCGTTATGCACTTTCTCTTCGACCGGCGCGGCCAGCAGCAACGCATCCGCCGCATCGTGGCCCAGCGAAATACGGTAGATGCGCGCCAGCAGCGCCGGCACCTCGTGCAGCGTGGCTGTCGAGTGGATCCAGCGTCCCGGCTGACGTTCACGCGGCATATCCACATGCGATCCGTCAAAGGTGATCAGCGCACGCAGCGGTAAGTTGATTTCCAGGTCGTAATCGGTCATCACCACATCGTCGTGACCCGGCTTACCGTCATATTCCGCGACCTCAATGCCCTGACTCTGGAGCTGACGCGTGATAAATTCTTCAAGGTAGTTATTGCGCATCGCCAGCCAGATTTTCTTATTCTGTAAATCTTCCAGCAGCAACAGCGAGGGCTTCTGACCTTTATAGATCGGAATACGCACAATGAACTGGCTGCCCATGCCTGGCTCTGAGTCGACCTCGATGTCACCGTCCATCATATTGATCAGTTTTTCACAGATCGCCAGCCCCAGCCCGGTGCCCTGGAAATTACGCTGCACGCCATTTCCCACCTGAAAGAAGGGATCAAACAGGCGCGGCAGCTCTTTTGCCGGAATGCCGACGCCGGTATCACGGACGCGGAAGGCCAGGTATCCCTCCGCAACCCAGGCGTGCAGGATAATACAGCCGGTGTGCGTAAACTTAATCGCGTTGTTCAGCAGGTTCGAGATCACCTGCTGCAGGCGCAGCGGATCGCCATCCAGCACCTGCGGAACGTCATGTTCAATAAAGCAGTAGAGCGTCAGACGCTTCTTCACCACCAGCGACAGATAGTTGCCAACGATATGGGTGACGATTTCACGCGGGGCAAACGGGCGCGGTTCAATTTTCAGCTGTTCTGACTCGATTTTCGAGAAGTCGAGAATATCGCTGATGATCTTTAGCAGCAGGCTGGAGGAGTTGTTCATCGCCGTCACCAGCGAGTCGATGCCGCTGGGCAGCTCTTTGGTCTGTAACAGGTCGAGATTACCGATAATGCCATACAGCGGCGTGCGCAGTTCGTGACTGACGGTAGCCAGGAACATCGATTTAGACTGGCTGGCCTGCTCTGCCGCGTGGGCCATCTCCTGCAGAGACTGCTCCATTCGTACGCGCGCCGAAACATCGACCAGCACGCAAATCGCCACGTTCTCATTACGATAGCGCGAATGCACAAAACTGATCTGCAGGTTGGTATTACTGCCGGTCAGGACATCGACAAAGTTGACCTGCTGCCCGCCAATAATCTCATTCAGACGCAGGCGATCTTCCTGGGTCAGCAACGTCAGGTAGTTATGCGCCAGTTCGTTACTCAGAATATTGGTGCCGTCGCTGGTGCGTAAAATACAGATCCCGACCGGCGCAGAGGCAACAATCTTACGGTTAAACTGCTCATGCTCTTCCAGCCGGTGCGCATTCTCCTGCGCCGGCAGGAACATCCGTCGCTCAAACACCCATGCGAGAGTAAACAGGATTACGGCGCTGAAAATATTGAGTAGCAGCGCATTAATAATCATCAATTTAAGCTGATCCACCATCACGTCGGTAGGTATCGACCACACCACGTTGAGATCGGATGGCGGCAGTGGTTTCTTCAGCACCAGCTGACGATACCCATTCAGATAACCAAACCAGGTTTTATCATCCGGCAGATTATCAAGCGAGAAGCCCAGCCCGCCGCGCCGCGAGTTAAGCAGCGGACGGTAATTTTCGTCGGTAATGGACGCAATAATCGGCAGGCTGCCCGGCTGAATAAACTCATCCAGCCGGATGTTCTGCTCCACACCCAGCAGCGCCTGTAACTTATTGGCGACGTAAACCGGCACCACCATATAAAAGGTGCCGACGCCGGGCTGAGCACTACTATTGATCCAGTACATCGGATTGCGGCGGTCCTCATCGCTGCTATTGCGATAGCGCAGCACATTCTCACGCAGCGATTTCAGGCTGCGTTCCCGATCGGCATTACTGCTGCCAATGGTAAAGTCCGCCAGACACTGACTCTCGCCACCGATAAAGAAAACCCGATTGAGCTCATATGACGAGGCAAAGTTGCTCTTCCAGTAATTGATGTAGTAGCTGAGGGAATCGAGCGAGTTGCGCCAGGTATTGCTCATTGAAGTACAGTCGCCATCCGAAAAGAGTGGCGTAAACTGGGGCTGCGTAGTTTTGCCCGGCATCATGCCGGTCAATACATCCAGACCATTGCTGGCATTGGTCAGGCGATTCTCGGTGATATATTTCAGCTCACGCATCATGTCCGCCGAATGGCGCACATACCACTGAATCGTGCCGTAGTTACTGGCGAACTCCTGCCGGACCTGCGTCTCTTTATTGTGCAGGACGCTGATGATGTAAAACGCCGTCAGAACGGCACCTAGCGTCCAGATTAGCAGCGCCAGCGCGCGAAAAAGATAGCGCGAGATGCGAAGCGTAGTGCGGAAAGAGACAGGATATTTCAAAGGTAACTCGCAGTTGGCAAGGTTAGTCGCATCATCGATTTTTAATGCCCATACACTAGCTTTATCAGGCGAAAAAAGCCAGCCAGCCGCAGGCTTAGCGGAAGGTTTGGGAATTTTTCAGGATAGTGAAAGCAGCTAGCTATCAGTGAACAACAAGGCGTGCGTACAAGCCTGCCCATGAGAACTCAAAGCGACACCGTAATCCCAACGAGAAAGGCTGGCCTATGCCCGAAGAGCAAAGCGTCCACGCCACGGATGGCGTGACCGATCCGCAGGGATGCGGCAATCCTTTGCGACCGCGCATAGCGGGCCTTTCGACGGCTCCCGGCTTCCGACTTTCGACTCACGTTCTCTGCTACCCAGCATCCACTCAAAGCGACACCGTAATCCCAACGAGAAAGGCTGGCTATGCCCGAAGAGCAAAGCGTCCACGCCACGGATGGCGTGGACGATCCGCAGGGATGCGCGAATCCTTTGCGGTCGGGCATGGCGGGCCTTTCGACGGCTCCCGGCTCGCAGCCACCTACTCTCGATCGCCAAAAAAAACGGCAGGCCGGATTTCTCCTGACCTGCCGTTTCTGCAACGAACCTCAGCTCACGTCAGACAAATTACTCTTCGTCTTCAGCCGCGTCGTCTTCGTCTTCTGCATCCGCTTCCGGTGCAATCTCTTCATCGTCGATCTCAGCTTCCGGCGCAATATCATCTTCGCCTTCCGCCACGCTACCGTCGATTGAATCCAGCTCTTCTTCTTCAACCGGCTCAGCAACACGCTGCAGTCCGACTACATTCTCATCCTCAGCGGTACGAATCAGAATCACACCCTGGGTATTACGACCCACGACGCTCACTTCTGAAACGCGGGTACGCACCAGCGTACCGGCATCGGTGATCATCATAATCTGATCGCCATCAACAACCTGAACCGCGCCAATCACCGGACCATTACGCTCGGTCACTTTGATTGAGATAACACCCTGCGTCGCACGCGACTTCGTCGGGTATTCGCTGTTGGCCGTACGCTTACCGTAACCATTCTGCGTCACGGTCATAATGGCACCCTCTTCACGCGGCACAATCAGCGACACCACACGATCGCCTTCAGCCAGCCTGATGCCGCGCACGCCAGAAGCGGTACGACCCATGGCACGAACGGCGGACTCTGCAAAGCGCACTACTTTACCGGCTGCGGAGAACAACATCGCTTCATCGTTACCATTGGTCAGCGCCACGCCGATTAGCTCATCATCATCACGCAGATTCAGGGCAATAATGCCGGCGCTGCGTGGACGGCTGAACTCTTTCAGCGCCGTCTTCTTCACCGTACCCAGCGCGGTCGCCATAAAGATATTGAAGCCTTCGGTATACTCACGTACCGGCAGAATCGCCGTAATACGTTCGTTAGCTTCCAGCGGCAGCAGGTTGACGATTGGACGTCCACGCGCGCCACGACTTGCTTCCGGCAGTTGATAAACCTTCATCCAGTAGAGACGGCCACGACTTGAGAAGCAAAGAATGGTGTCATGGGTATTGGCCACCAGCAGACGATCAATGAAGTCCTCTTCTTTGATACGCGCAGCTGACTTGCCTTTACCACCACGACGCTGTGCTTCATAGTCGCTCAGTGGCTGATACTTCACATAGCCCTGATGCGATAACGTCACGACAACATCTTCCTGATTAATCAGGTCTTCGATATTAATATCGGCGGTGTTCGCGGTGATCTCGGTACGACGATCGTCGCCAAACTGATCGCGCATCAGCTCCAGCTCTTCGCGGATCACTTCCATCAGACGCTCAGCGCTTGACAGAATGTGCAGCAACTCAGCGATCTGCTCCAGCAGCGCCTTATACTCATCCAGCAGCTTCTCATGCTCAAGGCCGGTCAGTTTCTGCAGACGCAGATCCAGAATCGCCTGAGCCTGCTGCTCGGTCAGATAGTACTGACCATCACGGATACCGTACTGCGGATCCAGCCACTCAGGACGCGCAGCGTCATCACCTGCACGCTCCAGCATCGCTGACACGTTACCGAGATCCCACGCCTGGGCAATCAGACCCGCTTTCGCTTCTGCCGGATTGGGTGCACGGCGAATCAGCTCGATAATCGGATCGATATTCGCCAGCGCAATCGCCAGACCTTCCAGGATATGCGCGCGGTCACGGGCCTTGCGCAGTTCAAAAATGGTACGACGTGTAACGACTTCACGACGATGGCGAACGAAGGCGTCCAGAATCTCCTTCAGTGCCATAATCTTCGGCTGGCCCTGATGCAGCGCCACCATATTGATACCAAACGAGGTCTGCAGCTGGGTCAGTGAATAGAGATTATTCAGGACCACTTCGCCGACTGCATCACGCCTGATCTCAATCACGATCCGCATGCCGTCTTTATCAGACTCATCGCGCAGCGCGCTGATGCCTTCGACACGCTTCTCTTTCACCAGCTCCGCAATCTTTTCAATCAGGCGTGCTTTGTTTACCTGATACGGTAGCTCATGAATGATGATGGTCTCGCGGCCCGTTTTTGCATCGGCTTCCACTTCGCCGCGTGCACGGATATAAATCTTGCCGCGTCCGGTGCGGTACGCTTCTTCGATGCCACGGCGACCATTGATGATGGCGGCGGTCGGGAAATCAGGCCCCGGAATGTGCTCCATCAGCGCTTCAATGCTGATGTTCTCATCTTCAATGTACGCCAGGCAGCCGTTAATCACTTCACGCAGGTTGTGCGGAGGAATGTTGGTTGCCATACCCACGGCGATACCGGAAGAACCGTTCACCAGCAGGTTAGGGATTTTGGTCGGCAGAACTTCAGGGATCTGCTCAGTGCCGTCATAGTTCGGTACGAAATCGACGGTCTCTTTTTCCAGGTCAGCTAACAGGTCGTGGGCGATTTTCGACATGCGAATTTCGGTATAACGCATCGCTGCAGCAGAGTCGCCGTCGATGGAACCGAAGTTGCCTTGTCCGTCCACCAGCATGTAACGCAGGGAGAAAGGCTGGGCCATACGTACAATGGTGTCGTAAACGGCAGAATCACCATGCGGGTGATATTTACCGATAACGTCACCGACGACGCGGGCAGATTTTTTATAGGGTTTGTTCCAGTCGTTACCCAGTACGCTCATCGCATAGAGTACGCGACGATGAACCGGCTTCAGGCCATCACGCACGTCGGGTAAAGCTCGGCCAACGATGACCGACATGGCGTAACCGAGGTAAGAATTTTTTAATTCTTCTTCGATATTGACCGGTGTAATTTCTCTCGCAAGGTCGCTCATGGAGCCGCTATCCCTCTACTTAATCCCGGATTTTAAAGGTGCGAAAGTATATCACACTGCAATGCCCGGGTGAACGTTAACCACCGATATCGCCCGCTTTTCCTTACGCCTGAAAGGTGTGCCATCCGCGGTTAAGCGTTTATACTGTGGGCACATTTTGTCAGGAGTTACGATTCAATGAATGCACAATCGCAGAATCATCAGCAGAACGTCGATGCGCAGGAAATTGCCAAGTTTGAGGCGGTGGCCTCGCGCTGGTGGGATCTGGAGGGTGAATTTAAACCTCTGCACCGCATCAACCCGCTGCGCCTGGGCTATATCGCGCAGCACAGTAACGGTTTGTTTGGTAAGACCGTGCTCGACGTGGGATGCGGCGGCGGCATTTTAGCGGAAAGCATGGCGCGTGAAGGCGCAGTGGTCACGGGCCTGGATATGGGCGCTGAACCGCTGGCCGTGGCACGCCTGCATGCTCTGGAGAGCGGCATCACGCTGGACTACGTACAGCAGACCGTAGAAGAGCATGCCGAACAGCACGCCGGAAAATATGATGTGGTGACGTGCATGGAGATGCTGGAGCATGTACCGGATCCGCGCTCGGTGGTGCACGCCTGTGCGAAACTGGTTAAACCCGGCGGCGAAGTCTTTTTCTCAACGCTGAACCGCAACCCTAAAGCCTGGCTGCTGGCGATATTTGGCGCAGAATATGTGCTCCGCATGCTGCCGCGCGGCACACACGACGTTAAGAAGTTCATCCGTCCTTCAGAGCTGCTGGGCTGGGTCGATGAAACGGCCCTGCGTGAACGCCACATCATCGGCCTGCACTACAATCCGGTGACTAATCGCTTCAAACTGGCCCCCGGTACTGATGTCAATTATATGGTACACACCCATCGCGCCGTCTAAGTGACTGGCCCGCCTGAATCAGGGCGGGCTTGTTCTTTCCTTTCCGCTTTTCATCACCTGTGGCCCCCGAAATCAACCGCAACAGAGGCATCGTGTTATCTGCCAGTGGGTTACGTCACACCTACTCTCTTTTGCCTCAGATTTCAGTCTGCGTCATCTGGCAGTGCACGGGGCAGGTAGTCTCTTTTCGCTATTTTTCCTCCCCTGCAGGGCCGAAAAGTGAGGATTGAATAAGAAATACGCGTCCGATCAAAGTTAGAAAAAAAAGTGTGATCTGGTTGACATGTTGCCAGGCCTTACAAGGCATGGCCTGAGAATTTTCGCCAAAAATACAACCCCTCTATCCATCATTTTTTGCTCTTGTTAAGCGGCCGTAAAATACTAAAATAAGCCCCCATGTAGTTATGGTATTTCCCATCACCCCCAAGATGTAGTGTTTATCCACACATTATTCACAATGAATATGCTGTGCATAAGCCGGGATTTCTTTTAATTTTTGGATACTCACGCAAAGGTAAAAACGCGACATGAACCAGAGTCTGCTCGTTACTAAACGCGATGGCCGCCAGGAGCGCATTGACCTCGACAAAATTCACCGTGTACTGGACTGGGCAGCTGAAGGGCTGAACAACGTCTCAGTTTCACAGGTGGAGTTGCGCTCCCACATTCAGTTCTATGATGGCATCAGAACCTCTGACATTCACGAGACCATCATCAAGGCCGCAGCAGACCTCATCTCTCGCGATGCCCCTGACTATCAGTACCTGGCTGCCCGCCTGGCGATTTTCCACCTGCGTAAAAAAGCGTATGGTCAGTTTGAGCCGCCGAAGCTTTATGACCAGGTCGTTAAGATGGTCGACATGGGCAAATACGATCGCCACCTGCTGGAAGATTACAGCCAGGAAGAGTTCGCACAGATGGACGAGTTCCTCGACCACTGGCGTGACATGAACTTCTCCTACGCCGCGGTAAAGCAGCTGGAAGGCAAATATCTGGTCCAGAACCGCGTCTCGGGTGAAATCTACGAGAGCGCGCAGTTCCTCTACATTCTGGTCGCTGCCTGCCTGTTCTCTGGCTACCCGCGCGATACGCGTATGGATTACATCAAGCGTTTCTATGATGCGATCTCCACGTTTAAAATCTCGCTGCCGACGCCAATCATGTCGGGCGTGCGTACCCCGACACGTCAGTTCAGCTCCTGTGTGTTGATCGAGTGCGGCGATAGCCTGGACTCCATCAATGCCACCTCCAGCGCGATTGTGAAATATGTCTCTCAGCGTGCCGGTATCGGCATTAACGCCGGTCGTATCCGTGCGCTGGGCAGCCCGATCCGCGGCGGTGAAGCGTTCCACACTGGTTGTATCCCGTTCTATAAACATTTCCAGACCGCAGTGAAGTCCTGTTCTCAGGGTGGCGTACGTGGCGGCGCAGCGACGCTGTTCTACCCGATGTGGCATCTGGAAATCGAAAGCCTGCTGGTGCTGAAAAACAACCGTGGCGTTGAAGGTAACCGCGTGCGTCACATGGACTACGGCGTTCAGCTCAACAAGCTGATGTATCAGCGCCTGCTGAAAGGCGAAGACATCACCCTGTTCAGCCCATCGGACGTGCCTGGCCTGTATGACGCGTTCTTCGCCGATCAGGATGAGTTTGAGCGCCTCTATACCAAATATGAGCAGGACAAGAGCATCCGCCAGCAGCGTGTTAAAGCGGTCGATCTCTTCTCGCTGATGATGCAGGAACGTGCATCAACTGGCCGTATCTATATTCAGAACGTCGATCACTGCAACACCCACAGCCCGTTTGATCCGCGCATCGCGCCGGTTCGCCAGTCTAACCTCTGCCTGGAAATCGCCCTGCCGACCAAACCACTGGAAGATGTTAACGACGAAAACGGTGAGATCGCCCTGTGTACGCTCTCTGCGTTTAACCTCGGTGCCATCGAAAGCCTGGACGATCTGGAAGAGCTGGCTACCCTGGCGGTGCGTGCGCTGGATGCGCTGCTCGACTATCAGGACTACCCGATTCCGGCTGCACAGCGTGGCGCCATGGGTCGTCGTACCCTGGGCATTGGGGTGATTAACTACGCTTACTATCTGGCGAAGCACGGCGTGCGCTACTCTGATGGCAGCGCTAATGGCCTGACCCACAAAACGTTTGAGGCGATTCAGTACTACCTGCTGAAAGCGTCAAACGAGCTGGCAAAAGAGCAAGGTGCCTGCCCGTGGTTTAATGAAACCAGCTATGCGCAGGGCATTCTGCCCATCGACACCTACAAGAAAGACCTGGACGCGATCAGCAACGAACAGCTGCATCTCGACTGGGAAAGCCTGCGTGAAGAGATCAAGACGCACGGCCTGCGCAACTCGACCCTGTCTGCACTGATGCCGTCTGAGACCTCGTCTCAGATCTCCAATGCCACCAACGGCATCGAGCCACCACGCGGCCACATCAGCATCAAGGCGTCTAAAGATGGCATCCTGCGTCAGGTGGTGCCGGAGTATGAGCGTCTGAAAGATCAGTATGAACTGCTGTGGGACATGCCGAACAACGACGGCTACCTGCAACTGGTGGGTCTGATGCAGAAATTCATCGACCAGGCGATTTCGTCCAACACCAACTACGATCCGTCACGCTTTGCCAACGGCAAAGTGCCGATGAAACAGCTGCTGAAAGATCTGCTGACGGCGTACAAGTTCGGCGTGAAAACGCTCTACTATCAAAATACCCGTGACGGTGCGGAAGATGCACAGGATGACCTGGCACCTTCTATCCAGGATGATGGCTGCGAGAGCGGCGCCTGTAAGATCTAATGGTCAGGCGGGAGATTCTCCCGCCTCATTCATTTCACGAGGCCTGGCTTCGTCTACTTTTGGACAACTTTTATGGCTTACTCCACTTTCTCACAGAACAAAAATGATCAGCTGAAAGAGCCGATGTTTTTCGGTCAGTCAGTCAACGTGGCGCGTTTTGACCAGCAGAAATATGACATCTTTGAAAAGCTGATCGAAAAGCAGCTCTCCTTCTTCTGGCGTCCGGAAGAGGTGGATGTCTCGCGTGACCGTATCGACTACCAGGCGCTGCCGGACCACGAAAAGCATATCTTCATCAGCAACCTGAAGTATCAGACGCTGCTGGATTCGATTCAGGGTCGCAGCCCGAACGTCGCCCTGCTGCCGCTGATTTCAATTCCTGAGCTGGAAACCTGGATTGAAACCTGGGCGTTCTCTGAGACGATTCACTCCCGTTCTTACACCCATATCATCCGTAACATCGTGAACGATCCCGCAGTGGTGTTTGACGATATTGTCACCAATGAGCAGATTCTGGCCCGTGCCCAGGATATCTCACGCTATTACGATGACCTGATCGAGATGACTAACTACTGGCATCTGCTGGGCGAAGGCACCCATCAGGTCAACGATAAGCAGGTTGTGGTCAGCCTGCGTGCGCTGAAGAAGCAGCTTTATATCTGTCTGATGAGCGTCAATGCGCTGGAAGCAATCCGTTTCTATGTCAGCTTCGCCTGTTCTTTCGCTTTTGCCGAGCGCGAGCTGATGGAAGGCAACGCCAAAATCATCAAGCTGATTGCCCGTGATGAAGCGCTGCATCTGACGGGCACCCAGCACATGCTGAACCTGCTGCGCAGCGGTGAAGACGATCCGGAAATGAAAGAGATTGCGGCAGAGTGCCGTGAAGAGTGCTTCGAGCTGTTTAAGAAGGCGGCGCTGCAGGAGAAAGAATGGGCTGAATATCTGTTCAGCGGTGGCTCGATGATCGGCCTGAACAAAGACATTCTCTGCCAGTACATTGAGTACATCACCAATATCCGTATGCAGGCAGTTGGCCTTGATCTGCCTTTCCAGACGCGCTCTAACCCGATTCCATGGATCAACTCGTGGCTGGTGTCTGATAACGTGCAGGTTGCGCCGCAGGAAGTGGAAGTGAGCTCTTATCTGGTCGGTCAGATCGACTCTGAAGTGGGCGCTAACGACTTCGACGACTTCCAGCTTTAATCATGAGCCGTGACGTTGTTATTCTGCGCACTTCCGGCACCCGGCTGGAATGCACAGACGAGCACACCAACCTGCTGACGTTGCTGGAAGCCAATAATCTCTGCGTGGAGTTTCAGTGCCGCGAAGGTTACTGCGGCTCCTGCCGGATGCGGCTGCTGAAAGGCGAAGTGCATTATCCACAGCGGCCGCTGGCCTTTGTGCAGCAGGATGAGATCCTGCCCTGCTGCTGCAAAGCTAAAGGCGAGATTGAGCTTGAGTTATAACTGCAGCAGGCGTCTTTCATTCTGCTGACAAATTCAAATCCGGATAAATTTAACCGCAATGAATTAGTGCGAAGCGCAGGGAATACGGTCAGAGGAGGAAAGCGTCCCACGCCATGGATGCCGTGGGTAGAGCAGGTCAGGGATGACGGGTTTTGCGTCTTTCCGATCTGACCGTGTTCCCTTCGCAGGCTGGGTATTACAGCGAGCTGCGGCTACCTTTGTCCACATACAAAACGGGCGCCTGAGGCGCCCGTTTTACTTCACTGAATTACTGCCTGACAGTTTCAACCACATCAATCCAGCCGTGACCAGTACTCACTTCGCTACCATGCAACCAGCGACGCAGCATGTTCATCGCCATCATCGCCACCACCTTCTGACGCGTTTCAAGGTTATAGCGACCGGTGCTGAACTTCACGCGCTGACCAAAACTGCCCTTTGGCGTATGCAGTGCCACTGAAATCTCTTCCTGCTCCAGGCTGCCAACAGAGAGCGCCAGCGCTGCCTGCTGCTGCGCGGCAAAATCGCGGGTACGGCTTACCTGCTGCTCCAGCGTCTCCTGCCGGGCAACCAGAATGTCAGCGCCCCTCAACGGCACGCTGGCGGCCGCCAGTTGCCAGTAAAGTAGCCCGGCGGTGTATTGCTCGCTGACCGCCAGTTGCTCACCGCGCTGCTCCAGCTCGCAAGCCAGCAGGGCCGGCAGACCTTCGGTGCCTTCAAAAATGGTACACTCCGCCAGCAGCAGACGCACCTGCTGCCATACCTGCTCCATCGCCACCCGCTGGCTGGCCGGACCGGTAAGTTTGATCTCAATGATTGGCATCGATGAGCGATACCCCATCACCACGCCTTCCGGCAACAATAGCGGCTCCAGTTCAGCGGCAATATCACTTTCACCGCGACCAAAGGTCGTCAGCCGCAGACAAACCGGCGGCTCGGGCGGCGAGAATTTTGCTTTCAGACGCGGGATGATCTGCTGCTCCACCATCACTTTAAATTCAGACGGCACGCCAGGCGTGAAGAACATCCAGCAGCGATTAAGTTGCAGAGCGAAGCCACAGGCGGTTCCGACCGGATTATCAATCAGTTCCGCATTGGCCGGAATTTCAGCCTGTTTGCGATTGCTGGCCGCCATTATTCGCCCGCGACTGGCAAACCAGGCTTCCATCTGTTCCAGCCAGTCCTGCTGCATCGCCAGTTCAACCCCACAGGCGCGCGCGGCGGCCAGTGCGCTGAGATCGTCACTGGTTGGCCCCAGACCGCCATTCACAATCAGCACATCGGCCTCATGACTGCGCGCCTGCAGCGTAGCAATCAGTAACGCGAGTGAATCACCTGCCGTGGTGCGACTGGTCATGGGCAAACCCTGCTGGAACAGCATATCCGCCAGCCAGGCTGCATTGGTGTCGACGATTTGGCCATGCAGCACCTCATCCCCGGTTGACAGCATCTCTACTCTAATCACGTCGGATCCTCCTTTTCACATGTGCTTCACTGTATGAAGTCCACCCGGGAAACACAATCGGCATTGCCAGCGATTGTGGTTGTTGCGGCTAAGGCAGCACGTTGCGCTTGAAAGTCAGCGGGTTGAGTGGGATTCAATGGCGCAGATGAGTGAATTCAGGGCAGTAAGAAACCAACAAAAACGGCGGGATTTACCCGCCGTTTTTTACTACGGTTGTCTGCTACAACAGTGTGTGCAGGTCGCGATTAGCGACGCGCCAGCAGCAGACCAAGCACCAGACCGGCAGTTGCACCAATACCGACGCCCTGCCACGGTTTTTCATGTACGTAATCGTCAGCACGGTAAGCCGCCTGTTTAGCGCGATAGTAGTAACTATCTGACGCCTGGCTGACACGGGATTTCACATCGTTCAGCGCCTGTTCGGCTTTGCTTTTAAGCTCGATGTACTTCTGATCGGCCGGATCCCCTGATGCCTTAAGCACTTCTTCCAGCGTTTCGGTCAGTAACGCAATATCGTCATCGAGGCCCGTTTCGAATTGATTTGTCTGATTTACCATCGTTTCCTCCGTGTGAATTGCAAAGCAGTTCATTAACTATAGTCATAATCTGGCGCTCTGCTGTTTTCCTGATCCAGGAATCACCTGATTTTTCATCTGCTAAAATTGCTCAGCCCAGACGGTGCGCCGTTTCACTGCGCAAAGAAGTGTAAGACGCCACGGCAACCGCCGAATTTCGCTTCGCTTCTTTGATTAATCTGATAAATTTTGTCGGGACTGAATTTTCCAGTAACCCTATTGTCGTATCCCTCTGTTGCCTGTGATTATCGGGCCATGAAAAGTGCATTTTGCACGACAGTCACGACACCCTCGAACAGCTAAGGAATGATCTCTGGCATGAATCGAAGAATGTTTATGAAAGCGTCAATGGCCTTCTCCGCCGTCAGCGGCATGACCGGCCTGTCAACGCTGTTTGCGCAATCCGCATGGGCAGAAGATGGCATTGCTGACGGAACCGCCGTACGCTTCGATTTTGACGTACTGAAGAAAAACGCGGCCGCGCTGGCAAAAAAACCCTGGGGCGGTGCACCAGGCGCGCTGCCGGAGACGCTGGCTACACTGACCCCGCAGGCGTACAACGAAATTCAGTATGACGCTAACCATTCGCTGTGGAATAACCTGCCTGACCGTCAGCTGGATGTGCAGTTTTTCCATGTCGGTATGGGCTTTAAGCGTCGCATCCGTATGTTCTCTGTTGACGGCGCAAGCCGCGAGGCGCGCGAAATTCATTTCCGCCCCGAGCTGTTCAACTACAACAACGCCCGCGTGGATACAAAGCAGCTGGAGGGCAAAACTGACCTCGGCTTCGCCGGTTTCCGTGCCTTTAAAAAGCCGGAACTGGCCCGTCGCGACATCGTCTCTTTCCTCGGCGCAAGCTACTTCCGTGCCGTTGACGATACCTTCCAGTACGGCCTCTCGGCGCGTGGCGTGGCGATTAATACTTTCAGCAACGGTCAGGAAGAGTTCCCGGACTTTACCGCCTTCTGGTTTGAAACGCCAAAAGCGGAAGATACCACCTTTACCTGTTACGCCCTGCTGGATGGTGCCAGCCTTACCGGTGCTTATAAGTTCGTCATTCATTGCGAAGAGAAACGGGTGGTGATGGAAGTCGAAAACCACCTGTTTGCCCGTAAAGAGATCCGTCAGATCGGCATCTCGCCAATGACCAGCATGTTCAGCTGTGGCACCAACGAACGTCGCATGTGCAACACTTACCATCCGCAGATCCACGACTCCGATCGTCTGGCGATGTGGACCGGTAAAGGCGAATGGATTGCGCGCCCGCTGAATAATCCGCAGCGTCTGCAGTTCAACGCCTATGAGGATGAGAATCCGCGTGGCTTTGGCCTGCTGCAGTTGAATCACGACTTCAAAGATTATCAGGATGTGATTGGCTGGTATGACAAACGTCCGAGCCTGTGGGTTGAGCCGGTCGGCAAGTGGGGCAAAGGCGCGATCAACCTGATGGAAATCCCAACCACGGGTGAAACGCTGGATAATATCGTCTGCTTCTGGCAACCGGCGGAACCGGTCAAAGCAGGCAGTGAGCTGAACTTCTCCTACAAACTTTACTGGAGTGGTCTGCCACCAGTGCGAAGCGGTCTGGCGCGCGTGGATGCCACCCGTACCGGTATCGGTGGCTTCCCGGAAGGCTGGGCGCCTGGCGAACACTTCCCTGAGACCTGGTGCCGTCGCTTCGCTATCGATTTTATTGGTGGTGACCTGCAGGCTGCTGCGCCGAAAGGTATTGAACCGGTGATTACTGTCTCATCGGGCAGCGTGAAGCAGGTTGAAATTCTGTATGTCGATCCGCTGAAGGGATACCGCATCCTGTTTGACTGGTATCCGAACAGCGATTCTAGCCAGCCGGTAGAAATGCGTCTGTTCCTGCGCAGCAAAGAGGAGACGCTGAGTGAAACCTGGCTTTATCAGTATTTCCCGCCAGCGCCGGATCAGCGTAAATATGTCGATGACCGTCAGATGACGGTGGGCTGATGGAAAAAGGCGAGGCTCCGGCCTCGCCTTTTTTATGGCGTGTTCTTCAGCATATCGACGTGCGGAATACCATCTTCCAGATAGCTCTCCCCTGTCGCGACGAAACCATAGTGCCCGTAGAAGTTTTCCAGATGCGCCTGAGCGGAGAGAAAAAGATTATGACCCGGCCAGTGTAGCTGACAACGGCTGATCGCCTTCTCCATCAGACGACTGCCCAGCCGTGCACCGCGCACCCGATCGCTCACAATCACCCGTCCGATTTTTACCGGACTGGTCTCATCCTCCGGGGAAAGAAGGCGCGCATAAGCCACCAGTTGTCCATCCGCCAGGCCCAGCAGATGCCGGTTTTCGGCCTGCAAATCTTTGCCATCCACATCCTGATATGCACACTGCTGTTCCACCACGAACACGGCGCTGCGCAACGTCAGTAAGTCGTAGAGTTCCCGGGCGGTGAGTTCGCTATGATGTTTATCCTGCCAGTTAATGTTCATGGTCTCTCCTTACTAAACAAAACACTCTACATCAGTGTGGCGTCGCCAGCACCTGACTCGTCATCTCATCTGACAGGCAAAAAAAATCAGGCCCGGAGGCCTGATTCATCAGTCGCAGTCATCTGCTTACATCAATGGCTGAGCCATCTGCACCAGTCTGATTAACGGCTGCGGGTAAACCCCTAACAGCAGCACCAGAATGGCAGAGATCAGCACCACCACACCCCCGGCGGTAAACGCCCAGTTAGCCGGAGTATCACGGGTATGCAGTTCTGGCGGGCTGAGGTAGAGACTCACCGTCACGCGCAGATAGTAGTAAAGGCCAATCGCACTACCCGCTACCACTGCACCGGTCAGCCACCAGAGGTGCGCACTGACGCCTGACGCGATCACGTAGAATTTACCGATAAAGCCCAGCGTCATCGGGATACCTGCCAGCGACAGCATCATCACCGTCATGACCGCTGACAGGACAGGACGATGCCAGAACAGACCACGATAGGAGTAGAGCGAGTCGGCATCCGGGCCACGATACGGGCTGGACATCAGGCTCACCACACCAAAGGCACCCAGGCTGCTGAACAGATAACCTGCCAGGTAAACACCAGAGGTTTCCAGCGACAACTGATGATCTTTCACCGCAATCAGCGCGACCAGCAGATAACCAAGATGGGCGATAGAGGAGTAACCCAGCAGACGCTTGATGTTGCTCTGCGAAATCGCCATCAGGTTACCGAACAGAATCGATACAAAGGCGATCATGGCCAGCACTGTGCGCACCGCTTCGCTGTCGGTCACCGGCGCGTACATGAACAGACGCATGATGACACCGAAAATGGCAATCTTGCTGGCGGTGGCCAGAAAGGTTGAAACCGGCGCAGGCGCACCCTGATAGACATCGGGCGTCCAGAGGTGGAACGGAACCAGTGAGAGCTTAAAGCCCAGACCGATGATCAGCATACCCAGCCCCACCAGCAAGAGTGGCTCGTGGATCATGCTGTCTGTCAGGCTCTGACCCAGCGCAACGAAGCTCAGGTTACCGGAATCGGCGTAGATCAGCGCAATGCCAAACAACAGGAACGATGAGGCTGCCGCGGAAAGAATGGTGTATTTGAGCGCCGCTTCCAGCGAACGTTTCTGGCGGAAAGCGTAGCCAATCAGACCAAACAGCGGCAGCGACAGCAGCTCAATACCGATAAACAGCGAGGCCAGATGGTTAGCGCTGGCCAGTACGATGCCACCGAGCGCCGCAATCAACACCAGCAGATAGAACTCATCTTTATTGTCCGGGTAGCCTGCCAGCCACGGATAGGCAAAGGTGCAGGTTGCCAGACTCGCCAGCATGACCAGCGCGGTGTAAAACATCGAATAGCCATCGACGCGCAGCAGCGGCGTGACATCCATCGCCCCGATCTGACCGACAAAGTAGAGCGAGAGCAGCGCCAGGTTCAGGCCAACTACCGTTAGCGTGGCGTTAACGAAGTGGTTGCGTCGCCAGGCAATGGACAGCATCACAACCACCACCGTCAATCCGACGATTAACAGCGGTAGCAACGCAATCAATTGGTGAGGAGTTATTGTCATGGCGAATTACGGCCTTGTAGTTGAAATTGAAGCGGTAAACCACTGCTGAATATTGCTCATGGCAGCGTGCGAAGTATCCAGAATCGGCTGTGGATAGACGCCCAGCAGCACCAGCAGCACCACCAGAACACCGATGGTCATAAACTCGCGCGGTGACATGCCTGGCAGCGGATCTTTCGATTTCGCTTCGCCGTAGTAAGCGCGCTGCATCATCACCAGCGAGTATACGGAGGCGAACACCAGACCAAAAGTTGCGATGATGATAATCATCGGCACCACCTGGAAGCTGCCGGTCAGAATCATAAATTCGCCGACGAAGTTACCGGTGCCCGGCATACCGAGGTTGGCAACCGCAAAGAACAGCGACAGGCCCGGAATCCATTTGATGCGCGACCACAGGCCCCCCATCTGACGCATATCACGGGTATGCAGACGCTCATACAACTGACCACACAGAATGAAAAGTGCGGCAGCGGACAGACCGTGTGCAATCATCTGAATCACCGCACCCTGCAACGCCAGCTGGCTGCCGGTGTAAATGGCAATCAGCACAAAGCCCATGTGCGAAATCGAGGTATAGGCAATCAGACGTTTGATATCGGTCTGCGAGAAGGCCATCCAGGCACCGTAGAAGATACCGATGATGCCTAACCACATAGCGATGGGCGCAAACTCGGCTGATGCGTTCGGGAACAGCGGCAGGCTGAAACGGAGTAAACCGTAAGCTGCGGTTTTCAGCAGGATACCCGCCAGGTCGACAGAACCGGCTGTTGGCGCCTGACTGTGCGCATCCGGCAGCCAGCCGTGTAACGGCACCACCGGCATCTTGACCGCAAAGGCGATAAAGAAGCCCAGCATCAGCAGATATTCAACACCGCTCGACATTGGCGTCTGCAGCAGCTGCTCGTAGTTGAAGGTCCAGACGCCGGTCGCGTTGTAGTGGACAAACACCAGGCCCAGAATCGCAATCAGCATCACCAGACCCGAAGCCTGGGTATAGATGAAGAATTTGGTCGCGGCGGAGATACGGGTTTTACCGTCCGATGCTTTATGACCCCAGAGCGCGATGAGGAAGTACATCGGCACCAGCATCATTTCCCAGAAGAAAAAGAACAGGAACAGGTCGATGGAGAGGAACACACCGATTACGCCGCCCAGGATCCACATCAGGTTCAGATGGAAGAAGCCCTGATACTTTGAAATCTCATTCCAGGAACAGAGCACCGCCATCAGACCGAGCAGACCGGTCAGCACCACCATCAGCAGCGAGAGGCCATCGATGGCTAAATGGAAGCTGATGCCGAAGCGTGGGATCCACGGAACGGAGAAACTTGACTGCCACTGCGGAATGCCCGCTGCCTGCGTCAGTGAATAGCCTCCCTGCAACCAGAGTTGCAGTGAAAGCGCCAACGTCAGCCCCATGGTGATCAGCGCGATCCAGCGTGGCACCTTCGCGCCAAGGCGCTCAGTGAGCCAGCAGATCAGACCGCCGACGAAGGGTATGATAATTAGCCAAGGTAATAACACGGCACACTTCCCTTATATTTCCTTTTCTGAGCTATCTTACTTGCCATTTTCAACCCCGGCAGTGCTCCCAATCCTCACATACCTCGGTATGCTCCGGTTGCTGTGCGCTGGCGGTGATGAAACTGACTGCGACGATAACGCTCATTACTCAGGTTATTTTGACATTCTTCATTGGGGTGAGCGAACTCACCCCGCTCATCAATCTTTAAATCACCAGCAGCAGAGCCAGCACCAGCACGGCACCCACGCTCATTGACGCCACATACCAGCGCAGATAGCCATTTTCACTGACCACCAGACCTTTGTTGGCAATGCGTGACAGCAGCGCAGGCAGGTTCATCAGACCATTCAGTGGATCGCGCTTCAGCAGCCACGCAATTCCCAGGTAAGGTTTGACGAACACTTTGTCGTAGAGCCAGTCGAAGCCCCATGCCGCAAACCACCATGTGCCGAAGAAGCGGCCCGGTGCGCTGTTTGCGATACGGGTTACCAGCTCACGTTTGCCCAGCCACAGCGCGGCAGCGATTAGAATGCCGACAATCGCGACCACACCTGAGGTGATTTCCAGTCCTGCTTTGCCCGCCTCACCGAACTCGTTGGCTGGCAGTACACCCGCCAGCGGTGGCGTAATCAGCGCACCAATAAAGGTGGAGAGCAGCAGCAGCACAATCAGCGGCAGATGATGGGTAATGCCTTTACCGGCGTGTGCGTGAATCTTCTCTTCGCCGTGGAACACGATGAAGATCATGCGGAAGGTATAGATTGAGGTCAGGAACGCCCCGACCAGACCCGCTACCATCAGGTTGATGTGGCCATTAGCCAGCGCACCAAACAGAATCTCATCTTTACTGTAGAAGCCCGCCGTGATCAGCGGCAGTGCCGCCAGCGCTGCGCCACCGACCAGGAAGCAGGTATAGACCAGCGGAATGCTCTTACGCAGGCCGCCCATTTTGAAGATGTTCTGCTCGTGATGGCAGGCCAGAATCACTGAACCTGAAGAGAGGAACAGTAACGCTTTAAAGAAGGCGTGCGTCATCAGATGGAAAATCGCCGCATCCCACGCCTGGACTCCCAGCGCCAGGAACATGTAGCCAATCTGGCTCATGGTGGAGTAAGCGAGAACACGTTTGATGTCGGTCTGCACCAGCGCGGCAAATCCCGCCAGCACCAGGGTAATCGCCCCGATGATTCCCACCAGATGCAGCACTTCCGGCGTCAGCAGGAAGAGACCATGACTGCGGGCAATAAGGTAAACACCCGCCGTCACCATGGTCGCGGCGTGAATCAGCGCCGAAACAGGTGTCGGACCGGCCATCGCATCGGCCAGCCAGGTCTGCAACGGTAACTGTGCCGATTTACCGACCGCGCCACCCAGCAACATCAGCGTTGCCCACTGCAGCATAGAGTTGTCTGCGGCGAAGTGCGCCGGAGCCAGTTCCATCATCTCGCGGAAATTCAGCGTGCCCAGCTCGTTGTAGAGAATGAACAGACCGAATGCCAGGAAGACGTCGCCGACGCGGGTGATAATGAACGCTTTCATCGCCGCTTTGCCGTTTTCCGGATTACTGTAGTAGAAACCGATCAGCAGATAAGAGCAGAGCCCTACCCCTTCCCAGCCCAGATACATCAGCATCAGGTTATCGGCCAGCACCAGAACCACCATACTGGCGATAAACAGGTTGGTGTAGGCGAAGAAGCGGGAGTAGCCCTCTTCTCCACGCATGTACCAGGAGGCGAACATATGAATAAAGAAGCCGACGCCGGTTACTACCGACAGCATGGTCAGCGACAGGCCGTCCAGCGTCAGATTCACCTTCATGTCGAAGTTGCCGACATGCATCCATGTCCAGAGTGCCTGGGTGTAAGCTTGCTGACCATTGGCGAAGAAGTCGAAACCGATCATTGCCGTAGTCAGTGCTGCCAGACCCACCGATCCCATACCCACCGTGGCCGAGAGGTTCTCAGACCAGCGACCGCGGGAAAACGCTAACAGCAGAAAGCCGATCAGCGGAAACAAGACAGTTAAATAGAGAAGATTCATCCGCGCATCTCGCTCACAGTATCAATGTTCAGCGTCTGACGACGACGATAGAGCTGAAGCAGCAGTGCCAGACCAATACTGGCTTCCGCTGCCGCCAGGCTGATCGCCAGGATATACATCACCTGTCCATCGGCCTGACCCCAATAGCTCCCGGCAACCACCAGGGCTAATGCGGCGGCGTTGATCATGATTTCAAGGCCGATCAGCATAAACAGCAGATTGCGGCGTATTACCAGTGACGTCAGTCCAAGGACAAACAGCACGGCAGCAAGAATCAATCCATGTTGTAACGGGATCATGCGTTCTCCTTTTTCACCTGAGCGGCGTCAGCATTACGGTTACTCAGGACTTCGCCCTGACGCTCTTCGCGACCGATATGGAACGCCACAACCAGACCGGCCAGCAGCAGCATCGATGCCAGTTCAACCGCCAGCACGTAAGGACCAAACAGGCTGATGCCCACCGCTTTGGCGTCGATGATGGTGCCATCAATGCCCTGATCATTCGCTGTCAGGATGGCGTAGATCATTACCACCAGCAGCAGTAACGAAACGATACCCGGTCCAATCCACAGCGACGGACTGAGCCACTCACGCTCCTGCTTCTCAGTCTGTTTGCCCAGGTTCAGCATCATAACCACGAAGACGAACAGCACCATGATGGCCCCGGCGTAGACGATGATCTCCAGGGCACCAGCAAAATAGGCACCCATCGAGAAGAAGACACCGGCGATCGATAACAGCGAAACGATCAGGTACAGCAACGCATGTACCGGATTAGTGTGGGTAATGACGCGCAACGTCGTCAGCACCGCCACCAGTCCGCAAAGATAAAACGCAAATTCCATGCCTTGCTCCTTAAGGTAATAAGCCTTTGACGTCGACAGGCTTCGCTTCGTTTTCCGCTTCGCCCTTATCTTTACCGTCAATCGCCATACCTGCCATGCGGTAGAAGTTATACTCCGGATATTTACCCGGCCCCGAAATCAGCAGATCGTCCTTCTCATACACCAGATCCTGACGCTTAAACTCACCCAGTTCAAAATCGGGAGTCAGCTGAATCGCCGTGGTCGGACAGGCTTCCTCACACATGCCGCAGAAGATGCAGCGTGAGAAGTTGATGCGGAAGAACTCCGGATACCAGCGGCCATCTTTGGTTTCTGCTTTCTGCAGTGAAATACAGCCAACCGGACAGGCAACCGCACACAGGTTACAGGCAACGCAACGCTCCTGGCCGTCCGGATCGCGGGTTAACACGATACGGCCACGATAGCGCGGTGGCAGATAAACCGGCTCTTCCGGGTACATCTGCGTTTCACGTTTGGCGAAGGCGTGCAGCCCGATCAGCCAGATACTGCGAACTGTCGTGCCGAAACCTACGACAATATCTTTCAAAGTCATTTGTTAACCCCTTACGGCGCTGTGTAGAGAATCACTGCGGCAGTCGCCAGCAGGTTCAACAGCGTCAACGGCAGACACACTTTCCAGCCGAATGACAGCACCTGGTCGTAGCGTGGACGCGGAAGCGCAGCACGGATCAGGATGAACATCATCATAAAGAACGCCGTTTTCAGGGCGAACCAGATGAACGGCGGCAGGAAAGGTCCGTGCCAGCCACCAAAGAACAGCGTTACGATCAGCGCTGAAACGGTGGTAATCGCCACATATTCGCCGACAAAGAACAGGCCGAACTTCATACCGGCATATTCAATGTGGTAGCCGTCCGCCAGTTCCTGCTCCGCTTCTGGCTGGTCAAACGGATGACGGTGACACACCGCCACGCCCGCAATACAGAAGGTCACGAAACCGAAGAACTGCGGAATGATGTTCCATAGATGTGTCTGGCTGTTGACGATATCGTTCATATTGAACGAGCCCGCCTGCGCTACCACACCCATCAGCGACAGACCCAGGAACACTTCGTAGCTCAGGGTCTGCGCCGAGGCGCGCATCGCACCCAGCAGCGAGTATTTGTTGTTACTCGACCAGCCAGCAAACAGCACCGCGTAAACCGCAAGGCCCGCCATCATCAGGAAGAACAGCAGACCGATATTCAGGTCTGTTACCATCCAGGTGGGCGAAACCGGCACGATAGCAAAAGCCAGCAGCAGTGAAACAAAGGCGATAACCGGCGCAAGGGTAAAGATAAAGCGGTCGGTAAACGGCGGGACCCAGTCCTCTTTGAAGAACATTTTGATCATATCCGCCACCAGCTGCAGCGAGCCGCCCCAGCCTACGCGGTTTGGCCCGTAACGGTTCTGGAACAGGCCGAGCAGACGACGCTCGGCGAAGCTCATGAACGCGCCGCAGGCCACTACCACCAGCAGAATCACGATGGCTTTAACAATGGCCAGCAGAATGTCGATAACGTCCGGTGTTAACCAGCTCATTGCGCCGCCTCCTGCAGAGTATCGATTTTACCGTTCGCCAGGAATGGCGGAACGCCCGGCATACCCAGCGGCAGACCAATCTGTCCTGCCTGCAGTGACGCCGAGAAACGGACCGGCAGACGCACTGTCTCACCGGCACAGCTGAACTCAACCGCCGCGCCATTGTTGACGCCCAGTTTTGCCGCATCCTCCGGGTTAATCACCAGCGCAGGCTCAGCCATACGCTGCTGGAAGACCGGTGAACGCTGCGACATCTCTTCGCTGCCGAACAACCGATGGAGAGGCGCGACGCGCCACTGTGCATCACTGACAAAGGCTTTTGGCACGATAGTGAACCAGGGTAACTCACCTGCGCTGGCTTCAAACAGGCGCACGCCCGGATCGCCATGACGCAGTTTACCGCCCACTTCCGCCTGGAACTTGTTCCACGCCTGCGGTGAGTTCCAGCCTGGTGCCCAGGCAAACGGAATCTGTGAACGCGGTGCCGATGGCTGGTTGTTCCCTTCCATTGAGAAGGCGAACATCGTGTCCCGGTCCTGCGGCTGACGCGGTTCATGAACGCTGATATTCGCGCGCGCTGCAGTACGTCCACTGGCACGGATTGGAGAACGTGACAGTTTCTGGCCACGAATGCGGAAGCTGGCGTCAGGTGCGGCTTCTTTAATACCCGCGAGCTGTGGCAGACGGGTCACTACCGCATCGATCACGTGATCGAGCTGCGTCCAGTCCACATGACGGCTTTCCAGCGTGCTGTGCAGCGAGTGCAGCCAGCGCCAGCTCTCCAGCATCACAATATTGTTGTCGTAATAGGCAGGATCATAAACCTGGAAGAAGCGCTGAGCGCGGCCTTCATGGTTAATCGAGGTGCCATCGCTTTCAGCGAAGCTGGCGGTTGAAAGCACCAGACCCGCTTTCTCCAGCGTTGCGGTACGCTGATGATCCACCACAATCACGTTGGTGGTCTGAGCCAGTGCCGCATCCACCAGCGCTTTCGGCGCATGGCGATAAAGGTCATTTTCCAGCACCACCAGCGCATCGGCTTCACCGTTGCTCAGCTGCTCCAGCGCCTGCTCCAGCGGATTGCCGCCAATCATGCCCAAACCGATGCTGTTCGCGTGACCTGCCAGCAGGGTAATGCCGACATCTGCACCGCGTGCCTTCAGGGCTTTCGCCACGTTGGCTGCGGCTTCAATCACTGCGCTGCTGCCTGAGTGAGTACCTGAGATAATTAATGGCTTTTTCGCGCCGGCCAGCGCCTGAACGACAACATCCATTTTCCCGCTGAGCTTGCTGTCGAAATCGGTGACCGCAGGTGCAGACTCATCCAGCGCACTGGCGATAGCGAAGCCGAGGCGCGCCTGATCTTCAACCGGCGCACGATAGCTCCATGCCGCGATATCATCCAGACGGGTTTCATCAACGTGGGTAACAAACAGCGGATGTTTCGCGTTCTGACCGATGTTCATGATGGCGGCGATCTGCCAGTCTGCGACTTTCTGCGCAGCGGCCATATCACGCGCTTTGCCTTTCACTGCCTGACGCACAGAGAGCGCCACGCGAGCGCCCACCTGTGTCAGGTCTTCACCCAGTACCAGCACCGCGTCGTAGCTTTCAATTTCACGCAGCGATGGCGTGTAGATACCCCCCTCGCGCAGGACGTTGAGCATCAGTTCAAGACGGGCCTGCTCGTCCGCTGGCATGCCGGTTGAGAAGTTCTCTGCACCCACCAGTTCACGCAGGGCGAAGTTACTTTCAATGCTCGCGCGCGGCGAGCCGATACCGATCACTTTCTTCGCCTGACGCAGCAAATCTGCACCAGCGTTAACCGCCTGCTCTGCGTTCAGCGTGACCCAGTCGTTGCCGCGCAGCAGCATCGGCTGACGTGGGCGATCTTTACGGTTCACGTAGCCATAGCCAAAGCGGCCACGGTCACACAGGAAGTAGTGGTTTACGGTGCCGTTATAGCGGTTTTCAATACGGCGTAACTCACCATAACGCTCACCCGGGCTGGTGTTACAGCCAACGCTGCACTGCTGGCAGATGCTCGGTGCAAACTGCATATCCCATTTACGGTTATAGCGTTCGGAGTGGGTTTTGTCGGTGAAGACGCCGGTCGGGCAGATTTCAACCAGGTTGCCGGAGAATTCGCTTTCCAGCGTGCCATCTTCCGGGCGACCAAAGTAGACGTTGTCATGCGCGCCATAGACACCCAGATCTTTGCCATCGGCATAATCTTTGTAGTAACGCACGCAGCGGTAACAGGCGATACAGCGGTTCATCTCGTGGGAGATGAACGGGCCAAGATCCTGATTACGGTGGGTACGCTTAGTGAAGCGATAGCGGCGGAAGCTGTGGCCGGTCATGACTGTCATATCCTGCAGGTGACAGTTACCGCCCTCTTCACACACCGGGCAGTCGTGCGGGTGGTTGGTCATCAGCCACTCCACCACGCTTTCGCGGAACTCTTTCGCTTCGCCATCGTCGATGGAGATGAATGTGCCGTCAGAGGCCGGCGTCATGCAGGACATGACAAGACGGCCGCGGGTATCTTCGGCATTCTGGAATTGCTTTACCGCACACTGGCGGCAGGCCCCAACGCTTCCCAGCGCCGGATGCCAGCAAAAGTAAGGAATATCAAGGCCCAGAGAAAGACATGCCTGTAGCAGGTTGTCCGCTCCGTTCACATCATACTCTTTACCGTCTACATGAATTGTAGCCATAGTGACATGCTTCCGTAAGGCTCGTCAGAGACGAGCGTTAATCATATTCTTGCCCCGACGCACGACATTGTCGGGGCGGCGGCACCAGGCCTGTTCCGTATGCTGTGGCGAATTACCAGCGCGCTTTCAGCAGGTTTGGCTGGATCCCGCCAATGGCGCGGGTATTGCCAAACACCTGCGGTGCCATGCCAGCTTCAAACTCTTCACGGAAATATTTAATCGCACTCTGCAGCGGCTCAACCGCACCCGGTGCATGCGCGCAGAAGGTTTTACCCGGGCCAAGCTGACGGCAGAGTTGCAGCAGGGTTTCGATATCGCCTGGCTGACCCTGCTTCTGCTCCAGCGCACGCAGAATTTTCACGCTCCACGGCAGGCCATCGCGACACGGTGTACACCAGCCGCACGATTCTCGGGCAAAGAACTCTTCCAGGTTGCGCACCAGCGAGACCATATTGATTTCGTGATCGACCGCCATCGCCAGCGCGGTGCCCAGACGACTGCCCGCTTTGCCGATGCTGGCAAACTCCATCGGCAGATCCAGGTGCTGGTCGGTCAGGAAGTCGGTACCTGCGCCACCCGGCTGCCAGGCTTTGAACTTCAGTCCGTCACGCATGCCGCCCGCATAATCTTCCAGGATTTCACGCGCGGTGATACCGAATGGCAGCTCCCAGACGCCAGGATTTTTCACGCGTCCGGAGAAGCCCATCATTTTGGTACCGGCATCTTCGCTTTTAGAGATATTTTTGTACCACTCCACGCCGTTGGCCAGAATCGCCGGGACGTTAGAGAGGGTTTCCACGTTGTTCACGCAGGTCGGTTTGCCCCACGCGCCCGCACTTGCCGGGAATGGCGGCTTGGAACGCGGGTTAGCACGACGGCCTTCCAGTGAGTTAATCAGCGCCGTCTCTTCGCCGCAGATATAACGACCTGCGCCGGTGTGGACAATCAGCTCAAAGTCGAAGCCGGTACCCAGAATATTTTTACCGAGATAACCCGCTTCCGTCGCTTCCGCAATCGCGCGGCGCAGATGCACCGCGGCCTCAATGTATTCGCCACGTAAGAAGATATAGCCACGGTAGGCCTTCAGCGCAAAGGCACTGATCAGCATCCCTTCCACCAGCTGGTGAGGCATCTGCTCCATCAGCAGGCGGTCTTTATAAGTGCCTGGCTCCATCTCATCGGCGTTACACAGCAGGTAACGGATGTTCATCGACTCATCTTTCGGCATCAGGCTCCACTTCAGACCTGTAGAGAAGCCTGCACCGCCGCGCCCTTTCAGGCCGGAATCTTTCACTGCTGCGACGATTTCATCCTGTGACATGCTTTTCAGCGCTTTTTCCGCACCGGCATAGCCGTTTTTGCTGCGGTATTCATCAAGCCAGACAGGTTGCTTATCATCACGCATCCGCCAGGTCAGCGGATGAGTTTCAGCAGTGCGAATGATCTGTTTAATTGTCATTGATACTGCTCCAGCAAACCCGGGATGCCTTCCGGCGTCAGATGCACATGCGTGTCTTCATCCACCATCATCGTCGGCCCCTTATCGCAGTTGCCCAGACAGCAGGTTGGCAGCAGCGTAAAGCGGCCATCAGCCGTGGTCTGACCCGGTTTGATATTCAGCTGCTGCTCCAGTGCGGACTGGATGCCCTGATAGCCAGTTATGTGACAGACCACGCTGTCACAGTAACGGATCACATGACGACCCACCGGCTGACGGAAGATCTGGCTGTAAAACGTCGCCACACCTTCAACGTCACTTGCCGGGATACCCAGGACTTCGGCAATCGCGTTGATCGCGCCGTCCGGCACCCAGCCGCGCTGTTTCTGCACGATCTTCAGCGCTTCAATCGAGGCTGCACGCGCATCTTCGTAGTGGTGTTTTTCGTGCTCAATAGCGTGATGCTCTTCCGCGCTCAGCACGAAGACCTCGTTAGGGTCGATCGTTTTAATGGCAATGTGTTGATCGTGCATAATTAGCGGTCCACGTCTGACATAACAAAATCGATACTACCCAGATATACGATCAGGTCGGATACCAGGCTGCCACGGATTACGGAAGGAATCTGCTGCAGATGCGGGAAGCTCGGCGTACGCACGCGGGTGCGGTAGCTCATGGTGCTGCCATCGCTGGTCAGGTAGTAGCTGTTGATCCCTTTCGTCGCTTCAATCATCTGGAACGATTCATTGGCTGGCATCACCGGCCCCCAGGAAACCTGCAGGAAGTGGGTAATCAGCGTTTCAATGTGCTGCAGCGTGCGCTCTTTCGGTGGCGGCGTGGTCAGCGGATGATCCGCTTTAAACGGCCCCTCTGGCATGTTGTTGAGACACTGCTCAAGAATGCGCAGCGACTGCCACATCTCTTCCATCTTCAGCTGAACGCGGCTGTAAGCATCGCTGACGCCGTCGCCGACCGGGATTTCGAAATCGAAGTTTTCGTAGCCTGAATAGGGACGCCATTTACGCACGTCAAAGTCGAGGCCGGTCGCACGCAGACCAGCACCGGTGGTACCCCACGCCAGCGCTTCTTCCATGTTGTACGCAGCCACGCCTTTAGAACGACCAATCAGCACGGTGTTACGCAGTGCAGCTTTGTCATATTCCTTCAGACGCTTTGGCATCCAGTCCAGGAAGTCACGCAGCAAACGTTCCCAGCCACGCGGCAGGTCGTGTGCGACGCCACCGATGCGGAACCAGGCCGGGTGCATACGGAAACCGGTAATGGCTTCAACCACGTCATAGATTTTCTGGCGATCGGTAAAGGCAAAGAACACCGGTGTCATGGCACCGACGTCCTGAATAAAGGTGGAAATATAGAGCAGATGGCTGTTGATGCGGAACAGCTCAGAGAGCATTACGCGGATCACGTTAACGCGATCGGGCACCACGATACCGGCCAGTTTTTCCACTGCCAGCACGTACGGCATTTCATTTACGCAGCCGCCGAGGTATTCGATACGGTCAGTGTAAGGAATGTAGCTGTGCCACGACTGACGTTCACCCATCTTTTCGGCACCACGATGGTGATAACCGATGTCAGGCACGCAGTCGACAATCTCTTCACCATCCAGCTGCAGAATGATGCGGAATGCACCGTGCGCCGACGGGTGGTTAGGCCCGAGGTTGAGGAACATGAAGTCTTCATTAGTGGTACTGCGCTTCATGCCCCAGTCTTCGGGCTTAAAGGTCAGCGCCTCCATCTCTAAATCTTCTTTCTGCTTAGTCAGCGTAAAAGGATCGAATTCGGTGGCGCGCGCCGGATAGTCTTTACGCAGCGGATGGCCTTCCCAGGTCGACGGCATCATGATGCGGGTCAGGTGCGGGTGGCCATCAAAGGTAATACCAAACATCTCCCAGGTTTCACGCTCATACCAGTTGGCATTCGGGAAAAGACGGGTAATGGTCGGCAGATGCATGTCGTTTTCAGAAAGTGCCACCTTAAGCATGATGTCGCGGTTGCGCTCAATCGACAGCAGGTGGTAGAAAACGGAAAAATCCGCTGCAGGCAGGCCTGCACGATGGGTACGCAAACGCTCATCCACGCCATGCAGGTCATACAGCATGACGTAAGGCTTGGTTAATTTACGCAGAAACTCGGTGATCTCCAGTATCTGTTCACGCTTAACCCAGACCACCGGAATCCCGGTGCGGGTTGGCTGAACAGTGAAGGCATCCGGCCCAAAACGGTTACGCAACTCGCCGATCACCGGGTCATCAAGGTGATCACGGGTTTGCCATAGAGGCTGAGCGAGATCTTGCGTGGTCAAATCTGTCATACGTTACTCACCATTCCGGCCTGGTCTCAGGCACTCAAATGAAGGCGTCAGGATGGGGCCATGCATTAAATTGTGATGTTCTGCTGCAGGCGCGGTTTTCCATCCATACGGTTCTAAACTTCGTCCGGGCTGCGCAGGTTTGTGACTGCGATGCGCTCTGAGCGTTTTCTTTCACGCTCTGAAGGCATGTTGGCGCGGTAAACGCCCTGGTCGCCGACAACCCACGAAAGCGGACGGCGCTCTTTGCCGATCGACTCCTGCAACAGCAGCAGTGCCTGCATGTAGGCTTCAGGACGTGGCGGGCAGCCTGGAATGTAAACATCGACCGGCAGGAATTTATCAACGCCCTGCACCACCGAATAGATGTCATACATACCGCCCGAGTTGGCGCAGGCACCCATGGAGATCACCCATTTTGGTTCCAGCATCTGATCGTATAAACGCTGAATAACCGGGGCCATTTTAGTAAACGGCGTACCGGCAATAACCATGAAATCTGCCTGACGTGGCGAGGCGCGCATCACTTCAGCACCAAAACGCGCCACATCGTGGACCGCGGTGAACGACGTTGTCATCTCTACGTAACAACAGGATAAGCCGAAGTTATAGGGCCAGAGGGAGTTTTTACGCCCCCAGTTCACCATGTCATGCAGGGCATTTTCGAGTTTGCCCATATAAACGCTGCGATGAACGTGCTGCTCCAGCGGATCGCTGACGATTTCCTGCTTTTGCAGAGGATAACGGTCGTTCTCACCACCGTTCGGGTCTATGCGGGTGAGCGTATAGTCCATCTTATTGCCTCTCTTTTACTGCTTATGAGGATTGGTGTGGCTGACCGTAGTGGTTTTCACCACCACGCGACGGCGAGCTGGCGCCCAGTCCAGTGCGCCAATGCGTACCAGATAGACCAGACCCGCCAGGAGCACCAAAATGAAAATTGCGGCTTCCACAAAGCCGACCCAACCGCTTTCACGGATTGAAGTCGCCCATGCGTATAAAAAGAGGGCTTCGACGTCGAAAATGACGAAAAACATCGCAACCAGATAAAATTTCGCCGACAGGCGGATATGGGTATCACCAACGGATTCGATGCCCGATTCGAATGGCGTGTCTTTGTAGCGGGCGCGCGCTCTGCCGCCAAGCAGCCATCCTCCGGTCAGCATGAAAGCACACAGGCCAAAGGCAATAACGATAAATACGATAAACGCCCAGTGCTGAGCGATGATTTCGGTGGTAGTTGACATACTCATTGCTTACTCATCAAAAGTGGCGCTGGCATCCTGCACGCGTTTCCCGCAGCAAACTGACCACATCGATTCAAGGGAAGGGTAAAAACCTTTTAAATGTTGCTGTTATCAGGTAATAAGCAGCCATTTTATGGGGTTTTTTACTCCTTTCTATAACCTTTTGTCAACTTTGACAAAAGCATCCAAACATTATTTCACACCTGCATCATATTATTAACAAATGATGCCCCGCTTTCCAGCTAAATCGCTTCAGTCTGTAGGGTTAATTTTAGTGTAGCGGGTATTCACATGCATGGATCGTGCATTTAACAAACATATTTTGACAGGTATCATCCTGTTTTCCTTCCCCTTCTCAGGGGTATTTTCTTGATCCAGAACACACTTCTGCCCTTTATGCGCTAAATTTATCCACATGAAACAGCGATTCGGAACAAATGGTTCGTTTTTTCGGTCTTTACGTTTCAGTTCATTACAGGATGAAATTATTCAGGAGGGTAACGTCAGGGAGAAGAGCTGGTGAGGAGAGGCGGGCGAGGCGCAGACATAAAAAAGCCTCTCGTTCTGTTCAGGGAATGAGAGGCCTATTTATAAGCGTTTATTAAGGCAACTACGCCAGTGTTGAGTACAACACGTTAGCGAAATTACTCTTCGTCATCCAGTAACAGCGTACCGTCTGGATTATTGCTCAGGTTATACGGGTCATTGGTGGACTGCATGGCGTTGAAGATAGCCAGTGCCAGCTCATTATCGCTGTCAGGATTGCGACACAGCAGATATTGCGTATCTGGCAGAACCGGCAGCCCTTCCGCCGCACCCATCACGCGCAGTTCCGGGCTCATCATCTCTACCGGACGCGCTGTCACGCCCAGTCCCGCTTTCACCGCGGCCCGAACGGCAGCCAGTGTGGAAGCGACGTAAGAGATACGCCACGGGATGCCGGCTTCATTGAGATGATCAATTGCCATATCGCGGTAAGGACTTGGCTCATCCAGCAGCACCAATGGAATGGCTTCACCGCGCTGGAAAATATAATCCGCTGCGCAGTACCACAAAGTAGGTGAAGTACGCAGTACCTGATAGGTAAAGTTACCCGGGCTGGAGGTTGTCACAACCAGGTCCACTTCACCCTGATTGAGCATTTCCATCATAAACGGATTACGTTTAACCCGAACATCGATTGCCAGTTTCGGATAAACCGAGGTTACCCGGTTTAACAGGAAAGGCAGAATAGTGTCAGAGGTGTCATCAGAGGCGCCAATGGTCAGCACGCCCTGAATATTACTGTACATCAGCGATGTGCAGGCTTCGTCGTTGAAACGAAGGATTTTTCTGGCATAGCCTAAAAGCTGGATCCCGTGCTCTGTTAACAGCTTATTACGTCCATGTCTGGCAAACAGCTCTTTACCTACCAATTGTTCCAGACGTTGCATCTGCTGACTGACTGCTGACTGGGTTCTGCAGACCGCTGCAGCGGCCGCTGCAAAGGTATTCAAATCCGCAACGGCAACGAAAGTTCTCAGCAGATCGAGGTCGAGATTAAGTATCGGACGATTTGCATTAGTCATGTTTTTTCTTCACTTATAAGATTTTTACGAACTACTACCCTGGTGTTATTACAAGCTTATCAAAGTGATAAGCAGTAATGGTGCTTAATGACAGTCCTGTGTGAAGACTGACACAAAAAAATCATCTGGAACCGGCACTGCTGACTCAACTGAAAGGGTCACGGTGCTCTCAAGACAGATACAACTTCTGAACCGATGGCGCTGGGGAGCGCAAATGCAGGAAGCTGCGTAGTTGTCTTATTCCCACCAGAAATAATCGGGCGGGATAAAAATCGCACTTTTCAGGCCAGCAAGACGAAGCGGCCATGTGCATTAAATAATAAATTATACTTAATCATTTTTGACTTCAAAATGGAAATGATTTTGTGAAAAGCGCTGTAAATTTTGTGCTAAAGGCATTTCCGGACCCTTATGCCACATTATTGATCACTTTTTAAGCCTTCAGCGTTCCGAAATTTAGTGAAGAAGTGTTAAGTACTGCTCACAATCCTGATGAATGCGAGCCAGAAACGCCTCTTCATTTGGTACTTTTCCGGCGATCACAAGGCCTTAAACAGGCCACTCTTAAGCAGTGTTAAGGCGTAGTGGTTGCACGCGCCGTAAAATTGCCCACAAAGTGAACATTTATAAAATATCCTTTAACTATTTACCTGAGTGTATATTTCAGGTGCAAAGAAAAGCGTCCTTTCCATAACGTTCATATTTCATTTCACAATAACAAAGCCATATGTTGTCTCAGCCCCCTTTTAAATAGTTTAAAATATTTCTATATGAATCATTATTGGTTTTATCAACCACATCAAGCCTTAATAAATATTTTTTTCGCTACTCACCGTCTAAAAAGTTGATGAACCCGCCAAAACGGGTCGGCACCCTTCATTTGTGACCGACAGGAGAGTACATTGTGCTGGTTCGATTTCAGTGGCAGCCAAAAAGGATTCTGCCCGTTAAGGCGGTAACAATGACTTTTCAAATAGATAAATCCGGAAAACTCGATAACGTCTGCTATGACATCCGTGGCCCGGTCCTGAAAGAGGCGAAGCGCCTCGAAGAAGAAGGCAATAAAGTTCTTAAGCTGAACATCGGCAATCCGGCGCCGTTCGGTTTCGAAGCACCTGACGAAATTCTGGTCGATGTGATTCGTAATCTTCCCAGTGCTCAGGGCTATTGCGATTCCAAGGGTCTCTATTCCGCCCGTAAAGCGATCATGCAGCATTACCAGGCGCGCGATATGCGTGATGTCACAGTAGAAGATATCTACATTGGCAACGGCGTTTCAGAGCTCATCGTGCAGGCGATGCAGGCGTTACTGAACAGCGGCGACGAAATGCTGGTGCCAGCACCTGACTATCCGTTGTGGACGGCTGCGGTTTCCCTCTCCAGCGGAAAAGCGGTGCACTATTTGTGTGATGAGTCAGCAGGCTGGTTCCCTGACCTGGATGATATCCGCAGCAAGATCACCCCGCGTACCCGCGGTATCGTGATTATCAACCCGAACAACCCGACCGGTGCGGTCTACAGCAAAGAGCTGCTATTAGAGGTGGTTGAGATTGCGCGTCAGCATAACCTGATTATTTTTGCCGATGAGATCTACGACAAGATCCTTTACGACGAGGCACAGCACCACTGCATTGCTGCCCTGGCCCCCGATCTGCTGACCGTGACATTCAATGGCCTTTCTAAAACCTATCGCGTAGCCGGTTTCCGTCAGGGCTGGATGGTACTGAACGGGCCGAAGAAACATGCGAAAGGCTACATTGAAGGGCTGGAGATGCTGGCGTCTATGCGCCTGTGCGCCAACGTACCGGCCCAGCATGCCATCCAGACGGCGCTGGGCGGCTACCAGAGCATCAGCGAATTTATCATGCCTGGTGGTCGTCTTTATGAGCAGCGCCAGCGTGCCTGGGAATTGATCAACGATATTCCCGGCGTCAGCTGTGTGAAGCCGCAGGGCGCGCTCTACATGTTCCCGAAAATTGACGCCAAAAAATTCAATATCTTTGACGATCAAAAAATGGTGCTGGATTTTCTGCTTCAGGAGAAGGTGCTGCTGGTACAGGGTAGCGCGTTCAACTGGCCATGGCCTGATCACCTGCGCATTGTTACGCTGCCTCGTGTGGATGATCTGGAGATGGCGATTAATAAATTTGGTCGCTTCCTGCAAGGCTATCGCCAGTAATCACGCCCGCGTATACTGGCGCTATTTGGGGAGAGCCTGTCTCTCCCCTGCCTGCTAACAGGAATGCTCATGACACAAAGCCACTTCTTTGCTCACCTCTCCCGTCTTAAGCTGATCAACCGCTGGCCATTGATGCGCAATGTGCGCACCGAGAATGTTTCTGAACACAGTCTGCAGGTCGCCATGGTGGCGCACGCGCTTGCCGTCATCAAAAATCTTAAATTCAGTGGCTCGCTTAACGCCGACCGCATCGCCATGCTGGCGCTTTATCATGACGCCAGCGAAGTGCTCACCGGCGATTTACCTACCCCGGTTAAGTATTACAACGCACAGATTGCCCACGAATATAAGAAAATCGAGAAGATTGCCCAGCAGAAATTGATTGAGATGCTGCCTGAAGAATTTCAGGCGATCTATCGCCCGCTCATTGATGAGCATCTGCATAGCGAAGAGGAGCAGGCCGTGGTGAAGCAGGCAGATGCGCTCTGTGCCTATGTAAAATGTCTTGAGGAGCTGTCTGCCGGCAATAACGAATTCCTGCTGGCCAAAGCGCGACTGGAAAAGACGCTAGCACAGCGGCGTTCGCCAGAGATGGACTACTTCGTTGAGGTGTTTATTCCAAGCTTCAGCCTGTCGCTGGATGAAATTTCGCAGGATACGCCACTGTAAGCCCGACGGCCTGGCCGCCGGACCAATGTTTAAAACTGCTGGCTGAAGGTAAAGCTGCCGTCAGACTCACGAGTGATAACCAGAGACGCCAGTGAGTCGAGCTTAAGCGCCACCTCATCCAGCCGTGGTGTTTCCGCCGGGGGATTGATAGCAATCACCGTACAGCCAGCGTTCAGACCGGACAGAATACCGGCAGGTGCATCTTCTGCCACTACGCATGACGTCGCCGCTAACCCCAGCTTCTCTGCACCAAGCAGATAGGGATCAGGCTCAGGTTTGCCTTTGGCGACCTGCTCAGCGGTAATGAAGACGGCGGGCTTCGGTAATCCTGCGGCTTTGTGACGAGCATGAGCAACCGGCACCGAGCCAGAGGTGACTATCGCCCAGGGAATCTGCAACTCATTCAGCCGGTTCAGCAGCTCGTTAGCACCTGGCAGCGCCTGCACACCGTCGGTATCTGCCGCTTCAGCCTGCTCCAGCGCGACAAACTCCGCCTGAAGAGCCTCTTCCGACTGGCCTTTCATAAAATGACGCAGAGAGGTAATCGCCTGTTTGCCATGGATGAAATCCAGGATCTCATCAGCGTCGATACCCTGACGGGCACCCCACTGGCTCCAGGCTCGTTCAACCGCTGGCAGTGAGTCCACCAGCGTGCCGTCTAAATCAAATAGAAAACCTCTGTAGGTCACGCGCTCCTCCTCATCAGGCATTAATCACTTGCGCAATTTCGTTTGCACTTAAATGGTACTGGCGCGGACAAGTCTGCCACAAAGCTAACATGCGTTGATACTTTTCCCACATCGGGGTCTGCGCATTAAAACCATGCGTGCCGGAATCGAAGTGGGTATAGCGACCTTCTGTATTGACCATAAAACGGACATAGCCCAACAGGCGTGCTTCCGTTGCCGCATCAAAGCCCATAAAGGCGAGACGGCGCTCCTCAATCTGACTTTTCTCTTTAAGATTCGACCAGGAGACATGCAGTGCGTGATGCATCTCCATTGTATCGATCACTGTCCGGCAGATCGCTTCACTCAGTTCGCCAAACTCTTTATCCAGCTCGCGCATCTGCAGTGCATAACCGCGCTCAATAATGGTCTGGTAACGGCGAAAACGTTCAGCATTTTCCGGCTCAAGCATGGCCATGATTTTGTACTGGTTGGAAAGAATCAGACGCTGCGCATGGGTCATTTCCATCATTCACTCCCGGTCAGAGACCGCTCAGTTAATCAACAATGGAGAAATGATTGCACAACGTTAGCGACACGGAAATCGCCGTATCGCCTTTCTTTGATTTAGCCGCAGGTTAGCGGTAACTATTTTACCGCCAGCCCGGGATGGGTCAGAGATCGTCGAGGAAGGTGCGGTCGAGTTGTTTAAAAGCGCGCTTAAGCAGATCGGCCAGCGCCTGATAGGTCGGCTTGCCTTCAACCGGTGCTATCGCCTGCCCTGCTTCCTCCAGCCGGGCACGCACTTCATGAAACCAGTTAAGCAGTGTCGGCGGCAGCGGCGTCACTGAACGCTTGCCCAGCCACCACAGTCCCTGCATCGGCAGGCTACAGGCAAACAGCGCCGTCGCCACGGCCGGACCTAACTGGCCACCCATCGCGATCTGCCAGGTCAGCGTAAAAATCGCCAGCGGTGGCATAAAGCGAATGGCGAAACGCGTTGCTGATGAAACGCGGTTTTCCGGGAACACCGGGGCCAGGCGCTTATCAGCAGGCCAGGTTTTCATATAGTGTTGGCCGCGCTGAAACATCCGAAACCAACTCGTACTGCCAGATTCATTCGCCATGGCTCACCTCAACTAATACCGCAAATATTAAAAAATAGTTATAATCACACAACTTTACGTAACATCCTTCAATTATTTTTGTCTTTAAAGATGACTCCAGCTATTCTGACGCCGTTTTAACACCTTTCCGCATGCGGGATGCGCCGTTGGGAAGAGGCCTGAGTCATGTTCCGACAAGGCAATCTTCAAATTTTCGCGTAAGATTGCTGAAATTTTTTGCGGAAATGCAGATTTCTGTCTACCGCATGATGTTTGTCATTAATTTACCAGCTTTCATGGGCTACGCTGTTAGTCTGATTGCGTTTTATTTAGCCACTCTCAAAAAATAGGTACTTCCATGTCGAGTAAGTTAGTTCTGGTTCTGAACTGTGGCAGCTCTTCCCTGAAGTTTGCCATTCTCAACCCTGCCAGCGGTGAAGAGTTCCTGTCAGGCCTGGCGGAATGTTTCCACCTTCCTGAGGCCCGCATCAAATGGAAGCTGGAAGGCGAAAAACAGGAAGCGCCTTTGGGTGCTGGCGCAGCGCATAGCGAAGCGCTGAACTTTATTGTTAAAACCATTCTGGCACAAAAACCTGAGCTTTCGGCACAAATTGCTGCAATCGGCCATCGTATCGTTCATGGCGGCGAGAAGCTGACTCAGTCAGTCATCATTACTGAAGACGTGGTACAGGGCATCAAAGACGCCTCTTCTTTTGCACCACTGCATAACCCGGCTCATCTGATCGGTATTGATGAAGCGATGAAAAATTTCCCGCACCTGTCAGATAAGAATGTCGCGGTATTTGACACGGCTTTCCATCAGACAATGCCGGAAGAGTCTTACCTCTATGCGCTGCCGTACAAATTATATAAAGAGCATGGCGTTCGTCGCTATGGCGCGCATGGCACCAGCCATTTCTATGTGACTCACGCAGCCGCTAAAATGCTTAACAAGCCGCTTGAGTCACTGAACATTATCACCTGTCACCTTGGTAATGGTGGTTCAGTTTCTGCCATTCGTAACGGCGAGTGCGTTGACACCTCTATGGGTCTGACTCCGCTGGAAGGTCTGGTGATGGGAACCCGCAGTGGCGACATCGATCCGGCCATCATCTTCTTCCTGCACGATACGCTGGGTATGAGCGTTGACGCCATTAATAAATTGCTGACCAAAGAGTCTGGCCTGTTAGGTCTGACCGAAGTCACCAGCGACTGCCGCTACGTAGAAGACAACTACGCCACCAAAGAAGATGCGAAGCGCGCAATGGATGTCTTCTGTCATCGCCTGGCGAAATATATCGGCAGCTACACCGCGCTGATGGATGGCCGTCTTGACGCCGTCGTGTTCACTGGCGGCATCGGCGAAAACGCCGCGATGGTCCGTGAACTTTCACTGAAAAAACTGGCACTGCTGGGCTTCGACGTCGACCACGAGCGCAACCTGGCAGCCCGTTTCGGCAAATCAGGCTACATCAATAAAGAAGGCACCCGTCCGGCGCTGGTGATTCCGACCAACGAAGAGCTGGTCATCGCCCAGGACGCCGCGCGTCTGACTGCGTAAAACACTTCTCTCCGTCAGCTCAGGCTGACGGAGTTGTTTCTGACACCCTGCCATTACTGAGAGGTTCAAACGTGTCACGTACAATTATGCTCATTCCGACCGGTACCAGCGTCGGCCTGACCAGCGTCAGCCTTGGCGTTATCCGCGCCATGGAGCGCAAAGGTGTTCGCCTTAGCGTCTTTAAGCCGATTGCTCAGCCACGTGCTGGCGGCGATACCCCGGATCAAACCACCACCATCATCCGCAAGAACTCTTCAATTCCTGCCGCTGAACCGCTGCAGATGTCACGTGTTGAGTCACTGCTGGGGTCGAACCAGCAGGATGTGCTGATGGAAGAGATCATCTCCCGCTACCATGCCAATACTCAGGATGCGGAAGTGGTGCTGGTTGAAGGTCTGGTGCCAACCCGTAAGCATCAGTTTGCCAACGCGCTGAACTATGAAATCGCCAAAACCCTGAATGCCGAAATCGTCTTCGTGATGGCGCTGGGCAACGACTCCCCTGCACAGCTGAAAGAGCGCATTGAACTGACGCAAAGCAGCTTTGGCGGTCAGAAGAACAAAAACATCACTGGCGTGATCATCAACAAACTCAACGCGCCGGTCGACGATCAGGGACGTACCCGCCCTGACCTGTCAGAAATCTTTGATGATTCCTCAAAAGCCAGCATCGCCAATATTGATCCTAAGCAGCTGTTCTCAGACAGCCCGCTACCGGTGCTGGGCTGCGTGCCGTGGAGCTTTGATCTGATTGCCACCCGCGCGATCGATATGTGCCGCCATCTGGATGCACGCATCATTAACGAAGGTGAGATTCAGACCCGCCGGGTTAAATCCGTTACCTTCTGCGCCCGCAGTATCCCGCACATGCTGGAGCATTTCCGTCCTGGCTCACTGCTGGTGACTTCAGCTGACCGCCCGGATGTGCTGGTCGCCGCCTGTCTGGCCGCGATGAACGGTATTGAGATTGGCGCAATCCTGCTGACCGGTAACTACGAGATTGACGATCGCATTGCCCGTCTCTGCGACCGTGCTTTCCAGACCGGCCTGCCGGTGTTTATGGTGAAAACCAATACCTGGCAGACCTCTCTGAGCCTGCAGAGCTTTAATCTTGAAGTGCCTGCTGATGACACGCAGCGCATCGAGAAAGTACAGGAATATGTCGCCAGCTACATTAATGCAGAGTGGATTGAATCACTGACCGCCACATCTGAGCGCAGCCGTCGCCTGTCACCACCCGCCTTCCGCTATCAGCTTACCGAGCTGGCGCGTAAAGCGGGCAAACGCGTGGTACTGCCAGAGGGCGATGAGCCGCGTACGGTCAAAGCGGCCGCTATCTGTGCCGAGCGCGGTATCGCTACCTGCGTACTGTTAGGCAACCCGGAGGAGATTCAGCGTGTCGCTGCGGCTCAGGGTGTTGAACTGGGCAAAGGCGTTGAGATTGTTGACCCGGAACAGGTTCGTGAAAACTACGTGCCGCGTCTGGTTGAATTGCGTAAGAGCAAAGGCATGACCGAAGTGGTCGCTCAGGAGCAGCTGGAAGATAACGTGGTACTCGGCACCATGATGCTGGAGAGCGGCGAAGTGGATGGCCTGGTGTCAGGTGCAGTTCACACCACGGCCAACACCATTCGTCCGCCGCTGCAGCTGATCAAAACCGCGCCTAACAGCTCACTGGTTTCCTCAGTGTTCTTTATGCTGCTGCCGGAGCAGGTGCTGGTTTACGGCGACTGCGCAATTAACCCGGATCCGACCGCGGAGCAGCTGGCTGAGATTGCCATCCAGTCAGCCGATTCTGCCAGCGCCTTTGGTATCGATCCACGCGTTGCGATGATCTCCTACTCTACCGGCACGTCAGGTGCGGGCAGCGACGTTGAGAAAGTGCGTGAAGCAACGCGCATTGCGCAGGAGAAACGGCCTGATCTGGTGATCGATGGTCCACTGCAGTATGACGCCGCGATTATGGAAGATGTGGCGAAATCCAAAGCGCCGAATTCTCAGGTTGCCGGTCGCGCTACTGTGTTTATCTTCCCGGATCTCAACACCGGTAACACCACCTACAAAGCAGTACAGCGTTCAGCCGATCTGATCTCCATCGGACCGATGCTGCAGGGTATGCGTAAGCCGGTCAATGACCTGTCGCGCGGTGCGCTGGTGGATGACATCGTCTATACCATCGCCCTGACGGCGATTCAGTCCCAGCAGGCTGAAGGCTAAACGGCTGGTCATAACGAAAAAGGCATGCCCCAGAGCATGCCTTTTTTTCGCCGGTAACAAAGCGGCTCTGTCTGATGCGGATGAATAACCTGAATTAGAACGCCTGTTTTCAGGCCCGGTTATCGCCGTTGCGGCTCATCCATAGAGAGAGCGCTTTCAGCGAATCGTCGGTGAACTCATCACAACGTGCGGTGATCTCATCGGGCGTCATCCAGATAATCTCATCGACCTCCGATTCCTGCATGGCGAATGGACCGTGTGATACACAACTGAACAGGCCGCCCCAGACACGACAGTGCTGATCTTCAAAGTAGAATTTGCCATGTTCAGCAAACGGCACCGCGGCAATCCCTAACTCCTCTTCTGCTTCACGTCGCGCAGATTCCAGCATATCTTCACCGCTCTGCACCACGCCCCCCGCGGTTGCGTCCAGCTTGCCCGGCATAAAATCTTTTATCTCGGTGCGACGCTGTACCAGAATCTTGCCCATACCGTCATGAACCACAATATAGGTGGCGCGGTGACGCAGGCACTGAGCACGCATCTGCGCACGTGTCGCCTGAGCAACGACTTCATTTTCTTCGTTTACGATATCGACCCACTCGATGCCGTCACCCGCAGTTTGATCCACCATCAGTAACCTTTTCCTGTTTGGCGTACAGTTGTGTACGCAGTTTGCCACGTCGTTATTTTTATGTGGCGTAAGGTAATCACTTCCGACAGCCTGAGCAAGCCCTGGCTGTTACCGATTTTTACCACTTTCTGCTAACCACAGTTGTACCGAGGCTCGCTGCCACTGAAACTCAGCATAATGCCGCAGACGGGCGGGCAAAGGATCGCCATGTAATACCAGCCGGTTAAGCATTACTGCCAGATCGGTATCCGCAATGGACCACTCACCAAACAGATTCTGTTGCCCTTCAGGCAGCAGACGATCGACAGCGGTAACCAGTTTATCCACCGCCTGCTGCGCTGACGCAGTCAGTGGCGCAAAACGTTCACCGGCGAACAGCACTTCTGTCGGACGCTCCTGACGGATCCACAGGAAGTCACTGCGCAGCCAGGCCTGAATCTCACGGGCACGGGCGCGCTTTTCCCGGTCGCGTGGATAGAGGCGCTCAAATTCGGGTGCCGGAAAACGCTCTTCGAGATACTCGGTAATCGCCGAGGATTCGCTTAACAGGAAGTCATCAATCTGGAGAGTCGGCACGCGACAGGTCAGCGACAGCTCGCGGTATTCTGCGGCGTATTGCTGATTCTGCGACAGATCGACACGCTTCAGCTGGAATGGGATCCCTTTTTCGGTAAGAGCAACATAGGCAGACATAGCGTAAGGACTGAAAAATGATGAATCTGACCACAGGGTGATGGACGGATAATTCATCGGTTACCTCAATTGGCTGTCAGGGTTGCATCATGTTTACCGATTTTTTTTTGCGAAGGCAACGCTGAGCTGCTCCGATCTCTGCCACCGGAACAAGAAAGCGCGACGCGACTCACTCTGGAATGGCTCGACTCTTCTATGCTGAAAGGTGCAAATAACAAAAACATCAAGGGAGCCGCAACATGCACATTCTAATTACCGGTGGCACGGGAATGATTGGTCGTCACCTGATCCCACGCCTGCAACAGCTGGGGCATCAGATCAGCGTGGTGACACGTGACGTGGTCAGCGCACGTGAAAAACTGGGCGCTAACGTCGCACTCTGGTCAGGCCTGGCGCAACAGTCGAATCTGGATAACATCGATGCGGTGATTAATCTGGCGGGAGAACCCATCGCCGACAAGCGCTGGACGGAGCCGCATAAACAACATCTGTGCGAAAGCCGCTGGCAGATCACTGAACAGATCGCCTCACTGATCAACGCCAGCGCCACCCCGCCCTCTGTATTGATCTCAGGTTCGGCAACCGGCTTTTATGGCAATACCGGCGATCTGGTTCTGACTGAAGAGGATCAGGGGCAGGATGAGTTCACGCATCAGCTCTGCGCCCGCTGGGAGCAGCTGGCGCTTGCAGCAGAAAGTGAACGCACCCGCGTCTGCCTGCTGCGGACCGGTGTGGTGCTGGCCTCCGAAGGTGGCGCACTCAGCAAAATGAAGTTGCCCTTTAAGCTCGGCATTGGCGGCCCTATCGGCAGTGGCAAGCAATATATGCCATGGATCCACCTTGATGACATGCTTAACGCCATTATCTGGCTGCTGGATCATGATGATCTGCGTGGTCCGTTCAATATGGTCGCGCCTTACGCCGTGCGCAATGAGCAGTTTGCCGCCACGCTGGGCCAGGTTATGCACCGCCCGGCCTTTATGCGCACGCCAGCCAGCGCCATTAAACTGATGATGGGCGAATCGTCGGTACTGGTGCTGGGAGGACAGCATGTGCTGCCAAAGCGGCTGGAAGCCTCAGGTTTTAGTTTCCGCTGGTACAATTTGCAGGAAACCTTGCAGGATGTCGCAGGATAACCCTGCGGCGGACCGGGCCGCCGCAGGGGTGATTAGCTACGCTGTCCGGCGACCCGCGACTGCATTGCCTTCTCTTCCCGCGTGTGCCCCGGTTGTGGCACGCGGATAATAAAGGTCAGCACGCCAGCGAACACATACAGCGCGGTATAGGCCCATACCACACCGACTATGTCGAAGAACGGCAGCATGACTGAGGCGATAGCCGGTGCCACAAAGTTACTCAGGCCTGCCGAAAGGTTGTAAATCGAGACCGCAGCACCTTTGTGATGCGGCTCCAGCGTCGGAAATACAGCGGTCATCGGTACAAACGCGGCGACAAAGATTCCCAGCATGACCGCAGGGATTAATGCGATCCAGAAGTTATGACCCGCATAAAGCGGGAGATAATAAAAGGTCAGGCTGGAGACGGCCATCCCCAGGCAACCAAACCAGCGCACCTGACGAATCCAGCCCAGCTTCTCACCCGTGAGACCCCAGAAAATATTCGTAAAGATAGTGACAAAGAAGAACACCGCCCAGATTTGCAGCCATTCAGAGAGGGTAAAGCCGAGACGATCGACAAATAACAGTGGCATGATAATCGCGAAGCCAAACAGTGACAGCGTGTTGATGATGCGAATCAGGCAGGCATAAAAGACATGCTGATTAGTGAACAGAATGGTCACGGCACGCGTCATCTCTGTTAACTTGTCCCGCATTGGCAAATTCACACGAGAGCGATCCACCGGAACTTTGCGCAGGCTAAAGTATGCCAGGATCCCTCCACAGGCTACCCAGATGATGGCAAGCCACAGCGTCCCGGTTTCCCCCAGCATCGGGATGGTCAGACTGGGCAGATAGCTGCCAACGACACCAATACCAACAGAATACATCGCCCAGAACCAGCCGGTCGCCGCTGCCAGCTTTTCACGCGGTAAGACCTGCACCAGCATCATCATGAAAGAGTAAATAAAAAGCGGATAAGCCAGCCCGCGAATTCCGTAGAACAGCACCATCAACGGATAGTTGCGCAGGCCAAGTCCCAATGACATAAACAGCGCGTGCATGACGATCCACAGCACAAAGCCAATCATCATCGCGCGCTGCGGTGTGATTAGCTCGGCGACCACGCCCGACGCCCAGGCTGCCAGCGCTGCTGCCAGGCCATAGAAGGTGAACACGACGGCAGACTGCGCGGGTGTAAAGCCCATATCGGTGATATGGCGTGACAGAAACGCCATTTCAAAACCATCACCCGCCATAAAGATGGCGATAGCGAGGAAGCCCCAGAGCATCTTTTTCGGTAATCCAAACCAGTATTCATTTGATTGCATCACATTTACCTTCTGTCTGGTGAGTCGTTATGCAGGCAGCATGCTGCGCACCTGTTGTTGCTGGAGGTAGAGTTCCCGGAACAGACGCAGCCGCGGTTGCAGTACGGCACTACGCGTCTCGTCTGGCTGGTAGCGTGCCTGTACAGCCGGCTTCAGACACACCACATGCTCAAGGCCGCCATCAGCCAGCCACGCTAAACGTGCCGCACCCAGCGCGCCAGATGCGCTGGCCGGATGAGTAACAATGGGCAGTTGCAGCACATCGGCAATCAACTGAGCCCACAGCGTGCTCCGTGCCCCCCCACCGGTCAGGCTGCATTGCTGAATCTGATGTCGGGTCTCGCCGAGCACCTCTAATCCATCAGCCAGCCCAAATGCCACGCCTTCGATCACCGCATACCCCAGCAGGGCGCGCGGTGTTTCATGGCGCAGATTAAAGAAAGAACCGGAGGCGTCAGGATCGTTATGGGGGGTACGCTCACCCGACAGATAAGGCAGGAAAACCGGGGCGCTGCGCCGTTGCTCATCACTGAGCTGTACTATCTCCTCCATCAGCTGGCTTTCACTGACCGACAGCAGATTGCACAGCCAGCGCAGACAACTGGCGGCGCTGAGCATCACACTCATCTGGTGCCAGCGGCCAGGTAGCGCATGGCAAAAAGCATGCACCCCGGATTGGGGATTAGCCTGTAAGTGGTCATTCACGACAAAAATTACCCCGGACGTACCCAATGAGATAAACGCATCACCGGGATTCACCGCCCCCACTCCGACAGCTGATGCGGCATTGTCACCCCCTCCGCCCGCGACAGTTACCGCGGTGGATAAGCCCCACTCGCTCGCCAGTCCGGCCTTCAGACGTCCACTTATTGCACTGCCTTCCACCAGTTCTGGCACCCGGTCGCGCGTCAGTCCGGTGATGGCCAGTAGTTCGTCCGACCAGTCACGCCGCGACACATCGAGCCACAGCGTTCCGGCAGCATCTGAGGGCTCAGTGACAAATTGCCCGGTCAGACGCCAGCGCAGGTAATCTTTCGGCAGCATGACCTTATCGATGCGGCTAAAAATTTCTGGCTCATTTTCCGCAACCCACAACAGTTTCGGCGCAGTGAAGCCGGGCATAATCATATTGCCGCTGATCTCCATCATCCGGGGGTAGCACTTACGTAGCCTTTCACACTGAGGTGCACTGCGCGTATCGTTCCACAAAATGCATGGACGCAGCACCTTCCCTTCGGCATCCAGCAAGACTGCCCCATGCATCTGACCCGATAACCCAATCGCGCGAATCGCCGACCATGCCTGAGGAAACTGATGACGTAATCCCGCCAGAACCTCGCTGCAGGCCTGCCACCAGCGTTCAGGATCCTGTTCAGCCCAGTGAGAATGGGGCCGTTGCACGCTCAGCGTGGCGTGCTGAGACACCACAATCTCACCGTGCATATCAATAATCAGCGCTTTAAGCTCTGAGGTGCCGATATCAATGCCGAGATACATGATTACACCGCCGCCGGTTCAGACTGTTTTAGCCACTGTTGTAACCGCGTAATACTGCGGGTCACCAGCTCATGAAACGCCTGATCAGACGCCAGTTCCGCAAACAATGCGCTGTCACTCAGGAACACGTGCAGCGGATCGGCGCTGGCGAACTGCTTACGGAGTGCATCGGCCTGTAGCGCGCCATCCTGATAGCGATAGGGTAAATCGTCATTGGCCCATCGCTGCATAAACAGGAAGAAAAGAGCCGGAATCACCGCCGTTGCGCTGGGCTGCGCGCCGCGCTGGTAGCACTGCTGCAGAGTGGGCGTCACCATGCCGGGAATTTTGGACAAACCATCGGCCCCAACGCGCTGATTGGTGTCTTTAATGTAAGGGTTGCTAAAACGGGCCAGAACCACGTCACGATAATCCGCTAAATCAAGCGGGCTGGGCGACAGAGACGGAATGACATCCTGGGTCACATAGTCGTGAGCCAGTTGATAAATTGCCGGATGCCGGGTGCTCTCATCAATATAATTCAGACCAATCAGCGTGCCCGCCCAGGCAATCGCAGCATGTGTCGCGTTAAGGATGCGAATTTTCGCTTCTTCCCATGGCAGTACCGATTCCACCAGTTCAACACCGACCTTTTCCAGCGCCGGACGCCCGGCAATAAAATCGTCCTCAATGACCCACTGAATGAAAGATTCGGCCATCACGGCTGCCCCATCCTGCTTGCCGGTCTCCGCCTGCACGCGCTCAGTCACCTCCGGCGTAGGACGTGGTGTAATGCGATCGACCATGGTATTCGGTGAGCGGGTCTGGGTGCGCACCCAGTCGGCAAGCGCGGTATCGCCTTTAGCCGTAAGAAACGCTATGAAGGCGGCACGAAAGCGCTCACCATTGTGCCGCAGGTTGTCGCAGTTCAGCAGCGTCACCGGCGCGCCACCTTGTGCAACACGTTCTGTCAGGACGCGGCTGAGTGCGCCATAAAGAGTACGGATATCGCCCTTCAGATCGGCTTTCACATCCGCCTGATTAAGGTCAAGTGTAAAGGTGGGGGTCAGATAGTAGCCCGCTTCGGTTACGGTAAAGCTGATTACACGGGTTTCTGCCCTGGCTCCCTGCTCAATCAGCGCACTGATTTCGCTATCCCAGGGCAAGATTTTGCGCAGCGAAGTGATGGTTTCGTAGTCGCGCTTACCTTCAGGCGTTACGGTTTCCAGTACATATTCTCCCTGTTGTACCGCGAGCTGATTAAGCAGCGGCTCCGCGTCCTGACGGATATTGCCAAGCGCGATGCCCCAGCTATCGTCACCCTGCTCACGTAGTTTGTGCAGATACCACGCCTGATGTGCCCGATGAAAAGATCCCGCGCCAATGTGCATCCACACTGATAGATTGGTCATAATCGCCTCAATTAAACATTTGCCAAAGTAGAGGGCATTTGCCCGATGGCATGTAGCATAGTGCGCACTATGCGAATTCTTCTGCGAGCCAGGTCACAAATAAAACTTTTGCTCACTTGGTGAGCTTTTGCTCATTTAGTGCTTTTTATCTCCTGCGACGTTAAGATGTCATCTCGAATTTGACGGAACAGCGTGATGAGCAGAGAAGAGAAAAAGCAGGAGCTGGCCGCACGTGCCGCATGGATGTATTACGTTGCAGGCGTGACACAGCAGGAGATTGCACAGGCCTTAGGATTGTCACGGCAGGTGGCGCAGCGTCTGGTATCCAGTGCACGCGAAATGGGTATGGTGAACGTAAAAATCGATCATCCCGTTACACACTGCCTGCAGCTGGCGCTTGAGATACAGGAGAAGTTTGGTCTGGATTTATGCCGCGTCGTTCCATCGGCCAGTCTTAACGATGTGGCGATTCAACAAATGCTGGCGGTAGAAGGCGCGGCGGTGATGACTCAATTTATTAACGAGGAAGCGCCTCAGGTATTCGGTATTGGTTCCGGTAAAACCCTGCGCTCAATGATCGATGCCCTACCCTGGGTTGATCGCCCGCAGCATCATTGCGTTTCAATGATTGGTGCCATCGCACGGGATGATTCCGGAACACGCTATGACGTACCGTTGAAGATGGCCGAAAAGATGCAGGGTAAGTATTTCTTTATCCCTGCGCCCCTGTACGCCGACACCCCACAGGATAAAGCGATGTGGGTGCAGCATAAGGTTTACCAGCGCGTCATCGATCGTGCATTACAGGCGGACGTAGCCTTTGTGGGTATCGGCGAAGTGATGCCAGGCTGTCCGTTGAATGCCGAGGGGTTTATCACTGACGCGCAGGTCAAGGCGCTAAATGGGCGCGGCGTGGTTGGCGAAATGCTCGGTCACTTTTTCAATCAGCAGGGTGAACGGGTCTGGGGCGAAACGGATGAGCTACTGACCAGCGTGCGGCTGGAAAGCCGGACTCAGCGCAAAATCATTGGCTTTGCGGGGAGCGAGCGCAAGTATCCGGCCATCCGTGCCGCATTACAGGGCGGCTGGATATCCGGACTGGTGACCGATGAGGATACGGCGCTCAAGCTACTGCAGAAGTGATATCGAAGCAAAAATGCAGAGATGGGACAGAACACAGCGCCCTCTCAAATCCGGCTCGCACTGATACTGCGCAGGGCACGTTCCACCAGTGCCCTGCGTCCATCGTCTTAACTCACAGGTAACCGTTACTTCAGCGATCCCTTGAGAAACTGCTGTAAACGCGGGCTTTTCGGACTGCCGAACACGTCCGCAGGTGGCCCCTGCTCTTCGATTTTGCCCTGATGCAGGAAAATCACGTGGCTGGAGACATGGCGGGCAAACTCCATCTCATGGGTCACCACCACCATAGTTTTGCCCTCCTCCGCCAGCTTTTGCATGATGCGCAGCACTTCACCGACCAGTTCCGGATCCAGCGCCGAGGTCGGCTCATCAAACAGCAATACCTCCGGCTCCATCGCCAGTGCGCGCGCAATCGACACACGCTGCTGCTGCCCCCCAGAGAGGTGCACCGGATACTTGGCCTGCGCCCGCCCATCAATACCCACTTTATCGAGGTAGCGGATGGCCCGCTCACGCGCTTCTGCTTTGCTCAGCCCCAGCACCTGAATTGGCGCTTCCATGACGTTTTCCAGCACGGTCATGTGGCTCCAGAGATTGAAATGCTGGAACACCATAGTCAGACTGGTGCGCAATGCGCGCAACTGCTCTTTGTCAGCGACTTTCAGCTGACCATCTTTGTCACGGACCAGCGTGATGTGTTGGTTATTAACCACGAGGGTGCCTTCACTCGGTTTTTCGAGGAAGTTGATGCAGCGTAAAAAGGTACTTTTTCCTGAACCGGACGATCCAATGATACTGATCACATCGCCGGCTTTCGCAGTTAACGAGACCCCTTTCAGCACTTCATGTTCACCGTAACGTTTATGCAATTCGGTGACGCTTAATTTATTGTCAGCCATAGTTCTACTCAATGCGATGAAGAGGGTTTCACGTGGGCCAGCCAGCGACGTTCCGCCAGACGGAACAGGCTGATCAACACGTAAGAGATAATCAGGTACAACACTGCCGCCAGACCAAAGGCGGTAAACGGCTGATAAGTTGCTGAGTTAATGTCCCGTGCGACTTTCAGCAGATCCGGCACCGTGGCGGTGAAGGCTAGTGCCGTGGAGTGCAGCATCAGAATCACCTCGTTGCTGTAGACCGGCAGAGCCGTACGCAGCGCGGAAGGCAGGATAATGCAGCGATAGAGTTTAAAGGTGGAGAAACCGTAAGCCCGCGCCGCCTCGATCTCACCGTGAGGAACCGAGCGAATCGCACCCGCAAAGATTTCCGTGGTGTACGCGCAGGTATTCAGGGTAAAGGCGAGCAGCGTACAGTTCAGGCCGCTGCGGAAAAAGGCGTTCAGCAGTTCGGTGCCTTTGACAATTTCCAGCGTGTACATGCCGGAGTAGAAGACCAGCAGCTGCACATAGAGCGGCGTGCCGCGAAATACGTAGGTAAAGAGCCAGACCGGAAAGCTGATAAACCGGTTTGACGAAACCCGGGCTATCGCCAGCAGAATAGCCAGACAGCCGCCAATGGTGACTGAGAGAATTAACAGCCACAGGGTGATAGCCACACCGGTAAAACGATAACCGTCTGTCCAGAGCAGCGATTTCCAGTATTCCTGAATAATCTCAATCATAACTCGCCCTCTTCACACCGACCGTATAGCGACGGTTCAGCCACCACAGCACACCGTTCGACAGCGTGGTGAACACCAGATAAATCACACCGGCGACAATGGCGAAGTAGAACGGCTGCCAGGTACTTTTCCCCGCCAGCTGCGTCGCCTTCACCACATCTTCCAGTCCCAGCAGCGAAACCAGCGCAGTGGCTTTCAGGATCACCTGCCAGTTATTTCCGATGCCCGGCAGCGCATAGCGCATCATGGCCGGAAACAGAATGCGGCGGAACACCTGCGCGCCGGTAAAGCCAAACGCAGTGGCCGCTTCAATCTGCCCTTTTGGCACCGCCATAAAGGCGCCGCGGAATGTTTCGGTGAAGTAAGCGCCATAAATAAAGCCGAGCGTGATGATACCGGCTACCATTGGATCGATATCAAACTGCGCCATGCCCAGTGCGTCGGTAACCTGGTTGAGGACAATCTGCAGACCGTAGAAGATTAGCAGCATCAGTACGAGGTCTGGCACGCCACGAATCAGCGTGGTGTAGCCTTCAAAGATCATCGCCAGTGGCCGGCTGCGCGACAGTTTCGCGCCTGCGCCAATCAGGCCCAGCAGCACTGCCAGCACGACGGAGGTGAGCGCCAGCTCCAGCGTCACCAGCGTGCCCCGAAGAATTACATCAGAATAGCCATACAGCATTAAGAGGGTCCTGTCGTGGGGTGAAAACGAAACGCTGCCCGCCAGCGAGACGGGCAGTTTAGCTTTACCTCTCCGTTGCAGATGCCATCCGCCATTAGCGGGTCGGCTCCGGTTTCTGCACCAGGCAGAACCGGCTCAGGCCCGACACAACGGCAGCCGGGTCACAGAGGGTAAAGCGACAGGATGGTTAGTCGCCGTACACATTGAAATCGAAGTATTTCTTCGCAATCTTGTCGTAGGTGCCATCTTTACGCATGTCAGCAAAGGCTTTATCGATGGCGGCTTTGAGTTCGCTGTCATCTTTACGCAGTCCCATCCCGGTTCCGACGCCAAAGATCTTGTCATCTTTCACGGATGGACCGGCGAAGGCGTAGTTTTTACCCACTGGCTGCTTCAGGAAACCTTCGCTGGCCTGCACTTCATCCTGGAAGGCCGCATCAATACGACCGGCATTCAGATCCTGATAGACCAGATCCTGGTTAGCATAAGGGGTGACGTTAACCCCTTTTGGCCGCCAGTTCTGGTTGGCATAGGTTTCCTGCGTAGTGCCCTGCAGCAGACCGATGTTTTTGCCTTTCAGCGACTCAATGGTCGGCTCAATTTTCGATCCCTTCGGTGCCACTAAGCGGGCGTTAGCGGCGTAGAGTTTTTCGGAGAAGGCAATCTCTTCCTGACGTTTTGCTGTGATGGAAAGTGAGGAGATGATGGCATCAATTTTCTTCGCTTTCAGGGAAGGGATCAGCGCATCAAAGTCGCTTTCAACGTAGGTACATTGGGTATGAATGCGTTTACAGATTTCGTTAGCGAGATCGATATCGAAGCCCACTAATTTGCCTTGCGCGTCTTTCGACTCAAACGGTGGGTAAGTTGGATCTGTGCCGATACGGATTGAACCCGGCACTGCCGCGAAGACGCTGGCAGCACTGGTTAAGCCCAGCATCAGGGAAAGAGCCAGAACACGCTTTTTCATAGATTACCCTCAAGTGAAGTGCTTTTTGTTATGTGGTTCGTGATGTGTTTGCGCAAAGTAATTTGCATGTTTCATGCCAGTTCTGCAAGTTATCCACGCCGTTAACGTGATGACAGACAGGCGAAAACGCTGTGTTTGTGAGGGGAATATAGCAGTGAAGTAAAAGAGAAAAAGCGACGTTGTTAACTTTTGGTGCGTCAAATGCACGAAGAGTGATCCGAGGCGCGCTTATGCACTAAATAAGTGCGCCGACGGGACTTTATGCACCCTGCCAGCGCATAAAGAGATCTTCCGGTAATTCGATATCGAACTGGTCAATTACCCGGTTAACAGTCTGGTCAATGAGCTGATCGATGGTTTCGGGCCGATGATAAAACGCCGGCACGGGCGGCATGATAATGGCACCCAGTTCAGCCGCGGTGGTCATCATCCGCAGGTGGCCGACATGCAGCGGGGTTTCGCGTACGCACAACACCAGCTTACGCTGCTCTTTTAATACCACATCAGCCGCACGGGTCAGCAATGAGTCACTATAGCTGTGCACAATACCTGAAAGCGTTTTCATCGAGCAGGGTAAAATCGCCATGCCCAGCGTTTTAAACGATCCCGAGGAGATATTTGCTGCAATATCGCGCACGTCATGCACCACATCGGCGAGCGCCTGCACGTCACGCAGCGAATAATCGCTCTCCAGCCCCAGAGTCTGACGTGCTGCCTGACTCATGACCAGATGCGTTTCTACCTCTTCCACCTGCTGCAATACCTGCAGCATGCGCACGCCATAGATCACCCCGCTTGCGCCAGAGATGCCAATGATGAGTCGTTTCATATTTCAACCTTATATCAGCCAATGCGCCATCATACGCGGCCAGCGGGTTTCTGAAAACAAACAGGGCGGGATTGCTCCCGCCCTGCTTTATGCTGCCCGACTATGGATGGGTATCAGCCTTCGTTGTGCAGCTCAAGGTTTTCGACTTCGTTCTGGCGCTGAAGCGCTTTGGCATCATCATTACGCAGCGACTCCAGATACTCCAGATACTGCTGGTCGACATCTTTCGTCACGTAAATGCCGTTGAATACCGAACACTCAAATTGTGCAATGTCCGGATTCTCTTCACGCACCGCTTCGATCAGATCGTCCAGGTCCTGGAAAATCAGTGCATCGGCTTTAATCAGCTGGCGAATCTCTTCCACCTCGCGGCCGTGCGCAATCAGTTCCGTGGCGCTCGGCATATCGATGCCATAGACGTTCGGGAAACGAATTTCCGGTGCTGCTGAGGCCAGGTAAACGCGTTTTGCACCCGCTTCACGCGCCATCTCAATAATCTGCTCTGAAGTCGTGCCGCGCACGATAGAGTCATCCACCAGCAGCACATTCTTATCACGGAATTCAGCGCGGTTCGCGTTGAGCTTGCGGCGTACCGCGCTGCGACGTAACTGCTGTCCCGGCATGATAAAGGTACGACCAACGTAGCGGTTTTTTACGAAACCCTGACGATAAGGCTTATCGAGAATACGCGCAATTTCCAGCGCGATATCGGTAGAGGTTTCCGGAATCGGAATCACGACATCGATATCGAGATCTTCCCACTCACGGGCAATTTTCTCGCCCAACTTGGTGCCCATGCGGACACGGGCGCTGTAGACGGAGATTTTGTCCAGGAAGGAGTCCGGACGCGCAAAATAGACATACTCGAACAGGCACGGATTGCTTTTCGGGTTTTCAGCACACTGGCGGGTCGAAAGCTGGCCGGCTTCAGTGACATAAACCGCTTCACCCGGTGCAACGTCACGGATGAACTCAAAGCCCAGCGTATCCAGCGCGACGCTCTCAGAAGCGACCATATACTCGGTGCGGCCATCGGCGATAACGCGCTTGCCCAGCACCAGCGGACGGATGCCGTTAGGGTCGCGGAAGGCAACCATGCCGTGGCCGATAATCATCGCTACGACGGCGTAGGCACCGCGAACCTGCTGATGTACTGCAGCCACCGCAGCAAAAATGTTGTCAGCTTCCAGCGGATCGTTTTGAAAACGATCTAACTCCTGCGCAAAGATATTCAGCAGGATTTCAGAATCTGAGGTGGTATTAACGTGACGGCGACCCTTTTCAAACAGGTGCTTTCGCAGCACATGGGCGTTGGTCAGGTTACCGTTGTGCGCCAGGGTGATGCCATACGGGGAGTTTACATAGAATGGCTGTGCTTCAGAGGCACTGGAGCTGCCCGCGGTGGGATAACGCGCGTGACCGATCCCCATATTGCCCTGCAATCGCTGCATGTGGCGTGCTTCGAAAACGTCGCTGACCAGGCCGTTTGCCTTTCGCAGGCGAAAACATTTCAGCGCATCGATAGTACAAATGCCTGCGGCATCCTGCCCGCGGTGCTGGAGCACCGTTAACGCGTCATAGATCGACTGGTTGACCGGCATGAAACCGGTGATACCGACAATACCGCACATGTTGTCATTTCCTCATTTAGCCGCACACCCGGTCACATCACCGGGGTAAAAAACTCGACGTGCTTTTCAGGTAATCAAAGAACCACCTGATGATATAACTGAACTCGGGAATGAGTTGAGACTGTTGCCAGTCCGGACTTTTGGAAAAGCCAGTGAATGTATCAAGGAAGAACAGCAAAGCGGCTACGATCAGCACACCACGCAACGCCCCGAAACAGACGCCCAACACCCGGTCGGTTCCCGACAGGCCGGTTTTTTCCACCAGCGTGCCGATAACGTAGTTCACAATGGCGCCCACAATCAGAGTCGCCACAAACAGCACACCGATGGCGATACCGTTACGAACCAGTTCGTCGTCAAAACCTGTAAACCAGACTGCAAGGTAGGCGTAGTAATGACTGGCGACAAAAAACGCGCATCCCCAGGTAACGAGAGATAAGGCTTCCCGGACAAACCCACGAACCAGGCTGACCAGAGCCGAAAAACCAACTACCGCAATAATGACGTAATCAATCCAGATCATGAACTCTTCCAGCGCCAGTGCAATTGCACCCCTGCATCCAGTTCGGGGCGCATTCTAACAGAAAAAGAAAACGTTTGCGTAGCGGTTTTCTTTTTCTGCATCCATAAAAAAGGCGATGAAAAAAACCGCAATCGCCCATGTGATTTTCAGCCAGACAGGCCGTTGAAAATTGTCACTATTTTATGCAGCGGTGCGCGTTAAGCGCACTGCCTGCCCGGCAAAAGACGCTGCCTGTTACTGCTATCGGCAGCGCCAATGGCCGGTTTAGCGGGCGCTGTACGGCTTAACAACACCGCCCAGTCCTGAGATGCTTTTCAGTTCACCCACCGCGCCTTGCATTTTAGCTTTCGAGGCATCAGGGCCAACGTAGATACGGGTAATCTGGCCCTGAACCGGCGTTGACGGCACGGTAAAGGCGCGATAGCCCGACAGCCGCAACTGCGCGACAATCTCATTCACTTTGCTGGCGTTTTTCAGCGCACCTAACTGCACCACATAAGCCTGACCCGCCGGAGCCGTGGTTTCTGCCGCTTTTGGCGCTTCTTCCTGCTTCGGCTGCTCAACCGCTTTAGGTTGCTCAACCGGCTTCGGTTTGGGCTGCTCGACGACTTTTGGCTTCTGCTGTTCAACCGGCTTCTGCTTAGGCTGCTCGGTGGCCTTTGGTTTCTGCTGCTCTGCCACTTTCGGCTTCGTCACCGTTTGCGCAGGCACAGACTGATGAACCGGCGGCGGCGAGACCACGACCGGATCGCTCTCTTCATCCGGCTGCGTCCGTCCCTGCTCCGCCGTGGCGCTGGTTTTACCATTGCCATTGCTGCTATTGACGGCACTGCCTGCGCCTTCCGGCGGCTGAGCGGGCAGCGACTGGGTGACCGGCGGCACCATTTCGCTGTCCTGCTGATCGTCAGGTTTCGGCACCAGCGGAATGGCGGCGAACTCCTCTTTGTAATGCTTTTTCTGACCATCCAGCAGCCCTGGCAGCACAATCACGCCAACGGCGACCAGAATAACGGTGCCGACTAAACGGTTCTGAAACTTACTTGCCACGTCCTTTCTCCGCTTCAATCGATTCCATGACCTGTGCCACCGTGTGGAATGAACCACAGACCAGCACAGTGTCCTGCGGCACAGCCCGCTCGCGCGCCTGCTGCCAGGCCTTTTCAACCGATCCAAAGGCCTCGCCCTGCGGCAGCGCGTCCAGCAGTTGCTCTGCACTGGCACCGCGCGGACCGTCAAGCGGTGCACAGTACCAGGCATCAACCATTGGAGCCAATGCCGCGAGCGTTCCGGCGATATCTTTATCATGCAGCATGCCCACGACGGCATGCACGTTGCCGCGTTTCGGCAGCGTCGCCAGTCGCGACGCCAGATAGCCTGCCGCGTGCGGGTTATGAGCGACATCCAGAATCACGCGCGGTGATTCACTTATCGTCTGAAACCGCCCTGGCAGCATCGCCAGCGGCAGGCTGGCACGAATCTGCATCTCACTGACATCAAGCCCAGAGACCCGCAGCGCCACCAGCGCGGTCGCCGCGTTAGGCAGCGGTACCTGAGGCAGCGGCAGATCGTTCAGCTCGCCCTGCGCATCACGCAGCGACCAGCTTTCGGCCTGGGCATGCCAGGACCAGTCGCGGTTGCGCTGTAACAGCTGAGCGCCTTTTTCCTGCGCGACCACAGCGATGCTGTGTGGCATATCAGGTTCGCCAACTACCGCCGGTTTCCCTGCCCGAAACACACCCGCTTTCTCTCGCCCGATGCTTTCGCGATCCGGACCCAGCCAGTCGGTGTGATCCAGCGCGATGCTGGTGACGACGGCGACATCTGCATCCACGATGTTGGTGGCATCCAGTCGTCCGCCGAGGCCGACTTCGAGGATCACGACATCCAGTTGTGCCTGGCGGAACAGATTCAGCGCGGAAAGCGTGCCGAATTCAAAGTAGGTCAGCGAAATATCAGCCCGTCCGGCTTCAATCTCCGCAAAGCTGGCGCAGTGCTGCGCTTCACTCAGCTCCTTGCCCTGAACACGGACGCGTTCGGTATAGCGCACCAGATGCGGCGAGCTGTAGACGCCTACGCGGTAGCCTGCAGCAATCAGTAGCGTTTCCAGGGTGCGACAGGTGGTGCCTTTGCCATTGGTACCGGCCACGGTAAAGACAAACGGAGCGGGTTTCAGCAGGTCGAGGCGTTGTGCAACCTGACAAATACGGTCCAGACCCAGTTCGATGGCCTGAGTATGCAGGTGCTCAAGATAATAAAGCCACGTGGCCAAAGGCGACGTGGCTTGAGGAAGGTGAAGATTGTCCATATGTCCCGTTTTGCTTATTTATACCTGGCAGACTGGTGCTGCGGTATACGGTGCATTGGTAAGAGGCGCGACAGGCGCGCCTCTCTATCTCCTGTCAGGCCTCGTTGCTTTCCGATTCAGTCGTCGCGGGAGCGGACGGTTCACCGTCATGCAGCGGTGCCGGCAGGTTCATCATTTTGGCCAGCAGGCTTGCCAGTTTATAGCGCATTTCCGGGCGGCGGATGATCATATCAATCGCGCCCTTCTCAATCAGGAACTCACTGCGCTGGAAGCCCGGCGGCAGTTTTTCACGCACGGTCTGCTCGATGACACGTGGGCCGGCAAAGCCAATCAGCGCTTTAGGCTCCGCAACATTGAGGTCACCCAGCATGGCGAAACTGGCCGAAACCCCCCCCATGGTCGGGTCAGTCAGCACAGAAATATACGGAAGACCACGCTCCTGCATTTTTGCCAGTGCCGCACTGGTTTTCGCCATCTGCATCAGCGACTGTAGCGCTTCCTGCATACGGGCACCGCCACTGGCGGAGAAGCAGATCAGCGGACAGTTATCTTCCAGCGCCTGCTCAACTGCACGTACAAAGCGTGCACCAACGACAGAGCCCATTGAACCGCCCATAAAGGCAAATTCAAACGCTGCCGCAACTACCGGCATACTGTGCAGCTGACCTTTCATCACGACCAGCGCATCTTTCTCGCCGGTATCTTTCTGTGCGGCGACCAGACGATCTTTATACTTCTTGGAGTCGCGGAACTTCAGAAGATCTTTGGGTTCAAGTTCACTGCCAAGCTCAACCATCGTGCCCTGATCGAGGACACTGTTGAGACGCTCACGCGCGTGCATACGCATGTGATGGTCACACTTCGGGCAGACCTCAAGGTTACGCTCCAGCTCGGCGCGGTAAAGAACCTGGCCACAACTGTCACACTTGGTCCAGACCCCTTCCGGGATACTGGCTTTGCGCACAGGCGTTCCGGTGCTTTTATTAAGAATGCGTTCAATCCAGCTCATTGATGACCTTTCTGTTTAAAACTGACCTGGTCCAGTCGTCTTGATACTGCTGAAAACCGCTTCAGCAGACGGTAAATGTCGCTCATTAAACCACAACCTGTTCAGACTGTGGATAAAAATCTGGTCTTACCCCTGAGCGAAGTCTTACGGCAGCTTCTGCTGCTTAGCCTGACGGCGATGACGCCAGACTTCAATCACACCTGGCAGAATCGAGACCAGGATAATGCCCACAATCAACAGCTTCAGGTTTTCCTGCACCACCGGCAGATCGCCGAACAGGTAACCGGCATAGGAGAACAGCAGCACCCATAACAGCGCACCGGTCACGTTGAACAGTGCGAAATGGCGATAGGACATATGGCCCATACCGGCAACAAACGGCGCGAACGTACGGACGATCGGCACAAAGCGCGCCAGGATAATGGTTTTTCCGCCGTGACGGGCATAAAACGCATGGGTTTTATCCAGATGGCTGCGACGGAAAATTTTTGAGTTCGGGTTACTGAACAACCGTTCGCCAAACAGGCGACCAATGGTGTAGTTCACTGCATCGCCCAGCACCGCGGCTACCACTAACAGTGCCACCATCACATGCACATTGAGATCGTTACCCGGCAGTGCAGCCAGTGCACCCGCCACAAATAGCAGCGAATCGCCTGGCAGGAATGGCGTCACAACCAGCCCGGTTTCGCAGAACAGAATCAGGAACAAAATAGCGTAAATCCAGATACCGTACTGTGCAACCAGCTCGGCCAGATGCACATCGATGTGCAGAATAAAATCGACCAGAAAATGGAGAAACTCCATAGCGCGCCCTTTTAAGTCCTGAAAGTGAATTAATCCGTGAGGAACAACGGTCCCATCAACGGCTGTGGTAACGCAAAGTGGGATGGGTAATCCACCGCCACCAGATACAACCCCTCTGCCCGGGCTGTGGCTGCGGCTAACGTCCGATCCTTCGCCGCCAGCAGCGTTGTCATCCATGACTCCGGCTTATTGCCGCAGCCTATCTCCATCAGGCTGCCCACGATATTGCGCACCATGTGATGCACAAAAGCGTTGGCTTTGATATCCACAATCACGTAGGGACCCTGACGCGTTACGCTGAGGTGAATCACGTTGCGCCAGGGTGTACGTGACTGGCACTGCACCGCGCGGAATGAGGTGAAATCATTCTCGCCTAACAGACATTGCCCGGCGCGCTGCATCTTCTCTGCATCCAGTGGATGATAAAAGTGTGTCACGCCCTGTGCCAGCACTGCCGGACGCAGACGCTGATTGTAGATCAGGTAGCGATAGCGTCGGGCCGTGGCGCTGAAGCGGGCATGGAATTCATCCGGCACCGCTTTCACCCAGCGCACTGCAATATCTGGCGGCAGATTGGCATTCACGCCCAGCGTCCAGGCGCCATCAGGTCGCTGCGACGTGGTCTCGAAATGAACCACCTGCCCCGTGCCGTGCACGCCCGCATCGGTGCGGCCAGCACAAAAAATGCTGACCGGATGATCGGCGACTTTCGACAGCGCGCGCTCTACCTTCTCCTGTACGCTGCGGACTTCATTCTGGCGCTGCCAGCCGTAGTAACGACTGCCGTCATACTCGATGCCGAGCGCCAGTTTTTGCGTCTGACCATCGGACATGCTTACAGATACTCCTGAACCAGTTTCTCAGCGGTTTTCACCGCCATCAGCGCGCCGCCAAAACGAATGTTGTCCGCCACTGACCAGAACTGCAGCAGCTCCGGAATACCGTAGTCGTTACGCACAGAACCGATGCTCAGTTCGCCGTTGCCAGACGCATCCGTCACCGGCGTCGGCACGTCATCCTCTTCGCTCAGACGAATATCGGACGCCAGCGCCAGCTCGGCCCGCGCTTCTTCCGCAGAGAGCGGGCGCAGGTTTTCGATATGTACAATCTGCGCATTACCGTAGAACACCGGAGCCTGTACGCTGCTGACCGCAATCGGTAAGCCTTCGTCCTGCAATACCTTACGCACCTGATCAATCAGACGACGTTCGCTTTCCACGCTGCCTTCTGCATCGGCCTGCTGGGGCATCAGGTTAAACGCCAGCTGACGACCAAAATGGTGTTCATCGGCCGGGATACCATTCAGCAGACGGGCACTTTCTCCGGCCAGCGCATCCACCGCCACTTTGCCGTAGCTGGAGACCGAGATCAGGTTAGTGACCTGTAAACGACTCAGACCGGCCGCATCGACCAGCGGTTTTATCGCGGTCAGCAGCTGGCTCACCAGGTTGTCCGCCACGCTGATGATGTTGCGATTACGATAATCGGCCAGTACCTGCGGGTTCACATCCGGCACCACCAGCGGCACATCAGGTTCCAGCGCAAACAGCTCGCTGCTGTCGATCACCAGACAACCCGCGTTGGCCGCTTCATCGGCAAAACGTGCCGAGGCATCACGGCCTGCCACGAAAAAGGCCAGCTGCGCCTGTGACCAGTCGAACGTCTCTGCGTTGTCGACCCGCACCGAGCGGCCCTCGTAACGCTTGATTTCGCCCGCGCTGTTTTCGCTGGCCAGCAAATACAATTCACCAACCGGGAACTGGCGTTCCGCCAGCAGTTCCAGTACAGCGTTCCCTACTGCGCCTGTTGCGCCCAGTAGCGCAATATTCCAGCCGTCAGACATGTTGGTTTACTCCAGACAATGACATAAAAACAGAAGGCGGTGATATTCACCGCCCAGGGATTCAGATTTATCCCCCCCGAAACCTGCCGCCACACTGGCAGGCATGGATTATGCGCGTTTTCTGGTCACCGACTGATTCAGTGCAGAAAACGGTCCCATGCCTGCAGCGCCCGTTACTTCGGGAAGTAGATTGCGTTAAAGCCCAGCTGGTTCAGCATCTCAGCCGTTGAGGCGTCATCACAGTTGACCTGCAGCGAAAACCACTCGCGGCGCTCCAGATACTGCTTGCGCAGGCGATCAAACTCGCCGGGTTTCGCCGCCACTTTACGTAGCGGGGCATCATCGCGGCGCACATCATACACCAGATGCACCAGGCGTTTCAGTGTTGGCTGATCCAGGGGACCATTCAGGGTGATTTCACTGAATTCCGGCTCCGGCAGTAAGGTACTAAGCGGCACCTGCTGCGGCTGACCGATAAAGTCGCACCAGGCTTCAAAGACCTGCGTGGTGCCACGTGCTTTGCCTTCCAGCGTGTAGCCCGCAATGTGCGGCGTGGCGATGTCGACCTTATCCAGCAGCGCCAGCGAGAGATCCGGCTCCGGCTCCCAGACGTCCAGCACCACGCTGAGGTCATGGCGCATGTTCATCACCTCCAGCAGCGCGCCGTTGTCCACGACCGGGCCGCGACAGGCGTTGATCAGAATGGTGTTGGGCTTCAGCGCCATCAGCAGCGCTACATCCGCCAGATGCCAGCTTTTGTAGGGGCCATCTTTAAACAGCGGCGTGTGGAAGGTCAGAATATCTGCCTGCTCTGTCACCGCCTCCAGTGACAGAAAATCGCCTTCGTCACCGCGATCGGCGCGTGGCGGATCGCACAGCAGGGTTTTAATGCCCCAGGCTTCCAGCCGCTTCTGCAGTCGCCCGCCAACGTTACCGACACCGACAATGCCGACTGTGCGGTCACGCAGCTCAAAACCATCGCGCTCCGCCAGCAGCAGCAGCGCAGAGAAAACATATTCCACCACCGCGATGGCGTTACAGCCGGGGGCAGCAGAGAACGTAATGCCCGCCTGCTGCAGCCAGTTCTCATCGATATGATCGGTGCCCGCCGTCGCGCTGCCGACAAATTTAACCGGCTTTCCAGCCAGCAGCGATTCATTCACCTGGGTGACAGAGCGCACCATCAGGCCATCGGCATCGGCCAGTTCAGCCACCGGCAGCGGACGCCCTGGCACCGCGACCACGTCGCCGGTGCGGCTGAATAACTCACGGGCATAAGGCATATTTTCATCGACCAGAATTTTCACCACGGCTTTCCTGTGTGTTACATGTGAGGCAATTATTCTGGCACAAAGCGACGCGTTAACCTAACCGCGCACGGTAGCGATCGGGCGTGGTGCCTGCCTGTTGCTGGAACATTACAATCAGCGCCGAGGCGGAACTGTAACCCAGCTCATGGGCGATACTCTGCACACTTTCTCCCTGCTCCAGCAGCACGATGGCACGCAGAAACCGCAGGCGCTGCCGCCACTCACCAAATGTCATATGCAGATGCTGCTGGCAGCGCCGCGCCAGCGTCCGTTCGGTCGTAAAGACCCGCGCTGCCCAGCCCGCCAGCGTGGTGTTATCGCCAGGGTGCGCTTCCAGCGCATGTAACACCGGTGCCAGAAATTTATCATCTGAAGTCGGCAGATAACTCTCCTGCACCTGCGCCAGCTTCAGACGATCGCACAGCACCTCGCACAGCCGCCACTGCGCATCCGTTGCGGGTTGCTCAATTTGCTGCTCAGCGAAATCGTCCATGATGGCATGTGCAATGGGATCCACCAGCATCAGACAGGCGCGCCGGGGTAAATCGGCGCAGAGCGATGCCGCCAGATTAAAGGTGCGGAACTGCGCCTGACGATGGTTATAGCTACTGTGCAGCTGACCTGGCGGGATCCAGACCGGAATGTCGGCTGGCGTCAGCAAGCGCTCGCCCTCGACCTGCATCTCCAGGACGTGGCTTTTTACCATGATCAGCTGGCCCCAGGCATGTGAATGTGGCAGATATTCGGTGCGGGCATTGGCCTGTTCATCGCGCATAAAGTAGCGTAACTGCGGCGCATTCACCGGCGGCTGGTAGGTCACTTTCAGGCTCATTCTGTCCGCTCATTCGCTCATTTTGTCCGATATTAACTATCTGGATAAATCCGGACAAGCGTACACTGCGCCTCATTAATAACGTGTAATGATGTATGGAGAGTCAGCATGTTTTTCCTTTACCCACTCTTTGCGGTGATGATCTGGTCGATCAACTCAATTGTCAGCAAACTGTCGGCCAGTGCGATCGATCCGGCAGCGATCTCATTCTATCGCTGGTTGCTGGCGCTGCTGGTGCTGACCGCCTTTGTGCTGCCTGGCGTGTGGCGCACGCATCAGACAATCAAACCGCACCTCTGGCGGCTGGCGATCCTTGGGCTGCTCGGCATGGTGCTCTATCAAAGCCTCGCCTATTATGCTGCACACAGCGTCAGCGCGCTCTTTATGGGCATTATCGGCGCGCTGATCTCGCTGCTCACCGTACTGCTGAGTGTGGTTATCCTGCGAATTGCGCCAACGCTCGGTATCCTGCTCGGCAGTATCATCTCTTTTTGCGGGCTGGTGTGGCTGGTCAGTGAGGGTGACGTGATGCAACTGCTGAATCACGGCATGGGCAACGGTGAACTGATGATGCTGGCCGCTTCCACTTCCTATGCGCTGTATGGCGTCCTGACTAAACGCTGGGCGCTGCCACTGCCAATCTGGCAGAGTCTCTATGTGCAGATCGTATTCGGCGTACTGCTGTTGCTGCCCGGCTTTTTACTGGCACCAGACGTGTCGCTTAACTGGCAAAATCTGCCACTGGTGGCGTTTGCCGGGCTGTTCGCCTCCATCATCGCGCCCTTCTTATGGATCCACGGCGTGCAGCGCCTGGGGGCCAGCACCACCAGCATCTTTATGAATCTGACGCCGTTGTTTACCGCACTGATCGCCGTACTGTTTCTGCATGAGCAACTGCATAGTTACCATTGGATTGGCGGGGGTCTGACGCTGGGCGGTGTGATACTGGCGCAGCGGCTGCGTACCCCTTTAACCCGGCATAAACCGGTAACTCAGCCACCATCCTGAATCGCACCCGCTGCAGATTACGGAGGATGGCTGCGGTGAGTAAAGATGCAGCTGAAGGTAGTGGTAAATAAAGGCGGCTGAGGTTCACAACTGAAGCATAAATCTCGCGCCGAAACGCGAGTCCCCCGTGGGATTTCCCGGGGGCTTTTGCTATCATGGCCTATTCGTTTTCCGGCGCACCCCACGCTGTTCTGTTTTCCCAAGGAATCCGCCATGCAACCTCTCAGCGGCCCCGGTGCGCCGGTCGATCGTTCATCTGTCAATCCGCAAACCGGCGTGCACCGTCACGGTTCTGTGGCGGGCGAACAACCTCTCTCCCCTGCCCAGCGCACGACGTTAGAGCGCCTGATCGTGCGTATCTTATCGCTCAGCAATCTTAAAGCGCCTGAACTCTGGGCGGGCGTCCGTCATGAAGTGGGTGTAAAGAGTGAAGCCGAGTTACAGTCGCGTCATTTTCCGGCTGCAGAACAGTATCTGAATAGTCGCCTGACGCAGGCGCAAAACGGCCATGGCACCCGCCAGCTGATGACTCAGCTCACTGAGTTGCTGCCGAAAGGTAATAACCGCCAGGCCGTCAGCGATTTTATCCGTCAGCAGTTTGGTCAGACCGTCCTGAGCGCGCTAAGCCAGGATCAGCTGCGCCAGATGCTGACGATGCTGCAGAATGGACAGATGACGATTCCCCAGCCGCAGCAGATCCGCGTCAGCGATCGCACGCTGCTGCCTGCCGAGCACCATACCCTGAATCAGCAGGTGGTGCGCCTGGCCGCTGCAACCGGCGAATCCACCGGTAAGCTGTGGTCGGCGGCGCTGAAACTGGTGAATCTGACCAGCGGCGACCCGATCCCTTCACGCCACTTCCCGCTGCTGACACAGTATCTGCAGGTGCGCCAGACGCTGAGTCAGCACAGTGCACCGACGCTGCAATTGCTGGAAGCGTCCCTGAAGCAGCCGCTCGATCAGCAGGAACGGCAGCAACTGGAAGATTACAGCCAGCAGCGTTTTCAGGCGACGCCGCAGATGGTTCTGACCACGGCACAGACGCAGGATCTGCTGAACTTCCTGTTCAGCCGTCGCGCTGACCGGGCAGAAAAACTTTTCGAGCAGCCGCTGGCACCCAGCGATATTAAACCTCAGCCGATCTGGTCACCCTTTGTTGCATCGCTGCCGCCCGCGATACAACCGCTGGCGCAGCGTCCCCTGCTGGGATTCTTTGTCGCACTGGTGGTCATCACCCTTTTACTCTGGCTGGTACTCTGAGTCAGCAACCGCAGGATGCTATGAGCGCGGCGGGAGGCCATTCGCCCGCTGCTTCACCCCAGGTCAGCGGATGACCGTCACGTTTCCAGAAATCCAGCCCGCCAATTAACTCCTTCACCTGAAATCCCAGCGATGCCAGTTTCCAGGCCGCTTTCGTCGAGCCGTTACAGCCAATACCGTCACAATAGGTGATAAACACTTTACTGCGATCGAGTCGCGCCGTTGTACTGGCATCCATTCCGCGATGCGGAAAGTTTATTGCGCCGCAGATATGACCGGTACGATAAGCCTCCGGCGCACGGGCATCGATCACCACTATTTCTGGTGCCTGACGGGCCAGGTCGTCTGCCAGATCCCAGGCGTCGGTGTAATAAGCGAGTTTTGCCTGCAGATAATCGAGGCTTTGCTGCGGCGTGGCGGCCGGAATCTGTAAAACCGATGACATAGCGATTCTCCTGTTGTGGTGAAGTCGCAGTTTACGGCAAAGTGGACTGCTTACTGATACCCATTATCCAGCACGGTTAAGACCCATATGCCTTCACCACTGTTACAACTTTTCCAGCACCAGGCCAGTGGCGGCGTGCGTGAGCGGCTCTGCTCTACCCTGCGGCTGGCGATCAACCGTCACCATTTGCACGCCGGTCAGCAGTTACCCTCCAGCCGGCAGCTGGCGCAGGATCTGCAGGTGTCTCGTGTGACGGTGGAAGCCGCCTACGGACAGCTGGAAAGTGAGGGCTACCTGCGTCGCGAAACGGGTCGCGGCACCTTTGTGGCTATCATCATCCCCGCCAGCCCCCTATCCGCACCGGTACGGCCTCAGCCCGCCCGTTTTTCGGCGCGGGGCCAGCAGGTACTGGCAACCGGCGGCTGCCAGGATCCCCCATTTCCACACGCATTCGCCGCCGGTTCACCGGAATTACGCGCTTTTCCCCACGACACCTGGCGGCGCCTGAGCAACAGCGTGCAGCGTTCAATGGGCAGCGCGGCAATGGGATACGGCGATCCCTGCGGCTATATGCCGTTACGCAGCGCACTCGCTGATTATCTGGCGCTCTCACGCGGCGTAACGTGCCAGCCGGAGCAGGTCATCATTCTGACCAGTTCACAACAGGCGCTGCAGTTGCTCACGATGATGTTCGTCGATCCTGGTGATGAGGTATGGATGGAGGAGCCAGGCTATCCCGGAGCACGCAATGCCTTTATGGCCGCAGGTGCACAGGTGCGCGGGATTGCGGTTGATACCGAAGGTGCCCTGCCCGCCAGCGGCAGTGCAAAGCTGATGTATCTGACGCCATCGCATCATTACCCTACCGGCATCACGCTCAGCCTGCCGCGGCGTCTGGCATGGATCGACTGGGCGCAGCGAAACCAGTGCTGGTTAATCGAAGATGACTACGACAGTGAGTTTCATTACGACGAACGGCCTGTTCCTGCGCTTCAGGGACTGGATCGCCATCAGCGGGTGATCACGCTGGGCACCTTCTCAAAGTCGCTGTTTCCCTCTCTGCGTCTGGCCTGGATGGTGGTGCCGCCCGCGCTGATTACACCCATGGGTCAGGCACGCAGCGTGCTCGATGGGCACAGCGCCCTGCTGCCACAGGCTGTCACCGCCGCCTTCCTGCAGCAGGGACATTTCGCCAGCCATCTGCGGCTGATGCGTCAGCTCTATCGCAGTCGTCGCGATCGCTTACTTGAGCAGATCGAGCAGCGGCTCTCGCCATGGCTCTCGCCATGGCTCACGCCGTTAGCCAGCGGCGGCGGATTACAGCTGACGGTGAAATTGCAGAAGGACGAAGCACGCTTAACCGCGCTGGCGGCACAAGAAGGTCTGCTATTACCACGTCTCAGCCCGCTCTATGCAGGACCTGCGCCTCAGCAAGGCTGGCTGCTGGGCTTTGCCGCGCTGGCGCCTGACGAGATTGTGGCAGGATGCGATAAGTTGCTGCGGCTGCTGCAGCGGGAGGCTTAGTACCGAGGGGTAAACGAGGTCACGCAGAGGGGCTGAAAAACAAAAAGGGCCGGCAAGCCGGCCTTTCAGCGTACTGACGTAATGATTATGCCTGATATTTACGCAGGGTCAGGGTGGCGTTGGTGCCGCCGAAACCAAAGCTGTTAGACATCACGGTGGTCAGCTCTTTTTCCATCGGCGCAGTGACGATGTTCATACCGGTTGCGGCAGCGTCCAGCGAGGTGATGTTGATGCTTGGCGCAATAAAGCCATGCTCCAGCATCAGCAGCGAGTAAATCGCTTCCTGCACGCCAGCGGCACCCAGTGAGTGGCCGGTCATCGCTTTGGTCGCTGAAATGTAAGGCGTGTTATCGCCAAACACTTCACGAATCGCACCCAGCTCTTTCACATCACCTACCGGAGTAGAGGTTCCGTGGCTGTTCAGATAGTCGATTGGCGTATCGACACCGTTCATCGCCATCTTCATGCAGCGCACTGCGCCTTCACCTGATGGGGCAACCATATCTGCACCGTCTGACGTCGCGCCGTAACCAACGATTTCGGCATAGATGTGCGCACCACGTGCCAGCGCATGCTCCAGCTCTTCAACCACCACCATGCCACCACCACCAGCGATAACAAAGCCGTCGCGCTCATTGTCATAAGTACGTGACGCTTTCTCAGGCGTGTCGTTGTAACGGGTAGAAAGCGCGCCCATGGCGTCGAACTCACAGGCCATTTCCCAGCACAGCTCTTCGCCGCCGCCCGCAAAAACGATATCCTGTTTGCCAAGCTGAATCTGCTCAACGGCATTACCGATACAGTGCGCAGAGGTGGCACAGGCGGAGCTAATCGAGTAGTTTACGCCATGAATTTTGAATGGCGTGGCGAGGCAGGCAGAAACGCCAGAGGCCATCGCTTTGGTGACCACATAGGGGCCAACCGCTTTCAGGCCACGTGGGCTGCGCATAGCATCCGCACCAAACACCTGGAAGCGAGGAGAACCGCCGCCTGAACCCGCAATCAGACCCACGCGTGGGTTGCTCTGATACATTTCAGTGGTAAGGCCGGAATCTTTAATCGCTTCTTCCATGGAAAGATAAGCATAGATGGACGCATCACTCATAAAACGCACAACTTTGCGATCGATGAGGCCGGAGGTATCTAATTTAACGTTACCCCAGACGTGACTACGCATGCCGGAATCTTTCATCTCTTCAGAAAAGGTGATGCCAGAGCGTCCTTCACGCAGAGATGACAGCACCTCTTGCTGGTTATTACCAATACTGGAAACGATCCCTAAGCCAGTAATCACAGCACGTTTCATTCAATCTTCCTCATCCACTTCTTCTTAATTGGCTTGCACTCTAGCGTACACTTGTACGCCGAACAAGTCCGATCAGCTATTTCCTTTTGTAAATTTGCGTCATGTCACGTGGGTCGCTAGAATCGCGCCACTGCCTGAAAAACGAGCCTTTACCGTGAAATTAACCCCGGTTGAACATGCACAGCTGAACTGGAATGAACAGGGTACACCTGTTTCCCGAGCGTTTGGTGACGTCTATTTCTCTAATGACAATGGTCTGGAAGAGACACGCTATGTCTTCCTTGGCGGCAACGGTTTTCCCGCGCGTTTTGCAGAGCATCCGCGCGATCTGCTGATTGTGGCGGAAAGCGGATTTGGCACCGGCCTCAACTTTCTGACGCTGTGGCAGGCGTTCGATGCGTTTCAGCGTGAACGGCCCGATGCCACGTTAAAACGTCTGCACTTCATCAGCTTTGAGAAGTTTCCGTTAACCCGTGAAGACCTGGCTGCTGCGCAGCAGCACTGGCCGGAACTGGCTCCCTGGGCGGAGGCACTACAGGCGCAGTGGCCTGCGGCCCTGCCCGGCTGTCAGCGCCTGCTGTTTGACGGCGGACGCATCACGCTCGACCTGTGGCTGGGCGATATTAACCAGCTGATGGGAGAGCTGGATGAGAGCCTGCATCGTCAGGTGGATGCCTGGTTCCTGGATGGTTTCGCGCCGTCGAAGAACCCGGATATGTGGACGCCAGCGCTGTTCGGCATGATGGCAAAGCTGGCGCGTCCACAAGGGACCTTCGCAACCTTTACCGCCGCAGGCATCGTCCGGCGCGGCCTGCAGGAGGCAGGTTTTGCCGTCATCCGCCGCAAGGGATTTGGACCGAAGCGCGAAATGCTGTGCGGGCCGTTGCAGGATGCGCCTCCGTTACCCAGCCCGCAGCCCTGGTATCATCGTCAATCTGCGGAGCAGCGTGATGTAGCCCTGATTGGCGGCGGCGTCGCCAGTGCCACCTTAGCGCTGGCGCTGCTGCGTCGCGGCTGGCGGGTCACGCTTTACTGCGCCGACGAAGCACCCGCGCTGGGCGCGTCCGGTAATCGTCAGGGCGCGCTCTATCCGCTGCTCAACCAGCACGACCCGGCGCTCGCCACCTTTTTCCCGGCGGCCTTCAGCTTCGCCCGACGGCTCTACGATCAGTTAACCGTCAACTATGAGCATCACTGGAGCGGCGTGCTTCAACTGGGCTGGGATGAGAAAAGCCGTAAGAAGATTGATCAGATGCTGGCGATGGGCTTGCCTGACTCTATCGCTCGTGGCGTGGATGTCGCAGCGGCGGAGAAACTGGCGAATGTTGACCATGGCTGTAGCGGCATTTTCTATCCTGAAGGTGGCTGGCTCTCACCGGCCGAACTGACCACCGCAATGCTGGCTTATGGCGAAACCCAGGGCTTACGCATTCACTGGCTGCACCGGATAAGCGGTCTTTCACGGGATGATGATCACTGGACGCTGACGTTCAGCGATCGCCCGGTGGTCCGTCATCCGACGGTGGTGCTGGCTAACGGCCATGCGATTGCCGACGTTGCGCAGAGCGCCCCGCTGCCGACCTATCCGGTGGCCGGTCAGGTGAGCCATGTTCCGTCAACCCCGGGCCTCGACGCGCTGCAGACCGTGCTCTGTTACGACGGCTACCTGACACCCGTCAGCCCGCAGTTTGGCACCCACTGTATCGGTGCCAGCTATCATCGTGGCGAAACCGCAACGGATTACCGGGAAGAGGATCAGCAGGAGAACCGCAGCCGACTGCTGGATTGCCTGCCTGACCGTCGCTGGGCAGAGAGCGTGGATGTCAGTGACGGCGAGGCGAGAATGGGTGTGCGCTGCGCCACGCGGGATCATCTGCCGATGGTGGGCGGCGTGCCGGATTATGACGCCACGCTTATGCAGTACGCTGATTTACCGGCTCAGCTGGCCGCAAGTCACGATATCGCTGATGCGCCCGATCTGGCGGGCCTGTATCTGTTTGGTGCACTGGGATCGCGCGGCCTGTGCAGTGCGCCGCTGGCAGCCGAAGTGCTGGCAGCCCAACTGACGGGCGAACCGCAGCCGCTGGACGCGAGTACACTGGCAGCGCTTAATCCGAATCGTTACTGGGTAAGGAAATTACTGAAGGGAAAAGCAGTTTAGCCGATGCTGAGGGCGGCACGCCGCCCTGCAGCGTTATGCGGAGAGCTGGCGTGCCTGAACAAACAGGTTGTCCCACATTCCGACCACTAATGCCTGGTCGCGCGGTGAGAGTTCTCCGGCAGCAATAGCATTTTGCAGACTGCGGGAGACCTGAATCTGCAGTGCTTCTGGCGTATGTTCGCCCAGTTGCTCTACTTCGGCCACAGCCAGTGTCAGATGCCCGCGCAGATAACCGCTGGCGAACAGCTCATCGTCACTGGCATGCTCGACCATGTCGTCAATCAGGGCCAGAATACGCGCTTCAAATTCTGCGATCATCTCAATTCCTCTATTAATAATGCCTTCCTGCATCACAGATCGTCCGGCCAGGGAAACTGCGACGCGGTGAGTGAAGGCCTGCCATAAAATTCCGCCAGAGCGGTAATAAAACGCGCGGGACGGTCGGGAATGCCCGACGTTAGATAGCTCATGACCTGAGCATGCACTTTACGCTGGAACGCAATGCGATCCGGCTCACAATCTCCGTCGAGATTGTCACAACTCACGTTGAAGGGAAAGCCTGCCGCCATACAAAACATCCACTCCAGTGCCTGCGGCTTCACTTCAACCGCTTCAAACTGACTTTGGGTCAGCGCATCGCGGCCATCCGGGCAGTACCAGTAGCCAAAATCGACCAGTTTGCGGCGTGCTTCACCGGCAATGCACCAGTGAGAGATCTCATGCAGGGCGCTGGCGTAAAAGCCGTGGGCAAAGACCACGCGGTTCCACGGCGACTCTGCATCAGCAGGAAGATAGATGGGTTCATCGTCGCCTTTAATCAGGCGGGTCTGAAATTCATCGCTGAAGCAGCGATCAAACAGCGTGACCAGCTGTTCATAATGATGGGTCAGGTTCATAACGGTATCGCGTTTCAGGTTACGAATGCAGCGTGGCCAGCCAGGCCAGAACGGCGCTGCCGTGGCTGTCCCACAGTAATTTAATGCTCATGACGGCAGAAACAATCACCACCATCGGGCGGATCAGTTTCTGTCCGCGGCTCAGCACCAGCCGCGCGCCCAGACGCGCGCCACAGAAGGCACCGAGCATCATAATCAGACCGGTCCCCCACAACACTTTGCCGCCGAACATAAAGAACAGCAGGCTGCCCATGTTTGAGGTGAAGTTGAGCACCTTGGCATGCGCGGTCGCTTTGGCCAGGTTATAGCCGCAGAGGGTAACGAAAGCCAGCGCATAAAACGAGCCTGCGCCCGGCCCGAAAAATCCGTCATAAAATCCCACTGCCCCGCCGCCCACCAGCGCATAAGGCAGGCCATGCAGGCGGCGTGCCTGATCGACTTCGCCCAGCGTTGGCATCAGCAGGAACCACAGGCCAATTGCGATCAAAAACAGCGGCAGCATCTGGCGCAGAAAATCAGCCTGCAGTCGCTGAATCAGTATCGCGCCCAGAATGGACCCCAGCAGCGTCATGGCGATATTCAGCCACTGCTCATTGAGATTGACCGCACCACGTCGGACAAAGTAAAGGCTGGCTGAAAACGAGCCGCCGACCGATTGCAGTTTATTGGTTGCCAGCGCCTGCGCCGGCGAGAGGCCCGCCGCCAGCAGTGAAGGTACTGTCAGTAGCCCCCCGCCACCGGCGATGGAGTCAATAAAACCGGCGAGCATGGCGATTAAAAACAGCAGCCCGACCAGCAGAGGGCTGACCACAAACCACTCCATGGAATCCCTTACAGTAGATGTTTATCCAGCAGAGCCTGACAGGCAGGCGGTAACGGCGGTGGCTCACGTTTCACCGGTGCGCCAGGACCCGGCTGTTTCGGCAGGAACCAGCTTTGCAGCTCTGCGCCACAACCATCGCCAGCCGGCGGTGCCGGCTGATCTTCACAGCCGATACTGCCCGCCGGGCAGCGCAGTCGCACATGCATGTGGGCACGATGCGCGAACCACGGGCGCACTTTCCGCAGCCAGTCGCGATCGTTACCCGCATCCGCACAGAGCTGCTTTTTAATCGCCGGATTGACGAAGATACGCGTAACATCGTCATCTTTTGCGGCCAGTTTAATCAGACTGTCGATTTCCGGCTGCCAGTGACGCGCAATGACATTCTTATCACCCGGCCCGACCAGATCCAGCGGCTGCGGCTTCAGCAGCTGCTGCGCGCTCCAGCGTGTTTTTGGCAGTTGCAGCCAGATATCGACATCCAGCCCGGTCTGGTGACTGGCATGACCGCTGCTGAAGCGGCCGCCTGCCGCCATGCCCATGTCGCCAATCAGCACGTTGCCCAGTTGCAGATTATGCACCTGGGTGCTGAGCCGCTGAATAAACTGAATCAGATCGGGATGGCCAAAGAAGCGCCGCTGATCCTGACGCATCACCTGATAGTGCGGTGAATTCAGCGGCAGTGCCTGCGCGCCGACAATACAGCCGTTGGCAAAGCCACCAATTGACTGCGGTGCGCCGCTGATCGGCTGCTGGATCTGTTGCCACGGCGTTGCGGCCAGGCTGGAGGCGCTGATCAGCAGCGCACTCAGCGTAAGCAGAATAGCCTTCATGCCATCACCAGCGCGGTACAGAGCTGTTGACGTCACCATTCTGCGCCCGCTGGCGCAGCAGATGATCCATCAGGACGATCGCCATCATCGCCTCGGCGATCGGCACAGCGCGGATTCCGACGCAGGGATCGTGGCGGCCTTTGGTGATCATCTCCACCTCTTCGCCGTCGCGGGTAATGGTTTTACCTGGCACGGTGATGCTGGAGGTTGGTTTCATCGCCAGATTGGCACTGATGGTCTGCCCGCTGCTGATGCCGCCCAGAATGCCGCCGGCGTGGTTGCTCTGAAAACCGTCGTGGCGGATCTCGTCGCGATGCTGACTGCCGCGCTGGTTAACAACCGCAAAGCCGTCGCCAATTTCAACGCCTTTCACCGCATTGATACTCATCAGCGCGTGCGCCAGATCGGCGTCCAGTCGGTCAAAGACCGGCTCGCCCAGGCCTGGCGGCACGTTGTCTGCCATAACCGTAACTTTGGCACCGATGGAGTCGCCCTCTTTTTTCAGGCCGCGCATCAGTTCATCCAGCGCCTCAAGCTTATCGGCATCCGGGCAGAAGAACGGGTTCTGCTCCACGATGTTCCAGTCTTTCAGCTCACAGGCGACATCACCAATCTGCGACAGATAGCCACGTACTACGACACCGTGTTTCATCTGCAGATATTTCTTGGCAATTGCACCAGCTGCCACGCGCATTGCGGTTTCACGCGCCGATGAGCGACCGCCGCCACGATAGTCGCGCTGACCATATTTTTGCTCGTAAGTGTAATCAGCATGGCCCGGACGGAAGAGATCTTTGATGGCACCGTAATCCTGCGAGCGCTGATCGGTGTTCTCAATCAGCAGGCCGATCGAGGTGCCGGTGGTCACACCCTCAAAGACACCGGACAAAATTTTCACCTGATCCGGCTCGCGGCGCTGCGTGGTATAGCGCGACGTGCCAGGACGGCGGCGATCGAGGTCATGCTGAATATCTGCTTCAGTCAGCGGGATACCTGGCGGCACACCGTCAACGATACAGCCCAGTGCCAGACCGTGGGACTCGCCAAAAGTCGTTACTCGAAAAAATTGCCCGATGCTGTTTCCGGCCATGCTGTTTCCTTGTCAGAGTTCGGCGGGCGAGGCTTCGCCCCACTTTTAGTCTTTGTAAAAAGAGAAATGGTGTTGTGCGTCGACAATCTGCTGGCGCGTCAGCGTAAAGACGCCGTCACCGCCGTTGTCGAATTCCAGCCAGGTAAAGGGCACATCGGGATACTGCTCGATCATGTGCACCATGCTGTTGCCTACTTCGCAGACCAGTACGCCCTGCTCGCTAAGATAGTCGGGCGCGCAGGCCAGAATGCGGCGCACCAGCTTCAGGCCGTCGCTGCCAGCCGCCAGACCAAGCTCCGGTTCGTGGCGATATTCGTTAGGCAGATCGTCCATATCTTCCGCATCAACGTACGGCGGATTGGTGACGATCAGATCATATTTCAGCTGTGGCAGTTCGCGGAACAGGTCAGCACGAATCGGCGTCACCTGGTGGATGAGTCCATGTTCTTCAATGTTCTGTTCGGCTACCACCAGCGCGCCAGTGGAGATATCCACGGCGTCCACTTCGGCTTCCGGGAAAGCATAGGCGCAGGCAATCGCGATACAGCCGCTGCCGGTACACATATCCAGAATATGACGAGGCGGTGTGCTGACCAGACCAGCAAAGCGGTTCTCAATCAGCTCGCCAATCGGTGAACGCGGCACCAGCACGCGCTCATCGACAAAGAATTCGTGCCCGCAGAACCAGGCTTTATTGGTCAGATAGGCGACAGGAATACGCTCGTTAACACGACGGATGACACGCTCAACGATCAGAAGACGTTCGCTGGCGGTGAGACGCGCACTGCGCATATCTTCAGGAATATCCAGCGGCAGCCAGAGTGACGGCAGGACCAGTTGAACGGCTTCGTCCCAGGGATTGTCTGTGCCATGTCCGTACCAGATTCCGGCAGCGGAAAAGCGGCTTACCGCCCAGCGCAGCATGTCCTGAATGGTGTGCAGTTCGTTCACTGCCTCATCGACGAAAATTTTGTCCACGTAGCCCTCCGCAGGCCTTTTGCTAAATCGGCCAGTAGTGTGCCATGAAGCCGGGGAGAATTCAGCGCAGCAAGGTGAAAAAGCTGACATTTAATGACATTAATCGGTAAGGTATCGCCTATGCTGTGTAGCAGACTTTTCTTAGATAACTGACCCGTCATGAGTAAAAAAACACCCTTAAGCCCGGATGACCAGGCGCTGTTCCGACAGTTAATGACTGGCACGCGTCAGTTGAAACAAGATACTTTCGTGCATAAGTTACCGGTTAAAACCCGCGAATTGCCGGTAAAACGTCTGCTTTCAGAGCAGGCGGACAACAGCCATTACTTTTCGGATGAGTTTCAGCCGCTGCTCTCCACCGAAGGGGCCACCCGTTATGTGCGCGCCGATGTCAGCCACTTTGAGCTGAAAAAACTACGTCGTGGCGACTATACGCCGGAGATTTTCCTCGATCTGCATGGCTTAACGCAGCAGCAGGCCAAGCAGGAACTGGGCGCACTGATCGCCGCCTGCCGCCGTGAACATCTGTTCTGCGCCAGCGTCATGACCGGTCATGGAAAGCATATCCTGAAGCAGCAGACGCCGCTGTGGCTGGCTCAGCACCCGTGGGTGATGGCTTTTCACCAGGCACCGAAGCTGTTTGGCGGTGATGCCGCACTGCTGGTTTTGATTGAGATTGAGGAGTGGCAACCGCCTGAGTTGCCCTGAAAGGGGCCGGAGAATCGGCCCACAGACGTCAGATCGCTTTCGCCAGCTTTTTGGGACTGACCTGCCACAGGAGTTTACCGGCATGCTGCGCAGGATCAAATTCCACGCAGGCAATAGCGGAAGTAGCAAACATAGGGGGGGGTTCCTGCGGGCACAGTTCAGAGACTAAGTACCCCACCAGCGGTAAGTGAGAGATTACCAGCGCCGATTTCACGCCTTCGTTTGCCAGGGTCTGCAGATAGCACCCGACCTTTTCCGGATCGCCGCCCGGCGTTAACTCCGGCAGAACATCCTGGTTTTCCGGCAGGGAAAAAGCTTCACGCACGGTCGCGAGGGTTTGCTGCGCGCGCAAATAGGGACTCACCAGGACACGCTCAATGTCCGGCGTCTGGCTGTTGAGCCAGTTGGCCATCTGGCGTGATTCATTGCAGCCACATAAGGTTAAAGGCCTGACTGAATCACTGGCTGCTTCCAGAGCCGCATCGCCGTGACGCATGATAAAAACTTGCATAAAGCACCGCTGTTGTTTGTCGACATCGCCCGACGCCTGGCGCCTGACTCTTCATTCTGCGAATGAACGCTGTGTTTTACCCTAATGGCTTCAGTATAGTCAACCGGTTGTTTATTAAATAAGCGCTTCTCAGAATCATGCTGCGCCGCACACTCTGGCGGCGCTTTTCTAACATGCTGAATCGGATTGGTTATTCCATTTACAGTAGAAATGTAAAATTTCGTCTACTTTGTGGCCGCCTCAGCCAGCGCTTCGCAGGAAGTAAAGCGATCGCCATGCTGCTGCGTGAGGCGGGTTAATCGGTTGAACACCTCCGCCGCACCCAGTTTGTCCATATAATGGAACGGCCCTCCCAGGAAAGGCGGAAAGCCGATACCAAACACTGCACCGATATCGCCATCGCGGGCACAGCGGATGACCTGCTCATCAAGGCAGCGGGCCGCCTCATTCAGCATCATCATCATGCAGCGTTCCGCAATCTGCGCTTCGCTCTGTCTGGCCTGCGGCGTAACGTTCAGCAACGTATAAATTGAGGTGTCCGGCTTTTTACGCTGCCAGCGCGGCTGGTCATAGCGATAAAAGCCTTTGCTGTTTTTACGTCCCTTGCGGCCATCTTTCAGCACCGCATCAAAAGCAGCAGGTGCGGCAAAGCGTTCACCATAAGCCTGATGCAGGATGGGACTGATTTTGCTGCCGACGTCGATGCCTACCTCATCCAGCAGCTGAATCGGACCGACCGGAAAACCAGCCTTCACCAGCGCCCGATCGATATGGTCAATCGGCTCGCCCTCCAGCAGGCAGCGCATCGCTTCATTTATATAGGGCGTCAGGATGCGGTTAACATAGAAACCTGGCTTGTCCGCCACCACTATCGGCGTTTTGCCCTGGCTGCGCGCCAGCGCCACAATGGTCACCACCGTTGCGGTGGAGGTGTTCAGATGGGGAATCACTTCCACCAGCGGCATTTTATTGACCGGGCTGAAGTAGTGCAGCCCGATGACGTTTTCCGGACGCTGAGCTTTGGCGGCAATCTCTTCAATCGGCAGCGAAGAGGTGTTAGAAGCAAACAGCGTATGCGGCTGACAGTGGGCTTCCACTTCGCTGACCATCTGCTGCTTGAGTGCTAAATCTTCGAATACGGCTTCGATCACCACATCGCGCTGCGAGAAACCCTGATAATCGATGCCACCCGTGATCCGGGCCATCTGCTGCTGACGCTGTGCCGGAGTGAGCTGGCGTCGTTTGACCTTTTTGCTCAGCAGTTCCCAGCTGGTTTTCAGCGCATGGTTAACGCCTTCCAGACTGATATCTTTGATGCGCACCGGCAACCCGGCGTTGATTGCGGTGACGCTGGCGATGCCACCGCCCATCAGACCGCCGCCGAGAATCGCGACACGCTTCACCGCAACGGGTTCCGCCTCACCACCCCGCTCCTTCTTCATGGCCGTGGTCGCGAAAAAGATCCTGCGCAAGGCAACAGACTCTGGCGTCATTGCCAGTTCACCGAAAGCGCGCGCTTCGGCATCATGTCCGGCACGGCTGCCCTGCTCCAGTCCGATGCGTACCACTTCAATAATGCGGTTTGCCGCCGGGTAGTTACCCTGGGTTTTGGCTGCAGTCTGCCGGGTTGCGAGTGCAAACAGTGCCTGACGGCCAACCGGACCGTGCAGCAGACGATCGCGCAGCGGCAGTGTTCGACCGCTGACTTTGCCCTTTTTCACCCGTGCGATAGCCGTCTCCAGCAAAATAGCCTGAGGCACCGCGTCATCGACCACTCCCAGCTTACGTGCCTGTTTTGCCCGCAGCGTTTTACCGATCAAAATCAGCGGCAGCGCCTGCTGCACGCCAATTAACCGCGGCAGTCGCTGGGTGCCACCGGAGCCGGGCAGTAAGCCAAGTTGCACTTCCGGTAATCCGAGGCGGGTTTTATCATCCAGCGAGCAGATGCGCGCATCGCAGGCCAGCGCCAGTTCCAGCCCGCCGCCCAGGCAGACACCATGGATAGCGGCCACTACCGGAAATGGCAGCGCATCAAGCACGGCCATCATTTCCTGACCCTGTTTTGCCAGCGCTTCAGCCTCCTGCACGCTCTGACAACGATCAATCATGCTGATGTCCGCGCCCGCGATAAAGTTGTCCGCTTTGCCAGAAATCAGCACCAGGCCTGCCAGCTGCGGATCGCGTCGCGCCTCCGCAATGATGGCGGTAATCTGCCCGGCAAATTCTGCTTTCAGGGTGTTCATCTTCTCGCCAGGGACATCGATTGTAATGATGCCAATGTGATCCAGTCGCATCTTCAGGTGGAACGCATTCTGCTCCATTATTCGGCCTCCAGAACCATTGCCGCACCCAGACCGCCCGCCGCACACGCCGTGACCAGTCCTAATCCGCCACCGCGACGGCGTAATTCATTCAGCGTCTGGGTGATCATGCGCGCGCCCGTCGCGGCAAAAGGATGACCATAGGCGATTGAACCGCCCAGCACGTTAAAGCGTTCTTCATTCACTTCGCCCAGCGCATGAGGACGATTCAGCACGTCACGGGCAAAGCGCTCGTCGCGAAACAGTTGCAGATTGCTTAATGTCTGAGCCGCAAACGCTTCGTGCATATCGATTAGCGTCAGATCGGCCAGCGTGATCCCGGCGCGATCCAGTGCCAGCGGGGAGGAGTACGCCGGGCCCAGCAGCATATCCTGCTGTACACTAATCGCGGTAAACGCGTAGCTGCGCAGATAGCCCAGCGGCGTGACACCGAGTTCACGGGCGCGGCCTTCGCGCATCAGAATCACGGCGGCCGCGCCATCGGTGAGTGGCGTGCTGTTGGCCGCCGTGACGCTGCCGTGCTGACGATCAAACGCCGGGCGCAAGCGGGCGTAATCCTCTGCTCTGGCGTTCATGCGGACGTTATTGTCCTGGTCGATAGCGGTTTTCCACGGCGGCACAAAGGCTGCCATGACTTCCTGATGGAGCACCCCGGATTGCCAGGCGCGGGCGGCATGCTGATGAGAGCGCAGCGCCAGCGCATCCTGTGCCTCACGGGTGATGCCATGACTCTTTGCCATCTGCTCGGCGGTATCACCCATGCGCAGGCCGGTTGAGTACTCTGCCACCGCGGGCGGCACCGGCAGCAGATCGCGCGGACGCAGACGTTTAAGGATGTGCAGTTTTTGCCCAAGGCTGCGGGCTTTATTGAGATCCACCAGCGCGCGGGCCAGTGTTTTACTGACACCAATCGGCAATACTGACGAGGAATCTGCACCACCGGCAATGCCAGCAGAAATCGTGCCAGCCAGCAGACTTTCCGCCACATTCGCTACAGCCTGAAAACTGGTGGCGCAGGCACGGCTGACGCTATAGGCATCGGTGTGCACATCAAGCCCGCTGCTCAGTACAATTTCACGCGCAATGTTCGGCGCTTCTGGCATCTGCACCACCTGACCAAAGACCAGTTGCTCGATCACCTCAGCCGGCAGTTCACTGCGTGCCATCAATTCGCTGACCACCATCCTCCCCAGCTCAATGGCGGGAATGCCATGAAAGCCGGTCGCCTGGCGCAAAAAAGGGGTGCGTAACCCGTGGGTTATTGCGATGCGTTCACCATCACGCGTCAGCAGCGGCTGCGCTTTGCTCATTGTTCTCACCTGTGGCTGGGACTGTGGCATCATTGCCTGAAGAGGTCTGACCTGATCAGTGTTAACCACAAGCGGGTGAGCCGCCAATACCGGAAAGGAAAAAATGCGAAGGGAAACACGAAAATACAAAACGCCGCATTAACGCGGCGTTATGAGACTTAACGCAAACCGAGCTGGAAAATCATCGTTTCAGCCTGGCAGCCGAAAGTAAAATCGATATCCAGCTGCACACCCTGATCCACGTCACTGAAGCGCGGCTCAATCACACAGGGTTCCGATTCAACTTCACGTGCACGTTTAGTGAGGAGCGCTAATTTGGCTTCCGCATCGGCACGCTGAGTAAACCACTCTGACCAGCTGGCGGTGCAATCGGTATTATCCATTACCGTGCCCACATCAACACAACAGCAGGCTGCAGTTTCAGTTGCACTGCATTTTTTAATGGCATCAGTCATTTCATTCTCCTGACCAGCGATCTGGTGGGTTGAGCGATTTTATGGCCCGGATTTTACCTGCTCGCGTATAGATGCGCTATGTACACGGCGCTAAGTGACGAATATCACAATAAAAATTGATCCAGAACAAACTGGAATCGGTATGCTGTGCAGAATCAGGGCAGTTTTGCTATGCAGATCGAATTTTAAGCGATCAATCCTGAAATATTTTAAAAACAATATTGCAACATGCACACAGGTCGGACCTATACTCTTCGCACTGGTCTGATATGTGCGTTTTACATCAGTCCCTACAATCCGCCGTCCTTTGTTACGCGACGTTATAGCGTTAAATAATAATTCACATGAGGTTGTGGTCATGAACCATAAAAACCTGTTTGCAAAGTCAGCCGTGGCGGCTGCAGTGGCGCTTGTCTCTTCACACGTTTACGCAGCTGGATTTCAGTTAAATGAGTTTTCTACGATTGGTTTAGGTCGCGCATATTCAGGCGAAGGGGCAATGGGTGATACGGCGGCATCAGCCAGCCGTAACCCGGCGACGATGGCGTTGATGGATCGTCCGGAATTTTCAATCGGTGCGGTTTATATTGCGCCAGACGTCAATATCAGTGGTCGCAGTCCCAGCGGACGCAGCCTGGATGCTAATAATATTGCCCCGAATCAGTGGGTCCCCAATATTCATTATGTTCAGCCCATCAACGATCAGTGGTGGATCGGCGCGTCTGCAACCTCAAACTATGGCTTAGCAACAGAGTTTAATAATGGCTACACCGCAGGGGGTTACGGCGGTAAAACCGATCTTGTAACCGGCAATTTTAATCTCAGCACCGCGTACCGCTTAAATGAACATTTTAGTTTTGGCGTCGGTTTTGATGCGGTTTATGCGAAAGCCAAAATTGAACGCTATGCCGGTGAGTCAGGCGCAAGACTGGGCGTTCCGGCTGATACGCAGGTTGCCCATCTGAAAGGCGATGAGTGGGGATATGGCTGGAACGCCGGTATCCTGTACGAAGTGGATGAAAATAACCGCTTCGGCTTTACCTATCGTTCCGAAGTGAAAGTCGACTTTGATGGCGATTACAAGAGCAGCCTCTCATCCCGGCTGAATGCGGTGAATAACCCGGAAGTATCAGGCGTGCCGTTTGGCACTAATGGCACTACCGTTCCAGGTGCATTAACCCTGAATCTGCCAGAGATGTGGGAAGTGTCGGGCTGGCATAAAGTGGCTCCGCAGTGGGCGGTTCACTACAGCATGGCGTATACCAGCTGGAGCCAGTTCCAGGAGCTGAAAGCCACGGGTTCAAATGGCCAGACGCTCTTCTATAAAGATGAAAGCTTCCGCGATGCTTACCGCATTGCCCTGGGCACCACCTATTCCTACGACAAGAACTGGACTTTCCGCACCGGTATTGCGTTTGATGATAGCCCGGTACCGGCTGATAAGCGTTCTATCTCTATTCCGGACCAGGATCGTTTATGGCTGAGTGCCGGTACATCGTATGCCTTTAACGATGATGCCTCGGTCGATTTGGGCATCTCTTATATGCATGGCCAGAAAGTGACGGTCAAAGAAGGTCCTTATACCTTTACCTCTGAAGGTAAGGCCTGGCTCTATGGCGCGAACTTTAACTACAAGTTCTGATTGGCGGGTACAATTAAAAAGGGCGACTCTGATGAGTCGCCCTTTTTGTAGCTGCGGACCGCTTACTGGCTCACGAATCCTGCGCTTACTGCGAATCGATATCCTTCAGGTCATCCTGAATCGCGGCTGCATTAGGATTGTCTTCCGGCTTGAGCTTACCGCCACGCGCCAGGAAGTCATGCCTCTGGAAGTAGGCGTTACGGATAAAGGCGTACGGATCGCTCTGCTGTTTCAGGATGGCATCAGAATCCAGCAACTGAGCGCGGGTCTCGATACCTTCCAGCGTCCATTTACCAATCGACATCGGCCAGGTCAGCCAGCCGAGGATCGGATAGAGCGTATCAACATAGTCACCGCCATCCTGACGAACCGTGAAGCTGCCGTAAGCAGGCAGTTCAACATAAGGCCCGTAGCCGACGCCATAATGACCCAGCGTAGTACCGAAACGATGCGGCTCTTCACGCGCCAGTTCCGGGTTGGCTTTACCGGCAACGTCAATGAAACCGCCCAGTCCCAGCACGCTGTTCAGGAAGAAACGAGTGAAGTGAATGCCCGCATCACGTCCGTTACCGACCAGAATGGCGTTGACCATACTGGCTGGCTCTTCCAGGTTACCGAGGAAATTGCTCAGGCCGGTACGTGCCGGGACCGGCACATAATCACGCCATGCGACAGCGACCGGACGAAGCACGTACGGATCCAGCACGTTGTAGTTAAAGTTAAACATCGTGCGGTTAAAACCTTCGAATGGATCGCTGCGCTGCGCAGGATCGCTATTCGCCGGCTTTGAACTGGCACAACCCACCAGAAGAACGCTGGCCATAGCCAGGCTGGTCAGGCGATAATTCATTCCAATCTCCCTGTGCGGATGAAAAAGTTCAGCCCATCGTTCAGGTCACAGCCCTGTCGTATCGGCTTATCCGATGAGCATAGCTGACTTTGCGCCAGAGGCAGCAGGCAATGGCACGCATCATTTTTAACGCTATCAATTTTGACGTTCAGGGTAGCTGCTTATTGATCTCCACCGCGAGCGTCTGATGGCCATCCCAGGGCATCACCGCACTCAGACCCAGCCAGTCACCTGGCTGCGGATTGGCGCTGCCATCGCGGGAAATCCGCACCCGAACCTCCACCTTATGCTGCGCGGAAAGCAGGCGATCCGGCATCATGGCATTGCTGTCATCCAGCGTCAGCGACAGCGGGAAGTGACTGAGCGGCATACGCTTAACCGCTACCGGTACCGGTGAATCCCCGTCAGAAACCGAAATATACAACACTCCGTCCTGAGGTAACATTTTTTCTGCCTCTGGGTTCAGCGTCACGGTCAGCGCCAGCTGACGACTCTGCTGCCCGGCATCGCTTCGGGCTTTTTCAATGCTGCGGGCGATCATTGCGTGTCGCGAATCACCGGCAGGCAACAGACCCAGCAGGGTCTGCCATGCATCGATAGCCTGATCGTAGTGCTGCTGACCGTAAGCGTTATAGGCCAGCAGGCTCAGCGTCCGCAGGTTTTGCGGATCTGCTTTAAGCAATGATTGCAGCAGCAGTAATGCCTGACGGTTATCCTGCGGATCGGAGGATCTTGTCAGCACCTCTGCATAGTCCTGCTTCAGCGCCAGATCGTTGGGCGACAGCTGAAGTGCATGCTCAAAGGCCTGGCTGGCCATCTCCGCATTATTCAGCACCATGCTGAGTCGCCCCAGCATCGTCCAGTCGGCCAGATTATCCGGTTCGGTTTGCAACGCGGTACGCAATCCGAGCTGTAAACGCGCCAGCTCCTCCATGCTTAGCGGTTTAGCGCCAGGATCCATCAGGCGGGCACGCAGCTCAGGATACGCCTGCTGCACCTGCATCCAGCCGGTGAATTGTGCCAGGCCGCCGGTTCTCAGATAAGTGCCCAGCGAAACCGCAGCCAGCATAATCAGGCCTGGCAGCAGAATCAGACGGCGGCTGCTGTGTGACTGCAGCGTCTGTGCCGGCGGGATATCCGCCAGCAGCGTCTGCTGTAACTCCCGTTCCATCAGCGGACGCTCAGCAACGACGCCCTGCGCTTCATCCTGCGCCAGCTCATCTATCCGCTGATGGTAGAAACGCTGATTAAGGCGATCGCGATCGCCTGCGCTGGCCTGACGCTGCCGCCAGCCTGCGGCCAGAAACAGCGTGCAGGCTGCCAGAAGTGACAGAAAAAGGGTAATCCAGAATGCACTCATTACGGCTTCCTGTCTGACTTCAGTAGCGCATTAAGACGCTGTTGCTCATTTTCATCCAGCTCACTGCGGGTTTTGCGCTGACGGCTACGCAGGATGATCACCACGCCACCCAGCAGCGCAAACAGCGCCGGCCCCGCCCACAGAATAAGGGTTGAAGGTGTGACCGGTGGCGAATAGCTGACGAAGTTGCCATAGCGCGCCACCATGTAGTCGATAATCTGCTGGCGACTCTGGCCCTGCTTCATCAATTGATAGACTTTCAGCCGCATATCGGCGGCAATCATCGCATTCGAATCGGCAATGCTGTTGTTCTGGCATTTCGGACAGCGCAGTGACGCTGTCAGGTCGCGGTATTGCTCTTCCTGGGCCTCCGAGTCAAATTGCAGCGTGTCGATGCTTGCCCACAGATTAATGCTGAACAGCAGGCCGCAGAGCAGTAACAGCATTCTCATGATCCCGCCTCCGCACTGTATTTCATCCACAAGGGTTTTACCTCCTGCTCCCAGACGCGCGCATTCAGATCGCCCGCATGACGATAACGGATGATGCCTTTACCATCGATCAGGAAGGTCTCCGGCGCGCCATAGACACCGAGATCCAGTCCCAGCATGCCGTTGCCATCATAAAGGCTCAGCGCATACGGATTACCCAGCGTATTCAGCCAGTTAACCGCCTTTTGACGATCGTCTTTGTAGTTCAGCCCGACGACACGAATGCCCTGCTCTGCCAGCGTATTCAGATAGTGATGTTCAGCGCGGCAGGTCGGACACCATGTCGCCCAGACGTTCAGCAATATCGGTTTGCCATCGGTCAGCACGCGCTGATCATACGTTTTGCCTGGCTGATCCAGTGCTTCCAGCCGGAACAGCGGCACCAGTTTGCCAATCAGGGCCGATTCAAGACGGGTCGGATCGTCACCATCGGCATTACGCGTTAGCTGCCACAGCAGCGCGGCCGCCAGCAGCAGAAACAACATCAGGGGAATAAACAGGATTTTCTTGTTCATGTCCGCACCTCCGTTTCTGCTTTTTTGCGCGAACGGTAACGAGGATCAAACAGGCAGAACAGCCCGCCCAGCGCCATCAGCACACCACCGAACCAGATCCAGCGGACAAAGGGTTTGTAGTAGATACGCACGGCCCAGCCGCCATCCTCCAGCTCTTCGCCCAGCGCCGCGTAGAGATCGCGACTGAAACCGCTATCAATCGCCGCTTCGGTCATCATAGTGCGGGCGGCGGTATAAAAACGTTTTTCCGCCTGCAGCGTCGCTTCATGTTTGCCGTTGCGTGTGACATCAATAATGCCCATGCCGCCGCTGTAATTAGGCCCCTGCAGATTCTGCACGCCACGGAAGACAAAGTGATAATGATGAATATCGACACTCTCGCCCGCCTTCATCCGCACATCGCGTTCCACGCTGTACTGCGTGCTGAACGCAATACCAATCACTGTGACGCCGACACCCAGATGGCCCAGCACCATGCCCCAGTGGCTGCGTGACAGATGACGTAAACCCGCAAAGAACGGATGACGATGGGTGGCGCGTTCATGCAGTTCCAGCAGCGTCAGCACGATAATCCAGAGTGACATCAGCAGACCAACCACCGTCATCGCTTCAATCCGATCCTGCAGCCACCACGGAATGATCATGGAACACGCCAGGGTCACAATCAGCGCCAGCGCCAGCCGTTTAGCCAGCTTCTGCGGCTCATCGCGACGCCAGCGCACCAGCGGCCCGATCCCCATCAGCAGCGCAAACGGTGCCATCAGCCAGCTAAACATTGTGTTGAAGAAGGGTTCACCGACCGAAATGCTGCCCAGCCCCAGTTGCTTGTGCACCAGCGGCAATAGCGTGCCGAGCAGCACCACCAGCATCGCGGCAATCAGCAGCACGTTATTACCCAGCAGGAACGATTCCCGCGACCAGGCTTCATTCTGAACCCGGCCACGCACCTGCCCGCCTTTAATGGCGTAGAGCAGCAGTGAACTGCCGATGACAATCACCAGAAATGCGAGGATAAACATGCCGCGCGCCGGATCGGAGGCAAAGGAGTGCACCGATACCAGCACGCCGGATCGCACCAGGAACGTCCCGAGCAGGCTCAGCGAAAACGCCGTAATCGCCAGCAGCACGGTCCAGGCCTTAAAGGTGCCGCGCTTTTCGGTGACTGCCAGCGAGTGCATCAGGGCAGAGCCCGCCAGCCACGGCATAAATGAGGCATTTTCAACCGGATCCCAGAACCACCAGCCGCCCCAGCCCAGTTCGTAATAGGCCCAGGCAGATCCAAGGACAATTCCGATGGTCAGAAAAACCCAGGCCGCCGTCGTCCAGGGACGCGACCAGCGCGCCCAGGCAGTATCGAGCCGTCCGGCCATCAGTGAGGCGATAGCAAAGGCAAACGCCACTGAAAAGCCCACGTAGCCCATATAGAGCAACGGCGGATGGAAGATCAGGCCGATATCCTGCAGCATCGGATTCAGATCGTGGCCGTCTATCGGGAAGTCCGGCAGCGTGCGGCCAAACGGATTGGAGGTCAGCAGGATAAACAGCAGGAAGCCGAGGTTGATCATTCCCATGACGGCAAGCACGCGGGCCAGCGCATCCTGCGGCATCCCGCGGCTGAAGATCGCCACCGCCAGTGTCCAGGTGCTGAGCAGCAGCACCCACAGCAGCAGTGAACCTTCGTGTGCGCCCCAGGTGGCAGCGATGCGATAGTAGACCGGCAGCAGACTGTTGGAGTTCGTGACGACATAGGCAACGGTAAAGTCGTTGCTGATAAAGGCCCAGACCAGCAGCGCAAACGCCGCTGCGATGCAGACAAACAGGCCGCAGGCCAGCGGACGCGCCATCGCCATCAGACGGGCATCCTGACGTACTGCGCCCCACAGCGGATAACTGCTCAGCAACAGGGAAAGCCCCAGCGCCAGGCAGAGCAGAAAGGTACCAATCTCGGGCATCATGATGATTTATTTCCCGCCTGATAGAGCGACTGCGGGCCGGTGTGATTACTCTTCATCGCGTCTTCAATCTCCGGCGGCGTGTATTTCTCATCATGTTTCGCCAGCACTTCTTTGGCGATAACCTGGTTGCCCGCCGTCAGCACGCCCTGTGCGACAACGCCCTGCCCTTCCCGGAACAGATCCGGCAGGATGCCTTCAAAACTGACGCTGACCACACCGCGCGCATCATAAAGTTTGAACGATACCGCCAGCGTATTGGGATCGCGCCGGACGCTGCCGGGCATCACCATGCCACCGACGCGTAACCGCTGACCCGCTTCAGGCTTCTCGTGCGCCTCGCCTTTGCCGTAGAGGATTTCACCCGGGGTATAGAACAGGTCGATGTTTGAGCGCAGCGCATACATGACCAGCGCGGTGGCCAGGCCAAGGCCAAGCAGGATCGCCACTGCCGCATAGAGGCGGTTGCGTCGACGGATATTCACGGTGTCTCTCCTGCCGCGTCAGCCGCGGCTTTTTTCGTTTTCGCCGCCCGGATGCGACGTTCCCGCGCATCACGCTGGCGAATCTCAGCCAGCAGGCGTCGGCGCAGCAACAGGGTATGCAGCGTCAGACCGATAAGCGGAAGCAGCGTGCAGGCAACCGCCAGCCAGACGTAAAAGGCGTAACCGCCCATCGCAAAGAAGGCGTGCCACGAGGTAAATGCCGGGGTCATGGCTGCTCTCCCCGCTTTGCCACATCAATCGCCCAGGGACGATGACGCTCGGTTAACAGAATCAGATTGCGCAGCCGCATCAGGGTCAGCGTGATAAACAGCAGCAGATAACCGAGGATCGACCAGCGCAGCGGTGTGCGCATGACCGGCGCAATCGCCTGCTGAAGAATGCCTGACGACCCCTGATGCAGGGTATTCCACCACTGCACCGAGAAGTGAATGATGGGCAGATTGACCACACCAACCAGAATCAGAATTCCGGCGGCCCGGCCTGCGGTGCGGCGGTCATCAATAGCGTGATAAAGCGCGATCACACCCATATAGAGGAACAGCAGTACCAGCTCCGAGGTCAGACGCGCATCCCAGATCCACCAGGTGCCCCACATCGGCTTGCCCCATGCGGAACCGGTGACCAGCGTAATAAAGGTAAAAACCGCGCCCACGGGAGCCATGGCGGCCGAGACCAGATCGGCCATCTTCATCTGCCACACCAGACCCGTAAAGGCGGCGATCGCCATGGAGGCATAGATGCCCATCGACCACATCGCGGCGGGTACATGGATGTACATAATGCGAAAACTGTCGCCCTGCTGATAGTCAGCAGGAGCAAATCCGAATCCCCAGACCCAGCCCAGCAGCAACGACGCCAGCCCTGCAACGGCAAACCAAGGCACCAGTCGCCCCGAAAATTGATAAAGCCGTTTGGGCCTGGCCAACTGATGTAACGCTTTCCACATATCAGATGCTCACATTAACGATAAAAGAGTATTGCCGCGTCTTTTACGCGCGGTGGATACAAGCCGGTTACTGCAAAGTAATGCGTAGCGCCGCGGCCGTGGCAAAGGGCGCGAGCGTGGCGCTGCCCAGCAGCATCGCGCCGAGAATCGCCAGATAGCCATTAATCGGCAATCCCTGACTGGCCGCCTCCATCGCCGCACTGGCAAAGATCAGGACAGGAATCGCCAGCGGTAGCACCAGCAGGCTCAGCAGCACACCGCCGCGTCGTAAACCCACCGTCAGACCCACGCCAATCGCACCAAGGAAACTCAGGGTTGGCGTACCGAGCAGCAGCGTCAGGGCCATCGCCCGCCAGCCATTAAAATCCAGCGACAGTAGCAGCGCGGCCAGTGGCGACAAAATGATCAGCGGCACGCCGGTGACCAGCCAGTGCGCCACCACTTTGCCAATGACCGTTACCGGCAGCGGCGTCGGCAACAGAACCAGCTGCACCAGCGAGCCATCACTGAAGTCATCGCGAAACAGCCGTTCCAGCGCCAGAAGCGACGCCAGCAGCGCGGCAACCCAGGCCACGCCCGGTGCAATGCGCGCCAGCTGTTGCGGGTCCGGTCCGATGCCCAGCGGAAACAGGGTAATGACGATCAGGAAAAACCAGAGCGGATTAACCACATCCGCACCGCCGCGAAAGGCAATGCGCAGTTCACGCTGGATAAGGCGAAACAGCATCACTCAGCCTCCTCGTCACCGAGGCGAATTTTACGCACCCGTGCAGTATTCGCAGGCAAATCCTGATGGGTCGTGAGGATCACTGCACCGCCGTTATCGGCATGCCGGGCGAATTGCGCCATTAATATTTCGATTCCCGCTTTGTCGATGGCGGTCAAGGGCTCATCGAGGATCCACAGACTGGCATGGCTTAGCCACAAGCGCGCGAGCGCCACCCGACGCTGCTGGCCCGCCGACAAGCGGCTGACCGGCACCTCTTCATCGCCCATGAGGTCGACACTTTCAAGTGCTGCAAAGATCTGTGCATCAGTGCAACCGGGATGGTAAAAGCGCAGATTTTCCAGCGGTGTGAGCACGCCTTTGACACCGGGATGGTGGCCCAGATAGAGCATCGCCTGATGCCAGGTTTCACGCTGCCGCAGGATCGGCTGCTGCTGCCAGCGTATTTCACCCTCTTCCGGACGGCTCAGACCCGCCAGCAGGCGCAATAACGAGGTCTTACCGGCACCATTGGGGCCTTCAATCTGCACAATGTCACCAGCAGAGACGCGAAAAGAGAGCCGCCGGAACAGCGTGCGTTCGTCGTATGCGCAAGTGAGCGTAATGATTTCCAACATTGAGGGGGGAATCGCACCAGCTAAAAGTGGCCGGGATATTACCACAATGTTGCTGTGGGCCGAAGTGTGAGCCATAGCTCAGTTTCGCTGCCAGTAGCTTATTCGTGCGGTATTGTCGGAAGTCTGAATAAAAATGCAGTTCCGAAAAACGTTGTTACGCTTATTCGCACTGGCCGTTACATTATCAGCAAATAAAAAACAGCTACGCTTATTACGCCACAGCACTATCACCAGGAGAAAATATGAAGCCTTCATCAGGTAATGAACAGGGTCCTAACGACGTAGAGAGTGACGAGAAGGACAAGGGCACTGACATTGAAGTCGATGAGGAGGCATTACCCTCCCGCGCTGCGGCGATCCATGAAGAAATTCGTCAGGATGGTGAAAAGGAGCTGGAGCGCGACGGTATGGCGCTGCTCTGGTCAGCTATCGCGGCAGGCCTGTCCATGGGTGCCTCGCTGATGGCTAAAGGGATATTCCAGGTGCATCTGGATGGCGTTCCGGGCGCATTCCTGCTTGAAAACCTCGGTTATACCTTTGGTTTTGTTATCGTCATTATGGCGCGCCAGCAACTCTTTACTGAAAATACGGTTACCGCCGTGTTACCCGTAATGCACAAACCGACCTGGAGTAATGGCGGTCTGCTGTTAAGGCTATGGGGCATTGTGTTGCTGGGTAACCTGATCGGTACCGCGCTGGGTGCGCTGGCATTCAATGAGATGCCGATATTTGACGATGCCACCCGTCAGGCCTTTACCAATATCAGTATGAAGGTGATGGAACACACCCCTGGCGAGATGTTTGCTAATGCGGTGATTTCCGGCTGGATTATCGCCACGATGGTCTGGATGTTCCCTTCTGCGGGCGGCGCTAAACTGCTGGTCATTGTAATGATGACCTGGCTGGTTGCGCTGGGCGATCTGGCACATATCGTGGTGGGGTCGGTGGAAGTGCTCTATCTGGTGTTTAATGGCAGCATCAGCTGGCATGAATTCCTCTGGCCGTTTGCCCTGCCGACGTTGCTCGGCAACATTACCGGTGGCACACTGATTTTTGCATTGATCAGCCATGCGCAGATTCGCAATGATATGAGTGAAGTGGCCGTTGCTAAAGCGAAGGCGGAAAAACGGAAGCAGGAGAAGCGCCGCCAGCGCGAAGAGCAGGAAGGCACGGAGTAGATTGGCAAGGCAGCCAGTTAACCCTGTCTGCCTTTCAGGTCTGTTGGCTGAGGCGATTTGCTATGCGTGCGGCTGAAGAACGTTTACCGGGGTGTCTGCTGTAACCGGAAGTGAAGATTCAGAGCCGGAGTGCCGCTTCAGTCTGGTTGGCATCCTGGGCTTCAGAACAGCGGCTTTCCGCTTTCTGTACGTAATGTTCACGCGTGCAGAAAGCCGGATTGCTGACGGAATGAGCAAACGGACGGCGATGTAGTGAATCCCATAGCCTGTTTGCGCTATACTGCGCGCCGCAGTCCTCTTAGTTAAATGGATATAACGAGCCCCTCCTAAGGGCTAGTTGCAGGTTCGATTCCTGCAGGGGACACTTTTTGCAAGTCTCAGCTTGTCTTATAAAGCCTAAAAAACCCTCTTAAACAAACACATACGCCACACATCTAGTCCAGCACTGTCCAGTGAAGTTCAGTGGAATCTATACACAGATGTGTATAAGATTACGTATAACTTGGTTCGATCTTTTTTCTATACACATGCTGCTATCTGATATTCAAATTAAACGTGCTAAACCGCAAGACAAACCCTATACGCTCAACGACGGCGCAGGGCTATCTCTGTTGGTTGATGTTAATGGTGCTAAAGGCTGGCGCTTTCGCTATCGCTTTGTTGGCAAACCAAAGATGATTTCATTTGGCGTCTACGGTGAAGTTTCGCTTGCAGAAGCGCGCCGTAGACGTGAAGAGGCACGTGCGATGCTAGCTAAGGGGATTAACCCTAGTGATGCACGTAAAGCCGACAAGATCGCGCTGCGTTTCTCGCATGATAATAGTTTTGAAGCCGTAGCCAGAGAATGGCACGCCAGTAAGAAGTCAACCTGGTCGGATGGATATACTAAAGAAGTTTTAGGCTGCCTTGAGCGCGATATTTTTCCCTACGTTGGCCACAGGCCCATTGAGTTAATAGAGCCGCTAGAGCTATTGGCCGTGCTGCAAAAAATAGAGAAGCGTGGCGCACTTGAGCAGGCAAGCAAGATCCGCCGCCGCTGCGGTGAAGTCCTCCGTTTTGCTATGGTAACTGGCCGAGCAAAGTACAATTTTGCTCCGGATTTGGCCATCGCCTTAAACAAACCAAAACAGAACCACTTTCCGTTCCTGACAGAGAAAGAGATCCCAGCTTTTGTTGAAGCGCTGGAAGGGTATCAGGGCAGTTTACTGACTAAATACGCCACTCAACTACTCATGCTTACTGGTGTCCGCACCGTTGAACTCAGAGAGGCTTCATGGTGTGAGTTTGATCTGGACAACGCTCTATGGGAAATCCCAAAAGAACGAATGAAAAAGCGCCGATCTCATTTGGTGCCGCTCTCGTCTCATGCTATTGAGATTTTGAATAAGCTAAAGGTGATATCAGGTAAATATCAACTGGTGTTTCCTGGCAGAAACGACGTCAGAAAACCAATGAGCGATGCCAGTATCAATAAAGTGATAAAGATGCTTGGCTATCACGGAAGGTTAACGGGGCACGGTTTCCGCCACACGATGAGCACAATTTTGCATGAGCATGGCTTCGAAAGTGTGTGGATTGAAATGCAGCTTGCGCATGTTGATAAGAACACCATTAGAGGAACTTACAATCATGCGCAATACTTATTAGGAAGAAAGGACATGCTTCAATGGTATGCTGAGAAAATTTTCAATAAACCTCAGTAGCCTGCATCTTTGACATCAGTTTCAATTTGTTTAACCTGCTTTGAAATTCTTTTTTTGAAATGGTAGTCAATTTCCAATGAAGTCAAATTCTCAGTTTTCTTCTGAAAGTAATGATTTAACACATGGACTTTTTGTCCTTCAGTGTAATTATCAAAATTAGGAATATAGGTTGTATCCCGCCTATTATGTTTTATTTGGAAGTAAGTGCGCACGAAGGATTTTAAATTAATCTTAACATTAAATCTTTTACATAGACCATTCAGAAATTCATCAAATTGATGAAGCAGCGTTTCATCATTCATTTCTGAAAAAAAATACATCCATCCTTTAGACTTGTTTTGAAAGATACAACCTGTAATTCTTAGATTCAACCGCCATTCTAAAAACTCCTCACTTTTTAGTTTAGAGTGTTTGTAGCCTGTAAATATTGCCAATAGAGATTCGCGCAGTTTTTCAACCGATCCCACTCTTGCTGATACAATATCATTATTGAAATAATAACCTAGATATCCAAAACTATCATTTCCTAATGATCCAACACTGGATTTTTCAGGCTCTTTTTTTGGATCATATACTTTAAGCTTTATTTTTCTAAACTTTGAAATTATATCATTTGATATTTTTTGCACATCTTTTTCGTCACACAAGACGAGCACATCGTCAACATATCTAAAATACTTAATCTCTGTATTATTTAAAAAGTACTTATCAATATTTGATAAATATATTGCGGCTAATATGTTAGAAATGGAAAGACCTTGAGGAACACCTCGAGATGAAGCTACATCTTTCCTGCTAGCTTTGGATACAGTAGGGGACGAGATAGCACTTTCAATTAATTTTAATATACGTTCATCACGAATATTTTTTCTTAACCTGCTAATAAGTTTAACGTGGTCTATTGATGGATAAAAATTAGCCACATCGAACTTAATGAAGGAATTAAATTTATTAGATGAGACATCCGATTTCAATTCACGAATCATGGTTTGTGGCAATTTAAAATCAATTGAATCTTGATATTTCTGCTGTAGAAAATTACAAAGCGCTTTGAGCGCAATCTTATCTCGGATGGTAGGAATTGATATTTCACGTGGAGGCTTACCACGCCCTTTACTAATTAACTTTAGCTTATATTTACTAAAATTATAAGTAGATGCTATAACCTTTTTATTAATAATTGCTAACTGCTCATCCAAGATAGGCCAGAGCAATTGATGTGACATATTATCAATTCCAGTCGCAGCAGAAAGAGATACGTTATTTAAATAAATACCCTTGAGGTAATCAATATCATAATGTGAATCAAAAATCGCAGAAATTTTCATTTCAAGCCATCCTTAATAACCAAACGGTCAAAAATGGAAAAATAAACAAAAATATTATTGACACCACATTTCTTATTTTAATTAGGTTGACTTTGCATATCATTTTATCGGTTGGCACTTTAGAAACTTTTGTTTTATCGCTGGCATTATTATATTCATCGACGACTGCTAAATAAAAGTCTTTCTCTTGGTGATTTTCTGAAATAGACAGGACTGCTTGATAATCTCTATCAAGAAGAGAATCGTCCGGATTCACGACTTGCGATCTAGTATAAATAATGCTTAGTTGTTCATAGCACTGCTTTACTAACAGAGCTCTTCCCTTGAAATCCATATTATTTATAAAAAGAGTAGCTACTAACACCATTACGGAGAGTGCAACCATAGTTGCGGATTCAGTCTGAGTAATGCTACCAACAGGCAGTACTAACGTATAAATTGAGTAACACACCAGAAATATGGAATACCATAGTAGAAAAAATTGAGAATAAAAATTTAGATTTAGAAGACGCACCTCAGTTTTTATTCTTGCCTTTTTAGTCCACCAAATTTTATCTGAAAAATTACTCATTAATTTCAACTCCTTTTGAAGACCGAGGCGCCTTAGGTAGTAATCGTGTAACGCCTGGATTAACAGACTAGACGAGCTAGAGGCAAAACCTCCCAGAATTAGTTGCACCCATTGCTGGATGATCGTAGAACGATACGCCTCGGTAGAAATAATTTACACAATTTTAATAGATTAACAAATCAAATTTTGAAATGACAAAAACGGCGCTACACCGCACCCGCCTGCGGTTTTCGTATCAAGAAATCATTTCAGTTTTGATTTTCTTCAAAGCACTATCTCCGCCCGCGGTAGCAGAGGGTTTACGACTCATACCCTTGACTGAAATCGTTGAAAGGAATTTCACTTTTTTCAGTTTCGCAACAACTTCAAGCCATCCGAACTGAGATTAACTAATTGATTTTAAATATAATTATTTTTTCACGTGACTAAGAAAGTAAACCTTATTCATATTGTAGAAAACATAATGCATTGATATGTGAGGACTTTACAAAAATGACTACTGAAATTTTTTCATCCCAAAAGTAAGCCGGACGCTCACGTTCTGCCCGGCATAGTAGTTAACTCTTAAGCTCTTCCTCTCTGAGCAACTCAAGCACTTGTTTACGTTCATCCTGCTCAAGTGCGTTTAGCAGTTCCCTTACCCTTCCATCTCCAACTAACGCACTGGGACTGATGGTATGTGAAAATGAGACGTTCATTACAAAGGTGTGCCCACATTCCAGATTGGTGCACTGGCAATAAACATCCGACAGCTGAGGATGCTTTCTGTTGGTTTTGCGTATCGTTGCGTTTGCCAGGCAAACCGGGCATATCACTTAGTTACAGCTCACCAGTTCAGATCAAAAGCAGTATGATTTAATTATAACTATTCAATTTCTCTCTTTAGCAGAACTGCCTGTAAACTATTGAGGTGAACATCAATTATTCTGTATCCTTTAATCCGTGTTAGATAATAATGGCCTTACAAACTAACAAGCCAGACTCTGATTGTATGAGAATATTAAAATCACATTATCCGCTTTAAGAAAATGTCTGAAAATTGAATTAAACTTTGAGAATTGAATTATAGATAAAAGAAAAACTAATGTGGAACACTCTTAAATTAATACCTAGCTTATTAAAAGATAATGTAATTTTTTCTGGTAACCACCAGTCAACATGAGTTATGATCGGTTTAAAATCACAGCTTTGGTGACAATATGAATACTTTTGAAATTGAAAAAAAACTTGCTGGGAACGGTTTCAATGCGAAAGATATTGCTGCTTTAAGAATGCAAGCCGAGAAAAGTGGAACGACTTACCCTGCTTTACTTAAAGAGCTCAGCATGCGCTTTATTGCTTCAATATTCCTGGTAGTCATTCTTGCTATTGTCTGGATTTACACAATTATATACAAGGATAGCCTCGCTATTACTTCATACTCAATAACAATGCTAATCATAGCTCCAATTTTTTACATTTTCACACCGATGAAGTTAGGCTACAAATCATTCCGATACACTAGAAAAATTGATTGATTTATTTTTTATTATCGTATATCGATTTAAGTGCAGAGTAGTCGTTATATATTTCTACGCCTAACTCAAAACGGCTCATATCTTTGACACCCCGAACAAAATCGGAGTTAATGTAGTAAAAAAGACGAAATGCTTCAGGTTTTCTTATCAGCCTGAACATGCCGTACGCAGAGAGAGCAAGATCCATACTGCTGTAAGCAATTTCACCTGTTTTTTGATCGAAGCCTAAAAATTTTGCTGCTCCAATGTAACCGTCTTTTAAGAAACCCTGGGCATCGTTTTTTCCTGTAATAACATTCATCACACCTTCCTGAACGCCATTCACGCCATGTAGTGTGAGCATCGCACCAAATCCAACCCCTATTATATTCCCGGTTGCAGCTGATGCGGCCATGACTCCAAACCCAGCCACTACCTGTAACCCACTCAGCACGACTCCAACACCATTGATTACATAACCCCAGAAATCACCTTGCTGAACGAATTGTACTGAAGCATGCAATGCCGCCTGACCTGTCCGAAGAAGCTGATCTTGTCTCATTAGATTACGATGCTCTTCTTTCAGATTTTGTATACATTGCTGGCAATCTTCATCTGTGGCACCTGAACGGATAGTATCCATCTGAGCATTAACAAAAATCTTCACTTCATCCTGAAACTGAATCCTGTTGTAACCATCAGACAGGTGAATCAAAGAGTAGTGATTTGATGTATTAAGCAGCTGATTAGCCTCAGCATTAGCCATAGTCAGAAAGTAATTCTTGAATCGGTCTGGTTTCCAGTAGTCCATGACTGTGCCTTTATGTCATTATACGCATCGTTAAGTTTATTTAATCAGATTCCCCTTCCCAGGGAAAGCAAAAGGACCAGCTATGAGTACAGATCTCTTCTTAAAAATCGATGGCATTACAGGCGAATCACAGGACAGCAACCATAAAGGCTGGATTGCTATTGAATCTTTCACGTGGGGTGCAAACCAGCCAGGGAACATGTCGGTTGGGGGTGGCGGTGGTGCAGGAAAGGTTCAGTACCGCGACTTATCAGTTCAGGCACTCATTGACAAAGCTACTCCAGCAATTATGCGCTATGTATCCAACGGCAAGCATGTAGGCAAGGTTGAGCTTTCGGTATGTAAAGCCGGAGGAAGCCAAATTGAGTACTGTCGCATTACGCTTGAAGACGTCCTCATCACTAATGTGGTTTTCAATGGCACTACAAATCGTGATCTGATCGGAGTCTCATATCAGTTCCAGGCATCAAAAGTCAGGACACAGTACTGGGAACAATCAGCGAGTGGCGGCAAAGGCGCTGAAACTCAGTCAGGGTGGGATATTAAAGGTAACAAAGAACTGTAATATCTCAGGAAAGTTGGGTAATTTAGCACATGCTAAATCTTGTTATTTATTTAAGGTGTCATTAAAAAATGGCACCTTCATATTTTATCAGGCAGTAATCACGTCGCTAAAGTTATAATCATTAATCCGATAAGACAGCCTTAAAGAAAGTTATTAATCATTATAAAAGTAAAAAATCACATATTAAGACAAAGTTACAATAAATTTTTATGCTCTGAAAAAAATCATTGAACAATGGTTCAATGGTAATTCAAAAATCAGATAGTTTATTCGGCTTAATATCAGTAATTATAACGGCAAGTTCAGAAATTTCATCGACTCCCCCGCCGACACGCCGAAGCCGTCATGCCATAAACCTGTCGGAAACGGTGGCTGAAATGCGCTGATGAGTGAAAACCGCACTGAAGCGCTATCTCAGTAAGCGTCAGGTCGGGCCGATTAAGCAATGTTCGCGCACGATCCATACGACGACGCATCACAAACTGATGTGGCGCTTCGCCCGCGGTATGACGGAACATGCGGGCAAAGTGAAACTCACTCAATGCCGCTTCCTGCGCCAGCACTGATAGGGTTAATGGCTGGTCGAGATGGGTTTCAATAAATTCCAGAACACGCCGTAACACCACCGGAGCCAGTCCGCCCCGCACCTGTGGCAGTTGCCATTTAACCTCACTGTAGTGCTGCAACAGATGGGTCAGAAGCAGGGTTGAAGCGCTGCTCAATGTCAGCTGACTGGCGGGCTGTTGCCAGTCGCTGCTCAGCAGAAAGTGTCGATAAAGCTGGGTAATGCGGTCATCAGCAGAAAAGACTTTCTCATGCAGATTTAACTGTGCCGGGCTGCGGTCCCAGACCTGTTCGGCCAGTTGCCGCAGCTGATTTTCGCTGCAATAGAGATGAACAAAAGCGAGGTCGGCACGCAAATCCCAGGTTGATTCCGTGCCTGCGGGCATCAGACAGAAGCGATCCGGTGCGCCACCGTTATGCCAGCCGTGGGCTGTTTTATGCCAGGTATCGTAGCCGCCCGCCACATAAAGGCTCAGCGTGTGATGATCGCTCAGATTGGTAACGCGATCGCCACTATTAAACCAGGCGGCCAGCTGAATACCATTGTTGAGTTGTACCTGATCGCGCAGTTGTGCTTTGTGGCGTTGCAACATTTCAAAGGTCTGATAGGTACGCATCGGGGTATCAGTTCAGATAAACAGAGGGCCAGTTTACGGATTGCAGGGGACAGAAAACAGGTCACATCGGGACAGAGGATAAAAATGCGCAAGATTTTACAAACCCGGCGCAATCCGCTGCAAGATCCTGGTGCGTTACCCGTGCAGACTCGGCGTTTTGTGGTGGAGAACCTGACAATGAACCTGTTTTTGTATCTTTCTGTCGTGCTCATCTGGGGGACAACCTGGATTGCGATTTATGCGCAACAGTCTGCTGGCATGGGGGCCGTAACTGTCGCAGTGTTCTGGCGATTTTTACTGGCTTCACTGGTCATGTTATTGCTGCTTAAGCTGATAAAACGACTGCACAGGCTGACCCTGCGCGATCATCTTTTCTGCATGCTGCAAGGCTGCTGCGTCTTTGGCTTCAACTTTGTCTGTTTCTATTACGCTTCAGGCTATATCAGCAGCGGACTGGAGTCGGTCATTTTCTCTATGGCGGTCATGTATAACGCCATTAACAGCTGGATCTTTTTCCGTCAGCGCCCTTCCGCACGTCTCATTCCGGCAATCGTGCTGGGCATGGCCGGCATCGTTGCGCTATTCTGGCACGATCTGCGCAGCACGCAGGCCTCTGCCGGGCTGATGTGGGGCATTGGTTTGAGTGCGCTGGGCACGCTGGGATTTTCACTTGGCAATATGATCAGTCAGCGGCATCAGCGTCTGCAACGCGACGTACTGACAACGAACAGTTACGGCATGTTGTATGGCGCGCTGATGATGGCACTGGTCTCACTGCTACAAGGTGTTTCGCTGCAGCCAATATGGAATGCCCAGTGGCTTGGTGCATTAACCTATCTGGCTATCGTGGGATCGGTAATAGGGTTCGGGGCCTACTTTACGCTGGTGGGACGTATCGGAGCCAGTCGGGCTGCCTACACAACGGTTCTGTTTCCACTGGTTGCGCTGGCACTCTCAACCCGGTACGAAGGCTATGAATGGCATGTCAGCGCCATCCCTGGCCTTGTCATGATTCTGCTGGGCAATATCGTGATGTTTGCCCGCTGGCCGGCAAGCCGTCGCCGGGTAATTATCTGACGCGGAGGCGGGCTCAGACCCGCGTCCGGACAGGCATTATGCCCACTGCTGCTGAAGAAGTTTCTGTGGTTGATTGATCGCTTTACGCGCAATCCAGTAGAGCAGAACACGCTCATCGTCGCTATCACGATCGGCCATCGACAAAAGTTTCAATGCCAGCGTCGATTTGGTCACAGGCTGTTGTTCTGTACTGAGTTCAACCACCGCCTGACCGATGATGCAGCAAACTTCGTCCTCACTGGTTGTGGATTCATATGTCCGGTCTTTCATATTTCCTCCTGATAAGTGAACTATCAGCCTGGCAAAAGATTCAGAAGGCTGCTCACATAATCGGCTTGCTGAAACATTCTATTACGGGTGGTTACGCTTATTGATTAAGCTGCCGCTTTGGTTACTTTTAACGCAACGCTGTATTATCGCTGCAGACCTGCATTGTGTCATTCATACCGCCTGAATGGCATTTCATTCCCTGATACGTTCCGTTCATACCTTTGTTGCTCACGCGCGTGAATCACTGCTTTATTCTGACCGCAGTTTCCAGATTCCCGGACGGGAGAGATAAATTATGAACCAGACTCAACAGGCTTCTTACCAGCGTTCCCGCTGGCTTACATTGTTCGGAACGGTAATCACTCAGTTTGCGCTGGGGTCAGTTTATACATGGAGTTTGTTCAACGGCCAGCTGTCACATAAGCTGGATGCACCGATCAGTCAGGTCGCATTTTCCTTTGGCCTGCTGAGTTTAGGTCTGGCTATCGCCTCTTCGCTGGCCGGAAAATTACAGGAACGTTTTGGCGTACGCCGCGTCACTATTGGTGCGGGTATACTGATGGCTTTGGGCTTCTGGCTCACCGCACACGCAAATAACCTGATGATGCTCTACTTCAGTGCCGGACTGCTGGTCGGTCTGGCCGATGGTGCCGGTTACCTGATGACGCTGTCAAACTGCGTGAAATGGTTCCCGGAGCGTAAGGGGATGATCTCTGCCTGTGCAATTGGCGCTTACGGCCTTGGCAGTCTGGGATTTAAGTTTATCTGCGGAGCACTGCTGGCGACGGTTGGTCTTGAACAGACCTTTATAATCTGGGGCGTGCTGGCCATGTCGATGATTATTCTCGGTGCGCTGCTGATGCGTGAAGCGCCACTGCAGCAGACCGGGACCACCGCCAAAGGTCAGCAATATGCGCGGGATTACACGCTGGCACAGTCGGTGCGTCTGCCGCAGTACTGGATGCTGGCGCTGATGTTCCTGACCGCCTGTATGAGTGGACTCTATGTGATAGGGGTTGCCAAAGATATCGGCGAAGGTCTGGTGCATCTCTCCACGCAGACTGCTGCCAGCGCAGTTACGGTGATAGCGATTGCTAACCTGAGTGGTCGTCTGGTGCTGGGGGTACTCTCTGACAAAATGCTGCGTATCCGGGTCATTTCGCTGGCGCAGGTTGTGTCGCTGATCGGTATGAGTGTGCTGCTGTTTACCCGGATGAATGAGGTCACCTTCTTCCTGTCACTCGCCTGTGTGGCCTTTAGCTTTGGCGGGACCATCACGGTGTTCCCATCACTGGTCAGTGATTTCTTTGGCCTCAACAACCTGACAAAAAACTATGGCCTGCTCTATCTCGGCTTTGGTATCGGCAGCGTGCTGGGTTCGCTGGTCGCCTCGCTGTTTGGTGGTTTCACTGTCACCTTCAGCCTGATTATGACGCTGCTGGTCATCTCCTTGTTCCTGTCGCTCACCATCCGACTGCCGCAAAGTTCGGTCACAGCAGAGCCGATGTTGCAACGCCACTGACTTCACGGACAACGACCATGGGCCGCCATAGCGCGGCCCGTTAACATTCAGCCGCGGAATCGCGGCTCTGCTATTCCCGCTACCGCGACGTCCACGGCAAAGATATCGCCTGACTGCGGATAACGTGCAAGTTCCTCTTCCGTGCGATCTTCCCGCGAACTGGTGATAAACAGCGTTTTAAGATCGGCTCCGCCAAAGGCCACCATGGTTGGCCACTTCACCGGCAGCAGAATCTCATCGACGATTTCGCTGCTCTGCGGATCGATACGTACCACGCGTCCGCCATCAAACTGTGCTGACCAGTAAAAACCTTCGCTATCTACCGCGGCACCATCCGGTAATCCTCCTTTCGCGTCAAAACGACGGAACAGCATGCGCTCACCCGGTTCGCCCTGCTCGCTTAACGGATAGCGATAGAGCGCCTCATTCGGCGTGTCACTGTGATACATCCAGCGCCGGTCCGGAGAGAACGCCAGCCCGTTGGAAATTTTTATATCCTGCGCCTTCACTTCCAGCTTCAGGTCAGGCGTTACGCGGCATAACAGACCGCCATTTTTATCCTGCGGTTCCCACAGGCTGCCGCACCAGAAGTTACCCCAGGGATCCACACGGCCATCATTAAAGCGACTTTGCGCGGCCACACCGGGATTCTCTGCGATCTTTTTCTCTGGTTTACCCAGCGCATCCAGCAGCCAGACACCATTGCGCAATGCGGCTATCAGCCCGCCCTGCTCACGCAGACCGATGCACCCTACCTCTTCCGCCTGCGGGAAGGTCTGCAATTCACCGCTGACCGGATCAAAACGGTGAATGGCCGGCGCCAGAATATCGACGCAATACAGCACCTGTTCTTCTGATGACCAGAGCGGGCATTCCCCGAGTTCAGCCTGTAACGCCAGAATATTTTTTACGTTATGCGCCATGTTTCTCTCCCATTGAAATGACATGCTAATAATGTAGTGGTAAAAACTTTCAAATGAGAATTATTTTCGCTTGATTTTAAGACCATTCTCTTTGATAGTATTTATTATTCAGCTCATTCCGATTTCCTTATTTCATGCCGCGGCAAAATGCAGCACTCTGAAATATTCCGTCATATCTTATTAAATAACTCTACAAAGCCTGCATCTTCACTCCACTTTTCCAGCGTAGTGTCGTAGTCATTGGAAAAGAGGAGAGGTTTCCGATGAAGAGATTAATTAAAGTCGCTTCGGTGGTTGCGCTGATGACATTACTAAGCGGTTGTATCATCAGCCCCAGACACGACAATGGCTGGCACCGCGGGGGTGGCGGCGGATATCATGGAGGCTACTATGGAGGTAATCACGGTGGGTATCATGGCGGTCACCATCGCCACTAACGGGCAAAGATGTCACACAGCATAAAATAAAAGCAGTTAACTTTAAGGGCGGGATAATTATCCCGCCCGTTTTATTTAGCTTTTCAGCGCATAATTACACTGGAACCAGACTTTCTTCAGCCCTGGTATATGACTTTCCTGGGCAGGCAGCGCCTCAACTTTATCAAAGCCTTTATTACTGCAGTAATTCGCCAGATCGATATCCATTGCATCACGATTGACCTTTGCCGGGTCAAAACGGTACTGCACGGTATTCGAGCTGGGATCTTCATCAACGCGTTCAAATGCCCCGGGTTTGCTGGCAGTACATCCACTCAGCAGAATCAGCGCCAGTGCGCCGGTAATTCGTTTTTTCATTTGGTTATCCTCACGTTGCCGCGCAGTGTATGACGCAACATGCCACGCATCCATAGGATTAATGCGCGAAAATTAAAACTTGAGAAGCTTTTACCAATTAATGCAATACGATTAAACGGCTATCACTATCGTTCCAGACGTGACAGGATGTCATCAGACCAAACGAAGACTGCACCACACCAGGAAATGCCAAAAATAAAAATCTATTCCTCTCTCTTCCCTGCCCGCGCTTAGCGGGCTTTTTTTCGCCCACTAAGCGCAAGTTTACTGACCGGTCAATGCCACCATTCTACGTAACAGGTTAGCGGCGCGCTTGTCAGGTAATGCCAGAATGGCACTGTAGAGGTCAATCGACATGGCACACAGCGAAGAGCGATCGACCGCCGTGTCGGCAGGCATATTCAGCTGCTGCAGTTTGTCGCCCCACTTCAGATAAAGCTGGCCGACAATCTTTTGCAAATCATCCTGCGCCTGCGTCTTGTCAAGGGGCTGCTCGGGCGGCGGGCTATTGAGCAGCAGCAGCTCCATGGCATCGGCCTCTTTCTGATTCAGCGAGGCTGGGAGTGTGGTCTGCAAATTGATGCCACCACTCACCTGGGGGTAGAGATAACGGAAGCAGAGGCCCGGATCGATGTGGTTCAGTGCCCGCATCTCTTCCACCGAGACGCTGATATAGTTAACGACCGCCGCATCTGTTCCGCGCATCAGTCGCTGATTAATCACCTCAATCAGCCAGCCACGCAGTTCACCTGTCGCCCTGTCAGGCTGCTCGCCCGCACGGATCCGCCGGGTCAGTTCCTGAGTCAGCAACAGCCATAATGCCGGTTCCTGCGTCTGCAATACCCGATAGCCAGGCATCTTTGCCAGCTGGTTCACCGCCTGCTCATGTTGAGCAGTCTGCTGCTGCTGCGGCGCGACCCAGCTGAACCAGAGCAGATTTGCCAGTATCAGTGGCAACAGAAAGAGGATTAGCCCCTGCCACAAACGCAGCCGGGTGGTTTTGATCAGCACAATGACGATCAGCGCCAGCAGCGCAAACGCGGCCAGCGTAATAAAAAGCAGAGAGTTCATTCTGCGGGATTAATCCTTACGCACATCGATCAGCACAGGGCATTGAGCACGCTCAATAACTGAAGCGCTGACCGAGCCTTTTAACAGCCGATTAAAAGAAGAGAGGTGGCGACGTCCCATGATAATCATACTGGCCTTAAGCTGTTGCGACTGGGCAACGATGGTGTCTGCTGCGTCACCCGCCAGGATCATGCCACGCGCATTAATGCCCGCGCGCAATAACGGTGCCAGCGCATGGCGTACCACCATTTCCGCCGTGTTCTGCTCATCCTGCGCCGCCACAAAATCGGCCGGATCTTCACCCGCGTCGATTTCCATCGGCTGATTGCAGGAGGAATAAGCAGGATCGACACAGCACAGCACCACCACATCGGCGCGATGCGCCAGCGCTTCGTCAATGGTTAAGGCAACCACTTTCTCCGCCACCGGAGAGTGATCAATGGCCATCAGCAGGGTTTTCATCAGATGCTTATCCTTCTATCGTGGCGACTTTGCCGATTTCACGCACCAGCGCCTCTTTGCACTTCAGCATCTCGTCACGAAAACGGGCTTCGTGACGCAGAAAACGTGCAGAAGGCACCAGCAAAGAGACAGAAAAGCGACCAAACAGCGTATCCAGCGCAAACGCCATGGTAGAGATACCTTCCAGCGTTTCACCCCGATCCACGGCGATACCGGTTTCGCGCACTTCCCTGATAAGTTGCAGCAACTGCGGCAGGGTTTTCACCGTCATATCGGTCAACTCCTGCCAGGCGTCACCGACGATCGTCCGCACATCTTTTTCACACTCCAGCGCCAGCAGTGCCCGTCCGCCGGAGGTGCTGTAGAGCGGCAGATTGAGTCCCATATGTGGAACGACCCGCAGCTCCCGCGACGCGACCACGTGGTGAATGATCGCCAGCTGGCTGCCGCTGGCGCGTGCCAGTGAAACCGTCTCGTTGGTGTCGGAAGAGAGTTTTTCCAGTAGCGGACTGACCAGATCGACCACATCGGTATGCACGCTGGAGATCAGTTTTAACAGCGCCGGCCCCAGACGCAGTCCGCCTGCCCCGCTGCTGCGCACCAGCTCGGCGCTGTCGAGCGCGGCAACGATGCGCTGCACCGTTGAACGGGGCAGTTCTACTGCCTGAGCTATCTCGCCGAGGCTCATGCCGCCCGGCTGTTCGCCCAGCGCATTAAGAATTTTTGCCGCACGGGCGATGACCTGAATGCCGCCCGTTTTTTCATCCTCACGGCTGGAGGGTTGATGTGCCATAGCGTCGTCCTGTTTGAGCTGCCTTACTGTAGCGCGAATGCCGCACTTTTTACAGTCTGTACCACATTGCAATACAGCATACCGGGATGTAATATTACGCTCTGTATCACATCGCAGTACACTGCATCATAATAACGAGATCGCCTGCAATGAACGCTAAGCCAGCCGCCGCGCCGGCACCTCATCCTTTTACACTGCGACTGGCGATTGGCCTGGTCGGCGTGCTCATTGCTGCCCTGACCTCCGGGCTGAACGATCGCGTCAGTGATATCGCGCTGGCTGATATCCGGGCTGCTATAGGCATCGGTTACGATCAGGGTAGCTGGATTATTTCCGGTTATCAGGCGGCAGAAGTGGCTGCCATGATGATCGCGCCCTGGTTTGCCGTCACTCTGTCGCTGCGGCGTTTTACACTGGGCGTATCAGCAGGATTTATGCTGACCGGCATTCTGCTGCCGCTGGTGCCGGATCCGACGTTTTTTATCAGCCTGCGCGTACTGCAGGGTTTGTTTGGTGGCGCACTGCCGCCAATGCTGATGACCGTCGCCCTGCGCTTTCTGCCGCCGCCCTTCAAGCTGTTTGGCCTGGCGGGCTATGCCCTGACCGCGACATTTGGCCCCAATATGGCGGCCTCACTGGCATCGTTATGGACCGACCACGTCAACTGGATGATGGTGTTCTGGCAGGTCGTGCCATTAATGCTCATTGCCATGGTACTGATAAGCTGGGGATTGCCGCAGGACCCGCTGCGTCCGGAACGCTTCCAGCAGATCGATCTGTTCGGCATGCTGACCGGCTGCAGCGCGGTTGCGTTGCTGGTTCTGGTGCTGACTCAGGGTGAGCGTCTTGACTGGCTGAACTCGCCATTGATCGCCGGTATGCTGCTGACCGCGCTGCCGTTGCTGCTGGTTTTCCTGATTAATGAGTGGTTTCACCCGCTGCCCCTGTTTAAATTGCAGATGCTGCGGCGGCCCAATCTGGCGCATGGCTTGCTGGGACTGGCCTGCGTGCTCATCCTTGGTCTGTCAGGCTCCGCTTTGCCGTCGGCCTATTTTGCTCAGGTCAGCGGCTTTCGCACCCTGGAGTTTGCCCCGCTGGCGCTGGCGGTCGGCCTGCCGCAACTACTGATCGCACCGCTGATTGCGGCCCTGCTGAATATTCGCTGGATTGACTGCCGCTGGATGCTGACGGCAGGCGTCGGCCTGCTGGTAACGTCCTGTCTGCTGGGCTCGCAAATCACCAGTGAATGGGCGCGCCAGAATTTCTGGCTGCTGCAGATTCTGCAGGCGTTCGGGCAACCGATGATTATTCTGCCGATACTGATGAGCGCCACCAGCGTAGTGGCACCGCCAGAAGGCCCGTTTGCCTCGGCGATGTTTAATACGGTGCGCGGCTTCTCCAGCATTACCGCCTCCACGCTGGTTGAGGTTTTCCTCTCTCATCGCGAGCAGTTTCACTCCAGTGTTCTGATTGATCAGGCCGCCAGTCGCAGCTGGCTGATGACCGCACCAGCGGCGGATCAGGCCAGTCGCAGCCTGCCGCTGCTGCCGGACGGCAGCATCAGCGCCAGCGATAATCTCAGCGGATTCGCCACGCTGGTCCGGCATCAGGCCACAGTACTGAGTCTGAGCGACAGCTGGCTGATGCTGACCGGTTTTGCCGCCTGCCTGTTACTGCTTACCGCCATCCTGCCGAAACGGGTCTGGCCGCCTCAAACTTTGCTTCAAAACCCCTCCCGGAATAACTGAATATGCGTGCTTTCGAAATGAAAAGAACTCTGGTGCTCACACTGCTGCTGCTGGTGTTACTGGCCATCGCTTTTGCAGTCTGGTCACTGATGAGCGACAACGATCACCGCACCAACGACGCTTACGTTAATGCGGATTACACTCTGGTCGCGCCAAAAGTCTCCGGCTACATCAGCCATGTGCAGGTGCAGGATAATCAGCAGGTCAAAGCCGGTCAGCTGCTGGCAACGCTGGACGACCGTGACTATCGTGTGGCGCTGGAGAGTGCCGAGGCTGATCTGCAGGTGAGTCAGGCGAAACTGCTGAGCAGTCAGGCCCAGCTTGAACAGCAGCAGTCGGTGATTGATCAGCAGAAAGCCAGCGTTGCGGCCAGCCAGGCGTCCGCGCAGTATGCCGGACAGAGCGCCGATCGCTACAACCGACTTTATAAAAGCGGCACCGTAGCCGCCGACGATCAGCAAAAATCCAGCGCTAACCAGCGCTCGGCGCTGGCAGCCGTGCATCAGAGTCAGGCTGCCCTGGCGTCGGCAGTGAAACAGGTCGGCGTATTACAGGCTGCGGTGCGTTCAGCGGAAGCGGATGTCGCAGCGGCTAAAGCCAGCGTCGATCAGGCCAGGCTGAATCTCTCCTACACGCGAATCACGGCGCCCGTTGACGGCATGGTCGGTCAGCGCTCAGTGCGGATCGGCGCTTACGTGTCAGCCGGAACCCGCCTGCTGGCGGTGGTGCCGCTGCAACAGACCTACATTACCGCTAACTACCTTGAAACGCAGTTAAGCGATGTGCGTCCGGGTCAGCGGGTGCAAATCCGTGTCGATGCCCTGCCAGGCAAGACCTTTACCGGCCATGTGGACAGCATCGCACCCGCCACCGGCGCAACTTTTTCCGCGATTGCTCCTGATAACGCCACCGGCAACTACACTAAAGTCGTTCAACGTCTGCCGGTTAAAATTGTGCTGGATAGTGACCAACAGCATCTGGCTCAGTTACGTGTCGGCATGTCGGCGATCCCGGAAATTCAGGTGCCGTAAAATTGTGAGCAATATCTCAGAACGGACCTATTTCATTTAGGCAGGATTACGCGTAAATTAGCGCCTGATCCTGTTCTGAGTTATTCAGATCGACCCGGAAATGAGCAGACCATTACTGAAATGGCGATCTCTTTTCCACAGCTGTTCGCGTTGCACTGGTTTGGGATCGCCATCATCGTAACCGCTCAGAGGAGTTGCTTTGTGAAATATGCCTTGATGGGAATATCTTTTTTCGCGTTACTTTGGTTCGGAACCTTTGTTCTGCTGCTGAAGTGATGGCGTGACAGTGCCGCCACGGGGCGACCATTGCGTCGCCCCTGCTGGCTGTCAGTGCTCTTCTTCTGTTTTCATACTGCCTGGCAAAACGCCATCGACACGAAACATCGCTTTAATTCCCCGTACTGCCTGACGGATGCGATCGCTGTTTTCAATCAGTGCAAAACGCACGTGCGTATCACCATAGTCGCCAAACCCGATACCGGGCGAAACACAGACTTTCGCCTCCTGCAGCATATGTTTGGCAAACTCCAGCGACCCCAGATGCGCGTAATGGTCCGGAATTTTTGCCCAGACGTACATCGAGGCTTTCGGGTTATCGACCATCCAGCCCGCTTCATGCAATCCCTTCACCAGCACATCACGGCGGCGTTTGTACTGCTCTGCAATGTCGCGGACACACTGTTGATCCCCTTCCAGCGCCGCAATTGCCGCCACCTGGAGCGGCGTAAAGGTGCCGTAGTCATGGTAACTTTTGATCCGTGCCAGCGCGGCGACCAGCTCTTTGTTGCCCACCATAAAACCGATGCGCCAGCCCGCCATGTTGTAGCTTTTTGACAGGGTAAAGAACTCGACGGCAACATCACGCGCACCTGGCACCTGCATAATCGACGGCGCTTTCCAGCCATCGTAGACGATGTCGGCATAGGCCAGATCGTGGATCACCAGCACGTTGTATTGTTTTGCCAGCGCAATCACCCGCTCGAAAAAGTCGAGTTCCACACACTGTGCGGTGGGATTAGACGGGAAGCCAAGGATCATCATTTTTGGCTTGGGGTAGCTCTCACGAATGGCGCGTTCCAGCTCATTGAAGAAGTCGACACCTGCCACCAGCGGCACTGAGCGCACCTGCGCTCCAGCAATCACCGCACCGTAGATATGAATCGGATAGCTAGGGTTAGGTACCAGCACGGTATCACCATGATCCAGCGTCGCCAGCATCAGATGCGCCAGTCCCTCTTTGGAGCCGATAGTCACAATCGCCTCAGATTCGGGATCGATCTCCACCTGGTAACGATCGGCGTACCAGCGCGAGATCGCCCGGCGCAGACGCGGAATACCGCGCGAGGTGGAATAACCGTGGGTGTCGTCGCGCTGCGCTACCTGACATAACTTTTCGACGATGTGCGGCGGGGTCGGGCCATCAGGGTTGCCCATTGAAAAGTCGATGATATCTTCGCCGCGCCGGCGCGCAGCCATCTTCAGTTCAGCGGTGATGTTGAAAACGTAAGGGGGTAAACGTTCAATACGTGAGAAACGACGGGGTGTGCTGTTATCAGCCATGATGTCCTCTGGATTACGTAAGCGCCCGGACCGTCCGAGCGACGCGGGTCACTGCGGTGACCCGTTACGAACATAACGCGGTGAGGATCGTTTTGTCGAGGGGGCAGAAAATATTTTTATTTTTGCGGATTCAGTCGTCCCAGCAGCCAATCGTTCACCCAGCAGCCGTTCAGCAGATAATTATCCCGTAGCGTGCCCTCCAGCTGGAAGCCATTTTTCTCCAGAATCCGGCGTGACGCCCAGTTACCTTCAACCACCATCGCCTTGAGTTTATGGAAATCGGCTTCAAGCAGAAACTGACACAGCGCCGCCAGCGCCTCGCTGCCATAGCCCTGTCCGCAGTGGCAATGCAGCAGCATATAACCCACCTCAGCCTGACGGTATGGCTCCCACTCCGGGCTGCAGCCAAACAGGCCGATCGGCTCACCGCTGTCGCGTCGCCGTGCCACCAGGCAGAGCATATGAAAACTGCCTGGCTGCCACGGAGCCAGACGCTCGGTGAATCGCTGGCGAATATCCGCTTCATCGGGAATCTCGCTCACCCAGGTCATGGTGCCGCGGTCTTCATGGACGGCACGAAACAGTTGCCAGTCTTCTGGCTGTAATTTATTCAGGGTTAATCTGGCGGTGACAAGTTGCATTTGCTGCTCCCGATGGGCGCGGTTTTCCAGCGGTCGCTGGCGCGCATCATCGCGCAACATAGCAAAATGGCATCACAGCGACCAGCGCAGGCAGGATGAAAAACTGTTCCCCTTTATTGTACTCAACCTTTCCTCTTTTTATGCACGGGCCATAAAAATTGATCTGAAACACGAAGTCCCGGTGTGATTGTGCGGGGTGCTAGCGGTTCGCGATCACATTTTTTATCATAGGGACACTTTCCATTGCCAACGAGCCGCCTGTGTCCTCCCACTTCACGATGTTACTGGCAGTATTTGACCGCGCCGCCCTGATGTTGATCTGCCTGTTCTTCCTGACGCGCACCCGCCCGTTTCGTCAGCTGCTGCAAAAAGATGAACACACACGCGCGGAGAAAGTGGCGGTGACGGCCATCTTTTCCCTGTTTGCGCTGTTCAGTACCTGGTCCGGGGTCAATGTCGACGGTTCGCTGCTGAATGTGCGTGTCATCGCCGTGATGGCGGGCGGCATTCTGTTTGGTCCCTGGGTTGGCATCGCCACCGGTGTGATCGCGGGGCTGCACCGTTTTCTGATCGATATTCACGGCGTGACCTCGGTACCCTGTCTGATTACCAGCATTATTGCCGGTATCGTCGCGGGCGGTATTAACCGGCGGGTGCTGAAAGAGCATCGCTGGCGTGCCGGCATCGCCGGCGGCATGTTGTGTGAGGCCCTGACGATGGTGCTGATCGTCCTGTGGGCGCGCCCATCCTCACTCGGGCTGGCAATTGTGTCGGAGATTGCCCTGCCGATGATTCTCGGTGCCGCCAGTATCGGTATCATTGTGTTGCTGGTGCAGAGCGTCGAGGGAGAGAAAGAGGCGATTGCCGCCCGTCAGGCCAAGCTGGCGCTGGAGATCGCCAACAAAACCCTGCCGCTGTTTCGTCAGGTGAACAGCGATTCACTTCGCAACATCTGTGACATTATCCGGCGGGAGATCAAAGCCGATGCAGTGGCGATGACCGACAAGAAACAGATTCTGGCCTACGTCGGCTATGGCGAACACAACTATCAACATGGGGATGATGGCATCAGCCCCACCACGGCGCAGTCGATCGCCAGCGGTAAAATTATTATTAAGAACAACGATGAAGCGCACCGCACCAAAGATATCCATTCGATGATCGTCATCCCGCTGTGGGAAAAAGGTAAAGTCACCGGCACGCTGAAAATCTACTATCGCCGCGCGCACCGTATTACCGGCTCGCTGAAGGAGATGGCCATCGGCCTGTCGCAAATTATCTCTACCCAGCTTGAAGTGTCGCGCGCCGAGCAGCTACGTGAGATGGCCAATAAAGCGGAACTGCGCGCGCTGCAAAGTAAAATAAATCCCCATTTCCTGTTCAATGCCCTGAATGCCATCTCCTCTTCTATCCGGCTTAATCCCGATACCGCCCGCCAGCTGGTGATTAACCTGTCACGCTACCTGCGCTATAACCTGGAGCTGAACGATGATGAACTGATCGATATTCGTAAGGAGCTGTGGCAGGTCAAAGATTACATCGCCATTGAGCAGGCGCGGTTTGGCGATAAGCTGACGATGATCTATGACGTCGACGAAGATCTGCATTTTCTGCTGCCAAGTCTGCTGATCCAGCCGCTGGTGGAGAATGCGATTGTGCATGGCATCCAGCCCTGTAAAGGTAAAGGCGTGGTGACGCTGAGCGTACGGGATCTAGGCGATCGGGTGCGGGTTTCAGTTCGGGATACCGGCCAGGGCATCAGTGAGCAGGTGATGGAGCGGGTAGCACGCAATGAGATGCCCGGTAATAAAATTGGCCTGCTCAATGTGCATCATCGGGTAAAACTTCTGTCGGGTCAGGGACTGAACATCGTGCGGCACCAGCCGGGCACCGAGATTTCCTTTACGCTGAGTAAGAATGGCCAGCGCCTGGCGGAGAATCTGTTATGAAAGCCATTATTGTGGAAGATGAATTCCTGGCGCAGCAGGAGCTGAGCTGGATGATTCAGCATCACAGCAAAATCGAGATTGAAGCCTGCTTTGACGATGGCCTCGACGTGCTGAAGTATCTGCAACAGCATCGGATCGATGTGATTTTTCTCGACATCAACATTCCTTCGCTGGATGGCATGCTGCTGGCACAGAATATCCATCAGTTTGCGCACAAGCCGCTGATTGTCTTTATCACCGCGTGGAAAGAGCATGCGGTGGAGGCATTTGAGCTGGAGGCGTTTGACTACATTCTCAAACCTTATCAGGAGTCGCGGATTGTCACCATGCTGAACAAGCTGGAAGCCACGGCACAGGCGCAGCAGGCGGTCAGCCATCTCAGCGCCACGCCAGCGCCGCAGACGGTCAACCTGATTAAAGATGAGCGCATTATCGTTACGGACGTGAACGATATTTACTACGTAGAGGCCCATGAAAAGCTGACGTTTGTGTACACGCGGCGCGACTCTTACGTGATGTCGATGAATATTACCGAATTCTGTTCACGTCTGCCGGAGCAGCAGTTCTTCCGCTGCCACCGCTCTTACTGCGTCAGCCTCAGCAAGATCCGCGAAATTGAGCCGTGGTTTAACAACACTTATCTGCTGAAGCTGCGCGATCTGGAGTTTCAGGTGCCGGTGAGCCGCAGCAAGGTGAAGCAGTTTCGGCAGCTGATGCGCCTGTAGTGCTGGAGTGGCGAATGTTTCAGGAGAACGTGTGGTGAAGCCGAAAATGATGTCCCGAACCTGCCCAGCTTAAGCAGGCAGGCCAGGAAAATCGAACGCGCACAACGTGGCCGTGTGCGCGAGGTGTCACTGAATCAGATAATGCGACCCAGCGTCTGACGCAGATGCGCGCCCGCGCCCAGCAGGCCAGGCTGATCGTGCGTGATCATATAGACCGGGATGCTGGCAACATAGTCGCGGAAGCGGCCTTTGTCTTCGAAAGCGGCACGGAAACCTGACGCCTTAAAGAACTCCAGGAAACGTGGCACGATGCCACCCGCTATGTAGACGCCACCAAAGGTGCCGAGGTTCAATGCCAGATTGCCACCGAAACGGCCCATGATAACGCAGAACATCGACAGCGCCCGACGGCAGTCGATGCAGCTGTCATCCAGCGCACGCTGGCTGACATCTTTCGGCTTCAGGTTTTCCGGCACTCGATTATCGACTTTAACAATCGCACGATAGAGGTTAACCAGACCGGCACCGGACAGGATACGTTCTGCTGAAACATGGCCCAGCTCTTCACGCAGCACTTCCAGAATCTGATCTTCTTCTTCGCTGTTCGCGGCGAAATCGACATGACCGCCCTCGCCTGGCAGGCTGACCCAGCGTTTGTCAACGTGCACCAGATGGCTGACGCCTAATCCGGTACCGGCACCATAAATCGCGACAGGCTTGTCTTTAACCGGGGCTGTGCCGCCAAACTGAATCACGTTGTCGGCGGTCAGCATCGGAATCGCCATGGATACCGCAGTGAAGTCGTTAATGATTTCCAGGTGTTCAAAACCGATGTTCTCTTTGAGCTTGCGCGTAGAAAACGCCCAGTCATGGTTGGTCATTTCAACCCAGTCATCGGTAATCGGGCAGGCGATAGCGATACAGCCATCTTTAACATCCTGCTGTTGTTCATCAAGATAGTGGCGGATGACGGCTTCGAGGCTGTCGTATTCTGATGTTGAGAATGTTTTGGCCTGGGTGATGCTGCCGCTTTCCACCTCACACAGGGCGAGGCGTGCGTTAGTTCCGCCGACATCGCCGACCAAGGCATAGGTTGTCATTCTTCTGTTGCTCCGCTTGGGGTCTTAAGAGTTGGAGGACACTATAAATTTCTGCCCATAAAACAACAACGCTCACCGGTGCGATTGGTGAGCGTCTTACTCAGGTGTGCTACAGCCTAACCGCGATAGTCCACCCTGCACAGCGGCAACTATCTGAATCTTAGCCGCCGTTGCGATGATTCAGGCAGGCGGTGACTTTTCGTAACAGTGGCGGCAAATCCTCTTTCTGCATGACCACCTCAACCAGCGACAGCCATTGAGGCGCGGAAAGTCGCGCCATCACCTCGTCTAACTGCACCGTTTCACTGATGCGCCAGCTCTGCGCCTGGCCCTGCAGACTCAGTGCGTGCGGTAAGGCCGTCCAGTTCCACTGAGCAATATCATTATAACGCTGTGTTGCGCCATGAATGGCCCGTTCGACGGTATAGCCTTCATTATTCAGCAAAAAGATAATCAGTTGCTGCTCATCCCGCAGCATTGAACCCAGTTCCTGAATCGTCAGCTGCGCTGAACCGTCTCCGATAATCAGGATAACCCGGCGATTGGGGTCAGCGGTCTGTGCGCCAAATGCTGCCGGAAGAGTATAGCCGATTGATCCCCATAATGGCTGAACCACCAGCTGCGCCTGCGAGGGCAGTCGCAACGCAGCGGCACCAAAAGCGGCTGTCCCCTGCTCCGCCAGAATCAGGTCGCCGGGTTGCAGAAAAGCCTGCATCGCCTGCCAGAAAGCCTGCTGACTGATCACGGTGGCCGGTTCCGCCGGTTGCACGGCAGACGGTGCTATGGCGGGCTGCCACTGCTGGCCGTAGTGTTCAAACAGCGGTTGCAGCTCGCTCAGCGCATCCGCCATCGATAACGGTGCAAAATGCTCTCCGCCCACGCTGGCGCTGAAGGGTTGCAGATCGATCAGTCGCTCAGGCGCAAACTGCTGCGTAAAGCCTGCTGTAATCGTGTCGGTGAAACGCACCCCGACGCAGATCGCCACATCTACCTGCTCAATCTGTCCGCACACCTGACATGCACTGGCTTCACCAGCATAGGTCCCCACATAACCCGGCTGCTGCTCGTCCAGTACGCCTTTGCCCATCAGCAGGCTGGCGCAGGGAATCGCACGCTTTTCACGCAGCGCGGCCAGGGCAGACTGCTGCTGCCAGCGCAGTGCCAGAAAATCGGCCAGCAGTGAAACGCGCTCTGCCGGTGCCAGCAATTGCTCCGCCGCGTCCCGGAAAGCGCGGCGCGCATCGGGCGAAGAGGATTGATGACGGTTCAGGGGCTGAACAGGTGGCTGCACCTCGATGGCTGCCACGTCAACGGCCAGCGACAGATAGCCGGGACGACGGGCCTGTAACGCGTGCTCTATTACCCTGTCAATCTCAGCAGCGGCATTGTCGGCAGTGAGTTGTGCCGTTGCGGCACTGACTTCGGCGGCCATGCGTATGAAATGCCGGAAATCGCCATCACCCAGCGAATGGTGGACACAGTCACCCTGTAATTGTGCTGAAGTCGCAGGCGCGCCAACGATATGGATCACCGGCAGATACTCAGCATAACTGCCTGCGACGCCGTTAATCGCGCTAAGTTCGCCAACACCGAAGGTAGTTAACAGCGCTCCAGCGCCGTTGCAGCGAGCATAGCCGTCCGCCGCATAGGCGGCATTAAGCTCATTGGCACAGCCCACCCAGCTGATATCCGGATGGTCGATGACCCGATCAAGAAACTGCAGGTTATAGTCACCCGGCACGCCAAACAGATGCTTTATACCTATCTCCTGCAGACGGGTCAGCAGGTAATCTCCAACAGTGAATGTGGACATTGCGCAATCCTTTCAGGGAAGAGTTGGGTTAAGTATCTGACAGCCGATGAAATTAGCGAGGAGTGCCGCACTTTCCGCCAGCCACAATGGCTGGAAAGCCGGCGTTACGCTGGCGGAATATTCTGTAAAAACGCGAACTGCTGCGCGCTGTCACTGAGTGTAACCGTATACACTGATAGACTTTTGGCACATATCCCCGTTTTTACTCAGGAGCGCTGAATGTCCTTTTTCCCCCATCCCGATCGCTATCAACAGATGGAATACCGTCGCAGCGGCCGCAGCGGCATTAAACTACCTGCCATTTCGCTGGGACTGTGGCACAACTTTGGTGACAGCACCCGGGTCGATAACAGCCGTGAGCTGCTGCGTCATGCGTTTGACCTCGGCATCACCCACTTCGACTTAGCGAATAACTACGGCCCGCCTCCTGGCTCAGCGGAGGAGAATTTCGGGCGTATTCTGCGTGAAGATTTTCGTGCCCATCGTGATGAGCTGATTATCTCCACTAAAGCGGGCTATACCATGTGGCAGGGGCCTTATGGCGACTGGGGTTCACGTAAGTATCTGGTTGCAAGCCTGGATCAGAGCCTGAAGCGCATGGGGCTGGAGTATGTGGATATTTTCTATCATCACCGCCCCGATCCGGAAACGCCGCTGGAAGAAACCATGCGCGCGCTGGATCATGTGGTGCGCCAGGGCAAAGCGCTTTACGCAGCCCTTTCTAACTATCCGGCCGATCTTGCTGCTGAGGCGATTGCTATCCTGCGCGATCTCGGCACCCCTTGTCTGATCCACCAGCCGCGCTATTCGATGTTTGAACGAACGCCTGAAAAGGGATTGATTCAGACCCTGGGTGATGAGGGCGTCGGCTGCATCGCATTCTCGCCGCTGGCAGGCGGCGTGCTCACCGATCGCTATCTGCAGGGCATCCCGGAAGATTCACGTGCGGCCAGCGGCAGCAAATTCCTGACCGAGAATCAGTTGACGGATGAGAAGATGGAGAAGGTCCGTAAGCTAAACGTGATTGCGCAGCAGCGCGAGCAGAAGCTGGCGCAGATGGCTCTGGCGTGGGTGCTGCGCGATGATCGCGTCACCTCGGTGCTGATCGGGGCCAGTAAAACGGCCCAGATCGATGACGCGGTGGCAATGCTCGCCCGACGTCAGTTCAGCGACACGGAGTTAGCAGCGATTGACGCGGCCCTGCTGTAATTTTCCCCGCCCGGCGCAGGCCGGGTGTTTTCTCGCCAGAATAGTCTCAATCCCCTTTCTCTCCCCAATTTCCTCACAATCTTCCGACACAATGATGCGGTAACAACAGCAATACGCAGGCATAATCACTGCGCCGCAACAGCATCAGACTGTTGATGAGGAGAAAATAATGAAAAGAGCACTTATTTTTGCTGCCCTGCTGGCGGTATTCTCGCCGCTGGTAAACCACACAGCTGAGGCCTCCAGTGCCTCTATTACTCTGGCCCCCGGCGTTACGCTGAATCTGGGCGATCGCGATAATCGTGGTTATTACTGGGATGGCGGCCGCTGGCGTGAACCGCGCTGGTGGAATGATCGTTATTCCTATAACGAACGCCGCTGGTGGCGACACGAAGAGTGGCGGCGTCAGCAGCAGTGGGAGCGTGAACGCCGCTGGCATGAGCGCGATCGTGAACGCCGCTGGGATCATCAGCATCGCCGCGATCGTGACTGGGATCGTCATGACCGTGGTGGTCCTGGCCCGCGTGGTTTTGGGCCTCATGGACCCGGTGGACCCGGCCCGCATGGCCACGATCGTCACTAATAAAAAACGCCCGGCTTTTTGCCGGGCGTTTTATGTTTCTTTGGGCCGTTACAGTCCCAGCGCTTCGCCTACCAGCAGGTAAAGATTCAGCGCAATGACCAGCAACACGATCAGTCGTCCGGTGTTCTGCATCAGGCGTGAGTTCACCATATCATCGCCCATCAGCTCGCGGTTGCCGGTAAAGGAGAGCAGCGGAATCAGCGCCAGCGCAATACCGAAACTCAGCAGCACCTGACTCATTACCAGCACCTTTGTTGGGTCCCAGCCTGCCCAGATAACAATAAAGGAAGGCAGCATGGTGACAGTTCGCCGCACCCAGAGCGGAATATGGAAACGGATAAAGCCCTGCATCACCACCTGTCCCGCCAGCGTGCCGACTACCGTTGAGGAGAGTCCGGCAGCCACCAGGCTCAGCCCAAACACCGTCGCCGCCGCCTGACCTAACAACGGTTGCAGCGTCAGATAGGCCTGGTCAAGCTCGGCGATTTTGCTGTGGCCGCTGAAGTGGAAGGCCGCCGCCGCCGTCGCCATCATCGCCAGGTTAACGAATCCGGCAATGGTCATGGCAATCGCCACATCCAGTTTAGTTGAAGAGTAACGCTGGCCTTTGCTGTCCTCGCTTTTGCCCTGTGTCAGTGCGGAGTGCAGATAAATTACGTGTGGCATAATGGTCGCGCCCAGCACACCGGCTGCCAGGAAGACGGCATCTGACGTCGGTAGCGCGGGCAGCGCCATGCCGACCACCAGCTCTTTGACGTTGGGCTGAGAAAAGAAGAGTTCGACAATATAGGCCGCCGCCACAAACAGCAGCAGTCCGCCAATCACCAGTTCCAGCGGTTTCTGACCGCGGCTCTGTAACATCAATATCAGGAACGTGGCGATGCCGGTCAGCACCGCGCCCTGCATCAGTGATATGCCGAGCAACAGTTTGAAGCCCAGCGCCGCGCCGATAAACTCCGCAAGGTCGGTGGCCATCGCAATAATTTCTGCCTGCACCCAGTAAAACCAGACGGCGGGACGAGGAAAACGATCGCGGATATGCTCGGCGAGATTTTTGCCGGTGGCGATACCCAGCTTGGCGGACATCAGCTGGATCAGCATGGCCATGATGTTGGCCCACACCACCACCCACAGCAATTTGTAGCCGTATGCAGCGCCCGCCTGAATGTTGGTCGCAAAGTTGCCCGGATCGATATAGCCGATAGCGGCAATAAAGGCGGGGCCCAGCAGTGCGAGTTTGACTTTTCTGACTCCGCGAGCGGCGCGCTCGGCGGTACGACTTTCAAACATATCCGGTACCCTGTCTGAACATTTGCCTGCCCCGCCAGCTTAGGGGCAAGCATGTGCAAGTGAAATTCGTTTATTGTTATCGGTGTAATAGATGCTGCTATAAAGTATAGCCATTGCTATATCTTACAGTAAAGGAGGTGATTGCTAAAAATGTGAGCAATAGTGTCACTCTACGCCCCGTGTAAAATATAAACAATAATTATGTGGTTATCTGGCGTGAATGATTTGTAAACAGGACGTGATCTCTGGAACTTTTCTGGAAAATATAGCGATAGCGAATACTTATATTGTGGTTCAGATCTCGTTTTTAAGTAACGCGTTACATAGAATACGCAACAAAATACAACCCTCCTCAAATTTGGAGCAACCATGTCCCATATTTTGCAATTTCTTTTAGCACTGGTGGTGGTCGGGATACTCTCCTTGCTGGTCAGTCACGATCGTAAAAGCATTCGCATTCGCTACATTATACAGCTACTGGTGATTGAAATTGTGCTCGCCTGGTTCTTCCTGAACTCAGAAGCGGGACTGGGTTTCGTCAAAGGCTTCGCGGGCTTCTTTGACCATCTGTTGAAGTATGCGGCTCAGGGAACCAACTTTGTCTTTGGTAACATGAGCGACAAAGGTCTGGCCTTCTTCTTCCTCAACGTACTGTGCCCAATCGTCTTTATCTCTGCACTGATCGGTATTCTGCAGCATTTCCGTATCCTGCCGTGGGTTATCCGCGGTATCGGTACCGTGTTGTCGAAAGTTAATGGCATGGGAAAACTGGAATCTTTCAACGCCGTGAGTTCTCTGATACTGGGACAGTCAGAAAACTTCATCGCCTATAAAGATATTCTGGGCAAGATGTCACAGCGCCGGATGTACACCATGGCTGCTACCGCAATGTCGACTGTTTCGATGTCCATCGTCGGAGCCTACATGACGATGCTGCAGCCAAAATATGTGGTCGCTGCACTGGTGCTCAACATGTTCAGTACCTTTATCGTGCTGTCGCTGATCAACCCTTACCGCGTTGAGAACGAAGAAGATCTGCAGCTGCAGGATCTGCATAAAGGTCAGAGCTTCTTCGAGATGCTGGGCGAATATATCCTGGCCGGTTTCCGCGTCGCGATTATTGTTGCCGCCATGCTGATTGGCTTTATCGCGCTGATTTCAGGCCTGAATGCACTGTTTGATCTGATCTTCGGCATCAGTTTCCAGGGCGTTCTCGGCTTTGTCTTCTATCCGTTTGCCTGGATGATGGGTGTGCCTTCTGGCGAAGCGCTGCAGGTCGGCAGCATTATGGCGACCAAGCTGGTATCGAATGAGTTTGTAGCCATGATGGATCTGCAGAAAATCGCGGGTCAGCTGTCGCCAAATTCAGAAGGTATTCTGTCCGTGTTCCTGGTGTCATTCGCCAACTTCTCTTCAATCGGCATCGTTGCCGGTGCGATTAAAGGTCTGAACGAGGAACAGGGTAACGTGGTTTCCCGCTTTGGCCTGAAGCTGCTGTACGGCTCTACGCTGGTCAGCGTGCTCTCCGCCGCTATTGCCGGTCTGGTTCTGGCGTTCTGATACGGTTCTGAGCGATAAAGGGCGAGCCTGGCTCGCCCTTTTCATTTTGCGCCATCCCTGGTCAGGTCTGGGGTTAAACCGTGCGCGACGGACAGCACATTGTCCCGCCAGAGGCGCTGGAGGCGTCACAGAAAGTATTGCCAGTAAATAGCGTACGCCGCAGCGTAATGTAAATAGAGCAATGAATATTGATTCACACGAAAAGGCGAATGAAAGATAAATCAGAAGGATTTTGACAGCAACGCGTCAGAAAGTGGTGGAGATAAGCGGGATCGAACCGCTGACCTCTTGCATGCCATGCAAGCGCTCTCCCAGCTGAGCTATACCCCCACATCTGGAATCGTTTTTCAGTGCCAAACCTCTGGGAAGAAGTTTGGTGGAGCTAAGCGGGATCGAACCGCTGACCTCCTGCATGCCATGCAGGCGCTCTCCCAGCTGAGCTATAGCCCCGAACCGAAAACTGTCGCGTTAAGCGACGGACGGCATAATATGAAACCGCCTCCAGGGTGTCAACGGCAAAATGACATTCTCTGTTTGATCGCTGAAAAAGGCGGCAACCTGCGAAGTTTCAGCAGCATGCCGCAGCTGAAAATCATGTCGGCTCCGGCAGGTCCGTTTTTTAACTGTTATCCACTCTGCCGTCAGGTTAATTTCCGGTTAAATATGTTATAGGAATTTTCTTGTCTTCGTCTTTTTCGCGTGCAAAACTTGGCCCGCTAATTTAGTGGTCACCGGGACCCTCTCCCGCACACCACGCGTCCACCAGGCGTTATCGTCCCATTAATCATAAAAAAACTATTGAGATACTATGTCGCTGCATACACCTAAAGAAATCGCACAACTGGCGATCCAGTCAGGCGTGGCAAAAAGCCGTGCGCCTGTCAGCATCCTCCTGATTCTCGGCTTTATGGCGGGCGCATTTATTGCGACCGGCTTCCTGCTGGATCTTCACGTGATAAACACCCTGCCGGCTGAATGGGGCTCATTTGGTGGCCTGTTAGGTGCCGCTGTCTTCCCGGTAGGTATCATCATGACTGTACTGGCAGGTGGTGAGCTGCTGACCGGTAATATGATGACCCTGCCGGTAGCCTGGTTCGCCCGCCGTATCAGCTTTATGAGCGTGGCGCGGAACTGGTTCTGGGTGACGCTGGCGAACTTCCTCGGCAGCGTGGCTGTCGCCTGGTTCTTTGGCCATATGCTGGGCATGACCGAAGGCGATTACCTGAAAAAGACCGTTGCGATTGCCTCTGCAAAAGTTCATGCCGATTTCCTGCACGCCTTTATTTCAGGCATTGGCTGTAACTGGCTGGTGTGTCTGGCGGTGTGGCTGGCGTTTGCCAGTAAAGATGTGGTCGGCAAGATCTTCGGCATGTGGTTCCCGGTGATGGCGTTTGTTGCCATTGGCTTCCAGCACGTTGTCGCCAACATGTTTATCATCCCGGCCGCCATTTTTGCCGGTCAGATGAGCTGGGCAGAGTATCTGCCTAACTTTGTTGCCGTCTTCCTGGGCAATGCCGTGGGTGGTGCCGTCTTCGTTGGCCTGGCCTACTTCCTTGCCTTCCGCCCTGCCGCAGAACCTGCCAGCAACCCGCAGTAATCCTGTTTTGCCTTTTGTCAAAAGACAAAAGGCAAATTCAGCTTCAGTTACTTTCCCCCGTTACGTTTTGCTGTAATATGTACCGCTAATGTATTTAACAGGGATAGCATCGTGAAAAAGGAATGGCTTACTCCCGAAGAGCTGGCTGCGGAAACGGGTTACAGTCGGCAAACGGTGAATAAATGGATCAAGCGAGAGAATTGGACAACCACGCCAAAGCCCGGTGTACAAGGCGGCAAGGCGCGTCTGATTCATATTGATGAACGCGTAAAAAGTTTTATTCAGTCGACACGCAATCTCAACGAGCCTGCAGCCACCTATAGTGCAGTGGCTAATTCTTTACCAGCGTTATTGATAAGCTCCATCCAGCAAATGAGTCAGGATGAACAGGATCAGTTCACCGCGTTAATCTTACGTGAAGGGATTAAGGGCGTAATGCAGCGTCTGGGAATTGGTGAAGAGTAAAGAAACCGGAAGCGTGATGCTTCCGGCTGTGTTTATTAAGCCTGTGCTTCACGCTCACTGATAAAGGCCAGAGCCTGCTCAATACGCGCCACACTGCGGCTGCGGCCAATCGCTTCAACCGTAACGTCCAGACCCGGTGACTGGCCGGCGCCGGTCACTGCCACTCGCAGCGGCATGCCGACTTTACCCATCCCGACTTCCAGCTCATCTGCGGTGCGCTGAATCGCCTGATGGACGTTTTCAGCATTCCACTCAGTGATTGCGGCCAGCTTATCGCGCACCACTTCCAGCGGCTGACGTGCCACCGGACGAAGATGTTTCTTCGCGGCATCGGCATCAAACTCTGCAAAGTCTTCATAGAAGTAGCGGCAGGACGCCGCCATCTCTTTCAGCGTTTTGCAGCGCTCGCCCAGCAGGCTAACCAGTTTCGCCAGTTCCGGCCCGGTGCGGGTATCAATTTTCTGCTCTTCAATATGCCATTGCAGATGCGTCGCCACATATTCTGGCGGCAGCGTATTAATGTAGTGATGGTTCAGCCACTGCAGTTTCTCTGTGTTGAACGCACTGGCAGACTTGCTGACGGCGTCAAGGGTAAACAGCTCAGTCATTTCAGGCACGCTGAAAATCTCCTGATCGCCATGTGACCAGCCCAGACGAACCAGGTAGTTGAGCAACGCTTCCGGCAGATAGCCATCATCACGATACTGCATTACCCCTACCGCGCCATGACGCTTGGAGAGCTTTTTGCCATCATCACCCAGAATCATCGAGACGTGGGCATAGACCGGAACCTGTGCGCCAATGGCTTTGAGAATGTTGATCTGACGTGGTGTGTTGTTGATGTGGTCTTCACCGCGAATAACGTGCGTAATGCCCATATCCCAGTCATCCACCACGACGCAGAAGTTGTAGGTTGGCGAACCATCGGTACGGCGGATGATCAAATCATCGAGTTCCTGGTTACTGAACTCGATCGGGCCGCGGATCTGGTCGTCAAAGATAACCGAACCGTCCTGTGGATTACGGAAACGTACCACGCACGGCTCATCATCGGCATGATGTTCATGGCTGTCACGGCAGCGTCCGTCATAACGCGGCTTTTCGTTGTTGGCCATTTGCGCTTCACGCAGGGCTTCCAGGCGCTCTTTAGAGCAGTAGCATTTGTATGCCGTGCCCGCTTCCAGCATTTCATCAATGACCGCGTTGTAGCGATCAAAACGTTTAGTCTGGTAGTAAGGGCCTTCGTTCCAGTCGAGGCTCAGCCAGTTCATGCCATCCATGATGGCTTTGATAGCTTCCGGCGTGGAGCGTTCCAGATCGGTATCTTCAATACGCAGCACGAACTCGCCCTGGTTGTGACGGGCAAAGAGCCAGGAGTAAAGTGCGGTACGGGCGCCACCGACATGCAGATAGCCGGTCGGGCTGGGCGCGAAGCGTGTTTTGATTTTCATTGAGTATTGCCTTAGATGCGCGGGTTCTCTGTCTGGATGACAAAAAACAGGTTAGACGCGAAAAAACAGTGGGCACATTCTAGCATCTGACGGTGAATCCTCAATGCATGCCCGACGGTTGCCCTCCGGGGAAAGGCGCTTTTCTGCCAGTAAACCAGCACATTGACTAAAAGCGCGACAGGATGTTTAAAAATAAACCGAACGCACATTTATGTTTTAAAAAGCGTTGACTCAAAATCAACTATCCCTATAATGCGACTCCACACAGCGGGGGTGATTAGCTCAGTTGGTAGAGCATCTCCCTTACAAGGAGGGGGTCGGCGGTTCGAACCCGTCATCACCCACCACTCTTAACAGGGTGCCCGCAGTGAACAGGTATGAAGATATGGGTGATTAGCTCAGTTGGTAGAGCATCTCCCTTACAAGGAGGGGGTCGGCGGTTCGAACCCGTCATCACCCACCATATCTTGCCTGTCAGCAGTATCGAAGTACGAAGTGGGTGATTAGCTCAGTTGGTAGAGCATCTCCCTTACAAGGAGGGGGTCGGCGGTTCGAACCCGTCATCACCCACCACTTCGGGTCGTTAGCTCAGTTGGTAGAGCAGTTGACTTTTAATCAATTGGTCGCAGGTTCGAATCCTGCACGACCCACCAATTCAGAATAAAGCGCCTTTTGGGCGCTTTTTTCGTTTCCGGGGCACGAACTAAACCGTGCAGGATGAGAACCTGCTGCAGGTTCGACTGAATCGCCCGACGATTCAGGCTGATGCGACAGCA
>Ga0153961_1000006_pt1 | contig 196802 bp, 163 predicted proteins | sample TSFL045MetaG_FD_104748 | JGI IMG/M metagenome (GOLD analysis project Ga0153961, IMG submission 104748) | Attine ant fungus gardens microbial communities from Florida, USA - TSFL045 MetaG | ecosystem: Host-associated > Fungi > Mycelium > Unclassified | place: USA: Florida, Withalacochee...
TAACTGAAACAAACTGGAGACTGTCATGGAAAACCTGAATATGGATCTGCTGTACATGGCTGCCGCTGTGATGATGGGCCTGGCGGCAATCGGTGCTGCGATCGGTATCGGCATCCTCGGAGGAAAATTCCTGGAAGGCGCTGCTCGTCAGCCTGACCTGATTCCTCTGCTGCGTACGCAGTTCTTTGTTGTAATGGGTCTGGTGGATGCAATCCCGATGATCGCTGTTGGTCTGGGTCTGTACGTGATGTTTGCTGTCGCCTAAAGCCCTGTGTTCACTCAGCGCACAATGTGCAGGGGTGAACGGATTCTGCCGCTTATCACAACGGTAACGGCAGAAAAGTTAAATACTCAATCTAGAGGCATTGTGCTGTGAACATTAATGCAACAATCCTCGGCCAGGCTATCGCGTTCATCCTGTTTGTCGCGTTCTGCATGAAGTACGTATGGCCGCCGCTCATGGCTGCTATCGAAAAGCGCCAGAAAGAAATTGCTGAAGGCCTTGCTTCTGCTGAACGTGCAAAGAAAGATTTGGATCTCGCGCAGGCTAATGCGACCGACCAGCTGAAAAAAGCCAAAGAAGACGCTCAGGTCATTATCGAGCAAGCGAACAAGCGTCGCGCGCAGATTCTGGACGAAGCGAAAACCGAAGCTGAAAACGAACGTAATCGCATCGTGACACAAGCGCAGGCTGAAATTGATGCCGAACGTAAACGTGCACGTGAAGAACTGCGTAAGCAGGTTGCGTTGCTGGCTATGGCTGGCGCCGAGAAGATCATCGAACGCTCCGTGGATGAAGCTGCTAACAGCGACATCGTTGATAAACTGGTCGCTGAACTGTAAGGAGGGAGGGGCTGATGTCTGATCTGATTACTGTAGCTCGCCCCTACGCCAAAGCAGCTTTTGACTTTGCTGTTGAGCATCAAAGTATTGAACGCTGGCAACAGATGCTGGCGTTTGCCGCAGAAGTGGCTCGCAATGAACAGATGGCTGATCTTCTCTCCGGTGCGTTAGCACCTGAAGCGCTGGCAGCGTCGTTTAACGCAGTCTGTGGTGATCAACTGGATGAACCCGCGCAGAACCTGATCAAGGTGATGGCGGAAAACGGACGTTTGACAGCGCTTCCGGCTGTACTGGCCCAATACATCGAACTGCGTGACGCTCATGAAGCCACCGCTGAAGTTGATGTTATCTCCGCCAGTACGCTGAGTGACGACCAGCTGACTAAAATCAGCGCCGCGATGGAAAAACGTCTGTCACGCAAAGTTAAGCTGAATTGCAAAATTGATAAGTCTGTGATGGCAGGCGTGATCATCCGGTCGGGTGATCTGGTTATTGATGGCAGCGTACGCGGCCGTCTTGACCGTCTGGCTGACGTCTTGCAGTCTTAAGGGGACTGGAGCATATGCAACTGAATTCCACCGAAATCAGCGAACTGATCAAGCAGCGCATTGCTCAGTTCAATGTCGTGAGTGAAGCTCACAACGAAGGTACGATTGTTTCTGTAAGTGACGGTATCATCCGCGTACACGGCCTGGCCGATGTGATGCAGGGTGAGATGATTGCCCTGCCGGGTAACCGTTATGCTATCGCCCTGAACCTCGAGCGTGACTCGGTTGGCGCAGTGGTGATGGGTCCTTACGCTGACCTCGCCGAAGGCATGAAGGTTAAGTGTACTGGCCGTATTCTTGAAGTACCGGTAGGCCGTGGCCTGCTGGGCCGTGTCGTGAACACCCTGGGTGCGCCAATCGACGGTAAAGGCGCAATCGACAACGACGGTTTCTCACCAGTCGAAGTGATTGCACCTGGCGTTATCGACCGTCAGTCAGTCGACCAGCCGGTTCAGACCGGTTATAAGTCGGTCGATGCGATGATTCCAATCGGCCGTGGCCAGCGTGAGCTGATCATCGGTGACCGTCAGACCGGTAAAACCGCGATGGCGATCGATGCGATCATCAACCAGCGCGACTCAGGCATCAAGTGTGTCTATGTTGCGATTGGTCAGAAAGCCTCAACCATCTCTAACGTGGTTCGTAAGCTGGAAGAGCATGGCGCACTGCAGAACACCATCGTTGTTGTGGCGTCTGCTTCTGAATCAGCTGCACTGCAGTATCTCTCTCCGTACGCGGGTTGTGCGATGGGCGAATACTTCCGTGACCGTGGTGAAGACGCGCTGATCGTATACGATGACCTCTCCAAGCAGGCTATCGCTTACCGTCAAATCTCTCTGCTGCTGCGCCGTCCACCAGGCCGTGAAGCGTTCCCTGGCGACGTGTTCTATCTCCACTCCCGTCTGCTGGAACGTGCATCACGCGTAAGCGCTGATTATGTAGAACGTTTCACCAATGGCGCAGTGACAGGTAAAACCGGTTCACTGACCGCGCTGCCGATCATCGAAACTCAGGCAGGCGACGTTTCTGCGTTCGTTCCGACCAACGTAATTTCGATTACTGATGGTCAGATCTTCCTGGAATCGAACCTGTTTAACTCCGGTATTCGCCCGGCTGTTAACCCAGGTATTTCGGTATCCCGCGTAGGTGGTGCTGCACAGACCAAGATCATCAAGAAACTGTCCGGTGGTATCCGTACCGCGCTGGCACAGTATCGTGAACTGGCGGCGTTCTCGCAGTTCGCATCTGATCTGGATGATGCTACCCGCAAACAGCTGAGCCACGGTCAGAAAGTGACCGAGCTGCTGAAGCAGAAACAGTATGCGCCGATGTCTGTCGCGCAGCAGGGTCTGGTTCTGTTCGCTGCAGAGCGTGGCTACCTGAACGACGTTGAACTGGCAAAAATTGGCAGCTTCGAAGCTGCACTGCTGGCCTTCGCCGATCGCGACCACGCTGAGCTGATGGCTGAAATCAACCAGTCGGGTAACTTTAACAACGATATCGAAGCGAAGCTGAAAGGCCTGATCGATACGTTTAAAGCAACCCAGTCCTGGTAATGTCTGGCGGCTTGTCTGAAAAGGCAGGCCGCAAGGCTTTGAGGAGAAGCTAATGGCCGGCGCAAAAGAGATACGAAGCAAGATTGGAAGCGTAAAAAACACGCAGAAGATCACCAAAGCGATGGAAATGGTCGCCGCCTCCAAGATGCGTAAAACGCAGGAACGCATGGCGGCCAGCCGTCCGTATGCAGACACCATGCGCAAAGTGATTGGTCACCTTGCGTTGGGTAATCTGGAATACAAGCACCCTTACCTGGAACAGCGCGACGTCAAGCGCGTCGGCTACCTGGTCGTTTCTACAGACCGCGGGCTTTGTGGTGGTTTGAACATTAACCTGTTCAAAAAATTACTGGCAGATATGAAGTCCTGGTCCGATAAAGGCGTGCAGAGCGATCTGTCGATTATCGGTTCAAAAGGGGCATCATTCTTCAGTGCTGTGGGTGGCAACATCGTGGCGCAAGTCAGCGGCATGGGCGATAAACCTGCCCTGTCTGATCTGATTGGCCCGGTTAAAGTGATGTTGCAGGCTTATGATGAAGGCCGCATCGACAAACTGATGATCGTCAGTAACAAGTTCAATAACACCATGTCTCAGACTCCGACCATCACCCAACTGCTGCCGTTAGCGCCAGCGGAAGGTGAAGAAGAGATGAAGGCGAAGACCTGGGATTACCTGTACGAACCCGATCCGAAAGCGCTGCTGGATACCCTGCTGCGTCGTTATGTCGAATCGCAGGTTTATCAGGGTGTGGTGGAAAATCTGGCCAGTGAGCAGGCCGCACGTATGGTGGCGATGAAAGCCGCAACCGACAACGGCGGAAATCTGATCAAAGAGCTGCAGTTGGTATACAACAAAGCTCGTCAGGCCAGCATCACCCAGGAACTTACCGAGATCGTCTCGGGGGCCTCCGCGGTTTAACCAGGTTTGGAATTAGGTAGAGGATTCAAGATGGCAACTGGAAAGATTGTCCAGATTATCGGCGCCGTTGTTGACGTCGAATTCCCTCAGGACGCGGTACCGCAAGTGTACAGCGCCCTCGAGGTGATGAATGGTGATGCGCGTCTGGTGCTGGAAGTACAGCAGCAGCTCGGCGGCGGCGTAGTTCGTACCATCGCAATGGGTACGTCTGACGGCCTGAAGCGTGGTCTGAACGTCAACGACCTGCAGAAACCCATTCAGGTTCCGGTCGGTAAAGCGACCCTGGGCCGTATCATGAACGTTCTCGGCGAGCCAATCGACATGAAAGGCGAGCTGAAAGAAGAAGACGGCAGTGCAGTAGAGATCGCCTCTATTCACCGCGCAGCGCCTTCTTATGAAGATCAGTCTAACTCGCAGGAACTGCTGGAAACCGGCATCAAGGTTATCGACCTGATGTGTCCGTTTGCCAAAGGCGGTAAAGTGGGTCTGTTCGGTGGTGCGGGTGTCGGTAAAACCGTCAACATGATGGAACTGATCCGTAACATCGCGGCTGAACACTCAGGTTACTCTGTGTTTGCCGGTGTGGGTGAGCGTACTCGTGAGGGTAACGACTTCTACCACGAAATGACTGACTCAAACGTTATCGATAAAGTTGCGCTGGTCTATGGCCAGATGAACGAGCCGCCGGGTAACCGTCTGCGCGTTGCACTGACCGGTCTGACCATGGCGGAAAAATTCCGTGATGAAGGCCGCGACGTTCTGCTGTTCATCGATAACATCTACCGTTATACCCTGGCCGGTACAGAAGTTTCTGCACTGCTGGGTCGTATGCCATCTGCGGTAGGTTACCAGCCAACGCTGGCAGAAGAGATGGGTGTGTTGCAGGAGCGTATTACCTCCACCAAGACCGGTTCAATCACCTCCGTACAGGCCGTTTACGTCCCTGCGGATGACCTGACTGACCCGTCACCAGCAACCACCTTTGCGCACTTAGACTCAACGGTAACGCTGAGCCGTCAGATCGCTTCTCTGGGTATCTACCCGGCCGTTGACCCGCTGGACTCTACCAGCCGTCAGCTGGATCCGCTGGTTGTCGGTCAGGAACACTATGATGTTGCGCGTGGCGTTCAGTCACTGCTGCAGCGTTATCAGGAACTGAAAGACATCATCGCCATCCTCGGTATGGATGAGCTGTCTGAAGAAGACAAACTGCTGGTGGCACGTGCGCGTAAAATTCAGCGCTTCCTGTCTCAGCCGTTCTTCGTTGCGGAAGTATTCACCGGTTCACCGGGCAAATACGTTACGCTGAAAGACACTATCCGTGGCTTTAAAGGCATCATGGAAGGTGAGTTTGACCACCTGCCAGAGCAGGCCTTCTACATGGTTGGTGCCATCGAAGAAGCCGTGGAAAAAGCGAAGAAACTGTAATAACGGTTTCCCGGGAGGAAGATTATGGCTATGACTTATCACCTGGATGTGGTCAGCGCAGAGGAGCAGTTGTTCTCTGGTCTGGTACAGAAAATTCAGGTGTCAGGTAGCGAAGGTGAACTGGGGATTTTCCCTGGCCATGCGCCGCTGCTGACTGCCATTAAGCCTGGAATGATCCGTATCGTGAAACAGCACGGCGAAGAGGAGTATATCTACCTCTCTGGCGGCGTGCTGGAAGTGCAACCGGGCAGCAGCACCGTTCTGGCCGATACCGCGATTCGCGGTACCGATCTGGACGAAGCGCGTGCTCTGGAAGCAAAACGCAAAGCAGAAGAGCACATGAACAGCAGCCACGGCGACGTGGACTATGCTCAGGCCTCTGCCGAGCTGGCGAAAGCCATTGCTAAACTGCGCGTGATCGAACTGACCAAAAAAGCGATGTAATCCAGCTTTATGCGTCATGAAATGCCAGCCCTCGGGCTGGCATTTTTTTTGCCTGCGGCATCCGATCTGCCCGTCCGCCTAATTTCGGCCTGAGAAAAATGTAGTAATCTCAACCCCAAACCGTTTTACTTTCACCCGTAAAAATTCACTCAGGATAGTTATGTCTAACAGTGCGATGAGTGTGGTGATCCTTGCTGCTGGCAAGGGCACCCGTATGTATTCCGATCTGCCTAAAGTTCTGCATACGCTGGCAGGCAAACCGATGGTTCAGCACGTCATTGATGCCGCTAAAGGGCTGGGCGCACAGCAGGTGCATCTGGTTTATGGTCACGGCGGCGACCGCCTGAAAGCGACACTGACCGACAGCACGCTGAACTGGGTGCTGCAGGCCGAGCAGCTCGGTACCGGCCACGCCATGCAGCAGGCCGCGCCTGCTTTTGCCGATGATGAAGATATCATGATGCTTTACGGCGACGTGCCGCTAATTACCCAGGCGACATTACAGCGCCTGCGCGAAGCAAAACCGCAGGGCGGGATTGGCTTACTTACCGTGGTACTGGACGACCCGACCGGCTATGGCCGCATCGTGCGTGAGAACGACACCATCACCGGCATTATCGAACAGAAAGATGCCAGCCCGGCGCAGCTCACGATTAAAGAGATCAACACCGGTATTCTGATTGCCAACGGTGGCGATTTAAAACGCTGGCTGTCACTGCTCACCAATAACAATGCGCAGGGTGAGTATTACATCACCGATATTATCGCGCTGGCACATCAGGAAGGTCGGGTGATCAACGCGGTTCATCCGGCACGCATCAGTGAAACCGATGGCGTGAATAACCGTTTGCAGCTGGCGACATTAGAACGCACCTGGCAGGCTGAACAGGCCGAAAAACTGCTGCTGGCCGGCGTGATGCTGCGCGATTCGGCACGGTTTGACCTGCGCGGGACGCTGACGCATGGGCGGGATGTTGAAATCGACACTAACGTTATTATTGAAGGCCAGGTCACGCTGGGCTCGCGCGTCAAAATCGGCGCGGGCTGCATTATCAAAAACAGCGTGATCGGCGATGATTGTGAAATCAGCCCCTATACGGTGATCGAGGATGCTCATCTCGCTACCGCCTGTACCGTCGGGCCATTTGCCCGTTTGCGTCCTGGCAGCGATTTGGCCGACGCTGCCCACGTGGGTAACTTCGTCGAAATGAAGAAAGCGCGTCTGGGCAGGGGATCGAAAGCGGGTCACCTTTCCTATCTTGGCGATGCGGAGATTGGCGACAACGTGAACATCGGTGCAGGCACCATCACCTGCAACTACGATGGCGCGAACAAATTCAAAACCGTGATTGGCGATGACGTATTTGTCGGCTCAGATACGCAGCTGGTGGCTCCGGTCAGCGTCGCGGCAGGTGCTACCATTGCGGCAGGCACCACCATCATGAAAGATGTGACCGAAGCCGGTCTGGTCTATAACCGTAAAGAACAGAATCACAAAGCGGACTGGCAGCGTCTGGTGAAGAAAAAATAAAATTTTTAACGGCCCGCTTTGTGCGGGCCAATGCAGTGCAGTGCCAAAACTATAATCCCCACTCTCTACAAGGCTCGGGGAACCGGCAAAGCCGGATATCAGGTCGCATGACAACAGAAGTGGCGAAAAGCCATGTAGTCAGGAAAACATCATTATGTGTGGAATTGTTGGTGCAGTAGCGCAACGCGATATCGCAGAGATTCTGCTGGAAGGTCTGCGTCGTCTTGAATATCGCGGATATGATTCGGCCGGTCTGGCCGTAGTCGATCGCCAGGGGCATGTCACGCGCCTGCGGCGGTTAGGGAAAGTGCAGAAACTGGCGGAAGCCGCTGAACAGCAGCCGCTGATTGGTGGTACCGGCATTGCGCACACGCGCTGGGCAACCCATGGCGAGCCGTCGGAAGCAAATGCGCATCCGCACGTCTCAGAGCACATCATCATCGTGCACAACGGCATCATAGAAAACCATGAGCCGCTGCGTGCTGAGCTGATCGAACGCGGCTACGTCTTTGCCTCTGAAACCGACACCGAAGTGGTGGCGCATCTGGTTCACTGGGAGCAGAAGCAGGGCGGTTCGCTGCGTGAAGTGGTACTGCGCGTGATCCCACAGCTGCGCGGTGCCTATGGCATGGTGATCATGGACAGCCGCGATCCGTCGCTGCTGGTGGCGGCCCGTTCCGGCAGCCCGCTGGTGATTGGCCGTGGCATGGGCGAAAACTTTATCGCCTCGGATCAGCTGGCCCTGCTGCCGGTGACCCGCCGCTTCATCTATCTGGAAGAAGGTGATATCGCCGAGATCAGCCGTCGCGATGTCACGGTAATTGACCGTGAAGGCAATACCGTGACGCGTGCCGAGATCGAGTCGAACCTGCAATATGATGCCGGTGACAAAGGTATTTACCGTCACTACATGCAGAAAGAGATCTACGAACAGCCGATGGCGCTGAAAAGCACCCTGAGTGGGCGCTTCAGTCAGGGGCAGGTTGACCTCAGCGAGCTGGGCACGGGTGCAGAAGCGCTGCTGAGCCAGGTGGAGCATATCCAGATTATCGCCTGCGGCACCTCTTATAATTCCGGCATGGTGTCACGATACTGGTTTGAGTCGCTGGCAAATATCCCCTGTGACGTGGAGATCGCCTCAGAGTTCCGCTATCGCAAGTCAGCGGTGCGCAAAAACAGCCTGCTGATCACCCTGTCGCAGTCGGGTGAAACGGCGGATACCCTGGCAGCACTGCGTCTCTCGAAAGAGCTGGGCTACCTGGGTTCACTGGCTGTCTGCAACGTGGCCGGTTCGTCACTGGTGCGGGAATCTGACCTGGCACTGATGACCAAAGCGGGCACCGAAATCGGCGTCGCCTCCACCAAAGCGTTCACCACCCAGTTAGCGGTGCTGCTGATGCTGGTGGCGAAACTGGGTCGTCTGAAAGAGATGTCTGCGGAGACTGAGCATGAGATCGTTCATGCCCTGCAGGCGTTGCCGAACCGGATTGAGCAGATGCTGGCGCAGGATAAGCTGATTGAGAATCTGGCCGAAGGCTTCTCTGACAAGCATCACGCGCTGTTCCTGGGCCGTGGCGATCAATATCCGATTGCCATGGAAGGAGCGCTGAAGCTCAAGGAGATCTCTTACATTCATGCGGAAGCCTACGCCGCAGGCGAACTGAAACATGGTCCGCTGGCGCTGATTGATGCGGACATGCCAGTGATCGTAGTGGCACCTAACAACGAACTGCTGGAGAAGCTGAAATCCAACATCGAAGAGGTGCGCGCACGGGGCGGCCTGCTCTATGTGTTTGCCGATCAGGATGCGGGCTTCAGCGACAGTGATGGGATGAAGATTATCCCGTTGCCGCATGTTGAAGAGGTGATTGCGCCGATCTTCTACACTGTGCCGTTGCAGTTACTCTCTTATCATGTCGCCCTGATCAAAGGCACGGATGTCGATCAGCCTCGTAACCTGGCGAAATCGGTTACCGTGGAATAACCTGGTGGGCCCCGTCGCGGGCCCACTTCATTCTGGCCTCTGTCATATAACTGTCACATTTCGTACATTTCACTGTCATCAAACTGTCCTATTTTCCCTCCTGCAGCAATCACAGACTCTTACTAAAACGGCCCCTAGCCTGACTTTTCTCCCCTGGAGGGAATATGACACTGATGCGTAGCACCGTAGCCCGAATCCTCGCCACCACTTTCGCCGTAAGCGCGGTATCTGCTTTTGCGGCCACCGATCTCACTGGCGCAGGCGGGACGTTCCCGGCGCCGGTTTATGCCAAGTGGGCAGCAGAATATCAGCAAGCCACCGGTAGCAAAATTAACTACCAGGGCATCGGTTCATCTGGCGGCGTGAAACAGATCATCGCCAAAACCGTTGATTTCGGTGCGTCCGATGCGCCAATGAAAGATGAAGATCTGCAGAAAAATGGTCTGTTTCAGTTCCCTACCGTCATCGGTGGCGTGGTACTGGCGGTTAACCTGCCAGGCATCAAGTCAGGCCAGCTGACGCTGGATGGCAAAACCGTCGGTGATATCTACCTCGGCACCATCAAAAAGTGGAACGACCCGGCGATTGCCAGACTTAACCCGGGCGTGAAACTGCCAGAGACCAACATCAACGTGGTGCGTCGCGCTGACGGTTCAGGCACCTCGTTCGTCTTCACCAGCTATCTGGCGAAAGTAAACCAGGACTGGAACAGCAAAATCGGTAAAGGCAACACCGTTAACTGGCCGGTGGGTCTGGGCGGTAAAGGCAACGACGGCGTCGCCGCCTTTGTTCAGCGTCTGCCGGGTTCTATCGGCTATGTGGAATATGCCTACGCCAAACAGAACAACCTGACCTACACCAAACTGATCGATGCCGATGGTAAAGCGGTCGCGCCGAGCGAAACCAGCTTCAGCAATGCTGCGAAAGGCGCTGACTGGAGCAAATCGTTCGCACAGGATCTGACCTTTCAGAAGGGCGCGGATGCCTGGCCAATCTCCTCAACCACCTTCATTCTGATCTACAAAGATCAGGCGAATGCGGCTAAAGGCGCTGAAGTGCTGAAGTTCTTCGACTGGGCTTACAAAAGCGGCAGCAAAACCGCCACAGCGCTGGATTATGCTGCGCTGCCAGAGAGCGTGACCGAGCAGATTCGCGCCGCCTGGAAAGCCAACATCAAAGACAGTTCTGGTAAAGCGCTTTATCAGTAATTGACCGATCCTGACCGGACAGTTGTCCGGTCAGACCCAACGGGCGGCTCATGCCGCCCTGATAACTTCTGAAGACTGAGACTTCTATGGCTGCAACGAAGCCGGCATTCAAAGCCCCAGGCAAACAAGGTGACAGAATTTTTGGCGCACTGGTCAGGCTGGCTGCGCTGATTGTGCTGTTACTGATGGGCGGCATTATTGTCTCCCTGATCATCTCCTCGTGGCCCAGCATCCAGAAGTTTGGTTTCGCCTTTTTGTGGACCAAAACCTGGGATGCGCCCAACGAACAATTTGGCGCACTGGTTCCGATCTACGGCACCCTTGTGACCTCCATCATCGCCCTGGTTATCGCCGTGCCGGTGAGTTTTGGTATCGCGCTGTTCCTGACTGAACTCGCGCCAGGCTGGCTGCGTCGCCCGCTGGGCACCGCCATTGAGCTGCTGGCAGCTATCCCGAGTATCGTTTACGGCATGTGGGGCCTGTTTGTCTTCGCGCCACTGTTTGCCGAATATTTCCAGACGCCGGTAAACGACGTGATGTCGGGTATTCCGATTGTCGGCGAGCTTTTCTCCGGCCCCGCTTTCGGTATCGGTATCCTCGCGGCGGGCGTGATTCTGGCGATCATGATCATCCCGTACATCGCCTCGGTGATGCGCGACGTCTTTGAGCAGACCCCGGTAATGATGAAAGAGTCAGCCTACGGCATCGGCTGCACCACCTGGGAAGTGATCTGGCGCATCGTCCTGCCATTTACCAAAAATGGTGTGATTGGCGGCGTGATGCTGGGACTGGGTCGTGCGCTGGGTGAAACCATGGCAGTGACCTTTATCATCGGCAATACCTACCAGCTCGACAGCCCGTCGCTGTTTATGCCGGGTAACAGCATCACCTCGGCGCTGGCCAACGAGTTTGCGGAAGCGGAATCGGGCGTCCATGTCGCCGCGCTGATGGAGCTGGGCCTGATCCTGTTTGTGATTACCTTTATCGTACTGGCGATTTCAAAGCTGATGATTATGCGACTGGCGAAAAGTGAAGGAGCGCGCTCATGACCACGATTGAAATTCAGGCGCGCGCCGAACTGGACGCATCACGTCGTAAAATGCAGTCCTGGCGCAGCACGAAAAATAAAATTGCACTGACGTTGTCGCTGCTGACCATGGCTTTTGGCTTGTTCTGGCTGGTGTGGATCCTCTTCACCACCGTATCGCGCGGCGTGGATGGACTCTCGTGGTCCCTGTTCACCGAATCAACGCCACCACCGAATACCGCGGGCGGCGGGCTGGCGAACGCCCTGGCGGGCAGTGGCTTGCTGATTTTCTGGTCGACCTTTTTCGGCACACCGCTGGGCATCATGGCCGGGATCTATCTGGCGGAATATGGGCGCAAATCGGCCCTGTCAGAAGTGATCCGCTTTATTAACGACATTCTGCTTTCAGCCCCCTCCATTGTGGTCGGCCTGTTCGTCTACACCCTGGTGGTGTCGCAGATGCAGCACTTCTCCGGCTGGGCCGGGGTGATTGCGCTGGCGCTGCTGCAGGTGCCGATTGTGATTCGTACCACCGAAAATATGCTGCGACTGGTGCCAGACAGTATGCGTGAAGCGGCTTATGCGCTTGGCACGCCCAAGTGGAAGATGATCTCGGCCATCACCCTGAAAGCGTCGGTCTCCGGCATCATCACCGGCGTGCTGCTGGCGATTGCCCGCATCGCAGGGGAAACGGCTCCCCTGCTGTTTACGGCGCTGTCGAACCAGTTCTGGAGCACCGACATGATGCAGCCGCTGGCGAACCTGCCGGTCACCATCTTCAAGTTCGCCATGAGCCCGTTCGCCGAATGGCAGAGCCTGGCCTGGGCGGGCGTGCTGATCATTACCCTCTGCGTGCTGATGCTGAACATTGTGGCGCGGGTGATTTTCGCCAAAGGTAAACACGGTTAACTTCCGGCGCGGCCCTGCGCGGCGCCGTATAAGAGAGATGAATTATGAGTATCGCGACAGCAACAGCCGATAAAATTCAGGTCCGTAATCTGAACTTCTATTACGGCAAGTTTCATGCGCTGAAGAACATCAATCTGGATATCGCTAAGAATCAGGTCACCGCGTTTATCGGCCCATCGGGCTGTGGTAAGTCGACCCTGCTGCGTACCTTCAATAAGATGTACTCGCTCTATCCGGAGCAGCGGGCCGAAGGGGACATTCTGCTGGATGGCGAAAATATTCTGGCGACCCAGCAGGATATCGCGCTGCTGCGCGCCCGCGTCGGCATGGTGTTTCAGAAGCCGACGCCGTTCCCGATGTCGATCTATGACAATATCGCCTTTGGCGTGCGCCTGTTTGAAAAGCTGTCGCGTGCCGATATGGATGAGCGCGTCCAGTGGGCGCTGACCAAAGCGGCGCTGTGGAATGAAACCAAAGACAAGCTGCATCAGAGCGGTTACAGTCTCTCCGGCGGCCAGCAGCAGCGTCTGTGCATTGCGCGCGGTATCGCTATTCGCCCGGAAGTGTTGCTGCTGGATGAGCCCTGCTCCGCGCTGGATCCTATCTCTACCGGTCGTATTGAAGAGCTGATCACCGAACTAAAACAGGACTACACCGTGGTGATCGTGACGCACAACATGCAGCAGGCGGCCCGCTGCTCTGACCATACGGCTTTCATGTATCTGGGCGAACTGATTGAGTTCAGCGACACCGACACGCTGTTCACCAAGCCCGCGCAGAAGCAAACCGAAGACTACATTACTGGCCGCTACGGCTGATCTGACAGGAGATCGACATGGATAATCTGAATCTGAATAAACACATCTCCGGTCAGTTCAATGCCGAACTGGAGCATATCCGAACTCAGGTAATGATCATGGGCGGCATGGTCGAGCAGCAGCTGACCGATGCGATTACCGCCATGCATAATCTGGATGGCGAGCTGGCGCAGCGGGTGATCGACGGCGACCAGAAGGTCAATATGATGGAAGTGGAGATTGATGAAGCCTGCGTGCGCATCATCGCCAAACGTCAGCCGACCGCGATCGATTTGCGGCTGGTGATGGCGATCATCAAAACCATTTCCGAGCTGGAGCGCATTGGCGACGTGGCCGAGAAGATCAGCCGCACGGCGCTGGAGAAGTTTGGTCAGCAGCATCTTCCGTTGCTGGTGAGCCTTGAGTCGCTGGGTCGTCACACCGTGCAGATGCTGCATGACGTGCTGGACGCCTTTGCCCGCATGGATCTCAATGAAGCGATCACCATCTACCGTGAAGACAAAAAGGTGGATAAAGAGTACGAAGGCATTGTGCGCCAGCTGATGACATACATGATGGAAGATCCGCGCACCATTCCCAGCGTGCTGACAGCGCTGTTCTGCGCCCGCGCCATTGAGCGCATCGGCGATCGCTGCCAGAACATCTGTGAAATTATCTTCTATTTCGTCAAAGGTCAGGATTTCCGTCACGTGGGTGGAGATCGGCTCGATGAATTACTGTCGGGTGACGACGGCAGCAACCGCCCTTCCTGATCCATCTTATCCCTGTGCCGGAGTGGCGCAGGGATAAGCCTTTTCAATTGGTCACATCCTGAACTCTCTTTATAATTGCGGCACTTTTCTTTCAGAGGTGCGCAACGATGTCCCCTTCCCCCCAATCTAAGCCGGGCGTAACGCCGGGCAAAGCGATGCTGGCTGCGGTCAGCGGCTATGCCATGGATGGATTTGACCTGCTGATACTTGGCTTTATGCTGCCGGCTATCAGTGTTTCGCTGGCGCTTAATCCATCACAGGCGGGATCGCTGGTGACCTGGACGCTGATTGGCGCGGTTATCGGTGGCATTGTCTTCGGTCATCTCAGCGACCGTTATGGTCGTATCCGTATGCTTACCGTCACGATTCTGGTCTTCTCAATCTTTACCGGCCTGTGCGCGGTGGCGCAGGGCTACTGGGATCTGCTCGCCTGGCGAACGCTGGCGGGTGTGGGTCTGGGTGGCGAATTTGGTATCGGCATGGCGCTGATTGCCGAAGCCTGGCCTGTTGAGAAGCGCAACCGCGCCTCAGCGTGGGTCGGTATCGGCTGGCAGCTCGGTGTGCTGATGGCAGCCTTTATCACGCCACCACTGTTGAATATCGTTGGCTGGCGCGGCATGTTCCTGGTCGGATTATTACCGGCACTGGTCTCATTTGCCATCCGTCGCGGTATGGGCGAACCGGCGATGTTTCAGCGGCAGGTTAAACATGTACCGTCCCTCTCGTTTCCGGCGCGCCTGAAGCTGCTGGTACGCGACCGCTCAACCGCCAAAGCCAGTCTCGGTATTTTTATCCTCTGTTCAGTTCAGAACTTTGGTTACTACGGGCTGATGATTTGGATGCCGAGCTACCTCTCCTCCAGCTTTGGCTTCAGCCTGACGAAATCCGGCCTCTGGACCGCGGTAACGGTGGTCGGGATGACCTTTGGTATCTTGCTGTTTGGCGTGCTGGCCGACCGCTTTGCGCGCTGGAAAATCTTCCTGCTCTATCAGTTTGGTGCCGTCGTGATGGTGGTAGTTTATGCTCAGCTGCGCGACCCGGATATCATGCTGTTTACCGGTGCGATCATGGGGATGTTTGTTAACGGCATGATTGGTGGCTACGGTGCGCTGATTTCCGATACCTTCCCGCCGCAGGTGCGTGCTACCGCGCAAAACGTCCTGTTCAACCTGGGGCGTGGCGTGGGTGGCTTCGGCCCGGTGGTGATTGGTCTGCTGGCGAGCCAGTTCTCGTTCACCGCGGCGATTACCCTGCTGGCGCTGATCTACCTGCTGGATATTGTGGCAACGCTGTTCCTGCTGCCGAAGAAGCAGGGTCAGGAAGATACGCTGGGTGCAATTGGCTGATGCTTTGATGAAATGGCTGGGTAAATGATAGCCCAGCCATTCCGGAGTGGTAACAGGTTTCAGGGCTCCCTTTTCTGTATCACTTACCTGCCAGGTCGCTCTGCTATCCGTTGCGATAAATCCAGCACGTTCTGGCTTGTTTACTTCATCAGTGGCAGGAGTTGCTGATACAGGGCTGCAAAGGTCTCACGGTGCGGCTGATAATGCGCCATTTTGTCCGGATCCGGCTGATGTCGTTGCAGCAGAACCGGCGTCGGAACGGTGACCGCGGGATCCAGCGCCTGCTGCGCCAGCCGTGCCGCTCCCAGTGCCGGGCCAACGTCACCGCCGTGGCAGTAATCCAGCGTCTGACCACTGATATCTGCCAGCATCTGACGCCACAGGGCACTGCGTGCGCCACCGCCGATCAGCATAATGCTCTCTGGCTGCACGCCACACTCATGCAGCACGTCCATGCCCTGCGCCAGGGCAAACCCGACGCCTTCCAGCACCGATCGTGCCAGCTCGGGACGACCATGCTGGTGAGTGAAGCCAAAGAAAGCGCCCAGGGCGCTGGGGTTGTTATGCGGCGTGCGTTCTCCGGAAAGATAGGGCAGAAACCATAGTCCGGGCACGTCATCGCGCGCGCGCGCTGCTTCAGCCAGCAGTTCAGGAACATCTTTGCATCCGGTCAGCGTGGCTGCCCATTCGAGACAGGAAGCCGCACTGAGCATCACTGACATCAGATGCCAGCGCTGCGGTAACGCATGACAGAAGCTATGAACCGCACGTTCCGGATTGCTGAGATAGCCATCGCTCACCACGAAATAGACGCCTGAGGTGCCCAGCGACAGCATGCCCTGGCCCGGTTCGGTCATACCGACGCCAACAGCGCCCGCGGCATTGTCACCACCGCCAGCGGCCAGCGGCACCGCGTTCATCTTCCAGCGCGTCGCCAGGTCGGCATGCAACGTGCCGGTCAGGGCATTGCCTTCACAGAGTTGCGGCATCTGATCGCGGCTGAGATCGCAGGCGTGCAGCATCACATCGCTCCAGTCTCGCTGCGCCACATCCAGCCACATCGTCCCTGCGGCATCGGACATATCGGTGGCGAAGTCGCCACTCAATCGCCAGCGCAGATAATCCTTGGGCAGCAGCACATGAGCAACCCGACTGAAAATGTCCGGTTCATGTTGCTGCACCCACAGCAGCTTCGGCGCCGTAAAACCGGGCATCATCAGGTTACCGGTGATCGCGCGTGAGTCCGGCACCTTCCGCTCCAGCGCACGACATTGCGCCTCGCTGCGCCCGTCATTCCAGAGTATGGCCGGACGTAAAATCTGGTTAGCACTGTCGAGCAGCGTTGCACCATGCATCTGTCCGCTCAACCCGATAGCCTGAACCGTATGCAGGTCCTGCTGCGCGCTAAGGGCCTGCATGGCTGAATCCAGCGCCTGCCACCAGCTTTCAGGATCCTGCTCGCTCCACAAGGGCTGCGGACGCGAAACCTGCAGTGGCGACGTCTCCGTCGCCAGCACGTTGCCCTGTGCATCCATCAGCACCACTTTGATGCCAGAGGTACCTAAATCGATCCCGATAAACATGCGCTGCTCCTGAAGGGTCAGAAATCAAACAGGTAGTGATTCACCAGATTTTCCAGCTGCTCCTGACGTCCGCTCTGATGCTGCGGATTGAGCTGCTGCTGCTGAGCATGCGCCGCCAGCGCCTCCAGTGAAAACTCACCTTTCAGAATTTGCTGGCCGAACTCACCATTCCAGCCGCTATAGCGCTGCGCCACACGCTTATCGAGTTCACCGTCACCGATCATGCGAGCCGCCACCTTCAGCGCCAGCGCCATGGTGTCCATCGCGCCGATATGGCCGTAGAAGAGATCATATTTATCGGTGCTCTGACGACGCACTTTGGCATCAAAGTTTAAGCCGCCAGTGGTAAAGCCGCCTGCCTTAAGGATTTCGTACATCACCAGTGCGTTTTCTTGCACGCTGACCGGGAACTGATCGGTATCCCAGCCGCACTGCGGATCGCCACGGTTGGCGTCCACGGAACCAAAAATGCCCAGCGCAATGGCGGTCGCAATTTCATGATGGAACGAGTGGCCAGCCAGCGTGGCGTGGTTCGCCTCAACATTAACCTTAATCTCTTTCTCAAGGCCGAACTGTTTCAGGAAGCCATAAACCGTTGCAACATCGTAATCATACTGATGTTTGGTCGGCTCCTGCGGTTTGGGTTCGATCAGCAGCGTTCCCTGGAAGCCAATTTTATGTTTGTGCTCGACCACCATCTGCATAAAGCGGCCAATCTGCTCGCGCTCCTGGCGCAGATCGGTATTCAGCAGGGTTTCATAGCCTTCACGCCCGCCCCATAACACATAGTTTTCACCGCCCAGGGTTTTGGTGGCCTGCATGGCGCTGCAGACCTGCGTCGCCGCCCAGGCAAAAACCTCAGGATCAGGATTAGTGGCAGCACCGGCACCGTAGCGCGGATGGGTAAAGCAGTTAGCCGTGCCCCACAGCAGTTTCACACCGGTTTCCTGCTGTTTCTCCAGCAGTTTATCGGTCATGGCGGCAAAGTTTTCTTTGTAGTTGTGCAGCGAATCACCTTCCGGTGAGACGTCCACATCATGGAAGCAGTACCACGGCACATTCAGCTTATGGAAAAACTCAAAGGCGACATCCGCTTTCAGTTTTGCCTGCTGCAGCGCATCCCCGTTTTTCTGCCACGGACGATCAAAGGCACCGACGCCAAACATATCCGCGCCATTCCAGCAGAAGGTGTGCCAGTAACAGGCAGCAAAGCGCAGATGCTCCGCCATGGTCTTACCGAGGATGACCTCATCGGGATTGTAGTGGCGGAAAGCGAGAGGATGCGTCGACTGGGTGCCTTCATAACGAACCCGATCGATCTGATCGAAATAAGCGTGCATGGTTTGCTCCTTAGCATCAGTACCCGGATGGTCTGCGTTGAAGCAATATTCAATATGGGCTGTAACCTCAGCTCAATTACGATATTTCATTACGGGTGTCAGATAATTATTATTTGTGCGCTGGCTCGCAAAATAATGTTATTTGCGGGGCGGTTTATCCTTGTCACTCTTTTGTCCTAAAAAGACGAAACCTCGATCGCGCTCATAAAAAAAGAAATAAACCAAAAAACGTAATAGCCGGATAAAAATCAGTAATTGCTGCGACAGGAAAAGAAGGGCAACAATTCATCCGCCTGGTTTATCGGCCTGCGATAACAATAGCCTCCACCTACAGGATGATCACAATGAAGATGAAACATGCACTGTTCGCCGCCTGCGCGGCGCTGGCGCTCTTCAGCCAGACCAGCGTGGCAAAAGAAGTGAAGATCGGCATGGCAATTGACGATTTGCGCCTCGAGCGCTGGCAGAAAGACCGCGATATTTTCGTTAAACAGGCGGAGACGCTGGGCGCTAAGGTGTTTGTTCAGTCGGCCAACGGCAACGAAGAAACACAGATGTCGCAGATTGAAAATATGATCAACCGCGGTGTCGATGTGCTGGTGATTATTCCCTACAACGGTCAGGTCTTGAGTAACGTTGTCGCTGAAGCGAAACGGGAAGGCATTAAAGTGCTGGCCTATGATCGAATGATAAATAACGCCGATATCGATTTTTATATTTCGTTTGATAATGAAAAAGTGGGCGAACTGCAGGCCGAAAGTATTGTGAAACAGGTACCTAAGGGCAACTATTTTTTAATGGGCGGATCGCCGGTGGATAATAACGCCCGTCTGTTCCGCGCCGGACAGATGAAAGTATTAAAACCTTATATCGACAACGGCAGCATTAAAATTGTCGGCGATCAGTGGGTCGATGCCTGGCTGCCGGAAAACGCCCTGAAAATTATGGAAAACGCCCTGACCGCCAACAGTAACCACATCGATGCGGTCGTGGCCTCTAACGATGCCACCGCAGGCGGTGCGATTCAGGCGCTGAGTGCACAGGGGCTGGCCGGAAAAGTGGCGATTTCGGGGCAGGATGCCGATCTGGCCGCGATTAAGCGTATCAAAGCGGGCACCCAGACCATGACGGTTTACAAACCAATCACCGAACTGGCCACCGAAGCGGCGAAAATTGCCGTCGAACTGGGTGATGGCAAAACGCCTGCCAGCAACAGCAAGCTGAACAATGGCCTGAAAGATGTGCCGTCGCGACTGCTGAAGCCAATTCCGGTCAACAAAGACAATATCGAAAGCACCGTGGTGAAAGACGGTTTCCATAAACAGAGCGAACTCTGACCGCGCATAGCGTGAGGGAGAACAGTCGATGCTGCTGGAAATGAAAAACATCACCAAGCGTTTCGGTGCTGTTAAGGCGCTGAATGATGTCAGCCTGCAACTGGAGGCGGGCGAAGTGATGTCGCTGTGCGGTGAGAATGGATCGGGCAAATCGACGCTGATGAAAATCCTGTGCGGCCTCTATCCGCACGGTGATTTTGAGGGGCAGATTCACTTCTCTGGCGACGACATTCAGGCGCAGACCATTCGCGATACCGAGCGTAAAGGCATTGTGATTATTCATCAGGAACTGGCGCTGGTGCGGCAACTCACGGTGATGGAGAACATCTTCCTCGGTGCCGAACTGAGCCGTTTCGGCATGGTGGATGACGAAACCATGACCCTGCGCTGCCAGCAGCTGCTGGCGCGGGTCGGGCTGAACGTCTCTCCTGCGACCCGGGTCGGTGAGTTAGGCCTGGGCCAGCAGCAGCTGGTGGAGATCGCCCGCGCGCTTAACAAACAGGTCCGGCTGCTGATTCTGGATGAGCCAACCTCATCGCTGACGGAGCAGGAAACAGATGTGCTGCTGGGCATCATCCGTAATCTGCGCGAACACGGCATCGCCTGCATCTACATCTCACACAAGCTGAATGAGGTGAAGGCGATCTCCGACACCATCTGCGTGATCCGTGACGGCCAGCATATTGCGACCCGTCCGGCGGCGGGCCTGAGCGAAGATGACATTATCACCATGATGGTCGGACGCGAGCTGACCGCGCTTTATCCTCACGCGCCGCATCAGATTGGCGATGTGATACTGAAAGTCGACAACCTCACCGCCTGGCATCCGGTTAACCGCCACATCCGCCGGGTGAACAATGTCTCGTTCACGCTCAGACGTGGTGAAATCCTGGGTATCGCCGGGCTGGTGGGTGCGGGCAGAACCGAAACCGTGCAGTGTCTGTCTGGCGTCTGGCCAGGGCGCTGGCAGGGCGATATCCGGGTCAATGGCCAGCAGGTCAGCATCACCGATTGCCGCGCCGCCATTGCACATGGCATCGCGATGGTGCCGGAAGATCGCAAAAAGGATGGCATCGTGCCGCTGATGGCGGTGGGCAAAAATATTACCCTGGCGGCGCTGGATCAGTTCAGTCACCGCCTCTCTACTCTGGATGAAGCGCAGGAGCAGCAGGCGATCAACGACGCGATCAGCCGGCTGCGGGTAAAAACCTCTTCATCGGAACTGCCGATTGGCCGCCTGAGCGGTGGCAATCAGCAGAAAGCGATTCTGGCGAAGTGCCTGCTGCTTAATCCAAAAATCCTGATCCTGGATGAACCGACGCGCGGCATTGATGTGGGCGCCCGTCAGGAGATTTACCTGCTGATCAATGCGCTGGTGCAGCAGGGTATCGCGGTGATTGTGATTTCATCTGAGCTGCCGGAGGTGCTGGGCCTGAGCGATCGGGTGCTGGTGATGCATGAAGGGCAGATTAAAGCCGACCTGATTAACGATAACCTGACTCAGGAGCAGGTGATGGAAGCTGCCCTGCGGAGTGAACATTATGCTTAAAAGTGAAAGTACCCAAAGCCGCCTCACCGGCACGCCGGGCAAATCGTCACCGGGCAGGTTCACGCTGCCCAATCTGCAGGCTCTGGTGATGCTGGGCGCGATTGTGCTGATTGCGTTGTTCTTTACCTGGACCACCGACGGCGCGTGGCTCAGTGCGCGTAACGTCTCGAACCTGCTGCGTCAGACCGCCATCACCGGTATCCTGGCGGTGGGCATGGTGTTCGTGATTATCTCGGCGGAGATCGACCTGTCAGTCGGCTCCATGATGGGGCTGCTGGGCGGGGCGGCGGCGATATTCGATGTCTGGCTCGGGTGGCCACTGCCGCTGACCATCGTAGTGACACTGGTGATGGGGCTGTTGCTCGGTACCTGGAATGGCTGGTGGGTGGCCTACCGCAAAGTGCCGTCGTTTATCGTCACGCTGGCAGGGATGCTGGCGTTCCGCGGCATTCTGGTCGGCATTACTGACGGCACTACGGTTGCGCCCATCACGCCGGGCATGTCGCAGATTGGACAGAGTTATCTGCCGGGTGGCGTTGGTTTTGGCTTTGGCGTTGCCGGTCTGGCGCTGTTTATGCTGTGGCAGTGGCGTCTGCGTCTGCGTCGTCAGCAGCTCGGACTGCCGCAGGGCGCAGCCAGCAGCACCGTAGGGCGTCAGGCGATTACCGCCATATTAGTGCTCGGTGCCATCTGGTTACTCAACGACTATCGCGGCGTACCGACGCCTGTATTACTGCTTGCCGTACTGTTGCTGGCGGGCATGTTTATGGCCACCCGCACCGCTTTTGGCCGCCGTATCTATGCCATCGGCGGCAACATTGATGCTGCCCGCCTCTCTGGCATTAACGTGGCGCGCACCAAGCTGGCGGTGTTCGCCATCAACGGTGTGATGGTGGCGATTGCCGGGCTGATCCTGAGTTCAAGGCTGGGTGCAGGTTCGCCGTCGGCGGGTAACATCGCAGAACTCGACGCGATTGCTGCCTGCGTAATTGGTGGCACCAGCCTGGCGGGCGGTGTGGGGTCGGTGGCGGGCGCGGTAATGGGGGCCTTTATCATGGCCTCGCTGGATAACGGCATGAGCATGATGGATGTGCCGACTTTCTGGCAGTACATCGTCAAAGGCGCGATTCTGCTGCTGGCAGTGTGGATGGATACCGCAACGCGGCGTCGGGTGTAATCGCGCGGGTGATCACATTGTGGCGCAAACAATTTTTTCGCCCCTTTCAGCCGTGTTATGCAATGCGCTGAGGATTTAAGGGAACGCGCCACCATGCATGATAAACGCTATCGCATTACGCTGCTGTTTAACGCCAATAAAGTGTATGACCGCCAGGTTGTTGAGGGCGTCGGAGAGTATCTGCAGGCGTCGCAGACTGACTGGGATATCTTCATCGAGGAAGATTTCCGCTGTCGCATTGACAACATCCGTGAGTGGCTGGGCGATGGGGTGATCGCCGATTACGACGATCGCTCCATCGAAACCCTGCTGTCGAATGTCTCTGTGCCGATTGTCGGCGTTGGAGGCTCTTACCATCGTCAGGAAGATTATCCCCCGGTGCATTACATCGCTACGGACAATGCCGCGCTGGTGGAGAAAGCCTTTCTGCATCTGAAAGAGAAGGGCATTAACCGCTTTGCCTTTTATAGTTTACCGGCCTCCAGCGGCAAGCGCTGGGCACAGGAGCGGGAACAGGCGTTCCGCCAGCTGGTGGGGCGTGAGCGCTATCAGGGCGTGGTTTATCAGGGCATGGAAACCGCACCGGAAAACTGGCAGCACGCCCAGAACCGGCTCGCCGACTGGTTGCAGACGCTGCCGCCGCAAACCGGCATTATCGCTGTCACCGACTCACGGGCACGGCACCTGCTGCAGGCGTGCGAACACCTGAAAATACCGGTGCCGGAGAAGCTTACGGTGATCGGGATTGATAATGAGGAGCTGACCCGTTATCTGTCACGCGTGGCGCTCTCGTCCGTAGCACAGGGCTCGCGACAGATGGGCTATCAGGCGGCCAAACTGCTGCATCGGCTGCTGGATGAGCAGCCTTTGCCGCTTCAGCGCATTCTGGTGCCGCCGGTGAAAGTGATCGCCCGGCGCTCAACTGACTTCCGCTCGCTGCGCGATCCGGCGGTGATTCAGGCGATGCACTACATCCGCTTCAACGCCTGTAAGGGAATTAAAGTGGAGCAGGTGCTGGATGCGGTAGGCCTGTCACGTTCTAATCTGGAAAAGCGCTTCAGGGATGAAACCGGTGACACTATCCATGCGATGATCCACCGCGAAAAGCTGGAAAAAGCCCGCGAACTGCTGGCTTCCTCGTCGCTCAACATCAACGAGGTCTCACAGATGTGCGGCTACCCTTCGCTGCAATACTTCTACTCAGTTTTCCGCAAAAGCTACGACACCACGCCGAAAGAGTATCGCCAGCACTTTGGCGTAAACCTGCTTTAACGACAGACCGGCGTAAAGAATGCCTGGGTTTTCATATAATGACCAGGATGAAAATTATATTTCATCCTGATGCCTCGCTGTCAGTGCAAAGGCCATTTTCTCAGGCTTAATCTGCCAGCCGGAAGGGCCCGGCTTCTTTGACTTTAAAGCTTAAAAATCAGTAGTTAAGGCTGAGTGCTGGCGTAATGTTTTATCAGCCTCAGACGGGCCGCTTCAGACGATATTTCGTCTGTCATCAGGTGCTTACCCTTGATGGAAAAACATCACCGCCCGAATTTACCTGTTATCTTATTGATTTATATAACTTTTATTCAGGATTATCACTCAGCGAGTTTATAATTTTTTCCAACCTGCTTCACATTTCCGAAAGAATTAATCCAAATTCCCCTATTTAGAAAATATATTTCACTAGTGTCTGCTTGCTGCAATTCCTGAACTTCTGACCTGTCACGCCTCCTGTTACTGAACCGATACGGTTCAGACAGTAGAGAAAAGGAGCCTGTAAAAATGGAAACCCGGCAAAAACGTTACAACATGAAATATGTCATGCTCTGTTGCACCGTCGCCGCTTTTGGTGGCCTGCTGATGGGCTATGACTCGTCGATTATCTCTGGCGCTATCGAGCCGCTTAGTGACTATTTCCAGCTGACCCCGGCAGAAACCGGCTGGGCAGTGTCTAATATCCTGCTTGGCAGTCTGGTTGGCTGCTTTATTGCGCCAAAGCTGAGCGATAAATGTGGCCGCAAAAAATCGCTCGCTATCACGGCGCTACTGTTTACTGCCTCGGTGGTGGGGACTGCCATTGCCCATAACTTCTTCACCTTTGTCGCTTTTCGTATTCTTGGCGGATTAGCGATCGGGCTGGCCTCGGTGATTTCGCCAATCTATCTGGCGGAGCTTTCACCGTCGAAGTATCGTGGCCGCACCAGCGCGCTCTATGCGGTCTGCTGCGTCGGTGGGCAATCGGTGGTACTGCTTACCAACTACTTCATTAACAAATCGATGCTGCCCGAAGTGATGGTCGATACAGGCTGGCGCTATATCCTGGCAACCGCGCTGGTGCCCTGTGCGCTGTTTATCTTTTTCATTGCTTTTATACCGGAATCACCACGCTGGAACGTTCTGAAAGGCAAAGACAAAGAGGCGCTGGATACGCTGAGCAAAATCTCTGACCCGGTCCATGCCCGCACCGTTTTCAATGAAATTAAACACTCTTTCTCTGATGAGGCGGTGACCCGCCATAAATCCCGATTACGCCTGAACAAAACCACGGTGCCGTTGCTCATCATTGGTATTGGCCTGGCTGTCGGCAATCAGATTAGCGGCATCAATGTGATTCAGTATTTCGGGCCAACGTTGCTGAAAAATGTGTCCGGCAGCACGGATTCGGCGCTGCTCCAGACCTTCTGGCTGTCCGTATGTCAGTTTGCAGGTGTGCTGATAGGTATGGCGCTGATTGATAAAGTCGGACGTCGTAAGCTTTTACTGCTGGGGGCGATTACCTCTGCCGTTTTCCTTGCCTATACCTTTATCGCTTTCTATTACCGTTTGCCCGGCTTGCTGGCGGTGGTGGGACTGTTTGCCTATATGATTTTCTTTGGCATGACCTGGGGACAGATTGTCTGGACCGTACTGGGCGAGCTGTTTCCGACAGAAATCCGCTCAATCTGTGTCGGCATCTCCATTTGCGCCATGTCGATGGCCAATTTTGTCATCAGCACTACATTCCCGATTCTGAACAGTAATGCTTTTCTGCTTGAGATTTTTCACGGTGGCTTCCCGCTGTTACTGTTTGCGCTTTTTTCACTGGCTATGTACTTCTTCACTTTCCGCTATCTGCCGGAAACGGCCGGGATGCCGCTGGAAAAAATTCACGCGCGCGTGCTGGAGAAGTTTAATATTGACCCGCGTGAGGCGGGCGAACGGACAAATGCTCCGGTCAGCGAGACGCGATCATAAAGAAGAGGGCAGTCTGTGGGGGCACGCTCACCCCACGCGCTGCTCACTCTGTTCCAGCACCGCCAGTGCCAGCCCGTTTGCCGGATCAATCCGGTTTTCCGGGAAGTGCAGCAGAGTGTGCGCGGCGGTAAAGGCCAGCGCATTGCCGTGTGCGGTATCGCGCACCGCCTTGCAGAAGCGCTCACTGGCATTCCACGGACAATCAATGATGATGGTAGCGGGATTGAGCAGCAACATAATCTGACTCAGTGCCGCACCCAGATAGCCGCCCGCCTGCGCCATCACTTCATCCACTACGCGCGGCGCGCTATCGCGATTCTGCCAGCTCAGGCCAGGCTGACGCTGCGCCAGTTGCTGATTCACTGCAGGCTTGCTGACCAGCGCTTCCAGACACCCCCGGCGGCCGCAGCTGCAACGTGGCCCTTCAGGCTGGACAACCAGATGTCCTGCTTCGCCCGCCGTCCAGCTATGCCCGGTAAATACCTGACCCTGTTGTACCAGTGCGCCGCCAATCCCCTCGGAAATACGCAGATAAAAATGACCGCTCTCCGGCGATAATCCACTTTGCTCGACAGCCAGTAGCGCAGCGGCTTTAACATTATTCATAATGCGGATGGGGAGACGCACATGCTTGCGCAGCGTGGTCAGCAGGTCAACATCCTGCCATTCCAGCGGCAATGAGATATGCATCCAGCCGCGCCGGGGATCGACGATGCCGGGGAAGCCGAGGCCAATACCGAGCAAGTCGGGATAGCGATCTGTCAGTTCCCGGCACAGCATAGCCAGCTCAGCCAGCAGGCGGGTCGGATGACGGGTATCGGTGCGCAGCGTCGCTTCAGCCAGCACCTGTGAAAAGTAGTCGCAGACCCGCCAGTGAATCACGTTGCGTTCTACCATGACGCCTGCGCTCTTAAGCTTTTCCGGCCGCAGGGTGATCCCGATTTTAGGCCGTCCGGCAGCCGCGACGCTGACCGGCCCAAGTTCCTCTATCAGACCCTGCTCCAGCAGGTCATCAATGATTAATGAGACCGTGTTTTTGCTGAGGATCAGCGCCTCCGCCAGATCCTGACGCGACGTCACGCGCAGCTTACGCAGCTGAGCCATCACCCGTTTCTGGTTATTGAGTCGCAGTAGTGCGGGGCCTTTGCCGTTCGTTTTCATCACGGATTCTCCCAACAGAGGAGTAAGAATTGAGTGTAACAGCCCCGGCGTATTCTTCATGCCACACTTTTGCGGGCTGTTTCACACAACCTGATCGGTGGTGGCTGAGATCGTGACGGCGATCAGATCGCCAGCTTAAGCCTGGCTTTTCTGCTGTACCGGCGTCCTCATCAGCGCAATGACCCGGCGTAGCCGGGTCATTGTTAATACTCGTCGCCGCGCACCCGACTGCGATAACTCTCCCAGTCAAAACGAACCCACAGGCTGTTGCCCAGGCGCATACGGTCCATGACGCGCTCGCCCAGCAGCGCATTCATGCCCGCATGGTCGAGGTTGGATAACATGCCGGTCGGGCGTTTCGATGAAGAGCGCCGATCGACAATCTGGTTGATAATCACTTTTTCGTAGCGTGACTCGCTCTGCATACCGATCTCATCAATCACCAGCAGATCAACACTGCTGAGATCCTGAATCAGCCGCTCTTCGGTGATGCCGCTGCTGCCGCTGAAGGTCCCCTTCATGCTCGACATCAGATCGGCGACCGTCACGATCAGCACGCTTTTACCGCGCAGGATCAGGTCATTGCCAATCGCAGCAGCCAGATGGTTTTTACCGGTGCCAGGACGCCCGGAAAAGACAAAGCTGGCGATGCTGCCATCAAACTCAGCGGCGTACTGACGCGCCAGCTCCAGCGCTTTACGCTGTCCCTCGTTCTCTACCCGGTAATTATCAAATGAGCAGTTCATGTGCAGCTCGCGGATGCCGGAACGGCCCATCACGCGCTGCATTTTCATTGCGCGGTTCTCACGCACAATCGCCTCTGAACGCAGGCGCCCCTGCTCCTGATTCCACGCCAGCAGTTCTTCGCCATTGGCAAATTTAGGGCGGGTGCCCGCAGGCATCATTCTTTTCAGACGGTTAAAGAGATCATCTGGCGTTTTCATCATTCACCTCGGAAACCATCGGGAATGGTACGGTCAGGATCAGGCAACTGTGTGATATCACGCTTCGGTTGCCCGCCGTTTGCGGCGCGGTTTATCTGAATGCTGCGCGCCAGCTTCTGTTGCCACTGCACATGATGGAACATCCGGCCTTCCGCCTGCCAGTAGGCCACAAAGGCCGCCAGCTCGCCGGGCGTCACCGGTTCACTCAGCGCCACGCCCCAGATGGCGGCCTGACGCGTAAAGTCGGCATCCGGCTGCCAGCCCGGATATATGGCGAACTTGCCTGCGGGCGTGTGGATTGCGGCGGGCGCGTCGTCATAGAGGCTGTCATCCAGCGCGACATCATTCGGCTGTCGGGCGGCGGCTTCCAGCGCCAGCAGTTCAGCCAGACGCGCTGGCGTGATGGCGTACATCACCGGCGCATAATTATCTAACACCGCCAGCGTGCCCTTTTCTGCCTGCTGCAGGGCAGTCAGCGGATCCTGTCGAAAGGCATCCAGGCCAATGAGCGTTGAAGTTAAGATTTTAGCTGACATGAAAAGACCTGAGGTTAACGAACACCTTGCGCCGGGAACCTGTCGCCGACGCAGAAGTGTTTATTGTACCTGTTTTGAGGGTCGGGATCGCTTAAAAAGCAACTCAGCAGTCAGTGCGACGTGACGGGAGAAGAGGCATGGCGGGTCGATGCAGATTCGTTGGCGCGGACGCTGACAGCGGCCGGGCGGGTCTGCCATAAATAGCGAACCGAGGCGAGCCAGCAGAGGCTGTATCCCAGAAGCTCGGTGCCCTCTTCGGCCATGTTTTTCACCACGCGGTTGTAATCATCGAGCATCAGATGCTGCCACAGCGCGTGAATACCAAACAGGCGGGAAAAAACCAGCACCACTAAAAAGCCGGAAGCCATCACCGGCCAGCTGCGGTGCTGGACAAGGTTCGCCAGCGCATGCACGGTTTTCTTTGGCGTACGCAGCGCAATGGCCAGCGAACCCGCCGTGACCGCCAGGGCAAACCAGACCCAGCTGCCGTGCTGAATGACATCAAACACGAAGTCGAGCTCGCGGATCAGCATGCAGCTGTAAAAGCCTGCCACTAAAGTCAGCGCTCCGCGCTGGGCGGGGCGGCGGCGGGCGGCAATGAAAAACAGCCCGGCGATCATTGCCAGCATGATTTCCTGGGTAGTTTCAGTGAAAGAGGTTTCGTGCAGTGCGTCGTTCATCCAGGCCACATCAATGTAGACGGGGACGAGAGTCAGGGCGAGAACCAGGGCGGCCATCAGGAAGACCGCGATTTCGCGGCCAATAATTGTCAAATCGTTGCGCATTTTGTTACCAGTATAATGATTAGCGGACTCATTATATTTTAAACGCCCGATTCCCTTTCTCTTTTTATGCCTCGCTAGAAGCTGGCGCTGAAGCCAAAGCTATAAAGTTGCTGCTCGTCGTTATTCAGCGCTTCGCTTTGTGAAAATGACGCGAAAGCCGCCAGATTATCGTTCAGTGGCATTTGTGCGCCGATGCTTAAATCGATACCGTCGGATTGATCCGAGCCATTCGTCGCCTCGCGCTGTGGGCTCTGCGGCGTATCCGCCATCAGATAGTGGTAACTCAGCTGCGCCCAGGGCGATATCCATCCCTGCTGCGAATCGATGCGCCAGCCAACGCTAGCGCTCTGCTCCCGGCTCTGCTGATCGCTATAGTCACATTGCAGACAGTTCATCAGCTGGGGATCGACTGCATACTGCGCCACGGGTCCGGTGGTCAATGACGGCGCAATCGGCATATCAACGCCCGCCCGATAACGTTTACCCAGCGGCGTGGTGCCTGTGCTACCGGTTTCACTGTGCAGGGCAATGGGGGAAGCGGTGGGAGAATTAATTGCAGCTTCAAACAGGGCGCGGCTCTCATCGCTGAACGCAAGTGGCGTCAGGGCGATCTTCTCCGCCAGAATTGTGTCGTAGTCGGGCAGAAAGTCAGGATGCTGAGGCGCAGAGGTGCCGCCGCGGGCAAAAGTCGGTTGCGTGAACATTAACAGCCCTACAGCACAGCAGGTCCGCAGACCTTTCCAACCGCTTCTCGGCAACATCGCTTCTCCGGGCAAGGCTGAAGTTATGGCGTCTTAATGAATTTTTCGGCCCGTCTCTGTTATTTAACCGGTGATCGTTTAACTATCAACCGATTAATTCTAAGATCAAGCGGACCGCTAAAATATTCTCGTTATAAAGGAACAAAACGATGCAACGATGTGGCTGGGTAACGCAGGATCCCCTCTATCTGGCGTATCACGACAGGGAATGGGGTGTGGCGCAGAGAGAGACGCGCGCACTTTTTGAGATGCTCTGTCTGGAAGGACAGCAGGCGGGATTATCCTGGATCACCGTGCTAAAAAAACGCGAAAACTATCGGGCAGCGTTTCACCAGTTTGATCCTCAGGCTGTTGCGCAGATGGACGCTGCCGACATCGACGATCTTATGCTTAACAGCGGCATTATTCGCCACCCCGGCAAAATCGCCGCCATTATCGCGAACGCCCGCGCTTTTATTAAGATGGAAGCGAAAGGCGAGGATTTCAGCGACTTCGTCTGGCAGTTTGTCGATAACGTGCAAATTGTCCACCATCATCCTGATTACAGCCAGGCACCCACCACGTCAGAGCAGGCCATTGCGCTCTCGACGGCGCTGAAGCTGCGTGGTTTCAAATTCATCGGCCCTACAATTTGCTACTCCTTTATGCAGGCCTGCGGGCTGATAAACGATCATCAGAGCAACTGTTTTTGCCATCCTGACAATCAAAAGGCGTAATTCCCGGTAAATCAGGATTTTTCCGCACTACATTCCCGGTCACCAGACGGCATAATCGTGCCACTTATGGGAAAGGTTTTTCCCTGTGTGTCGAATGTAAGGGAACAAAAATGCAGAAGAAATTAATCGCCATCACCTTGTTATTAAGCGGCAGTCTGGCCCTGCCAGGTTGTACCACCAATCCTTATACCGGCGAATCTCAGGCGGGTAAGTCAGGCGTGGGCGCGGGCCTTGGCGCATTAGTCGGTGCCGGTGTCGGCGTGCTCTCTTCATCGAAGAAAGATCGTCGTAAAGGTGCGCTGATTGGGGCCGCAGGCGGCGCGGCGCTGGGTGGTGGCGTGGGTTACTACATGGACGTGCAGGAAGCGAAATTGCGTGACAAAATGCGCGGGACCGGTGTCAGCGTAACCCGCAACGGCGATAACATCGTCCTGAATATGCCAAACAATGTCACCTTCGACTCCAGCAGCAGCAACCTGAAACCTGCCGGCGCCAACACCCTGACGGGTGTTTCAATGGTGCTGAAAGAGTATCCGAAAACCGCGGTAAACGTCGTGGGTTACACCGACAGTACCGGCAGCCGTGCGCTGAACATGCGTCTGTCACAGCAGCGTGCTGAAAGTGTAGCCAGTGCGTTGATCGTGCAGGGTGTTGCCAGCAATCGCCTGCGTACACAGGGTGCAGGCCCGGATAACCCAGTTGCCACCAACAGCACTGAAGCAGGCAAAGCACAAAACCGTCGCGTTGAAATTACGCTCACCCCGCTGGGATAATCGCGGTCGCCCCCGAACGGGGGCGTACCTTTTCTGTAAAGCATCACGTAAAAGCACCAGTAATGTTTCTGCGGATAGAGCCAGCAGAGGCTTTATGGTAGCCTGATCAAAAATTGATCAGTGGACTTGCCCCATGTCTCTTAAAGCCATCGCTGCAGTTTTAGGTCTTTCCGTTACGACTGTCAGCCGTGCCCTTAATGGTTATCAGGATGTCGCTCAGGAGACGCGTAAACGCATTGAAGAGGAAGCGCAGCGGTGCGGCTACCGGCCTAATGCGGCGGCCCGACGACTGAAAACCGGCCGTGCAAACGCAGTAGGGCTCGTTTATCCGGTCATTGAATCTTCCCTGAGTGGCAGCGACTTCAGTGACATGCTGCTGGCGCTGGATCATCATCTTGCCCGTCATGAAATTAACCTGCTATTGCTGGCGGATAAACAGCAGCAGAGTCACTCAACCCTGACGCGCCTGCTGCGTAGTGGGGCCGTCGATGCCCTGATCGTCGGCCATACCACGCCAGAAGACAGCCGACTGAACGCGCTGATGCAGACCCGTTTTCGCTTTCTGGCGCTGGGCCGCAGCGAGCTGCCAGCCGCCTACGCCTGGTTTGATGTTGATCACCTTGCCGGTTCACAACTGGCGGTGGGCTGGTCGCTGGCGCAGGGACGGCAGCGGATAGCCTGGCTCGGCAGCAATGAAAACAGCACGCGGGTACGTGACCGGCGTCAGGGTTATCTGACGGCGCTGGGTGACGTTGCGCCTTATGCGATGGCGGCGGTCGCGCCGTCGCGCCGTGCCGGCTATCACCAGACGCGTGAGTGGCTGGCAGGGGAACCCGCGCCAGAAGTGATTATCACCGACTGCGCTGCGCTGGCTGAAGGCGCAGCCCTGGCGCTGCAGCAGGCTGGTCGGACAGCGGGCGAGGACGCCATTCTGCTCGCAGGCTGGGAAGGATTACCACGTGATGCGATTCTCGATCATCCCATGGCTGCGATTCGGCAGGCAACGCCGCATCAGGCCGGCGAACAGGTGGCTGACATGGTTATCAGGCTGATCAACGGCGAACCGCCAGAAACGTTACAGACCCTGTGGCAACCCTGGCTGCAATTACCGGCCTAGCACTTTTTGCGCCGGGCTTCGCTTGTGCTAGTCTCTGCCGGGTTTCTTATTTTCGCAGGATATCTCATGAAAATCAGGCCGCCTCGCGCCACCATAAGCGATGTTGCTCACGCGGCACGAACCGGTAAAACCAGCGTTTCACGCTATCTCAATGGCGAGCTGCATCTGCTCTCTGCCGACTTAAAAGCGCGGATTGAACAGGCCATTGCGGATCTCAGCTACCGTCCGAGTCAGATGGCGCGCGGCCTGAAGCGCGGACGTACCCGCCTGATTGGGCTGATTATCGCCGACATTACTAATCCCTATTCCGTCGATGTGATGAGCGGCATTGAAGCTGCCTGCCGGGAGCAGGGTTTCACGCTGCTGATGTGTAACACCAACAACGAAGTGGATCTGGAGCAGCACTATCTGCAACTGCTGAGCAGTTATCAGGTTGAGGGCATCGTGGTTAACGCGGTCGGCATGCGTGAAGAGGTGCTCAGCCATCTGCAACAATCCCTGCTGCCGATGGTGCTGATTGACCGTAAAATCCCCGACTTTCCCTGTGATGTGGTGGGCCTGAACAATGCCGAAGCGGCCGAGACGGCCACACGCCATCTGGTCGACAATGGCTATGACGCGCTGCTGTTTCTCAGCGAGCCATTGGGCAGCGTTAATACGCGACGCGAGCGTCTGCAGGCTTTCCGCCAGCTGCTGGCGGCGCATCCGCAGGTTGAGCATGAAAATGCGGAAGTGCCGCTGCACCAGACCGCCGCACTGGATCAGGCGCTTCTGGCCTTCCGGCAGCGTCACACCGGTAAACGCTGCGCGGTGATGGTGGCCAACGGAGCACTGACGCTGCAGGTGGCGCGATCGCTGCAACGACTTAACCTGCACTGGGGCCGTGATATCGGCCTGCTTGGTTTCGACGAACTGGAGTGGGCGGCGCTGGCTGGTGCCGGCATCACTACGCTGAAACAGCCGACCTGGCAGATTGGCTACAGCGCGCTGGAGCGATTGATTGCGCGCATAGGGGGCAGCGAATTGCCGGTTGCCGAGCAGGTCTTCTCTGGTGAACTGATCGTTCGCGGCTCCAGCCAGCCTCTGCGCTGAATTTCAGATTTAACCTTCTGTTTACATGCCCGCTTCGTGAGCACGATCATAATTTCACAGTTTGCTGCTTTGCTTTGGAACCGGTTCCATTTAGGGTTTTTCTATTCGTTATGGGCAGACCTCTGCCATGGAGTAGAACATGAAACCTGACATTATCGTAGTGACCGCCGCTTATGGCCACATGCAAATCGCCGCACTCGGCGGACAGGCTGCGCTGCTGCCAGTCATCCAGCAGGCGGGCGCTGACGGGGTCGAAATCCGACGCGAATTACTTGATGATGCGGCGCTGGCCGATCTGCCAGCGCTGTCCGGGGCAATAGCTGAGCATCAGTTGCATGCCAGCTATTCCGTGCCGGATACCCTGTTTTGTGACGGCGGCGAAATCAATTCACGCATAACCCACTACGTTGAAGAGGCACGCCAGCTAAACGCGCAGCGGCTGAAAGTGGCGCTGGGAGACTTTACCGGTGCGCTGCCTCGCGAAACGTTGCAGGCGCTGCTGGCGGATTTGCCATTCCAGCTGACCGTGGAAAACGACCAGACCGAACATGGCCGACTGGCACCGTCCGTCGCGTTTTTCACGGCGGTGCGCGAAACCGATCTGCCGATCAGCATGACCTTTGATATGGGTAACTGGTGCTGGACCGGCGAAGACGCCGATCAGGCGGCGACGCAGCTGGCCGCGCAGGTGGGCTATGTGCATGTCAAAGCCGCTGTGCCACATCAGGATAGCTTCCGGGCGATTGCGCTGGATGAGGATGATGACCACTGGCGCACGCTGCTGCAACAGCTGCCCGCTCGCGCGCCGCGCGGTATTGAATTTCCGCTGGAAGGCGCCGATCTGACTGCGGTGACGCGCCACTACGTGTCGCTGTTGCGTAACGTGTAAGGAGCGAAGATGACGACACATCACACTATGCATCACAACGGTCCGCTTGATGTGGTCACCATCGGTGAAGCGATGGCGATGTTCATCGCCCGTGAAACTGGCGACCTGGCCGTAGCAGAGACCTTTGTTAAACGTGCCGCGGGCGCGGAACTCAATGTAGCGACCGGCCTGTCACGTCTTGGCCTGAAAGTGGGCTGGGTCAGCCGTGTCGGCGATGACGCCTTTGGCCGGTTTATCTGCCAGCAGCTGGAAAAAGAGGGCATCGACCATGCCAGGGTGACAGTCGATAAGCGCTATCCCACCGGTTTTCAGCTCAAGTCCAAAGTAGATGACGGTTCCGATCCGCTGGTGGAATATTTCCGTAAAGGCTCGGCTGCCAGCCATCTGTCCGTCGATGATTTTGACGGGGACTATTTCGGCTCGGCGCGCCATCTGCACCTCAGCGGTGTGGCAGCGGCGCTGTCTGAAAGTTCATTAGAATTGCTGAAGCACACCGCCAAAGAGATGCGTGCACGCGGCAAAACCATCTCGTTTGACCCGAACCTGCGACCGGTACTGTGGCGCAGCGAAGAGGAGATGCGTAAGCAGCTCAATCTGCTGGCGGAGTATGCCGACTGGGTACTGCCGGGCGAAAAAGAGGGTCTGATTCTGACCGGTTATCGTCAGCCGGAAGCGATTGCGGATTTCTATCTCGACAGGGGTGTGAAAGCCGTCGTGATTAAAACCGGTTGTGACGGTGCCTGGTATAAAACCGCGCAGGGCGAACAGGGTCAGGTTGCGGCGATTAAAGTCGATAACGTGGTGGATACCGTGGGTGCCGGTGATGGCTTTGCCGTTGGCGTCATCAGCGCGCTGCTGGAAGGTCAGTCGCTGCCGCAGGCGATTCGGCGCGGCAACAAAATTGGTTCGATGGCGATTCAGGTCATTGGTGACAGCGAAGGTCTGCCGACGCGTCAGCAATTGGGCGACGTGTAGTTCGCGCCCCTCTATAGTCACAGGAGTTCCCGATGAAAAAGCAGACAATCGCGCCAAAACGCTGGTGGTTCATCATGCCCATCGTGTTTGTCACCTACAGCCTGGCGTATCTCGATCGTGCAAATTTTAGCTTCGCTTCTGCTGCCGGGATTAACGACGATCTCGGCATCACCAAAGGCATGTCCTCGCTGCTGGGTGCGCTGTTCTTCCTGGGTTACTTCTTTTTCCAGATCCCGGGGGCGATTTACGCCGAGCGTCGCAGCGTCAAAAAACTGATTTTCGTCTGTCTGATGCTGTGGGGCGGCTGTGCCTCGCTGACCGGCGTGGTCAGCAACATTCCGATGCTGGCCGCGATTCGCTTTGTTCTGGGCGTTGTAGAAGCCGCCGTGATGCCCGCGATGCTGATCTATATCAGCAACTGGTTCACCAAATCGGAACGTTCGCGTGCTAACACCTTCCTGATTCTGGGTAATCCGGTTACGGTGCTGTGGATGTCGGTGGTGTCGGGCTATCTGATTGAATCTTTTGGCTGGCGTGAGATGTTTATCTTCGAAGGCATTCCGGCGGTGGTCTGGGCGATTGCCTGGTGGTTCCTGGTGCAGGATAAACCGGCACAGGCGCGCTGGATGAGCGATGCCGAGAAAGCGGCATTACAGGCTGAACTGCATAAAGAGCAGGAAAATATTAAAGCGGTGCGTAACTACGGTGAAGCGTTCCGTAACCGCAACGTCATCCTTCTCTGCCTCCAGTACTTTGCCTGGAGCATCGGCGTGTATGGCTTTGTGCTGTGGCTGCCGTCGATTCTGCGCAACGGTACGCAGATGGGCATGGTAGAAGCGGGCTGGCTCTCAGCGGTGCCGTATCTGGCGGCGACCATTGCGATGGTGGTGGTTTCCTGGGCGTCGGACAAAACCCAGAATCGTAAGCTGTTCGTCTGGCCGCTGCTGCTGATTGGTGCGCTGGCGTTCCTTGGCTCGTATCTGGTGGGAGCGAACAATTTCTGGATGTCCTATACCCTGTTAGTGATTGCCGGTGCCGCGATGTATGCCCCTTACGGACCGTTCTTCGCCATCATCCCTGAGATGCTGCCACGTAATGTCGCCGGTGGCGCGATGGCGCTGATCAACAGCATGGGTGCGCTGGGGTCGTTCATCGGTTCATGGATTGTCGGCTATCTTAATGGTGCTACCGGCAGCCCGTCGGCGTCTTACATCTTTATGGGATCGGCCCTGCTGGTTTCGGTATGGCTGACGCTGATTGTGAAACCGGCGCAGAATAAAGCCCCGCCGCTGCAGGGTGCGAAACCGGCCTGAAAGCGTAAACGCTAGAGCGTGCTGTTTGTAAGCGCACAGGGCTTAGTCAGCATACTAAAAGCGTAATCGTTAATCTCTGTTTCTCCGGGCGGCCTGCAAGCCGCCCGCTACTTATTGAACGGGAGCCACCGAATGAAACCCGCTGTAATTCTTTATAAAAAACTGCCTGATGATCTCTACGCACGTCTGGCTGAACAGTGTGACGTGACGGAAATCAGCGATCTGTCGCCGGAAAGCCAGCAGCAGCATGCTGCCGTGTTTCAGCAGGCAGAAGGGCTACTGGGATCGGGCGGTAAAGTGAATGGCGAACTGCTGGCGAAAATGCCCAATCTGCGCGTCTGCTCCAGCGTCTCTGTGGGCTATGACAATTTCGATGTTGATGCACTGAATCAGCATCACGTGGTGCTGATGCACACTCCGACCGTGCTGACCGAAACCGTGGCGGATACCATGATAGCCCTGGTGTTGAGCACGGCGCGCCGTGTGCCGGAACTGGATGCCTGGGTTAAAGCGGGCAACTGGCAGAAGAGCATTGGTCCGGCGCAGTTTGGCATCGACGTGCACCATAAAACGCTGGGTATTCTCGGCATGGGACGTATCGGCATGGCGCTGGCGCAGCGCGCCCACTTCGGCTTCGGCATGAAAATCCTCTACAACGCCCGCCGCGAACATGAAGAGGCGCAGTCGCGCTTTGGCGCGCAGCGCTGTGAACGGGAGGCGCTGCTGAAGCAGAGTGATTTCGTCTGCATCAGCCTGCCGCTGACGGAAGAGACGCACCATCTGATCGGTGCTGCCGAACTGGAACTGATGAAGCCGGATGCAGTGCTGATCAACGCCGGTCGCGGGCCGGTGGTGGATGAGCAGGCGCTGATCGCCGCGTTGCAGGCGGGCAAACTGCACGCTGCCGGGCTGGATGTGTTTGAGCAGGAGCCGGTCTCTGCCGACTCTCCGCTGCTGTCACTGCCTAACGTGGTGACGCTGCCGCACATCGGTTCCGCCACGCATGAAACCCGTTACGGCATGATGCAGGATGCGGTAGAGAATCTCATCGCCGCGCTCGGCGGAAACGTTGAGAAAAACTGCGTGAACCCGCAGGCGCTGAAGTAATCCCCATGCCTTCCCATTGCGCCCGCCGATGGCGGGCGTTATGGTGGACCCCCGATTCGCTATTACAAATATTTAACCGCTATGTCCTTTTCTCAGTTCGGCGACAAATTTACCCAACATTCCGGCATCTCACGTCTGATGGAAGATATGGGTGCAGGCCTGCGTACGCCCGGCAACATCATGCTGGGTGGCGGCAATCCGGCGCAAATTCCGGCCATGAACGACTATTTTCAGCAACTGCTGCAGCAGATGCATGAGGAGGGCAAACTCAGCGAGGCACTGTGCAATTATGACGGTCCACGCGGCAAAGCGACGCTGCTCGAATCGCTGGCCGGACTGCTGAGCGAACAGCTTGGCTGGCCGATTACCGCAGAGAACATCGCGCTGACCAACGGCAGCCAGAGCGCCTTCTTCTATCTGTTTAACCTGTACGCCGGTCGCCGGGCCGATGGCAGCAAAAAGCGGGTGCTGTTCCCGCTGGCGCCTGAGTATCTTGGCTATGCGGATGCCGGTCTGGAAGAGGATCTGTTTGTGTCGGCGAAGCCGAACATTGAGCTGCTGCCGGAAGGCCAGTTTAAATATCATGTCGACTTCGAGCATCTGCCGATGAACGATGATGTCGGCCTGATCTGCGTTTCGCGCCCGACCAACCCCACCGGCAATGTGATCACCGATGATGAGCTGATGCAGCTTGATGCGCTGGCACAGCAGCATGACGTGCCGCTGCTGATCGACAACGCCTATGGCGTGCCGTTCCCCGGCATCATCTTCAGCGAGGTGCGCCCGCTGTGGAATCCCAACATCATTCTCTGCATGAGCCTGTCGAAGCTCGGCCTGCCGGGTGCGCGTTGCGGCATTATTATCGCGGATGAGAAGACCATTACTGCGCTGAGCAATATGAACGGCATCATCAGCCTGGCGCCAGGCAGCATCGGTCCGGCCATCGCCAATGAGATGATCCGTCGCGGCGATCTGTTGCGGCTCTCTGAAGAGGTGATTAAGCCGTTCTATCAGCAGAAGGTGCAGCAGACCATTGCAATCCTGCGGCGCTATCTGCCGGAAGATCGCTGCCTGATCCATAAGCCGGAAGGGGCGATTTTCCTCTGGCTCTGGTTCCGCGATCTGCCGATCACCACCGAATTGCTTTATCAACGGCTTAAAGCGCGTGGCGTGCTGATGGTGCCGGGCCACTTCTTCTTCCCGGGGCTGGAGCAGGCGTGGCCGCACACTCATCAATGTATGCGGATGAACTACGTGCCGGATGCAGAGAACATCGAGCGGGCGGTGCAGATTCTGGCAGAAGAGGTTGAGAACGCCTGGCGCGACAGTTAATCCTGCTGTTCCTGTGAATCGGTTAACGACAGCTGGCACCACTGTGCCAGCTGCTGTATCGCCTGTTCCACTTCCGCATTCCAGCCGAAACCGGCATTCAGCCGGAAACAGTGATCGTAGCGCTGATCGGTAGCAAAAATGTGGCCCGGCGCAATCCCGATGCCCGCATTGCGCGCTTTCAGAAACAGCTCGCGCACGTTCAGTGCCCCTCGTGGCATGTCCACCCATAGCACATAGCCTCCTTCCGGATCGGACACCCGGGTTCCCGCCGGAAATTCCCGTAGTACCGACTGCCGCATTTCACGGATTTGCCGCGCCAGCTCGCGACGCAGTTTGCGCAGATGCGCATCATAGCCGCCGCTGCGCAGCAACTCCGCCACCGCCGCCTGTGACAGCACGGAGGTGCCCATGGTGGAGGTATATTTCAGGGAGGCGATTTTGCGCATGTAGTTGACGCTGTGCACCCAGCCAATACGAATGCCCGGTGCCACGGTTTTAGAGAAGCCGCTGCAGAGAATGGCATTGGGGCTGAAGGCGCGCATCGGGAAGGGGCGCCGCTCACCAAAGGCGGTATCGCCAAAAATATCATCCTCAATAATCACCACATCGTTCTCATCCGCCTGCCGCGCGATATAGGCTTTATGCTCGTTGGGAATGCTTTTGCCCAGCGGATTATTGACGTTGCACAGGGTGAGAAAGATCCGCACCGCTTTACGCTGAAACAGCCCGGTGAGCTTTGCCACATTCACATACCCTTCCGGCCCGGCTTCCACTTCAATCACCCGCAGATTCAGGTTATGCAGCATCTGCAGCAGCACGAAATAGCAGGGTGACTCTACGGCCACGACGTCACCCGGCTGGGTGGTGGCACGCAGCGACAGTGAGATCGCCTCGATGCAGCCGTTGGTGATCAGAATATCGTCGGCGCTGATATTGCAGCCATAATCGACCGCGCGGCGGGCAATCTCGGTTTTCAGTGGCGCATAGCCGGTGCCCTTGACCGTATTGCCGAGCAGGGCCGGTTTGCTGTAGCCCATCTGGCGCATCAGCAGGCCGATGCGTTTGACCGGATAGAGCGCGCTGTCGCCGTTAGCCAGATCGAGGCGCACCCGGCAGTCTGAGCCAAGCATCGCCAGATGCAGTTCGGTCTGTTCATCCAGCGGTGCGATGGCATGTGGCTGTTCGCTGATGGCGGGCAGCTGACGTGAAGAGAGCCGCTGCGGGGCGACAAAAAAGCCCGATTTAGGCCGGGCGACGGCGTAGCGCTCATCCTCCAGCGTGCGCAGTGTTTTCAGGGCGGTGGTGAGGCTGACATTGTACTGCGTCGCCAGCGTACGCACCGACGGCAGACGGCTGTCGGGAGCCAGCGAACCGGCATGAATGGCCTGCTTGATCTGTTCTGCTATCTGGCGGTAACGACTGCTCTGACTCTCCTGTTCCCCGATAACATCGGCCATCTGTTCCACCCCATATCGCGCTGATCTGTGCATATTCAACAGAGTACATTCAAAGTACTTTAGGCTGCATCTCTTAATTATTCATGATGCTGAACGGCACGGCGACCCTGCCAGCCCCCGGGCTTCAGGCCATAAAGCGATTCTGTTCACCTGAGGGAAATGCGAGAAATGAATAATCTGCCCGCCATGATGAAGGAGATTGAAGCGTATCTGTCGTCTGCGATCATGGAGTCAGCTCAGCGCTGCTCCGCCCGCCTGCTGGCGGTGTTACCGGATAAGCTGCAGCTGGAGAACAACCGTGTGCTGCTCGCCTATGGCGGCGGAAAAGACAGCAGCTACATGGTGGCTTACGTGCGATACATTCAGGGCCTGATCTGGCAACAGCAGGGCAGCACTTTCTCCCTTCGGGTCAGCACCAACCGCCACGCGGCTATGAATCAGAGCGTGATGGAGAATATCCATCGCGTGTATCAGGCGCTGGCGATGCATGACGATGAACGGGCCGAATGTCTGGTGGTGGATGGCCTGCTGATTCGGCCGTTTGCCCGCGACCTGCCGATGCCGGAGAGCGTGCGGCAGCAGAACCGCCATGATGTGCTGATGAATGGCCACCGCTTTCGTGCCGATGGGCGCTCGACCTTCTGCAATGCCTGTAATCTCAGCATGGTGAACTCCTTTGGCCTCGCGGCAGACTACAACGGCGGCGTGGATCTGATTGTCACCGGCGACTCGCCGCAGGAGCAGGCCGCCTATGTTGCCTGGGCGCGGCACCTTTCACGGCTGTTTGATGCGCCGGTAGCGGACAAAGGCCGGGGCTTCAGCGGCTTTCTCCAGACGCTGGACGGCGTGGCGGAGCGCTACTTCTCTGACGTTTACGGTGCCGATCAACTGACACCCGCACACCGTATTACCCACCAGCTGGCGCGCGATCCGCTGTTTTTCAACATCTATCAGGACACCGCCTATGAAGCGGGCGCGCACTGGGCGCTGCTCAGCGAATTTATGCGTTTTCGTTTTGATGAACTGATGTTCAGCTTTTCTGAGTCCGACTGCGGTAATCCGACACTGATGGCGCACCTGCGCGGACTGCGGGCAGAAACGCTGTTGCAGCGTAACTATGCTGAAGGGATCCGCGAATATGTGCGCTTTGCGCTGGGGCTGATGGTGAAGAAAGATTTTCCGCCACAGCTGATTGATGAGATGGCGGCACGTTATCAGGATGACGCCGCCATCCACCAGCAGCGGCAGCGTGCGGCGGACTTCGCCCTGCAGGCGTTTGACCTTAACGACGACCAGCTGATCTGCATGATCTACTCACCCTTCCTGGCACAGGGAGAACAGCTCGGACAGTGGCTGTCACAGCAGCAGATTGCGCTGGATGAAACAGCCATTCGCGACCTGCTTGAGCAGCGCAGTGAGGATCTCGCGCTGGCCCAGCAGTTAACGCAGCTCTCTGGCCTGACGCTGACGCAGATTCAGCACTGCTGGCAGAGTAAGACGGTCAGTTCGCTGCTGGAGGGCAAAAGCCGCGATCCGCTGTCGCGCGTCCTGCGTTTTGATCCCCATAAAGCGGTGATTCAGGTCAATAACGGTGTGCTCAACGACATCGTGACAGAAATCATTTCCGGGCGTTAACCCGGTAAGGCAAGGCGATGAAAAAGATTTTCCTGCAAATTGGCGCCACCCGCGATGGCCAGAACCCCTACTGCGAGGTGGCAAAGCGCGAAGGCTATTTCACCGTACTGGCGGAAATGGGCGATTTTGTCGATTACCAGTCGTTAAGCCTGGCGCTGCCGTTTGATCTGATTATCCGCCTCGACCGTCCTGAGAATCCGTGGGAGGTCATGCAGGCCTATCTCCACGCCGGTTTACTGGCGCATCCGCTGGTGGTGCTGGCGGGCTTTGAAGCCTACAACGCCAGCGCCGGACGGCTGCGCGAGATGCTGGCCGGGCCTGACGCGTCCGCCGCCTTTATTCCGCTGGATAAGTATGCGCAGCGCATGGCGCTGAAAAAAGCCTGGCCGCGCTTCCCGCAGCCGGAGTTCCGCTTTTTTGCCTCGCCGCTCAGCATTCTGGATGCGGAAAAGGCGCTGATCTATCCCTGTGTCGTGAAACCGGTGGATGGCGGCGGCGGGCTGGGCATCTGGCTGATTGAGCGCGCCGATCAGCTGCATAGCGTAGTAGTGCAGCTGGTACAGACCATGAACTATGGCGGGCGCGGCTTCAGCGGCTTTATTGTGGAAAGCGCGCTGACAGGCACGGAGTTTTCGTTGCAGGGCGTGGTGCATCAGGGGCATCCCCTGGCGCTGACCTGCTGCCAGAAGGTCATTGAGCAGCACCGGGATAGCGAAGGCTGCGTCAGCTTTTATGAGTCGGGGCATGTGGCGATGGCGGCAGCAGCCCTGCCAGCGTCGTTCAGCGGTCTGATGACGTTCTGCTGCGAAACCTTTGGCTATCGTCAGGGTGCGTTTCACATCGATTTCATCGTGGTGAATGGCGTGCCACATTTTCTGGAGATGGGATTCCGGCTCTCCGGCATGGGGGTGGCGACGCTGGTGCAGGCGACGACGGGCATCAACTGGGCGGAAGTCACCTTCCGGCTGGAAGCGGGCGGCGCACTGCCTGCCTTTACCTTCACCCCACCCGGTGCGGTCGGCCAGCTGCGATTACGGCAACCGGCGCAGCTTCAGGCAGCCGAACGCTGGATCGATCAGCATCAGCAGGGTGCGCTGTTGCCACCACTCAGATTGCCGGCATTACAGGTTTCACCCCGATCTTCGCTCTATGCCGATCTGACCCGCCACGCGGGCATTCTGGCAACGTTCAGCCTGACGGCCTCCACGCGCGAACCCATTATGACTGCGTTTCAGCAGATCATTGCCGCGCAATCCGTCACCGCCGGGAGAGACAAAGTATGTGCAGGATGATTCTGGCGCATGGCCAGTTCGACAGCGAACAGATTTTAGAGGCGGCGCGTGCCATGAGTTGCGGTGAAGGCGCCGAACATGATGGCCCGATTAAATCACATCCCAACGGCTGGGGCTGTCTGTGGCTGGAAGAGGGCGAGATTCGGACCCTGCACGGCACCGGCCCGTTCGCCGACGCTCTGCCGGGCATTGATGTGGATCGCCTGCGCAGCCGCTTTCTGGCGGTGCATGTGCGTCACGCCACGCTGAGTAAAAATCAGGGAATCGAATTTTCGCATCCGCTTTGGCGCAACAGCGCCGGACATCACTGGTACATGATGCATAACGGCTTTCTGCCGACCATTTACCGTCAGCTGGGTCTGGCGGAATCCCGCTTCGATTCCGAAGAGTATCTGCATTACCTTGTGGATCAGACCACGCCCGCCGATTTCACCCGCGACTATCTGCGCGCAAAGATGGCGCAGATAGAACCCGGCGGCAGCGCAGGCAATGCCATTTTCGTCACCCGCGACAAAGCCTGGGCGTGGCAGTGGCATCCGCACGATACGCCTTTCCCTGACTACTTTACGATGCATTTTCGGCAACAGGACGGTTGCACGCTGATCGCCTCTGAACCCGTAACAATACCAGGCAGCGCCGGCAGCTGGCGGCGAATGAACAATCATGAACTCTATGAAATACCGTTTAGGGAGTGATAAACATGGCTATTTTCAATCAGTTCCGCGTGATTAATCCCAACATGTTTGTGGAATCGACCTGGCTGGATGACATCGTCACTGCACGGGTGCCGCTGCTGGTGCTGCGTAATTTCCTGACGCCAGAGATGCGGGAAACGGTGGTGGCTGATCTGCAGGGCTGCCGGGAAAAGATCCGTGTCTCTCACTATCCGAATGGCGCACTGACCACGCTGGGTCCTTATCTGGCGCGCCATACGGCGGCTCCCGAAAACTATTTTACCGAGCAGCGCGATATCCAGCCGGCGCTTCCGCCCTCGCTGAACCCGCTGCGCGAACAGATTTACGGCTGGGTGCAGCATGCACTGCGGCTGGAAAGTTTAAACATCGCTCACGAACCGGGTCGTGGCGACTACGCCGGTTCTATCGTGCGCTTTCATGCCAATGGCGTCGCGAACCCGCTGCATAACGACAATATCGTGCGCGACGCCGCAAAGACCTCGCTGGTGGTGACGCAGATCCTGCATCAGCTCAGCTGCGTGGTCTGCCTGCAGGAGTGCAACGCGGGTGGCGCGCTGCGTATCTACAACAAAAAGTGGACGCCGGAGGATGAGCAGTTCAAAACCGCCGGTGAGCTGGGCTACCGCCGTGGCGTGATTGAAAACAGCGAGATCTGCGAATTTTCACCACGCAGCGGTGATATCTATCTGTTTAATCCTGCTTTTTATCACGAGATCGACCGGGTTGAAGGTGATACCCGCATCACCATGGGGTTCTTTTTCGGGCTGACCGATAAAAAGATGAAACACGCTATCGCCTGGAGCTAAGCCAGGTTGTGCCAGAAGAGGAGAAGGGAATGACGACGTTTGAAAAAATTACAGCGCTGCTGGATCAGCATCAGGCCAGCTACCGCGTGGTGGAGCATGAAGCGGTCGGGCAGACCGATCAGATCAGCCAGATCCGCGGCAACGCGCTGGGTCAGGCGGCCAAAGCGATGGTACTGGAGGTCACTATGCCGGACGGTGCGCCATCGCGTCAGCTGCTGGCGATTGTGCCGGGTGACTGTCGGATCAATTTCAAAAGCGCAGCGCGCGCCATCGGCGGCAAAAAGTCCTCGTTCGCCGCGCCAGAGCTGGCGCAGGCACTGACCGGCTGTGTGATGGGTGCGGTGCCGCCGTTTAGTTTTGATGACCGGCTGGCGCTGCGGGTCGATACCCGGCTGCAGCAGGTCGGCACATTATGGTTTAACGCGGGCGAGCTGGAGAAGTCGATCGCGCTGGCTGCAGATGACTATTTTCGCATCGTGGGTGAAGGTTGTTGTGCTGATATCGCCTCCCCGATTGCGATCACCGCCTGACGGCAGCTCAAGGAGTTTCAGATGTCGGTAAAAGATATGCTGTTAGCGCTGTGCGTGGTGGTAGCGTGGGGCGTGAATTTTGTGGTGATTAAGCTCGGGTTGCAGGGCATGCCGCCTTTTTTGCTGGCCGGACTGCGTTTCGCGCTGGTCGCCTTTCCCGCTATTTTCTTTGTGCGTCGCCCGCCGATCCCGCTGCGCTGGCTGGTGGTTTACGGCATGACAATCAGTTTTGGTCAGTTTGCGTTTCTGTTTCTGGCGATCAAGCTCGGCATGCCCGCCGGTCTGGCGTCGCTGGTGCTGCAGGCGCAGGCGTTCTTTACCCTGTTGCTGGGTGCGTTGCTGCTGGCGGAGAAGCTGCGCTGGAATCATATCGTCGGGATTATCATCGCCACGCTGGGGATGTTCATGCTGGCGACGGCGGGGATGGAGGGGCAGACCAGCGCCGGGATTACGCTGACTACTATGATGCTGACCCTGTCGGCGGCGCTGTCATGGGGGCTGGGGAATATTACCAACAAGATTATTATGCGGAACCGCAGTGTGCCGATTATGTCGCTGGTGGTCTGGAGTGCGCTGGTGCCGGTCATTCCCTTCTTTGCCTGTTCGCTGCTGTTTGAGGGGCAGGCCGCCATCGTCAACAGCCTGCTGCATATCGGCCTGCAGACCGTGCTGGCGCTGTTTTACCTGGCGTTTGTCGCCACCATTGTCGGTTACGCTATCTGGGGGAATTTACTCAGCCGCTATGAAACCTGGCGCGTCGCGCCGCTGTCGCTGCTGGTACCGGTGGTCGGGATCATTACCGCCGCGCTGGTGCTGGATGAGCACCTCTCTGGTCAGCAGATGCTGGGTGCGGTGGTGATTATTCTGGGGCTGCTGGTGAATGTATTTGGTGGCGTGCTGGGTCAGCGTTTAGCGATGCGAACGCAGCCGTAATTTAAAAATCTTCGCTGACGCGGCCTTTGTAAGCGTTATAGCTCAGAGCGCAAAACAACGCTGGTGCTGCTCTCTTTTTCAGGCAGCTCATAAATTCAAAGCGATGGGAGCATACGCCTGTAGCAAAGTATCGCGCCGCCCGCACAAAAACACCGGGAGCGTTTTTGAACAACGCAAAGCGTTGGCCCGTTTACGGGCGCACCTCAGGGATTAGGTGCGTAATCGACCGCGCTGAGCCGCCATGGATGGCGCTTTTGCGAAAGGCGTATACTCCCTGAGCCTGTTTACCCACTGACATCAAAAACAAAAAACGCCGCTAACGCGGCGTTTGAGATTGTTGACAACGTCCAGCTCGGTAGCGGTAAGCCCGAGCCTGCGAAGGGAACACGGTCAGTTCGGAAAGACGCAAAATCGCCATCCATGGCATGCTCGGCCCGCGCCGTCCCTGCCGCGGGACGCTTTCCTCCTCTGACCGTATTCCCTGCGCCTTAAGCTTATTCATTGCTGCCAGACTCACCCTGATTTGGGTTTTTCAGCAGCCTGAAATGCCGCGTTAATGGCGTCTGTCATGATTACTTCAGAATCTCAATACGGCGTGGTTTCGCCTCTTCCGGCACCAGTCGTTCAAGATCGATGCTCAGCAGACCATTTTCAAGACGGGCATCGCGCACCACAATGTGGTCGGCGAGCTGGAATTTACGCTCGAAGTTACGCTCGGCGATTCCCTGATACAGGTACTTACGCTCGGCCTGCTCTTCAGGATGGGCACCCCGCACAATCAGCACGTTATCGTGCGCCGTGATATCCAGTTCGCTCTGAGAAAAACCGGCCACTGCAATGGTAATGCGATAGTGATTTTCATCGACCAGTTCAACATTATAGGGAGGATAGCCGCCATTGCTCTGATTCTGATTAGATTCGAGCAGGTTAAACAGGCGATCAAAACCGATAGCAGAGCGATAAAGTGGGGTGAGATCAAAGTTACGCATATTAAGACTCCTGAAATTCAGCAAGTTTTGGCAACCTTCCACAACTGGACAGGCTGGATACGGCACCTCACTGTCCCTTGCGGCGACGGTAAGTGCGTCCGTAAACTAAAAATGGGTGTCACAAAACGATTTTCAAGAGGGCGAAGTGCAATTTTTTTCGCCAAATTGCGGAAATGACATACACTCAGGACTACTTTTGCCAGACGCAAACGGACTTCGCCCCAGAGTGTTGACGTTGTCTGGCAAGCCAACTCAGCCAGGCTAATGCCATGGCTGAAGGGATGATGATGATGAAATTGATGAAGACCTTACCTCTGGCAGGAATGGTGTGCTGCGCTATGGCAACAACAGGCTGTTCCAGCGTGATGTCTCATACCGGTGCGAGTCAGGGCTACTATCCAGGAACCCGTGCCAGCGCTGACATGCTGACGGATGGTGATACCAGTTGGGCGCTAAAGCCGCTGGCGTTAATCGATCTTCCTTTCTCTGCCGTTCTGGATACGCTGCTGCTGCCGTGGGACTACTACCGTAGCGACAAAGACAAATCGCTCGACTCCCCACGTGAACGTATTCTGCAGAGCGAAAAGCTGGCGCATACTAATGAAAGCCTGGCACAGGCGCAGCCTATGCCACCTATGCGATCACAGCCGCAACCGTAAAGAGCTGCCGCCAGCCATTCACCTCACGCATAAAAGCAATCTGTGACCCGTCCGGTGACCAGACTACCGCGTCACCTGACGGTGCTTCTTCCGTTCTGTGCGTCAGACGCTGACACGCGCCGCTCTCAACCTCACATCGCATCACGCTGTTATTGCAGATAAAGGCAATTGACTGGCCGTCAGGATGCCAGCTAAAGGCGGACTGAATGCTGTGGCTGAGTTCGGTGATCTGACGCGGTTCGCCGCCGTTGGGAGAGACCGTCCAGAGCTGGATCACCGCACCGGCATCCGCCATCAGAAACGCGATCTGGCTGCCATCAGGCGCAGTACGCAGCCAGTGGCGCGGTTGCAGCGCCACGCCACGACTGTGCGTCAGGCGACGCTGCTGCACACCAGCCGGTGGCGCAGGTAACTGCGCGCGGGTGCCCTCCAGCGGACTCTCTCCGGCGCGCGCGTAATCTTCCAGTGCGTCTGGCAGATCAACAATAAAGACTTCGGGACGCTTCTCACCCTGCGCCGTCAGCGTGTCGCCAATAAAAGCGATGGCCCAGCGCTGCCAGCGGCCGTCTGGTTTCTGATAGCCACGCTCACCGACCCAGCACTCCTCATAAGCACGATTGATCTGGTCACTGCCCGGCTGCGGTTCCGCATGCGTCCTGCTCACCAGCAGGCAAAAATACGTGCCGTCATACTCGCGCGGATGCTGTTTAACCGGCGTCACCGCGCGCAGCGGCACCGCGATACCGACGTTGCGCTGATCCAGACTGCTATCCCGCTCATGCATGACATGGTCATTGTAGGTAAAGCTGAGACGTGAACCGTCAGGGCTGAAGACATGCACATGCGAGCCGCCGCGCAGCGCGCCAGGGGTAAAGGGCGGTGTGATATCGCAGGCATCCAGATTTACCGCCGCGCCGTTCTCAACAATCACACCGCGCCGGTGGTGGAAGTCATACTGCCAGCTGGCATCGGGATGTTCCGGGCCATGAATGCAGACGTAGCGCGGGGGCAGATCGGGGCTGACCGTCACGACGCCGACATGTGCCCCATCCCGGGCCTGATAGAGCACCTCAACGTCACCGGTCAGCACATTGACCCGCTCAATGGTCTGGCTGGTAAAGGAGGCACCTGATGGACGGACGTCAAACGCGAGCCACTGGCTGTCGGCCGTCCAGACATTAATATTGGTTAGCTGATGCTGACGGGCAGCAAAGGTGATCTGTTTTTCTGACATGATGAAACCCACGGAAAAAGCGTTGCCCGACAAATTACGCGATTCCGTTTTGCGGTGCAGCTTTTTTGGCGGGGTAAGGGAGCCGGGCCGCAGCGGCCCGGCAGAGAACAGGGCCGTTACAGCACTAACTCTTCAATGGCATGGGCGACGCCATCTTCCATATTGGTTCGGGTAATGAACTGCGCGATTTTCTTAACAGAATCAATGGCGTTACCCATCGCAACGCCGGTTCCGGCATAGTCAATCATCGCCAGGTCATTCTCCTGGTCGCCAATCGCCATCACTTCTTCCTGCTTCAGGCCGAGCTTCTCCGCCAGCATTCTGACGCCCTGGCCTTTGTTCACCCGACGATCGAGGATTTCGAGGTAATACGGCGCACTCTTCAGGATGGTGTAAGTCTGCTGAGCATGCTCGGGCAGGCGGGCAATTGCCGCGTCGAGCAGGGCGGGCCGATCAATCATCATCAGTTTCGGGAAGCGCATAGTGCGATCCATCTCTTCCACAGCGCGACAGCGCACCGGAATGCCGGTCAGGCTCGCTTCATGGATGGTGTATTCGCTGATGTCTTTGTTCGGCGTGTAGAGATGAGATTTGTCGAACGCCTGGAAGTGGACGCCAAGCTCACGCGCCAGATTCTCAATGTAAAGGTAATCATCAAAGGTCAGCGTCACTTCTGCCACACACTCACCATCTGCCGCCTGATGAACCAGCGCACCGTTGTTGCTGATCGCGTACTGGCCGGGCGCCTGCATATCCAGTTCCATCAGATAGCGCTGGATACCTACAAACGGCCGGCCCGTGGTCAGCACAATCGACACGCCCTGCTTACGGGCACGATCCAGGGCGGATTTTACTCCCGGTGTGATCTCATGTTGCGGATTGAGCAGGGTGCCATCCATGTCGATAGCGATCAATTTAATAGCCATAGAGTCCTCGTAGCGTCTGGGTTTTGTTCAATGCTAGCGCGATTCAGCGCACATTGACCAGTTTCCTGGCAGGCGGGAATGGCCAGCGAACCGCCAGAATCAGGCGGTGAAGAGATCGCGGTGGATTTTAATCACGGCTTTTCGGATTGTTGCGGGTTCGCCAGGCGCGCAGCAGGGACGATGGACATCGTGCGGGAAAAAGAGCGCGAACATGCCGGGCAGCAGCGTAATCACCGACTCGTTCGAAATCGTCTGATAAAACACTACATCGCGCTGTTCGGCGAAATCTTCGGTAATTTTCTGGTCGGCATGGGCGCGGGCCACACCAATATTCTCGGTGCCTGCCAGCAGATACTGAATATCGATGTAGTTAAAGTGGGACTCTGCACGACGCGCGCTGGCGGGTTCGGTCATCATCTCCTGCACCAGACAGAACATTTTGTTGTCAGGCAAAATCTCATATTTGCCGGTGTCCAGCTGGCTGAAATCGGTTCCCGCAATCCAGCTTATTGCCTGATCGATGACCGGATGAAAGGCGTGACGTTCTCTGTCCCAGTCGTGACGATCGCAAACAATCATGGTGTAACTCCCTGTAAAAATGCGTGCGCCGGAATAGCGCAAAGAGAGGCAAGAGTAAGGGAGCTGACCGGGTTAAAACGTGATCGGGGTCGCAGCATGCGGGCAGCAGAACCCGCCTCGCCGGGTTTTCGCCCATATGGCACAAAAAAAAGGCCATCACCGTAGTGATGGCCTGTTCTGTCCGCTATCTGTTAAATATCGATATTGGCCGCTTTCAGCGCATTCTCTTCGATGAAGGCGCGACGCGGTTCGACCGCATCGCCCATCAGGGTCGTGAACAGCTGGTCAGCACCAATCGCATCTTTAATCGTGACGCGCAGCATGCGACGGCTGTCTGGATCCATAGTGGTTTCCCACAGCTGATCCGGGTTCATTTCGCCCAGACCTTTATAGCGCTGGACCGACAGGCCACGACGCGACTCTTTCACCAGCCACTCAATCGCCTGCTCGAAGCTTGCCACCGGCTGACGACGCTCACCACGTTCAATGTAAGCATCTTCTTCCAGCAGACCACGCAGTTTGCCGCCCAGAGCACAGATTTTGCGGTACTCAGGTCCCTGAACAAACTCAGCTTCCAGCGGATAGTCGGTATCCACACCGTGGGTACGGACGCGCAGCACCGGCTCGAACAGGTTCAGTTCGCGGTTTTCACGTACCTGTGCCAGATAAGTACTGCCGTGCGCTTCACGCTCCGTCAGATAGCTCACCAGGCCGTTCAGCCAGGTAGTGACTTCTGCTTCGTTGCTCAGGTCGCCGAGCGTGTCGTGATAAATCATCGCACGCAGCATGGCCATCGGATAACGGCGTTCCATACGCTTGATCATCTTCTGGGTGCTGTTGAAGTCAGAGACCAGCGTCTCCAGCGGCTCACCGCCCAGCGCAGGCGCGCTGGCATTGGTGTGCAGCGTTGCACCATCAAGGGCGATAGCGATCTGGTATTGGTCCATCGCCTCGTCATCTTTGATGTACTGTTCCTGCTTGCCTTTCTTCACTTTATAGAGCGGCGGCTGGGCGATATAGACGTGGCCGCGCTCAATAATTTCAGGCATCTGACGATAGAAGAAGGTCAGCAGCAGGGTACGGATGTGTGAACCATCGACGTCGGCATCGGTCATGATGATGATGCTGTGATAGCGAAGCTTATCCGGGTTGTACTCATCGCGACCAATACCGCAACCCAGTGCGGTGATCAGTGTGGCCACTTCCTGCGAGGCGAGCATCTTGTCGAAACGCGCTTTTTCAACGTTAAGGATCTTACCTTTCAGCGGCAGAATCGCCTGGTTTTTACGGTTACGGCCCTGTTTGGCCGAGCCGCCTGCGGAGTCACCCTCCACCAGGTAAATTTCAGAGAGCGCCGGGTCACGTTCCTGGCAATCCGCCAGCTTACCTGGCAGACCGGCCAGATCCAGCGCGCCTTTACGGCGGGTCATTTCACGGGCGCGGCGTGCTGCTTCACGGGCACGCGCGGCATCAATAATTTTGCCCACGACGATTTTGGCATCTGACGGGTTTTCCAGCAGGTATTCAGCCAGCAGTTCGTTCATCTGCTGCTCAACCGCTGATTTCACCTCTGACGAGACCAGTTTGTCTTTGGTCTGTGAGGAGAATTTTGGATCCGGCACTTTCACTGAAACCACGGCGATCAGGCCTTCACGTGCATCATCACCGGTGGCACTGACTTTGGCTTTCTTGCTGTAACCCTCTTTATCCATGTAGGCATTCAGGGTACGCGTCATCGCCGCACGGAAACCGGCAAGGTGCGTACCACCATCGCGCTGCGGGATGTTGTTGGTAAAGCAGTAGATATTTTCCTGGAAGCCGTCGTTCCACTGCAGCGCCACTTCCACGCCAATGCCATCTTTCTCGGTAGAGAAATAGAACACGGTAGGGTGAATCGGGGTTTTGTTTTTGTTGAGGTACTCAACAAACGCCTTGATGCCGCCTTCGTAATGGAAGTGGTCGGTTTTGCCATCACGCTTGTCTTCCAGGCGAATCGACACGCCCGAGTTCAGGAACGACAGTTCGCGCAGGCGTTTTGCCAGAATGTCATACTCGAAATCGCGCACGTTGGTAAAGGTTTCATAGCTTGGCCAGAAACGCACGCGGGTACCGGTGATGTCGGTATCACCGGTGACCGCCAGCGGTGCCTCAGGTACGCCGTGGACGTAAATCTGCTGATGCACTTTGCCTTCACGACGAATGGTCAGCTCCAGCTTCTGCGACAGGGCGTTAACCACAGAGACGCCCACGCCGTGCAGGCCGCCGGAGACTTTATAGGAGTTATCGTCGAACTTACCGCCCGCATGCAGCACGGTCATGATCACTTCAGCGGCAGAAACGCCCTCTTCTTCGTGAATACCGGTAGGAATGCCGCGTCCATCATCCTGCACCGAGACGGAGTTATCCGCATGGATAGTGACTACGATGTCACTACAGTGACCAGCGAGCGCTTCGTCGATTGCGTTATCCACGACCTCGAATACCATGTGATGCAGACCGGTACCGTCATCGGTATCGCCGATATACATGCCCGGGCGTTTGCGTACCGCATCAAGTCCTTTCAGGACTTTAATACTTGAGGAGTCATAAGAATTCGACATCAACGTTTCTCGCTCATTTTAATCTTCAGGTTGAACCGCTATTTTACCCTGTTCCACGCGGAACATCTTGCCCTTTTCGTCGGTCATGTCGATTACATGTCCGGCAGAAATGGCGCTGACAAACACCTGAGCCTGAGTGGCTTTTAACCGGTCCGCCAGCAGGCGTCGGCGGCTCTCATCCAGCTCAGAAGCAAAGTCATCAATGAGGTAAATACAGCGGCGTCCGCTCTGGCTTGTCAGGAACTCGCCCTGTGCCAGACGCAATGCACACATCAGCAGTTTTAACTGCCCGCGTGAGAGTAAATCTTCGACCGGCGTCCCTTCAGCGCGAATACGAAAATCGGCTTTATGGGGACCGCTGGCGGTATAGGTCAGTGCGCGATCGCGCTCAAAATTACGTTCCAGCAGTTCGGCGTAGTCGCTCTCTTTGTCCCAGCCACGCTGGAAGGAGAAGCGCAACTCAAACTCCGGCAGAAACTGGGCACAGGTGGCAGTGATCTCCGCTGAAATCGCCGCACTGTATTCCGCCCGCCACTGGCTGATTTGTTCCGCCAGCGGAACCAACTCCTGATCCCAGGGACGAATCTGGCTGTAACGTGAAACCTGGCGCAGCGCCGCGTTCCGCTGCTTAAGCAGGCGGCGCATGTTGTTCCAGGCGTTAAAGAAGCCGGGCGTATTATGGAAACAGCCCCAGTCGACATAGGCTCTGCGGTATTTGGGGCCGCCATTCAATAAACTAAAGCCTTCCGGCGTAATTAACTGCATCGGCAGCAGTTGCGCCAGCTCCGCGACCTTGTGACCATCGCTGCCGTCAATACGCACTTTGCTGTCACCGGCTCGGTTTTTGGTCAGCCCGACGGCGATTTCCCGCTCTTTGCTTTCCAGACGTCCGTGCAGCACAAACGCCGCCTCATCATGACGGATCACGCGGCCTGCCTGCAGACTGCGAAACGATCGGCCATGCCCCAGCGTATGGATCGCCTCTAACACGCTGGTTTTCCCACTGCCGTTGACGCCGACCAGGAAATTAAAGCCGGGTGCCAGCTGCAGGTCAGCCTGCTCAATATTACGAAAATCTTTGATAAGAAGGCGGGTTAAAGCCATGAATCAGTCCAGCGTGAAGGGCAATAGTCGGGATGAAATGGGTTTGCCTTTTAGCGATCCAGTGCGTTGACGGCGAAGCAGGTTTGCCCGATATCGCCGTCACCAGGCCGTCGGCGTCGACGCCAGTCTGGTTCAGGCCAGCGCGCAGACCCTGGGAGCATACTGAAGTATGTGACCAGGGGCGAGCACTGCCCGGAATCAGAATGGCAAGTAAGCCAGGCCGATATATCCTATAAGCGCATGGGCATGACTACGTAGGCCGCTGCGGGACTCGCCACATCTTCAATCTGCACGCTTGACACCGAATCCGTCAGCAGCAGGCGGACGTTTTCGCACTTCAGCGCATTCAACACATCCAGCACGTAACTGACGTTGAAGCCAATCTCCAGCTCGGTGCCGTTGTAGCTGACGTCCAGCATCTCTTCCGCTTCTTCCTGCTCAGGGTTATTAGCGGTGATTTTCAGCTGATTTTCAGTGATATAGAGGCGAACACCGCGGAACTTCTCATTTGAGAGGATCGCCGCACGGGCGAACGCCTGTTTGAGCAGATCGCAGCCCGCTTCCAGTGCTTTGTCAGGATTCTTCGGCAATACGCGGCGATAATCAGGGAAACGACCATCAACCAGCTTAGAGGTGAAGATATAGTCACCGACGTGCGCCCGGATATTGCTGCCGCCAATCTGAACCTGCAGCGGATTCTCGCCGCCATCCAGCAGACGCAGCAGTTCAATCACGCCTTTACGCGGCACGATCACTGAGTGACTCGGCAGCGCCTGACCAATCGGCATCGAGCAAACGGCCAGACGGTGACCGTCAGTGGCCACGGTGCGCAGCTCTTCCCCTTCGGTCTCAAACATCATGCCGTTGAGGTAGTAACGCACATCCTGATGCGCCATCGAGAACTGAGTCGCTTCGATCAGCCGTTTCAGGGTCGCCTGCGGCAGGGTGAATTCAACTTCACTCTGCCAGTCGTCCAGGTTCGGGAAGTCACTGGCGGGCAGGGTCGACAGCGAAAAACGACTGCGGCCAGAGCGAACCAGCATGCGATCGCCCTCCAGCGCCAGCGTGATCTCTGCGCCGTCGGGCAATCCGCGACAGATATCCAGGAATTTGCGCGCCGGAACGGTGGTGGAGCCAGGCTCATGCGCCTGCGTCAGCGCCACGCGTGCAACCATCTCCATTTCCAGATCGGTACCGGTCAGCAACAGCGACCCTTCCGTTACCTGCAACAGCAGGTTTCCAAGGATCGGTAGTGTCGGACGACCGCCCAGCGGGCCACTTACTTGCTGCAGCGGCTTCAGCAGCTGCTCACGTTCAACAATAAATTTCATAGCGTCAGGAAGATAATGTTCTGATGAGATTAGAGAAATCTTCTTTGATATCGTGGCTCTCTTCACGCAGCTGCTCAATCTTGCGGCAGGCATGAAGCACCGTTGTGTGGTCGCGACCCCCAAAAGCATCGCCAATTTCTGGCAAGCTGTGGTTCGTCAACTCTTTTGCCATCGCCATCGCCATCTGGCGCGGACGCGCTACCGAGCGTGAACGGCGCTTGGAAAGCAGATCCGCCACCTTAATCTTGTAGTACTCAGCCACGGTCTTCTGAATATTATCGATGGTGACCAGCTTTTCCTGCAGCGCCAGCAGATCGCGCAGCGCTTCGCGCACGAAGTCGATGGTGATCGCCCGACCGGTAAAGTTGGCATTGGCGATCACGCGATTCAGCGCGCCTTCCAGTTCACGCACGTTAGAGCGTAAACGCTTGGCAATAAAGAAGGCGACTTCGCCCGGCAGACGGATATCGTTCTCATCTGCTTTTTTCATCAGGATTGCCACACGCGTTTCCAGCTCAGGCGGCTCGATCGCCACCGTTAAACCCCAGCCGAAACGTGACTTAAGACGATCCTCCACCCCATTGATCTCTTTTGGATAGCGATCCGAGGTGAGGATGATCTGCTGATTGCCTTCTAATAAGGCATTAAAGGTGTGAAAAAACTCTTCCTGCGACCGCTCTTTATTCGCAAAGAACTGAATGTCATCGATCAGCAGCGCATCGACAGAACGGTAATAGCGTTTGAACTCTTCAATCGCATTGTTCTGCAGTGCTTTAACCATATCCTGCACAAAGCGCTCGGAATGCATGTAAACCACTTTTGCATTGGGTTTACGGGCAATAATGCCGTTGCCTACCGCATGCAGCAGGTGCGTTTTACCGAGACCGGTGCCGCCATACAGAAACAGCGGGTTGTAAGCGCCGCCTGGATTATCCGCCACCTGACGTGCCGCCGCGCGCGCCAGCTGGTTGGATTTACCCTCAACAAAGTTATCGAAGTTATGACGGTTATTCACATTCGAGCGATAGGTGACGTCGGCCGGTGCCGGAACATTATCCCAGCTAGGACGCAGGATCTGCGTCGGGGCGGGACGGATGTGACTCTGCACGGGCATGACGGGCGCGCTGACGCTGGCCATCACCGGCTGGCTGACCGCTGCCGCTGGCTGCTGAACCGGGCGTGTTCCCACTTCAAAACGCAGCGCAGGCACGTTCGGACCACAGAATTCATTCAGCAGTGCATTGATACTATTAAGGTATTTGTCCCGGACCCAGTCGAGTACGAAGCGATTTGGAGCATACAAGGCAAGCGTATTGTCGTTTAACTCAGCCTGCAGTGGACGGATCCACATGCTGAATTCGGTGGCAGGAAGCTCATCCTGCAAACGGGCAAGACACTGTTGCCAAAGTGTAAGTGACACGGCGGACTCCACTCGTACAAATTCGAAAAGAATAGTAGGCGTTACTCTAAGAAACGTTAATTTTTGACACAGACACTAAGAAAGCGCCTGCGACCGCTATCAGCGGTTTCCCGTCCTGCAATCACCGGAGGATCGTCAGCGGAAGGGCGGATCATAGCGCAAAGCGAGGCAGAGATCTTCCCTTTCTACACAGTTTTGATCCTTTTTATCCACAGGCCAGTGACGCGCAAAGAAGTTTACGCCAGTTGCGGGAAAAACCAGCAGGGATCTGGCGCAATGCGCTAAATTTTCGGGCGACATCTCATTTTATCCCCAGGATCCGCCAGGCCGATCGCAATAAGATCCCGTACGATCCTTGCGCTTTGGAACGGAGCCCGTATAATCCTTCACCCGACATTATGCTGTAAGGCGCAACGTCGGGTCTCAGCGGGCTGTATGCGGGTTTTCAGGCACGACAACACGCGAAGTAAATTGACTCGGGACTGTACAATTATTACAATCCCGCCTCTTTATTAAAGACACATTGAGGCGTAGGTCGATTTACTGGCCCGAAACGCGTCACCCAGTGAAAATTTTCAAGTTTAGGTAGAAACCGCCATGAAACGCACTTTTCAACCGTCCGTACTGAAGCGCAACCGTTCACACGGTTTCCGTGCTCGTATGGCAACAAAAAATGGTCGTCAGGTTCTGGCACGTCGTCGTGCTAAAGGCCGTTCTCGTCTGACCGTTTCTAAGTAATAAAGCAAGCCCTGATGGGTAAGCTCGCATTTCCCAGGGAGTTACGTTTGTTAACTCCCACTCATTTCACTTTCGTCTTCCAGCAGCCACAACGGGCTGGCACGCCGCAAATCACTATTCTCGGCCGCCTTAACGCGCTGGGGCATCCCCGCATCGGTCTCACCGTCGCTAAAAAACATGTGAAACGCGCTCATGAACGCAACCGGATCAAGCGATTGACCCGCGAAAGCTTTCGTCTGCGTCAACATGAACTGCCGTCGATGGACTTCGTGGTGGTCGCGAAGAAGGGGGTTGCCGATCTGGATAACCGTATGCTGGCGGAAGCGTTGGAGAAATTATGGCGTCGTCACTGTCGCCTGGCGCGCGGCTCCTGATCGTCCTGATACGCGTCTATCAACGCGGTATCAGTCCATTACTGGGACCACACTGTCGGTTTCACCCGACCTGCTCTCATTACGGAATTGAGGCGTTACGCAGGTTCGGCCTGATAAAAGGCAGTTGGTTGACATTAAAACGCGTATTAAAATGCCACCCTTTGAACCCGGGTGGTGACGATCCTGTGCCGCCAAAAACCTTTGATACCAGAGAACATTAACGATGGATTCGCAACGCAATCTCTTTCTCATCGCTTTTCTGTTCGTGACCTTTATGATCTGGCAAGCCTGGCAGACGGACCACGCTCCGCAGCCACAGCAGACGCAGACCACACAGGGCACTAACAGCGTAGCGGGTGATACCGCCAGTCAGGGTGTACCGGCCAGCGGTCAGGGCCAGACGATCACCGTTAAGACTGATGTCCTGTCATTGAATATCAACACCCGCGGCGGTGATGTTGAACAGGCACAGCTGCTGACTTTCCCGGACAAACTGGGTTCAGACCAGCCGTTCCAGCTGCTTGAAACAACGCCAGCGTTCCTTTATCAGGCTCAGAGTGGTTTAACCGGCCGTAATGGCCCGGATAACCCGAACAACGGCGCGCGTCCGCTGTTCACCACTGCGCAGGATCACTTCGAGATGGCTGATGGCCAGTCCGAACTGCGTGTGCCGATGACCTATACCGCTGAAAATGGCGTGGTTTACACCAAAACCTTCGTCTTCAAGCGTGGCGAATATGCCGTTAATGTCGATTACCATGTCAACAACACCACTCAGCAGCCGCTGGAAGTGTCACTGTTTGGCCAGCTGAAGCAGACGATTGATCTGCCTAAGCATCGTGATACCGGCAGCAACAATTTTGCTCTGCACACCTTCCGTGGCGCGGCCTACTCCACCAGCGAGTCGAAATATGAGAAGTACAAATTCGACACCATCGCGGACAACGAGAACCTGAACGCCACCACCAGCAATGGCTGGGTTGCGATGCTGCAGCAGTACTTTGCGACTGCGTGGGTTCCGCGTACTGAAGGCACCAACACCCTTTACACCAGCAATCTGGGTAACGGCGTGGCAGCGATTGGCTATAAATCTGCACCGGTCACCATCGCCGCAGGTGCTCAGCAGAATCTGGGTGCAACGCTGTGGGTCGGCCCGGAAATTCAGGACAAGATGGCCGCAATTGCGCCGCACCTTGATCTGACCGTGGATTACGGCTGGTTGTGGTTTATTTCTCAGCCGCTGTTCAAGCTGCTGAAATTTATCCACAGCTTCATCGGTAACTGGGGCTTCTCCATTATCGTGATCACCTTCATCGTGCGCGGCATCATGTACCCGCTGACCAAAGCGCAGTACACCTCGATGGCGAAGATGCGCATGCTGCAGCCGAAAATTCAGGCGATGCGTGAGCGTCTGGGTGATGACAAGCAGAAGCAGAGCCAGGAAATGATGGCGCTGTATAAAGCAGAGAAAGTGAATCCGCTGGGTGGCTGTCTGCCGCTGGTGATTCAGATGCCAATCTTCCTGGCGCTCTACTACATGCTGTCAGGCTCGGTTGAACTGCGTCATGCGCCATTTATTCTGTGGATCCATGACCTGTCAGCGCAGGACCCGTACTACATCCTGCCGATTCTGATGGGCATCACCATGTTCTTCATTCAGAAGATGTCACCGACCACCGTGACCGATCCGATGCAGCAGAAGATCATGACGTACATGCCGGTCATCTTCACTGTCTTCTTCCTGTGGTTCCCGTCAGGTCTGGTGCTGTACTACATCGTCAGCAACCTGGTAACCATTCTCCAGCAGCAGCTGATTTATCGCGGCCTGGAAAAACGTGGTCTGCATAGCCGCGACAAGAAGAAAGCGTAAGCGATGCAAAGCGGGAGCCATCCCGCCTTGAAATAGTCTATCCTCAGGCGGTCAAAGCGACCGCCTGTGTTTTTTTGTAGCGAGATAAAATTTATGAGCCACAGCGATACCATTGTTGCCCAGGCAACACCGCCCGGACGCGGCGGCGTCGGCATTCTGCGCGTCTCAGGTGCCCAGGCGGCTGAGGTTGCCCGCCAGCTGCTGGGCAAACTGCCTAAGCCACGATACGCCGATTACCTGCCGTTTACCGACAGCGACGGCAGCGTGCTGGATCAGGGCATTGCGCTGTGGTTTCCTGGCCCACATTCCTTTACCGGCGAAGATGTGCTGGAGCTGCAGGGCCACGGCGGCCCGGTAATCCTCGATCTGCTGCTGCAGCGCATCGTGGCGCTGCCGGGCGTGCGTATCGCTCAGCCGGGTGAGTTCTCTGAGCGTGCGTTTCTGAACGACAAGCTCGATCTGGCGCAGGCCGAAGCGATTGCCGACCTGATTGATGCCAGCTCTGAGCAGGCGGCGCGTTCGGCGGTGAACTCGCTGCAGGGCGCGTTTTCCACCCGGGTCAATCATCTTGTGGAAGCACTCACTCACCTGCGCATCTATGTCGAAGCGGCTATCGATTTTCCGGATGAAGAGATCGATTTCCTCTCTGACGGCCGAATTGAAGCACAGCTGAATACGGTGATCGGGGACCTGGATGCGGTCCGTGCTGAAGCGCGTCAGGGCAGCCTGCTGCGTGAAGGGATGAAAGTGGTGATTGCAGGGCGGCCTAATGCGGGTAAATCGAGCCTGCTGAATGCGCTGGCAGGCCGTGACGCCGCTATCGTTACGGACATTGCGGGCACCACCCGTGACGTACTGCGTGAGCATATTCATATAGATGGCATGCCGCTGCATATCATCGACACCGCCGGTCTGCGTGAGGCCAGCGACGAAGTCGAACGCATCGGGATTGAGCGCGCCTGGCAGGAGATTGAACAGGCTGACCGCGTGCTGTTTATGGTGGACGGCACCACCACCGATGCCACCGAAGCGGCGGCTATCTGGCCCGATTTTGTCTCCCGTCTGCCGCCGGAACTGCCGATTACCGTGGTGCGCAACAAGGCGGATGTCACCGGTGAAGCGCTGGGCCTGACAGACGTAAACGGTCACTCACTGATTCGCCTGTCGGCACGCACCAGCGAGGGCGTCGATGCACTGCGGGATCACCTGAAGCAGAGCATGGGCTTCGCAGGTAACATGGAAGGCGGCTTCCTGGCGCGTCGTCGTCATCTGCAGGCACTGGAGCTGGCGGCAACGCACTTACAGCAGGGTAAAGCGCAGCTGCTCGGTGCCCGGGCCGGTGAGTTACTGGCGGAGGAACTGCGTGTCGCTCAGCAGGCGTTAAGCGAGATTACCGGTGAATTCACCTCTGACGATCTGCTGGGCCGTATCTTCTCCAGCTTCTGTATTGGTAAATAGCTTTCCAGGCCTGGCGGCATTGCGCTCTCAGGCCAGATTTCCCGCTTCGCTGCCTCCCCTGTTATTCCCGCCTCTGCGTTGATTCTTGCTGATATGTTATTTTGCGGCGGCTCCGCGTTGTCGTATAACGGTAGATGCGCCGATCTGACGTGCGGCTATGATTGCGGTGAGTGAACCCCGCCTCATCCCGCTGTGTCGGGCCGGACGCAAATCCACTACGTGAACACCTTCAGGCGAACTTTTTGCCTGAGAAAGGAGAGTTGCATGAGTACACCGCCCGACACTGCCGCACTGGATACGCTGTTTAATGACGCCCGCACCCACAGTTACTGGCAGGATAAGCCGGTTGATAACGCCCTGCTGGAACAGCTTTATACCTTAACGGCGCTGGGTCCGACCTCGGCGAACTGTTCGCCTGCGCGTTTTGTTTTCGTCACCTCGGCGGAAGGTAAAGAGAAGCTGAAACCGGCCCTCTCGTCCGGCAATCTGGACAAAACCATGAGCGCGCCGGTTACGGTGATCGTAGCCTGGGACCGTGAGTTCTATGAGCAGCTGCCTGCGCTGTTCCCGCATGCGGATGCGCGCAGCTGGTTTACCGGCAGCCCGGAAGCGGCGAAAGAGACCGCTTTCCGTAACAGCAGCCTGCAGGCGGGTTACCTGATCCTGGCAGCCCGTTCGCTGGGTCTGGATGCCGGTCCGATGTCCGGTTTTGATCCGGCCAAAGTCAATGACGCCTTTTTCCCCGACGGTCAGTATCAGGTTAACCTGCTGATTAACCTCGGTTACGGTGATGCGTCAAAACTGCATCCGCGCCTGCCGCGTCTGAGCTTTGAGCAGGCAAGCCGCTTTGCCTGATGCTGCCCGCGTCGCGATTCGGATCGCGGCGCGTAACGCTGCTCCATTCCCGCCAGCCTGCGCTGTCTGATCATCCTATTCTGAATTTAACCGAATCTGAGCTGTTGCCGGATGCATTAAGGTAAGAAAATTCCTACAATGCTTCTGATGATTATCTGACCATTTTCACGGAGCGACAGATGGCTGGTCATTTTGTACGCTGGACGGGCGATCCCGGCTTCCCGGCTAAAGCGATGTGCATTCCCCAGGCGATTACCGACACGGCACAGCAGTTTGCTGACAAACGCCGTGGACGTTTCCTTGCCGCGCGAACCCTGCTGGCACAGCTGATGCTGCGCGTTTATGGCATTCAGGAGCTGCCACGCCTGATTATCCAGAGCAACGGACGTCCCGTATTTGCTGACAGCGATCTGCCCGATTTCAGCATTGCCTATGCGGGCAATACGGTGGGTGTACTGCTGGCTGAAGAGGGGGGGCGTGCCGGTCTGGATATGGAGATTGTGCATGCGCGGAGTCGTCAGACGCAGGCGCAGCTGATTCAGGGATTAACGTCGGGCGAAATCGCCTGGATTAATGCCCAGCAGGATGCCATGGAAGCGGTGACGCAGATCTGGACGTTACGCCAGAGCATTCTCAAGCTGACGGGAGAAGGCGATCGGGGACTGGATTCGCTGCAGCTGCTGCCGGGTGCCGGTCGGCTGCGATCGTCACTCTATCCCGACATTCAGGTGGTGTGTGATGCGGAACCCATGCTGGTCTGGTCGTGTGCGCTGTCGTCTGCGACGCAGCGGCTGTACCTGTGGGAGATGGATAACGACTTTGAATGGCGTGCATTACGTGAAATTGAGATGGGTAAACCCAACATCGGGCCTCATGCCCTGCGGCTGACCAGTCTGCCCAGCGAGCGCAATCTGCATCCTGAAATGTAAAAAGCCGCAACCAGTGGGTTGCGGCTCTGACTGCGCTTAGTGCGCGTCGATAAAGACAATCTTCAGCACAAACAGCAGCGCAACAATCACCACGCAGGGGCTGATCTCACGCCAGCGGCCGCTGCCCAGCTTCATGACACAGTAAGCAATGAACCCCAGCGCAATCCCTTCGGTGATGGAAAAGCTGAAGGGCATCATGGCGGCGGTCACAAACGCCGGAACCGCTTCGGTCAGATCGTCCCAGCGCACGCGCGACAGGCTGGCGGTCATCAATACGCCCACGTAAATCAGCGCGCCCGCGGCAGCATAGGAGGGTACCATCGCGGCCAGCGGTGACAGGAAGGTCACCAGCAGGAACAGCATGCCGGTCACCACAGCCATCAGGCCGGTACGGCCACCAATCGCCACGCCTGAGGTGCTCTCAATATAGGCGGTCACCGATGAGGTGCCCGCCAGCGCGCCACTCACCGAACTGATGCTGTCGACATAAAGCGCCTGCTGCATCCGCGGGAAGGTGCCGGTTTCATTGGTCAGTCCCGCTTTATCGGTGACGCCGATCAGCGTGCCGGACGAGTCGAACAGATTGACCAGCATAAACGAGAAAATCACGCCTGCCATGCCAATGTTAAATGCGCCTTTGATATCAACCTGACCCACTACCGAAGTCATCGACGGTGGTGCTGAAAACAGGCCGACAAACTTCACGTCGCCCAGCATCCAGCCAATAGCGGTGGTGATCACCATTGAGATCAGCACTGCCGCATGGATATTACGTGATGCCAGAATGGCGATAATGAAGAAGCCCAGCGCGCCCAGCAGCACGCTGTGCGAGGTCAGGTAGCCCACCGCCACCAGGGTATCGGGATTCGGCACGATAATACCGGCATTCTTCAGCCCCATCATGGCGATAAACAGGCCGATACCGGCGGTAATGCCGACGCGCAGGCTCAGCGGGATATTGGCAATCATCCAGTAGCGAACCCGCAGCAGCGTCAGGATCAGCAGGCCGACCGCACCCCAGAAGATCGCGCCCATACCGACCTGCCACGAATAGCCCATCGCCCCGACCACAACAAAGGCGAAGAAGGCGTTCAGGCCCATTGCGGGGGCCAGCGCCACCGGCAGATTGGCAAACAGTCCCATCAGAATGCTGCCGAAGGCGGCAATCAGACAGGTGGTCACAAACACCGCCTGGGTATCCATGCCGGCGACGCCAAGGATCTGTGGGTTAACGAAGACGATATAGACCATCGTCAGAAAGGTGGTGAAACCCGCGATCACTTCGGTGCGCACCGTGGTGCCATGTTCCTGCAGCCTGAAGATGCGCTGCAAAACGCCTTGCTTGCTCATGCCATCCATCCAGAAGAAAAAATCATCGGCGCGTATCCTGGCGATTTTACCGGGGCAATACAATGATTTTTCGCAACCGATTGCCAGTCTCGCAATCTGCGCTGAGTGCGGTAGAGTGTGGAACATCTCCCCGAATCGAAGGATAGAGTCTGATGTCAGTTGAATGTGTCTTTTTTGATTGTGATGGCACGCTGGTGGACAGTGAGTTGCTCTGCACCCAGGCCTACGTCAACACTTTTGCCCGTTATGGTCTCAAGCTGTCGCTGCAGCAGATGTTTGAAAAGTATAAGGGCGTCAAACTCTACGACATCATTCGTGACGTGGGCGACGCGCATCAGGTGTCACTGCCGATGGAAGAGGTGGAAACCGCCTATCGCGCGGAAGTCGCGAGACTGTTTGATCTGCAACTGCAGCCTATCTCAGGCGCAAAAGCGCTGGTTGAGCAGATCAAAGTGCCGATGTGCGTGGTCTCAAACGGGACGGTAAAAAAGATGCAGCACTCGCTGGGCTTAACCGGCATGCTGCCGTTGTTTGAGGAGCACCTTTATAGCGGCTATGACATTCTGCACTGGAAGCCCGATCCGGAGCTGATGTATCACGCAGCGGAACAGATGCAGGTGCCGATCGAGCGCTGCATTCTGGTGGATGACTCCGAAGCGGGCGCCCGCGCCGGTATCGCAGCCGGCATTCCGGTCTACTACTACTGCGCAGACCCGCACAACCCTGAACTGGATCATCCGCTGGTGACGCGCTTCGACGACATGGCGCAGCTGCCTGCGTTGTGGCGCGCCCGCGGCTGGGATCTGGTGTAAAGCGAGCCAGCATGACGCATACCGTCTGGTTTTTAACCCTGCCTGGCGTGATGGCGCTGGATCTGACCGGCCCGGCCGAGACGCTGAAGCTGGCGGGCGATCGCTTTACGCTGCGCTACATCGGCCCGCAGCCGGAGGTGGTCTGCTCCACCGGCATGACCATTGGCGGCATCGAACCCTTACCAGAACAGTTGCCCGCCGGGAGCCTGCTGGTGGTGCCTGGCGTCTTTGACTCGCAGATCTGTTACGCCACACAGGAAGCCAGAGAGGCTCGCGACTGGCTCAGGCGGCAGCACGTCGCGCTGCGCGCGCAGACCTTTATGCTGGTCTGCGTCTGCTCGGGGGCACTGCTGGCAGCGCAGGCGGGCATGCTTGATGACGTGCTCTGCACTACCCATCATGATGTGATTGCCCGCCTGAAAGCCGCGGCCCCGCGCGCAAAGGTGCAGGAAAATCGGGTATTTGTCGGGCATGAGAATATCTGGACCAGCGCGGGCATCACGGCGGGGATCGACCTGGCGCTGCATCTGGTGAATCAGCTCTGCGATACGCCTACAGCGCTGGCGGTGGCGCGGGAAATGGTGGTCTGGTTCCGGCGCGCCGGGGACGATCCGCAGCTTTCACCCTGGCTGCGTTACCGCAATCATATGCATCCGGCCATTCATCGGGCGCAGGATCTGATGATTGCCCATCCTGAACACGGCTGGACGCTGACCGAGCTGGCCGGGCGCACCCACGTCAGCAGCCGCCATCTGGCGCGGCTGTTTCGTCAGCATCTGGGGATCAGCGTGCGGGAATACCATGAGCAGTTGCGGGTTGGCGTGGCGCGCCAGCGTCAGCAGCAGGGGGAATCAGCCGAAAAAGCGGCGCTGGCGGCGGGGTTTTCATCGGCGCGTCAGCTGCGACGCGCCCGCCAGCGCGAAGCCGATCAACTGACTAAGTGACGGGTATCGACCCTTTTCAGCGCCATTCCCAGCAGCAGGCTGCCGCCCAGCGTCAGCCCGAACACCCAGGGCAGATCGAGCCACGGCCGCGACATGTCATCGTAGTGATGCGTGCGCAGATAGTGAATGAACAGCGCATGAAAACCGTAGATCGGCAGTGAATAGCGTGCAATCACCGTAAAACCGGGCAGCGTGCGCTGATTCAGGCTGTTTTTAAACACGATCAGCAGGCTAATCGCCGCGATAAACACCAGCGGTCCGCAGTAGAGATACCAGGTATCGTTAAACGCGCCATTGACGATCAGCGCCTTTTTCGTCCCTAACGTAATGCCAATCACGCAGGCGATAAACAGCCCGGTTGCCAGCGGCGTCAGGCCGCGCCGGGTCGTCTCCATCGTGCCAATCGCCCGTCCCAGCAGCGCATAGAGCAGGTAGTAAATGCTGTCCCCGCTGACATAGAGATTCACCGGCAGAAAATGGAACGGGCCCAGCGACTGGCTGACCGTATTCGGGTTGGCGAGTACCGCCAGCACCAGCACCAGCAGCGCCACATAGCGTGCCTGCACGGTTTTCACCTGGATCAGTGGCGACATCAGATAGATACCAATCAACGCAAAGAAGAACCACAGGTGATAGAACACCGGCTTCTGCAGCATTTTCAGGATCGACCGTCCTTCGCTGATCGGCGTCAGCCAGGTGATATAGGCCAGCGAGACCGCGCTGTAAAACAGCAGACAAAGTACCAGCCGGAGCATATGGCGCGGCTGGGCGCTACGTTCGCCGAAGAACAGATAGCCGGAGATCATAAAGAACAGTGGAACACAGACGCGTGATGCGGAATTCAGCAGATTCGCCATATCCCAGGTCGTACCCGTTACCGCCATTGGTCCGGTGATATACCAGGTAGTGGTGTGAATGACAATCACCATCAGGCAGGCAACCGCACGTAAATTATCGATCCAGTAAATCTTTTGCGGCATGGCGTCCTCTTGCGCATCGCGTCCGTGCGCAAAAGGGTAGCCAAATGCGCACGGAGCAACAACTGCTGCCAGCAGGATTCGGAGCCATCTGTATGCCGGCCCCCGAAATTACCGTGAAAACGCGCCGGAACCGTCCGGGATTTACGGCTGCACATCGCGCGGTCAAAGGGTATACTGTCGGCCTCTTTTTTTAATCTAACCGAAGCGCGTGCACACTCAACATGCAAAAGTTTGATACCAAAACCTTTCAGGGGCTGATCCTGACCTTGCAGGATTACTGGGCGCGTCAGGGCTGCACCATTGTCCAACCGCTGGACATGGAAGTGGGCGCTGGCACTTCACACCCGATGACCTGCCTGCGTGCACTCGGCCCGGAGCCTATCGCTGCTGCCTACGTGCAGCCATCACGCCGTCCTTCCGATGGCCGCTACGGTGAAAACCCTAACCGTCTGCAGCACTATTACCAGTTTCAGGTGATCATTAAGCCGTCACCGGACAACATTCAGGAGCTCTATCTCGGCTCGCTGAAAGAGCTGGGTATGGATCCGACGGTGCATGACATTCGCTTTGTGGAAGATAACTGGGAAAACCCGACGCTGGGTGCCTGGGGACTCGGCTGGGAAGTGTGGCTCAACGGCATGGAAGTGACGCAGTTCACCTACTTCCAGCAGGTTGGCGGCCTGGAGTGTAAGCCAGTGACCGGTGAGATCACCTACGGCCTGGAGCGTCTGGCGATGTACATCCAGGGCGTCGACAGCGTTTACGATCTGGTCTGGAGCGACGGTCCGCTGGGCAAAACCACCTACGGCGACGTGTTCCATCAGAACGAAGTGGAGCAATCCACCTATAACTTCGAATACGCCGACGTCGACTTCCTCTTTACCTGCTTTGAGCAGTACGAGAAAGAGGCGCAGCATCTGCTGGCGCTGGAAAAACCGCTGCCACTGCCCGCCTACGAACGCATTCTGAAAGCGGCGCACAGTTTTAACCTGCTGGATGCCCGTAAAGCGATCTCGGTAACGGAGCGTCAGCGCTATATTCTGCGCATTCGCACCCTGACCAAAGCCGTGGCTGAAGCTTACTACGCCTCCCGCGAGGCAATGGGCTTCCCGATGTGCAATAACAAAAAGTAAGAGGCAGCCATGACTGAACAAACCTTCCTGGTGGAGATCGGCACCGAAGAGCTGCCACCAAAAGCCCTGCGCAGCCTGGCAGAAGCCTTTGCCGCGCAGGTCACCGCTGAACTGGATGCGGCCAACCTGAGCCACGGTGAGGTCAGCTGGTTTGCTGCACCGCGTCGTCTGGCGCTGAAAGTTGCCAGTCTGAGTGCCTCACAACCCGATCGGGAAGTTGAGAAGCGCGGTCCGGCGGTCGCTGCGGCGTTTGACGCAGACGGCAACGCCACCAAAGCCGCTGAAGGCTGGGCACGGGGTAACGGCATTACGGTCGATCAGGCGGAACGCCTCTCCACCGATAAAGGCGAATGGCTGGTTTATCGCGCCCAGGTGAAAGGCGAAGCGGCTCAGGCGCTGCTGCCAGCGATGATCGCGACCGCACTCAGCAAGCTGCCGGTGCCAAAACTGATGCGCTGGGGCGACAGCGATGTGCAGTTCGTCCGTCCGGTGCATACCGTGACGATGCTGCTGGGCGATGAGCTGATCCCGGGCACCATTCTGGGCATCGCGTCAGACCGGATTATTCGTGGTCACCGCTTTATGGGTGAAAGTGAAATCACGCTCGAAAGCGCCGATCACTATCCTGATGTGCTGGAAAAACGCGGCCAGGTTATTGCCGACTATCAGGTCCGCAAAGCGATGATCAAAGCCGATGCGGAAGCCGCCGCACGCCGTTTAGGCGGCAACGCTGATATCAGTGACAGCCTGCTGGAAGAGGTAACGTCGCTGGTGGAGTGGCCGGTCGTCCTGACCGCGACCTTTGAAGAGAAATTCCTCAAGGTGCCTGCGGAAGCGCTGGTCTACACCATGAAAGGCGATCAGAAATATTTCCCGGTGTATGACAATGACGGCAACCTGATGCCGAACTTCATTTTCGTCACCAACATCGAATCCAGCGATCCGCGCCAGATTATCTCCGGCAACGAGAAAGTGGTACGTCCACGCCTGGCCGATGCGGAGTTCTTCTTTAATACCGACCGCAAAAAACGTCTGGAAGATAATCTGCCGCGTCTGGAGACGGTGCTGTTCCAGAAAGAGCTGGGCACGCTGCGCGATAAAACCGATCGCATTCAGACCCTGGCGGGCTGGATTGCCGGTGAAATTGGCGCCGATGTGAATCACGCCACCCGCGCGGGCCTGCTGTCGAAATGTGACCTGATGACCAACATGGTCTTCGAGTTCACCGACACCCAGGGCGTGATGGGCATGCATTACGCGCGTCACGACGGCGAAGCCGAAGATGTGGCGGTTGCGCTGAACGAGCAGTATCAGCCGCGCTTTGCCGGTGACGATCTGCCATCCAGCCCGGTCGCCTGTGCGCTGGCGATTGCCGATAAGATGGATACGCTGGCCGGTATTTTCGGCATTGGTCAGCATCCGAAAGGCGACAAAGATCCGTTCGCACTGCGTCGTGCGGCGCTGGGCGTGCTGCGTATCATCGTTGAGAAGAACCTGCCGCTTGACCTGCAGACGCTGACTGAAGAAGCGGTGCGCCTGTACGGCAGCAAGCTGAGCAACGCCCGCGTGGTGGATGATGTGATCGACTTTATGCTGGGTCGCTTCCGCACCTGGTATCAGGAAGAAGGTCACAGCATCGATACGCTGCAGGCAGTCCTGGCGCGTCGTCCGACCCGTCCGGCTGACTTTGATGCACGTATGAAAGCGGTGTCGCACTTCCGTACGCTGGAGGCCGCTGCAGCACTGGCGGCGGCGAACAAGCGCGTCTCTAACATTCTGGCGAAATCGACCGAAACGCTGAACGATAGCGTGCAGGCATCGCTGCTGAAAGAGAACGAAGAGATCCAGCTGGCGACCTTTGTCACCGCGCTGAGCAGCAAGCTGCAGCCTTACTTTGCTGAAGGCCGCTATCAGGATGCCCTGGTCGAACTGGCTCAACTGCGTACCGCGGTAGACAACTTCTTTGACAAAGTGATGGTGAACGCCGACGATCAGGCGGTACGGGTCAATCGTCTGACGCTGCTGTCAAAACTGCGTGAGCTGTTCCTGCAGGTTGCGGATATCTCGCTGCTGCAGTAATCCTCTTAGCGAAGTGCGAAAAAGGGACGAGCAATCGTCCCTTTTTTATGGAATTTTCAGCCAGGCATGGCCCCCCGATAGCGTGTTTACTCAACGCACCTGTCTTAATGCTCAGCTCTGGCTGACGACTGCAACTGAAGTGGGTTGTCTCCGCTTCAGTTGTGCTGAAAATCCCTGAATTCCTCTCTCATCTGTATGGTTTTTATTCGTCCGGTAATGACCGTGACCGAACCGCCGGTAAAATGCGGTGACGCGTTGTTGAAAACCGGATATTCGCAACGACATCTGTAAATATCCAATTCCTGAGAGCGTGACTCCGCAGGGTATGAAACTGACTGCTGCCAGCCGCCGCACCCATCACGCTGCAGGCGGTGTCGTCCGCGCAAAGCTCTCACGCTCAAACAGCGTTTCCGCCAGCTTTACCAGCGCCGGACGCTCGACACACCAGTTTGGCACCACGCGGCGGAAATTGAGGTAGCCGATCATGCAGCCAGTGGCGATATCCGCCAGATTAAGCTGGCCGTTGTTAAGCCATTTGCCCTGTGCGGCCTTCGCTTCCAGCATATCGAGACTGCGCTGAATCTTTTCCCGATTGCGTAACAGCACCTCTTCCGACTGCAAATCCCCCGGACGCATCTGCTCGCGCACGATCACCAGCGCGGCATCACTGACCCCATCTGCCAGTTTCTCCAGCTGACGAATGTTAAGTGCTTCAAGCGGATCGGCAGAGAGTAAAGCTGGCTCCGCGCCGCGCAGTTCCAGAAACTCCGCGATGATGCTGGAGTCGAACCAGATTTGTTTATCGTCAGCGACCAGCGCCGGGACTTTGCCCAGCGGATTGTAGTGTGGCACGTGGCTGTCATCGCTGTAAGGCGATGCGTTAACAAATTCAAACGTAATGCCTTTTTCCAGCATGATAATCGAAATCTTACGCACAAACGGGCTGGTATAGCTGCCAATCAGTTTCATCGGGTTCTCCGGATTCAATGACTATTCGCCAGGAAACATAAAGGGATTGAGACTGCTGCGCGCGAAGCCTTCCTGCTCCATTCTGGCATCCAGTATCAGTGACGCCAGGTCATCGGCCACCGGTTCAATCGCCGGATCTTTCTCCTGATAGAGCATCTTCAGGTAGGTGCCGCAGTCGCCACAGCTTTCCGCCTTGACCGCCGCCTTTTCGCTGTCAAGCGACCAGTAGTGCAGATCGCGGGACTGTTCGCACTGGGTACATTTGCTGCGCACCACATGCCATTCACTTTCGCACAGATTGCAGTGCAGATAACGCGCGCCCTCATGGCTGCCCATATGCACCACGCTGGCGACCGGCATGCTGGCGCAGACCGGACAGAACTGGCGCTGATCGCCCATCTCCGCGCGTGCTTTGCCCGGGATCAGGGCTGCCATCTGCGCCCAGTAGAGCGAAAGCGCCGCCCAGATAAAGGGGGCTTTATCGCTGCTGACCTGCGCATATTCGCCGGTAAACAGCGCGCTGGCCAGGGTTTCCAGCTCGGTGGCGGACGCCTTCTCCAGATTCTCCAGCACCGCCAGCGCCTGACCGCTCATCTCCGGCTTCAGTTCGGCAATCAGTGAATGCAGCAGCCGTTGCCAGTGCGCATCGCGCGGCAGGGTGTGTATGTTCAGCGGCGGCTTGCCCTCGCTGGCGCTTTGCGTCAGTCGGGCATGCAGGTCGATGTGCAGCGGATGGTCATATAGCACAATCTCCTGCGCTTCAGCGATCACCGCCGCAAAGCGCAGATAGTCGCCGAGTGGATTTTTCGCCGCCAGGTCGCGCAGTCGCGCGGCACGACGGCTGTATAAATTTTTCAGCCGTGGAAAAAGTAACGGCGGAATCATCTCCGCCGTTGTCTTTTCGCCTTTCTCCAGCTGGTCCTGCGGGATTATGCGAATACTCATCAGGGGCGTTTTTCCTGTTTTATTGGCGGATTGCGCTGCTCACGATACCAGCGAGGATGATGCTGTCTGGCCCATTCCGGGCTGACCCAGCCTTCCACCATCGCAGTCAGTGTGCCTTTGACCCACAATGCAGCATAAATATGCACCATAATGACGATGATCAGGGTAACCGCTGACACCGAATGCACAACCAGCGCCAGACGAATCAGCGGAATGGCAAAGGCATCAGCAAAGTATGGTCGCCAGATCACAATGCCGCTGGCAAGCAACAATATTAAGCTGATGATAGCAGCCCAGAACACACACTTCTGACCAAAGTTATATTTACCGGTATCACCCACCTCTTCATTCAGCGCAATCCGGTGAATATTTCTGGCCCAGTAAAGGTCATCGCGATTAATCAGGTTGTGTTTCCAGTAACGTAAAAACATCAGCATAAAAGCGGCAAACATCACCACGCCAACAAAAGGATGCAGAATACGCGCCAGCTGTGGCGTGCCAAAGATCAGCATCAGCCAGTTAAACGACGGAAAGAAAAACCCCAATCCGCTTAACGCGGCTATGACAAAGCAAATCGCGACGATCCAGTGATTGATGCGTTCAGGTGCGCGATAGCGCACCAGATGATCGGGCTTCTTCATTATTGATGCTCCTCAGGCTGATCGTCGTTGTCGTTGTGCTCTTCAGTGACGCGATTCGGGCCAACGCCAACATAATGGAAAATTGAGGCGGCAAACGTAGCGGCAAAACCGACCGCTGCCAGCGGTTTCCAGATCCCCTTCCAGAAGGTCACGATCGGGCTGATGCCCGGATTAGCAGGCAGTCCGTGATAGAGCTGAGGCTTGTCGGCATGATGCAGCACATACATCACGTGGGTGCCGCCCACGCCTTCCGGGTTGTAGAGGCCCGCCTGCGCAAACCCGCGTGACTTCAGCGCTGCCACGCGCTCCTCCGCCAGCGTCAGCATGTCGCTTTTACTGCCGAAATGAATGGCACCGGTCGGACAGGTCTTCACGCAGGCGGGTTCCTGACCGACGCTGACGCGATCCACGCACAGCGTACATTTGTAGGCGCGGTTATCTTCTTTATTCAGCCGTGGCACGTTAAACGGGCAGCCGGCGATGCAGTAGCCGCAGCCAATGCACTGCTCAGACTGAAAATCGACGATGCCGTTGGCATACTGAACGATGGCACCAGCCGAAGGACAGGCTTTCAGGCAGCCGGGATCGGCGCAGTGCATGCAGCCATCTTTACGAATCAGCCAGGCCAGCTTGCCGTTCTCTTCGACTTCGGAAAAGCGCATCACCGTCCAGGATTTGGCGGTCAGATCGGTAGGATTGTCATAAACCCCGATGTTTTGGCCGACTTCATCGCGGATGTCGTTCCACTCGGCGCAGGCGACCTGGCAGCCTTTGCAACCGATACAGGTGGTGACATCGATGAGTTTCGCCACTTCGCGCTGGTGATCGCGCGCCTGCGGCGGCGGGGTAAAGCCATTGGTCGCAGAGCGACGAATAATATCCTGTGATTGATAAGCCATAGTCATCTGCCGTTACGCTTTTTCCACTTTTACTAAAAATCCCTTGTACTCCGGGGTCTGTGAGTTGGCATCGCCAACCGAAGGCGTCAGCGTATTGGCGAGGAAGCCTTTACGCGTGGTGCCTTCAAAGCCCCAGTGGCAGGGAATGCCCACGGTATCAACCGGCTTGCCGTCAATCATCAGACGTTGCAGACGGCGTGTGACCACCGCTTTGGCTTTGATATAGCCACGACGTGATGAGACTTTGACGCTGTCTCCGGCCTGAATGCCTTTCTCCTCTGCCAGCTCCGTGCCGATCTCGACAAATTGCTCCGGCTGCGCGATTGCATTCAGCAGGGCATGTTTGGTCCAGTGGCGGAACAGCTCGGTGATGGAGTAGGTGGTGGCGACGCAGGGATAGTCAGCGGCCTCACCCAGCTGCGCGGCATCGCTGCTGAACAGACGGACCACCGGACTGTGACGCTGCTGCGGATGCAGGGGATTGTCGGCGAGCGGGCTTTCCATCGGTTCGTAGTGTTCCGGGAACGGCCCGTCGGCCATTTTATCGAGTGCAAACAGGTGGCCGAGGCCATCGGGCTGCATGATAAACGGACCGGCCTGCTTCTGCGGCGACAGCGTTACCGGATAATCCGGTACGTCGATGCCGTGCCAGCGTGTGCCATCCCACTCAATCAGGCGGCGCTGCGGATCCCAGGCTTTACCCTGTGCATCCGCGGAGGCGCGGTTATAGAGAATGCGGCGGTTAGCGGGCCAGGCCCAGGCCCAGCCTGAGACGGCCCCCAGTCCCGATGGATCGGCGTTGTCGCGTCGTGCCATCTGGTTGCCTTCCGGCGTCCAGCTGCCGCTGTAGATCCAGCAGGAACTGGCGGTGGTGCCGTCGTTACGCAGCTCAGAGAAGCCGTTGAGCTGCTGGCCTTTTGTCAGCAGCAGTTTGCCGCTGGCGTCATAAATGTCGGCCAGCGCCTGCCCGTTGTTCTCCTGCGCCACCTCTTCCGGCTCAGGATTGAACGGGTCGTGATAGTCCCAGCGCATCGCCATCAGCGGCTCAGGGGCTGCACCGCCTTCCAGGCGGTAGAGCGCGCGCAGACGCATAAACAGATTGCCGAGGATTTTGCCGTCGTGCAGCGCTTCCGCTGGCGGCTCGGCGGCCGCCCAGTGCCACTGCAGCCAGCGCGACGAGTTCGCCACCGAACCCGACTCTTCGGCGAAGCAGGAAGAGGGCAGGCGGAACACTTCGGTCTGGATAGTCGACGGATCGACGTCGTTGAATTCATCATGATGCTGCCAGAAGCTGGCGGTTTCCGTGCGCAGCGGATCGATCACCACCATATATTTGAGGCGGGAAAGGGCCCGAACGGCTTTGTTTTTGTCCGGGAAGGCGGCCAGCAGGTTGAAGCCCTGAATCAGACAGCCGTTCAGCGCGCCCTGCTCCATCATCTCCGCCTGCGCCATGCAGTCGTAAGCCTTGTCCCACTTTGGCAGCCAGTCGTAGCCCCACTGGTTCTCCGCCGTGGCGTTATCGCCGTAGAAACTTTTCATCAGGCTGACAAAAAACCTGTCGGTGTTCTGCCAGTAGTTGACCTGGTCCGGCAGCGCTGCAACCGGCGTGGCCTGTTGCAGGTAAGTCGCCAGCGTAGTCATCTTCTCGGACGGCAGCGGCAGATAGCCCGGCAGGCTCTGCGCCAGCAGGCCGAGGTCGGTGTAACCCTGCACGTTGGAGTGACCGCGCAGCGCGTTAATACCGCCACCCGGCATACCGATGTTGCCCAGCAGTAACTGGATCATCGCCGCCGTGCGGATAATCTGCGAACCATTGGTGTGGTGGGTCCAGCCCAGCGCATAGAGGATGGTTGCGGTGCGATTGGGCACGCAGGTGGAGGCGAGCTGCTCGCACACCGTAAGAAAGGCATCCTGCGAAGTGCCGCACATCCGCGTCACCATTTTCGGGGTGTAACGGCTGGCATGAGTTTTCAGCAGGTTCAGTACACAGCGTGGATGGCTGAAGCTCTCATCGCGTCGCGCATGGCCGTTTTCATCCAGCTCATAGTGCCAGCTCTGGCGATCGTACTGACGGGTTTCTGCATAGTAGCCGCTGAATAACCCGTCACTGAAGCTGAAGCCTTCGCTGACAATCAGGGCCGCGTTGGTGAAGGCGCGAACATACTCCTGCTGAATCTGATTGTGCTGAAGCAGATAGTTGATCACCCCCATCAGGAACACCACGTCGCTGCCTGCACGCAGGGGTGCATAGAAGTCAGCGACCGCTGCAGATCGGTTAAAGCGCGGATCGACCACGATAACCTGCGCATTGTTATGAGTTTTGGCTTCAATCACCCATTTAAAGCCAACCGGATGTGCCTCGGCGGGGTTGCCGCCCATGATCATCACCACGTTGGCGTTTTTGATGTCGTTCCAGTTGTTGGTCATCGATCCGCGACCAAAGCTCGGCGCCAGCGCCGCCACGGTCGGGCCGTGACACAAGCGCGCCTGGTTTTCCAGCGCCAGAATACCCAGCGCGCGGGCAAATTTCTGATCGAGCAGGCCGGTTTCATTACTGGCCGCGGAGGAGCAGAGCATCGACGTGGTCGGCCAGCGGTTTACCGTCACGCCAGCGGCGTTGATCGTCTGGAAATGAGCATCGCGATCCTGCTTCATCAGGTGGGCAATGCGGTCAAATGCCTCATCCCAGCTGATGCGCTGCCATTTATCGGAACCCGGAGCGCGGTATTCCGGGTATTTCAGGCGCTGTTCGCTGTGAATAAAGTCGAGCACGCCTGCACCTTTCGGGCAGAGCGATCCGCGACTGACCGGATGATCAGGATCGCCTTCGATATGATAAATCGAGGCACGGGCATTTTTTGCGCCATCGCCCAGGCTGTAAATCAGCATGCCGCAACCGACTGAACAGTAGGTGCAGTTATTGCGTGTTTCTCTGGCACGAATGAGTTTGAATTCTCTGACGCTGGCTAACGCTGTAGTGGGGGCAAAACCGAGTAACGCCGCGCTGGTGCCCGCCAGCCCGCCAGCACAGATTTTGAAAAAACGCCGTCTGTTAATCTGCATTTTATCGTTCTTCTTTATAAGCTCCATTGCGAAGCCTTGCAAAATAGCAGTCCGGGTTGACGGTAAGTTGACCAGGGTCAACACGTTAGTCATTAGTAATTCTTTTTCTCAATTTTGTTAAAAATCTTCGGTGGTGTATTTGTGCTGCAGGCAGATTTTCAGACGGCGCAGATAATTACTGTTTTTTTATGCTTACCGATGTTAACGCGTAAAAGAGAACTATTCGCATTGTGCCCGCCAGCAGGCGCGGCCAGACCTTTTGGCGGAGAAAACCGCATGAATTGGCCCGCTGTTTATTTGCGCTGAATGGGGCTAAAAGGCAGAATCAGAGCGCGTCAGTGCTCTGTCGTATCGGGCACTGAATTACATAATTTATTAACAACAGGTCATACTTTTTGAAAGCTATCCAGCCTGACTCAGGCGAAGATTTAACAATTCAGGCCGGCGTCAGCAGGACGCAGGTGTGGCAGCGTAAAGACCTGACCGATGCGCAGGATGACTGGCTGGCGGATGAAGTGCCGGTGGCGCTGGTCTATAACGGCATTTCGCACGTAGTGATGATGACTACGCCCAAAGATCTGGCGGCGTTTGCGCTGGGCTTCTCGCTGTCAGAGGGCATTATCGACGCGCCGGGCGACATTTTCGGCATGGACATCGTGCCGGGCTGTGACGGCATTGAGGTTCAGATTGAGCTTTCCAGCCGCCGTTTTATGGCGCTGAAAGCGCAGCGTCGCGCGCTGGCAGGCCGGACAGGCTGCGGCGTGTGTGGCGTTGAACAGCTGGATCAGATTGGCAAGCCGCTCTCTCCGCTGCCGTTTACCCAGACCTTCGCGCTGGAGCAACTGGATCGGGCGCTGGGCCAGCTGAAAGATTATCAACCGGTCGGACAGAAAACCGGCTGCACCCATGCGGCCGCGTGGATCCAGCCCGACGGTCAGCTGGCCGGGGGCTGTGAAGATGTGGGTCGCCATGTGGCGCTGGATAAGCTGCTGGGCTATCGCAGTCAGGCAGAGTGGGGACCGGGCGCGGTGCTGGTTTCCAGCCGCGCCAGCTATGAAATGGTGCAGAAGTCCGCCATGTGCGGCGTCGAGATTCTGTTCGCGGTTTCCGCCGCGACCCGCCTGGCAGTTGAGGTGGCTGAGCGCTGCAATCTGACGCTGGTCGGCTTCAGTAAACCTGGCCGCGCCACGGTCTACAGCCATCCTCAGCGACTGCGTTAGACCACCATCACCTCTGGCAGCGTCTGCTGCAACGCTTCAAGGGCGGCCCCGTTGTCGTCGCCGCTGTCAGTAATCAGCATGGTGATCGTCTGCGGCGGCGCGTAAACCGTGCGGCTGACCACGCCCAGTTTGGTGTGATCGGCCAGCAGATAGCAGGCTGCAGATTGCTGCACCATCGCTCTGGCAATGGCCGCTTCGTGCGGATGAAAACTGCTGGCACCGCGATTCGCCTCAATGCCGACCGGCGACAGCAGCGCGACGTCGGCGCGATAGCGGAAGATTTCGCCCACGGTGATTTCGCCGCGCGTCTGGTGCGCACCCGCTGTCATCATCCCGCCCAACAAAATAATCTGGTTATTCAGCGGCTTATCTTCTTCTCCGGCGCTCAGCGCCAGCGCGGCCTGCAGGCTATTAGTCACTATCGTCAGGCCGGAAAGGGCGTGCAGCGCCTCTGCCAGCAGGGTGGTGGTGCTGCCCGCATCAAGAAACAGCGTCTGTCCCGGCTGCAGCAACTGCGCAGCGGCGCGGGCGATGGCGCGCTTCTCGCGGGTCTGCGTGCTGCGGCGTTGTGTCAGCGGCGGTTCAGCCGCCGTTTCAATCGCGACCAGGCCACCATGAACGCGGCGCGCCAGACCCTGCGCTTCCAGCTCAATGATATCGCGGCGCGCGGTTTCGCGAGACACCCCCAGCTCCCTGATGATGCGATCAGTACTGACCTGATTAAGCCGGGTCAGTAAGGCACGGATGCGATGAAGGCGCGTTTCCTGCAGCATAGCGGTTTCCTTATAAAGCGCGAAGAGCACGGATGATACGCCACTGAGGCGAAAGATGCCGTCTGAATCAGAGGGCAGCTTAACGCGGGAAACGACCAGCGTCATGTGTATTTTATTGTATTTGTGTATTTGGTTGCATTTTAGATTCAGGCAGGCATGATACAGGGGTCAGCTCTTCCTCCTTCATCCTTGTCACGGGAGTCATTATGGCCACGCGTTCCACCATTATGGATACCAACAGTTTCCGCGCCGAACATGCCGATGCGCTCGACAGCGAAACGCGCAAACTGACCGATAAACGCAGCAAAGTGCTTGGCGAATCCTATCGCCTGTTCTATCGCAAACCGGTTCATCTGGTACGGGGTGAAGGGCAATATCTGTGGGACGCGGCGGGCGATAAATATCTCGACGTCTACAACAATGTGGCGAGCATCGGCCACTGTCATCCGGCCGTGATTGAGGCGGTGACGCAGCAGATGAAAATGCTGAACACCCACACCCGTTACCTGCATGAAAATATCCTCGACTACAGTGAAGCGCTGCTGGCGACCACGCCTGCAGCGATCGATCGTGCGATGTATATGTGCACCGGGTCGGAAGCCAATGACCTGGCGATCCGCGTGGCGCGCGCTTTCAGCGGCGGTACCGGAATTATCGTCAGTAAAGAGGCCTATCACGGTACCAGTGAGCTGACCTCCGGCGCTTCTCCGGCGCTGGGCAGTGGACAGCCGCTGGCACCTACCACGCGGCTGGTGATGCCACCGGATGCGTATCGTGTGGATGCACCGGACCTGGGCGACTGGTTCGCTGACCAGATTCAGCAGCAGATTGATGATATGGCGGCGAATGGTATTAAATTTGCCGGTTTCCTGGCGGACTCGATCTTTTCCTCCGACGGGGTTCTGCCCAATCCGCGCGGCTTCCTGAAAAAAGCGGTCGAGGTGGTACACGCCAACGGCGGCATCTTTATTGCCGATGAAGTGCAGCCTGGCTTTGGCCGCACCGGCGATGCGTTCTGGGGCTTTGGCCGCCACGATGTGGTGCCTGATGTGATTACCACCGGCAAGCCGATGGGCAATGGCATTCCGGTGTCCGGGCTGCTGGCAAAAAGCGAGGTGCTGGCCGCCTTCAGTGACTCGATTCCCTACTTTAATACCTTTGGTGGCAATCCGGTGGCGATGGCGGCGGCGCAGGCGGTGCTGAACGTGATCACCGAAGAGGGGTTACAGGAACACAGCCGTGTGGTCGGCGCGAAGCTGCTGGCGGAGTTACAGACCCTGATGGATCGCTATGAGTGCGTGGGGGATGTACGCGGTGCCGGGCTGTTTATCGGCTTCGAACTGGTCACTGATCGTCACAGCAAAATGCCGGACAAAACCCTGGCGCTGAATCTGATTGAGAAGCTGCGTGAACATCGTGTGCTGACCTCGGTCGCCGGCCCGTATGGGAATGTACTGAAATTGCGTCCGCCTTTGGCTTTCCAGGAAAGCGACATCGACTGGCTGGTTGGTGCACTCGACAACTCACTGCGCGAGCTGGGTCAGTAAGGCGCAGGGCAGGGCAGATGCGGCGTCCGGGCGAAATGCATGCCTGCTGGCAGTCTGGCTCCGGCCTGCCGCGCTCCCTGTCGATGAGGCAGAAAAGGCAGAGTCTGCAGCAGCACACTGAAAAAACAACGGGTTGCTAATGCCGGGTTTCGCAAATCCTTATGGTTAATAGGGCATTGATTACCCTTTTACGCTACATGAATTTAACTATAATGATTCGACTGCTTACGCGGCACGTCCCGAATTCGTCGTGCTGCTCACACTAAATGGAGAGGAAGAACATGAGTTATTCACTGCCATCCCTGCCTTACGCATACGACGCACTGGAACCGCATTTCGACAAGCAGACGATGGAGATCCATCACACTAAACACCACCAGACCTACGTGAACAACGCGAACGCGGCGCTGGAAGGTACTGAATTTGCTAATCTGCCGGTAGACGAGCTGATCACCAAACTGGATCAGCTGCCAGCAGACAAAAAAGGCCCACTGCGTAACAATGCAGGTGGTCACGCTAACCACAGCCTGTTCTGGAAAGGCCTGAAAACCGGCACTACACTGCAGGGCGACCTGAAAGCGGCTATCGAGAAAGATTTCGGTAGCGTGGAAAAATTCCAGGAAGAGTTTGAGAAAGCTGCTGCCACCCGTTTCGGTTCTGGCTGGGCATGGCTGGTTAAGAAAGGCGACAAACTGGCTGTGGTTTCAACCGCAAACCAGGATAACCCACTGATGGGCGAAGCGGTTGCCGGCGTTTCTGGCTTCCCGATCATCGGTCTGGATGTGTGGGAACACGCTTACTATCTGAAATATCAGAACAAGCGCCCTGACTACATCAAAGCGTTCTGGAACGTGGTTAACTGGGACGAAGCGGCAGCCCGCTTCGCGTCTGCTAAATAAGTTAACCAAACGTAAACGTAATGAAGATAAACCGGTGAAATCTATTTCGCCGGTTTTTTTTGTCCTTATTTTGTGTATTGCCAAAATGAAATGAAAATCGTCAATTATCGGTTTTAATGTTATTCCACATTAACTTTCTGTTGATATTGGCTATGTTATGTTCGGTGACATTCCTGCTTAACTCACTGTGTGTCGCTGACTATGTCAATTATAACTACTCACGAAAATACGACCGAATCCTCTGCTTCACTTTTTTTCCAGTTAATCAGTGGCAAATACATTCCGGATAAACTCTGGATCAGTAAACGTTTTCGTCTGAAATTTGTGTTAAGAACCTTAATATCGCCGCTGACCACGCTGCATTATCTGGATGCACTGTCGCATCTACCGCAACTTCCCTTGCTGATGAGCACCCAGGGATTGCTGCCAGCCAAGCTGCACCGGCCCTATCTGCGTTCAGGCATGAGCATTGCTGCGCGTGCGCAGGCGATTCTCGACCACTACACGCTGATGAACAATCTTGAAAATCCTCAGCTGCGTCAGCTACTGCAGAGCGCTTCAGAAAATCCGCTGGCCGCGCTGACCGGAAAAAATGGCGAAGCCTTTTTACTCTCCTGCAGTTCCGGTTATTTTGATCGTGAAGGGGAAGTGACGCTGGTATTACGTTATAACGACGAAATTATTACTTCACTTTCTTTTTCGATTCTTGACGAGAATAACCAGCGCACCTTATTAATTGGCGGATTACAGGGGCCACGGAAACATATTAATAATGAGATAATCCGCGAGGCGACCAAAGCGGCTCACGGTCTCTTCCCGAAACGCCTGTTAATGGAGGCGGTATTTATTGTGGCGAAGCAGTGCGGCGTGGAAAATATTCAGGCGGTAGGTGATGAGACCCATGTATTCCGCAGTCTGCGTTATCGCCACAGCAAAGGGGATAAGTTCTTTGCCAGCTACAGTGAATTCTGGCTGTCGCTGAGTGGTGAAGCGCGCAGGGATGGGATGTTTACGCTGCCGCTGAGCCTGCCGCGTAAAACGCTGGAGGAGATTGCCAGTAAGAAGCGGGCAGAGTATCGCCGACGTTATGAACTGCTGGATGCGCTGGCGGAGCAGGTTTATGCCGCCGCCGGCGAACGCAAAGCCGATGTCGATCAGGCCGCTGCCTGATCGACCCGTCAGAATGCGGTTTTAGCGAAGCCCGTCATCGCTTTAAGTCCCATCTCACGTCCCAGCGCGGTCATTGGATGCACCACCACCAGGCCGCGTACGCTTTTCTTTAGCGCACCCAGATTTGCCTGCTCTTTTTTGGTAATTTCGCGGCTGAAGCCCATTTTCTGCAGCTTCTGCGCTTCGGCACTCAGTTTTTCAACCCGCAGACCACGCAGACGCTCAATCTCAATGACCAGCGCTTCTTTATCTTTCAACAACGCGCCCAGTTTCTCGGTATCACCCGACTCCAGTAACTGCGGCTCTTTACGGTTCAGTGCGTCCAGCTTATCGCTGAGAAGTTTAATTTCGTTCTTTTCTTGCTCTTTCATGACAACAACTCGTTGAGGAAAACAGGCCAAGGATACACCAAATCTGACGTATATTCCCGGCAAGGTTAAGATGAAAAAGGCGTCGTGATGACGCCTGACAGGATTAGCTACCGGACTTTTTAAACGCCTGCTTCATACTGATGCGGGCGATCAGCTCGGTCAGCGACAGGACCATGGTGGATCGCACCATCTGCAGATAGCGCTGCTGCTGCATGCTGCGCAGCTCAGCATCGTCGGTGTGAAACACCGGCGCAGGTGGCCAGGCAGTCACACAGTGCAGTTCACCAAACGGGCCGAGGATCTCATCGTCGGTGAAACGATAATCGCCGCTGTCGTGATTCAGTTCTTCACGCAGCGCCAGCAGTAGTTCACCATCTTCATATTCGTGCCGGCTGATGACGCCAAGTCCGTAAATCAGCTTCAGGCGAACCGAGAGTTCGCCCAGAGGGCCATCGCCCAGCAGCAGCGGTTCTACCGCATATTTCACTGCATAGTCATCTTTACGAAACACCTGCAGCACCAGCAGATTGACGGCTTCAGCCAATAGCTCTACGGCGGCGATCAGAAAGCTTCTCACCGAACGACCGGCGTTCAGGCGCTCAAGCACCCGGTTCTCAAAAGCCTGCTTCTCTTCCATTATTGCCTGCATGGGTTCAATACCGCCGTCGGGCGCAGGCGAACTGCGCCCGGCTTGCATCGCTAACACGCGCGCATTATGCCATAGCGTGCCAGGCGCTCACCACAGAAGCCACGACTTCGCTGTCGGCATCCAGTCCTGAAATCTCAGCCAGCGTCGCCTGTGGGCCTTTTTCGGCCAGCAGCGCGGCCAGCTCCTGCGCCTGTGGGTCCTGATCGCTGCGATAGTGCATCGCGGCGGCAATGCCCTGCACCAGGCTGGCGTGCGGCAAACCATACTCCAGCGTGCCCAGCGTCGGCTTGATCAGGCGGTCGCCCGCGCTAAGTTTACGCAGCGGCTGACGGCCCACGCGCTCTACATCATCTTTCAGATACGGATTTTCAAAACGACCCAGAATCTTCCGGATGTAGGCCGCATGCTTCTCCGCGTCAAAACCGTAACGCTTGATCAGCACCGCGCCGCTCTCTTCCATTGCGCCTTTCACCACGGCCCGGATTTTCTCATCGAGGATGGCGTCACGAATGGTCTGGTGACCGGCCAGCTGGCCGAGGTAGGCGGTAATGGCGTGACCGGTGTTCAGGGTGAAGAGTTTACGCTCAACAAAGGCCATCAGATTATCAGTCAGCTCCATGCCTGGAATGGTCGGCAGGTCGCCTTTAAACTGAGTTTTATCGACGATCCATTCGCTGAAGGTTTCAACGGTCACTTCCAGCGGATCGGTGCTGCCTGCTTCAGATGGGGGCACGATGCGATCGACAGCGGAATCCACAAAGCCGACATGCTGCTCCAGCCAGGCGTGATACTGCTCTGGCAAGGCTTTCAGCACGTGCTGTTTCAGCTGGCTGGTGCCGCGCACCATGTTTTCACAGGCGATGATATTTAACGGACGGGTGTTGCCGTTATCGCTGCGTTTTGCCAGCCCTTTAGCCACACTGCCGGCAATACGCTCCAGAATCTGCGGACCCACGGCGGTGGTGACCAGATCGACCTCTGAAATCAGGGTGATGATCTCATCGCTGGTGCTGTTGACCGCACTGACGCCTTTAACGGTTTCTATTTTGGCCTGCTCGCCAACCACATGAACGGGATACTCATGACGCGCGTTCAGTGCATCCAGCACCGTCTGATTCACATCAGCAAAAACCAGTTCGATACCTGCATCAGCCAGTAGTTTGCCGATAAAGCCGCGACCAATGTTTCCTGCTCCGAAATGTAACGCTTTCATAATTTTTGACCCATATCAAATGACGATGGGGCGGGCAAACCCGCCCCAGGAAATCGGGACGGGCATGACCGCCCCAGGGAAAATAATTGCTATAAATTACGCGATTACAGGCTTACCAGACAGCAAATCCAGTACTTCCTGAACGCTGGTGGTATTTGCCAGCTTCTCAATCACGCTGTCATCATCCAGCGCGTTGGTCAGGCTGGTGATCACCTGGATGTGCTCGTTGTTGCGGGCCGCAATACCAATCACCAGGCGCGCCACATCGTCCGGCTCTTCGCCGAACTGAACGCCTGCCGGATACTGACAGAACACCACGCCGGTTTTCAGCACGCGATCTTTCGCTTCAACCGTGCCGTGTGGCACTGCGATCGACTCACCGAGGTAGGTCGGCGTCAGTTTTTCACGCGCCAGCATCGCATCAATATATTCAGGTTCAACGTAACCGCCTTTCACCAGCTGTTCACCGGCAAAGCGAATCGCCTGCTCTTTGTTGCTGGCGGTCAGACCGAGAAAGACATTTTCTGCACCCAGTTTAAACAGGTGCGCATTGCCTTCATCGTAGCTGTCTGAGAGCGTGGTATTCACCGTCTCACGATGTACGTCGCTGCGGTTAGCTGCCACCAGACGTTCGGTCAGGGTGCTGTAGAGCGCGCTGTCGAGGAAGTTATTTAGCGAAATATGCTGGGCATGCGGCGCCTGGCGAATTGCGCGTTCGGTCAGGTCACGATGGGTAATCACCAGATCGACATCACCCGGCAGGGCATTGATCGCGGTGTTGGTTACCGACACATTACTCAGACCGGCATCCTGCACTTTCTTACGCAGCACGCCCGCACCCATGGCGCTGGAACCCATACCGGCGTCACAGGCCACGATGATTTTACGCACGTGATGCAGCTCGACGCTCATGGCATCGCTGGCGACGGCGCCGCCCGCTGTGCTCTGGCCTTTAGACTGCGCTTTCATCTCATGCATGCGCTGGGTCGCGGCTTCAATATCGTCATCTTCTTTGACTTTGCTGGTTTTCAGCAGGATAGCGGAAACCACGAACGAGACGGCGAAGGCTGCAGCGATAGCGGCGATGTTGGCGAAGTAGGCACCTTTGGGCGTCATTGCCAGCACGGCCAGGATAGAACCTGGCGAGGCAGGAGAGACCAGGCCACCGTTCAGCACGGTCAGCGTGAATACGCCAGTCATACCGCCCAGGATAACCGCCAGCAGCAGGCGAGGGGCCATCAGCACATACGGGAAGTAGATCTCATGGATGCCGCCGAGGAAGTGGATAATCGCCGCACCGCCCGCAGACTGTTTAGCACTGCCACGGCCAAAGAACATGTAGGCCATCAGCACGCCCATACCCGGACCCGGGTTGGCTTCGATCAGGAAGAAGATCGACTTGCCGGCTTCGCTCGCCTGCTGGATGCCCAGCGGTGAGAAAATACCGTGGTTAATAGCGTTGTTGAGGAACAGGATTTTCGCCGGTTCCACGAAGATGGAAGTCAGTGGCAGCAGGTTGTTCTGCACCATCAGATTCACGCCCGCGGCGAGAATGTGTGACAGCCCTTCAACCAGCGGACCGATTGCCAGGAACGCCAGCAGTGCCAGGATCATCCCGATAATACCGGCCGAGAAGTTGTTAACCAGCATCTCGAAGCCGCTTTTGATTTTGCCGTCAATCGCCCGGTCAAACGACTTAATTGCCCAGCCGCCCAGCGGACCGGCAATCATCGCACCGAGGAACATCGGCATATCCGCACCGACAATCACACCCATGGTCGTAATCGCGCCGACCACGCCGCCGCGATCGCCGCCCACCAGACGCCCACCGGTAAAACCGATCAGCAGAGGCAGCAGGTAGGTGATCATCGGGCCAACCAGTTTGGCCAGCGTTTCGTTAGGGATCCAGCCAGTTGGAATAAACAGTGCGGTGATGATACCCCAGGCGATAAACGCCCCGATGTTCGGCATCACCATATTACTCAGAAAGCGACCAAAGCTCTGTACTTTGACCTTCACTGATGAGGACATAAACCCACCCCTTATTGAGACGCGCTGCAATAGGAGAGCGCGCTTGTTTTTGTTTAGCCACCCCGACGTGAAGCCGGTGGTATTACTGTATGCACGCGGACTCTATCACGCGAATTTGACGCTGCGTAGCGCATGGAACAAGTGTGATCTGTGTCACTGATTCAGGGTGGTGACAGGGGTGATTTGCGTGACTTAGATCACAATTTTATCGGCGTCAAGGCTTGTTCTGCCTGGATTTTAGCCGGACTGGTAGGTTATCTGTGAGATGAATCACATTTATAGGCAGAGGATTTGTTATATAAATGTGACTTAGATCACAAACTATTTTTGGTCGAAAATGCGCCAGATCACACTTCATTATTCAGGCGACAGGAAGAGAGATGAAAAGGGGAATGAGCCGGGCAGACGAATAACGCCTGCCCGCTAAACGGTTTTACTGCAGGCCACCCTGGACGGCAGCCTGTGCCTGAGGGAGCGCCTGAGCATTGGCTGATAAGGTGCTCATCAGCGCATTATATTGTGAAGCCTGATCCTGCGTCGGGAACTGCACGCCACCCTCATTGAAGCTGACACGATTTCCCTGCGTTTGCAGGAAATCGCCGGCCTGTACGGCCCCCTGGCTCAGCGCCTGAAGTTTTGGCAGCAGCGGAATCAGCTGATTGGCAGGCACTGTGACCACTTTGTTGTAGGCTGTGTCATAGATTTTTTTCAGATCATCCGGCTGCTTCAGGGCCGCTTTGCTGCTGTCCGCCTGCATTTTTGCACTTTCAATCTGCTGGGTAACGATCACCAGTGCGCTGTTCGCCTGACGCAGGGAATCACGACGGCTCTGATAATCCTGCGGAACGCGAATGGCTGAAAGCTCATCCACCACCGGACGCATACCCTGCTCAACGGCCTTGTTCGCCTGCTGCGAAAAGCCATACATGATGGCGTAATCGCTGGCGAAGTTGCCAAAGCTCTGCTTCTGATTCTCGCTGAGGCTGGGCAGATGCTCGCCGCTGCGCATCACGGTGTTCTGGAGAAAATCGATAAATGCTTTGCGCTGCTCGCCTTCTTTATCACCGCACGCGGTGAGTTGCAGCACAATCAGCGCGCCAGCGAGCATCATGCCGCCGCGTGCCATAAGGCGTGTAAGTCCTGAAGCCATGGGTTCAACTCCTGTCGGTGATACTGTCGGATGTCCAGGTAAGAATGGCCTAAAGAATAGAACAAACCCGCATCACGGCACAATGTGAAACCACCTGCGAAACAGACGCTTTCTGAAACGCCGGTTAAAGAACGGGATCGTCTGCGCGTCAGAAAGGGCCAGGGTCCCTGCCATCGCTGGCTTCCGCGCGTCGATTAAAAAGGCATGTAGCAGCCTGGTGCGGCCTTAAAACACTACCGCCTGTCCATCTTTGCGACTCTCGCTGGCTGCGATATAGAAGCCCTGCGGATCGCGTACGATTGCCTGTGCACCACCAAAGTTGTAGTTACTCAAAGGATCTTCCAGCACCACATTGTGCCCCATACGGCGCAGCGTGCTCAGGGTATTACGATCAAGGGTGGATTCAAACACCACCTCACGTTCCTGTACCACGCGCCAGCGCGGCGCATCAATCGCGGCCTGCGGATTCTGCCGGTGCAGCATAATCCGCAACGCCAGCTGAACGTGTCCCTGCGCCTGCATCGGGCCGCCCATCACGCCAAACGCCATCAGTGGCTGGCCAAGATGATCCAGTGCAAAGGCCGGAATGATGGTATGGAAGGGCCGCTTACCGCCCGCCACGACGTTGGGATGCTCCGGGTCGAGTGAAAAGCCCGCGCCACGGTTCTGCAGGCTGATGCCGGTATCAGGCACGACCACGCCAGAGCCAAAGCCCATGTAATTGGACTGGATGAAAGAGACCATCATGCCGCTGGCATCCGCTGCCGCGACATACACCGTGCCGCTTTGCTGCGGTGATCCAAAGCGGAAATCTCCAGATTTATCAGGGTCGATTAATGCTGCCCGCTGGCGGATGTACTCTTTGCTCAGGAGTAATTCAGCGGGAAATTCAAGGTGATCCTCGTCAGTGACATAACGGTCCAGATCAACCAGCGCCAGTTTCATCGCCTCAATAGAAAGATGCAGCCACTGCGGTGAATCGGGTGCATAGCGATTGATCTCCCATGCTTCCAGAATGCCGAGCGCAATCAAGGTCGCTATCCCCTGACCATTCGGCGGCAGCTCCTGCACTGATCCGCCGGCAAACGGATGCGACAGCAGGGTAACCCAGTCAGCACGATGGTTTTTTAAATCCTCCAGCGTCAGCGCCGCGCCATGTTCGCGGGCGAAGGCCGCCATTTTCTGCGCCAGTGCGCCGCGATAAAAACTTTCACCTCCAGTCTCAGCGATCTCCTGCAGGGTGCGGGCCTGCGCCGGGTTGCGGAACAGCTCGCCCGTACGCGGTGGACGGCCCTGCGGCGCAAAGCAGTCGCTGAAGCCAGGCTGATCCTGCAGCTTGTCATAGCCGCGCTGCCAGAGCTGACCAATCAGTGGCGATACCGGAAAGCCGTCGCGCGCATAGTTAATTGCCGGCTGCGCCAGGGTAGTCAGCGGTAAGGTGCCGAAGCGCTGCGCCAGCGTCACCCACGCCGAGACGGCGCCCGGCACAGTGACAGACTCCCAGCCGGTTTCAGGCATCGCGCTCAGAGCGGCAAAGCGTTCGGGATGCCAGGTGGCGGGCGCACGGCCTGAAGCATTTAAGCCATGCAGATCGCTGCCGTTCCAGACAATCGCAAACGCATCACTGCCGATGCCGTTTCCGGTCGGCTCCAGCACGGTTAAGGCGATGGCGGTGGCGATAGCCGCATCCACGGCGTTCCCGCCCTGTTGCAGCATCCGTAAACCCGCCTGTGCTGCCAGCGGTTGCGAGGTTGCGACGGCATTGCGGCCCATCATCGGCACGCGATGAGAGGGATATCCGACGTTAAAATCTGTTTCACGCATCGCTTTTCCTTAAAGAGGTCAGGAGTGAATTTTCCCGTCATCGGCACGCGATTCCACAGCTGCACGTTTAGCGCGCAAAGGGCTCGTTTTTAGCCGCCAGCTGCACCGATATGAGGCGTCAGCCGTTTCGTTAGGATGACTATTGATTCATCTGACAATACAGGGGCATTAAGAGTAAAAGATTTCTTTGCACTGCACTGTGAGCCGCCGCGCGCCAGTGTTCAGGCGCTAACCAGGACTATTCTTAAATTAATCAGAACCGTGAATATAAGTGTTCAGGAAGTAAACCATTGGCGTATATTTTGCACTCACAAGGTGAAGAGGTGTAGTGCTTCACAGAAATGAGAATATGCCAGAGAAAAGCTTGATGGCATCCACATAAATCGCAAACACCATTTGATTTTTTTGCGCGCTATGCAGGCACAAAAATCAACTGCCTCAGCAGGTTAGAGGTGCTGGAACATTTCCGGCAATCCATAGTGAAAAAAATAATTATAAATCGCGCGGCAAATAGTCAGGTCTCTATCCATACTTAGTCTCCCGGCATTTGTTGCATTGAACTGACATCATTAAAGCAGTGCACCGCAGGCTGTGTCCCGTAATGGTTTTTCTCATAACAAAAAACAAACCCTTGCGGGATCCAGCCTGAAACAGGCCCGGTTTCAGAGTCCTGACTTCAGGCTCGTACCTCTCTACTTTCACGTGCTTCATAGTGAGTTTTTAAGGAGTTCTCTATGGAATTAAAAGACCCGATGTTTGAATTGCTCAGCAGCCTTGAGCAGATTGTTTTGACACGTGATGATCGCGCCGCCGAGTTACTTATTCAGCGTCAGCAATCCGCCCAGCCAGAGCCGCAGCGTCTGCGTGAAATGACCGGCATGCAGGTCGATGAATTTGCAAAAGTGATGGGCGTGAGCGTCTCTTCCGTGAAAAGCTGGGAAGCACGGCGTACGCGTCCTTCCGCGACGGCGCAGAAATTAATGAAGTTATTGCATGCCAATCCCTATCTGGGACGGCAGTTGCTTGAATAATCAGGCATCACGAAAAGAACCCGCCGCTGGCGGGTTTTTTTATGCGCGCATTTCGCTGTATTTAGCAGCCTGTTTCACAAACCAGCTCTCTGGCACGTTGTAGGGAGGCTCCCGCAGCCGGGCAAGGCCGCTTTCAATGATCGCTGACGCCTGTTGCCATAACTGCGCATCGCCCTCCTTCAGCAGCGCAATCTGTATCTGTTTTTCCACCAGATAGACCCGTGCAAAGTCAGGATCAAAACGCACAATCGCACGGGTATTGTCGATGATGTCAGCCAGTTTGATTGTCTGCGCCTCAGGACTGGCGCTGGCCGTATGGCGGAAGTGCGCCAGTTTACGGGCCGCCCGGTTTTTTGCCGCTGTGGGTGTGCTGTCGGTCAGCATCTCCACCAGGCTGGCCACGCGCGCACCAAACCGGGCTTCGATATCCCCTTGCGTGGCAGAGGTATCTTCCACGGTGTCGTGCAGCCAGGCGGCTGCTAACATGGCATCGTCATGAGTGACACTGCGTACCAGCTCCACTACCGCAGCCGGATGAACAATGTAAGGCTCATCGGTATATTTGCGGCGCTGACCGGCACCAGCATGTGCCTCAGTGGCGAAACGACGCGCCTGTTCTTCCAGTGAATCCTGCATGCTTTTTCTCCTGACAAAAAAGTTTGCTTGCAATTATCTAGCGCGCTATCTATACTAATCACCATGAACTGTGATCAAGATGACAAAAAAGTGAAAACGATGCCACTGTTGGTCGATCAGCAACTCTGTTTTGCGCTTTATTCTGCCACTCTGGCGATGAATAAAGTCTATCGACAGTTGCTGAGCCAGCTCGACATTACCTATCCGCAGTATCTGGTAATGCTGGTGTTGTGGCAGAAAGATGATGTCACGGTGTCAGAGATTGGCGAGCAGCTTTTTTTAGACTCGGCAACATTAACGCCACTGCTGAAGCGGCTGGAAGGCGCAGGTCTGATTAACCGTCAGCGCACTCGTCAGGATGAACGCCAGGTTGCGGTAACGCTGACGGACGCGGGACGGACGCTGCAGCATAAAGCGGAATCCATTCCTGAAGCGGTTAAATGTGCCACAGCCTGTGACGATGACGCCCTGCTGGCGCTGAAATTACAGCTCGATGGGTTACGTGATAACCTGAATCAATCACGATAATTATTGCCGACGGGTGCGCAGCACCCGTTGAACCTCACCGCCTGATTACGGTTAAATAAGTAGTGGGCGATTAAATAGTGTAACGGAGAAATGTCATGTCTTTAGAACAAGTGGTTTACCGCGCCAAAGCCAAAGCAACCGGTGGTCGCGATGGTCGTGCAACCTCTTCTGACGGTGTACTGGACGTTAAACTGGGCGTGCCAAAAGAGATGGGCGGTGCAGGCGGCGAAGTGACTAACCCTGAGCAGCTGTTTGCTGCCGGCTACTCTGCCTGCTTCCTGGGCGCGATGAAGTTTGTTGCTGGCCGCGACAAAATTGCGATGCCAAAAGATGCATGGATTGAAGGTGAAGTTGGTATCGGTCCTATCCCTGATGGCTTTGGGATCGAAGCGACCCTGAATATTCATCTGCCAGAGATGGATGAAGCAGAAGCGCAGAAGCTGGTTGATGCAGCGCATATCGTTTGTCCTTACTCAAACGCTACACGTAACAACATCGACGTCACGCTGAACATCATTCGCTAAGCGTGCTGCGGGCCTGAAACCATCAGGCCCGCATTTTTCATTCATCACATCCTCTCTCCTGCTGTTTTCTGCGTCAGTCAGCCAACAGCGACTCTCAGCTATGTACAAAAAATGTGCTAATCCGGTCGGCGAAGATTATTTTCTGGTCTATCAAACGCGACCATGTTTTACTGAGCCACCTCGCGTTATAGCCAGTAAATCCGTTCAGAAATTTCCTTCATCTTGTCCGGTCCGCTTATTCAGCGAACTCTGTCGCGTTTCGGCAGTCACATAAAAAATTTAGTCAAGTGTTTCACACCGGAGAAACCCCTTTTTTCATGAATTATATTAAAACCCTGACTCAGCAGAAGTTATCGCTATTCCTGGCGCTCTACCTCGGTATTTTGCTGAACTTACCGATTTTCTACCGTCGTTTTGACGGTTTTCTCAGGCAATCCACGGTAACGAACTGGCTCACTGCCGTCACCGAGGTGGTTGCCATTGTGCTGCTTACGTTCTTCCTGATGCGTCTGTTGTCGCTGGGCGGAAAGTGGTTCTATCGCGTGCTGGCCACGATGATTGTGCTGATATCTGTTGCCGCCGCCTATTACATGGCGTTTTTTAACGTCGTAATTGGCTACGGCATTGTGGCGTCGGTGATGACGACCGATACCGATCTTTCTAAAGAAGTGGTTGGCTACCATTTTATCCTGTGGATGGTGCTGGTCAGCGCGCTGCCGCTGCTGATGATCTGGCGCAACAGGCTGAGCATGACGCTGAATGAGCAGCTGCGAACGCCAGGACAGCGCCTGAAACCGACCCTGATTATGCTGCTCTGCATAGCCCTGGTCTGGCTGCCGATCCGTTATTTCGACAAGCAGCAGAAGCACAATGAAGAGATCACTAACATCGATCTGCCGAGCTACGGTGGTGTGGTCGCCCACTCTTATCTGCCTTCCAACTGGCTGGCGGCTGTAGGTCTGTTTGCCTGGACCCGCGTGGATGAGTCGCTAAATAATGAGGAACTGCTGGATCCGGCGAAGAAGTTTACCTACGTTGCGCCTGCCGGCCTGGATGACACCTATGTGGTGTTTGTGATTGGCGAAACCACCCGCTGGGATCACATGGGAATGCTGGGTTATGAGCGCGATACGACGCCGAAGCTGTCGAAAGAGAAGAACCTGGTCGCGTTCCGCGGCGAGTCCTGTGATACCGCGACGAAGCTGTCGCTGCGCTGCATGTTTGTGCGCGAAGGCGGCACCATGGATAACCCTGGCCGCACGCTGAAAGAGCAGAATGTGTTTGCGGTGATGAAAGAGCTGGGCTTCACTTCTGAGCTGTTTGCGATGCAGAGCGAAGTCTGGTTCTACGACAACATCAATGCCAACAACTTTGCTTTCCGTGAGCAGATTGGTTCAGAGAAGCGTAACCAGGGCAAAGCGGTCGATGACATGCTACTGGTGCCGGAGATGAAAGCGTCACTGGATCGTTTCCCCAAAGGTAAGCATCTGGTGGTGCTGCACACTAAAGGTTCGCACTATCTTTATTCACAGCGTTATCCGCGTAGCTTCGCGAAGTATCAGCCGGAGTGTATGGGCGTCGACGAGACCTGCAGTAAAGCGCAGCTGATCAACGCTTATGACAACTCTGTGCTCTATGTCGATAGCATGCTGGACAGCGTGCTGGATCAGCTACGTGATAAGAAGGCGATCGTTTTCTATGCTGCCGACCACGGTGAGTCGATCAGCGAGAATATGCATCTGCACGGCACGCCGCGTGAGATGGCACCGCCAGAGCAGTTCCGCGTACCGATGATGGTCTGGGCGTCAGATAAGTATCTGGAAGACAGCCAGAACCGCAGTAACTTCGAACGCCTGCAGGCGCAGCAGCGTGTGGGCCGGACTCATCGTCACGTTGAGTTATTCGATACCATTCTGGGCTGTCTGGGTTATACCTCGCCAGATGGCGGCATTAACCCGGCTAACAACTGGTGTCAGGCACCGGCTAAAAGTCAGGCTAAAGCGCTGTAATAGTCGTCTGAAAGGGACATGCAGGCGGTTGATTTTCGGTAACCGCGTGCTTTCCAGGCGATTGACGGCAAAAGCATAAAAAGCGGTTGACGCTGTTCGGGGGTAGCAGTAACATGCGCCCCCATCGGCGAGTAGCGCAGCTTGGTAGCGCAACTGGTTTGGGACCAGTGGGTCGGAGGTTCGAATCCTCTCTCGCCGACCATATTGAAGAAACCTGTCTGAAAAGACAGGTTTTTTTTCGTCTGTAGAAAAGGGAAAAACTTACCGCTGAGCAGGCTTCAGGGAGTATACGCCTTCCGCAAAGACGCAAAAGACGCCATCCCTGGCATGCTCAGCGCGGCCCATCCCTGGCCCGCGATGCTTTGCTACAGGCGTATGCTCCCTTCGCTTCACGTCTGGCATACGCATCGGGTACTTACAAAAGCACTACAGACGGCTGGCAGATCCAAACCCCGGGAATCTGACTGCAACGCTTAAACATAAGGCGGAGGGGACACGGGCAGAGGAGGAAAGCGTCCCACGCCAGGGACAAAAACGCCGGGAGCGTTTTTGAACAACGCAACGCGTTGGCCTGGCAACGGGCGCACCTCAGGGATGAGGTACGTAATCGCATGGGCCGAGCGTCCATGGATGGTTTAAGCGACTTTCCGATCTGCCTTTGTCCCTGAAGCAGATCTCAATCTGACCGCTAAGCAGGCACTTTCTTACGCCCGAGCGTCCAGGGATGGTTTAAGCGACTTTCCGATCTGCCCGTGTCCCTGAAGCAGATCTCCATCTGACCGCCACTCCCGCTTACCCTCTCTTGTTGTTCGCTTCATTACCTTCCAGAAACTTCCAGTAAACCCCATCCACCGCGTATTTCGCTTACCCACCGTTATTATCCCCCTCTTCAGGCTGGCAGGCCTTGCCCTGCAAGAGATGCGATCATAATTCGCGACACATTCTTCTTATGACCGAAAGCGGCAACATGCTGATTTCTTATGCTTCTTTCCCAGCATATTCCGCTAGTTGAACGTCATAACGCACGGTGAATCGTTCAGTTATTCAACATTTGCCGGTAAAAGTTTTAAGTTTTTTAGCGGTGAGAATCACTAGCGATAGAGCCGCCATCCAGCACAATGCACGGAATTCAGGCCTGCTACGCTGTGCATTGTATGGCTTTCAGACAGAAACGGTTTTTATTACCGTTGCATGCTATTCCTCACACTCTGTGTAAATAAGTAACCGTTGTATTGACGTTCTTTGCAACTGTTGACAAATTGATGCGTCAATAAACGCGCAGTTACGGAATTTTCTGAATGCACAATCTGTGTCAGAAAAAACATAAAAAACGCAGCGCGCGTTAACCACCTGTTCGGTGGTACGCCTGAACCGCATAAAAAAATCAGAGGTCGGGCAATACACACAACATCACATCACAATGGAGCAAAAGCATGATCAACTCCCTGGCTAAATCCGGGATGCTGAAGGTCGGTCTGAGCCTGATTGCTATGACTGTCGCCGCCAGTGTTCAGGCAAAAACCCTCGTTTACTGTTCTGAAGGTTCTCCGGAAGGCTTTAACCCGCAGTTGTTCACTTCGGGCACCACCTACGATGCCAGCTCACGTCAGATCTACAACCGACTGGTTGAGTTCACTATCGGCACCACCGAACTGCACGCAGCGCTGGCTGAGAAATGGGATGTCAGTGAAGACGGTAAAACCTACACCTTCCACCTGCGTAAAGGTGTGAAGTGGCAGACCACCAAAGATTTCAAACCGACGCGCGACTTCAACGCGGATGATGTGGTGTTCACCTTTGAGCGCCAGCTGGATAAAAACAACGCCTATCATGGCGTCTCCGGCGGCAGCTACGAATACTTCGAAGGCATGGATATGCCGAAGCTGATCAGCAAAATCGAAAAAGTAGACGAGAATACCGTGCGCTTTGTGCTGACGCGTCCTGAATCGCCATTCCTCGCCGACCTCGGCATGGACTTCGCCTCGATTCTGTCGAAAGAGTACGCAGACAACATGCTGAAAGCGGGCACCCCGCAAAACGTCGACCTGAACCCGGTCGGTACCGGTCCGTTCCAGCTGCTGCAGTACCAGAAAGATTCGCGCATCCTTTACAAAGCTAACCCGGATTACTGGGGCACCAAGCCAAAAATCGATCGCTTAGTCTTCTCCATTACCCCGGATGCGTCGGTGCGCTACGCTAAGCTTCAGAAGGGCGAATGTCAGGTCATGCCGTATCCAAACCCGGCTGACATCGCGCGTATGAAGCAGGACAAAAACATCAACCTGTATGAGCAGGCTGGCCTGAACGTCGGCTATCTGTCGTACAACGTTGAGAAAAAACCGCTGGATAACCTGAAAGTGCGTCAGGCACTGACCATGGCGGTTAACAAAAAAGCGATTATCGACGCCGTTTATCAGGGCGCAGGCCAGCCTGCTAAAAACCTGATCCCACCAACGATGTGGGGCTATAACGACGACGTAAAAGACTACGCCTACGATCCTGAAAAAGCCAAAGTGCTGCTGAAAGAAGCGGGCATGGCAGACGGTTTCTCCATCGACCTGTGGGCGATGCCGGTTCAGCGTCCGTATAACCCGAACGCACGCCGCATGGCTGAGATGATTCAGAGCGACTGGGCGAAGATTGGCGTCAAAGCCAAAATCGTGACCTACGAGTGGGGCGAATACCTGAAGCGTGCCAAAGCGGGTGAGCACCAGACCGTCATGATGGGCTGGACCGGCGACAATGGGGATCCGGATAACTTCCTGGCCACCCTGTTCAGCTGCTCAGCGGCCAAAGATGGCTCTAACTACTCGCGCTGGTGTGATAAATCCTTCGAGGATCAAATTCAGCCAGCTCGCGCCACCGCCGATCAGGCGAAGCGTATCGAGTACTACAAGCAGGCTCAGGTTGTGATGCATGACCAGGCACCGGCGCTGATGATCGCGCACTCAACGGTATACGAACCGGTCAGCAAAAAAGTCTCCGGTTACAAAGTCGATCCGCTGGGCGGACACTACTTTGCTCAGGTAGACATTAAAGAATAATTGTCGCCTTTTCCGGGGCGGCTGTTCGTCGTCCCGGCTTTATCTCCCTGTTTTACTGGAAACGGTAGAGGCGCAGCCTGTCTGCGTCGCGGTCGGGCCTACCCGATCGTCAGATGTAAGCAATAACAACCCTCGCGGCGACGGTCGCGCGGACAAGAGAGAACCCGGATTATGCTGCAGTTCATACTCCGACGTCTGGGCCTTGTCATCCCAACGTTTATCGGTATTACATTACTCACCTTCGCGTTTGTTCACATGATCCCCGGCGATCCGGTGCTGATCATGGCTGGCGAGCGCGGTATTTCTCCTGAACGTCATGCACAGTTAATGGCGCTGTTAGGTCTGGACCAGCCGCTGTGGAAACAGTACCTGAACTACATTAACGGCGTATTACATGGCGACCTGGGCATTTCACTGAAGAGCCGCATCCCTGTCTGGGATGAGTTTGTTCCGCGCTTCAAAGCGACGCTGGAACTTGGCATCTGCGCCATGATATTTGCCGTGGCCATTGGTATCCCGGTTGGGGTGCTGGCGGCGGTAAAACGCGGTTCAATTTTCGATCACACCGCCGTGGGCATCTCACTGACCGGCTACTCCATGCCAATTTTCTGGTGGGGCATCATGCTGATCATGCTGGTCTCGGTGCAGCTCAACCTGACACCGGTTTCCGGGCGCGTCGGCGACACCGTCTTCCTGGATGACAGCATGCCGCTGACCGGGTTTATGCTGATCGACACCTTCTTCTGGGGTGAGCCGGGCGACTTCCACGATGCGGTGATGCACATGATCCTGCCCGCCATCGTGCTCGGCACCATTCCGCTGGCGGTAATTGTACGTATGACGCGTTCGGCAATGCTCGAAGTACTGGGTGAAGATTATATCCGTACGGCGCGCGCCAAAGGCCTGACGCGAATGCGCGTGATCGTCGTGCATGCGCTGCGCAACGCCATGCTGCCGGTGGTCACGGTCATCGGCCTGCAGGTCGGCACGTTGCTGGCCGGGGCGATTCTGACCGAAACCATCTTCTCGTGGCCGGGTCTGGGTCGCTGGCTGATTGAAGCATTGCAACGCCGTGACTATCCGGTGGTGCAGGGCGGTGTGCTGCTGACTGCAGTACTGATTATTGTGGTCAACCTGCTGGTTGATCTGCTGTATGGCGTGGTTAACCCGCGCATACGTCACAAGAAATAAGGGGGCATCATGTCTGTTGTTGATCCCGGCAGCGTTACCGTTGCACCCAAGCCGATGACCCCGTTTCAGGAATTCTGGCATTACTTTAAACGTAATAAAGGCGCCGTCGTGGGCCTGGTCTACATCATCATTGTATTGCTGTGCGCCATTTTTGCCGATGTGCTGGCTCCGCATGCGCCTGCTGAGCAGTTCCGCGATGCGCTGCTGCATCCGCCGGTCTGGCAGGAAGGCGGAAACTGGAGCTACATTCTGGGCACCGACGATGTTGGCCGCGATGTGCTGTCGCGTCTGATGTACGGTGCGCGTTTGTCGCTGCTGGTCGGCTGTCTGGTGGTGGTACTGTCGCTGATTTTCGGCGTGATCTTCGGCCTGCTGGCCGGTTATCTCGGCGGCGTGGTCGATGCCATCATCATGCGCGTGGTCGATATCATGCTGGCGCTGCCAAGCCTGCTGCTGGCGCTGGTGCTGGTCGCCATCTTCGGTCCCTCAATCGTTAACGCCTCTATCGCGCTGACCTTTGTGGCACTGCCGCACTATATCCGTCTGACACGCGCCGCGGTGCTGGTGGAAGTGAACCGTGACTATGTGACCGCCTCCGGCGTGGCCGGTGCCGGTATGCTGCGCCAGATGTTTGTGAATATTCTGCCTAACTGCCTTGCACCACTGATCGTGCAGGCGTCATTAGGTTTCTCCAACGCCATTCTCGATATGGCGGCGTTGGGCTTTCTCGGTATGGGTGCGCAACCGCCAACGCCGGAGTGGGGCACCATGCTCTCCGACGTTCTGCAGTATGCGCAAAGTGCCTGGTGGGTCGTGACTTTCCCTGGATTGGTCATTCTGCTTACCGTGCTGGCATTTAACCTGATGGGCGACGGTTTGCGTGACGCCCTCGACCCGAAACTCAAGCAGTAAAGAGGCACCGAGATGGCGTTATTGAATGTAGACAAACTATCGGTGCATTTTGGCGACGATAAAGCACCGTTCCGTGCGGTTGACCGCATCAGTTATCAGGTAGAGCAGGGCCAGGTCGTCGGTATCGTGGGCGAGTCCGGCTCCGGTAAATCGGTAAGTTCACTGGCGATCATGGGACTGATCGACTTCCCTGGCAATGTGATGGCGGAGAAGCTGGAGTTCAACCAGCGCGATCTGAAACGCATCTCCGAACGCGAGCGCCGCCAGCTGGTAGGCGCAGAAGTGGCGATGATTTTTCAGGACCCGATGACCAGCCTGAATCCCTGTTACACCGTGGGCTTCCAGATTATGGAAGCGATCAAGGTGCATCAGGGCGGCAATAAACGCACCCGACGTCAGCGGGCAATCGACCTGCTGAATCAGGTTGGTATTCCCGATCCGGCGTCACGGCTTGATGTCTATCCGCACCAGCTATCGGGCGGCATGAGCCAGCGTGTGATGATTGCCATGGCAATCGCCTGCCGGCCTAAGCTGCTGATCGCCGATGAGCCGACGACGGCGCTCGACGTGACCATTCAGGCGCAGATCATTGAACTGCTGCTGGATCTGCAGCGGCAGGAGAACATGGCGCTGATCCTGATTACGCACGATCTGGCGTTAGTGGCAGAAGCGGCGCACCACATTATCGTGATGTATGCCGGACAGGTAGTGGAGAGCGGGAAAGCGACCGATATCTTCAAAGCGCCGCGCCATCCTTACACCCAGGCGTTGTTACGCGCGCTGCCGGAGTTTGCGGCTGATAAAGCCCGCCTGGCGTCACTGCCTGGTGTGGTGCCGGGCAAGTATGATCGCCCGGCTGGCTGTCTGCTTAACCCACGCTGCCCTTATGCGACTGACCTTTGTCGCCAGGAAGAACCGGAACTGCGCACCATTCCAGGACGTCAGTCCAAGTGTCACTATCCGCTGGATGATGCCGGGAGACCCACTTATGAATCATGAAACCACGAAAGATCAGTTCCTGCTGCAGGCGATTGACCTGAAAAAACACTACCCGGTGAAGAAGGGGCTGTTTGGTCAGGAGCGTCTGGTCAAAGCGCTGGATGGCGTCTCTTTTAATCTGGAGCGCGGCAAAACGCTGGCGGTCGTCGGCGAGTCAGGCTGTGGTAAATCCACGCTGGGCCGGTTGCTGACCATGATTGAAACCCCGACCGAAGGCCAGCTTTACTGGCACGGCCAGGATCTGCTGAAGCACGATCCCCAGGCGCAGAAGCTGCGTCGTCAGAAAATTCAGATCGTATTCCAGAACCCGTATGGCTCACTCAATCCGCGTAAAAAAGTAAGCCAGATTCTGGAAGAGCCACTGGCCATCAATACCCAGCTGACCAAAGCGGAACGCCGCGAGAAGACGCTGGAGATGATGGCGAAAGTGGGCCTGAAAACCGAGCATTACGATCGCTACCCTCACATGTTCTCAGGCGGTCAGCGTCAGCGTATCGCCATCGCGCGTGGGCTGATGCTCGATCCGGACGTGCTGATTGCCGATGAGCCGGTTTCGGCGCTCGACGTTTCCGTGCGTGCTCAGGTGCTGAACCTGATGATGGATCTGCAGCAGGATATGGGGCTCTCCTACGTCTTTATCTCGCACGATTTGTCGGTGGTGGAGCATATTGCCGATGAGGTGATGGTGATGTATCTCGGCCGTTGCGTTGAGAAGGGCAGTAAAGAGGCAATTTTTGCTAACCCGCGCCATCCTTATACCCAGGCTTTGCTGTCAGCGACGCCGCGTCTGAATCCGGACGACCGTCGTGAGCGTATTAAGCTGACCGGCGAGCTGCCCAGCCCGCTTAATCCGCCGCCAGGCTGTGCTTTCAATGCGCGCTGCCACCGACGTTTTGGCACCTGCGTGCAGTTACAGCCGAAGCTGAAAAACTACGGTGGTCAGGAGATTGCGTGCTTCGCGGTCGATCAGGATGAGAACCAGCCGGTGGGTGTGGCAGAAAAGGTCAGTTGAGGATTGGCGGCTCAGGCCGTTGATTCGGTGATAGTTCAGAGAGCATAAGCCCTTCGGAAAGACGCAAAAACGCCATCCGTGGCCCGCGTTGCTGTGCTCCAGGCGTATGCTCCCTTCTCATGAAGAGGGTTAGCCGTCAGTGCTTCTGATTGAGGAGTATATTACTCCCTGCGTCCTCGCCTCTCTTCTCAGCCAAAGGCGCCTTTCTGGCGCTTTTTTTATCTCAATTCCGCTGTAAACCGCACCGCTGGCGGAACAGCCATCACGTTTCGGTTATTTCCCGTCTTTTTCCGTTATCAGATTTAACCTGTTTTTCTGCTGGCGATATTCGCAGCGAAAAAGGTAAACATTCTCAATCCCTTGTGACAGCGATCAGGTTTTTTTTGCGCCTGCGGCAGCCCGATTGCGGCTTAACATTGCGCTTATCGTGACCCGCCTGGTTGTGCCAGTGGTTGTCAGAGCGGCTAAGTCTTAAAAATTATTAAAACATCGCAGACTAATTTAACTTAAACATCACTTATTAATCATAGGGGATAATCATCTTATATTGGCTTTATTCCACCGGAAGTGAATCTTTATGATTAAACTGTTTTATTGAATCTGCTTTATTTGTAATCAGGTTTTTCTGACTGACATTAAAGGGATGTGTTATATTCCAGGAAAATTCCTCCCTTGTTGCAGGCCACGGCCAATGAAGAATAATTACGATGATTTGCAGCGTTTTAAAGAAAAAACGCAAACGCTCGACATCGACTTTAAAGATATGTCTGGCCAGGCGCAGGAAGCGGCGGAACACAGTAGATGGGCTTTGATTCGCCAGCTGGCGAAAGAGGACCATCAGACCTCATTGGGAGGCGGTCAGCGAATCGACCTGCTGCAGCCTCAGCCGCTGCGCGGGGATGAATTCACCGCGCCACCGCCTGAGGCACCGGTAAGGCCTGCCACACTCAGTGCGCAACCGACGACATCAGCCCGCAGCTCAATTCTCGATAGTCTGTCAGTCAGCAGCCTGCCCGCAGCCCGCACGGCTGAACGTGACCCTTCATCACTGTTTCCGCCACCGCCGCCGCCGCAAAAACAGGTTGCGGCTGAGCCTGTTACTGCATCACATGATGAGCCCGTCCGGTCCGCCATTGTGGCGGATCTAAAGCCCGCTATCACGCCTGCCACATCCCATTCTGAACCGGAACGATTTAGTGCCTTGTTCCGCTCGCGTGACAGCGAACCGTCGAATCTGCCGAAAGAAACCTTACTCAAGCCGTTACTGGAGAAGATTGCGCTATGCCGTTAGTTTGTGTGTGCTCGCCGAAGGGAGGCGTGGGGAAAACCACGCTGGCGGCGAATCTGGCCTGGAGTCTGGCGCGTTCCGGTAGCAAAGTTCTGGCCATTGATTTTGATGTGCAGAATGCACTGCGTCTTCACTTTGGCGTGCCACTGCATGATGGCCGCGGATTTGTGGCGCGCTCAGAAGAGCAGGCGGACTGGAGCCAGTCGATCCTCACCACTGGCGGCAATATCTTTGTCCTGCCTTATGGCGATGTCACCGAGCCACAGCGCGAACGGTTCGAAGAAAACCTGATGAAAGATCCCCACTTTATTCAGCGTGGTCTGGATACGGTACTTAATTATCCCGGACTGGTCATTGTCGCTGATTTTCCGCCTGGTCCGGGCCCGGCGCTTAAAGCAATGACGGCGCTGGCCGATATGCATTTAGTGGTGATGTTAGCGGATACCGCCTCTGTGTCGTTATTACCGCAGATTGAAGAGAACCGGATGACCGGGAAACCGCTCAATAATAAGCAGGGACACTATTTTATCCTGAACCAGTGCGATAACCGCCGGAATATTAATCGCGATGTCACTGCATTTATGCAGCAGCGTCTGGGCGATAATTTACTGGGCGTGGTTCACCGTGATGAAAGTGTGGGTGAAGCCAATGCTTCCCAGCAGTCCGTATATGATTTCAGTCCTGCCTCAGCAGCGGCATTTGATATTGAACTGATCGCCAAACGGGTCAGCAGCATTCTGAATATCACCGTGGGAAATGGCGAAGTTCAGGCTTCCATCCGCACAAATCATTTTTAGTCGGCTACTGCAGGCGACTGACTTACACAGCTCTTCTCAGGGTGAATCATGAGTAAAATCGGGTTTTACCTGCTGCTGCTGGTGCTTGCACCCGTTGCCGCGGTGATCATCATTACGCCAATGGACAGCCAGAAACAGTATATTTTTGGTCTGATCAGCATCTGTATGATGTTTTTATTGGGTTTCAGCAAGAGCCGCAAAGTAACCGTGGTGATGGTGATTCTCTCTGCCCTGATGTCCAGCCGTTATATCTGGTGGCGTACTACTGAGACGCTGCACTTTAATTCCGAAGTCGAGGCGATATTAGGGATTGGCTTATATCTGGCGGAGCTTTACGTCTGGCTGATTTTAATTCTCGGCTTCCTGCAAACCACCTGGCCATTAAAGCGCACCATTGAACCGTTGCCGGACGATACCCGTCTGTGGCCGACGGTCGATATTTATGTGCCGTCTTACAATGAAAGCCTGGATGTGGTGCGTGATACCGTGCTGGCGGCGCAGTGTATCGACTACCCGCGTGACAAACTCAAAATCTATCTGCTGGATGATGGCAAACGCAGCGAATTTGCCCGCTTTGCGGCGGATGTCGGGGTCGGGTATATCACCCGCGACGACAACAAACATGCCAAAGCCGGTAACCTCAACCATGCGATGAAAATCACCAAAGGTGAGCTGATTTGCATCTTCGACTGCGACCACGTGGCGACCCGCACCTTCCTGCAGGCGACGGTGGGGCCGTTTCTGAAAGATCCGAAGCTGGCACTGTTGCAGACGCCGCACTACTTCTATTCGCCCGATCCTTTTGAGCGTAACCTGCGCGCTGCGCGCAGCATTCCCAACGAAGGCGCGCTGTTTTATGGCCCGGTGCAGCAGGGTAACGATAACTGGAACGCCACCTTCTTCTGCGGCTCCTGTGCGGTAATCCGTCGTTCGGCGCTGGAAGAGATTGGCGGCTTTGCCGTTGAAACTGTCACTGAAGATGCACACACCGCTCTGAAAATGCAGCGCCTGGGCTGGGGCTCAGCCTTCCTGTCGATCCCGCTGGCGGCCGGTCTGGCAACCGAACGTCTGGGTCTGCACATCATCCAGCGAACCCGCTGGGCGCGCGGCATGACGCAGATTTTCCGCGTTGATAATCCACTGTTTGGTCGTGGCCTGAAGTGGCAGCAGCGCCTTTGCTACCTCAATGCCATGCTGCACTTCCAGTTTGGTCTGCCACGCGTCGCCTTCCTGACCGCGCCGCTAGCTTACCTGCTGTTTAACCTGAATATCATTCACTCGTCGGCGTCGCTGATTTTTGCCTATGTGCTGCCGCACCTGGTGATGTCGCTTTACGTTAACTCGCGCATGAATGGCCGCTTCCGTTACACGTTCTGGGGTGAAATTTATGAGACGGTGATGTGCTTCCATCTGGTGATCCCGACCATCCTGACGCTGCTGTCGCCGAAACATGGCAAGTTTAACGTGACTGATAAAGGCGGCGTGCTGGATCAGGGCTTCTTCGATTTCCACATCGTGCGTCCGCACGTCATTGTGGCGCTGCTGCTGGGCATCGGGATTGTCGCGGGCGTGGTACGCGCGGTGATGCATGACTATTTTGGCGTCGACCCTTACGTTATTGCGCTTAACGTCGGCTGGGCGATTTTCAGCCTGATCATTCTGATGGCGGCGATTGCCGTAGCGCGCGAAACCAAACAGGTGCGTAAAACCATCCGCGTTGACGTACAAATCCCGGCGATTATTCACTACGCCAGCGGCATTTCATCACGCACCCTGACCAGCAACCTGTCGATGGGCGGTGCACAGCTTGATGCGCCGGATGGCCGTCATGAAACGGATGAAATTGAAGAGATTGATCTGTTGCTGAAATCCGGCGCGATCACCATCCCGGTGAGTAAGATTTCCGGCGATGACGAGAGCATTCGCCTGCGCTTTGAAGCGATGCCGCTGGCGCGCCGTCGCGAACTGGTGCGTGTGGTGCTGGCGCGTGCGGATGCCTGGATCCAGCCGGAATATAAGCAGGACAACCCGCTGATTTCGCTGGGCACCATTATCCGCACCGTATTTGAGCTGTTCTGGCTGACCTGGAAAGGTCGCCACGATAAACGTAAAAAAGTCGACCCGGTTGTCGCGGCGGCGAAAGAGGATGGCGCGGCATGAAGATCCTGACGCACACGCTGCTGGCCAGTTCACTGACCGCCGCATTATGGCTGACGCCCGCTGGCGCGGAAACGCCGACAGCGATTGATAACAGCAGTGCCGCGCCGGTAAACAGTGCGGCACCGATGCCACCCGATGCTGCTGCAATCACCCAGCCAGCGGGTGCCGCCGTCAGTGCGCCGGTAAACAGCGCGGCTCCGGCATCGTATGAGGCTACTGCAACCACACAGTCAGCCGAGGCCACTGTCAGTGCGCCAGCGGAAAACCAGGCGCCGGCCAGCGGTGCGGCTCCGGCGACGCCACCTGCAACGCTTGTTAATAATGCTGCCACACCGGATGCCGGTTCAGCGCAGGTGACGGCCCCGGTGAGTGTTAGCGGGTCAGCAACGCCGTCAGTGCCCTCCGCGGCCACGGCGACGCAGTCCGAAGAATCTGTACCAGCCTCTGCGCCACAGAGTGCAGTACCGGATGCCACGCCGTCGTCAACCAACTCGTCTTACGCACCCGCGAGTGAGGCAACATCAGCGCCTCAGGCGCCAGCGAATGGCGAGGCTTCTTCCGTCGCGCCGGCCACAGCGGCGGTGACGGGCAGCGGAGCGGTAACTCAGGACAGCAGTGCGCTCTCCGCGGTGCCACTGCCACAGGGGCTGAGCAGTGCCGATCCCGCGCTGGAAGCGGCTGCCAGTGCGCTGCCCTACGCGCCAGGCCAGACGACTGCGCCGGTTGCAGAACCGCAGATGCCGATCACGGCGGCTATCAACCAGCCGATCAGCAGTGTCATCTCCGTAGCCCAGATGGGCCAGTCACGCGGCATTACGCTGACCGGCGGTCAGTTGCAGTCGGGCATCACCTTTACCCTGCCTGGCGATGAAGTGATGACCAATGCGCGGCTCAATCTGACGCTGCGCGTCTCAGCCGCGCTGGCAGCACGCAATACCTCGCTGCAGCTGATGCTGAATGGTCAGCCGCTCGGCACGCTGCCGCTGGGTGCCACGGACAGCGACGTCAGTGATTATGAGCTGGATATTCCGGCGGCGATGGTGGTGTCGAACAACAACCTCAGTTTTAAAATCAACGATGCGGACAAGCTGCTGTGTGAGAAAGAGAGCGCGCAGCAATATCAGGTCACCATTCTGCCGAATACCGCACTGCACCTTGAAGGGCAGAAGCTCAATATCGGCACCCGCCTGCGCAATTTCCCGCGTCCGTTCCTGGATCCGCAGCGCATGACGGCGTCCACCATCACGATGGGCTTTGCCAGTAACGTCTCACCTGATGCGGTCAGCGCGGCGGCACTGGTCGCTTCCTGGCTCGGCATTCAGAGTGATTATCGCGGCATCCGGTTCCCGGTGGTGCGCGGCGAACTGCCGGAAAACAACGGCATCCTGTTTGGTCATCCTGGCGATCAAATCGGCACCCTGACGTTCCCGGCCAGTCATGTCCCGATGCTGCAGGTGGTGGATAACCCCAGTAATCCGGTTTACAAATTGCTGCTGGTCAGTGGTAACAATGACGATCAGCTGCGTCAGGCGGCGAACCGTCTGACGACGCAGCCATTCACCACCGATGAGAGCCAGCTGCAGGTTCCTGTACAGACCATTGGCAACCGCAAACCTTACGATGCGCCACGCTGGATTAACACTGACCGCCCGGTCCGCCTGAGCGAACTGCTGCGTAAAGATCAGAGCCTGACCAGCAGCGGCATCTGGCATGATGCGCTGCGGGTTAACTTCCGCGCCGCGCCTGATCTGTTCCTGTGGGATGGCGACACGGTGCCGGTCAATCTGCACTATCGCTTCCCCTCCGAAAGCTGGATTGATGAGGACAACTCGTTCCTTAACGTCATGCTCAACGGCACTTTCCTGCGCAACCTGACGGTCAACAAGGTCGGTCTGCTGGAGAACGCCTGGCATCGTTTAGGCGGTGATGCGCGTCAGGAGCAGTATCAGCTGAATCTTGAACCTTATCTGATCTATGGCGATAACCAGCTGGCGCTCTACTTCAATATCAAACCGCGCGCCGATGCACCCTGCGGCGTGCTCCTGAATAACAATATCAAGAGCCGGATTGAAGAAGACTCGTGGATCGATCTGAGCCATACCCGCCACTTCAGCATGTTGCCAAACCTCTCTTACTTTGTCGGTGCCTCGTTCCCGTTCTCGCGGCTGGCTGACTTTGGTCAGACCACGCTGCTGCTGCCGGAAACGCCCAGCAATGCCGAACTGTCGACGCTACTGGATCTGGCGGCGCGGGCCGGAACCGCGACTGGCGTGGCGCTGACGCAGAATCAGGTGCTATTTGGTCTGCCCACTGGCGGCACCCATCTGGCGCGCATCCAGCAGAGCGATCTGCTGGCAGTCAGCACCACCGGCAACAGCGCCTTCAATCAGGCGATGCTGGCGGCGTCACCTTATGATGCCACCAGCAGCACCTTTGGCGTGAAAGAGCCTGACACGCTGGAAAAATTACGCGGCTGGCTGACCGGCGACTGGAGTCGTCAGCAGCTGGATGCGGATCGTTACTTCTCCTCCAACGAAGCATGGCGGGGCTTTCTCAGCTACCGGTCGCCGTGGAATCGCGATCGGCTGGTGGTAATGACGGTGGGAACCAGCGACGATCAACTGTTGCGACTGCACAACGATCTAAGTTCGGCGCAGATTAACGCCGCAGTGCGGGGCGACACCGCGATTATCACTGATGAAAACGGCATTCGTAGTTTCCGCGTCGGTGCACAGTTCCCCAGCGGCGAAATGCCCTGGTACAAGATGGTGGTGTGGTATGCCAACCAGCACTCGGTGCTGCTGGCAGTGGCGGCGATGCTGCTCTCTGCGCTGGTGGGTAGTGCAGCCTGGGTGATGCTGAAGCGTCATGCCTGGCGGCGTCTGAACCCAAAGCAGAGCCATGATTCCGGCAGGAAGTAAGGACAATAATAATGAAAAAAAATCTGTTAAGTGCCGGTATCCGCCATGTGTTGATGCTGGGCAGCGCGCTGGCCCTGTCACCGCCGCTGCTGGCGGCGGAAAGCGGCAATCCTGCGTTGCAGGCCCTGTTCGATCAGGCCTCCTACTGGCATCAGAAAGCGCATGACGACCTGGCGAAAGCCTCGCTGCAAAAGGTGCTGATGGTCGAACCCGGCAATACCCAGGCGCTTTATCTTCTGGCCCTCTATTCACAGCAGGGCGGCGACACGGCTGCCGCTGCGCAGTATCGCGCCCATCTCAGCCAGGTCTCCCCCAGCGATCCGCACCTGAGCGAGCTGGATAATGCGCGCCAGATGCAGACCATTCCACAGGCGCAGCTTTCGCTGGCGCGTCAGCAGGCGCGCAGCGGCAACATTCCGGCGGCGTTACAGACCTGGCGCAATACCTTCAGCGGTAATGAGCCGCCACCGAGCGTTGCGGCAGAATATTATCTTACGATGGCGGGTGACCGTACGCTGCTGCCGCAGGCGGTTGAGGCGCTGCGGCAGTTTGCATCGCAGCATCCGCAGGACACCGGCGCACGGCTGGCGCTGGGTAAGGCGCTGACCTGGCAGGAACCAACCCGTCGCGAAGGCATTGAGGTGCTGAGTTCGCTGGCGAGTGGTAATCAGGATGCCGATCGTTCACTGCGCCAGGCGCTGCTGTGGCTCGGTCCGCAGCCGTCAGACGCGGCACTCTATCAGACCTGGCAGCAGCGTCATCCGCAGGACTCTGCCGTCATCGACTACTACCGTAAAAATGTCGGTGGCGCAGAAAAAGGAGCCGGATTCAGCGCGCTGAACAGCGGAGACGTCGGCGGAGCGCAGTCCAGCTTTGAAAAAGTGCTGGGAGCCAATCCCCAGGATGCCGATGCGTTAGCGGGCATGGGCTATGTGGCCCAGCGAGCCGGACGTTATCAGGAAGCGGCTGATTATCTGCAGCGCTCTGCTCAGCAGGGCGGCGATCAGGGTTCCTCGCGTCAGCAGCAGGCCGACGATGCCCGCTTTTATGCGCAGCTGGCCAGCGCGCAGCAGGCGCTGAAAAACGGCGACAGCGCGCAGGCGCTGACCTTAAGCGAACCGCTGGTCCAGGCTGACGGTGAAAAAGGGCTGGCCGCCAGGCTGTTCCGCGCCGACGTGCTGCGCCGCACCAGTCAGCCTGAGCAGGCGGAGCAGATCTATCGCACCATTCTGCAAAGTGATGCGGATAACCGCAGCGCCAAAGAAGGGCTGTTCTACGTTTTGCGTCAGCAGAATCGCAGTGCCGAAGCCAGCACGCTGCTGGGGGCACTGCCGGACAGCGTTCGTCAGAGCGTGACACCACGGGCCAATGAAGCGGATGCGCTGCGTCAGCAGGCAAAGCGTCAGCTGGCGGCCGGTAACAATGCCGCTGCCATCGCGACGCTGCAGCAGGGTATTCAGCGCTATCCCTCCGATGGCTGGCTGCGGCTCGATTTAGCCCGGCTCTATCGTCAGCAGGGCGATACGCTGCTGGCGGCCAATGTGATGCAGCCGGTGATGCGCAACGGGGCCAGCACCAGTGAGCTGTATGCCGGTGCACTTAACGCCAGCGAAAGCGGTGGCTGGCAGCAGGCCAGCGCGTTGCTGGCGCGCATTCCCGCGAACGCACAGACGGCGGCGATGCGTGAGCTGGCGCAGCGGGTGAATTTCAATCTGCAGATGAGCACTGCCGATCAGTACCTGGCGCAGGGCGCGACGGCCGCCGCCGCCAATACTCTGAGAGCGCTCACGGTCACGCCGCCCGCTAATCCGGTGGATGCCGGAAATCTGGCGCAGAAACTGGCTCAGGCGGGCGATCTCACCAGCGCGGTGTCGGTGGTGCGGACGAACCTGCAGCGTGGCGTGCAGGGCAATGCTGGCGATTATGCCGCGCAGATGGCAGTGCTGAATCAGGCGGGCCTCGGCAGTGAAGCGCAGCGCTTCCTTAGCAACCCGGAGCTGCAGGCGCGCAGTACCCCGACGCAGCTCGCCGGTATCCGCAACGGTTATCTGATTAACGAAGTGGATCGCCTGCGGCAGCAGCGGCAGTACGCGGTGGCCTATGACAAGCTGATTGGCGCGCTGCAGCAGGATCCGCAGAACCGCGATCTGATGTTCGCGATGGCCCGTCTCTATCAGGACGGCAAGATGAACCGGGATGCGGGCGTTGTCTATGACTACCTGATGACCCAGGATACGCCGACCCAGGATGCGCGTGTCGGGGCTATCAACATTGCGCTGGCGCAGAACAATGTGCCGCGTGCTAACGAGCTGAGCCGCGGCCTTAACACCACCATGCAGACGCCGGATCGTCTGCTGTTGCTGGCACGTGTCGCCGAAGCCAATGGCAACCTTTCGCAGGCGATGGTGTATCTGCGTTCCGCGCGCGGGCAGCTGACTGGCCTGCAGGGCGCGCAACCTGACAGCGTGCCGACCGTGGGCGGTCTGGCGCTGGCGGTTAATCCGTTTATCAACCGTACCACTTCGCCAGTGGGACGCTCACCGTCCAGCTACGGCACCGTGCTACCGTGGCAGGCGGCACCCGCGGCGGCTACTGCGGGCGTGTCAACGCAGGATGAACTGGCAGCGGGCAGTAAAACCGTTTCTCAGCAGTCACAGACTCTGCATGACGTCGACACCATGATGGATTCGCTGCAGGAGAAAACTGGCACCTGGAGTCAGGGCATGGTACAGGTGCGCGGGCGCGACGGCGAGTCGGGCCTGAGCAAACTGACGGAAGCCAAAGCGCCGCTGACCTTCTCCACCGTGCCGTTTGAAACAGCGCGCCTCGACTTTACCGCTACGCCGGTTTCACTCACGGCGGGCAGTGGCGCCGCCGATGCCTGGCGTCGTTTCGGCACCAATGCGCTGAGCCAGGGTCGCGTTGTGGCCGCAGGCGGCGCGACGGTGAATGACCTGCCCAACGCGACCACCGATTCGCAGACCGCTTCTGGCGTAGAGCTGAATCTGGCGCTGAAGGGCGACAGCTACAAAGTGGATATCGGCAGTACGCCGCTGGGCCAGGATCTCAGTACGCTGGTCGGGGGTGTGCAGTGGTCACCGAAGCTCACCGACTTCCTGACGCTGATCCTGACCGGTGAGCGTCGCGCGATTACCGACAGTCTGCTCTCTTATGTCGGCGCAGAAGATAAAACCAGCGGCAAACGCTGGGGACGCGTCACGAAGAACGGCGCGAACGCCCTGTTAAGCTACGATAATGGCGATGCGGGCTTCTACGCTGGCGGCGGCGCTTACAGCTATCTTGGTGAAAATGTCGCCAGCAACAACAATCTGCAGGCGACTGCCGGAGCATATGTTCGTCCGTTCCACAGTGACGACCGCGAGCTGAAAGTGGGCATGAGTCTGGCGTGGATGGACTTCTCAAAAAACCTCAGCTACTTCAGCTATGGGCAGGGCGGCTACTTCAGCCCGCAGAACTACGCATCGGTCTCGTTCCCGATAGAGTTCACCCGTAAATTTGACGATTTAAACGTCAATATCGGCGGTGCCGCCGGTTATCAGAATTACAGTCAGGATAAGAGCGCGTACTTCCCGGCGGATGCCAGCCTGCAGTCAGAGCTGGAATCTCTTGCTGCCAGCGGCAGCGTGAAAGACGCGTACTACTCTGGCGGCAGTAAAAACGGCATCGGCTATAACCTGCACGCTGGGGCGGACTACAAACTCAATAAAGATGTGACGATTGGCGGCCAGCTGGGTTATGACACGTTTGGTGACTACAACGAAAGCAGCGCCCGGCTCTATGTCCGTTACCTGTTCGGAGAGAAGTAATGAGTGAGCATTCGGGGGTATCACATCCTTATCAGCCGGGCTGGTTTGACCTGGTCAGCGTGCTGATTGACGGGATGATCGCCAACGCCGGTCAGCAGGAAGCTGAAGCCTTTCTCTACAGGATGGGTGAATCGCTGGCGACCCGCTATCCTTTGCCAGCGTCGCGCACCGTGCAGGATCTGGAGCGCGAGGCCAACCTGCAACTGGCGCGGTTTAACTGGGGCTTTGTGCAGCTTCAGCCGGAAGAGAAGGCGCTGATGATTGCGTATCACGCCTTACCGGCAGGCGACAATCGCCATTCTCCGGCTGACTGGCAGGCGGCGTTTGGTGCGGTCATCGCCGGGCTTTTTTCAGGCTGGTTGCAGGGCCAGGGCGGCAGCAGAATGGTGCCGGTGACGCTTGAACTCAACGATGGCAGCACGCTGCACTATCGATATCAATAGGATCAGAAATGAAACGTAAGCCATTCTGGATGGGCTGGATCTGCTCTGTTTTACTGCTGGCCTGCAGCGCGCAGGCCAATGCCAGCGGCTGGGATACCTTTAAAAGTCGTTTTCTGACTGCCGAAGGACGGATCACGGATACCGCCAATAACAATGTCAGTCACACCGAAGGTCAGGGGTATGGCATGATGCTGGCGGTGGCCAACAACGATCGCGCCACCTTCGATCGGCTGTGGCAGTGGACACGCACTCAGCTGCGTAATCCGCAGACCGATCTCTTCTACTGGCGCTATGTGCCGGGCAGTGACAACCCGGTTGCCGACAAAAATAACGCCTCGGATGGCGATGTGCTGCTGGCATGGGCGCTACAGCGCGCCGCACAGAAATGGCAGGTGGAGAGCTATCAGCAGGAGTCTGACCGCATTCAGCGCGCGATCATCAAGCTGGATGTCACGAGCTTCGGCGGCCATACCGTCCTGCTGCCGGGCGCGCAGGGCTTCAATAAAACCAGCTATGTGGTGCTTAACCCTTCCTATTTCCTGTTTCAGGCGTGGCGTGAGTTTGGCGAGCGCAGTCATCTGCAGGTCTGGGATAAGCTGATTAACGATGGCTTTGATCTGCTGGGTAAGCTGAGCTTTGGTAAAACCGGCCTGCCACTGGACTGGGTCGCGCTGAATGCGGATGGGTCGGTTGCGCCGGCTGTCGGCTATTCAAACCGCTTCAGCTACGACGCGATTCGCGTGCCGCTGAACATCTGGTGGTACGATCCGCATAGTCTGGCGCTGGTGCCGTTTCAGCGCGTCTGGCAGGGTTACAGCCGCATGCTGACCCCCGCCTGGTTTGATGTGCTGGCGAATGCACCAGCCCCTTACCACCTTGAGGGCGGTCTGCTGGCGGTACGTGACCTGACGCTGAATGAGACCGGCTATCTGAGCGATTCACTGGCTGCCGATCAGAACTACTTCTCTGCCAGCCTGCAACTGCTGACCTGGCAGGCATTTCAGGAGAAGCGCTGATCAATCCCAGAACGACGGCGCTGGCCGCCGTTCTGGGGCTGATAACCCGGTGTGTCAGGCGCTGAGCCGCGCCTGACACACACTTCTGCTATCCAACGGTAATGCGTCACTGCGGATAGGGCACCCAGTCGCCGCCGTTGAGCCTGATCCAGGGCTTGCCCTGATACATCATCACCACCGCACCGTCGTTTTCCGACACCACCGGCGTCTGCGGCAGCTTGTCGGTCAATACCGACATATTCACATTCGGCGCATTAAATACCTGTCCATCCACCACCCGTGACACAATTTCTGAAATCGCCAGCAGGCTGGTTGGCGCATCAATATTGAGAGGCTGTCCCTGATGCGGGGCCTTCATGCCGACAAACTTGATCCCCACTGGCACATGCGTAATGGCAGGGCTGGGAATATCCCGCAGGCCTGACATCTGCATCTTATCGCCCTCAAGTGCAGCGCCATGCTCCGGCACCACCAGCACCATCACCCGGCGGCCCGACTTCTCCAGCTGGGTGAGGAAGGCGTCGATTTGATCAAACAGCAACTGAGCGCGCGGCTTCCACGGGGCAGTCTGGGTGCTGCCCAGTTCACGGGTGCCGTCGTGCAGCGGGATCAGGTTGTAGAAGGTGGCGCTGCGTGCATCGCTGCTCTTGCTGCGATCGTCGAGCCAGCGCCCCATCAGCTGGGCATCGTTAAGCACCGGCGAGCCGTCGAATGAGGTCAGCTCCGGGGCAATGCCCGCCTGCGACATCAGCGGTGCCTGAATATCGCCGCCCTCGCGCAGTTCCTTGAGATAGTTACCGAACACGCCGGTGTGATCCATCATCAGCTGCTCTTTAAAGCCCAGCTTCGCCAGATTATCGAACAGATAACAGCGTGAATCGGTGGGTTTGTAGAGTTCGCTGTGCGAAGTCTGACCGCAGCTGGCACGCAGCAGACGGATCCCCGCCGGTCCGCTGTAACTGGTGGCGGAGTTATAGTTGGTCAGCATGATATCGAAATGCTGCCACAGCGGATGATTACGCAGCTGGGAGGCATCCATGTCGGACCAGGCGAGTGAACAGATGTTGATCACCAGGATGTCGAACGGCTGCGAATCGGCCGGCAGGCTGTCAGGGAAATGCGTAACGCGCTTGCGCTCACTCTCATAAAAACGGCTGAGCCAGGCGGTCAGGCTGGCGCTGGTGGGCGCGGCTGACTGATCGAGCCCATCCGGCACAGCCGCCGCCTGGCTGGCAGCAGCCGGTGTCTGATTCAGCACCACCTGCGGAGTCGTCGCGCGGGTCGGCAGCAGCGACATCGCTGGACCCGCAATGGTCAGCACGTTGAGCCAGATCAGCATCAGTGAAACCAGCACGGTGATGCGAACCCACTGCGAAATAAACAGATAGAGCACCAGCAGGACAAACAGGGCACCCACCATTTGCCAGTTGATAAAACGGTCAGCCAGATCGAGCAGGTAAGCACCCGAGAAGCCCGCCAGCTGATCGCCCTGGCTGAGAATGCTGCTGAGTCCCGGCAGCCAGGTATCATGCCAGAACAGCGCGAAGCCAACAGGGATCGAGACCCAGTGGCGCAGGCGATGCAGGCGTACCGACGGCAGCGGGAAGAGCAGCCAGGCGAGAAACACCAGATTGCTCAAAGCATGAAAGTTGAGGTAGCCGTACCACAGCAGGGCAAATTTGACTAAATAGTAGAAGTTCCAGCCGCCCAGTCCGCGCCAGCAGGACCACAAACGGGAAGAGTGGGCCGCAGCGGGTTGATCATTTTTCATTAATTTTTGCATCCGTTTTTGGAGATTGACGCTGCCAGTGACCTTCAGACTTCAGCGCGCGAGCAGGCAACAGCCGATTCAGCAGGCCGTTCCAGCGACGCGGCAGCCACTGATGCCAGACCGGCTTTAAAATCAGCAAAATAACAACGACCAGCAGCGCAATCTGTACCCAATCCATCAGGTTCATCGGGATTCATTCTCCGGCAGTAAAGTGATGGGCAGGGGAGCTGAGCGTTCCTGTGCTTCATACCGGCGCTCAACGGTGGCACGTGTTGTCTCTGATACCGGCGTCAGATCCTGAATCGCCATAGGTGTCAGTTTCTTAATATTGCTGACTTCCGCAAGAATCTGATTATCCTCGAACCAGACCATTCGGTTTGCAAACAGCTCGTCGTGAGGCAGTGAAAATATATATTTCAATGCTTTATCAAGATCGTTATAGCGGCAGGAGGAGAGAAACAGAATGACGCGATCTTCCAGTACCGTGACCAGGTCGCCAAAGCGACGCGGCTTACAAAGTGTCAGGATCTGCTGCGGTTTAAGCTGTGGCACTGGTCGCAACGCCACCAGCAGGCCCTTATCATTTTCCGGCAGCAAAGTGTTACTGATCAACTGGCTGACTGACTGGCAGAAGGCGTCAAGCCGCAGGTAGCCTTTTTCATGCAGAGGCTGCAACGACGCGGTTAACGCCTCAAGACTGGCGGGAACGCGACGGTTAAACACCTGTCCCTGAACGCCTTCCAGCGTGGTCAGAAACCGCGACATTGGCGCATTGGTCGGCACAATAACGTTTACACCGCAGGCCAGCAGCAGACGCTCGTCGCTGTAACGCAGGCTGGCACCCATCTCGCGCACCACAATTTTCAGGCCGTTGCCACGTCCGCGTCGCAGGCTGTGTACAAACTTTGCCAGTTCGTTGATAAGATCGCTTCGGGTCAGGCTGAAAATAACCGTTGCGGCATTGGCCTGTTGAGCCCGTAACCAGACCTGCTCATTATCATCGAAGAGTTGCCACTGGCGTGAAAGGGGCGGTGCGCCCTCAAGCACGATTTTGTCCGCAAGATAATGCTGCTCGTCATTAAGGCTCAGCGGTTCCTGGTTTTCATTTAACGTAAAGAAACGATCTTCTTCACAGCCCAGACGTATTGCACGATCGGCCAGCAGGCGTTCTGCGGCATACCACCAGTTAATTCGATACTGCCAGCTATCATGCTGGAAGCCTAAATGCGCCACGCCATCCAGCTGACGAAAATAACGCTGAAGATTATTACTCAGGTTTATTATGGTGGAGCCGGAAGTCACGATTAACAGTGTGAGTTTTCTTTTATGCAGCGTGTGGCGCATACCCTTTATCCACTGCGTTAATTCGGCGTCATCGAGCTTATCCCATTGCGCTGCGCTGCTGTTAAATATCACCAGGCCGTTTTTACTGCCGAGCGTGCGCAGAAAATCACTTTCCAGCTGCAACAGACTCCGTTTGCTTTTGGGAAGTGAAAACAGCGGGATACGGTCAGGACCGCCGACCGGGTCGGGCGTTAGTAAATCACGCGGCGGCTGATCAGCGCTGATCAGCGTGACGGCCTGCTGATGTGAAATCACCTGTCGAATAAAAGTGCGGGCGTCATCCTGCCGTGCACAAGTGACCCAATAGCAGCCAGGGGTTTGCAATGACGTTAATTCAGGCTGAACATGCAACAGCCCTAGCGAAAAAGAATTTTTCATATTGAATTCGTTATTTTTCCAGTCCAGGCTAGCTTATTATAGACAGGCCTGGATGTAACCTGAGAAATTTGAACATTGTTAATGACAGGCTGGCTCACAATGTTCTGCAAATGCCGCGTTTCAGGAAATTTTTTTCAACGCCCTTTTTTACGCGCAGGCGATCATTCTGAGTCTGACATTGTTTTATTTTTGGCGAAAAGTAATGAAAAACCAAAATCTTTATACCCCTGTCGCCACTGCTGGCGATCGTCAGGATGATATTAGCGCTTTGCGTGACGCCTTTTCTTTGCACTCTTTTTGCTATGTCGACATTGCACGTGAAGAGCGCCTGAAAGAGATCGTGTCGCGCTGGCCGCTGTTAGCGGAAACGCTCCCCAGCCAGCCTGAGCAATCTGACTGATGCCGCTCATAGCGCTTCAGGGCGTGCGGGGCGGCGTTGGCACAACCTCTCTTTGTGCCGGACTCGGCTGGGCGCTCGCGACCCTCGGCGAGCGGGTCTTACTGATCGACGGCTCGCCGGTCAGTCAGCTCGGCGTGCATTTTAATCTGCCCGCTCAGCAGGAGAGTGGCTGGATGCAGGCGCTGTGCGATGACGAGGAGTGGCAGCATGCCGCGCTTCACTATCCCAATGGACCTGATTTGCTTCCACATGGTGTGCTTTCTCATCAGCATGCGTTGACTATTGCCCACCAGAATGAAGCGGTGGCCGCGCCGCTGCTCCAGGCATTGCCGGACCTGCAGGCGCGCTATCAGTGGATTATTTTCGATCTGCCCGCCGATCCCCTGCCGTGGCACGAAACGCTCTATCCGGCACTGGACGGTATACTGTGCGTCACTCAGCCAGATGCGAATTGTCATTTACGTCTGAGCCAGCGCCATTTTCCGGCGCGTACCCGCTTTATAATCGATCAGTTCAATGCCAACAGCCGTCTGCAGCAGGACCTCCATCAGCTCTGGATGGCTTCGCTGACAGAGCTGATACCGCTGCTGATCCACCGCGATGAGGCGCTGGCTGAAGCGCTGATGATGAAGCAGCCGGTTGGTGAATATCGGCCACATGCGTTAGTCAGCGAAGAGATCATCACGCTGGCAAACTGGCTGCTGCTCAATCTGAATGGGGTGAAGTCGTGAACCCGTTGCGCTGGCTGTTGACTGCTCCCGCGTGGCAATCGCTGCACAGCGGCTATACCACCGCGCGAGGTCATGGCGCATCCCGCTTCGCCAGTGCACTCCAACTGTTCTGGTCTGTTCTGGGGCTGATGCTGCTCCGTTTCGAAAGCCCGGCCTGGCAACGTGTTATTCAACAGCGCCGTCGCCTTTATCCGCACATTTCTCCGGAGCGTCCGCGTCCGCTGGATATTTTGCGTTATCTGATTCAGACACTGTGGCTGATTGTGATCCGGCTACCGGGTGCAGGCGGGCGCAACAGCGTTAATCGCCTGAGCGTGCTGACTGGCTGGCGACACCACGGTTATCGCTGGCTGGATAATCTTATCGCCCGCTCGCAAACCCACAGCATTGACAAGCGTCTCGAACAGCGGCTGAAGCGCCTTTCACCGCTGATGCGACGCAGCCTTTTCGGCGTCGTTGCCCTCTTTGCCTCACTGCTGGCACTGCTCTGTATCAGCCAGCCCTTTGGTCTGATGACCCAGTTTATTTTTGTCGTACTGCTCTGGGGGCTGGCGATGCTGGTACGGCGCATACCGGGGCGTTTCCCCACGATGATGCTCATCGTGCTGTCGCTGACCGTGTCGTGCCGCTACCTCTGGTGGCGCTATACCTCGACGCTGAACTGGGACGATCCGCTGAGCCTGATCTTTGGTCTGCTGCTGATTGCAGCAGAGACCTACGCCTGGGTGGTGCTGGTACTGGGCTATTTCCAGACGCTCTGGCCGCTTAACCGCCAGCCGGTTTCTATGCCGGCGGACCGTTCGCAGTGGCCATCGGTGGACCTGCTGGTGCCGACCTATAACGAACCGCTCAGCGTTGTCAGACCGACGCTTTATGCTGCGCTGGGCATCGACTGGCCGAAAGACCGTCTGACTATCTATCTGCTCGACGACGGCAACCGACCGGAATTTCGCGACTTTGCTGCCAGCGTGGGCATCAACTATGTCGTGCGTCCCTCTAACGAACATGCCAAGGCGGGCAACATCAACCACGCGCTGAAAAAGTACTGCCGCAGCGACTTCGTCTCGATCTTTGACTGCGACCATGTGCCGACACGCTCATTTTTACAGATGGCCATGGGCTGGTTTATCAAGGATCCCCGGCTGGCGATGCTGCAGACGCCGCATCACTTCTTTTCACCCGATCCGTTTGAGCGCAATCTCGGGCGGTTTCGCCGTACGCCGAATGAGGGGTCGCTGTTTTACGGGCTGGTGCAGGACGGTAATGATACCTGGGACGCCACCTTCTTCTGCGGCTCCTGCGCCATTCTGCGTCGCACCGCGCTGGAAGAGATTGGCGGTATTGCCGTAGAAACCGTCACTGAAGATGCCCATACCTCGCTGCGTCTGCACCGGCGTGGCTACACCTCGGCCTACATCCGCATTCCTCAGGCGGCCGGACTGGCAACCGAAAGCCTGTCAGCGCATATCGGGCAGCGTATCCGCTGGGCACGCGGCATGGTGCAGATCTTCCGCCTGGACAACCCGCTGTTTGGTAAAGGGCTGAAGTGGGTGCAGCGGCTCTGTTATGCCAACGCCATGCTGCACTTCCTGTCCGGCATTCCAAGGCTGGTCTTCCTGCTGGCGCCGCTGGCCTTTTTGCTCTGCCATGCCTACATCATCTACGCGCCTGCGCTGGCAATCGCTATTTATGTCTTACCTCACATGCTGCATACCAGCCTCACCAACTCGCGTATCCAGGGGCGCTGGCGTCACTCTTTCTGGAGCGAAGTCTACGAGACGGTGCTGGCCTGGTATATCGCCCGTCCTACCACCGTAGCGCTGTTCAATCCCCACAAAGGCAAGTTTAACGTTACCGCCAAAGGTGGACTGGTCGAGGAGCAGCATCTGGACTGGGTGATCACCAAGCCCTATATGCTGCTGGTGTTGCTCAATCTGGCGGGTGTGCTGATGGCGTTCTGGCGCATACAGCATGGCCCGGCAAACGAGATACTGACGGTATGCGTGAGCCTGATTTGGGTGATCTACAACATGATTATTCTCGGTGGCGCGGTGGCGGTGTCGGTTGAAGCACGACAGATCCGCGAGGCGCATCGGGTAGAGATTGCCATGCCCGCAGCCATCGCACGTGAAGATGGTCATATGCTGCCCTGTACGCTGCGAGACTACTCTGACGGCGGTGTGGGGCTGGAGATGCGCGAACCGGATGCGCTGCGGGAGAATGAAAAAGTCTGGCTGCTGCTGCGTCGTGGACAGCAGGAGTTCAGCTTTCCGTGCCAGGTTCAGCGTGTCTTTGGCCGTCGGGCGGGTGTCCGTCTGCATCAGCTGACTACCCAGCAACAGATTGATTTTATCCAGTGCACCTTCGCCCGTGCCGATACCTGGGCACTGTGGCAGGACGGTTTTCCGGAGGATAAGCCAGTGCAGAGTCTGGCCGACATCATGATCCTCGGCTTTAAAGGTTATCTGCGCCTGGCGGAATATGGTCCGCCGCAGTTACGTCGGTTGTTTAACCTGCTTACCGCTGGGGTAAGCTGGCTGGCTTCGCTGTTGCCGCAAGGCATCGGACGCGTGCCCGCTTCAAAAAATCTGCATTGAGTTGATGATATGACGACAACAGGAATAAACAGGTGGGTCGCTGCACTGCTGCTGGGCTCGGCAACGCTGAGCTGCGCCGTGGCGCAGGAGAGTACGCCGGTCATGGTTACCGGAGAAACGGCGGTGCAATCGTTGCCGCAGCAGCCTGCCGCGCCGCTGCGTAGCAGTCAGCTGAGTTTTGTTAAGCTGGCGCCGCCGCCGGGCAGCATGACGCTGAGCGGAACGCGCCCCAGCGGGCAGATCGAGTTCGGGGTGCGCAGTGATGAGGTGGTGACACGTGCGCTGCTTAATCTCAGCTACCGGCCGTCGCCTGCGCTGCTGCCCACGCTTTCGCAGCTAAAAGTCTATCTCAATGATGAGCTGGTAAGCCTGATTACCCTGACGCCTGAAGATATTGGCAAACAGAATCAGATGCAGCTGGCGATCGATCCCCGTTTTATCACCGACTTTAACCGCGTGCGCTTTGAGCTGGTCGGTCACTACGCCAACATCTGTGAAAATCCGGCTAACAGCACCATCTGGCTCGATATCGGCAAAGAGAGCGGTCTGGATCTGACGCTACAAAAGCTGCCGCTGAAAAATGACCTGTCTCATTTCCCGGAGCCCTTTCTTGATACGCGCGACACGCGACCGCTGACCCTGCCGATGGTGTTTGCTGCCCGGCCAGATGTTAACCAGCAGCGCGCCGCCGCGATCCTGGCCTCCTGGTTCGGCAGCAAAGCCGCCTGGCGCGGACAGCATTTTCCAGTGCTCTACAATCAGCTGCCGCAACAGCAGCATGCGGTGGTGTTTGCCACCAACAATGCACGCCCGGATTTCCTGAAAAATTTGCCGCCGGTGATGAAGCCGACCGTGGCGATGGTAAGCCAGCCTGACAGTCCCTATGAAAAAATGCTGCTAATCCTGGGACGCAACGACGACGATCTGCTGACGGCGGTGCAGGGGATTGCGCAGGGTGAGCTGCTGTTACGCGGCGACAGCGCGACTGTCGACCGTGTCACACTGCTGGCACCGCGTCAGCCCTATGATGCGCCAAACTGGGTGCGGACCGATCGCCGCACCACTTTTGCAGAGCTGACGCAGTATGAAAACCAGTTACAGTCCGACGGTCTGCAGCCCAACCCGATCAGCCTGACGCTGAACCTGCCGCCCGATCTCTTCCTGGTACGGGCGCGCGGAATTGATATGGATCTGATCTATCGCTACACCTCGCCTGTTCACCCGGATGGTTCACGGCTGGCCATTAACCTGAATAATCAGTTTATTCAGGACTACCCGCTGGTGCCGAAAAACACCGCCGGGCAGCAACTGCTGCATATTCCGCTGATTCAGGGAATGATGGACAAGAATCATGAGCTGCTGATCCCGGCGCTGCGGCTGGGCGTGGTAAACCAGCTGCGCTTTGATTTTGACTATGCCAATACCTTTATGGGTGGCACCGCCGACGGGCGTTGTGAAACCGTGACGCCGGTAGGACACCATGTCGTGGTGGACGACAGTTCCAGCATCGACTTCTCTGGCTATCGCCACTACATCGAAATGCCCTCATTGCAGAGCTGGGCGAACGCTGGCTTCCCGTTCAGTCGCTACGCTGATCTGGCCCAGACGCTGGTGCTGGTCCAGCCTAATCCCGATGCACAGCAGGTCAGTACGCTGTTGAATGCGCTGGGCAATATGGGCGCGCAGACCGGCTATCCGGCGCTGCGCGTGCAGCTTACCGATGACTGGAGTACGGCGAAAAAGCAGGATGCGGATCTACTGATGATCGGCGACATCCCCAAAGATCTTCAGGATGACCGTCGGATCACGGCGCTGGTCGATGCCACCGCCAGCTGGCTGAAAACCCCGGTGCGCAAGGTTTCTCAGCCTGTTCAGCCGCTGAGCGAGGCTGAAAGAGCAGCGGAAAGCACCACGGTCATTGGTTCACGCGGCCCGCTGGCGACTGTGATCGGTTTCCAGTCGCCGTTTTACGATCAGCGCAGTGTCGTCGCGCTGCTGGCCGATGGCAGTCCGCGCAGCTGGCAGCTGCTTGATGAGGCGCTGGCTGACAGCGGCAAACGCCAGGCAATCTCAGGCTCCACGGCGATTATCCGTGAGTCGGGTGTCAACAGCCTGCGCGTCGGAGAGACTTACTTTGTGGGCCATCTGCCGTGGTGGGAGCGTCTCTGGTCGCTGCTCTCTTCACATCCTTTCTGGCTGGCACTCTGTGCGCTCTTTGTGGTGGTGCTGTTCGCACTAATGACATGGCGTCTGATGCGAATTATTACCCGTCGTCGTTTACTGGATGAAGATGAATAACGCTCAGTTATTGCGGACAGGCATGCTGCTCGGCGCGCTGAGTGCGCTGCCGGGCATGGCCGCCGCCGCTGACGAATCGGAAGTCTCGCCGGTCGACTGGCTGCTGACCCAGGTCCGTACCGGCGAGTCGACCAACAAATACGAGCTGGTACAGCAATCGCTCTATCGGCTGGAGAAAATCGATCCCGATAATCCCCAGGTGCTGGCGGCACGTCTGCGGCTGGCACTGCACCAGGGTGATATCGCCAGCGCGCAGTTGTTGCTGGATCAACTGAAAAAGGTTGCACCTGATTCGGCAGAGACGCGCGAATCAGCTATCGGCCTGGCGCTGACCTCATCCGATGGACGGCAGCAACTGCAGCAGGCGCGACTGCTTGCCACCTCGGGGCGACTGACCGAGGCGAAAAGCGCTTATGACGCGCTGTTTAACGGCGTCTTCCCCGATCCCAATACCGCCCTGGAGTACTGGCGGCTGCTGGCGCGCCTTCCCGGCCAGGAGGATGTGGCTTATCAACAGCTTCAGGCACTGGAACAGCGTTATCCGGGCAATATCGGGGTTGAGCTACAAATTGCACGCATGGCGTTTAATCAGCAGCAGCCAGAAAAGGCGATAGCGCAGTTGAAAAAGCTGGCAAACAGCAACGGCGGGCGTGCCGCTGCCGCCGACCTCTGGCTGCAGCAGATCTCCAGTCAGCCGATCAGCGACAGCAGCGTGGCGCAGCTTAAAGCCTATCTGGCCGTTTTTACTGAGGGCGATGCACACCAGCAGGGCGCAGAGGCGCTCGCGAAGCAGCAGACGACGCTGGCCGATCCCGCTTATCGTGAACGGATGCGGGCGCTGGCGCTGGTCGACGCAGGCGATGTGAATAACGCGATGACGACCCTTAACCGGGCGCTAAAGGCAAATCCCGATGATGCTGAATTAATGGGCGCGATGGGACAAACTCAGGCCCGCGCCGGCCATCGTGATACCGCCATTCTCTGGCTGGAACGTGCGATTAAAGCGGGTCAGCAGAGCACGCTGATCGGCAAATGGCAGTCACTGTTGCAGAGCAATCGCTACTGGCTGGCGATTGAGCAGGGCGATAAAGCGCTGGCACAGCACGATATTGATGCTGCCGAAAAGCACTATCGCGCGGCGCAAACGTATGACAGCAGCGATAGCTATGCCCTGATTGGCCTGGGCGATGTGGCGATGGCCCGCAAAGAGACGGCGGCAGCTGAACAGTTCTGGCAGCGCGCGCGACGGCTGGATGGCACTAATATCACCGCAGTGCGTCGGCTGGCGGGGCTGTATCAGACGGTGTCGCCCGCCCGCGAGATGGAATTCATCAATACCTTACCCGCTGCACAGCAGCGCGCACTGGCCGACACGATCCGGACGCTGCGCAGCGACAGCCTGCGCGCGGAGGCGGATGCCCTGGCGCAGCAGGCGCGCTGGTCGCAGGCCGCAGAAAAATATCGCCAGGCGCGCGAGCTGGCCCCGGATGACGTCTGGCTCAGTTACCGGCTGGCGGGCGCACTGCGTAACAGCGGAGCCGGACAGCAGGCGGATGCGGTGATGCGCGCACTGCCGCCGCAGCATCCCCGGGACGCCACCGCGCTTTATGCGACCGCACTCTGGTTCTCAGGCAACGATAACAACAGCGAGGCGATGGCCACGCTGCATCGGCTGCCCGACGCGCAGTGGAGCAGCGATATGCGCGAGCTGGCTGACCGCCTGAAGCAGGATCAGATTTTTGCTCAGGCTGAGGCGCTGCGCGCCGCCGGGCAGGAGCAGGCAGCGGTGACGCTGCTTGAGCAGCAGCCGGTTTCCAGCCGGCGCAACCTGATGCTGGCCGACTGGGCGCTGGAACGCGGTGAAGCGCAGCAGGCGCTGGCGGATTATCAGCAGGTGCTGTCGCGCCAGCCGGATAACGGCGATGCGGCGCTGGGACGGATCGAAGCGCTGGTTGCCCTGCAGCGCAACAGCGAAGCCCGCCAGGCGCTTGAGCAACAGTCGCCGGTGCAGGCCAGTGTCAATGCGGATCGCCGTATTGCGCTGGCGTGGCAGGCTGTGGGTGAAACTACGCGGGCTGCCGCGCAGTTTGCCGATCTGAAACAGCGTGCCGCCGTGCTGCCGCCTTCGCAGGACAAGGCGCTGGTGTTTCGTGATGCGGCACGGCTGGAGGGCGCACAGCAGCAGCCTGAACAGGCGCTGGCAGACTATCGTCAGGCGATGACGGCCAGCGGTATCGATAGCAGTGGCAATATCAGCCGCGCAACCCGCAACGATCCTCAGGATGACTGGCTGAAGCGCAGCCTGCGCAGCGACACGGGCGATCTTTACCGTCAGCAGCAGACCACGCTGACGGTGCAGCAGGACTATTCACGCAACAGCGGCACCGGCGGCATCTCTGATTTTACGGCGCACACCACCATGCTGCAGGCGGAACATCCGTTTGCCGATGGCCGGGGCTTTTTCCGTCTTGATCGGGTGGATGTCTCTGCAGGCACCTTTACCACTCAAAACGGCAGCATCGACGCCCTGTTTGGCAGCTGTGATGATGCGAATTCCGGCGGCTGCAGTCGTCAGACCCGCCAGCGCGATGAGGGTACGGCACTGGCCGCTGGCTGGCGTAACGCGACCTGGTCGGCTGACCTCGGTACTACGCCGCTGGGTTTTGAAGTCACTAACTGGACCGGCGGGCTGAGCTGGAAAACCGATGTGAAACAGCTCGGCGTCACACTCACTGCCTCACGCAGGCCGATAGCCAGTTCGCTGCTCTCCTATGCCGGGACGCGCGATCCTGCAGCCAACGGGGGCAAAAGCTGGGGCGGCGTGGTGGCCACGGGCGGCAGCATCGGGCTGAGTTACGATCAGGGCGGGGCGCATGGCGTCTGGGGCGACATCAGTGCGCATCAGATCACCGGTAAGAATGTTGCCGATAACAGCCGCGAGCGCCTGATGGGCGGCTATTACTACAAGCTCATCAACAGCGACAACCGCCGTGCGACCGTCGGGCTGAACAGCATGCTCTGGCACTATCAGAAAGATCTAAGCGATTACACCTTCGGCCAGGGCGGTTACTACAGTCCGCAGCAGTATCTCTCTTTTTCCGTGCCGGTGACCTGGCGACAGCGGACAGAGAACTGGTCGTTTGATCTGGGCGGCTCCGTCTCCTGGTCACATTCAAAAACCCGTGCGCAGCAGCGCTATCCGGTTAATCCGGGCTATACCCTTGCCAGTAATCCGTCTTCTGCCAGCAGTTCCGGCGGCGGGACGGGCTATACGCTGCAGGCAGTGATTGAGCGACGGCTAACGTCGGGCTGGTTTATTGGTGCGGGTGTCGATATTCAGCAGGCGAAGGATTACACCCCGAGTCATGGTCTGCTCTATGTGCGCTATGCTGCTGGCGGCTGGGAAGGCGATCTTGATATGCCGCCACAGCCGCTCATCCCTTACGCAGATTTTAAATAACACGGAACGGGAAAAAGCAGGACTTTTCAGACGGTAAAAAAGTCAGTTTATGAGATATACTGGCGGGCATTGTCCTGTCTGCTATCTGGGCTTTTTTCATCGTCGGGAGAGAATTTTTTTGCGCGTAAGCCGGTCACTTACGATAAAGCAGATGGCGACAGTTTCGCTGGTTGCGGTTATCACCATCAGTATCTTTATCGTCATCCAACTGTTTCATTTTGTGCAGCAGCGCAGGATTGACTACGCCCAGCAGATGGAGAATATCGCACACACCGTCCGCCAGCCGCTGTCGGAAGCGGTGCTGCGTGCCGATATCTCTCAGGCCGAACGCATTCTTCATTCACTAAAGCCCGCCGGTATTTTATCGCGCGCCGATGTAGTGCTGCCTAATGCGTTCCAGGCCCTGCACGCCGACTTTGAGACGGAAAAACCGGTGCCGCTTCTGGTGGCCCGCCTGTTTGAGCTGCCGGTGCAGATTACCCTGCCGCTCTATTCGGTGGAAAATACCGGGATGCCGAAGCCGCTGGCCTATCTGGTGTTGCAGGCTAACTCGACGCGCGTCTACCAGTTTATCCTCAGCACACTCTCGACCATGATCATCACCTATCTGCTGCTGGCGCTGATCCTCTCCGTGGCGATTAGCTGGTGCATCAATCGGCTGGTGGTGCATCCGCTGCGCAATCTTTCACGGGAGCTGCAGGAGCTGCCACCGCAGTCGATTCTGACGCATAAACTGACCCTGCCGCAGAGCCACCGCGATGACGAAATCGGCATGCTGATCCGCAGCTACAACCGCAATCAGCAGGTGCTGGAGTCGATTCATGACGAGATGAGTCGGCTGACCACCCATTTTGCCGTCACCGATCTGCCTAACCGTACGCTGTTTCTGGCGCTGGTCGAGCAGTTCATGTGCAACCCTGAACGGCCACTGGGTCTGATGGTGATCCGCATTGAAACGCTGCAGGAAGCTCACGGCATACTGAGCGATGAGCAGCGCGATACGCTGATGCTGACGCTGGTGGAGAAGATCCGGCATACGCTGGATGACCATACCCTGCTGGCACAGACCGGTGTCAGCGACTTCGTGCTGTTAATGAAGCGCGCCAGTAATCCGTTCCGTGCGCTGCGCCTGGCGCGTAACCTGATGATTCGCCTGAATCAGCCGGTCAACCTGCATCAACTGCAGCTGCGTCCTAACGTCAGTATCGGTCTGGCGCTGCGTGACGATCGGCCGCTAAGCGCTAACGAGCTGCTTGACCGCGCGACCTCGGCGATGATGTCGGCCCGTCATCAGGGCAAAAATCAGATCCTGTTCTTTGACGCTGCCCTGACCGAGCGCGCGCAGAAACGCCTGACGCAGGAGCATGACATTCTGCAGGGGCTGCACGATGAGCAGTTCGCCCTCTACCTGCAACCTCAGGTGGATATGCGCACCGGCACGTTAACCGGCGCAGAAGCGCTGCTGCGTATGCGCCAGCCAGATGGCAGTTACGGTCTGACCGAAGAGTTTATTGCCAGTGCTGAAGAGATTGGCGTGATTAGCGCGATAGGCCGCTGGGTGTTTGAAGAGGCGTGCCGCATTCTGGCTGGCTGGCAGCGACAGGGCATTATGCTGCCGCTGAGTGTGAATATTTCCGCGGTGCAACTGCGGGATACCGGTGTAGTTTCTCATCTGCAATCCCTGCTGGCGCGCCACCGCATTGCACCAGGCACCCTGGTGCTGGAAGTGACAGAGACGGCTCAGCTTGACGATGCGGAACAGGCGATATCGATGCTGCGACTGTTGCAGCAGACCGGCGTGGCGGTGGCGCTGGATGATTTTGGCATGGGCTATTCCAACCTGAACTATCTCCATCAGCTGAAAGCGTTGCCGGTTAACAAACTGAAGATGGATCGCAGCTTTGTGGCGGCACTGCCTCATGACGACACCATGGTCCGCATCGTGGCGGCCATCGCCGAGATTATCCATCTTGAGGTGATTGCCGAAGGCGTGGAAACGGCGGAGCAGCGCGACTGGCTGCTGGCGCGCGGTATCGCTATCGGCCAGGGCTATTTTTATGCGGAAGCGCTGCCGGTGAGCCGATTCAACCAGACATGGATCGAAAACTCCTCACTGCCGCAATAATTGCCTGATTCATTGATTTTGCGAGAATTTTAGTTACAAAACCCCTTGCTGAAGCGTTTCAGTTCAGAATTACGATCCCAGGGTTTCCTGGGCGTTTGTCACCCTGTATTAATCCCGTAAACAGAGTGTTATTTTCGGGTTACTGTCAGGCGCCACCTCTGTTGCCCGCCAGTCACAATAACGAATCCGACAACATCACCTCACGGCGTTAGTGGACACCTGTTTATGAAAACCTCACTTTTTAAAAGCCTTTACTTCCAGGTGCTGATGGCGATTGGCATCGGCGTTTTGTTAGGCCATTTTTACCCGGAGTTAGGGACTCAGATGAAGCCGCTGGGAGATGGCTTTGTTAAATTAATCAAGATGATTATCGCCCCGGTGATTTTCTGTACCGTGGTGACCGGCATCGCTGGCATGGAAAGCATGAAAGCAGTAGGGCGGACCGGCGCAGTAGCCCTGCTCTATTTTGAAATTGTCAGCACCATCGCGCTGATTATCGGCCTGATCGTGGTGAACGTCGTGCAGCCAGGTGCCGGGATGAACGTTGATCCTGCCACGCTGGACGCCAAAGCCGTGGCGATGTACGCCCAGCAGGCAGAACAGCAGGGCATCGTTTCCTTCCTGCTGGATATTATTCCTAACAGCGTGATTGGCGCCTTTGCCAGCGGCAACATTCTGCAGGTATTGCTGTTCGCCATTCTGTTTGGTTTTGCCCTGCATCGCCTGGGTAACACCGGCACGCTGATTTTCAACGTGATTGAAAATTTCTCAAAAGTCATTTTCGGCATTATTAACATGATCATGCGTCTGGCACCGATAGGGGCATTTGGCGCAATGGCGTTTACTATCGGTAAGTATGGTGTGGGATCACTGGTGCAGCTCGGCCAGCTGATTATCTGCTTCTACATCACCTGCGTTCTGTTTGTGGTGATTGTGCTGGGGCTGATTGCGCGTCTGTTTGCCGGATTCAGCATCTTTAAGTTCATTGCCTATATCAAAGAAGAGCTGCTGATTGTGCTGGGAACCTCCTCTTCCGAGTCTGCGCTGCCGCGTATGCTGGATAAGATGGAGAAACTGGGCTGTAAGAAATCAGTGGTCGGGTTAGTGATCCCCACCGGTTACTCTTTTAACCTCGACGGCACGTCGATTTACCTGACCATGGCGGCGGTGTTTATCGCTCAGGCGACCAATGCGCACATGGATATCTTCCATCAGATTACGCTGCTGGTGGTACTGCTGCTCTCCTCGAAAGGCGCAGCGGGGGTAACCGGAAGCGGATTTATCGTACTGGCGGCGACGCTCTCTGCGGTAGGACATCTGCCGGTGGCGGGTCTGGCACTGATACTCGGTATTGACCGCTTTATGTCCGAAGCACGTGCGCTGACCAACCTGATCGGTAACGGTGTGGCGACCGTGGTAGTCGCGAAATGGGTCGATCAGCTGGATCATAAACAGCTGACCGACACGCTGGCAGGCCGTAATAAGGAGAATAAAGCGTCTGAATCTTCAATTTAATCATTGAATTTCACTTAAATCCCCACAAATGCCCGCTGTCGCTTGCCCTGACAGCGGGCATTTGCATAATGAACCCCACTTGTTTTTTTTGACGTTTTTCACTTCGTTGCGCGACATCCTGAGCTTCCTGTGGTCAAACACTCTGTTGTTGGATAACAGCGCGATTCGGCGCCAGCCGATTCGTTAATAACAGCGGCAATATGCGCCAGTGATAACGATATTTGAATTATTTGAGTAGGGGTTCACATGCAGGGCACCAGAATTCGGCTTTTGGTTGGTGGATTAGTGCTGGCAGGCAGTTTTGGTCTCCAGGCAGAAACGCTGCAACCGGATCCGGCCTGGCAGGAAGGCAAGCTGGATAATGGATTTAACTGGCAGTTACTGGCCACACCGCAGCGCCCCAGTGACCGCATTGAACTGCGGCTGGTCGTGAACACCGGTTCGCTGGTGGAAAGTGCGCAACAGACCGGCTTCAGCCATCTGTTATCGCGTCTGGCGATGGTGCATAACACGGCGCTTGATACGCAGCAGCAGCGCGCGCTATGGCAGCAGGCGATGGATCCTCAGCATCCGCTACCGCCCGTCATCGCCTCCTATGATTCCACCCAATATAATCTGAGTCTGCCGAATAACCGTCCCGAGCTGCTGAAAGAAGCGCTGAACTGGCTGGCGGCCACGGCAGGCAATATGGCGATCACTGAAGAGGTGGTTAACACTGCGCTGGCCGCTTCCGATCCGGTGGCGACCTGGCCGAAAGATCCGCAGGATGTCTGGTGGCGCTACCGCCTGAAAGGCTCCGCGCTGCTGGCGCACGATCCCGCTGCACAGCCCCGTGCGCCAGTTGATTTGACCCAGCTCAGTGATTTTTATCATCAGTGGTACACCCCGGACGCGATGACGCTCTACGTGGTAGGTAACGTCGACAGCCGTAACCTCTCTGAACAGATCAACAAAACCTTCTCGGCGTTAGCCGGCAAACGTGAAACCCCTGCGCCACTGCCCACCTTGTCGCCACTGCCACATGAGCCGGTGAATCTGGTTAGCAGCAACATGACCCAGGATCGTCTGTCGCTGGTGTGGGATACGCCGTGGCAACCGATTCGTGACTCTCAGAATCTGCAGCGTTACTGGCAGGGCGATCTGGCCCGAGAAGCGCTGTTCTGGCATGTGCAGCGTGCACTCAGCGACAGCAAGGCGCAGGGCATTCAGGTCGGATTTGATTGCCGTGTGCTTTATCAGCGTGCGCAGTGTTCTATCAACCTGGATGGGCGCAATGAAAATCTCGCGCAGAATATGAATCTGGTGGCGCGTGAGCTGGCAAACGTGCGTGATAAAGGTTTACCGCAGGAGGAGTTTGATGCGCTGATGGCGCAGAAGCTGCTGGAACTGAACAAGCTGTTTACCACTTATGCCCGCACCGACACTGATGTGCTGATGAGTCAGCGCCTGCGATCGCAACAGAACGCTGTGGTCGATATCGCGCCAGAGCAGTATCAGAAGCTGCGTCAGACTTTCCTGGCCGGCCTGACCCGTGAACAGCTAAACCAGGAGCTGCGCCAGCAGCTGACGCAGGAACTGATGATGGTTTTGATTCAGCCGGAAGGCGAAGCAGAAACCAATGTGAAGAGCCTGCAAAACAGCTGGGACAAAGTGATGTCACCGCCAGCGGCACCGGCGACCAGCAATGAAGCCAGTCCGCCGGATAGCAACGTCAAAGACGTTCCCCCCGCCGCGTAACGTCAGGTTTTTGCCCTGAGCCACTCGGTCACTAACATCGGCCAGCTGGCGAGGGGCAAATCTGCCACGCCACGGATACCAAATCCGTGTCCGCCTTTCTGATAGAAATGCACCTCTGCCGGAACCTTATGCTCACGCAGTGCGCCGAAAAACGCCATGCTGTGATTCACGGAGACATCGTCATCGTCAGCGGCGTGGATTAACAGCGTCGGCGGTACCAGCGGATGAACACGGGTTTCCATTGAGTAGGCTTCAATCGTTTTCTGATCGGGCCACGCACCCAGCAGGCGGGTCCTGGCACCTTCGTGGGCGATGCCGTCACGCATGCTGATCAGGGGATAGACCAGTACCATCGCATCCGGACGCGGCGAGAAGTTTTCAGCGCCATCCTGCACCGGATAGAGTTTCTCTGCGAAACGCGTGCCCAGGCTGGCCGCCACGTGGCCACCCGCCGAAAAGCCCATCATCACAATGTATTTACCGTTCAGGCCGCGCTGTGCCCGATCACGCAGGACGCGAACCGCACGCTGTGCATCGGCCAGCGGCGCATCGGGGCCTTCGTGATGCCCGTCGTAGGGCAGGCGATAGGTCATGACCGCCAGGGTGTAGCCCATGGAGGTAAAGAAGGTCGCCAGCGCGCTGCCTTCACGATCGATCATTACACGCTGATAGCCACCGCCCGGTGCGACCAGCAGGGTAATGCCGTTGGATTCGACCGGATGCCAGATCGCCATCTCCGGGCAACGCACGCCGGTAGCGGCGCGATCGTAAGGCTCATACTCTTTTGCCATATCGACAATCTGCGGTTCGGCGCGGGAGTCGCTGGCGCCTGGCGCATCACCGTGTGGCCAGATATTAATAATTTCTGTGTGCATAAATAGATCCTGATGCGGGGAATATTTTAATTGTTTTATTCGCGGCCGGAGAGAACAGCGTCCTGCTGTCTTTTGATTAAAAGATGGTCTTTTTTCAGGCGATCGTCCATCCGAAAAGGGCGAATCTGACCAGATTCGGACTATGCCTGGAGAGAGATATGTTTGCGTAAATTATTAATTTTAATCAATAAATTATAAGAGGGATTAACGAGGATTGCCGCAGGGTGTCTGTTATTAACCACTAATTTTCAGCTTAAGGTAAATGGCTGGCACGGGCCGCTTTGTTAACCGCAATTTACCGGATATCACGCTGTTTGCTGTTAAGACAACATAATGCTTTTAGTGACAGAGTGATCTCCGTCTCAATGCTGAGATTAATGTGCCAGTCTCATTTGGGAATGGTCAGCATCATTTACCACAGGGCAGTTTACTGCTGGTTGATGCGGTTTAACATAACATCATCCGTCTGTTCACAACGATAAGATGCATGCCCTGTTTGATACCGATCTCTCTGCCAGACAAACCTTTGGTCGCCTGTGACCGACAATTTCTCCCTTCAGGCTGGGACTGCTGGTTGCGGTTATTGCCCTGATCGTCAATGCCGCTACAGACCCGTTTATGCTGACGTTACTGAAGACGCAGCTGGACGATGTGGTTGGCAAAAATAACCACGGCATTCTGGCCTGGATGCCGCTGGTGGTTATCGGGCTGATCCTGATCCGCGGTGTCAGCGGCTATATCTCCAGCTACTGCATTTCCTGGGTGTCAGGCAAAGTGGTCATGATCCTGCGTCGTCGGCTGTTCAGTCACATGATGGGCATGCCGGTATCGTTCTTTAATCAGCAATCAACCGGCACGCTGCTCTCCCGTATCAGCTACGACTGCGAACAGGTCGCGTCTTCCTCTTCCGGGTCGCTGGTCACGGTAGTACGTGAAGGGGCCTCGAATCCTTGCCAGTTTGTCATGATGTTCTATTACAGCTGAAAGCTTTCCCTGATCCTGCTGGTGCTGGCTCCCATTGTGTTGCTGGCGATCAGCATCGTCTCCCGGCGTTTCCACGACATCGACAGCGGCGAAATTTTGCCGGATGGGCATGACCTGCGTGATTACACCCTGGCCTCGCTGCGCGAGCAGGTAGCACTGGTTTCTCAGCATGTTTACCTGTTCAACGACACTGTCGCCAACAACATTGACTATGCCCGCACCGATGTCTTCAGCCGCGAGGAAATTGAATAGGCGGCGCAGATGGCTCATGGCAACAGAGACTCAGCCAGACATAATCAACAGCGCAAAAAAATGCGCCTCTGGGCGCATTTTTCGTCATCTATATTCGCAGATCGATCTTTACGACGCTAACTGCTTCAGCATCAATCAGGCATCGCCTCTGCCGGAATAATCGCGCCGCGATGCTGAATCACGGTGCTGGCGGTCAGGTGTCCACGCTGCGCAGCTGACTCTGCAGACGCACCAGTCAGACGGCGCGCCAGATATCCGGCACTGAATGAGTCGCCAGCGGCCGTCGTATCGATCACTCTCTCTTTCGCCAGACGTACCGCAGGCACCGCGATCAGCGGCGCATCGCCGATAGCTACCAGACAGGATTCTGCGCCCCGCTTAATTATGATTTCGCTGGCACCGGCCTGACGGGTACGCGCAATCACGTCATCGTGCGGCTGCTCGCCCCACAGCAGATGTTCATCATCCAGCGTCAGGAAAGCGATATCGGTACCGTTCAGCATGGCGCGATACGCAGCCTGCGCACTGGCGCGATCGGCCCATAAACGCGGGCGGTAATTGTTATCAAAAATTACCCTGCCGCCATTCGCCCGGCAGCGGGCCAGTAACGCCATCAGCTTCTCACGGCTTGCCGGTGGCAGAATCGCCAGACTGATGCCGCTAAGGTAGAGATAATCGTAGTGCGACAGCTGTTCGGCTATCTCTGCGGATTGCGGGCTGTCGAGCCAGTAACGCGCGGCGGCATCGCTGCGCCAGTACCAGAAGGTACGCTCGCCGTCGGCGTCGGTTTCAATCACATACAGGCCCGGCATCTTATTATCGAGGCGCTGAATCAGGTCCGTATTCACCTTCTCCTGCTGCCAGGCGGCGATCATCTGTTCACTGAATGAATCCGTGCCCAGCGCGGTAACATAATCGACCCGTAACTGCTGTTCATCAACCTGGCGGGCAAGATACACCGCCGTGTTAAGGGTATCGCCGCCAAAGCCTCGCTTAATGTTCTCACCCTTTTCGGACAGCTCAATCATGCATTCGCCGATAATGGCGATTTTCTTCTGCGTCATGGTTTCAGACCTGTAGTGAAATATCGTCTTAGTCTCGCGTCTGGTATGGCAGACGTCAATGATTTTAAAACGATGTTTTAATTTAGATTAAGGTGCTGAAAGGCCCCGATCCGGGCGATAAGAGCGGCTAATTTCGGCCTTTTTTACTGATTATGCTAACGAATCGGCTGGTAAACTCCCCGTTTTGATACGGTCGCCCCATTCATCTCATTATCACAGGCATTTACGATAATCGCTTTAGTCTCCCGTTTTGGGGACGTGTTACCAACCAGGAAAATAGCATGGTGATGGAGAGTATTAGCCAATGGCTGCCGTCTTCAACCGACCTTAATCTCCACGCGGAAACGCCGCTCTTCTGGCAACAATGTCATCGACGCTATCGGTTTCAGCCGATCTATCGGGTAACCGGTCAGTTACTCGCCATTGAACTGCTGACCGCCGTTTATCATCCCATGGCGCCGGAACGGAATCTCTCGCCTGAAGCCTGGTTTGCCGGACTCGACATCGCTCAGCGCCTGAACGTCGTGTATGAACAGCTTGAACTCCTCGCAGAATGGACTGTATTTTTTGAACGCAATGATGTGGTCGCCTCGGTCAACATAGACGGTCCCTCACTGCTCGCCATTCAGCATCGACCTGCTATTCGCCAGCTCATTGCCCGGCTGCCCTGGTTACGCTTTGAACTTACCGAGCATCAGGTGCTGCCGCAGGAGGAGAAAGTAGCGAAAATTCCTGAGCTGGGGGCGCTGTGGCTGGATGATTTCGGTTCGGGTATGGCCAATTTTTCTGCGCTGACCCAACTCAACTATGATTACATCAAGCTTTCGCGCGACCTGTTTGTTTTGCTGGGCACCACCAATGAAGGGCGCAGCCTGTTTTCGATGCTGCTGGCGCTGATCAATCGCTACTGTAACGGCGTCATTGTTGAAGGCGTTGAGACGGAAGCGCAGTGGCAGCAGGTTAAAGCGTCCCCCGCTATCGCGGCCCAGGGCTACTACTTTTCCCGGCCTGTCCCATTTTCTGAACTGAATCATCTCATTATCCAGCTTCCCTGATGCCGTTGCTCGCCGTCTCGACTATCTTTAACGCAGACCGTGAATGTGCAAGGAGAAAGCGTAATGTCGCGTACCGGGAAAATAGTCAGCTGGGTAGCAGGAATTCTGGTGTTATTAATCGTGGTGATTATCGTTGTCATCGCCACCTTTGACTGGAATCGCGTGAAGCCCACCATCAATCAGAAAGTCTCTGCCGAATTAAACCGTCCCTTTGCGATACGGGGAGATTTGGGTATCGACTGGGCAAGAAATCGCGACGAGGCAGGCTGGCGGCGCTGGGTGCCGTGGCCACAGGTGCACGCGGAAGATATTATGCTGGGCAATCCGCCAGACATTCCTGACGTCACCATGGTGCATCTGCAGCGTGTGGATGCCACGCTGTCACCGCTGTCGTTGCTGCATAAAGAACTGTTTATCCCGTGGATTAAGCTGCAGCGGCCTGATGCCCGACTGATCCAGACCGCGGATAAAAAGAACAACTGGACCTTTACCCTGGCCAATAGCGACAAAGACGAGAAGAATGCCGCGCCGTCTGCGTGGTCCTTCCGTCTGGATAATATTCTTTTTGATCAGGGACAAATCCGTTATCGCGATGCCGTTAACCGTGCGGATGTGACGGTACAGGTCAATCCGCTGGGTAAACCAGTACCTTACGCGCAGATTGCCGGCGGCAATGACCAGCAGAAGGGCGCGGGCGATTTTGTCTTTGGCTGGAAAGCCAGCGGCACCTACAACAACGAGACTCTCAGTGGCGACGGCAAAATCGGCGGCATGCTGTCGCTGCGCAGCCAGAACACCCCGTTCCCGATCCAGGCCGATGTGCGTAACGGTTCCACGCGCGTGCAGGTGACGGGCGGGTTGCAGGATCCGATGAACCTCGGCGGGCTTAACGTGCGGCTGCGCTTCGCAGGCGATACGCTGGCGAATCTTTATGGTCTGACCGGTGTCCTGCTGCCTGAAACACCGCCCTATGAAACTGACGGCCATCTGATTGCGAAATTCAATGGCGAAAAAGGTGCAGTCTACCGTTATGAGAAATTCAACGGACACATTGGCGACAGCGATATTCATGGCTCGCTGATTTACACACAGGGCAAACCCCGTCCTGCGCTGACCGGCGAACTGACCTCGGAGCAGCTGCGTATGGCTGATCTGGGGCCGCTGATTGGCGTGGACTCCGGTAAAGGCAGTGAAAAAACCGCGCAGGCCAAAGCTCGTCGCGGTGAGAAATCGAATCAGCCTGCCGACCGCGTGCTGCCACATGATAAATTTGAGACTAAAAACTGGGACGTGATGGATGCCGATGTGAAGTTCAGCGGCAAACGAATCGAACACAGTAATTCCCTGCCGTTAAGCGATCTTTACACCCACTTACAGCTGAAAAGCGGCGATCTGCTGCTGGATCCGCTGCGCTTTGGTGTGGCAGGCGGCAGTCTCAACAGCACCATCCGGCTGGAGGGCGATCGATCGCCGATGCGTGGCCGGGTTGACCTTCATGTCCGTAAGCTGCAGCTGCGTCAGCTCTTCCCGACGGTGGACGCAATGAAGAGCAGCCGTGGTCAGCTCAATGGCGATGCCAGCTTTACCGGTACCGGTAATTCAGTGGCCGATCTGCTGGCGACCAGCAACGGTCAGCTTAAGCTGCTGATGAATGATGGACTGATCAGCCGCAGCCTGATGGAGATTGCCGGACTCAACGTCGGTAATTACGTGGTGGGCAAGCTGTTTGGCGATGACCAGGTGCGTATCAACTGCGCCGCGACCGATCTCAGACTGCAGAATGGTGTGGCGACGCCTAATTTGTTTGTGTTTGATACCGAGAACGCGATTATCAATGTGTCAGGGAATGCGAACTTCGGCAGTGAGCGGCTGGATCTGTCGGTGAATCCGGAGAGCAAGGGCATCCGCATCGTGACGCTGCGCTCGCCGCTCTACGTGCGCGGTACGTTTAAAAATCCGGATGCAGGCGTGAAAGCGGGGCCACTGCTGGCCCGCGGTGCCGCTGCCGTGGTACTGGGTGCGGTCGTTGGTCCGGCAGCCGCGCTGCTGGCCATGATCTCGCCAAGTGATAACGAAGACAACCAGTGCAGCACCGTCCTGCAGCAGATGAAACAGAAGAAGTAACTAGTTGCGGTAGAGCACTTTGATAATGTGATAACCAAAGCCGGTCTTTACCGGCCCGTAAGGCGTCAGCAGCGGGCAGGTAAAGACCGCTTTATCAAAGGCCGGCACCATCTGTCCCTGCCGGAACTCACCCAGATCGCCCCCCTTCCGGCCGGAAGGACAGGTAGAGTGCTTCTTTGCCAGCGCCTGAAAATTGCCGCCTTTCGCTAGTTTCGCCAGAATCTCTTTTGCCAGCGCTTCCTCTTTGACCAGGATGTGTAAAGCCGCCGCGGTTTTCGCCATGTTGCTATCTCGGTTGTGTATAATTGCCGCCCAGTATAAACCCCTTTCTTTTGATTCAATCAGGCGATTTCTTTTATGCGTTTAAACCCCAGCCAACAACGTGCCGTCGAATTTGTTACCGGTCCCTGTCTGGTACTGGCGGGCGCGGGATCGGGTAAAACCCGCGTGATTACTAACAAAATCGCCCATCTGATTCGTGAATGTGGCTATCAGGCGCGCCACATCGCCGCGGTAACGTTTACCAATAAAGCCTCGCGCGAAATGAAAGAGCGTGTGGCGCAGACGCTGGGCCGCAAAGAGGCGCGCGGCCTGCTGATCTCAACTTTCCATACGCTGGGACTGGAGATCATTAAGCGCGAAACGGCGGCGCTGGGCATGAAGTCGAACTTCTCGCTGTTCGACGATCAGGATCAGCTCGCCCTTCTGAAAGAACTGACCAAAGAGTGGCTGGAGGAGGATAAGACGCTGTTGCAGCAGCTTATCTCCACCATTTCTAACTGGAAAAATGATCTGATCGATCCGCAGGGTGCCGCTGCGCAGGCGCGATCGCAGCAGGACAATATCTTTGCCCACTGCTATGCCCTCTACAGTCAGCATCTTAAGGCATGTAATGTGCTCGATTTTGACGACCTGATCCTGCTGCCAACGCTGCTGCTGCAGCGTAATCAGGAAGTACGCGAGCGCTGGCAGCAGCGTATCCGCTATCTGCTGGTGGATGAGTATCAGGACACCAACACCAGTCAGTATGAACTGGTTAAGCTGCTGGTTGGCGCACGCGCGCGCTTCACGGTAGTCGGCGACGATGACCAGTCGATTTATTCCTGGCGCGGCGCACGGCCGCAGAATCTGGTGCTGCTGAATCAGGATTTCCCGGCGCTGGAGGTGGTGAAGCTGGAGCAGAACTACCGCTCTTCGCAGCGCATCCTGAAGGCGGCCAATATCCTGATTGCCAATAATCCACACGTCTTTGAGAAGCGGCTCTTTTCGGAACTGGGGCAGGGCAGCGAGCTGAAAGTGCTGACCGCCAACAGCGAAGAGCATGAGGCGGAGCGGGTCACCGGTGAACTGATCGCGCATCACTTTATTAACCGCACGCAGTATAAAGATTACGCGATTCTCTATCGCGGCAACCATCAGTCACGGACCTTTGAAAAGTTTCTGATGCAGAACCGTATCCCCTATCGCATTTCTGGCGGCACTTCCTTCTTCTCCCGGCCGGAGATTAAAGATTTGCTCGCCTATCTGCGTGTGCTGACCAATCCTGAGGATGACAGCGCGTTTCTGCGCATCGTTAATACGCCGCGCCGCGAGATTGGCCCGGCCACGCTGCAGAAGCTCGGTGAATGGGCCAACCTGCGCAGCAAGAGTCTGTTTAACGCCAGTTTTGATGTCGGTCTGGGGCAGACGCTGAGCGGCCGTGGTCTGGAGCATCTGCAGCGCTTCACCCACTGGCTGAATGAGATTATCCAGCTGAGCGAACGTGAGCCGGTGAATGCCGTCCGTGATTTGATTCGCGGCATCGACTACGAAAGCTGGCTGTTCGAAACCTCGGGCAGCCCGAAAGCCGCCGAAATGCGGATGAAAAACGTCAACACACTGTTTCAGTGGATGACTGAAATGCTGGAAGGCAGCGATATTGATGAACCGATGACGCTGGCACAGGTGGTGACGCGCTTTACCCTGCGCGACATGATGGAGCGCGGTGAAAGCGATGAAGAGCTGGATCAGGTGCAATTGATGACGCTGCACGCCTCTAAAGGTCTGGAGTTCCCCTATGTGTTCCTGGTGGGCATGGAGGAGGGGCTGTTGCCGCATCAGAGCAGCATCGATGAGAACAACATCGAAGAGGAGCGTCGTCTGGCTTACGTGGGGATCACGCGGGCGCAGAAAGAACTGACCTTTACCCTCTGTCGCGAACGCCGGCAGTATGGTGAGTTAATCCGGCCTGAACCGAGTCGTTTCCTGCTGGAGTTACCGCAGGACGATCTGCAATGGGAGACCGAGCGCAAAGTGGTCAGTGCGGAAGAGCGGATGAAAACCGGGCAGAGTCGGGTCGCCGGATTGAGAGCGATGCTGGATAAGGCGAAGAAGAGTTAAACCTCGCAGGAGGCGAAAGAAATTCGCCTCACGCGGGTGCCATTACGACAGGGTTAACAACCAGTGGACGTAAGACTGATAGTGGCTTTCCTGCTCCAGCAGTTCGCTGCGCAGCGGATGCGCCTCCAGCCAGCCTGCGGGCAGGGTCAGATGCAGGGCATCATCGTCTGCCAGTAGCCGCACTGCAGGCAGGGTGTCGTCGCGACGGCGGGTGGAGAAAATAATCGCCAGCCGCAGCAGACGGCACATCCGTTCCGCCAGGCGCGGCGGCAGCGCGTTTTGCTGAGTCAGCAATGCCAGATCGATGCTGCCGCTCTGATTTTGCAGTAAACAGGCCAGCAGCTTCTTCTGCGCCGGTGTGAAGCCAGGCAGATCGAGGTGACGCACCAGATACGCCGCGTGCTGTGGCGCATGACGGAAGTCGACGCTCAGGCCAATTTCGTGGATCGCGCAGGCGCTGAGCAGCAGCTCACGACAGCGCTGATCCAGCTTCCACGGCGTGGAAACCTGACGGAAAAAGCTCTCTGCCAGCTGACGCACGCGGTCTGCCTGTTCGACATCGATGCTGAAACGGCGCTGAACGTTGTGCAGTGTGCGGGTACGGATATCGCGGTCAATCGGCAGATGCAGCATGCCGTAAACCAGTCCTTCCCGCAGTGCACCGCCAGCCAGCGTCATGCTATCGATGCTGAGCGCCTGGAAGATAGCGATCAGGATCGACAGGCCGCTGGGGAACACCAGTGCCCGTTCCAGCGTCAGTCCTTCAATTTCCAGCTCTTCCAGTTTGCCGCACTGAATGGCGCGCTGCTTCAGCTGCTGCAGTTTATTCAGCGTGATGCGCTCATCCATACCCTGCGCCACCATGATCTCCTGCAGCGCCTGAACCGTGCCGGATGCTCCGACACAGGCCTGCCAGCCCTGCGCACGCAGCTGCGCGGCAATCGGCTGGATCATTTCACGGGCCGCCTGCTCAGCCAGGTCGAAGTTCTCTTTTGCCAGATGACGATCGCTGAAGAAGCGCTCCAGCCACGTCACACAACCCATCGACAGGCTGAACAACACTGATGCGTGTGAGCCGTCGCCGGTAGCCAGTTCGGTACTGCCGCCGCCGATATCGACCACTAAGCGCTTGTCGGAACCGCCGGTAGTGTGGGCCACGCCCTGATAAATCAGGCGCGCCTCTTCTTCGCCGCTGATGACGTTGATGGTACAGCCGAGAATCTGCTGGGCGGTGTCGAGGAAGGTCTGCGCATTGGCAGCCAGACGCAGCGTGGCGGTCGCCACCACGCGAATCTGATCGGGGGGAATATCCTGCAGTTGTTCAGAGAAGAGTCTGAGGCATTGCCAGCCACGCGACATCGCGTCGGCTGACAACAGGTTATTTTTATCCAGACCGGCAGCAAGGCGAACCTTGCGCTTAATTTTTGCGACGGTCTGAATACTGCCAGAGACTTCGCGCACCACCAACATATGAAAGCTGTTAGACCCTAAATCGATCGCTGCATAAAGTGACGACGCGCTGAGCATGGTGGCCTAACCTGAACGTTTGCGGTTGTTGTTACGTGGAGCACCGCGACGATTGGCGCTATTCCCTCCGCGACGCTGGCCATTGCCGGTACGGCTGCGTTGCAGACGTTTGGGCGGCGGTAAATCGGTCAATAACGCTTCGCTGCTGTATTTGCTGACCGGAATGCTGTGGCCAATGTATTCTTCAATTGAAGGCAGGTTCAGCGCGTACTCTTCACAGGCCAGGCTGATAGAGTGTCCGCTGGCGCCGGCACGACCGGTACGACCAATACGGTGAACGTAATCTTCACAGTCATCTGGCAGATCGTAGTTAAAGACGTGCGTCACAGCCGGAATGTGCAGACCGCGAGCGGCCACATCGGTGGCGACCAGAATATCCACATCACCTTTAGTGAAATCATCCAGAATGCGCAGGCGCTTTTTCTGAGCCACGTCGCCGGTCAGCAGACCAACACGGTGTCCATCGGCAGCCAGATGGCCCCAGATATCTTCACAGCGGTGTTTGGTGTTGGCGAATACAATGGCGCGGTCGGGCCACTCTTCTTCCAGCAGGGTCTGCAGCAGGCGCATTTTCTCTTCGTTAGACGGATAGAAAAGCTCTTCCTGAATGCGATGGCCGGTCTTTTGTTCCGGTTCCACTTCCACATATTCAGCGCTGTTCATGTGCTCAAACGCCAGTTCACGGACGCGGTAAGAGAGCGTCGCCGAGAACAGCATGCTCAGACGCTGCGTAGCCGGCGGCATGCGACGGAACAGCCAGCGGATATCTTTAATAAAGCCGAGATCGAACATGCGATCGGCTTCGTCCAGTACCATGACCTGAATGGCACCGAGATTGACATGATTCTGCTTCGCGTAATCGATCAGGCGGCCGGTAGTTGCCACCAGAATATCAACGCCCTGTTCCAGCACTTTCAGCTGTTTGTCATAACCGTCTCCGCCATAGGCGAGACCCAGTTTCAGGCCGGTTGAGGCGGTAAGAGGTTCGGCATCCGCATGAATCTGCACAGCAAGTTCACGCGTCGGCGCAAGAATTAAAGCCCGTGGCTGGTTAACCTGACGACCTTCCGCCGCAGGATGAGAGAGAAGATGATGAAACGTTGACGTCAGAAACGCCATCGTTTTGCCGGTACCGGTTTGCGCCTGGCCTGCAACATCACGCCCTGAAAGCGTAAAAGGCAGAGCTAACGCCTGAATCGGCGTGCAGTATTGAAAGCCTTTACTATCAAGGGCTTCCACCACTTTTGGGTGCAGGGCGAAGTCGGAAAACTTCTGTTCAGTTAAGTGTGTTTTGCTCATAGTGTGGTAGAATATCAGCTTACTATCGCTTTACGAAAGCGTATCCGATGAAATAAAGTCAACCAACATTGGTATATATTACGCCAATTCGCCAGGCATAATCTTTGGAGTAAAACATGAGCAGCGATAAAATCGTTCATCTGACTGATGACAGTTTCGACACCGACGTGCTGAAAGCCGACGGCGTTACACTGGTAGATTTCTGGGCTGAATGGTGTGGTCCTTGCAAAATGATCGCGCCCATCCTTGATGAAGTTGCAGAAGAGTATGATGGCAAGCTGACCATCGCTAAGCTGAATATTGATGATAACCCAGGCACGGCACCGAAATACGGCATTCGTGGTATCCCGACGCTGCTGCTGTTTAAAAATGGCGAAGTTGCCGCGACCAAAGTGGGCGCGCTGTCTAAAGGCCAGCTGAAAGAGTTCCTGAACGCCAACCTGGCGTAATTCAGGGCTGAACGTCTGGCAGTGGTGAATTTATCTCCTGCTGCTGGACGTTCGCTTTCGGGCGTGCTAAGTTACCGATACTGCATTACGAACTTACCTTGTAGTTTGCATCTGAAAGTTTTCCCTTGTTGAACCCTGTCGCCCTGTACCTTATAAAGATAGAGCGGTTCAGCAATCTTACGGTTAGCTCCAACTCTGGCATCACATTCGGACATCTGCCTGCATACCGATCGCCATTTCATACGATGATCGTCGGGAAGAGCCGAAAAGAGCCATTAACGGCATGGATTAATTGCCATACCACTCACGACAAACATTCCGAGTATTACCCCGAGTTTAAGAACCCATCACTATGAATCTTACCGAATTAAAGAATACGCCGGTTGCTGAGCTGATTACTCTCGGCGAAAATATGGGGCTGGAAAATCAGGCTCGCATGCGCAAGCAGGACATTATCTTTTCCATCCTGAAGCAGCACGCGAAAAGCGGCGAAGACATCTTTGGTGATGGCGTGCTGGAGATTCTTCAGGATGGATTTGGATTCCTCCGTTCCGGAGACAGCTCCTACCTCGCCGGCCCTGATGATATCTATGTTTCCCCCAGCCAAATCCGCCGCTTTAACCTCCGCACTGGTGACACCATCTCTGGCAAAATCCGTCCACCAAAAGAAGGTGAACGCTATTTTGCACTGCTAAAAGTTAACGAAGTTAACTACGATAAGCCGGAAAACGCGCGTAATAAGATTCTGTTCGAAAACCTCACGCCGCTGCACGCAAATAAGCGTCTGCGTATGGAGCGGGGTAATGGCTCAACGGAAGATTTAACCGCTCGCGTACTCGATCTGGCATCGCCGATTGGTCGTGGTCAGCGTGGTCTGATCGTGGCACCGCCGAAAGCCGGTAAAACCATGCTGCTGCAGAACATCGCGCAGAGTCTGGCGTACAACTACCCGGATTGCGTGCTGATGGTGCTGCTGATTGATGAGCGTCCGGAAGAAGTGACCGAGATGCAGCGTCTGGTGAAAGGTGAAGTTATCGCCTCAACCTTCGATGAACCCGCTTCGCGCCACGTTCAGGTTGCTGAAATGGTAATCGAGAAGGCCAAGCGTCTGGTTGAGCATAAAAAAGATGTCATCATCCTGCTCGACTCCATCACACGTCTGGCGCGTGCCTACAACACCGTGGTGCCTGCTTCAGGTAAAGTCCTGACCGGTGGTGTGGATGCCAACGCCCTGCATCGTCCAAAGCGTTTCTTTGGTGCTGCACGTAACGTGGAAGAGGGCGGAAGCCTGACCATCATCGCGACCGCGCTGGTTGATACCGGTTCGAAGATGGATGAAGTCATTTACGAAGAGTTCAAAGGTACCGGTAACATGGAACTGCATCTCGCCCGTAAAATTGCTGAAAAACGCGTCTTCCCGGCGATTGATTACAACCGTTCTGGTACGCGTAAAGAAGAGCTGCTCACTTCTCAGGAAGAGCTGCAGAAGATGTGGATCCTGCGTAAGATTATTCACCCAATGGGCGAAATCGACGCAATGGAATTCCTCATCAACAAGCTGGCGATGACTAAAACCAATGATGAATTCTTCGATATGATGAAGCGTTCATAATCCGATACTGCCAGGCCGGACCACAGATTCGGCTTTTTTAGTTCAAATGGGCAGAAAATCGACCTTACGCCACGTCTCAGCGTGGCGTTTTTCATTTGTGAGCTATAGGATTGAACACTGGCAGGAGCATTTATAATGACTGTGGTAGTGATGGCGAATTTATGACCGTTCGTTTGTCTCTTTATGCAGAATTCGGAATCCGACACAGCACCAGGCGCGCTTTTTGGCGTATTGTGGTGCGGGATGTTAGCTGAGAGCGTTTAACGTGAATTTACTCACTATGAGTACTGAGCTTGGTTTAATTTTTCTCTTTTCCCTGGCTTTCCTCTTTTTTGCTCGAAAAGCAGCTAAAAAAATTGGTTTAGTTGATAAGCCTAACTCACGTAAACGTCATCATGGCGCTATTCCGTTGGTGGGCGGCATTTCCGTGTTCGCAGGTATCTGCTTTACGTTTGCCATTACTAACTACTATCTGCCACACGCGCTGCTCTATCTGGGCTGCGCCGGTGTACTGGTGCTGGTTGGCGCACTGGATGACCGATTCGATATCAGCGTTAAAATTCGCGCAGTCGTGCAGGCCATTGTCGCGCTGGTCATGATGTTTGGCGCAAAACTCTATCTGCTCAGCCTGGGCTTTATCGTCGGTCCGTTCGAGCTTATCGTGGGGCCCTTCGGCTATGTGCTGACCCTGTTTGCCGTCTGGGCTGCGATCAACGCCTTCAATATGGTAGACGGGATCGATGGTCTGCTGGGCGGACTCTCCTCGGTCACCTTTGCCGCAATGGGCATCATCCTTTACTTCGACGGCCAGACCAGCCTCGCGATGTGGTGTTTTGCGATGATTGCCGCCACGCTGCCCTATATTCTGCTTAACCTCGGTTTCCTGGGGCGTCGTTTCAAAGTCTTTATGGGCGATGCCGGCAGCACCATGATCGGCTTCACCATTATCTGGATTCTGCTGGAAACGACGCAGGGCCTGAGCCATCCCATTACACCCGTTACCGCACTCTGGCTGATCGCCATTCCGCTGATGGATATGGTGGCGATTATGTATCGTCGCCTGCGCAAAGGCATGAGCCCATTCTCGGCCGATCGTCAGCACATCCACCATCTGATTATGCGTGCCGGTTTTACCTCGCGTCAGGCCTTTGTCCTGATTACCGTTGCGGCGGCCATCCTCGCCGGTATCGGTGTACTGGGTGAATATCTGGCGTTCATCCCGGAGTGGGTGATGCTGCTGCTGTTCCTGGGCGCTTTTATGGTTTATGGCTACTGCCTGAAGCATGCGTGGCGCGTGGCGCGACGCGTCCGGCGTATCAAGCGTCGTCTGAGCCAACATCGCGAAGCAAAAAATAAATGAACCCGATGCTGAAAAAGGATACCTCTGCCATGCCTGCTGACGTTGTGGACAACGAACTGGATATTCGCGGCCTGAGCTGCCGTTTATGGCGTGGTAAACGCTGGATTGTCGGGCTGGCGCTGCTGTTTGCTCTGATCGCCTGGCTGGCAACGCTGCTGCTGAAACAGGTCTGGAGCACCACGGCGATTACCGATCGCCCGACGGTGAATATGCTGGGCTCTTACTATGCACAGCAGCAGTTTCTGACCAATCTGGATGTGCGCAACAATGCCCTGACGCTGGCTGCGCCGTCACCGACGGTGATGGATCAGGTTTATCAGGAGTTCACCATGCAGCTTTCCTCCTGGGATACGCGTCGGGAATTCTGGCAGCAAACGGATTACTACAAGAACCGTAAAACCGGCAATGCGCATAACGATGCCGCGTTGCTCGACGATTTGATCGGCAACATCCTGTTCACGCCTGCTGACGCGGCACATAACCTGCCCGATAACGTCAAACTGAAAGCGGAAACCGCGGGCGATGCCAACAATCTGTTGCGGCAGTATATCGCTTACGCCAGTGAGCGCGCCGCGCGTCATCTTAATGATGAGTTAAAAGGGGCCTGGCGGGCGCGTACCGACCAGTTGCAGGCGCAGGTGAAACGTCAGGAAGATGTAGCTAACGCAGTTTTCCAGCGCCAGCAGCATCGGCTGGAGCAGGCGCTGAAAGTCGCCAGCCAGCAGGGCATCAACGAGAAACAGACGCGCGAAGCGGGTGAGAATCTGGCAGACAGTGACCTGTTCCTGCTGGGCCAGCCCGTTTTACAGGGACAGCTTGATACCCTGCGTGCCACCGGCCCGGGGTTTGATATCAGCTATGATCAGAACAGAGCAATGCTGACCACGCTGCAGACCGGACCAAAACTGAACAGCCAGTTCCAGACCTACCGTTATCTGCGTACGCCGGAAGAGCCGGTATCACGTGACAGTCCGCGACGTCTGTTCATGATGATTATGTGGGGTGCCGTTGGGGCATTAACAGGCGCGGGTGTGGCGCTGGCACGTCGTCCGCGTCTGATGTCAGACGCGCATGATTGAGAGAAACAGTGTGAAAGTTCTGACCGTATTTGGTACTCGTCCGGAAGCGATTAAAATGGCGCCGCTGGTGCAGGCGCTGTCGCAGGATCCCGCTTTTGAATCGCGACTGTGCGTGACCGCACAGCATCGCGAAATGCTCGATCAGGTGCTGCGTCTGTTCAGGCTGGAGCCGGACTACGATCTCAACATTATGCGTCCTGAACAGGGGCTAACCGAGATCACCTGCCGCATTTTAGACGGCATGAAAACCGTTCTGCTGGACTTCAGACCGGATATCGTGCTGGTGCATGGTGATACCACCACGACGCTGGCGGCGAGCCTGGCGGCTTTTTATCAGCAAATTCCGGTGGGGCATGTGGAGGCCGGCCTGCGTACTGGCGATCTCGCTTCGCCGTGGCCGGAAGAGGGCAATCGTAAGCTGACCGGCCATCTCGCCCGCCTGCATTTCACCCCAACCTCGCGCTCGCGACAGAACCTGTTGCAGGAGAATCTGCCCGACTCACGCATTATCGTGACCGGTAATACGGTCATTGATGCGCTGTTGTGGGTTCGCGATCGGGTGCTGGACGACAGTAATCTGAACGCACAGCTGGCGGCGCGCTATCCGTTTCTCGACCCGGATAAGAAACTGGTGCTGGTTACCGGCCACCGGCGTGAGAGCTTTGGCGGCGGTTTTGAACGTATCTGCAGCGCGCTGGCGCAGATTGCCCGCCAGCATCCCGAGGCGCAGATTGTCTATCCGGTGCATCTCAATCCCAATGTCAGCGAGCCGGTTAACCGGATACTCAGCGGCATTGAGAATATCATTCTGATTGAACCGCAGGAGTATCTGCCTTTTGTCTGGCTGATGAACCGCGCCTGGCTGATCCTTACCGATTCCGGCGGCATTCAGGAGGAAGCGCCTTCACTGGGCAAGCCGGTGCTGGTGATGCGCGACACCACCGAGCGTCCTGAAGCCGTCGATGCCGGCACCGTCAGACTGGTGGGAACCGATATCGCCAGAATCGTCGCCAGCGTCAGCGAATTACTGAGTGATGACGATGCCTGGCAGGCGATGAGCCATGCTCATAATCCGTATGGCGATGGCAAAGCCTGTGGTCGAATTTTACAAGCCTTAAAAGATAACCGAGCCGAATTATGAGTTTTGAAACCATTTCCGTGATTGGACTGGGATACATTGGGCTGCCGACGGCAGCCGTTTTTGCCTCAAAGGGAAAAAAAGTGGTGGGCGTGGATATTAACGCGCGCGCCGTAGAAATCATCAATCGTGGCGCGATCCACATTGTGGAACCCGATTTAGATCAGGTGGTGCATGCGGCTGTTACGTGTGGCGATCTGCGCGCCACTACACAGCCTGAAGCTGCTGATGCTTTTCTGATCGCCGTACCGACGCCATTCAGAGATGATCATCAGCCCGACCTGCGCTTTGTAAAAGCCGCAGCGGAGTCGATCGCGCCGGTTCTGAAAAAGGGCGATCTGGTAATTCTGGAATCGACCTCGCCGGTGGGCAGCACCGAACAGATGGCCGACTGGCTGGCGGCGGCGCGTCCCGATCTGCGTTTTCCGCAGCACGGTGAGACGCCCGATATTTTTGTCGCCTACTGCCCGGAGCGCGTGCTGCCTGGTCAGGTGATGGTTGAGCTGATTAATAACGACCGGGTGATTGGCGGCATGACGCCCGCCTGTTCCGCGCGCGCCAGCGAGCTTTATCGTCTGTTTTTAAAAGGTGAATGCGTTGAAACCAACGCCCGTACCGCCGAGATGTGCAAGCTGACCGAAAACAGCTTCCGTGACGTGAATATCGCCTTTGCCAATGAGCTGTCGCTGATTTGTGCTGATCAGGGAATTAACGTCTGGGAGCTGATTGCGCTGGCGAATCGCCATCCGCGCGTCAGCATTCTGCAGCCGGGTCCGGGCGTCGGGGGGCACTGTATCGCCGTTGATCCCTGGTTTATCGTGGCGCAGAATCCCGAACTAGCCCGCCTGATCCGTACTGCGCGCGAGGTGAATGACGCCAAGCCGCAGTGGGTGCTGGACCAGGTGAAAACCGCGCTGGCGGACTGCCTGACGCAAACCGGCAAACGCGCCAGCGATATCACCATCGCCTGCTTTGGCCTGGCCTTTAAACCGAATATCGACGACCTGCGCGAAAGCCCGGCGGTGGGCGTGGCTCAGAAGATTGCCGAATGGCACAGCGGCACCACCTGGGTGGTTGAACCGCACATTGAGCAGCTTGCTGACTCGCTGGCTGACAAAGCTGAGCTGGTCTCCTGCGAGCAGGCGCTGGCCCAGGCCGATATTCTGGTGATGCTGGTCGATCACCGCGCCTTCCGCGCTATTGATGCCGCCGACGTTCAGCAGAACTGGATTGTCGACACCAAAGGTGTGTGGCGATGAAGCGCTTTCTGATCACGGGCGGTGCCGGTTTTATCGGCTCGGCTCTGGTGCGCTTTCTGATTGCAGAAACCGGACATCAGGTCGTGGTGGTCGATAAACTCAGCTATGCCGGAAATCTGACCTCACTCGCCAGCGTGGCCGATTCGCCCCGCTTCTGTTTTGAGCAGGTGGACATTTGTGATCGTGCGGCGCTTGATCAGGTTTTTGCCCGTCATCAGCCAGACTGCGTGATGCATCTTGCGGCTGAAAGCCATGTTGATCGCTCGATTGACGGGCCGGTGGCCTTTATCGAGACTAATATTGTCGGGACCTGGCAGTTGCTTGAAGCCGCGCGTTCTTACTGGCAAAACCTGGATGAAGCGCGCAAGACAGCTTTTCTGTTCCACCATATCTCGACCGATGAAGTGTTTGGTGATCTGCATGACAGCCAGGCTTATTTCACCGAAACCACTCCTTATGCGCCAAGCAGTCCTTACGCCGCCTCTAAGGCCAGCAGCGACCATTTAGTGCGGGCCTGGCTGCGCACTTACGGCCTGCCCACACTGGTCACCAACTGCTCAAACAACTACGGCCCCTGCCATTTCCCGGAGAAGCTGATTCCGCTAACCATCATCAATGCGCTGGCCGGCAAAGCCTTACCGGTTTACGGCAACGGCCAGCAGATTCGTGACTGGCTCTACGTTGAAGATCACGCTCGCGCACTCTATCAGGTGGTCAGTCAGGGCAAGCCAGGCGAAACCTATAATATTGGTGGTCATAATGAGCGCCGCAATATTGAGGTAGTCGAAACCATCTGCAGCCTGCTTGAAGAGCTGGCCGCAGAGCAAAAACCTGCCGGGCTGGCGCATTATCGCGACCTGATTACCTATGTCACTGACCGGCCCGGTCACGATCAGCGCTATGCCATTGATGCCAGTAAAATTGCGCATGAACTTGGCTGGGTACCGCAGGAAACTTTTGAAAGCGGCATGCGTAAAACCGTGGCATGGTATCTGGCTAATCCCGCCTGGTGGCAGGCCATTCTGGATGGTCGCTATCAGGGCGAACGCCTCGGCTTATCGCATTAAATCCGCGTAAGGAGCAGCGATGAAAGGCATCATTTTAGCGGGCGGATCGGGCACGCGGTTACACCCGATAACCCGGGCAGTATCAAAGCAACTTCTGCCGGTTTACGACAAACCGATGATCTACTACCCGCTCTCCGTGCTGATGCTGGCGGGGATTCGAGACATTCTGTTGATCATCACGCCGGAAGATCGGGCGCAGTTTGAACGTTTGCTGGGCGATGGCAGTGAATTTGGCATACGCCTCAGCTATGCGGTGCAGCCCAGTCCTGATGGGCTGGCGCAGGCCTTTATCATTGGCGAATCTTTTATCGGCGAGGACAATTGCTGCCTGGTGCTGGGTGATAACCTCTATTTTGGTCAGGGTTTCAGTCCCAAGCTGCGGAAAGTCGTCGAACAGAATTGTGGCGCAACGGTGTTCGGCTATCAGGTTATGGACCCTGAACGTTTCGGTGTGGTGGAGTTTGACGATAACTTCAAGGCGATCTCAATTGAAGAGAAGCCTCAGCAGCCGAAATCGCGCTGGGCGGTCACCGGACTCTATTTCTATGACAACCAGGTTATCGAATTCGCGAAACAGGTTAAGCCTTCTTCACGGGGCGAGCTGGAAATTACCGCCATTAACCAGATGTATCTGGATCGCGGTGAGCTGACGGTCGAACTGTTGGGACGCGGCTTTGCCTGGCTGGATACCGGCACCCATGACAGCCTGGTGGAAGCCAGCATGTTTGTGCAGACGGTGGAAAAACGGCAGGGCTTTAAAATTGCCTGCCTGGAAGAGATCGCCTGGCGTAACAGCTGGCTCAGTGATGACCAGCTGCGTGCTGCCGGCGAAGCGCTGACAAAAACCGGCTACGGCCAGTACCTGCTGGATTTATTGCATGCCCGTCCACGTCAGTATTAATCCCCTTAGCTGGGAGAGTGCATTCTTCGGTGTTGAGACCGTGCGGCTGGAGCCGGAGGGTGACATTCCGCTGGAGCAGGCACTACGCCATGCCTGTGCGCTGGTGCAGATGAAAGTCGCTGCCAGCGAGACGGCGCTGATTGATACGCTGCAGCAGCATCAGTTCCAGCTGGCAGAAGGCGAGGCGGACCTGTTGCTGGCGGTTAGAGAGACGGAACGGCAGGCGGGGATTCGTATTGCGCGCGAAGCACAGATTCCGCTACTGCGCGATGCGGCTTCTCAGCTCTTCAGCCAGAGTCGTTTTCGCGCGCCCTGGTATGCACCGGACGCCAGCGGTCGTTTTTATGCGCAGTGGATTGAGAATGCGGTGCGCGGAACGTTTGACGATCAGTGTCTGGTGGCCAGTGATGCCACCGGTCAGCTGCAGGGTTTTGTGTCGCTGCGCGCAGTGGATGGCGATGCCCGCATTGGCCTGCTGGGCGTAATGCCTGACGCGCAGGGTCAGGGGCTGGGTCAGCGACTGCTGCTGGCGGCGGCTGACTGGGCGCGGGTAAGGCAGCTGGCTCAGCTTCGGGTGGCTACCCAGCTCAGTAATCTCACGGCGATGCGCCTCTATTTACGCAGCGGTGCCCGGCTGGACAGCACCGCCTACTGGTTTTACAGGAAAGGTCATGATTCCATTTAATGCGCCCCCGATTGTGGGCACAGAAATCGAGTATATGCAGTCGGCGATGAACAGCGGCAAGCTGTGCGGCGACGGCGGATTTACCCGTCGCTGTCAGCAGTGGATGGAGCAGCGTCTTGGCAGCAAAAAAGTGCTGCTGACCCCCTCCTGTACCGCTTCGCTGGAGATGGCGGCGCTGTTAATCGACCTGCAGCCTGGCGATGAAGTGATCATGCCGAGCTATACCTTTGTCTCAACCGCCAACGCCTTTGTGCTGCGCGGCGCGCGCATCGTGTTTGTCGATGTGCGCCCGGACACCATGAACATCGATGAAATGCTGATCGAAGCGGCCATTACTGAAAAAACCCGCGCCATTGTGCCGGTCCATTACGCCGGTGTGGCCTGTGAAATGGATACTATTATGGCGCTGGCGGCAAAGCATAAGCTGTTTGTGATTGAAGATGCGGCGCAGGGCGTGATGTCACGCTACAAAGGCCGTGCGTTGGGCACCATCGGTCATATTGGTTGCTTCAGTTTCCACGAAACCAAGAACTACACCGCCGGTGGCGAAGGTGGCGCGACGCTGATCAACGACGCCAGCCTGGTCGAGCGCGCCGAGATCGTGCGGGAAAAAGGCACCAACCGCAGCCAGTTCTTCCGGGGTCAGGTCGATAAATATACCTGGCGTGATATGGGGTCGAGCTACCTGATGGCCGATCTGCAGGCAGCCTATCTCTGGGCGCAGCTGGAAGCCGCTGAGCGCATCAACCAGCAGCGGTTACGCATCTGGCAGCGGTATTATGACGCACTCCAGCTGCTGGCGACTCAGGGACGCATCAGCCTGCCGGTGATCCCTGCCAGCTGCGAACACAATGCGCACATGTTCTATATCAAACTGCGCGATCAGGACGATCGCCAGGCGCTGATCAACTGGATGAAAGAAGCCGAGATACTGACGGTGTTTCACTATATTCCGCTGCACAGTTCGCCTGCCGGTGAGCGTTTCTCGCAGTTTGTCGGCGACGACCGCTTTACCACGCTGGAAAGTGAACGTCTGCTGCGCCTGCCGCTGTTTTATAACCTGTCGGATAATAATCAGAGCACGGTTATCAGCTCGCTGCTGAGCTTCTTTTCCTGATGTCATTAGCCAGAGCCTCAGTGTGGACCGCATCGTCCACGCTGGTAAAAATTGTGTCTGGTCTGCTGGTGGTCAAACTGCTGGCGGTCAGCTTCGGCCCCGAAGGTGTCGGTCAGGCAGGTAACTTCCGTCAGTTGATCACCGTGCTGGGCGTGCTGGCGGGCGCGGGCATCTTCAACGGCGTCACCACTTATGTCGCGCAGTATCAGCAGCAGCCCGGACAACTCCGGGCGATGGTGGGCACGGCATCGGCTATGGTGCTGGGCTTTTCCGGCGTGCTGGCGCTGCTGTTTCTGCTGGCGGCAGCACCCATCAGCACCGCGCTGTTTGGTCACGACCGCTATCAGGGCGTCATCCGCGTCGTCGCTTTTCTCCAGCTCGGCATCGCCTGGGCCAACTTTACCCTGGCGCTGCTGAAGGGCTATCGCGACGCGCGTGGTAATGCGCTGGCGCTGATCCTCGGTAGTCTGACTGGCGTGGCGGGCTATCTGCTCTGCTGGTGGCTGGGCGGCTATCAGGGGGCACTGATTGGTCTGGCGCTGGTGCCGGCTTTGCTGTTGCTGCCTGCGCTACTGATGCTGAAACGCCGCGCGCCGCTGCCGCTGAGCTGGCTGCGGCCACAGTGGCATCCTGAGCTGGCGCGTAATCTGGCAAAATATACCCTGATGGCGCTGATCACGGCCGTGACCCTGCCGGTTGCCTGGGTCATGATGCGTAACCTGCTGGCAGAGCAGGAGGGCTGGGCGCAGGTCGGATTGTGGCAGGGTGTCACCAGCATTTCCGATGCCTACCTGCAGTTTATCACCGCAACATTTAGCGTCTGGCTGCTGCCGACGCTGGCGCGGCTCGACAACAAACGCGACATCGCGCGTGAGATTGGCCGTGCATTGCGCTTTGTTCTGCCCGCCGTGGCGGTTGCCAGCTTTTGCGTCTGGGTGCTGCGCGATTTCGCCATCAGTCTGCTGTTCTCTGAGGCTTTTCGCGGAATGCGCGAGCTCTTTGTCTGGCAGCTGTGCGGCGATGTTTTTAAGGTCGGAGCCTATGTTTTCGGATATCTGGTTATCGCCAAAGCCTCGCTGCGCTTTTATGTTCTGACTGAGATCAGCCAGTTTCTGTTACTGACCCTGTTCTCACGCTGGCTGATCCCGTTAGATGGCGCGACGGGTGCGGCGCAGGCCTATATGTTTACCTATATGGCTTACTTTGCCCTGTGTTGTGGCGCTTTTATTGTTTACTGCCGGAAAAAATGACTTTAATTCACGTTTTGGGATCGGATATTCCCCACCACAATCTTACAGTGCTGCGCTTTTTCAACGACGTTCTCAGCGTTGAGCAGCCTGCGGCTTCGCCACGCCATTTTATGGTCGTGACGCAGCAGCCAGAAAGCCTGTCTCCGTTCAGTGCGTTACAGATCGAGTGCTTCGCCAGCAAGAAAGCGCTGGCAGAGGCAGTATTGCAGCGGGCCAGAAATCCGCAGCAGCGTTTCTTCTGCCATGGTCAGTTTAATCCCTGGATCTGGCTGGCATTACTCAGCGGTAGGCTGCGCCGTTCCCAGCTGTTCTGGCATGTCTGGGGCGCCGATCTCTATGAAGATTCGCGCAGCCTGAAGTTCCGCCTGTTCTATCTGATTCGCCGTATAGCGCAGGGACGGGTTGCACAGGTGTTTGCGACCCGTGGCGACCTGCATCACTATCAGCATCGCCATCGCCGGGTGCCTGGTTCACTGCTCTATTTCCCGACCAGAATGCCCGATGCTGCCGTTGAGTCGGCGCCGTCAGAGCTGTTTACGCTGCTGCTGGGCAATTCAGGCGATCCGAGTAATCGGCACATCGAAGGCTTAAAGGCGATTCACGCACAGTTTGGCGAGCAGGTGCGCATCGAAGTCCCATTAGGTTATCCGCCGGGAAATGAGGCTTATATCAGCCAGATTCAGGCCGCAGCAGAGACGCTGTTTCCGAAGGGGCAGGTGAATCTGCTGCGTGAAAATCTGGCGTTTGATGACTACTTAGCCCTGCTGGCGCGCTGCCATGTCGGCTATTTTATGTTTGAACGTCAGCAGGGAGTGGGCACACTTTGCCTGCTGATCCAGGCCAACGTGCCGTTTGTTCTGACCCGAAAAAACCCATTCTGGCGTGATGTGGCAGAGCAGCAGCTTCCGGTACTGTTCAGCGAAGATACGCTGTCGCCTGCAGTAATTGCCGAGGCACGCCGGCAGCTGATGCGCTGTGATAAACAGGCTATCGCCTTCTTTGCGCCGGGTTATCTGGCAGGCTGGCGCGCAGCGTTACAACTCAGCGAAGGGGAGTTGTCATGAGTCTTATGCAGTTTGGCGGCCTGCTGGTGGTCTATTTGCTGTCGCTGGTTTTTATTCTGACGCTGACATGGCGGGAGTTTAAGCGCGTCCGTTTTAACTTCCATCTGTTCTTTACGCTGCTGTTCTTGCTGACTTTTTACTTTGGCTTTCCGCTGACCTCCGTGCTGGTGTTTCGCTTTAACGTGGACGTGATGCCGGTTGAGAATCTGCTTGAGGCACTGCTGTCGGCCACGGCGTTTTACGCCATTTATTACGTCAGCTATAAAGTGCGGCTGAAACCTGCTGGTGCGCCGCCGGCGAAGCCCTGGCTGCAGATGAACAGGGTTGAAACCCACCTGACCTGTGTGATTCTGGCGCTGGTCGCGCTGGGTACCGTGACGGTGTTCTTTATTCACAACGGTTTTCTGCTGTTCCGCCTGACCGCCTACAACCAGATTTTCTCCAGCGAAGTATCGGGAGTAGCGCTTAAACGTTTCTTCTATTTCTTTATTCCGGCGATGCTGATCCCCTACTTTTTACGGCCGACCCGCCGCAACTGGCTGCTGTTTTTGGTCGTGACGGTGGCCTTTGGTTTACTGACTTACGCACTGGTGGGCGGAACCCGCGCCAATATCATTATTGCGTTTGCCCTGTTCCTGTTTATCGGGATTACCCGTGGCTGGATCACATTGTGGATGCTGGCAACGGCGGGTGTGATGGCGATTGGGGGGATGTTCTGGCTGGCGCTGCGCCGCTATAACCTCGACGTGATGGGCGATGAAGCGTTCTATACCTTCCTGTATCTGACGCGTGATACCTTCTCGCCGTGGGAGAATCTCGCCCGGCTGCTGGATAACTACGACAAAATTGAGTTTCAGGGGCTGGCACCACTGTGGCGTGATTTCTACGTGTTTATTCCAACCTGGCTCTGGCCGGATCGGCCGCTGGCGGTGTTGAACAGTGCCAACTACTTCACATGGGAAGTGCTGAATAACCATTCGGGCCTGGCGATTTCACCCACGCTGATCGGCTCCCTGGTGGTAATGGGCGGCGTCTGGGCCATTCCAGCTGGCGCTGTTGCGGTAGGGATGATTATTAAAGCCTTTGATGCGATCTATCAGCGTGGCTGCCTTGAGGCCAACCGGTACACCGGCGCCATCCTGCAAAGCTTCTGTTTTGGCGCAGTGTTTAACATGATCGTACTGGCACGCGAAGGTCTCGATGCGTTCGGCTCACGAGTGGTGTTTTTCTGCCTCATTTTTGCTGCCTGTCTGGGCATGGCTAAATTACTTTTCTGGTTACTGGATCGCGCAGGTTTGATTCGCGACCGCAGCAGGCGGGTGTTGCACAGCCCGCTCTGATTAACCTCTGGGATTGACGGAAGATATGACAACGTTAACTGAGACGCCGCAGTACCGTATTCGCGGCGTTGATTTATATGGTTTCGAAAACATGCCGTCGGCAGTGAATTTTCTGATGCCGCCGCAGAGCGTTCGCAGCGGTATTTTAGTGGCCATCAATGCGGAGAAGATCCTGACCGCTGAGCGGGATGAAGGATTGCGCACGCTGTTAGCGCAGGCGGAATATGCGTATGCCGATGGCATCAGCATCGTGCGTTCGATTCGTAAAAAGTATCCGCAGGCGTCAGTGCAGCGCATTGCGGGGGCCGATTTATGGGAAGCGCTGATGGAGCGCGCCGGGCGGGAAGGGACGCCGGTATTTCTTATCGGCGGTCGCCAGCAGGTGCTGGATGAAACCTGCGATAAGTTACGTCGTCAGTGGAATGTGAATATTGTCGGGGCGCAGGATGGCTATTTTGCGCCAGCCGATCAGGATGCGCTGTTTGCCCGGATTGCGGCCAGCGGTGCGAAGCTGGTGACCGTGGCGCTGGGCTCGCCACGTCAGGAGCTGCTGATGCTGGCGTGCCGTGCATACTGGCCTGATGCCCTCTATATGGGCGTAGGCGGAACCTACGATGTTTTCACCGGCCATGTGAAGCGCGCGCCTAAAATCTGGCAGCGGCTGGGGCTGGAGTGGCTCTATCGTCTGATTCGGCAGCCGAGTCGCCTGCGCAGGCAATTAAAACTGCTTAAATATTTGCGCTATCACTGGCGCGGCGAACTCTGATATTGCTGATAAATGCCGCATTTTCAGGCATCACGAGAGTGGAAATGTACTATTTGTCGACGAAATGCACAAAGCGTAATCAAACGCGTCTTTTTATTTAAAAAGCACTAGACACGATGGGCGCTTATCTCTAGTATGCACATCCGCAACGGCGCTACGCGCCCGTAGCTCAGCTGGATAGAGCGCTGCCCTCCGGAGGCAGAGGTCTCAGGTTCGAATCCTGTCGGGCGCGCCATATCGTTTGTGCGCATGAGCTTCGGTGGTTGATTTACCGCGGTTGGCAGTAAAGATTTAAATGCTGCAGGTTTTAAACCTGTAACATTGAGAATAGTGGTGGCTATAGCTCAGTTGGTAGAGCCCTGGATTGTGATTCCAGTTGTCGTGGGTTCGAGTCCCATTAGCCACCCCAGATTTTGCTGGGAAACGCGAAGGTGGCGGAATTGGTAGACGCGCTAGCTTCAGGTGTTAGTGTCCTAACGGACGTGAGGGTTCAAGTCCCTCTCTTCGCACCAGGCAAAACAGTTAAAAAAATCGGCGAGTAGCGCAGCTTGGTAGCGCAACTGGTTTGGGACCAGTGGGTCGGAGGTTCGAATCCTCTCTCGCCGACCATTTTTAGAAACCTGTCTGAAAAGACAGGTTTTTTTTCGTCTGTAGAAAAGTGGGTGAGGACCTTTGCAGAAGGTTTAGGCAGGTACGGCGAGATAAGTTTGCTGTAAATCTGAGCCTGCGAAGGGAACACGGTCAGATCGGAAAGTCGCTTAAGCCATCCATGGGCGCTCGGCCCATGCCGTCCCTGGCGTGGGACGCTTTCCTCCTCTGCCCGTGTTCCCTGCGCATTGAGCTTCTTCATTGCTGTAAACCCTCTGAAGCTTATGTAAGTAGTTAATGCGTCTGCCAGACTTAAAGCGAAGGGAGCATACGCCTGTAGCAAAGCATCGCGGGCCAGGGACGGCCCGCGCTGAGCCCGCCAGGGATGGCGTCTTTTGCGTCTTTGCGAAAGGCGTATGCTCCCTGAAGCCCGCACTGTGGTGAGAGCGGGCTGCTTGTTAGCTTATCCTTTGATGCCAGCTTACCCGTTTTGATTTCGCCAGTTGTCAGATAAGATTGCTTAAGCAGGGGTAGCAACGTCGTGAATCGCAGACAAATAAGCCATTGTTATTGTTGAAATCACCGTAAGAATTACCTTGCTGTCTCCATCCAGAGACAGAGAAAATGCCAGCTGTCGCCGGATACCGACACTTCATGCCATATCCCGCTATGATCAGACTTGTCGATCTGTTTAAGACATTGATTTATAGTTATTTTAAAAATAAATCTTAACCTGGCACGGCTTGTGCAATACTTCTGCTGTAGATGCTCATTCCACCTCTTATGTCTGCTGATGCTACATAAACCTGGGAATGATGCAGAGCCAATTTTAGGTACCTGTTGTCTGCCTGCCTGTATCGCGTAAGTCTTACAGGGTTAACAGACACCACGTTGAGTCAGGTACCTCCCGGTTGTCTTACCGACCTGATCTTACACCTGCCAGTGGCAGGTGTTTTTTTTGCCTGCGAAAACAGGATGGCAGATTGCAGGCACAAAAAAGCCGGGCGAGCCCGGCTTTGTCCTGTCTGGAAACAGCATCAGACGTCAGGATTATTCTTCAGCGTCAGCAACAATCCTTCACGGCGCATTTTCGCGGCCTCTTCCGGACGATGCAGACGATCATAGACATCCGCCAGCCACGCATAATCGAACGCATCCGGACGCTGTGCCAGCGCCTGCTGCAGCGCGTCTGCTGCCTGCTGCCATTCACCATGACGCATCAGCATCTGTCCCAGCGTACTGTGCAGCAACGGCGTTGCGCCATGCTGTTTGATTTGCTGGCGTAATGCCTTCTCCAGCGCTTCCGGATTGCCGCTTTTGATGCGCGGCATCAGCAGCACCAGACGATCGTCATAATGACGCTTGAGGCCTTCCAGCACGATCGACTGTGCGGTGTCGTGATCGTTGCATTCAATCAGATGATCCGCCATAGCGACCTGCAGGGTTGTATCCTGACGGGTTTTGCGGCTCAGCGTGCTCCACCAGCGCTTCAGGCCATCGCTGCCCTGATCGGCCATTGCCTGATTCATCAGTCCCAGCCAGGCCTGCTGCTGTAACGCATCACGATGGAGCTCATCGCCAACCTGCGCCTTCTGCATAGCAGGCAGAATATCCAGCAATGCACTCCAGGCACCGGTGCGGATATACGCCTGTTCGGCCAGACGCAGCACTTCAGGGTGACGCGGAGCCACTTCCAGCAGACGGTCAATGCTGTGACGCGCAGCGTGATCTTCGTTACGGGCCAGCTGAATACGAGCGCGGGCAATTTCAACCGGGATGGTATTGCTTTCGGACAGCTCAGCGGCACGTTCAAGATGCTGATTGGCACGAATTTCATCGCCACGCTGCTGGGCGGCTTCCGCGGCCAGCAGATAGTTGGCTACCGGCACATCGGCGTGATCGGCATCTTTAGACAGCAGTTTCTCCACCTGACGGTGATCGCCTTCTGCCAGCTTCATCAGCGCAGACTGAGTATGACGCTGGGCGCGACGGCGCTTACGGCCGGTAAACCAGCCGCGGGTACGCGCCCCGGTGTGCAGCACGCGGCGCAGCAGCCATTCCATCGCCAGAATCACCAGCAGGCTGATGATCAGGATAATCACCAGGCCGGTGACACTGGTTTCGATATTCCAGTTATCGGTCTGAATCAGCACGTAGCCCTGATGACCGGCAATCATCGGTCCCAGTACCACGCCCGCAATCAGCAGGATAAAGAGGATAAATACCTTAAGCATGCTTAGCCTCCCTGCTGATTAGCAGCGGCAGACGGTTGCGCCAACAGGTTCCGCACGCGGGTCTGCATCAGCTGTTCCAGCAACGGCTGACTTTCCAGGTTATCCGGCAGATCCATATTGATGTTCTGCTGGCTCAGCTCATCCAGCTGGGCAAGGAAGGCTTTGGTAGCGGCATCATTGGTGTCGTACCAGGCGCGAACCCAGGCGGACACGGTGTCGATAGATTGTTTATAAATCTCATCCTGATGACGCGGTACGGCCTGCGCAGCGACCAGCAGACGCGAGCGGATATTCTCACGCAGGTAAACATCCTGATTCGGGGCCAGCAGCGGCTGTGCGGTGTTATCGCGGCGGCGGATGGTAATAAAATCATCCATAAAGTTATGCCAGCTTTTCACCAGATTCTGACGCCATTCGCGCACTGAACCTGAGAGTTCGCCGCCATCGCTGTCCATCGGCGCATCATCGCTGTCGTTGTCGGCCAGACGCAGATTATCAACGTTGTTCGACAGCTGATTCAGCTTGAGGATCACGCCGTCGTAGTCAACCTGCGTAACGGAAGAGAGGTTACTGATATCCTGGGTCAGCGCACGACGCACATTCATGACGCTGGGATCGTTCATGTCAGCCAGGCTGGCATCGGCGCTTTTCAGCAATGCCGCGGCGGTAGTGACATCCTGATCGCTCCAGAGTTTGCGGCCAGCCAGTTTCACCAGATAGTCCGCCTGTGCCAGCAGCCAGCTACGCACGTCGTTGCCAGAAATCACAGCCACTTTTTCACGCAGCGTTTCCAGCTCTTTTGCTGACGCGGTCTGCTGCTGCTGTGCCGTCTGCAGGGCTGTTTCAGCGCCACTCAGTTGCTGTGTCAGCTGCTGTTTATCGCTGCTAGCCTGCTGCTGCAACGCGCTTAACTGATCGCTCAGCTTCTGATTGGTTTGTGCCTGTAAATCAGCCTGATGTTTCCCGTTAAGGTATAAACCCGCACCTGTCGCCAGCGCGATGACAATCGCAACGGCACCCAACACCATACCACCATTTTTCGCATTGCGTGATGGCGTGCTGTTGCTGGAAGGAGAGCGGTCGACCGCTGGGGTGGTTTCTTCAACCATGGCGGAGGAGTCTTTTTGTTCCGTCATATGTGGCACATCCCATTGTTAAAGTTCAGCGTAACGCGCGCAGCAGCGCATCGTTATCGGCACCATCGGCTACCTGAATATCCTGCCAACCCAATCCTGCGGCCAGGGTAGCCAAACGTTCACTGACGACTATCAGTCGGCAGTTGAGCAGCCATTCCTCGCGATCAACCGCGGGGAACAGCGAAAAAAGCTGTTGTAACATTTCACCGCTGGTCACCACCAGCACAGAGATGCCGCGATCGCGCCAGCGGCGGCCTTCAACCGGCCCGTCATAATGCTTCTGGCAGCGCTGGTAGCAGGCAGCAAACGTTACCTCAGCACCTCGCCGGGTTAATGTCTCCGCCAGCAATTCACGTCCAGGATCGCCTCGCAGAATCAGCGCACGTTTACCGGCAACCTGCTGAAGCGTGTTTATCCTGATTAATTCCTCACTGGTTTCATGCGCATGAGGCCAAATTACCTGCTGTCCGCTGACGGTGTGAAACGCCAGCGCGGTGCTGCGACCAATTGCATAATAGTCCAGCTCAGTGGGCCATGCTTTAATCGCGTGCTGTGCGTAGTGAATAACCTGCTGAGAAAGAATAAAGACGAGGTCACCAGCACAAAGTCCGGCGAGCCTGTGAGGCAGGGAATCGAGGTCAGCGCCCGGTGCAAATTCGATTAGCGGCAGGCTCCATGCCTGTTTGCCAAGGGCATGCAGGCGTGACACCAGCTCTGCCGCTGCGGGTTCCGGGCGCGTCACCAGGATGGTCATGCCGGCGGCTGCCCCTGGTAGACCTCTTTCAGAATTTCACGCGCGCCGCCATTCAGCAGTTCATCGGCCAGTGAAATGCCCATCTGTTCAGCCTGCGCGCGGGGTCCACGACGTTCACCGCTGACCATAACCCGGCCATCGGGCGCGCCGACCATACCGCGCAGCCAGAGCTCATCGCCTTCCAGCACCGCGAAGCTGCCGATGGGCACCTGACAGCCACCCTCTAAGCGCGTATTCATGGCGCGTTCCGCTCTGACACAGACTTCAGTGTCATCGTGATTCAGCGCCTGTAACAGGCTGATTAAGGTAGTGTCGTCCAGACGGCATTCAATGCCCACCGCGCCCTGACCCACGGCGGGCAGGGAAACGTCGGCAGGCAATGCCTGGCGAATGCGATCTTCCAGCCCCAGACGCTTCAGCCCGGCGACGGCAAGAATAATCGCATCATAATCGCCGGCATCAAGTTTGCCGAGGCGGGTGCCGACGTTGCCACGCAGCGAGCGGATCACCAGATCCGGACGGCGCGCGCTAATCTGGCACTGACGACGGAGGCTGGAGGTGCCGACAACGGCACCCTGTGGCAGCGCGTCAATAGAATCATAATGATGAGAAACGAACGCATCGCGCGGATCGTCGCGCTCGCAGATGGTCACCAGGCCCAGACCTTCAGGGAAACTGACCGGCACATCTTTCATAGAGTGCACCGCCATATCGGCACGGCCATCCTGCATTGCCAGCTCAAGCTCTTTGACAAACAGCCCTTTGCCACCGACTTTTGCCAGCGGCGTATCAAGGATAATGTCACCTTTGGTGACCATAGGCACCAGCTCAACGCGCAGTCCCGGATGGGCACTCATGAGTCGCTGCTGTACATAATGTGCCTGCCATAATGCGAGCGGACTTTGTCTTGTAGCAATTCTGAAAATTTTGTCTAACATGCTGTTAACCATTTTTATCGTTCACTGAATATCCTATCATCTCTGGGTGAATACTGTCAGTTTCAACGGATTGAAAACGGCCTGTGTACGGTTTCAGGCCCGGTTTATCAAGCCATAGCGTGGCAACCAGTGCCGAAAAGGCGGGAAGCTGGTAAGAACGTGCTAAACTGTTAAGTAGCGCAACTTTCTTTACGGTCAATCTGCCGAGTGATAGATTGATCACGTTTCCAGCAATTATCTGCCCACTTTTTACTTTTAATAAGCGGCAGAGCATGGAAACAGGGTGCTTAAACACTGGGACAATCAGGCGAAACGTCTTGTACCTCTACATTGAGACACTGAAACAGAGACTGGATGCAATCAACCAGCTGCGCGTTGATCGTGCGCTGGCTGCCATGGGACCCGCTTTTCAGCGCGTCTACAGTCTGCTGCCAACCTTATTACATTATCAACATCCGCAGATGCCGGGTTACCTTGAAGGTAGCGTTCCACATGGCATCAGCTTCTTCACGCCTGATGAAAATCAACGCCAGCTGCTGGCCGACCTCACCGGCGACAGCGATCTGCGCCATGCCGATGCGCCGAAAGGCGAAATGCCGATCACCGCTATCTACTCTATGGGCAGCACCTCGTCTGTTGGCCAGAACAGCATCTCGGATCTTGATATCTGGGTCTGCCATCAATCCTGGCTCGATAATGAAGAGCGCCTGAATCTGCAGCGCAAATGCACGCTGTTGCAGAAGTGGTGCGTCTCGATGGGCGTGGAAGTCAGTTTCTTCCTGATTGACGAGAACCGCTTCCGTCACAACGAAAGCGGCAGCCTGGGCGGTGAAGATTGCGGTTCAACCCAGCACATTTTATTGCTGGATGAGTTTTACCGTACCGCGGTTCGTATGGCGGGCAAACGCATCCTGTGGAATATGGTGCCGGGCGAAGAAGAGCATCACTACGACGACTACGTGATGTCGCTGTACGCCAAAGGCGTGCTGACGCCCAACGAGTGGCTTGACCTGGGTGGCCTCGGCACGCTGTCGGCGGAAGAGTATTTCGGTGCCAGCCTGTGGCAGCTCTATAAAAGTATCGACTCGCCCTATAAAGCCGTACTGAAAACGCTGCTGCTCGAAGCCTACAGCTGGGAATACCCGAACACGCAACTGCTGGCGCTGGATATCAAACAGCGCCTGCACGACGGCGAAATCATCTGCTTCGGCCTCGATCCTTATTGCATGATGCTGGAGCGCGTCACGCACTACCTGACCAGCGTTGACGATCAGCCGCGTCTTGACCTGGTGCGTCGCTGCTTCTATCTCAAAGTCTGTGAAAAGCTCAGCACCGACGATCATCAGCAACGCACTGGCTGGCGTCGTGAGATCTTATCGCAGCTGGTGAAAGAGTGGGGCTGGAACGAAGAGAAGATCGCCATTCTGGACAACCGTGCCGGGTGGAAAATCGAGCGGGTGCGCGAAGCCCATAACGAATTGCTGGATGCGATGATGCAGAGTTATCGCAACCTGATCCGCTTTGCCCGTCGCAATAACTTAAGCGTCAGCGCCAGTCCGCAGGATATCGGTGTATTGACCCGTAAACTGTATGCCGCGTTTGAAGCGCTGCCGGGCAAAGTGACGCTGGTGAATCCACAGATTTCTCCCGATCTCTCTGAACCGAATCTGACCTTTATTCATGTACCACCTGGCCGCGCCAACCGTTCCGGCTGGTATCTCTATAACCAGGCACCAGACATGGATTCGATCATCAGCCATCAGCCGCTGGAATATAACCGCTATCTGAACAAGCTGGTGGCGTGGGCGTGGTTTAATGGTCTGCTGACCCGCAAAACCCGGCTGCATATTAAAGGCAATGAGATTTGCGACCTGGCGCGTCTGCAGGAACTGGTCAACGATGTTTCCAGCCACTTCCCGCTGCGTCTGCCAGCACCCACGCCAAAAGCGCTCTACAGCCCGTGCGAAATCCGGCACCTCGCGATCATTGTTAACCTTGAGCACGATCCGACGGCGGCCTTCCGCAATCAGGTGGTGCACTTCGACTTCCGCAAACTGGATGTCTTTAGCTTTGGTCAGCAGCAGCAGTGCCTGATTGGCAGCATCGATCTGCTCTATCGCAACTCCTGGAATGAAGTGCGTACGCTGCACTTCAGCGGGGAACAGGCCATGATTGAAGGGCTGAAAACGATTCTCGGCAAGATGCATCAGGATGCTGCACCGCCGGATACGGTAGAAGTGTTCTGCTACAGCCAGCATCTTCGCGGGCTGATTCGCACGCGCGTCCAGCAGCTGGTCTCTGAATGCATTGAGCTGCGCCTCTCCAGCACGCGTCAGGAGCCGGGCCGATTTAAAGCGCTGCGCATGGCCGGTCAGACCTGGGGACTGTTCTTCGAGCGCATGAGCGTCTCGGTGCAGAAGCTGGAAAATGCCGTAGAATTTTATGGCGCGATTTCCAATAACAAGCTGCATGGGTTGTCGATCAAAGTCGAAACGAATCAGACGCCGCTGCCACCGGTGGTGAACGGCTATGCCAGCGAAGGCATCATTCAGTTCTTCTTTGAAAACACCACGGATGAGCGCGGCTTCAACATCTATATCCTCGATGAGAGCAATCGGGTTGAGGTTTATCATCACTGTGAAGGCAGCAAAGAGGAGCTGGTGCGCGACGTCAGCCGCTTCTACTCCTCGTCACACGATCGCTTTACCTATGGCTCGAGCTTTATCAACTTCAACCTGCCGCAGTTCTACCAGATTGTGAACACCGGTGAGCGATTCCAGGTGATCCCGTTCCGGAGTCAGACGCTTACGCAGCTCTGTACAACACAGCCTGACAACGACAACAGCGACTATCAACCGCGCTATCAGGTGCATTGATGCTGACGGGCTGCCTGCGCTATGCAGGTGGCTGCTATCTTCCTGGCCTGTCACCCGGTTCACGCTATTTGCGGGGATTTCCTGTTGCTTTTCCACCTTCAACTGCGATGATAAGCATCCAGGTAAAGGACATTAAGAGCATAAAGAATGAAGAAAGTAATAAGCCTGTTGGCCATGACACTGGCAGTAATCAGCCTTGCAGGTTGTGGTCTGAAAGGACCGCTCTACTTCCCGCCGAAGGACCAGCCGAAGAAACAACAAGCCCCAACCGAACGCCAGAAAGCGGATGCCACTAAAGCCGATGTCGGCGGGCTGGTGACCGGCAATTCAGGCGTAAAAGCGAACTAATCTGATGGCTTATCCGGCGGAGCAAAAAATGCAGTTCTCCAAAATGCACGGTCTCGGCAACGATTTTATGGTTGTAGATGCGGTGACACAAAACGTCTTCTTTTCGCCGGAGTTGATCCGCCGGCTGGCCGATCGTCATCTGGGGATCGGTTTTGATCAGCTGCTGATTGTTGAACCGCCCTACGATCCCGATCTCGATTTTCACTATCGCATTTTCAACGCTGACGGCAGCGAAGTCGCCCAGTGCGGTAACGGTGCGCGCTGTTTTGCCCGCTTTGTTCAGCTGAAAGGGCTGACCAACAAAAGCGATATCCGGGTCAGTACCCAGAATGGTCGCATGGTGTTAACCGTGACGCCTGATGACCACGTGCGCGTGAATATGGGCGAGCCCAACTTTGAGCCACAGCAGGTGCCGTTCCGCGCCAATAAAGCCGAAAATCTCTATCTGCTGCGCGTGGCCGAGCAGACGGTGATGCTGGGTGCGGTGTCGATGGGAAATCCCCACTGCGTCATTCAGGTGGAAAGCGTTAGAACCGCGCAGGTTGAACTGCTTGGCCCGATTCTGGAGAGTCATGAGCGCTTTCCGGATCGCGTCAATGTTGGTTTTATGGAGATCATTAATCCCGAACATATCCGACTGCGCGTCTACGAACGCGGAGCGGGGGAAACGCAGGCGTGCGGCAGCGGCGCCTGTGCTGCCGTTGCATGCGGCATTCAGCAGGGCATTCTGGCACCGAAAGTGCGTGTCGATCTGCCTGGCGGGACGCTGCATATCTCCTGGAAAGGCGCCGGTCAGCCGCTTTATATGACCGGGCCTGCGACACACGTCTACGATGGGTTTATTCATCTATGAAAAATATCGAAGAGCAGGCTGACAGTACGGTTCTGCTGGACGATCAGGCCGTCAGTGATTATCTGCGGCAGAATCCCGATTTCTTTATCCGCAATGCCCGCGAAGTTGAACAGATGGCGGTGCCGCATCCGGTGCGCGGCAGCGTATCACTGGTCGAGTGGCATATGGCGCGGCAACGCAACCACATTCAGCGGCTGGAAGAAGAGATCACACTGCTGATGGAGCAGGCCAGCGCGAACCATGAGCTGTTTGACCGTCTGCTGTCGCTGGAAAGTCATCTGGCCGCGGCTGATTCGCTGCAGGATATGCTCAACCGTCTGCATCGCTGGGCGCGTGAGCTGGGCCTGGCGGGCGCCAATGTGCGGCTGTTCAGCGACAAATGGCTGCTGGGTGCCCCCTCCGATTTCTTCCAGCTGAGCCTGTCGCGTCAGGCGTTTGAGCCGCTGCGTATTCAGCGTTTCGGCAACCAGCACCACTATCTCGGTAATATCAATGGGCCGGAACTGCTGCTGCTGCTGCCACAGGCCAAAGCAATTGGCTCGGTGGCGATGTCGCTGATGGGCGAAGAGGGCGATCTCGGCGTGCTGGTATTCAGCAGCCGTGACAGCCAGCACTATCAGTCGGGCATGGGGACGTTGCTGTTGCAGCACCTGTCACAGATGATGCCTGGCCTGCTTTCCCGCTGGGTTGAGCGCGCATGAGCAGCGGACTGCAGGAGGCCGTAGACGGATTTCTGCGCTACCTGAAAGTGGAGCGCCAGCTCAGTCCGTTAACCCAGAGCAGCTATGCGCGCCAGCTTGTCGCGCTGGTGGCGATTGCGGATGAGATGAAGCTTGGCAGCTGGGCACAGCTGGAACCGGCGCAGGTGCGCAGTATGGCGGCACGCAGCCGTCGCGCCGGACTCTCAGCCAGCAGCCTTGCGCTGCGCCTCTCTGCCCTGCGCAGTTTTCTCGACTGGCAGGTGAGCCAGGGTTTTCTCTCCGCCAATCCGGCCAAAGGGGTAATGACGCCACGTAAAGCGCGCCATCTGCCTAAAAATATCGATGTGGATGAAGTGAATCAGCTGCTGGAGATCGACCTTAACGATCCGCTGGCGGTGCGCGATCGCGCGATGCTGGAAGTGATGTATGGCGGCGGTCTGCGTCTCTCCGAGCTGGTGAATATGGATTGCCGCCACGTCGACCTCGATTCCGGCGAAGTGTGGGTCGTGGGTAAGGGCAGCAAAGAGCGCCGGGTGCCGATTGGCCGCACGGCGGTCACCTGGATCCAGCACTGGCTGCCGCTGCGTGAAACCTTTGGCGGCCAGGATGATGCGCTGTTCCTGTCGACGCGCGGCAACCGTATCTCGCCACGTAACGTGCAGAAACGCTTTGCCGAGTGGGGCATCAGGCAGGGTGTGGCGAGCCATATCCATCCGCATAAGCTGCGGCACTCTTTTGCCACGCATCTGCTGGAATCCAGCGGCGACCTGCGCGCCGTGCAGGAGTTGCTGGGCCATGCGAATCTCTCGACGACCCAGATCTACACCCATCTCGACTTCCAGCATCTGGCTTCGGTGTATGACGCTGCGCATCCCCGCGCCAAACGAGGAAAGAACGAATGAAGTTTTATCGTCCGCTATCGGCCATTAAAGCCATGACCTTCGACCTTGATGACACGCTCTACGATAACTACCCGGTGATCCGTCGTACCACGCTGGAGTCTCACGCCGCTTTGCAGGCTTTTCATCCGGCGCTGCGTCACTTCACGCCGCAGGATTATCAGCAGCTGCGCGATCAACTGCTGCAGCGCGAGCCTGATATCTATCATGATGTTTCGGAGTGGCGACGCCGTTCGGTAGAGCTGGCGATGCTCAATATCGGCCTCTCTGCTGCGGAAGCCACCGCGGGCGCCACAGAGGTGATGGCGGTATTCCATCAATGGCGGAGTCAGGTCGAGATGCCGGATGAGACGCATCAGACGCTGAAGGCGCTGGCGGAAAAAATCCCGCTGGTGGCGGTCACCAACGGCAACGCCTGCCCGGAAAAAATGGGCATTGCGAAATACTTTCAGTTCACGCTGCGGGCCGGACCCGACGGGCGCGCCAAGCCGTGGCAGGATATGTATCAGCTTGCCGCGCAACGCCTTGATATCGCGCCACAACACATTCTGCATGTGGGCGACGACCTGACTACTGACGTCGCCGGCTCACTGCGCTGTGGCATGCAGGCCTGCTGGATTAACCTGCGGCAGGGCAGCCTGATGCATATCCCGGATGCGCGCCTGTTGCCGCATGTCGAAATTTCGCGGTTGGCATCACTCACCTCACTGCTATAATGGCTGTAAATTTATCCAGTCGTCTCCCTTTTTTCTGCCAGGCCGCTGTGCTTTATCCGGCGTCCGTGACGCAGCCTGACTGGCCGCGACAATGCCTTACGGCAGGCGCAGTAAACAGCGCGGCGACGGCGTTTTTCTCTGGTAAACGGTGCTTATGGACGTTTCTGAACTGCTCGACGGTTTGAATGACAATCAGCGCGCGGCCGTTGCGGCTCCGCGCAGTAACCTGCTGGTGCTGGCAGGCGCGGGCAGTGGTAAAACGCGGGTGCTGGTGCATCGCATCGCGTGGCTGATGTCAGTAGAGAACTGCTCACCCTATTCGATTATGGCGGTGACGTTTACTAACAAAGCGGCAGCAGAGATGCGTCACCGTATCGAACATCTGATCGGCACCAGCCAGGGCGGGATGTGGATCGGAACTTTCCACGGTCTGGCGCACCGCTTACTGCGTGCCCACCATCTTGACGCCGGTCTGCCGCAGGATTTTCAGATCCTCGACAGCGAAGACCAGCTGCGTCTGCTCAAGCGCCTGATCAAATCGATGAACCTTGATGACAAGCAGTGGCCTGCGCGCCAGGGCATGTGGTACATCAACGGCAAAAAAGATGAAGGCCTGCGGCCAAAGCACATTGAAAGTTATGGCAATCCGATTGAGCAGACCTGGCTGCGCATCTATCAGGCCTATCAGGAAGCCTGTGACCGTGCCGGTTTAGTCGACTTCGCCGAGCTGTTGCTGCGCGCCCATGAACTCTGGCTCAACAAGCCGCACATCCTGAATCACTACCGCGAACGCTTTACCAACGTGCTGGTGGATGAGTTTCAGGATACCAACAACATTCAGTACGCCTGGATTCGGATGCTGGCGGGCGACAGCGGCCGGGTGATCATCGTGGGCGATGATGACCAGTCGATCTACGGCTGGCGCGGTGCACAGGTCGAGAATATTCAGCGCTTCCTGCAGGATTTTCCTGGTGCAGAAACGATCCGTCTGGAGCAGAACTACCGCTCAACCAATAACATCCTGAAAGCGGCCAACGCCCTGATCGCCAACAACAATGGCCGTCTGGGTAAAGAGCTCTGGACCGAAGGCAGCGATGGCGAACCGATCGCTATCTACTGCGCCTTTAATGAGCTGGATGAAGCGCGCTTTGTGGTCAACCGCATCAAGGTCTGGATGGAGAACGGCGGTGCGCTTAACGACTGCGCCATTCTCTATCGCAGTAACGCCCAGTCGCGCGTGCTGGAAGAGGCGCTGCTGCAGAGCAGCATGCCTTACCGTATATATGGCGGCATGCGCTTCTTTGAACGCCAGGAGATCAAAGATGCGCTCTCCTACCTGCGTCTGATGGCGAACCGCAATGACGACGCCGCCTTTGAACGCGTGGTGAATACCCCGACCCGTGGTGTGGGCGATCGCACGCTCGACGTGGTGCGTCAGACGGCGCGTGAACGTCAGATGACGTTGTGGCAGGCCACGCGCGAACTGCTGCAAAGTCGCGCTCTGGCGGGCCGCGCCGCGTCTGCGCTGCAACGCTTCTGTGAGCTGGTCGATTCACTGGCTACCGAAACCGCCGAATTACCGCTGCATGTTCAGACCGATCGGGTTATCAAAGACTCAGGCCTGTGGCTGATGTATGAGCAGGAAAAAGGCGAAAAGGGTCAGGCGCGTATCGAAAACCTTGAGGAGCTGGTGACGGCAACCCGTCAGTTCAGCTATCAGGATGAAGATGAAGATCTGATGCCGCTGCAGGCCTTCTTATCTCATGCGGCGCTGGAAGCGGGCGAAGGTCAGGCGGACAAATGGCAGGATGCGGTTCAGCTGATGACGCTGCACTCGGCCAAAGGGCTGGAGTTCAGTCAGGTCTTTATCGTCGGTATGGAAGAGGGGATGTTCCCAAGCCAGATGTCACTGGATGAAGGTGGCCGGCTGGAAGAGGAGCGTCGTCTGGCGTATGTCGGTGTGACCCGCGCGATGCTTAAGCTGACGCTGACCTACGCTGAAACCCGCCGACTCTATGGTAAGGAAGTGTATCACCGGCCTTCCCGTTTTATCGGCGAACTGCCCGAGACCTGCATTGAAGAAGTGCGTCTGCGCGCCAGCGTCAGCCGTCCGGTCAGCCATCAGCGGATGGGTGCGCCGGTGACCAAAAATGACAGTGGATTCGCGCTGGGCCAGCGTGTTCATCATGCAAAATTTGGCGAAGGCACCATCATTAATCTGGAAGGCAGCGGTGAGCACAGCCGCCTGCAGGTGGCGTTCCAGGGGCAGGGAATCAAGTGGCTGGTGGCGGCTTACGCGAAGCTGGAAACGCTTTAGCGCGCGGTTGACGGCTTTTTCGTCTCAGCGTAACATGCGCCCACTATTATCATGAGAGGACAATGCCTTGGACACGCCCAGTCGATGCTGGCTCAATGACCTGGATATCAGGCATAACATCTAAGGCTACCTCTTTACGCGGGTAGCCTTAGCGGTTATCAGCGACCTCCCTTTTTGATTCCGTCGCGCGAGTCAGCACTGATTTATCTTTGAAACTCTGTTTCCGTGTTCAGGCTGCCTGTTCCTTTTAAAGGAACGGCGGACCGCTTTGTCCCATTTAGTCTGCAATGGGGAGTATTGCTATGCTGAGCGCATTTAAACTGGATCACAGCCGCCTGACGCGACTGGAGCTGGAAGACGAAAACGACAAACTGACCACCTCCGTCTGGGTCGATCTGATCGAGCCGGAAGAGGGCGAACGTGACCGGGTGCAAACCGAGCTGGGCCAGAGCCTGGCAACGCGGCCAGAGCTGGAAGATATCGAGGCCTCGGCACGCTTCTTCGAAGATGAAGATGGTCTGCATATCCACTCCTTCTTCTTCTATGAAGATGCTGACGATCACGCCGGTAACTCCACCGTGGCGTTCACCATTCGTGAAGGCCGCCTCTACACGCTGCGTGAACGTGAACTGCCCGCTTTCCGCCTCTATCGTATGCGTGCCCGTAACCAGACCCTGATCGACGGCAACGCCTTTGAGCTGCTGCTGGACCTGTTTGAAACTAAAATCGAACAGCTGGCGGATGAAATCGAGAACATCTACAGCGCGCTGGAGAAACTCAGCCGGGTAATTATGGAAGGTCAGCAGGGCGAAGAGTACGATCAGGCGCTATCGCGGCTCGCAGAACTGGAAGATATCGGCTGGAAGGTACGTCTCTGCCTGATGGATACCCAGCGCGCGCTGAACTTCCTGGTGCGTAAAGCGCGGTTGCCGGGCAATCAGCTGGAGCAGGCGCGGGAAATTCTGCGCGATATCGAATCGCTGCTGCCGCATAACGAATCACTGTTCCAGAAGGTCAACTTCCTGATGCAGGCGGCGATGGGCTTTATCAACATCGAACAGAACCGCATCATCAAGATCTTCTCGGTGGTCTCCGTGGTGTTTCTGCCGCCGACGCTGGTCGCTTCCAGCTACGGGATGAACTTCGAGTTTATGCCGGAACTGAAGTGGAGCTTTGGTTATCCCGCGGCTATCGGCCTGATGATTCTGGCTGGACTGGCGCCTTATCTCTACTTCAAGCGTAAAAACTGGCTTTAAAACACGCGCGGGTCATCTCAGATGGCCCGTTCTGCTGGCTCCCGTTCCCATTTCTGCGTACTCTGACCCTCCTGTTTTTACAAATAATTAACTTCTTATGGATGCTTTTTCGTTGCGTACGCAGTGGACGCTGCTGCTGCTGATCTCCGTGTTACTGGGTGCGGTGCTGCACTATTTTCATGTACCCGCCGCGCTGTTACTGGGACCGATGATGGTGGGTGTGGTGATGGGCCTGTCGGGTGCCACACTGCGGATTGATAAACGGTTCTTCCTGCTTGCCCAGGCGGTACTGGGTTGCATGATTGCCCAGAGCCTCTCGCCTTCGATTCTGACACCGCTGATTCAGGAGTGGCCGATCGTGCTGGCGGTGCTGCTGCTGACGCTGGCGGCCAGCGGCCTGTCCGGCTTTCTGCTGGTGCGCTTCAGCCATCTGCCTGGTCCGACCGGCGCCTGGGGCTCGTCGCCGGGCGGTGCTTCGGCCATGGTGGCGATGGCGGGTGACTTCGGCGCTGATGTACGGCTGGTGGCGTTTATGCAGTATCTGCGGGTGCTGTTTGTCGCCTCGGCGGCCGCGCTGGTCGCGCGTATCGGGCTGGGCGATGAAGCGCACAGCATCTCGCTGCTCTGGTTTCCCACGCTGAATTATGGCTTTGCGATTACGCTGGTGGTGATGCTGACGGGCGCGTGGCTGGGCACACGACTGCGCATCCCCTCTGGCGCATTACTGCTGCCCGCGCTGGCGGGTGCGGTACTGAACAGCAGCGAAATCGCAGTGTTACAGGTGCCGGAATGGCTGCTGGCCCTGGCTTATGCGCTGATTGGCTGGAGCGTGGGTTTACGTTTTACCCGCCCGATTTTTCTGCTGGCACTGCGCACGCTGCCGCAGATGCTGGCCTCAATCTTCGGGCTGATGCTGTTGTGTGGCGGGCTGGCGTGGATACTGACGCGCATGCTGGATATCGATCTGATGACGGCCTATCTCGCCACCAGCCCAGGCGGACTGGACACGGTGGCGATTATTGCTGCGGGAACCCAGGTCAACATGGCATTTGTAATGGCAATGCAGACGTTGCGTCTCTTTACCATCCTGCTGACCGGCCCGGCTTTAGCGCGCTTTATTTCACGCTATGCGCGCGCGGGAACGGAATGAAAACGCCACCGCATCGCAGACAAACACCAGCAGCGCCAGCCAGATGAAGCCGAAGGTCACCATCTTGTCTGGCGTGATAGTTTCACCGTAAAACACCACCGCCAGCACAAACATCAGCGTCGGGCCGAGGTACTGGAAGAAACCGACCGTGGAGAGGCGCAGCCGGCTGCAGGCCGCCGCAAACAGCATCAGTGGAATGGTGGTCACAATACCTGCTGCAATCAGTTTCAGGTTGAGACTCAGCGGGTTAGCCGATAAATGACTGGTGGCGCTGTTGGCAAAGCCAAACAGATAAATAGCTGCCAGCGGAAACAGCCACAGGGTCTCAATCAGCATGCCGCTCTGTGCATCGACCTGGATCTTTTTGCGCATCAGACCATAAATGGCAAAGCTCAGGGCCAGGCCGAGTGCGATAATCGGCAACGATCCAAACTGCCATAGCTGTACCAGCACGCCGACGGTTGCCAGCAGCACGGCCAGCCATTGCAGACGGCGAAAACGTTCGCGCAGAAACAGCATGCCGAACACCACGTTGATCAGCGGGTTAATAAAGTAACCCAGACTGGCTTCCAGCATATGCTGATTGTTAACCGCCCAGATAAACAGCAGCCAGTTGCCGCCAATCGTCAGCGCCGTAATCGCCAGCAGCAGCACTTTTTTAGGCTGGCGCAATACGCTGCGAACGCCGGGCCAGCTCCGGCTCAGGGTAATCAGCAACAGCATAAAAAGTGCCGACCAAATCACCCGGTGCGTCATGATTTCTGTGGCGGGAACCTGTTTGACCAGCTTGAAATAGGCGGGCGCAATGCCCCAGATAAAGTAGGCGCCCAGTGCAAAGCCAATGCCCTGGCGGGTTTGTTGCGTATCCATATGCGATCCATTCAGTGGCGTGGTTAGCCGATAAGATAGGTGGCGGTAGCCGTGGCGATATAATCACCCTGTTGATTGTGCAGTTCCACGCGCGCCACGGCGACTTTGTTACCGGCCCGCAGCAGGCTGCTGGTGGCGGTGAAGCGCTCGCCGCGTCCGGGACGCAGATAGTCAACGCGCATGTCGATGGTACCCATGCGGGACAGACGCTGGCGCAGATCCGCTTCGCTGATGCTCTCCTGACGGGCTAACGCATTGCTGACGCAGACCATGCCCGCGGCCACATCGAGGACTGACGCGATAACACCACCGTGCAGAATCTGCTGCGCCTGATTGCCCACCAGCATGGATTTATTATTGAAGCTGATTTCAGCGTAGTCTGCGTCAAGACGCATCAGCTCCAGGCCTAACGCCTGATTAAACGGCATGTGATAAACAAAAATTTCGCCGACCAGCTGGCGAGCGTCCTGCGGTGTCAGCACGGGTGATGACATGATGATATGTCCTGAAAAAATCGGGCCAGAGGGGCGCGCAACATGAATGAGTTGTGTATTCTATGCCGCCTGCGAGGGTGTTTCCAGTTTAAGAAATCAGCACTCATGCTCACTGCCATTTGCGTGTAGAATGGCCTGCTTTTTACAACACCCTTTCAGTTATTCTGATACGCAGCTGCTCACCGGAGAATTTTATGCGTAAGCATCGCGCCTTGCTGGCGGCAATGTTGATATTTCCTGTACTGGCGCAGGCGGATGAAGCCCGGATTAAAGAGGTTCATGACGCGCCACAGGTTCAGGGCAGCATTATTGCTAACCTGCTGGAGAAGCATGATAACCCGTTTGTTCTCTATCCTTACGAGAACAACTATCTGCTCTACACCTATACCAGCGACCTCAATAAAGAGGCGATCTCCTCCTATAACTGGGGTGAAAACGCTCGCAAAGATGAAGTGAAATTCCAGCTCAGCCTGGCGTTTCCGCTGTGGCGCGGTATTCTGGGCGACAACTCGGTGCTGGCAGCCTCTTATACCCAGCGTTCCTGGTGGCAGCTGTCGAATAGTGCTGAGTCATCACCTTTCCGTGAGACCAACTATGAGCCACAGATTTTTCTCGGCTGGGCGACCGACTACTCGCTGGGTGACTGGACGCTGCGTGATATTGAACTGGGTCTGAATCACCAATCTAACGGACGAAGTGACCCGACCTCACGCAGCTGGAACCGTGTCTATGCGCGTCTGATGGCGGAGAACGGTAACTTCCTGGCGGAAATTAAACCCTGGTATCGCATCCCTGAAGGAGCGAGCAGCGATGATAATCCCGACATCACCAAATATATGGGTTACTACCGCACCCGGCTGGGCTATAAGTTCGGCGACAGTATCTTCAGCGTAGAGGGCAACTATAACTGGAACAGCGGTTATGGCGGCGCGACAATGGGCTGGAGCTACCCTATCAGCGAGCACGTCCGCTTCTATACTCAGGTGTTTAGCGGCTACGGTGAATCACTGATCGATTACAACCATCGCCAGACGCGTCTGGGTGTGGGTGTAACGCTTAACGACTTGTTCTAATCCCTAACGTAAGACAGGAATCGCGTGGCAACCTCGGCAGTTCTTAATCAGGAAGCGCTGGCTCAGCAGGTATTGCAGGATACCTTCGGCTACCAGCAGTTTCGTCCCGGTCAGCAGACGATCATTAATCAGGCGCTGAGCGGACGCGACTGTCTGGTGGTGATGCCCACCGGCGGCGGTAAATCGCTCTGTTATCAGATCCCGGCGCTGGTGCGCGAAGGGCTGACACTGGTGGTATCGCCGCTGATCTCACTGATGAAAGATCAGGTCGATCAGCTGCTGGCGAACGGCGTGGCGGCAGCCTGTCTCAACTCCACCATGACGCGCGATCAGCAGCAGACGGTGATGGCTGACTGCCGTACCGGCCGGGTTAAGCTGCTCTACATCGCGCCTGAACGCCTGATGATGGATAACTTCCTGGACAGTCTGGCGCACTGGCAACCGGCGATGCTGGCGGTAGATGAGGCGCACTGTATTTCACAGTGGGGCCACGATTTCCGTCCGGAATATGGTGCACTCGGGAAGATGCGTCAGCGCTTCCCGGAATTACCGGTCATGGCATTGACGGCAACTGCGGACGAAACCACCCGCAACGACATCGTTAACCTGCTGCACATGCAGGATCCGCTGATTCAGATCAGCAGCTTTGACCGCCCCAATATTCGCTACACGCTGGTGGAAAAATTCAAACCCACCGATCAGCTGCTGCGCTACGTTCAGGATCAGCGCGGCAAATGCGGCATTATCTACTGCAACAGCCGGGCGAAGGTGGAAGACACCGCCGCGCGACTGCAAAGCCGGGGTTTCAGTGTCGGGGCGTATCATGCCGGCATCGACAGCGAACAACGTGCCCGCGTGCAGGAAGCGTTCCAGCGTGACGATCTGCAAATCGTAGTGGCGACCGTGGCTTTTGGCATGGGCATCAACAAGCCCAACGTCCGTTTTGTGGTCCACTTCGATATTCCGCGCAACATCGAGTCCTACTATCAGGAAACCGGGCGAGCCGGACGTGATGGTCTGCCCGCCGAAGCGATGATGCTCTACGATCCAGCCGATATGGCCTGGCTGCGTAAATGCCTGGAAGAGAAAGTGCCGGGGCCCTTGCAGGATATTGAGCGCCACAAGCTCAACGCCATGGGCGCGTTTGCTGAAGCGCAGACCTGCCGCCGCCTGGTGCTGCTGAATTACTTTGGCGAGGGTCGCCAGCAGCCGTGCGACAACTGCGATATCTGTCTTGATCCGCCGAAACGGTATGACGGGCTGGTTGAAGCGCAAAAAGCGCTCTCCGGCATTTATCGCGTGGGCCAGCGGTTCGGTATGGGCTATATCGTTGAGGTGCTGCGCGGGTCCAACAACCAGCGCATCCGTGAACAGGGTCATGACAAGCTGCCGGTTTATGGACTGGGCAAAGATCAGAGCCACGAACACTGGGTCAGCGTGTTACGTCAGTTAATCCATCTGGGGCTGGTGACGCAGAACATCGCTATGCACTCGGCACTGCAACTGACCGAAGCAGCGCGGCCGGTGCTGCGCGGTGAAGTGCCACTGATGCTGGCAGTGCCGCGTTTAATCACCGCGAAAACAAAGAGCAGTGGTCCGGCGAAGTTTCACGGTGGCAACTACGATCGCAAACTGTTCGCTAAGCTGCGTAAGCTGCGAAAAGCGATTGCCGACGAAGAGAATATTCCACCTTATGTGGTGTTTAATGACGCCACACTGATAGAGATGGCAGAACAGATGCCGGTCAGCGCATCCGGGATGCTTAGCGTCAACGGCGTGGGTCACCGCAAACTGGAGCGCTTTGGCAAACCCTTCCTGGTGATGATCAAAGAGCATCTTGATGATGAAGAGTAAAGGACACGAATCATGCTGATGTTATTCGCAACCGTGGCGCTGGTACATCTGGTGGCGCTGATGAGCCCCGGTCCCGATTTCTTTTTCGTGTCACAGACTGCCGCCAGCCGTTCGCGTAAAGAGGCGATGATGGGTGTGCTGGGCATTACCCTGGGTATCGTGGTCTGGGCAGGCGTGGCGCTGATGGGTCTGCATCTGATCCTGGAAAAAATGGCCTGGCTGCATCAGATTATTATGGTCGGTGGTGGCCTCTATCTGCTCTGGATGGGCTGGCAGCTGATGCGCTCAGCGCGTCAGCGTCATAAACAGCCGCAGCAGGATGAACCGGTGGTAGAGCTGCCGAAACGCGGCATGAGCTTTCTCAAGGGCCTGCTGACCAACCTGTCGAATCCTAAAGCGATTATCTACTTCGGCAGCGTCTTCTCGCTATTTGTGGGTGAGGATGTTGGCTCAGCAGAGCGCTGGGGTCTGTTCCTGCTGATTGTTGGTGAAACCTTTGCGTGGTTTACGCTGGTGGCGGCTATCTTTGCGCTGCCGTGGATCCGCGCGAAGTATCAGCGGCTGGCGAAGTGGGTGGATGGTATGGCTGGCGTGCTGTTCGCCGGTTTTGGTATCCACCTGATTATATCGCGTTAAGCCCTCATGCCGGAGAGCGCGCTGCGCATCCGGCAGTCATTTCACCTCCTGTTGCCTCTTTCTGAACTTCACCTGAGTGAGGGCTACCAAAATCCAGGCCTGCTGACGTCTTTCTGCTGTCATCGCTGACAAACAGTCACCCTTCGTTAATTAATGAAACCCTCACCTCCGGTATGGTCGTATCGACGGACTATTTTTCATGGAGAGGATGATGCGAGTAAAACCCCTTTTACTATTGTTTATCGCGGCCTGTATCAGCGCCTGCGCTTCCCCTGATGCTGCCCATAATCGCGTCTCTGAAACGGCAGAAGTAGATAGCGTGTCGGCTATCCTGTCGCAGGCACGCCCGGCGTCAGAGCAGCCGCAGGGCGAAAGGATTAGCCAGATTTCCGCCGCGTTTCTCGGGACACCTTACCAGGCGCATACGCTGATCGGCTCGCCTGATATCCCGGAAGCGCTGATGATCAATTTCAACGGGGTGGATTGTTTCACACTGCTTGATTATGTCCAGGCGCTGAGCCGCAGCCACGACCGCGCCAGTTTTGAGGCTAACCTGATTCGGACCCGCTACGCTGGCGGTGAGGTCAGCTTTCTGAAGCGTCGCCACTTCTTTTCCGACTGGTTCGCTGAGAACCCGCGCAATGCCGATGATGTCACCGGCACCCTCAGCCCGGATGCGGTGACGGTAGTGAAGCAGCTCAATCATCAGGCTCGTGGAAAAGAACAGGTGCCCGGTCTGGGTATCATTCCTCGCCGCGTCACCTACATTCCGGCCCGGGCGATCACACCAACGGTGCTGGCGCAGATCCAGGCCGGCGATTACATCGGGGTTTACACCCCCGCGCAGGGGCTGGATGTCACGCATGCCGGAATAGCCGTCCGGCATGATGGCCGGTTATGGTTCAGGAACGCCTCATCGCTGCCCGTTAATCGCAGGGTTGTCGATACGCCGTTCAGGGAATATATGCAGTCGAAGCCGGGCATCATTGTGTTGCGAGCGGTGCCACTGACTGCGCCGTAGCAGCGGTAAGAAAGAAATTGCGCGCCGGACTCGGCGCGTCAGGCATTAAGCGATTTTTCTGGCGCTGGCCAGCAGCGCGCCCACCGCCATAAACAGCCCACCGAAAATGCGGTTCATTAACTTCATCTGCTTTGGCCCTTTAATCCAGCCAGCAATGCGCGTTGCCAGCGTGGCGTAGCCAATCATCACGATGATATCGACCACTACCGTGGTCACACCCAGCACCAGATACTGCATAAACAGCGGCTGATGTGGCTGGATAAACTGCGGGAACAGCGCCGCCAGAAAAACGATACTTTTCGGGTTGGTAAGGTTAACCAGCACGGCACGTTTGAACAGGCGACGACGCGGCATCGCTCTGGCGACCGCATCCAGATCGATGCCGCCCGCTGAGCGCCACTGCTGAATACCCAGCCAGACCAGATAGGCTGCACCGGCCCATTTCAGAATTTCAAACGCCAGCAGCGACTGCGAAAACAGCGCGCCCAGACCGATACCGACCAGCACGATATGCAACGCCAGGCCGACCTGCAGACCAGAGATAGAGGCCACCGTGCCGCGATAGCCGTGGCTGATACCGGTACTCATGGTATTGATTGCGCCGGAACCCGGCGACAGGCTGAGAATTGTGGTGGTAAGCAGGTAGGTCAGCCACCATTCGATGGTCATGGGTCAGGCTCTCTTTAGTCGCGGATTTGTGACACAATACGCCAGAAATAAGCGCGGCGCTACGGCCCGCGCAGGGCGTTAAGGACTCTGTATCCGGTCATCAGGAGGGCGAATGAATCAACATAGAGCCAGCTGGCTGCGGCGGGAAAAAGCCTTTGCTGCCTTCGCCACCGGGCCGCTGCTCGATTTCTGGCACCGTCGTGAGGAGCTTGAGTTTACCGGCGTCGGCAATCTGACGTTGCGTTATGTTCGCTTCACATCGCCGCAACACAAGCGTGTGATCCTGATTGTGCCGGGACGCATCGAGAGTTACATAAAATATCCTGAGCTGGCGTACGATCTGTTTCACTGCGGATTTGATGTGGTGATCCTGGACCATCGCGGTCAGGGGCGCTCCGATAGGCTGCTGGAAGATTCACACCGCGGTCACGTGGCAGAATTCACGCATTACGTTGACGATCTTGAAACGCTCTATCTGAAAGAGATCGTCAGCGGTCATTACCAGCAGCGCTATGCGCTGGCTCACTCGATGGGTGGCGCCATCTTAACGCTGTTTCTGGCGCGTCAGCCACAGGCGTTTCATGCTGTCGCGCTGGTGGCACCGATGTTTGGCATCGCCTTACCGTTGCCCTCGTTTCTGGCTCATCGTATCCTGGACTGGGCAGAGAAACGTCCAGCCTTACGCGATGGCTATGCGCTCGGCACCGGACGCTGGCGCGCGCATCCGTTTGGCATTAACCGGCTGACCCATAGCGCCGAACGTTACCGGCGTAACCTGCGTTTTTATGCGGACGATCCGGCGATTCGTGTGGGCGGACCGACCTACCATTGGGTACGCGAAGGCATCCATGCGGGGCGCAACATCATCAGTCAGGTTGATAAGATCACTACGCCGCTGCTGCTGTTACAGGCCAGCGACGATCGGGTGGTCGACAACCGTTCGCAGGACCTGTTTTGTGCCGCGATGGCGGCGGCGGGTCATCTGTGTGAAGGTAATCAGCCACGGGTGATCGACGGCGCGCGTCACGAGATCCTGTTTGAAAAAGATGAGATGCGTGCCGAAGCACTCAATGCAGTGGTCGACTTTTTTTCATCGCACCACTGACGTTATTTATCCGACCGGTAAAAACCGGCAGAACCAGATACCCGAGGTTTACATGTATCACATCGTTGCATCCGATCTGGATGGCACGCTGCTTTCTCCCGAACATCGCCTGACCCCTTTTGCACGTGAAACGCTGCAGCTGCTGGTCGCTAAGGATATTCACTTTGTCTTCGCCACCGGTCGTCATCATATCGATGTCGGACAGATGCGCGATAGCCTGGCAATTCCGGCCTATATGATCACCTCGAATGGCGCGCGCGTGCACAATGCAGAGGGCGAGCTGGTGTTCAGCCATAATCTGGATGAGGATATCGCCAGCGATCTGTTTGGCCTGCAGTATCATCACAGCGATATTCTGACGCACGTTTACCGCGACGATGAGTGGTTTGTCAGCCGTTCAAGCCCGGCTGAGCAGGACTATTTCCGCGAGTCGGTTTTCAACTATCAGGTCTACGAGCCAGGTCTGCTGCCAACCAGCAACATCAGCAAGGTCTTCTTCACCTGCGAAAACCCTGAGCATCTAATCCCGATGGAGCAGGCGATTGAAGCGCGCTGGGGCGATCGGGTTAACGTCAGTTTCTCGCTGCCAACCTGTCTGGAAGTGATGGCGGGCGGCGTGTCGAAAGGACATGCGCTGGAAGCGGTCGCGAAAACGCTGGGTCATTCGCTGGAGAGCTGCATTGCCTTTGGCGACGGTATGAATGATGTGGAGATGCTGAGCATGGCGGGTAAAGGCTATCTTATGCAGAACGCCCATCAGCGCTTAAAAGATACGCTGCCGGAGCTGGATGTGATTGGTTCGAATGCCGATGATGCGGTGCCGCAGACACTGCGCACGCTCTATCTTGCTTAAACAGCCCGCGTTAAAAAGGACCGGATAACCGGTCCTTTTTTATTACCCTCAGGCGAGAGTCTTTTTGTGTTTGTGTTCGCTGACCATGGTCAGTAACAGCAGAATCACCGCCAGCACACAGCCCGCAATCATCACCATAAAGCCGCCGTCCCAGCCGAAATAATCGACGGTGTAACCGACAATGGCGCTGGCCGCGACCGAGCCACCCAGGTAACCAAACAGGCCGGTAAAGCCCGCTGCCGTTCCTGCTGCTTTTTTCGGTGCCAGCTCCAGCGCATGCAGACCAATCAGCATCACCGGACCGTAGATCAGGAAGCCAATCACGATCATGCAGGCCATGTCGACGCCAGGATTGCCCGTCGGGTTGAGCCAGTAGATCACGGTCGCAATGGTCACCAGCGTCATAAAGAATACGCCGGTTGCACCGCGATTACCCCGGAACACTTTGTCCGACATCCAGCCACACAGCAGCGTGCCTGGAATCCCCGCATACTCATACAGGAAGTAGGCCCACGACGATTTATCCAGCGTGAAGTGTTTGACTTCGCGCAGATAGATGGGTGACCAGTCGAGGATGCCGTAGCGCAGCAGATAGACAAAAACGTTGGCCAGCGCGATGTACCACAGCAGTTTGTTTGGCAATACATACTTCATGAAGATCTGTTTTGCCGTCAGCTCCTCTTCGTGGCTGGCATCGTAGTCGGGCGGGTAGTCGTTTTTGTACTCTTCAATCGGTGGCAGGCCACAGGATTGCGGCGTGTCACGCATCAGCGCAAAGGCAATAATCGCAATAGCAATGGCACCAAACGCGGGCATATAGAGTGCCGCTTTCCAGTCGTTGAACCACGCCATGCCGAGCAGGAAGAGCAGTGGCGGAATACCACCGCCCACGTTATGCGCACAGTTCCAGACCGAAACGATCCTGCCGCGCTCCTTCTGCGACCACCAGTGAACCATGGTGCGTCCACAGGGTGGCCAGCCCATGCCCTGGAACCAGCCGCAGATAAACAGCAGTACGAACATCACCATGATGCTGGAGGTCGCCCAGGGGACCAATCCCATGATCAGCATCACTGCTGCGGCCAGAATCAGACCGGCTGGTAAGAAGACGCGCGGGTTTGATCGGTCAGAGACCGAGCCCATGATGAATTTTGAAAAGCCGTAGGCAATGGAGATGCCGGACAGGGCAAACCCGAGATCGCCACGTGAAAAACCCTGCTCGACCAGATAGGGCATGGCGAGTGCGAAGTTTTTTCTGACCAGGTAGTAGGCAGCATAACCAAAGAAGATCCCGATGAAAATTTGCCAGCGCAGACGACGGTAGAGCGGATCAACGTGATCCGCCGCCACCTGCGGCTGACGTGGTGCAGGTTTAAAAATGCTCAGCATCAGTGAGGCCCTCCAGGGCACATTATGGTTTTTCATTCCCGGCAGGCAGGAGCAGGAAAGTGCAGAACAAAATGGATGCAGAATGTTCCATTTCGCGCAAAGAATAGTGTTAGTTGCGCAACGTTACTGTGATGAATGACACATTTGTTACAGTTTTATTACAGTCAGGAGCGGAAGTGAACATCTGATGGATCATTTCGCGCATTTTATCTGGCTGAAAACCTATTCTGTCGATTGATATGTCAGGAAGTGTAAGCAGGCTATCCGGCCGGCTTTTTGATCGCCTGGTTTATAATCAGATGTCAACCAGATTTCACAGCCTGACGGCGGCACATTGTTTACACTGTCGGCCTGTTAATTTCGGGGTCGTTGCCGTGTTTTTATTGATTATTACCACCATTCTGTGGGCCTTTTCGTTCAGCCTGATTGGCGAATACCTCGCCGGGCAGGTGGATAGCTGGTTCTCTGTGCTGATGCGGCTGGCGCTGGCTGCGCTGGTATTTTTGCCTTTCCTGCGCTGGCGGGGTTATCGCCCTTCAACGCTACTGCTGTATATGCTGGTGGGGATGCTGCAACTGGGCGTGATGTATCTGTTGAGCTTCGAAGCCTATCTCTACCTTAGCGTGTCAGAATTCCTGCTGTTTACGGTGATGACGCCGCTCTATGTGACGCTGATTTACGATCTGATCAGCCGTCGTCCGCTGCGCATCGGCTATATCTTCAGTGCGTTACTGGCGGTAGCCGGTGCGGCCATTATTCGTTATGACAAAGTCAGCGATCATTTCTGGTTTGGTCTGCTGTTAGTACAGCTGGCTAACATCTGCTTTGCGGCAGGTATGGTGGGTTATAAGCGTCTGCAGGAGACCCGTCCCATGCCGCAGCACACGGCCTTCTCCTGGTTCTATCTGGGGGCGGTGTTGATTGCCGTGATCGCCTGGTGCGCCTGGGGCAACCCACAGAAGTTACCGACCACCTCATTACAGTGGGGCATTCTGGTGTGGCTGGGCGTTGCGGCTTCCGGTCTCGGCTATTTTATGTGGAACTACGGGGCGACGCAGGTCGATGCCGGTACGCTGGGCATCATGAATAACATGCACGTCCCTGCCGGGCTGCTGGTGAATCTGGCTATCTGGCAGCAGAAACCGCACTGGCCGAGCTTTATTGCGGGCGCGCTGGTGATCATCGCCTCGCTGTGGGTACATAAGCGCTGGGTAGTGGGGCGCAGCAGTAGCCGATCTTAAAGGAGAATCGCACCTAATCAGTGGCTGTGGGTTAGGTGCCGCTTCCCGGGCTCGGGCGTCCGATCGCGAAGCAATCTTACCTCCCTGTGGATCGGCCGGGCCATCCCTGGCCCGGACGCTTCGCACTTCTGACGCGCCAGCCCATGAGGTGCGACAGCCTCATCGCTGTTAAATGCGTGGCTCAGCGCGAGCATGAAGGAGGGAATGGCGGGCTGAGAAGTAAAGCGTCCGCCGCATGGCTGGCCCGGTGCCGCTCTTGTCAAAGCCCTGATGAAGCGGGAGGGAAGGGGTGGCGCAGCTGAGGAGCAAAGCGTCCGAGCCAAGGATGGCGAGGCCGTACTGCATGGATGCAGGCTTTCTTTGCGATCAGATGCGCCACCTCTGACCACGCAGGGGTCAGAAGCGATCAGAAATTAAGCTGGCTTCTCACTCTTAGGACGCTGAATCATCGCCAGCCCTTTCAGGAAGTTACGCAGAATCTGATCGCCGCACTCGCGATAGTTTTTATGATCGGGCTTGCGGAAAATCGCGCCGACTTCCGCCTGCGAAACGGTAAAGTTTACGCGTTTGAGCACGTCAGGGATATCGGTGGTTTTTAAATCGAAAGCGATACGCAGTTTTTTCATGAAGATGTTGTTAGTCATTTTGCGTTCAATCGACGGTGCAGGCGCATCTTCACTCTTGCCGCGACGGTAAAAGATCAGGCCATTCAGGAAATAACCCATCAGCACATCGGGGCAGGGACGGAACGCCGCATCGTCATCTTTTTTCAGCCACGCCTGTATATCTGTCTGCGGCACGTCACATTCTGCCAGCGCAAAAATCTCCACCATTTTGGCATCGCTCAGGTTGAGCATGTAGCGCACGCTGCGCAGAATATCATTGTTAGTCATGGTGAGATCTTCTCATGGTCAGTCGACAGGCTGCGCATTATAGGGGATTTTGCCCGCGTTCGCGCAGGTTTGTGCTGGCCGGATTACCGTTGCAACACCGTACCGGGCAGTGCGGCGTCGCGTACAAATGGCAGATGCTCACAGGCGTGCTGACGGGCAAAACGGATAAACGCCTCCAGCACCGGCTGACGCTGCTCACCTTCACGCACGGCGGCATAAAGACGGCTCCACAGACCCTCACCCAGCGTGCGTGTGACGACCAGACCCTGCTTCTCAAAACTCTCCACCACCCAGTGCGGCAGTGCGGCAATCCCCATCCGTGCCGACACCATCTGAATCATCAGCAGGGTGTTGTCCACACTTTTCAGGGCCGGACTGACGCCAGCGGGCTGCAGGAAGTGACGCCAGATATCCAGACGCTGACGCTGCACCGGATAGATCATCAGCACTTCATCGGCTAAATCCTCCGGCGAAATCTGCTCAACCTGCGCCAGCGGGTGATCCGTCGCCAGCACCAGCCGCACTTCATAATCAAACATCGGCGAGTAGAACAGGCCCGAGCGCGCCAGAATGTCGGAGGTCAGCACCACATCCAGCTCACCCTGCTGCAGAGCAGGCTGGGGATCAAAGGTTACACCCGATTTAAAATCCATCACCACCTGCGGCCAGCTCTGCCGGAATTTATCCAGCGCGGGCGTCAGCCACTGAATACAGCTGTGACACTCAATCGCTACCCGCAGCGTGGTCTGATGCGGCTCATGGCAAGCCTGCAACGCCTGCTGAATCTGCGGCAGCACCTGTTCCGCCAGCTGCAGCAGAATATCGCCCTGCGGCGTAAAGCGCAGTGGCTGACTTTTACGAACGAACAGGCGGAATCCCAGCCGCTGCTCCAGATCGCTGAACTGGTGAGACAACGCCGATTGCGTCTGATGAAGCTGGGCCGCCGCCGCCGCCAGCGATCCGGTATTGCGCAGAGCCTGAAGCGTCCGCAGGTGCTTGAGTTCGATCATGAGAGTCCTTCACATCGAAAATGAACATATTGCGCTTGAGCAACATACAGTACCCGCAGAGTATAGCAGTGTAAACATCTGGACGGCTAAACATCTTTGGCTGCCCATTTAAGCCAAAGTGAAAGATTATCTGGAGAACAGCATATGACTATCCTGAACCATACCCTCGGCTTTCCCCGTATTGGCCTGCGCCGTGAACTGAAAAAAGCCCTGGAGAGTTACTGGGCGGGCGACAGCACGCAGCAGGCGTTACTGGCAACGGGCCGCGAGCTGCGCGCCCGACACTGGCAACAACAGAAAGAGGCGGGTGTCGATCTGCTGCCGGTCGGCGATTTCGCCTGGTATGATCATGTGCTGACCACCAGCCTGCTGCTGGGCAACGTGCCCGCGCGTCATCAGAACAAAGATGGCACCGTTGATCTCGACACGCTGTTTCGTCTGGGGCGCGGTCGTGCGCCAACTGGCGAGCCTGCGGCGGCGGCAGAAATGACGAAATGGTTTAACACCAACTATCACTACATGGTGCCGGAATTTACTCAGGACCAGACCTTTAAACTGACCTGGACTCAGCTACTGGACGAGGTTGATGAGGCGCTGGCGCTGGGCCACAACATCAAACCGGTGCTGCTGGGACCGGTAACGTATCTGTGGCTGGGTAAAGTTAAAGGTGAGCCGTTTGAACGTCTGTCGCTGCTGGAAAGGATTCTGCCGGTCTATCAGCAGGTGCTGGCAGAACTGACGAAGCGCGGCATCGAATGGGTTCAGATCGATGAACCTGCCCTGGCGCTGGCGCTGCCACAGACGTGGCGCGATGCGTTTAAACCGGCGTATGACGCCCTGCAGGGTCACAGTAAGCTACTGCTGACCACCTATTTTGACAGCATTGGCCAGAACCTTGATGTTATTCGTGAGCTGCCGGTACAGGGTCTGCATGTCGATCTGGTCCATGGCCGCGATAATATTGAGCAGCTGAATCAGCAACTGCCCGCCAGCTGGCTGCTGTCGCTGGGCGTGATTAACGGTCGTAACGTCTGGCGCGCCGATCTGAGCCGCTGGTTCAGCCGTCTGCAACCGCTGATCAAAGCGCGTCAACAGCTGTGGATCGGATCTTCCTGCTCGCTGCTGCACAGCCCAATCGACCTTGGCGTCGAGACCCGTCTGGATGATGAGGTTAAAAGCTGGTTCGCCTTTGCGCTGCAGAAATGTGCTGAGCTTTCACTGCTGAGTCAGGCACTGAATAACAATGATGCGACGCTGCTGGACGCCTGGAGCGCACCGGTGCGCGCCCGTGCTCACTCCCGCCGCGTGCATAATACGGCGGTGGGACAGCGGCTGCAGGCCATTACGCCGCAGCATAGTGAGCGTCAGAACGCCTACCCGGTGCGCGCAGTACTGCAGCGTCAGCGTTTCAATCTGCCCGCCTGGCCCACTACTACCATCGGCTCATTTCCACAGACCACTGAAATTCGCGGCCTGCGCCTCGACTTTAAACAGGGCCGTCTCGACAGCAACCATTACCGTACCGGCATCGCGGAGCACATCAGACAGGCGATTACCGAACAGGAGCGGCTGGGACTGGATGTGCTGGTGCACGGTGAAGCGGAACGTAACGACATGGTTGAGTACTTCGGCGAGCATCTGGAGGGATTTGTCTTTACCCAGAATGGCTGGGTGCAGAGCTACGGTTCCCGCTGTGTAAAACCGCCTGTGATCATCGGCGATGTCAGTCGTCCAGAGGCGATTACCGTTGAGTGGGCGAAGTATGCGCAGTCGCTGACCGACAAGCCGGTAAAAGGAATGCTGACCGGCCCGGTGACGATTCTGTGCTGGTCATTCCCGCGTGAAGATGTGTCACGGGAAACCATCGCGAAGCAGATCGCGCTGGCGCTGCGTGATGAGGTGGAAGATCTGGAGAAAGCAGGCATCGGGATTATTCAGATCGATGAGCCTGCACTGCGTGAAGGTCTGCCACTGCATCAGTCTGAGTGGGCGGACTATCTGAACTGGGCGGTGGAGGCGTTCCGGCTGAGTGCGGCAGTGGCGCGGGATGAAACCCAGATTCATACACATATGTGTTACTGCGAGTTCAACGACATCATGGACGCCATCGCGGCGCTGGATGCGGATGTGATCACGATTGAAACCTCACGGTCTGACATGGACTTACTGGCGTCGTTCGAACACTTCGACTACCCGAATGAAATCGGCCCCGGCGTCTATGACATTCACTCGCCTAACGTTCCCAGCGTGGCGTGGATAGAGGCGCTGTTGCTGAAGGCGGCGAAACGGATTCCGGAAGCGCGTCTGTGGGTGAACCCGGACTGCGGTCTGAAAACGCGTGGCTGGACGGAAACACGTCAGGCGCTGGCGAATATGGTGACGGCGGCAAAGAAACTGCGTGGTGAGACGGCGTAGGAAAGGGACCGGGTGGCAATAAACAGGGGCGCAGAAGCGCCCCTGTTTTCATTTATTTTGAAGCAATACCCTTATTTTGATGCCACGCCATACTGCCTGAACCAGGCCAGCATCCGCTGCCAGCCATCATTGGCTGATTCAGCATGGTAACTCGGACGGTAGTCAGCATTAAACGCATGTCCCGCCTCGGGATAGACGATGATCTCGGCGGTCGCATTGGCGGCATGCAGCGCCTGACGCATCTGCTCGACGCTCTCCAGTGGAATGCCGTCATCCTGACCACCATACAAACCTAACACCGGCGAACTCAGGTCGACCGCAACATCAATTGGATGCTTCTGCTGCTTCAGCGTGCGCTCACCGATTAATCGTCCATACCAGGCAACCGCGGCGCGTAGCTGTGGGTTATGCGCGGCGTAGAGCCAGGTAATACGGCCACCCCAGCAAAAACCGGTGATGCCCATGCGACGGATATCACCGCCGTTACGTGCCGCCCAGTTAGCGGCATGATCGAGATCGGCCAACACCTGCGTGTCCGGCACCTTGCTGACCAGTTCGCTGAACAGCGTCGGGATATCGTTATACTCAGTCGGGTCGCCTTCGCGGAAATAGAGTTCAGGCGCAATCGCCAGATAGCCTTCCAGCGCCAGACGGCGGCAGATGTCCAGGATGTGTTCATGGACGCCAAAGATCTCCTGCACCACCAGCACCACAGGCAATGGGCCTTCCGCTGAGTGCGGTTTTGCAAAAAATGCCGGCATGTTTTCGCCCTGGCTGGGCACTGAGGTTTCACCTGAGTGAATCGCCGGGCTTTCGGTAATAATGGTGGTAGAGGCGGTGGGCTGCACGGCAGGGGCAAAGCCGCCCGTCGCCGGTTTTTGTGCCATATTGTCACTGGGTTTCATTATTCTCTCCGTGCAAGCATTTGCGCAATCACGTAACTATAGCCTGGCCGTAAAACGTCTGCGTCCAGGTGTCGGGTAACAGAATCAGCAGCGAATAAAATCATCCACCTCTTTAACACTGCGCTGACCCTGACACAGCCTCGCTAAGGGCTATCCGGACGAATAAGACGTAATTGTGTGATTAAAATCACACTTTATCTTTCGGTAAATGTAACTTTCATTTTCTTAAGTGAATGTTGTCACATATTTATCGGGCGTGCTGGCGTAGAGTGGCGCGCTACCTTCCCTTAACAGGAGTCTGAAAATGATACAGTCTGACGTTTTCCATCTTGGCCTGACGAAAGCCGATCTGCAGGGCGCAACTTTGGCGATTGTGCCGGGCGACCCGGAGCGTGTGAAGAAAATTGCCGGACTGATGGAAGATGCCACGCATCTCGCCTCACACCGTGAATTTACCTCCTGGCTGGCAAAACTTGATGGCAAGCCGGTCGTGGTCTGCTCAACAGGCATCGGCGGTCCTTCTACATCGATTGCGGTCGAAGAGCTGGCGCAGCTTGGCGTGCGTACCTTCCTGCGTGTCGGTACCACAGGTGCTATCCAGCCACACATCAACGTCGGCGATGTGCTGGTGACCACAGCGTCCGTTCGCCTGGACGGAGCAAGCCTGCATTTTGCCCCGATGGAATTCCCGGCTGTCGCTGACTTCGCCTGCACCACCGCACTGGTTGCCGCCGCTGAAGCCTGTGGCGCGAAAACCCACATTGGCATCACCGCCTCTTCTGACACCTTTTATCCGGGCCAGGAGCGCTACGACACCGTTTCAGGCCGCGTCGTCAGTCGTTTCAAAGGATCGATGAAAGAGTGGCAGGAGATGGGCGTTCTCAACTATGAGATGGAATCTGCAACGCTGTTAACCATGTGCGCCAGCCAGGGGCTGCGGGCCGGCATGGTCGCGGGCGTGATTGTGAACCGTACTCAGAAAGAGATTCCGGATGCGGTCACCATGAAGCAGACAGAAAGTGACGCAGTGAAGATTGTGGTCGAAGCGGCGCGTCGTTTATTATAACGCCCGCGTCTGGCAGCAGGTTTTTGGTCCAGACTCAAAACCTGTTGCCGGTAGTTAACGGCGCGTAACATCAGTGAAACCTGAGAGTTTTTATGCGCAATACGATTCCTGTCCGACGTCCTGTCCCTGGCGCTAATCCTGCGGCAATCAATGCCCGGCTGGAACGCAGTGCTGAACGTTTTCGCGCTGCCATGCAGCAGGGTGACCACGCGCTGGCTGCCCGGTGCTGCGAAGAAGTCTTGCGCTCAATGCCCAATCAGATGCAGGTGCTGAGCGACTACGCGCTCTGCCTGCTGCGTCTGGGTCAGTACAATAAATCGTACAAAATCTACCAGAAGATTTATCAGTCACCGCCCGCGGTGCAGGCCACGGCTTCTGAAACCTGGCTGGATGGCTTAACCGAAGTGTGCGGCTGGCTGGGCAAAAAGGAAGAGGTGGCACGTTTCGGTCTGGCGTCGCTGATGCGCTCTGATGCGCGTTTCAGTCAGGGGCAACGAACTGCATTTCCCGCTCTGCAACTTGAGCCTGTGGATCTCAGCCAGCCCCATCAGAATGTTATCGCCTTCTGCCTGTATGGCGATCAGCCACGCTATTGCGAAACGCTGATTAAAAACGTTGAGGTGGCACCTGAGTTCTATCCCGGCTGGATTTGCCGCATCTATCTTGATGACAGCGTGCCGCAGCATGTCTGGCAGCGCCTGGACCAGCCACACGTCCAGTTGGTCGATATGTCTCACGAGAAAACGCTGTTTCCGACCCTGTGGCGTTTTCTGGTGCTCGACGATCCTGACGTTAAGCGCTTTATCGTGCGCGATGCCGACTCACTGCTTTCGGAGCGCGAAGCGGCCGCGGTAAACGCCTGGCTGGCGTCGCCTTACTGGTTCCACCATATGCGCGACTACTTCTCTCATACCGAACTGCTGCTGGCGGGAATGTGGGGCGGCTGTCACGGCGTCTTTCACAACGTGGAACAGGCGATGCGTGATTTCATTGCCCGGTATCAGGGTAGTCAGCGCTTCACCGATCAATATTTCCTCAAAGTGGCGTTATGGCCGACAGTGCGTGAAAGCCTCCTGAGCCATGATGAGCTGTTCAGTTTTCATCAGGCCCGGGCGTGGCCTGATCATGCGCCCGTGCGCTGGCAGACGCCGCATTTCCACGTTGGCAGCAATGCCGGCTTTGCCAGTATGACCGGTAAATCCAGCGCCACTGAGGGCAGCAGACAGCGCGTTGCGATCACCTCCGGCGAGACAACCTGGCATTATCTGGCGCAGGTCAAAAACGGCGAGTGGCTATTGCCGATGCCATTCTTCCTGATTGATGAGTGGCAGGCTGGAAAGCTGACGGTAGCGGCCCTGTAAGGCGCTGAATGTCGGTAAATTTGTCTGGACATTCATACAGTGCGACTCTACCTTTTTCCTCAGCAGCCTGAGTCGCGGGGAAATCATGGATCAGCACATCATTATCAGCGCCTGTCTGGCGCTTGCCGGATTGGGGATTGGCTGGATGCTGGCACAGTTACGTGCCGGCCATCAGGTCGCCAGTTTTCAGACCGAGCGCCGTCTGCAGGAAGAGGCGCAACAGCGCCAGCAGCAGCAAATCGAACAGCTTCAGCAGCAGACGCAGCAGCGTGAGCAGGAGCTGCGTCAGCTTCATGGCGCGCTGAGCGGTGCCAATGAGCGCCTGCAACAGCTTGATTACTGGCGCAATGAAAGCGAACAGCTTAATCGTGAACTGCGTAATCAGCTGGAGGTGAACAGCGCGCAGGAAGCAGAGCTGCGCGAAGTGACCATCCGCCTTGAAGAGACCCGTTTTGCCGCTGAAGAGAAACAGCGCCTGCTGACCAACAGCGAACAACGCCTCAGCGCCCAGTTTGAAAACCTCGCCAACCGTATTTTCGAAAACAGCGGCCGTCGCGTAGATGAACAGAACCGCCAGAGTCTGGACGGGCTGATTGGCCCGCTGCGTGAACAGCTGAATGGTTTCCGCCGTCAGGTGCATGAAAGCTTTGGCGCAGAGGCACGTGAACGGCACACCCTGACTCATGAAATCCGGCAGTTACAGCAGCTGAATGCGCAGATGGCACAGGAGGCGCTTAACCTGACCAAAGCGCTCAAGGGCGATAATAAAATCCAGGGTAACTGGGGTGAAGTGGTGCTGAGCCGGGTACTGGAAGCATCCGGGCTGCGTGAAGGCTACGAATATGAAACTCAGATCAGCATCCAGTCAGAACAGCAGGGCAGGATGCAGCCGGATGTCATTGTGCGTCTGCCGCAGGGCAAAGATGTGGTGGTGGACGCCAAAATGACGCTGGTGGCCTATGAACGCTACTTCAATGCGGATGATGAGATCGAACGTGAGCAGGCGATCCAGGAGCATGTCGCGGCCATGCGGGCGCATATTCGTCTGCTGGGACGAAAAGATTATCAACAATTGCCCGGTTTACGGTCGCTGGATTATGTGTTGATGTTCATTCCGGTCGAGCCGGCCTTTTTGCTGGCGATTGACCGACAGCCTGAGCTGATTGGCGAGGCGCTGCAGCAGAACATCATGCTGGTCAGTCCCACCACGCTGCTGGTGGCGCTGCGTACCATTAACAATCTCTGGCGCTACGAGCATCAGAGCCGCAATGCGCAGCGTATTGCTGACCGGGCCACGCGCCTCTATGACAAGATGCGGCTGTTTGTCGATGACATGAGTGGCATTGGTCACAGCCTGGATAAGGCGCAGAACAGCTATCGCGAGGCGATGAAAAAGCTGGCAGAAGGGCGCGGCAACCTGATTGCGCAGACGGAAGGATTTCGTGCGCTGGGCGTGGAGATTAAACGACCCATCAATCCTCAGCTGGCTGAACGGGCTATGCCGGAAAACCGGGCGGCTGACGACGCAGATGACGACAGGGATGCGGATGAAAGTGAGAGTCGTGTGAGACGCCTCCACGAATAGTATGGGCGCAGCGTGCCTGACTTCCGTGACTCTGATACACTTCGGGAAGTATTGTTTGTGGAGCAGGTAAAACCGATGGCAGATGAATCACAGCAGGAAACTACCCATTTTGGCTTTCAGACGGTCGCCAAAAGCGAAAAAGCTGACAA